>Ga0105248_10000033_pt1 | contig 194603 bp, 159 predicted proteins | sample KBSS34metaG_FD_81524 | JGI IMG/M metagenome (GOLD analysis project Ga0105248, IMG submission 81524) | Switchgrass rhizosphere microbial communities from Kellogg Biological Station, Michigan, USA - KBS S3-4 metaG | ecosystem: Host-associated > Plants > Roots > Rhizosphere > Soil | place... | reverse complement strand
GATCGCCTGCCGAATCCACCACGTCGCATACGTCGAGAACTTGTAACCCTTGGTGTAGTCGAACTTCTCCACCGCCCGGATCAGACCCAGGTTGCCCTCCTGGATCAGATCCAGGAACAGCATGCCCCGGCCGACATACCGCTTCGCGATGGAGACCACGAGCCGCAGGTTCGCCTCGACGAGCTTGCGCTTCGCGACGTCACCGTCGCGGGCGACGGCGTCCAGGTCGAGGCGCAGGGCGGCGGTGAGCCGGCGCTCCTCGCTGAGCTTCTCCGCGGCGAACAGGCCGGCCTCGATCCGCTTGGCGAGGTCGACCTCCTCGGCGGCGGTCAGCAGCGGGACCTTGCCGATCTCCTTGAGGTACATCCGCACCGGGTCGGACGTCGGCGCCTTGGCGGCGAGGTCCGCCTCCTCGCGGCGGCGCCGGGCGAGCAGGGCCGCGGACTCGCCCGAGTCGTCCGTGCGCGGATCGAGGATCTCGATGCCCTCGTCGTTCAGGAGGGTCATCACCTGCTCGGCCTGCTCGGTCGGCAGCTCGGCGGCCTGGATCGCGAGGGTTACCTCGTCCGTGGTGAGAAAGCCGGCTTCCTTGCCACGGGTGACCAGGTCCTTGACCTCGTCGACGTGGGCTACTCGTGGCAGGACGGTCTGGGTGCGCATGGGCGGAATCTCGTCACTTCCTACTCGGCGGGATCGACCCTGTTTCACCTGTGGCCCGGTCTGGACCTGGTTACGTGGCACCGCTGCCCCGTCCCCGGAGTTCCTTCTTGTACTGCTCCAGCGCGATCAACTCACGAAACGCCTGGTCGAACGTCTCACGATCGTTCACCGGGTTCACCCGCTGGACCAGTGACTTCACCTCGCCTATCCGCCGATCGACCGCGGCCTCCTCGACGCGGGCCAGCTGCGCGGCGATGTAGTTGTCGTCGACCTCACGGTCGACCAGCATCGGCTCGACCGCCAGCGCCGTGATCAGCCGGGCGACCGTGTCGTGCGGGGTCGCGTCCATCACCCGCGCGACCCACCCAGGCACGTCGCCCGCGGCCAGCAGCCCGGCGGACACCCCGCCGGCGGCCGCGATCGCCCCGAGCACCGCGCGATGCTCCGGAACGGTGAACACCGCGGGGTCGAGCGCGTCGAACATCGGCCCGGCCAGCCCCGGACACTGGATCGCGATCTTGAGCGTCTCGCGCTCGACGATCACCGCGGGATCCTCCGGGCCGCCGGGCCGCCCGCCCCGGGCGGCGCCGGACGCGCCGGCCCGGCCGCCGGGACCACCCCGGCTCCCGCGCCGGGCGGGCGGGCCGTCGAGCATCGGCGCCGAGGGGTGCTCGGCGACGCGGCGCAGTACGAAGTCCTCGTCGTTGAAGCCGGTCCACCGGTCGAGCTGCACGGTGTAGCGCTGGCGCAGCGACCAGTCCTTGACCCGGTTGACGATCGGCGCCGCCGCGTCCAGCGCCGCGATCCGCCCCTCGATGCTGCCGAGGTCGTGCCGGCCGACCACCTGCCGCAGCGCGAACTCGACCAGCGGCACCCGGCTGGCGACCAGGTCGCGCACGGCCGCGTCCCCGTGCGCGAGCCGCAGGTCGCACGGGTCGAGGCCGGACTGCTCGACGGCGACGTAGGTCTGGGTGACGAACCGCTCCTCGTGCTCGAACGCGCGCATCGCCGCCTTCTGGCCGGCGGCGTCGCCGTCGAAGGCGAAGATCACTTCGCCGCGCTGCGCGTCCGAGTCCATCAGGAGCCGGCGGACCGTGCCGACGTGATCCGCTCCGAACGCGGTCCCGCAGGTGGCGACGGCCGTGGCGACGCCCGCCAGGTGGCATGCCATCACGTCGGTGTAGCCCTCGACGACGACGACCTGGTAACGCCGGGCGATCTCACGGCGGGCCAGGTCCGCCCCGTAGAGCAGGTGCGCCTTCTTGAACAGCGGCGTCTCGGGGCTGTTGAGGTACTTGGGGCCGGCCTTCTCGTCGTCGTCCGCGAGCCGGCGGCCGCCGAAGCCGACCACCTCGCCGGACAGGTCGCGGATCGGCCAGACGAGCCGGTGGCGGAACCGGTCGACCAGGCTGCCGCGCACGCCGCGCTTGGCCAGGCCCCCGAGCTCCAGCTCCTCGGCGGTGAACCTGCGAGCGAGCAGGTGGCGGGTCAGCTCGTCCCAGCCCGCCGGGGCGTACCCGACGCCGAAATGGGCCGCGACGTCCGCGTCGAAGCCGCGGGACGCGAGGAAGTCCCAGCCAGCGCGGGCGGATGGCGCGGTCGCGAGCCGCTCGGTGTAGAACTCGGCGGCGGCGCGGTGCGCGTCCAGCAGGCGCTGGCGCTGGCTGGTGACCGAGCGGCTGGTGGTGCCGCCCCCAACATAGGTCAGGCTGACGCCGGCCTTGCGGGCGAGACGCTCGACGGCCTCGGGAAAGCTCAGCCCGTCGATCTCGCGGACGAACCGGATGACGTCGCCGCCCGCTCCGCAACCGAAGCAGTGGTACTGCCCGGTCGACGGCCGGACGTTGAACGAGGGGGTCTTCTCCTCGTGGAACGGACACAGGCCGCGCAGGTTGTCGCTGCCGCCGGGGCGCAGCTGGACGTGCTCGCCGATGACGTCCTCGATCCGGGCCCGCTCGCGGACGAGGACGATGTCCTCGTCGCGGAAGCGTCCGGCCAACGGTCCCTCCCTGCGCCTCCGGCCCATGCCGGGTGAGCCGACGGCGGGCCTGCTCGGACGGCCGTGCCCGCCGCGCCGGCACCGGAGCGGCGGCCGCGTGCCGGTCAGGCAGGAGATCCGCACGCCTGACCAGCGCAACCGCTACCCGGCCACAGCACAACGGCTCACATGGCCGCCATTCACACAAGTGCCGTCCACACAAGTGCCGTCCGCACAACCTCTACGCATTGATGGTACTTGTCGCGGACACGATAGTACCGATCTTCACCGATCGATGGTCAGCGCGCGACATGTCCGACCGGCGCGGACGCGGTCCCACGGCTTCGGCGCAGGCGCTGGGGCGTACCGATTCTCGTGACCCACCGCATCTCACAGCACCCGCGGCAGCGGGCGGCCCCGAAGTTCGGCGTGCCGTCGCCCGGCGCTCGCGTCGGTGAGTCGGGCCACCTGGTCGATCACGACCCGCAGCCGGGTCGGCCCGTCGGGCGCCGCCTCCCAGCTCGGGCGCAGCAGCGGCTCCAGGGTGTCGGGGGCGCCGGCGGCGATGAGCTCGACCAGCTCGGCGATCACCTCGCGCTGCCGCGCGCGGCGCGCGTCCCCGGAGCGCAGGCCGATGACGAAGTACCAGGCGACCCCCTTCAGCGCCAGGCACTCCGCCCGGATGCCGGCCGGGACGACCAGGTCCGCCTGGTAGCGGCGCAGCGGCCCGTCGCCGAAGCGCTCCCGGGTCGCGACCCGGGCGGCGGCGGCGAACCGGGCGACGAGCTCGCTGGTCATCGTCCGCAGCGCGGCCAGGCCCGCCGCCGACGCCGGGCTCGGCGTTCCCCACCAGGGCTGGCCGGCCAGGCGCGCCAGCGCCTCGCTGACCGCCGCGGCGTCGGCGCCGTAGACGCCGGCGGTGTAGTCCGCCAGCTGCGCCCGGCCGGCCGGCGTGCGGATGGCGGCCAGGTCGACCAGGCCGCCGACGACGCCGTCCTCGAGGTCGTGCACCGAGTAGGCGACGTCGTCGGCCCAGTCCATGATCTGGGCCTCCAGGCTGCGCCGGCCCGCGGGCGCGCCGGCACGGGTCCAGGCGAAGGCCGGCAGGTCGTCGTCGTAGACGCCGTACTTGTGGGCGGTCAGGTCCGGCTGGGCGCAGCCCGACCCGGCGCCGCTGGCGTCGACGCCGCCGGTCTCGGCCGGGTCGGCACCGCCGGTCTCGGCTGGGTCGGCACCGCCGGTCTCGGCCGGGTCGGCACCGCCGCCCTCGGCCGGGTCGGCACCGGCGGCGCGGGCCGGGTCGACACCGCCGGCGCGGGCGGGCCTGGCACCTGCGGGCCGCGGCCACGGGTATTTCAGCGTCGCGTCCAGCGTCGCCCTGGTCAGGTTCAGGCCGCCGGGCGCCCCGGCCGCGTCGACGATCTTCGCCTCGAGCCTGGTCAGCTCGCGGAAGCTCTGCGCGTTGCCCTCGAACCCGCCGCAGGCCGTCGCGGCGGCGTTGAGCGCCCGTTCGCCGTTGTGACCGTAGGGAGGGTGACCAAGGTCATGTGCGAGGCAGGCCGCGTCGACGAGGTCGGCGTCGGCCCCGAGCGCGGCCGCCAGCTCCCGGCCGATCTGCGCCGTTTCGAGGGAGTGCGTGAGCCGAGTGCGCGGGAAGTCGTCGTCCAACGGGCCCATGACCTGCGTCTTTGCCGCGAGCCGTCGCAGAGCACTCGAATGCAACACACGGGCACGATCCCGGGCGAAGGCGCCACGTCGATCCGGTGTAGCCTTCGGGCGCTCATCAAGTCGACGTTGTCCGTCCGCAGCGTCGTACCAGGTCATCGGGTGTTCCACCGCGCCGGCCAAGCCTTTCGGGAGGAACCCGCTACCTGGGCTCGACGTAGCGACCATACTTTGTGCCGCACCCTCAAGCGATCTGGGGACAACGGCCGCCGGGCGCGCGAAGTAAGATCATCTACGCGCACCCCTAAGCCCCCAAGAACTCGGCCCGGAGGCCCGCCGTGAACAACATCGTCAAGTATCTGGTCATCGCCTTCGTGCTGTTCTTCGTCGTCACGCAGCCCGACAGCGCGGCGAGCATCATCTCCAAGGGCATAGACGGGCTCGAGTCCATCGGCAATGGGGTATCCGACTTCGTGACGCAGACCGCCCTGTGACCGGTGCCGTTCCCCGGCCCACGCCCGCCCCACCGGCCCGGCGTGGGCCGCGGGGGCAGTGCGCCGCATCCGGGCATGCGGTGGCCTCGCCAGGGCGGTCGCGCCGTATTCACGCTCCCGCACCCTGATCCATCTGGGACACTGCCGCTGTGGTGAGACTCCGCCTTCCTGACCCCGCCAACCGCGACCTGAAGTACCTGGCCTCCCAGGAGCGCCTGGTCTCGATGGTCCGGCTGCACTGGGCCGTCCTTTTGCGCGTCGTCGCGGAGACCGTCGGCGCCATCGCGCTCGCCCTCGCGGTCAACATCTTCCTCGCGGTCCGCGGCGGCGGAACCTTCGTCACCACGCTGCTGTGGTACTTCGCCCTGTTCATGATCCTCCGCGCGCTCTGGCGGATCACGGACTGGCACATGGACCACCTGATGATCACGGACAAGCGGCTGCTGAAGGTGTCCGGCGTCTTCGTCCGCAAGGCGCAGACGATGCCACTCAGCAAGATCACCGATATGACGTACACCCGCGACCCGCTCGGCCGGGTGCTCGGCTACGGCGAGTTCAAGGTCGAGTCGGCCGGTCAGGACCAGGCCCTCAACCGACTCCCGTACATCCCCAAGCCGGACCAGCTCTACATCACCCTGCTGGACATGACCTTCGGCGGCGGCCCCAAGCCCGCCGAAGACGACTAGCGAGCGGGCACCCGGCGCGAATCGGGCTCCGGCACCCTGCTGGGTGCCGGAGCCCGATTCGCGTCGTGAACCGCCGCTAGGCGAGCAGGGTGCGGGCGGCCTCGGCGATGTGCCTGGCGGAGATGCCGGCGAAGTCGAGCAGCTCGTCGGCGGTGCCGGAGCCGGGCAGCTCGCGCACGGCCAGGTGGGCCAGCCGCAGCGGGACGCTGCCGTCGCCGAGCGCCTCCAGCACCGCGCTGCCGATCCCGCCCTGCGGCCAGTGGTCCTCGGCGACGACGATCCGCCCGGCCGTCGCGTTCGCCGCGTCGACCAGCGTCGCCCGGTCCACCGGCTTGATCGAGTAGAGGTCGATCACCCGGGCGGTGACGCCGTCGGCGGCCAGCGCGTCCGCCGCCTCGAGCGCCTGGTAGAGCGTGACGCCGGCGCCGACGAGGGTGACCACGTCGGCGTCGGACCTGCGCAGCACCTTGGAGCCGCCGGGGGCGAACACCTCGTCCGGCCCGTAGAGCACCGGGTACGCGCCGCGCGTGGTGCGCAGGTAGCTGACGCCCTTGAGGTCGGCCATCGCGGCGACGAGGGCCGCCGCGCTGGTGGCGTCGCTCGGGTAAAGCACGGTCGACCCGCCGACCGCGCGGATCATCGCCAGGTCCTCCAGCGCCATCTGCGACGGGCCGTCGGCACCGATCTCCACGCCGGCGTGCGAGCCGGACAGCCGGATGTCGGCATGCGAGACCGCGGCCATCCGGATGAAGTCGTAGGCGCGGGACAGGAACGCCGCGAACGTCGACGCGAACGGCACGTAGCCGCGAACCTGGAGCCCGACCGCGGCGGCGACCATCTGCTGCTCGGCGATGAACATCTCGAAGAACCGCTCGGGGTGGGCCTTCTTGAAGTCCTCGGCGTGCGTCGAGTTGCTCACCTCGGCGTCGAGCGCGACCACGTCGGCGCGGGCGCCGACGGCCGCGAGCGCCTGGCCGTAGGCCTTTCGGGTCGCCACCTTGGTGCCGATCTCCCACGTCGGCAGCGTGACCTCCACCGCGGCCGGCGCCGCCGGCCGGGGCAGCGACGGCCCGGGCACCGGCCCGCGCACCCGCAGATGGCGCTCGCCGCCGAGCTCGGCGATGGCCCGCTCGGCCATGTCCGCCGGCAGCGGCTTGCCGTGCCAGCCCTCGTGGTCGGCGATCTCGCTGAACCCGTCGCCCTTGATCGTGCGGGCGATGATCGCCACGGGCCCGTCGTGGCCGTCGGCCTCGGTGAGCGCAGCGTCGATCGCGTCGATGTCGTGGCCGTCGATCTCGATCGTCTTCACGCCGAAGGCGCCGATGCGCCGGGCGTAGGTCGCGAGGTCCCAGGCCAGCTCCGTCGGGCCGCGCTGGCCGAGCCGGTTCACGTCGATGATGGCGACGAGGTTCGACAGCTCGTAGTGCGAGGCCTTGTCGAACGCCTCCCACATCGAGCCCTCGGCCATCTCGCTGTCGCCGCAGAGGACCCAGACGCGGTAGGGGCTCTTGTCGAGGTACTTGCCGGCGAGCGCGACGCCGACCGCGTCGGGCAGGCCCTGGCCGAGCGACCCGGTCGCCACGTCCACCCAGGGCAGGATCGGCGTCGGGTGGCCCTGCAGCCGCTGGCCGAACCGGCGGTAGCCCGTCATCAGCTCGTCGTCGGTGATCACGCCGACGGCCTTGTAGACGGAGTAGAGCAGCGGGGACGCGTGCCCCTTCGAGAAGATCAGGTGGTCGTTCGCCGGGTCGTCCGGTGCGTCCCAGTCGTAGCGCAGGTGCCGGCCGACCAGAACGGCCAGCAGGTCGGCCGCGGACATGGACGAGGTCGGATGCCCGGAACCCGCCGACGTGCTGGAGCGGATCGAGTCGACCCTCAGCTGTTGGGCGAGTTCGCGCACCGTCTCCAGATCGGCCACGCCCACCGCTTCGGACACGGGACTTGCCACGCCTGCCTCCTCCATAGCGACGCCGGCGGCAGGTCAACTCCGACCCACCCGTCGTCGCACTACCCGGCGTCTAAGCGTTCCGAACCGTACCAGCGCTACCCGGCGCTCCCGGTTCGCGAAGGCCCCGGTATGTGTCACATCGGAATTCCAGTGGCATTCCGCGCCGCCACAGCGGCAACGGGTGTCGTCCCGCCGGTCGGCGCCGCGTTCTGTGACCAGCGAACCACACCGCCGTGGCCCCCCGACAGACTTCAGGTCACGTTTGTTGGAGCGCCCAGCAAACTGCCGCCGGACCGTCTCGTCGGACGGCGCCGAGAATGCCGCGGGTCGGCAGTCCGGCCGGCAAAGACGCCCGGCCTCCGGGCGCCAGCTGGCCGTTGCGCGGGCCGCCCGCTAGATGGCCGGGGTACCGGCGCCGGACGGGGTGGCTCGGTGGAACAGTTGGTACCAGCGGTAACCGATCGCCTCCCGCACGATGTAGCGCCCCTGGGTCGCCCAGCCCCGGTTCGACGGGCCGGTGTGGGTGGGCGAGCTGCTCGCCGTCAGGCCCAGGTCCCGGGCCATCGCGACCGACCGCAGGCTGTGCCAACGGTCGGTGACCACCACCGCGCTGCGCAGCGACCGGGTGTTCATCTCCCCCGCCGCGGCGACCAGCGACTGCAGCGTGTCCCGTCCCTCGGGCAGCGCGAGGATCTTCGACGCCGGCACGCCCTGCTTGACGAGGTAGGAGGCCCCGACGCCGGCCTCGGAGTACGGGTCGCCGGGGATCCGCCCACCCACGGTGATCACCAGCGGGGCCACGCCGGCGCGGTAGAGCTCGGCGGCATGGTCGAGCCGGGCCGCGAACACCGCCGACGGACGGCCGTCGTACTGCGAGGCGCCCAGGACGATCAGCGCGTCGGACCGGGGCCGATGATCCTGGCCGCCGACCCACCAGACCTGCCCGATGGTGACCAGCGTCAGCACGATCACACCCGTGACCAGCGCGAGGACGCCGCGCGCCAGCCACAGCCACCACGGCGCGCGCAGGCCACGCAGCAGGCCCGGCCGGCGGCGCTCTCGGGGCTCGGGTGCGGCCGGCTCGGCGGCGCTGGCGGGCCGGCCGGCGCCCCCGGCGCGGCGACCTAGGGTAGTGATCACTGGACTCCTCCGCCGTGGGCCCTGCCGGCCCGGCATCCGCCGTCGTGGGTGGGCCGTCCGTTCCGTCGGCGTCGACACCGCTCGCCCGGATGGTCCCGGCGGGGTGCATTCCCCGTCTGAGGCCGGATCACGCCCGGGGACAGGCACTATCGCGCCATCGGGCCGCGCCGCCCGCCGGCCGGGGCGGCGCCCCGCCGGTCGTGCGCTGAACCGAAGATGAACATCACGTGACAAGGTCGCCGGCAGTCGCACCCCCGACATGCACAGACGCCCGAACTTTGCCACGATGCGCCGCTAAACGGACTTTCTTACCAGTTCTAGACGGCGTCAGCCGAGCGGACGACGAAGGAGGGCGGCAGGTGCCCACTCGTCGCGGTAGCGCCCGCGTCATCGGTCCGGTGCTCGCCGTGGTGCTGGTGCTCGTCGTGGTGACGCTCATCGTCGTCCCCCGGGTCACCGGCGGCGGCGGTGCGAGCAGCCAGCACCTGACGGACGTCCGCGTCCTCGCCGGCTCGGAGACGCAGGCGTACCTGACCGACCCGGCGGTCGCCAGGCGGCTCGAGGAGCTGCACTACCGGCTGCGGGTCGACACCGCGGGCTCGCAGGAGATCGTCGGCCGCGACCTGAAGGACTACGACATCGCGCTGCCGTCGAACTCGCCCCAGGCCGACCAGATCCGCCGCGACAAGCACATCACCCGGCAGCAGTACGTCCTGTTCTTCACCCCGATCGCGATCGCGACGTTCCAGCAGCTCGTGCCACCGCTGACCACCGCGGGCGTGGTCACGGCCAACGGGCCGGTCTCCTACTTCGACATGGGCAGGTACCTCGGCCTGGTGGGCCAGGACACCCGCTGGTCCGCGCTGGTCGACCCGGCCGTCTACCAGAATCCCGGGTATCTGCTGATCAAGTCCACGGACGTCCGATCCTCGAACTCGGCGGCCGTCTACCTGGCGCTCGCCTCGTACGTGGCGAACAAGAACAGCATCGTCAGCGACGGCGGTACGGCCGACGAGCTCGGTACGCAGCTCGCCAAGCTGTTCACCCGTCAGGGCTACACGGACCCGTCCACGGAGGGCCCGTTCAACGACTACCTCACCATCGGCATCGGCAAGACCCCGCTGGTCATGATCTACGAGTCGCAGTTCCGGGCGCGGCAGATCGCGAACGACGGGTCGATCAGGTCCGACCGGGTGCTGCTCTACCCGAGCCCGACGATCTACGCCAAGCACACCGCGGTCCCGTTGACCGACGACGGCGAGGCGGTCGCGAGGCTGCTGGCCAGCGACCCGCAGCTGCAGGTGGCTGCGGTCCGGGCCGGCTTCCGGGTCTCGAACTCCGCCGGGCCCGCCGGCAACGCGGGCGGCGGCGGTGTCGCCCCGCCGCCACAGCTCGCGAACGTCGTCGACCCGCCCACCCAGGACATCTCCACCCGCATGATCACGAAGATCGACGCCGCCTACAACGGACAGGGACCGGGATGAGCACCGCGATCACCGGCCGCCGCGGCCGCCCCGGCCGCCCCGGTTCGTCCACCCGCCGCCCCGGTTCGTCCACCCGCCGCCGCCAGGGCGCGTCCATCCGCCTCGGCGCCCTCGGTACCGTCGCCGCGCTGGTCCTCGGCGTCCTCGCCGGCTGCACCGACCCCGGCTTGGGCGGCGGCGGCGACGCCAGCACCTCGCCCCCGGCGCCGAGCAGGCCGGGGACGCTGCGCATCCTCGCCGGCTCCGAGCTGAAGGACCTGGAGCCGCTGCTGCCCGACCTGAAGAAGGCCACGGGCATCACGGTCACGATGAGCTACACCGGCACGCTCGACGGGGCCGACAAGATCCTGAAGGGCTCGGCCGACGCCGACGCGGCCTGGTTCTCCTCCGACCGCTACCTGCGGCTGCTGTCCGGCGGGGCGGCCAAGGAGCTGGTCCGCACCCCGGTCATGCTCTCCCCTGTCGTCCTCGGCGTCCGCACGCCGCTCGCGCAGCAGTTCGGCTGGACGGGCACCACGAAGGTCAGCTGGGGCGACGTCGCCGCGAAGGTCGCCGCCGGCCAGCTCACCTATGCCATGACCAACCCCGCCGCCTCCAACTCGGGCTTCTCCGCCCTCGTCGGCGTCGCGGCGGCGTTCGCCGGCACCAGCGACGCCCTGCAGGTCTCGGACATCAGGGCGGCCCCGCTCACCAGCTTCTTCGGCGGCCAGGTGCTCACCGCGGGCAGCTCCGGCTGGCTCACCGACGCGTTCGTGAAGGCGCCCCCCGCCACCGTCGGAGCGATGATCAACTACGAGTCGGTGCTGCTCACGCTCCAGCAGTCCGGCGCCGCCGGCCCGCTCACGATCATCCGACCGAGCGACGGTGTGATCACCGCCGACTACCCGATGGCGCTGCTCGCCGACAACCGCCGCGACGAGTACACCCGCGTCGTGAGCTGGCTGCGCTCCCCCGCGACCCAGCGCCGCATCCAGCACGACACCAGCCGCCGGCCGGTCGTGCCCGGCGTGCCGCTGGAGTCCCGGTTCGGCACCGGCACGCCGCTGGAGCTGCCGTTCCCGGCGACCCAGCAGGTCGCCGACCGGCTGCTCGCCGCCTACTTCGACGAGTACCGTCGGCCCACCCACGCGATCTACGTGCTGGACGTGTCGGGCTCGATGGAGGGCGACCGGCTGGCGGCGCTCCAGCAGGCGCTCACCGGGCTGACCGGCGCGGACGACAGCCTCGCCGGCCGGTTCGCCCGGTTCCGCGGCCGGGAGCACGTCACCATGATCACGTTCAGCAGCGCGGTGACCGGCACCCGCGACTTCATCATCAACGACCCCAGCCCCGGCTCCGCCGACCTGAAGGCCATCACCGACTTCGCCGGGTCGCTGCGGGCGAACGGCAACACGGCCGTCTACACCGCGCTCGACGCCGCCTACACGAAGGCGGCACAGGCACGTAAGGACGAGCCGAACGCGCTGACGTCGATCGTGCTGATGACCGACGGCGAGAGCAACAGCGGCCTCGACGCCGGCCAGTTCACCGGCCGCTACGACGCCCGGCCGGCCGGCGCCCGCGCCGTGCGCACGTTCGCGGTGGTGTTCGGCGAGGCCGACCGGGGCGCGTTGTCCGCCATCGCGACCCACACCGGCGGCGAGGTCTTCGACGCCACCGCCCCGGGCGTCTCCCTCTCCGATGTGTTCCGGGAGATCCGTGGCTACCAGTGACGGCCGGGCCCGCGCGCGCCACCGGGCCGCCGCGGGCGATGACCTCGCGGCGCACGGCCGCGCCGGGTACCGACCCGCGGCGGCCCGCGGGCGCGAGCGCGACGCCGGGCGGGCGAGCCTGATGGGCTGGCTCGGGTCCGGCCGCAACATCGCCGGCTGCGTCGGGGCGATCGTCGGTGTCGTGCTCGGCGTCGCCGGCGTCGTCCCCGACCCGTGGTGGCCGGCCGGTGTGGCGGCGCTCTACGGCGCCGGCGCCCTGGCGTATCCTCGGCGGGCCGGAAGCGATGTCGGCACGCTCGACGCGCCCGAGCCCGTGGACGTGGAACGGCTGCGCTCGGCGGCCCGGGCGCACGGGCGGTCACTCGTCGGGCGCGCGCCGACCGTTGTGATCCGCGCGACCGACGAGGTCATCGTCGCGCTCGACGACCTGTTCGACCGGCCGGAGCTGCTGCGCCGCGGCTCGCAGGAGGCGGACCTGGTCGAGCGGCTCGTCGGCGACTACCTGCCGACCTCGCTGGCCGTGTACCTGAGCCTGCCGCGGACCTACGCCGGGCAGCACCGGCTGCCCGACGGCCGCACCCCTCGCGACGTGCTGATCGACCAGCTCGCGCTGCTGCGCCGGGCCGTCCGGGAGGTCACCGAGGACGCGAGCAGCGGCGAGGCGAACCGCCTGCTCGCCCACGAGCGGTTCCTGGCCAACCGGTTCAGCCCGAACGCGCTGGAGATCCCCGACCGGCCCGCGTCGGCGGCCGGCGCGGTCCCGACGGAGCCGTTCTCGCCCGGGCCGACGGACTGATCCGAGCCGACGGACTCACCGGTCCCGGCCGACGGGTTCTCGAGCCCTTGGGCGCGGAATGCGGCGGGAGAATCGCCTCAGGACATGCAGAACGGCGCCGTCCGGAAGCTCGGGGGGTACTCCCGGTCGACGCCGTCGTACTTGACGGTAGCAAACTTGTCCCCCGAATGTCCCAGTCGTGACCCCCAAATGTCGGCGATCTTCGACACCGGTCAGACAACACCCCGGCCCCGGACCCCCACCGCCCAGCTCCGGGGTACGCGACTAGAGCGGGCCGAGCTGGGCGTTCAGGTAGGTGGCGACCTGGTCGAGGGCGACGCGCTGCTGGGTCATCGAATCGCGCTCGCGGATGGTCACCGCCTGGTCGGTCAGCGAGTCGAAGTCGACCGTGAGGCAGTACGGCGTGCCGATCTCGTCCTGGCGCCGGTAGCGGCGGCCGATCGCCTGCGAGTCGTCGTACTCGACGTTCCAGTGCCGCCGCAGCTCGGCCGCCAGGTCCTTGGCGACCGGCGACAGGTCGGCGTGCCGGGACAGCGGCAGCACGGCGGCCTTCACCGGAGCCAGCCGCGGGTCCAGTCGCAGCACGATCCGCCGGTCGACACCGCCCTTCGTGTTCGGCGCCTCGTCCTCGTCGTAGGCGTCAAGCAGGAACGCGAGCGTGGTCCGGTCCGCGCCCGCCGCCGGCTCGATCACGAACGGCGTGTACCGGGTGCCGGTGGCCTGGTCGAAGTACGACAGGTCGGCGCCGGAGCCCTTGGAGTGCGCGGTCAGGTCGAAGTCGGTGCGGTTCGCGATGCCCTCCAGCTCGCCCCACTCCAGGCCGGCGAAGTTGAACCGGTACTCGATGTCGACCGTGCGCTTCGAGTAGTGGGAGAGCTTCTCCTTCGGGTGCTCGAAGTGCCGGATGTTGTCCGGCTTCATGCCGAGGCCCGTGTACCACTTCGTCCGCTCGGTGATCCAGTAGTCGTGCCAGGTCTCGTCCTCACCCGGCGGCACGAAGAACTCCATCTCCATCTGCTCGAACTCGCGGGTCCGGAAGATGAAGTTGCCCGGCGTGATCTCGTTGCGGAACGACTTGCCGATCTGGCCGATGCCGAACGGCGGCTTGCGCCGCGCCGTCGACTGCACGTTCGCGTAGTTGATGAAGATGCCCTGCGCCGTCTCCGGCCGCAGGTACGCCAGGCCGGACGCGTCCTCCACCGGGCCGAGATACGTCTTCAGCAGGCCGTTGAAGTTCTTCGGCTCGGTGAACTGGCCGCGGGTCCCGCAGTTCGCGCAGACCAGCTCCGACAGCCCGACCGGCGGGCGGCCGTGCTTGGCCTCGAAGGCCTCCTCCAGATGGTCCGCCCGGTAGCGCTTGTGGCAGTTCGTGCACTCGGTCAGCGGGTCGGTGAAGACCTCCACATGGCCGGAAGTCTCCCAGACCTCGCGGGCCAGGATGACGCACGAGTCGAGGCCGACCACGTCCTCGCGGCCCTGCACGACGGCCTTCCACCACGCCCGCTTGACGTTGTTCTTCAGCTCGACACCGAGCGGCCCGTAGTCCCAGGACGCCCGCAGACCGCCATAGATCTCGCTCGACGGGAACACCAGGCCCCGCCGCTTGGAGAGACTGACGATGGTGTCCATCAGGTCGGATGTGCCTGCCACGGACCCTGCTCCTTTGACCACTGACGTCTCGTCGTCGAGGCGATGTACAGAGGTCCAGCCTACGGACTGCGCCGGCAACCCGGTGACGCCCCGCGCTAGACCGCGTCCAGGTAGAGATAGTCGGCGAGCCACCCCCGCAGCCGCTCGCCGTCGATCAGCTCAAGCCGGTTCTTGGCCGCGAACTCGTACGACGACGGGCCGAAGCCCGACGTCGTGACCAGGATCCCCTTGATCGCGTCGCGGTCGTGCACCGTCCCGGCCAGCTCCCGCACGTAGTGCGCGCCGACGGTCCGCTTCAGCCGCTTCACCGAGATCACGATGAGCCCGCTGGCCAGCGGGTCGTCGGAGCGCACCTCCACGTCCACGCCGCCGTCGCCGGAGCGCCCGGTGCGCTGCGTGTCGTACCCCATCGCCGTCATCAGGTCCGCGACCAGCCGCTCGAAGTCGTACGGATCCATCGCCAGCAGGTTCAGCGGCGCCCGACCCGCCGCCCGCGCCACCGGCCGCACGTGCAGCCGCCGGCTCGCCCCCGCCCAGCGGTCCCCGTCCCGATCGCCACCATCCCGATCGCCACCGTCGTCGCGGCCCCGGTCGTCGCGGCCCCGGTCGTCGGGGCCGTCCCAGCCGGTGCCGCGGCGGTCCGCCGCGCGGGCGGCATGGTGGTCGTCGGCGGGCCCATCGCTGTCGGCGTCGGTCCGGCGCGGCCAGGCGGGCCACGCGCCGGCTGGCGATGCCACGATCTGGGTAGGCGCCTCGGACGGGTCGACCCCGCCGGCTCCCCACCCGGCGGCCGGGTAGGTCCTGGTCGGGGTGGCGTCCGCGGGCCGGCCGCCACCCGGGTGGCGCGCCCCCTCCGGCAACGTCGGCGGCAGCGGCGCCGCCCGCCGCGCCCGGACCTGCGGTGGAACCGGTCGGACCACCGCGCCGCGCACCGCCGGCGAAGCCCGCCGGACTGCCGCGGCACGCACCTCCGGCGGCGCGGGCCGCAACGGCGTGGCGCGAATCTCCGGCGGCGCGGGCAGGGCCGGCGCGGGCTGGCCGTGCTCGACGTGGACGCCGTGCTCGGTCAGCAGCGCGGCGGTGCCCGCCGCCCAGCCCTGCGAGACCGCGCGGACCTTCCACCCGGCCGCGCGCCGGTACAGCTCGACCAGCACCACGCAGCGCTCGTCGCCGAGGCCGGCCACCCGGTGGCTGACCATCCAGGCGTCACCGGTGTCGGGCCCGTCCCAGGCCGTCTCGCCGGCAGCCTCGACTCGGGCCCGCAACCCGGTGTCGTCCGCGAGCGTGCCGGGCCAGCCGTCGTCCAGCGCGGCGGCGACCGTCACCGACTCGACGTCGTCAGCGAGATCGCCGAGCGCGATCCGCACGCACCGGTCGTCGACCTGCCACAGGCAGCCGTCCGCCGAGCGACGCTGGTTGTAGAAGACGAGATCGCCGTCGTCGCGCACCCTCCGGGCGCCGGTCAGCTCCAGCGCGAACAGATCCACGGCGCGGGCCGGCAGTCCGGAGGTCAGCCGCACCCGGACCACCGGGCCAGGGACCGTGGCGTTCGCGCCCTTCGCGAGTTCCAACCACTCCCCCCAGGGTCAGGTGATCGAGGCGCGGGAACGACGAGCTTAGGCAGCGTATCTGGCCGAACGGGCAAAGATCGGGGCGAAGCCGGCGCCCTGCGCCGACCGCCCGCGGCTCCCCGTCGCCCGGGCTGCCCCGGCGCGGCCGCCGAATACTTTCCGCGCATGGACGGACACGGCTCAGCGGGCCTCAGTCCGCTCAAAAGGTGGCTCCGCACCCCCAGGGGTGGGTCCGACTCGCGGCCCAAGCCGGTGCCCAGTCCGTGGCGTCCCCGTCCAACCACGAATCGTGTCGGATCAGTGTGTCTATAGGCTCATTGAGCACACACGGTCCACCACGGTGGTGTCGAAGTGTGTCGACTGATTGAGCCTATAGAGGGGCTGACGCGACACGGTTCGACCCACGAAGCCGATCCCACGCCGGGCCAGCGCCGAAGGTCAGTGGCCGGGCGCGGCGGTCGCGGCGTCGGCGGCGCGGGCCGAGCCGAATCTCCGGGGCGTGGCGCCAGGACCGTCCTGGCTGACCAGCACCTCGAACGCGCCGGGCACGTCGACGGCGCACGCAAGCAGCGGAGTCAGCTCCATCTTCACGTCGAACCGCCCGAGCGCGCGCCGCCAGGCCCCCGGACCGGCCCACTCGGTCACCAGCACCCACTCGTCCGGGTCGTCGACGGCCCGCGCGAGCCGGCCAGCCCGGTAGCCGTCGGCCTGGGCGAGCGCCAGGAGCGCCCGGTCCGCCCCGGCGGCGAACTCCTCCGCGGCGGCGGCCCCGCCCGCCAGCCGGAACCGCACGATCGCGAGCACCGGCGCCGCGGGGCCGCTGGGCGGAGCCGGCTCGGGACCTCGCGTCGCCGCCGGCTCGGTCGGGTCAGACACGGGCGGCGACGCCGCCGTACCGGCGGTCGCGGCGGGCGTAGTCCTCGCAGGCGGCCCACAGGTCACGGCGGTCGAAGTCCGGCCACAGCGTGTCAACGAAGGCGAATTCAGCGTAGGCGGCCTGCCAGAGCAGGAAGTTCGAGAGCCGCTGCTCGCCGGAGGTGCGGATCAGCAGGTCGACGTCGGGCATGTCCGGTTCGTCGAGGTAGCGCGCCACGGTCCGCTCGTCGATCTTGTCGGCGCGCAGCAGGCCGTTCTTCACGTCGCGGGCGATGGCGGCGGCGGCGTCGGCGATCTCGGCCCGGCCGCCGTAGTTGATGCACATCGCGAGCGTGATCCGGTCGTTGCCGCGGGTGCGTTCCTCGGCCTTCTCCAGCCTGCGGATCACGCTGTTCCACAGCCGGGGGCGCCGGCCGGCCCAGCGGACCCGGACCCCCAGGGCGTCCATGTCGTCGATCCGCCGGCCGAAGACGCCGTCGACGAAGCGCATCAGGAAGGCGACCTCGTCCGGCGAACGCTTCCAGTTCTCGGTCGAGAAGGCGTACACCGACAGCCAGCGGACACCGAGCTCGATGGCGCCCTCGACGCAGTCGAACAGCGCCTCCTCGCCCGCCTCGTGGCCCTTCGTCCGCGGCAGCCCGCGCAGGGTCGCCCACCGGCCGTTGCCGTCCATGACGATGGCGACGTGCTGGGGCACCAGCTCCCGCGGCAGCGTCGGCGGACGCGCCCCGGACGGGTGCGGATGCGGATCCCGACGGGGCCTGCCCCCGCCATCCTGCAGGCTCACCGGAAGTCCACCTCCCCGCTGATCCAGCCCGACTCCGACGCGCATGGCCTCCCCCATCTTCATGCCTATTCCTTGACCGTTCCCACCGGGGTGCCACCCGTCCCCCGCGGATCGGCCGCCGCTTGCCGCCCAGTGTCGGCCGGCGCGGGCGAGCACGCCGGCCGGGGGTCCGATACCACCGTCACGCTCGCTCAAGATGCGGCAGGGCGCGTAGCCCTCGTTCAAGATGCCACTGCAGGTAGGCGGCGACGAGCCCGGCCGCCTCCCGCCTTGTCCGGGCATCGGTGGCCTCGGCGCCGGCCCAGTCGCCGTGCAGCAGGTCCGCGAGCAGCTGGACCGCGGCGAGCGACATCGACGCGGCCCCGTGTGGCCGGCACCGCGAGCAGACGATGCCGCCGCCGGCGACGGACACGGCGGGGTGCGGGCCCGGCTCGCCGCAGTGGACGCAGTCGTCGAGCGCCATCCCGTAGCCGCTGACCGCGAGTGACCGCAGCAGGAACGCGTCCAGGACGAGGCCCGGTGGGTGCTCGTCGGCCGCCAGGGTGCGCAGCCCGCCGACGAGCAGCAGGAACAGGCGCAGCGCCGGCTCACGTTCCTCGCTGGTCAGTCGTTCGGCGGTCTCCAGCATGACGGCCGAGGCGGTGTGCCGGCCGTAGTCGCCGGTCAGGACGGCGCCGTAGGGCGAGAGCAGGACGGCCTGGGTGACGGTGTCGAGCGACGAGCGGCCCTGGTGCAGCTGCAGGTCGACGTACATGGCCGGCTCGAGCCGGGCGCCGAATCGCGAGGACGTGCGCCGTATGCCCTTCGCCACCGCGCGCACCCGGCCGTGGCGCCGGGTGAACAGGGTGACGATCCGGTCCGCCTCGCCGAGGGGCATCGTGCGCAGCACCACACCCTCGTCGCGGTACACCGGCATACATCCATGGTCGCATAGCCACGCGCTCCGCCCATGGTTCGGCCCGGCGTGGCCGCTTCGGCGCGGTTCGAACTGCCACGCTCCGTACCTGCCGCTGCGGGCCGGATCCGGCGACTCGCCGCGCGGCCAGTCAGAAGCCGAGGCGGCGCAGCTGCTTCGGGTCCCGCTGCCAGTCCTTGGCGACCTTGACGTGCAGGTCCAGGAAGACCGGGGTGCCGAGCAGCGCCTCGATCTGGCCGCGGGCCCGGGTGCCGACGTCCTTGAGCCGGGAGCCGCCGGCGCCGATGACGATCGCCTTTTGGCTGGGCCGCTCGACGAAGACGTTGACGTGGATGTCCAGCAGCGGCCGGTCGGCCGGCCGGTCCTCGCGGGGCAGCATCTCCTCGACGACGACCGCGAGCGAGTGCGGCAGCTCGTCCCGGACACCCTCCAGCGCCGCCTCGCGGACCAGCTCCGCCACCATGACCCGTTCCGGCTCATCGGTCAGCTCGCCGTCGGGGTACAGCGGCGGGCCTTCCGGCAGCCGGGCGACCAGCAGGTCGGCGAGCACGTCGAGCTGGTACGTGGAGCGGCCTTCGCCGGCGGACGGCCGGCCGGGCACGGCGCTCACCGGGACGATCTCGGCCCAGTCGCCCAGGGCGGCGAGCTCGAGCAGCCGGGCACCGAGCCGGTTCGGGTCGGTCACCTTGTCGGCCTTGGTGAGGATCGCGAGGACGGGTGTCCGCTTCGGCAGCCGGGACAGCTCCTCGGCGATGAACCGGTCGCCGCGCCCGACGGGCTCGTCGGCCGGCGTGCAGAAGCCGACGACGTCGACCTCGGACAGCGTCGCGCGGACCACGTCGTTGAGCCGCTGGCCGAGCAGGGTCCGCGGCCGGTGCAGGCCGGGGGTGTCGACGAGGATCAGCTGGGCGTCGGGCCGATGCACGATGCCGCGGATCGCGTGCCGGGTCGTCTGCGGCCGGCCGCTCGTGATCGCGACCTTGGTGCCGACGAGGGCGTTGGTCAGCGTCGACTTGCCGGCGTTCGGCCGCCCGACGAAGCAGGCGAAGCCGGACCGGAAGTCCACGCCGGCCGGCTCCGTCCCCTCGGCGCCGCCGGGTCGGTCGGTCTTGGTCGGGCGCGGCACGTCAGACCGTCGTCCGGGTACGCGCGACCCCGTCGGGGCCGGCGAGGAACACGGGCACGCCGGCGCCGAACTCGGCCAGCACGGCGAGGTCGTCGGCGGCGACCGCCGCGGCCTCGGACACGACTGCCGCGGCCTCGAAGCGGCGGGCGCCGCTCGCGGCCGCGGACACGACGGCCGCGCGCAGGGCGCTGGTCGCGAGCTGCGCCCGGGCGTGCCCGACGGTCGCGGCGGCGTAGGTCCGGCCGTCGGTGTCCCGGACGGCCGCGCCCTCGGCCCGCTCGCCGCGCGGGGTGTAGGCCCGCAGCCGGGCGGAGCGGGCGAGCACGACCAGCTTGGCGTCCTCGGCGGCCAGCTCCTCGCCCGTCAGCTCCTCGCCCGTCGGGTTCTCGCCCATCGGGTTCTCGGCGACCGGATCACCGGTCGTCTGCTCACCGGCCAGCGTGATCTGGTTGGCCTCGCTGCCCATCGCGCTCGTCACCCTTCTCCCTGCTGGCCGGTTCCCGGCTCGCTCTGCCGCCCGTTTCCCGGCCGGCCGACGCCCCGTTGTCCCGGCCGCCGCCTCCGGCTCCCGGCCGCCTTTCGGCGGGGCCGGCGCCGTCGACGCGATCCGCGTCGGCGGCCACCCGGTGTACCACGACGGTACCGATCTGGTTGCGCCGGCCGGCGGCTCGTTCCGCGCTGAGCGACAGCCCGCCGACGGTGGCGGTCGCGCCGGGGATCGGCACCCGGCCGAGCGCGCTGGCCAGCAGGCCGCCGACGGTCTCGACGCCGTCGGCGCCGGGCAGGTCGTCCTCGGCGACGCCGAACAGCTCGGCGAGGTCCTCGACCTCGAGCCTCGCGGTGACCCGGGCGGTGTCGTCGTCGAGCCACTCCACCCGGGGGACCGCGCTGTCGTACTCGTCGACGATCTCGCCGACGATCTCCTCGAGGATGTCCTCGATGGTGACGAGGCCCGCGGTACCGCCGTACTCGTCGATCACGATCGCCATGTGGGTGCGGCTCGCCTGCATCTCGCGGAGCAGGTCGTCGGCGGGCTTGCTCTCCGGGACGAGCGCCGGCGCCCGCATGACGGCCTGGACGGGCTCGCCCGCGCCGCCGGCGCGTTCCCGGCCGACGAGGTCCTTGAGGAAGGCGATGCCGACGACGTCGTCGACGCTCTCGCCGATCACCGGGATGCGCGAGAAGCCGCCGCGCAGCGCCAGCGCGATGCCGTCCTCGACGGTCTCCGTCGACTCGATGAAGACCATGTCGGGCCGGGGCACCATGACCTCGCGCACGAGCGTGTCGCCGAGCTCGAACACGGAGGCGATCATGTCGCGTTCCCCGGGCTCGATGACGTCGTTCTCCTCGGCGAGATCGACGAGGTCGCGCAGCTCGGCCTCGGAGGCGAACGGGCCGTCGCGGTAGCCCTTGCCGGGGGTGACGGCGTTACCGAAGGCGATCAGCAGCCGCGGCAGCGGGCCGAAGATCCGGGCGAGCGCGACCGTCAGGCCGGCGCCGGCGAGCGCGACGGTGGGGGCGTGCTGCCGGCCGAGCGTCCGGGCCATCACGCCGACGAGGACGTAGGAGATCAGCGTGGCGATGGCCGCGCCGAGGAAGACGGCGCCGAACCCGGTGCCGTAGCCGTGCGCGGCGATGATCGTGACGCACGCGGCGGCGACCATCTCGCCGATGATCCGCAGGAGCAGGAGCAGCGCGAGGTAGCGGCCCGGGTCGGCGACCACGGTCGCGAGCCGGCGCGCGCCGGGCCGGGACTGGCGGACGAACTCCTCGACCGAGACCCGGGAGACCCGGGTCAGCGCGGCGTCGATTCCCCCGAGCGCGGCCGCCACCAGCGCGGCGAGGACCGCCAGCAGGATGAGCGGCACATCCGCCGAGCTCATCGAGACGCCTTTCTCATCACGACATCCCTCGTCGGGATGTTCTTGCACATCAGGATGCCCTGCTCGTCAGATTGCCGCGGCCCCGGCTCCCAACCCCGGTCCCGGGGCGCGGCCGGCCGGAGGCCGAACGCGGGCGGCGAGTGCTGGCGGTGGGCGGCGGGGCCGGTCAGCTCGCGGATCCGGTGCCCTGCCCGGCCGCGAGGGCGAGGTCCCAGCGGGTCAGCAGGTCCTCCTGCAGGCGGAACATCTCGCGTTCCTCCGCGGGCTCGGCGTGGTCATAGCCGAGCAGGTGCAGGATGCCGTGGGTGCACAGCAGATGCAGCTCGCGCTGCGCGGAGTGCCCGGCGGCCGCGGCCTGCTGGCGGGCGACCTCGGGGCAGAGCACGACGTCGCCGAGCAGCGTCGTCGGGTCCGACTCGGCCGAGTCGGCGTAGCTGGACTCGAACGCCTCGTCCTGCGGGAAGGCGAGCACGTCCGTCGGGCCGTCCTCGCCCATGTAGCGCACGTGCAGCTCGGTCATGGCGCCCGTCTCGACGAGCATGACGGACAGCTCGGCCAGCGGGTTGACCTTCATCGCGTCCAGCACGAAGCGGGCGACGGCGGCGAGCGACACCTCGTCGACGTCGGCGTCGCCCGCCTCGTTGGCGATGAACACGGACATGTCGGTGCTTCTCCTATCGAGCGTCCGCCGTCACCGGCGGTCCGCGCGGGCGGCCCTCGTCGGCGGACGGGACGGGCGGGCGGGGCCGGCGGGTGCCGTCGGGGAGTCGCCGCCGGCGGCGTCCCAGCGCGAGTACGCGTCGACGATCTCGCTGACGAGCCGGTGGCGGACCACGTCGGTGCTGGTCAGGTTCGCGAAGTGCACGTCCTCGATGCCGTCGAGGATCTCCCGGACGACACGCAGCCCGCTGCGGGTGCCCTTCGGCAGGTCGACCTGGGTGATGTCGCCGGTGACCACGATCTTGGCGCCGAAGCCGAGCCGCGTCAGGAACATCTTCATCTGCTCGGGCGAGGTGTTCTGCGCCTCGTCGAGAATGATGAACGCGTCGTTGAGCGTTCGGCCGCGCATGTACGCCAGCGGCGCGACCTCGATCGTGCCGCTCTGGATCAGCCGGGGGATCGACTCCGGGTCGACCATGTCGTGCAGCGCGTCGTACAGCGGCCGCAGGTACGGGTCGATCTTGTCGTACAGGGTGCCCGGCAGGAAGCCGAGCCGCTCCCCCGCCTCCACCGCGGGCCGGGTCAGGATGATCCGGTTGACCTTCTTGGCCTGCAGATACTGCACCGCCTTGGCCATCGCCAGGTATGTCTTGCCGGTGCCCGCCGGGCCGATGCCGAACACGATCGTGTGCGTGTCGATCGCGTCGACGTAGTGCTTCTGGTTCAGCGTCTTGGGGCGGATCGTCCGGCCGCGGCTGGACAGGATGTTGAGCGTGAGCACTTCGGCGGGCCGCTCGTCGCCGCCGCGCAGCATCGCCAGCGAGTGGTCGACGTGCTGGGCGGTGAGCACCGTGCCGGCGTCCAGCAGGGCGGACAGCTCGGTGAACAGCCGGACGGCGAGGTCGTTCTCCGCCGGCTCGCCGGTGATGGTGATCTCGTTGCCGCGGACGTGGATGTCGGAGTGCAGGGCCTGCTCGACGACCCGCAGGAGCTCGTCCTGCTGGCCCAGCAGGCTGACCATGCTATGTGGTCCGGGCACCACGAAACGGGTGACCGTCTGGGCGCCGCGCGACGGGGCGCCGGTGGAGGTGGCGGAATCGGGCATGGGCACGGCCGCGGTGGGCCGGGACACCTCTCGTCGGTCGTGCGTCTCGTCGGGCGCGGGCTTGCCGGCGCGTGCGCCGGTGGAACAACACGTATGAAACTCCAGGTCGAGTCTAGCCGCCCCAACGGCCGGTGGCGGCGAGCAGCACGGCGGCCGCGGCGACGCCGGCCGTCGACGTGCGTAGCACGGTCGGGCCGAGCCGCACGGCGAGCGCGCCGGCCTTCTCGAAGACGGCGAGCTCCTCGTCCGCGATCCCGCCCTCGGGCCCGACGACGAGCACAACCTCGCCGGCCGGTGGCCAGGGCTCCCGACCGGCCGCCAGGCCGGCCAAGGCGCCGGCCGCCGACTCGTGCAGCACCAGCCCGAGCCCGGCGGCGGCGAGCCGGTCACCCACGGCCGCCGTGCGGGCGGGCCCCGCGACGACGGGCCAGCGCGCCCGCCGGGACTGCTTGGCCGCCTCGGCGGCGGTGGCCGCCCAGCGGGCGTGCGCCCGCGCGCCCCGTTCGCCGTCCCAGCGCACGACGCTGCGCGCGGCCGGCCAGGGGACGATCTCGTCGACGCCGGCCTCGGTGAGCATCTCGACGGCGAGCTCGCCGCGGTCGCCCTTGGCCAGCGCCTGGACGACGACGATCCGGGGCGCCGGCTCGGGCACGTCGGCCCGATCGAGCACCCGGCAGTCGAGCTCGTCGCGCCGGGCCGCGGCCACCTCGCAGCGCAGCAGCCCGCCGACGCCGTCGGTGACGTCGAGCCGCTCGCCGGTCCGCAGCCGCCGGACCGTCGCCGCGTGCCGCCCCTCCGGGCCGCCGAGGGTGAACAGCTCGGCGGCCGGCAGCGGCGCGACCTGGAAGACCGGCGCGGTCGTCACGACGCGCTCAAGACTTGCGGCGCCCGCCGCGGCGGCGGTTGAACAGGCCCGAGGGGGTGGTCGCGGAGCTGACGACGGTCGGCTGCTCCTCGCCGCGCAGCCGGGACAGCTCGCGCAGCAGCCGCTCCTGCTCGGCGTCGAGCTTCAGTGGCGTCTCGACGAGGATGTGGATGTGCAGGTGGCCGCGGCCGACGCCGCGCAGGTGCGGCACGCCGCGGGCGGACAGCCGGACGACTTCGCCGGGCTGGGTGCCGGCCTTGAAGGTGATCGTCTCGGTGCCGTCGAGGGTCTCGATCGTGGCCGACGCGCCGAGGGCGGCGGCGGTCATCGGCAGCCGCAGCTCGCAGTGCAGGTCGTCGCCCTCGCGGGTGAAGACCGGGTGCGCCTTCTCGGAGACCTCGACGTACAGGTCGCCGGCCGGGCCGCCGCCAGGGCCGACCTCGCCCTCGCCGGACAGCCGGATGCGCATGCCGTCGCCGATCCCGGCCGGGATCTTGACGGTGAGGGTGCGGCGCTTGCGGACCCGGCCGTCGCCGGAGCACTCGCGGCAGGGGTGCTCGATGACGGTGCCGGTGCCCTGGCAGCGGGTGCAGGGCCGGGAGGTGACCATCTGGCCGAGGAACGACCGGGTGACCTGCTGGATCTCGCCCCGGCCGCCGCAGGTCTGGCAGGTGGTCGGCGTGGTGCCGGGTGCCGCGCCGGAGCCGGTGCAGAGCTCGCAGACGACGGCCGTGTCGACCATGATGTCACGGTTGGTGCCGAACGCCGTCTCGGCGAGGTCCAGGTCGATCCGCAGCAGCGCGTCGTTGCCCCGGCGGATCCGGGACCGCGGCCCGCGGCTCGCGCCGCCGCCGAAGAACGCGTCCATGATGTCGCCGAGGCCGCCGAAGCCGGGGCCGAACGGCGAGCCCGCGCCGCCGCCGCCACCCGGGGCGAGCGGGTCGCCGCCGAGGTCGACGATCTGACGCTTCTCCGGGTCGGAGAGCACCTCGTACGCGGCGGTCACGGTCTTGAACCGCTGCTGCGCCTCGGGGTCCGGGTTGATGTCCGGGTGCAGCTCCCGGGCGAGCTTGCGGTAGGCCCGCTTGATCTCGTCCCCGGTCGCCTCCCGGGAGACGCCCAGCACCGCGTAGTAGTCCACTGCCATTTAGAAGCCCACCGCTAGGAGTCACGACCCTTTCAAGAACCCGGTGACAACGGCCGTCAGGCGCGCGGACAGATCATTCCCGCACGCCCGGGCCCGCTAGTCGGCACCGAGGAGTTCGCCCACGTAGTTGGCAACGGCCCAGACCGCCGCCATTGTCCCCGGGTAGTCCATCCGCATCGGACCGACCACCCCCATACCGCCGAGGGCCGCCGCGCCCCGGCCGTAGCCGGTCGCGACGACGGCGGTGGTCCGCAGGGCGTCCACGTCGGTTTCCCGGCCGATGCGCACCGTAACGGTACCTGGCTCGCGGGCCCAGCCGATCAGCTTGAGCAACACGACCTGTTCCTCCAGCGCCTCCAGGACGGCCCGCAGCGAGTCGGAGAAGTCCAGCGCGGACCGCGTCAGGTTCGCCGTGCCGGCCAGCGCGATCCGCTCCTCCTGCCGCTCGACCAGCGTCTCGATGAGCACCGTCGCGAGCACCGTGAGCTGGCTGCGCAGGCCCGGGCCCGCCTCGTCCGGCAGGATCGCGGCCGCCTCGGCGGCGTCGGCGAGGCGGCGGCCGCCGAGCGCGCGGTTCAGCACGGTGCGCAGCTCGGCGACGCTGTCCTCGTCGAGCGGCTCGGCGACGTCGACGATCCGCTGCTCCACCCGGGCGGTGTCGGTGATCAGGACGATCAGCAGCCGGCCGGGGCTGATCTGGACGACCTCGATGTGTCGCACCCGGCTCGTGGTGAGCGAGGGGTACTGCACGACGGCGACCTGCCGGGTCAGCTGCGCGAGCAGCCGGACCGAGCGGCGCACCACGTCGTCGAGGTCGAGCGCGCCCTCGAGGAAGTTCTGGATGGCCCGCCGTTCCGCGCGGGAAAGCGGCTTGACGCCGGAGAGCCGGTCGACGAAGAGCCGATAGCCCTTGTCCGTCGGGATGCGGCCCGCGCTGGTGTGCGGCTGGGTGATGTAGCCCTCGTCCTCCAGCGCGGCCATGTCGTTGCGCACGGTCGCCGGCGAGACGCCGAGCGCGTGCCGCTCCGCAAGCGCCTTCGAGCCCACCGGCTCGTTGCTGAGCACGAAGTCCTCGACGATGGCCCGGAGCACCTCCAGGCGGCGTTCCTCGAGCACGTCACGCACCCCCTCGGTGACCACCGGACCGGACGCTGCCTGCTCGGCATGGTCCGTCCGCACGGCGTGGCCCGTCGGGCGACGACGGTCCTGGCCGACCACACGGCCGCGGTGGCCGGGCCGCGTGGACGCCGGCGCGCGTCTCCCCGGCTGTCGCAGCGTCGCTGCCCGCAACCGCATCGTCGCGCAACCGAGTCATTCGCGCCGCAGTTGTCCGCATAGTCCATGGTGCGCATGTTGAGCACGATCCGTGGTCGGATCGGTCCCATCTGGCACTCCACCACAGCGAGTGCCAAGTCTAACCCGCAGTGGGCTTCTGGCGTCTGTTCTCGCACCCGGCGCCGTTCGAGGCCCGGCGGCGATCCCCTAGCGATCCCCCAGCGATCCGCCCGCGAGCCCCCCGCGAGCCCTCAGAGGTCGGGGAGCAGAGCGCGGACGACCGTGTCGGTCAGCAGCCGGCCCTGCCGGGTCAGCGCGACCCGGCCCGTGGCCCAGCCCGCCGGGTCGACCAGACCGGACGAGACCAGCTCGTCGACGGCGGCCCGCCCGCCGGCGGAGAGCTCGGCGTCGGGCAGGCCGTCGGCGAGCCGGACACCGAGCATCACCCGCTCGACGTGCCGGTCGGCCGGGGAGAGGGTCTCCCGGGCCTGGGCCGGGCTCTCGCCCGCGCGCAGCCGCTGGCTGTACTCGGTCGGATGCCGCACGTTCCACCAGCGCACCCCGCCTACGTGGCTGTGCGCGCCGGGGCCGACCCCCCACCACGTCGCGCCGCGCCAGTAGCCGAGGTTGTGCCGGCACCACGCGTCCGGCCCGCTTGCCCAGTTGCTGACCTCGTACGCGGCGAGGCCGGCCGCCGCGAACGTCTCATCCGCCTGGACGTAGCGGTCGGCGAGCAGGTCGTCGTCGGGCTCGAGCAGCTCGCCCCGGCGGACCCGGCGGGCCAGCTTCGTGCCCTCCTCGACGGTGAGCGCGTAGGCGCTGACGTGGTCGGGGGCGAGCTCGACGGCCGCCTCGAGACTCGCCGCCCAGTCCCGCTCCGACTCCCCCGGCGCGCCGTAGATGAGGTCGACGCTGACCTGGTCGAACCCGGCCTTGCGGGCCCAGGACACGACGTCGGGCAGCCGGCCGGGGGTGTGCCGGCGGTCGAGGGTGGCCAGCACGTGCGGCCGGGCGCTCTGCATCCCGAACGAGATCCGGGTGAAGCCCGCGGCCCGCAGCTGCTCCAGCGCGGCGGCGTCGACCGATTCGGGGTTGGCCTCCGTCGTCACCTCGGCGCCGGGCCGTAGGCCGAACGCGTCGTCGACGGCGGCCACCAGCGCCGCGAGGTCCGCCGGGGGCAGCAGGGTCGGCGTCCCGCCGCCGAAGAACACCGTGTCCACGGCGGGCGCCCCGTCGCCGAGCACCCGGGCGGCCAACCGGACCTCGGCGGCGGCGGCGGTGGCGAAGGTCGCGGCGCCCGCGCCGCCGCCGAGCTCGGCGGCGGTGTAGGTGTTGAAGTCGCAGTAGCCGCAGCGGGTCGCGCAGTACGGCACGTGGATGTAGATCCCGAAGGCTTCCCGCGGGAGCGCGGCGAGCGCCGCGGCCGGCAGCGCGCCGTCGGCCGGCGGAGTCTGGCCCTCGGGGGGCTTGGCGGACATGTCCTCCAGTGTGCGCCCGCGCGCCGGTCGTCCGGTCGCCCCAATGCGGGTAATTGGCGTGATTCCCGTGGGTTCCCCGTGGTCTTGCCGGCCGGCCACAGCGTTTACCGAGGTCACCGCACCACTGAGTGTTTACCTACGGTTGGCTGCCGTTGCAGCCATGATGGGCGTGTCGTCATGGCTTTGTCGCGATCCGTACGGAAGGATCGGAAATATGAACGAAGACGTCATGGATCTCCCCTTCGAGGCGGATCTCCTGGAGGAGGGCCTGGCGCTGCTGCCGCCCCGGACGACCGAGTACCGCGCCGGCGATCGCACCTTCGTCCCCGCGTCATGGGACGACGAGCCGGCAACCCTGCCGATCCCGCTCTCCGTCGCCATCCCCACCCCGCTCGCACCCCCCGCCGTCGAGCGCTAGCCTCGGGCGGCCCCGCGCGACCCAACACGGCGCGCGACCCAACACAGCAAAGGCCGGGACGCCTGGGCGTCCCGGCCTTTCGTCTGCGCTGGCGCTGCTCACGCAGGAGCGGCCGTCAGGCGCTGGTGAGCTCCGCGTGCCGCTGAGCCATCGCCGACTTGCGGTTGGCGGCCTGGTTCGCGTGGATCACACCCCGGCTGACGGCCTTGTCGAGCTTCTGGGAGGCGACCTTCAGCGACTCCGTGGCGGTCTCGACGTCACCGGCGTCGGCGGCCTCACGGAAACGGCGCACGACGGTCTTCAGCTCGGACTTGACGGCCTTGTTGCGCAGCCGAGCCTGCTCGTTGGTGCGAATTCGCTTGATCTGCGACTTGATGTTGGCCACGCGGGGAAACCTCGTCGTCGAGTTGGGACTGGCTCTTCGGTCTGGGTGCCGCGTCCAGGGTGCCGTGCTCGCGCGAAGCGCGCTCGCTCTGATCAAGCCAGCGTGGACGCGGTTGCCCGTCCTGTGCGGGCTCGCGCGGCGGACCCGATGCAGCGCAGTCGACTTTACAGCACCCGTGACGAGCGGTTACGCCCGGCCGAGTCCACGCGGCGTGCCGGTTCGGTCACGATCGCACGGCCGGCCGCGTGGCGCGCGGTCCAGCCCCGCCCGGGATCCTGGCACGATGGAGGGAAGCCCGCGCCCGCGCGGGCGGACCACCGTCCGGCGCCGTCGGCCGGTGGGCGGCGGCCGGGTGGCCGGAAGGCACCCGGCCGGACCCCGTCCGCACGGCCCGTCGGCGTGCCCCATCCGAGAAACGAGACCTGCCCGCGTGTCCTCAGTCCCGCAGGCGCCCGGTGTCGACCAGGCGTTGATCCGCAACTTCTGCATCATCGCCCACATCGACCACGGCAAGTCGACCCTCGCCGACCGCATGCTCGACGTGACCGGCGTCGTCGACGCGCGCAACATGCGCGCCCAGTACCTCGACCGCATGGACATCGAGCGCGAGCGCGGCATCACGATCAAGGCGCAGAACGTCCGGCTACCGTGGAAGGCCGACGACGGCAAGGACTATGTCCTGCACCTCATCGACACTCCCGGGCACGTCGACTTCACCTACGAGGTCAGCCGCTCGCTGGCCGCCTGCGAGGGCGCCGTCCTGCTGGTCGACGCGGCGCAGGGCATCGAGGCGCAGACGCTGGCCAACCTGTACCTGGCGATCGAGAACGACCTGACAATCATCCCGGTCCTCAACAAGATCGACCTGCCGGCGGCGCAGCCGGAGAAGTACGCCGAGGAGATCGCCCAGGTCATCGGCTGCGACCCGGCCGACGTGCTCAGGGTCTCGGGCAAGACCGGCCTCGGCGTGCCCGAGCTGCTCAACGAGGTCGTCCGCAAGGTGCCCCCGCCGTCGGGCGACCCAAACGCGCCGACCCGGGCGATGATCTTCGACAGCGTCTACGACATCTACCGGGGCGTCATCACCTACGTCCGGGTCATCGACGGCTCGCTGTCGACCCGCGACCGCTGCCTGATGATGTCCACCGGGGCCGCCCACGAGACCCTCGAGGTCGGCGTCATCTCGCCGGAGCCGACGCCGACGGGCGCGCTCTCCGCCGGCGAGGTCGGATACGTGATCCCGGGCGTCAAGGACGTCCGGCAGGCGCGCGTCGGCGACACGATGACGTCGGCCCGCCGGCCCGCGACGCAGATGCTCGGCGGCTACCGCGACCCACTGCCGATGGTGTTCTCCGGCCTGTACCCGATCGACGGCAGCGAGTACCCGGCGCTGCGGGAGGCGCTGGACAAGCTGCAGCTCAACGACGCGGCGCTCACCTACGAGCCGGAGACGTCGGCGGCGCTCGGCTTCGGCTTCCGCTGCGGCTTCCTCGGCCTGCTGCACCTGGAGATCGTCCGGGAGCGGCTGGAGCGCGAGTTCGGCCTGACGCTGATCTCGACCGCGCCGAACGTCGTCTACCGGGTGGTGATGGAGGACCTTACCGAGCACACCGTGACGAATCCGAGCGACTGGCCGACCGGCAAGATCGCCGAGGTGCACGAGCCGGTGGTCGACGCGATGGTGCTGCTGCCGACGGACTTCGTCGGCGCGGTGATGGAGCTGTGCCAGTCCCGGCGCGGGGTGCTCAAGGGCATGGACTACCTGGCGGCCGACCGGGTCGAGCTGAAGTACACGATGCCGCTCGGCGAGATCATCTTCGACTTCTTCGACGCGTTGAAGTCACGGACGCGGGGTTACGCGAGCCTGGACTACGACCCGGCAGGCGAGTTGCTGGCCGACCTGGTGAAGGTCGACATCCTGCTCCAGGGCGAGGCGGTCGACGCGTTCTCAGCGATCGTGCACAGGGACAAGGCGTACGCCTACGGCGTCTCGATGACGGGAAAGCTGCGCGAGCTGATCCCGCGCCAGCAGTTCGAGGTGCCGATCCAGGCCGCGATCGGCAGCCGGATCATCGCCCGGGAGAACATCCGGGCGATCCGCAAGGACGTGCTGGCCAAGTGCTACGGCGGTGACATCACCCGTAAGCGCAAGCTGCTGGAGAAGCAGAAGGAGGGCAAGAAGCGGATGAAGACGATCGGTCGGGTCGAGGTGCCGCAGGAGGCCTTCATCGCCGCCCTGTCGAACGACGCGTCGAAGAGCAACCGCTCGGGCTGACGCGACCGCCAGCGCAGCCGGCGGCGCAGCCAGCCGACGCGTCGTGGTCTCGTCAGGCGACGCGGAGCGTCTTGTCAGGCGACGCGGAGCGTCTTGTCAGACGGCAGGGGCCCACCCCGGCGACGCGGCGCGTCCTGTCAGACGTCCGGGGCTCGCGACCGCGCAGTTCGGGCCCCTGACGTCTGACAGGACGACCGGCTGCCCTCGGGTGTCTGACACGACGAGGTCGTCGGCGGGCTACGGGCGGGTGATCCGGTCGAGCGCTTCGAGGTACGCGACGGCGATCACGACGGCCAGCGGCAGGACGAGCAGCACCCAGGCGCTGGTGAGGTCGGACAGCGCGATGACGACCGTGAGTACCGCCGTCACCGTGAACAGCAGGCCGCGCATCCACCCGGCGGGCAGGATCCGGAACCCGAACCCGGTCTGCCGTTCACCGTCCGCGCCAGCGGCGCCGACCGCGTTCGGACCGGCCCCGTCCGAGCGGCCGGTGCCGGTTACCGGAACCCCGCCGCCTCGCTGGCCGGCCGCGGCGTGCTCTCCCTCGCGGTCTCCCCCGTGGTCGTCGGGCTGGGAGCGGCCGGCCTCGTGGCGGCCGGTCATCGGGCGCCGGCCCCGGCGCGGCTGTGCCGGCCGCGTGCTGTCACGACGGCGTGCAGGAGGGTCTCGAGCGCATAGGCCGTGTCGGCGGCGCCACCCTTGACGCCGGCGTCGGCGGCCGCGGCGGCGCGCAGGGCACGGGCAAGTCCCTCGTCGGTCCAGGCGCGGGCGGAACGCTGGGCGCGTTCGACCTTCCAGTCCGGCATGCCGAGCGCGCGGGCAAGGTCGTACTTGGAACCCCCGCCGGCGCCGGCGACGCGGACCAGGTCGCGCAGCCCGCCGGTGATCGCGCTGCTGATGAGCACGGCCGCTGTCCCGGTCTCGAGGGCCTGGCGCAGCAGGGTGAGCGCGCCGCCCAGGTCGCCGGCGATGGCGGCGTCGGCGACGGCGAAGCCGCTGGCCTCGGCCCGGCCGTGGTGGAAGCGGTGCACAGCGGTCACGTCGATCGGCCCGTCGGTGTCGGCGACGAGCTGTTCGCAGACGGCGGCGATCTCTCGCAGGTCGCTGCCGACCGCGTCGAGCAGGGTACTGACGGCGGCGTCGGCGATCTTCCCACCGGCGCGGCGTACTTCCGCGACGACGAAGTCGTGCCGCTCCCGCGGTCGGGTGATCTTCGAGACGGTGATCGTCCGGGCGCCCGCGGCCCGCATCGCGTCGGCGATCTTCCGGTTGCGGACTGCGCCGTTGTGGACGACGACGAGCACGACGTCGTCCATCGGGTGGGCGACGTAGCTGATCAGGGCGTCCCGGAGCTCGTCGTTGAGTTCCTGCGCGGCGCGAACGACGACGGCGCGCAGCCCGCCGAACAGTGACGAGGCGCCGAGGTCTACGACGTCGGATTCGGTGAACTCGCCGGCTGTCCGGTCGACGACCTCCAGCTCGGGGTCGGTGGCGCGGGCGGCGGCGAGGACCTCCCGCACGGCCCGGGCGACCAGCAGCTCCTCGTCTCCCTGGATGAGGACGAGCGGCGGGACCGGCGACGGCGGCACGGCACCGAGCATGGCACACCCCGTCCCGACGCGGCCGATCACTCCCTTCCATGTCGGGCGTGGTCCGGTGACGATGTCCATGGCGGCCTGCGACGACTCGTCCAGCTTGATCGACGTGCGCCCGCGGCCGGAAAGCGACGCGTCGGCGCGGCTCCGCATTGACGCACGAACGGCGGCGAACGGCCAGGAATCCCCTCATCAGCGCGGCTCCGCGATGGTGCGCGCGAACGGCGGCCAGCGGCCGCCAAGCCGCTCATCGGCCGCCTCCGCGGTCTCGGGCGACGAGCGCGGGGCCGCCGTCGAGGGTGGCGATGACGGCGGTGGCGCCGTCGGTGTCGGTGCGGGCGTATGGGATTCCCGCGGCGGCAAGCGCGTCGAGGGTGACCGGCGCGGGGTGGCCGTAGTCGTTGTCGGCGCCGACGCTGATCAGGGCAACGTGGGCTCCGGAGCCGCCGAGGAAGCCGGCTTCCTGGCTTGCGGAGCCGTGGTGGGCGACCTTGAGAACGTCGATCCGGGGTGCCGCGACCGCGACCGCGCCGGCGTTGAGGAGTTGTCGCTGCTCGGCATGCTCGGCGTCCCCCGTGAGCAGGATCGTCAGCCCGCCGGCGTGGGCGACGGTGACCAACGAGTTGTTGTTCGGATCGCTGTCGGTGCCGCGCAGGGGGCGTACGGGCCCGATCACGTCGAGGGTGGCCTGGCCTGCGGTGAAGCGGTCGCCGACTCCGGCCTCGACGAGTGGCACACCGGCCGCGTCGGCATCGGCCCGTAACGTCGCCCACCGGTCGGCGGGCTGGTGCAGCGACCCGACGAGAATCTCGCCGACGGGCAGATGTCCGAGCGCGGCGGTCAGTCCGTCGACATGGTCGGCGTGCAGGTGGCTGAGCAGCACGACGGGTATTCGGCGGATCCGCAGGCTGTCGAGGCAGGCGGCGAGGGCGGCCGGGTCGGGGCCGGCGTCGACGAGCACGCCGGCGCCGGGCCCTGCGGCGAGCACCAGCGCGTCTCCCTGGCCGACGTCGCACGCGACGAGCAGCCAGCCAGGTGGCGGCCAGCCGGCGAGCCGGCCGAGGACGGCGCACCGGGCGATCAGCAGGCCGGTCACCGCGGCGGCGCATGCCTGCCGCCCGCGTGGCCGGCGCAGCGCGGCGAGGGCGACCGGCAGCGCGGCCAGCGCGGCCAGCGCTCCGAGCGGACCGCCGGGCCAGCGCACGGTCGCCGCGGGCACGTCCGCGGCCGTCCGGGCGACGACGACCAACCACCGGCAGGGCCAGCCGGCGAGCCAGACGGCGACCCGGGCGAGCCCTCCGCTGACGGGTCCGACGGCCAGCGCGACCACCCCGAGGACGGTCACCGGCGCGACCGCCACCGCCGCCGCCACGTTCGCCGGAATCGCGACCAGACTGATCCCGCCGCCGATCCAGGCGATGACGGGGGTGCAGGCAACCTGCGCGGCCGCGGCCACCGCGGCTCCGTCGGCGAGCCAGTGCAGGCGGGCGGGCAGCCGCCGGGCGAGGCGGTCGCGCCACCCGGGCGCGACGACGACGATGCCGGCGGTCGCGAGGACGGAGAGCGCGAACCCCGCGGACAGCGACAGGCCGGGGAAGACCAGCACCAGGACCGCGACCGTGGCCGACAACGCGGGCAGGACGGCGGCGCGCCGGCCGGTGCCGATCGCGATCGCGCCGAGAACGCCCATCGCGCCGGCGCGCAGCACGCTCGCCGACGGCCGGGCGACGACGATGAAACCGACAATCGCGGCGGCGGCCCAGAGCGCCCTCGACCGCACGCCCACCCGCGTCCGCCTTAGCGCCGCCAGCACCGCGCCGGTCAAAATGATGACGTTGCCGCCGCTGACGGCGGTGAGATGCGTGAGCCCGGCGGCACGGAAGTCGGCGCGCAGGCCCGGGTCGAGCCCGCTCACGTCTCCGTCGACCAGCCCCGGGAGCAGCCCGCGGGTGGGCTCCGGCAGGACGGTGGCGGCGGCGCGCAGCTCGGCCCGCAGCCGCCCGGCGAACCGCTGGTACCAGACCGGTCCCGCCACCAGCCTCGGCGGACCGCGAACGAGCAGCACGGCGCCGATCTGATCCCCCGGGCGAGGCGGCGCCAGCCGGGCCTCGACGGCGACCCGAGTGCTCGGCAACAGCCCGGCCCAGCCGTCCTCAGGTGCCAGCACGAGCACGGGCACGTCGAGCCGCACGGCCAGACCCCTCCGCGTGGCGCCGGCGCCCGGAACGGCGGTGGCGCCCGGCACGGCGCCGGCGGTGGCGTCGGTGCCGCGAGTCGCCAGCCGGGCGTCCGGGCCGTCGGTGGCCGCCTGCATGATCCGGGCCGGAACGACCATGGTGACCGTGCGGCCGGCCCGGCCGGCACCGCCGCCGATCGGCCGAGGGTCGTCGGTGACGACGAGCTCGGCGTCGACCGTCGCCTGGGCGGCGGCGAGCTGGGCAAGCGCCCCCGACCGGCCGTCCTGCGCGGAGACGCCCGCTACGAACACCCCGGCGGCGAGCCCGGCCACGGCGGCGACGGCCACCGCCCACCATCGTCGGCGAGCCAGGCCCGTGGTCCGCTCAGCCAGCACCAGTGCCCCGGCGACCAGCGGCGCGAGCCCGCCGAGCGCGGCAGCCACCGTCAGTGCCCCGGCAGAGGGCGCCCACCGGGTGGCGAGCGCCGCCCCACCCCAAACTGCCGCTGCGGGAACCGCGAGCCGCAGATCGAGCGGCCGGCGCGCCGGATCGTCCCCACTGCCAGCACGGCCATCCGCCGCGTCCTCGTCGACGGCGCGGCGATCTCCGCCACGGCCATCCCCTTCCCGGCCATCCGCGCCACGATGGACCGCATCGCCGCGGCCGCGGCCGAGGCCGCCGAGGTCGGGTCCGTGGCGTGCCCGCCCCGCGTCGAGCGGCGGTGGGCCCGTCGCGGCCAGGCCTCGTTGCCGGTTCACAGCGTGATCAGCGGGAGCAGCTCGGCCAGGCGACGATCCCCGACGCCGGGAACCTCGGCGAGCTGTTCCGGCGACCCGAAGGGACCGTTCTCCTCCCGGTACTGGATGATCCGGGCGGCGAGAACCGGGCCGATGCCGGGAAGTGTGTCGAGCTGGTCGGCGGTGGCAGTGTTCAGATGGACCGGCGCTTGTCCCCCGCCCGTCCCGGCTGCGCCGGCGCCACCACCTGCGCCGCCGGCCCCGCTTCCGGCGCCGGTCGACGGTCCGTCGGAGGCTGGACCGGGTTTCCCGTCGACGAGGATCTGTTCGCCGTCGACCAGCGGACGGGCCAGCGCGAGACCGGTGGTGTCGGTGCCCGGCAGCACGCCCCCCGCCCGCTGGATCGCGTCGATGACCCGCGTTCCTGCAGGAAGCCGCACCACGCCTGGTTGCCTCACCAGTCCGGCGACGTCGACCACCACCTCTGCCGCGGCCGTCGGGCTTCGTCCGGCGCCGCTGGTCGGATCCGGCGCGGCGCCGGTCCGCGCGGCGGCGGGCGCGCCGGTCCCGACGGCGCCTTGGGTGGCCACGGCGTCCGATGCGGCCTCGATCCGGACCGGTCGCCCGTGCCAGGCGAAGAACGCGGCCACCGCCGCGGCCGCCAGAGCCACGAGCGCGAGCATGATCGCCCCGCGAGCGGCCGGGTCCCACACCGCGCCCCGCAGGGCCGCAGGCAGGCGCGCGCGCAGCGGAGCCACGCGCGGTCCGCTCGGGGATTCGGGCTCGCGCGGCGCGCTCTCGTCCAACGCCTCCGGCCAAGGATCCCGATGCCCGTCGGACCGCTCGTCGTCCTCGCCTTCCTGATCGGCCTCCGCCCAGCGCACGCTGACCCAGTCGTGGTCGCCGGCTGGTTCGCTGCTCGATTCGGCGGTGTGCGGCTCCGCGCCAGCCGAGCGCCGGCCAAGCAACGTGCCGATGTCGGGTAGGACCGGCCGCGGTGGGGGCTCCCCGGCTCGACCTTCGCCATACGTCGCCGGACCGTCGTCCGGATCCGTCGCATAGGCGCCCGGCGCTCCGACGGCAGCCGGTCGGGCGCGCCAGCCGGGCGCGTCCTCGCCTAGGCGGCTCGCGCCCAGGCGACCAGGAGCGGCGACGCCGGCACGGGACAGTTCGGGCAGGTGCGTACGCGCTGGCACCGTCCGATCCGCCCGGTTGTCGATCAGGCGCGGCGTCAGATCCGCCGCGGCTGGGCGACCCGCGCGGCCAGGGCGGTCGAAATGCTGATCGGTCATGGGCCGGACCGTAGGCCGGCAGGCCACCGACCTGGGCCGGTCCGCGGGCATCTGTGGACAACGCCGAACCATCCACAGGCTCAGCCCACCGGACCCCGCCACCTGCCAGCATGAGGCGGGCGGATGAGACAGAAGTGAACGGCCGGCGGCGACCGGAAATCGGGAATACGCAGGCCGATCGCTATAGTTGCCCAAGCAACGACAGGTGAAGACCGGTCGACGCGTCCGCCACCGACGATGGTGGCGGAGCGCCGCGCACTTGGGAGGACCAACATGTCAGAAGCCACCGCGACGACGACGGATCTGGCCACGCTGACCGGAACCTGGACGATCGACGGCGCGCACTCGCGGGTCGGGTTCTCGGCCAAGCACGCGATGGTGACGACGGTGCGGGGTTACTTCGAGACGTTCGAGGGCTCGCTCACGCTGGACGGCTCCGACCCGGCCAAGTCGACCGCGAACGTGACCATCCAGGCGGCCAGCTTCGACACCGGCGTGCCGGACCGCGACGGCCACGTCCGCGGGTCGGACTTCCTCGACGTCGAGAACTTCCCGACGCTCACCTTCGTCAGCACCGCCGTCAGCCAGCACGGCGACGACTACACGATGATCGGCGACCTGACGATCAAGGGCGTCACCAAGCCGGTCGAGCTGGCGATGGAGTTCGAGGGCAGCTCCCAGGACCCGTTCGGTAACACCCGCGCAGGCTTCACCGGCACCACGACCATCAGTCGTAAGGACTTCGGCCTGAGTTGGAACGCGGTGCTCGAGACCGGCGGCGTCCTCATCAGCGACAAGGTCAAAATTCAGCTCGACATCTCCGCCATCAAGCAGGCCTGACCGCCCGCCCGGCGATTCCATGATCTGGTGGGTTTCTCCACGCCCCCACGTGGACGAACCCGCCAGATCATGGGCCAGCGGCCAGGCCTCGTCGTCTGGCCCACGTCGTCTGGCCCACGTCGCCTTCGGCGCGGCTCGCATCCGAGCAACCTCACTGGCGTACGCGCCGCCAGGCACGCCCGGTCGCTCGACGGGCCAGGCGCAGGAGCATTCGGGCTGCGGGCCCTGCTGCGCCGCGCACGCCGCTCAGATAGTTACCGGGCGTAGTTACCGGGCGTCGTCCGTGAGGGCGGCGAGCTCGACCGGAGCCTCGGACACCGAGGACGTCAACGGGTCGGCCGCGGCGAAGAGGTCAGCTGGCTCGCCCACCACCGGGGCGGGTATGGCGGCCCGCGGGTCGGGCGCACCGAGAGGCAGCTCGATGCGCTCCGTCAGCGTCGCGCCCTGGTTGCGGACGTCTCCGACCGCGGCGCCGACGGGGTAGGCCTCGAACACTCCCGCCGGAGCCGGGACGAGCAGCGCGCGCAGGGCGTCGGTGTCGGCGTAGTCCGGGTCCAGCCAACGCTCCCAGGACGCAGCCGGCAGGACAACCGGCGAGCGGTCATGCAGAAACTCCAGGCCGACCGCGGGTCCGGTGGTGAGAATCGTATAGGTCGTCAATGGCTCATCGCCGCCGCGCCACACCTCGTACAACCCGGCGAAGGCGAGCAGCGGACCCGCCGGCCCGACGCCCGGATGCGAACCACGGCGGATGAAGTACGGCTGGCCACGCTTCTTCTTCTCCGGTCGATGCCACTCATAGAAGCCGGTCACCGGAACCAGGCAACGGCGCGCGGCGAACGGCTTGCGGAACATCGGCTTCTCGGCGATCGTCTCCGACCGCGCGTTGATCATTCGCGAACCGATGGAGACGTCCTTGGCCCAGGACGGGACCAGCCCCCAGCGCGCCAACCGCAGCAACCGGTCGGGCGCGTCGGCGCCCGCGGCGGCCGGGTCGCCGCCGACGGCGCCGTCGCCCTTCGGCCGCTGGGCCGTCACGATCGGCTGCTTGGTGGTCGGCGCGACGTTGTAACGCTCGCCCACCTCGCCGCCGGTGTCGTCACGGGCAGACATCGCGTTGGCGAGGTCGTCCGCGCTCAGCGTCTGCGTGTATCGGCCGCACATGACCTCAGCCTAGAACCGGCATCCGACGACATCGCCGAGTATGGACCGCACACCGCACACCGAGCACCGAGCACCGAGCACCGAGCACCGAGCACCGAGCAGTGCTACCAGACGCCGGCGAGCAGCGCGGTTCCGCCGGCAAGGCAGGCCACGCTGGCCAGCGCGAACACACCGATCCACAAGCCGCCGGACATTCCGGTAAGCCGGGCCAACTGGTCCGGGTCCGAGCCACCGCCGCGTGACCTGCGCCGGGACCGCGACACCTCATACACCGGCCGAACCCCGCCGATCAGTAGGAACCACGTCACGTATGCGGCGAACCCGCCCCGCAGCGCGTCCGGCGCCACGACCGACACGGCGAGCACGACGAGGATGCTCACCACCACCGACAGCAGGCCGAAGCCGTTGCGGATGACCACCAGCACGGCGACGAGCAGCACGACGAACAGCTGCAGCAGCAACGCGGTCCGCCCGGTCGACACCAGCGCCGCCGCGGCCAGGCCGAGCAGTGGGGGCGCCGGGTATCCGGCGGCGACGGTGCAGACCACCCCGGGCCCGGTGGGCCGACCCGACGAGATCGTCACGCCAGACGTGTCGGAATGCAGCCGGATCCCGGCGAGGCGTCGCCCGGCGCACAGCGCGATCACCGCGTGCCCCGCCTCATGGACGATCGTGACGACGTGCCGGGCGACGGGCCAGGCGCGGTCGCTCGCGACGGTCAAGAGCGCGAGCAGGCCGGCGGCGATGAGCACGGCGCGGCTTGGCGCTGGTTGGACGACCAGCGCCCGGTGCAACAGGTGGGACAGGGTCGCCTCCTCGATGCGGAGCCTACGGCCCGTTCATACCGGTTTCTGGCGGAAGTGGCACCCCCGCACGCCCCGCCCGCCCTCGCCGGGCCGGCATGCGCGGAGCGAGTCGGACGATGGCGGTAATGTTGGCCCGCTGCCGGCGGTCGGCGCCAGACGCGTCGGCAGCACACTGAGCGCCGGTGCCAACCAACTCGCGGCGGCCCGCGGCCGTGGGCCCGGCAGCGATGTCGGCGGGCGATGGACCCCGCCGACGCGGCGTCCCCGCCGCGGCCAAGGCTGCCGCGCCAGTACAGCGGTGCGGCTGGTGATGTAGGCGGTACGCACGCCGGGTGGGGCCTACGCCTTGGGCGGGCAGCTGAACAGGATGGAGGGGCCAGGTGGCGGAACCCGTATACCGGCCGGTCATCGGCGTCGCGCTCGGGCTGTTCCGCGCGCTCGATCTGAAGCTCGACGTACGCGGGCAGGAGAACATCCCGGCCACGGGCGGCGCGGTGATCCTCATCAACCACATCTCCTACCTGGACTTCGCGCTCGCCGGCGTGCCGTTCTGGCGTGAGCGCAAGCGCATGGTGCGGTTCATGGCGAAGAAGTCGACCTTCGAGAGCAAGGTGACCGGCCCGCTCATGCGCGGCATGCACCACATCCCGGTCGACCGGTCCGCCGGCGCAGGTTCCTTCCGCGCCGCCGTCGAGGCGCTGAGGGCCGGCGAGTTCGTCGGCGTCTTCCCCGAGGCGACGATCCACCCGCATTACTGCCTGGCGCCGTTCAAGACGGGTGCGGCCCGGATGGCCAGCGAGGCCGGCGTCCCGGTGATTCCGCTGGTCCTATGGGGCAGCCAGCGGGTCATGACAAAGGGCCAGCCGCGCAATCTGCGCAAGGCCCGGCACACCCCGATCTCGCTCACGGTCGGCGCCCCGATCTCGCCGGCTGAGCTGGCCGATCCGGCCGCCGGTACCGCGCTGCTGTTCGACGTGACGGCCAAGCTGCTCGACGACGCCCAGCGCCGTTACCCGCCTCCCAAGCCCGGCGAGCCCGACTGGTGGCAGCCCGCCCACCTCGGCGGCTCCGCGCCGCCCCGCCCACCTGACGCCACGACGCCCGACGTCCCAGCGCCTAACACCACGGCGACTGCCACGACCGCGACTGGTACGACCGGGCTTGACGCGACCGAGCTTGACGCGACCGAGGCTGAGGTCGCGACGACCGGCGTCATGGAAACCGACGTGACCGAAACCGACGTCGTCACGACCGACGCCACCGCGTCCGACGTCGCGACAAACAGCACCGCGGCGACCGACCTCATGACAGCCCGGCCCGACGAGCCGGCACCCATCTCGCTGCCGCTCCCCAGCCAGACGCCCCCGGAACGCGCCTCTACCCAGCAGGAATCGGCACAGCGGGAAACAGCACAGCGGGAAACGGCACAGCCGGAATCTATACCGCAGGAAACAGCACAGCAGGAAACGGCACAGCCGGAATCTATACCGCAGGGAACGGCACACCAGGAACCTGCACAGCGGGAAACGGCGGAGTCGGCGGCGGAGCAGGACGCCGCGCGTCCGCAACCGCCACGGCGGACACCGCCGCGGCACGCCTCAGCGGACGTCGACGGAACGACGGTCGACGGCGTTGCGGCCGCCCCGTCCGGCCTGACCGCTCCCCCACCAGCCTGACGGCTTTCTGTCAGCCTGTTTGACGGCGCATGCCCGGTCGGCGGATCGTCCGAGTTGTCGGCTTCGACGCCCCCGTCACCAGGACGGACGCGGCACGGTCGTCGCCATCCGGGCGGCGAGCTACCGCGAGGCCGGCTTCCCGTGATGCCGCGCCGCCGCGCGGCCGAGACCCCGGAGGGGTTGCCATGGTGTCGCACCCGGACGTCGCCGACAGCAGCACGATCAGGGACGGCGCGGTGGGCGGCTGGAGCCCTCGCAGCGCCGTTGACAGCGACGAGGAGTTCGTCGACGCGCTACCGAAGGTAGAGCTGCACGTCCATCTCGAGGGCTCGATGCTGCCCGGCACCGTGCTCGCGCTCGCCCGTCGGCACCAGATCGACGACATCCCGACGTCCGAGGACGAACTGCGCAAGTGGTACGCCTTCAAGGACTTCAACCACTTCCTGCGGGTCTATCGGACGGCAGTGCGGGTGCTGCGCGACGAGGACGACTTCGCGCTGCTCGCCCGAGAGACCGCCCTCGGACTCGCCGCCCAGAACGTGCGCTACGCGGAGATCTACTTCACGCCATACATTCACACGATGCGCGGCGTGCCCGTCGAGGACGTGTTCGCCGGCATCAACCGTGGCCGGATCGAGGCCCAGGCCGCGAGCGGCATCGAGATTCGCTGGATGACGGACATCCCCGGCGGACTGCCCGGCGTCGACATCATCGAGGTCGCCGACCGCACCGTCGAGTACGCGGTGAACCACGGCGGCGACAGCGTGGTCGGACTCGGGGTTGGCGGGGCGGAGGCTGGGGTGCCCCGACCGCAGTTCACGGCCGCGTTCGCGGCGGCCAGGGCGGCCGGCCTGCGCAGCATCCCGCACGCCGGCGAGACGACCGGCGCACGCACCATCTGGGACAGCATCGACGCGTTGGGCGCCGATCGGATCGGGCACGGCATCCGCGCGTTGGAGGATCCCGTACTGCTCGCGCGGCTTCGTAGCGACGGGATCCCGCTCGATGTCTCGCCGACGTCGAACCTGTGCACCGGCGTCGTCGCCGACTACCGGAGCCATCCGCTGCCCGCGCTGATCGGCGCCGGCCTGTCCGTGACGTTGAACAGCGACGACCCGCCGATGTTCGGCACAACGCTACGCGACGAGTACCTGCACGCGCTGCGCGACCTCGGCCTGTCCCGGGCGACCGTCACCGGGCTCGCCGCGGCCGCGGTCCGCCATTCGTTCCTCGACCAGGACCGCAAGGACGCCCTGATCGCCGAGCAGCTGGCAGCTGTGGACGCGCTCGGCGCACGCTGAACCGCGGCGAAATAAGGGGCAGCACGGATATCGGGCCGCCCTCGACGGCGCTAGTCTCGGGCGCAGGCCGGCCGGGCTCGGGCGCGCAGCCTTTGCGCAGCCAACGCGCCGCCGCGGCCATCCAGGGCGGGGCCGGGCCGTCCGAGCACCATCGGACGGCCCGGTTACGGGGGGTCGTCACGGACGCGCCGACCCGGACGTTCGAGGCCCGGAGACGCGACCGATCCTGAACGCGACCGATCCTGAACGCGACCGATCCTGAACGCGATCGATCCGGAACGACCGATCCGGGGGGACCCAGCCGGAGCGGACCCCAACCGGAACGGACCCCGACCGGAACGGACCCCCGATGGCACTGCCCTCCGATGGCACGGACGCGCGATGGCACGGACATGCGCGACGCGTTCGTCAGCCGCCGCGTGCGGCGCGGATCATGCGGCCCCGGAAGACCCGGCTTACGAGCAGATGGGCGGCGAAGATCGCCCCGGCGAGCCAGTAGTTGCCGGCGCCGAGCGAACGCTGGCCGGGCAACGGCAGCAGGGTGTACGTGATCAGCACGGCCGCCGCGGCGTAGAACAAGCCGATCGTGACGGCGCCGTGCCAGGGCGGCGGCCCGAGAGGCCGGACGACGTCGGTCGCGGCGGCGCGTGCGCGGTCGACGCCCGGAAGATCGCCAGTTGTGTATCCGAATCCGAACTCCGACCCGTCGCCGGTTCGGATCGCAGTACACAACGGGCGATCAGCACCGTCGCGCGCCGGCCGCGCCGGGCCGGCCGCCGTCGACGCGGAACCACTCGCCGGACCGGTCGCCGATCCGGCACGTTCGCGAGCACCGCGAACACCGTCAGCACCGCCGGTACCGCCGGTACCGCCGGTACCGGGAACACCGCCAACACCGCCGGTACCGCCAACACCGCGAACACCGCCGGTACCGCCAGCACCGCCAGCACCGCCGGCACCGCCGGCACCGCCGGCACCACCGACACCGCCAACGTGACGCTTCGCCGGGCGGCTGTCTCCAGGATTCGGGGCGTCGTGGTTTCTGTCGTCCATCGCCAGCCCTTCGCCGCATCCGCTACGCACGCTGCCCTGGGGTCGGGCGCGCGCCAGACCCCAGGGCAGACGCAGGTTTACACGATATCGGTGCCTTGTCAGCCTTTATGACATGTGGAACAGTCCCTGTCCAGCTTCGTTTCGACCGGCATCTCGGCGGATAGCGGGTCGACCGTCGCACTCAGGAGTTCTCGCACCGTCCGGAGGTCCGCGATGTCGGCGATGTCGGCTCCCGTGTTGGTCGCGCCGGACGGCGTCCGATGGCGCGACGGCCGGCGTTACCTGTGGCTGAGCGGCCTGGTCCCGCCCGTGCTGCCGATCGTGGGATACGGCCTGTGGCATCGAACAGGCAGCGACATCCCGTGGTGGATCACGCCGATCTTTGTCTTCTTCGTTCTTCCCCTGCTCGATGCGACGACGCCGGTTGATCCGACCAATGCCCCCGAGGGGGTCGTCAACCGCTTGCAGGCGGACCGTTACTACCGGTGGGCAACCTTCCTCTATCTCCCGCTGACCTGCGTCTGCCTGGTACTCGGCTGCCAAGCCTGGGCGGCGGGTGGACTGGGGCCGTTCGGCCGGGCGGGGTTGGTGTTGTCCGTCGGCGCGGTCACGGGCGTCGGAATCAACGCGGCGCACGAACTCGGCCACAAACGCGAGAAGCTCGAACGCTGGCTGTCGAAGGTGATGCTGGCGCCGACCGCCTACGGCCACTTCTACGTCGAGCACAACCGCGGTCATCACGTGCGGGTGGCAACGCCGGAGGATCCGGCCAGCGCCCGGCTTGGCGAAGGCTTCTGGCGGTTCTGGCCGCGGACGGTGGTGGGCAGCGCACGGTCGGCTTGGTCCTTGGAGGCGCATCGGCTGCGACTACGGGGCCGCCACGTCTGGTCGATCCGCAACGAGGTGCTGCACGCATGGGCGCTGACGGTCGCGCTGTTCGCGGTGCTGGCCGGGATGTTCGGCCCGGAGGTACTACCGTTCCTGGCCCTGCAGGCCGTAGTTGGCTTCTCGTTCCTGGAGGTCGTCAACTACATCGAGCACTACGGGCTGGTTCGCGGTCGAACCGCAACCGGCCGCTACGAGAAGGTCGATCCGCGGCACAGCTGGAACAGCGACGCCGTCGTGTCCAACCTGGCCCTCTACCAACTCCAGCGGCACAGCGACCATCACGCGAACCCGACGCGTCGCTACCAGGCGCTGCGCTCGTTCGAGGACTCCCCGCAGCTCCCGTCCGGGTATCCGACGATGATTCTCATCGCGCTGGTACCCCCGCTGTGGCGCCGGATCATGGACCCTCGCGTGCTCGCGCACTATGACGGCGACGTCGCCCGGGCCAACCTCGACCCGCGCCGCCGAGCCGCTCTGCTCGCTCGGCACGCCGGCGGCGGCGCCGCCGAGCCGCTCTCAACACCATGACGCCCGAAAGCCACGCAGCGACGCCGAGTACGCGCTTCACCGCCGACACCCGCGACCGACTGCGCACCGCCCTGCTCGACGCGGCCGCCGAGGTGTTGCGCGCGCAGGGCGCCCGCCAGACGCGGATGGCGGACGTCGCCCGCCTCGCCGGGGTCAGCCGGCAGACGCTCTATCAGCATTTCGGCTCGCGTGACGCGCTGGTGCGCGCGCTGCTGGTGCGGGAGACCGGGCGCTTTCTCGACGCGGTCGGCGAGGCCGTCGTCAGCCACGCGGACGATGCCCAGGCCGCCGTGGCCGCCGCGTTCGAGGTGTTCCTCGGCGCGGTCGCCGAGGACACGCTCGTGAAGTCGATGATGACCGGGTCGGAGGAGTTCGCCGGCCTGCTCGCGCAGCACGGCCCGCCCCTGCTGGCCGCGGCCCGCGAGCAGCTCGTGACCTGTTTCCAGCGGGCCTGGCCGGATGGCGACCCGGCCGACGGCCAGCTGGTCGCCGACTGCGTGGTCCGCCTGTCGATGAGCTACCTGACGCTGCCGGGTGACGCCCCCGAGCTCACCGGCCGGTCGGTCGCCCGCATCCTTGGCCCCTTCGTGCTGGCTGCGACGAACACGGCTCATCTCCCGGCCACTGCGGCACCCAGCCCCGGAGTCCGGCGAATGGCTTGAAAGGGCGCGATAGCGCCCCTAACCTGCGCACACACCGTCGATCGCCGGATCTGGCGCCACACCTGCGACAGGACCAGCCATGAGCGCAACCGCCGCCTCCAGTACGTCCCCGCGGAACATTCCGACAGGCGGGGCCGGTGCCGAGACCGGTCACGGGATCAGCCGACTGTGGCGGCGGGAACTGGCGCACTACCCGACGCTCGGCCCGCGGCTGGCGGCGCTGTCGATCGTCGTCCTGACGACGATCTTGTTCTACTACCAGTACTACCTGATCAGCGGCGTCAGCGAGCAGGTGCTCACGAGCACCGGCATCTCGTTCCTGTTCTTCGTCAACATCAATGTGGTGTCCGCGCTCGCCAGCGCCCTGGCGTCGCTCGCCGGTGGAGTGTGCGACCGGTACGGCCGGGCGAACATCGTGACCGTCGGCGTGCTGCTGTGCGCGCTCATCTGCCTCTTCGGCTTTCCGAACGTCGATTCCGGCTGGAGCGTCGGAATTCTGTACTCGCTGCTCGGCGCGATCGAGGGCACCGTGCTCGTCGCGACGCCGGCGTTGATCCGTGACTTCAGCCCGCAGGTGGGCCGGGCGTCGGCGATGGGTTTCTGGACGATCGGCCCCGTCGCCGGCAGCCTGGTGGTCAGCGCCGTCGTGAGCAACACGGCCGATCACCTCGCCGACTGGCGCGACCAGTACGTGATCGCCGGATTCGCCGGACTCGCCGTGTTCATCGTCGCCCTGGTGTTCCTGCGCGAGCTCTCACCCCGGCTAAGAGACCAGATCATGGTCAGTGAACGCGACCGCGCGCTGGTCGAGGCGAGGGCGCGCGGCCTGGACGCGGCCGACCTCGAAGCGGCGACGCGCCGCCCCTGGCGGCAGATGCTGCACCTGGACATCGTCGGCTCGGCCCTCGCCATCAGCCTGTTCCTGTTCATCTACTTCGTCGCCGTCGGCTTCTTCCCGATCTTCTTCCAGACGCTGTTCGGATTCAGCACGTCGCAGGCCAACGCCCTGGGCAACTGGATGTGGGGCTGCGAGGCGGCGGCGCTGATCCTCATCGGCTGGGTGTCGGACCGGCTGCGGGTCCGCAAGCCCTTCATGGTCGTCGGCGCGGCCGGCGCGGTCGTCTGCACGCTGCTGCTGATCGGCCGCACCGGCCATGCCGACACGGGTTACTACACGTTCGTCGGGATCCTCGTCCCGCTCGCCATCTCGCTCGGTCTCGCCTTCGCCCCGTGGATGGCGAGCTTCACCGAGACGGTGGAGCGGCGTAATCCCGCCCTGTCCGCTACCGGCCTGGCGCTCTGGGGGCTGACGATCCGCGCCGTCGTCACCGTTTCGACGTTCCTGCTCCCGTACATCGTCACCACCGTCACGCCGCTCGTGCAGGACGGACCCGCGGTCCAGGCGGCGGCGAGCGGCCAGGATCCGACGCTGAACGCGATGCAGAACGCCGTCGTCAAGGCCGTCGCGGCGGACCCGACCATCGTCGACAAGGTCCAGACCCTCGCCGCGAAATACGACAAGCAGCTCGCGACGGCGGCGAAACTGAGCCCGGCCACGCAGAGCGCCCTGTCGAAGGACCCGACGAACACCGCGACGCAGGCCGCGGCGCTCAGCCAGATATCCGGCAAGCCCGTCGCCGACGTCGCCCGGGTCATCGACCTCAGCAACCGGTACGGAGCGCAGCTCGCCACGGCGGAAACGATCGACGACACGACGATCGTCACCGTCCTGACGAACCCGGCGGACACGGCGGCGACGGCCACGGCCGAAAGCGAGATCGCCGCGAAACTCGGCGTCACGCCGGATGTGGCCCGCCAGCGGCTCGCCGACCTGCGCGAGGTGCCGCTGCCCGATCTGCTCTTCATGGATGCGAACGGCGCCCCCGTGCAGACGGCCGCCGACCAGCTCACCGCGCTCGCCGCCGTGCCCGCGGCGGACCTCGACTATCTCGACAAGTACGGCACCCCGCTGCAGAACCCGAAGGTGCAGGCCGTGCTGAGGTACCTCGACAAACACGGCGCCAAGGTCCAGAAGGCGGCGGCGGACTCGCCCGGCCAGTGGCAGACCTACTTCTGGATCGCGGTCGGCGGCGAGCTGGTGTTCATCCCGCTCATCTTCCTGATGGCCGGCCCGTGGCGCCCCAGCACCGCCCGGCGCCTGGAGCAGGAACACCGGGCGATAGTCGACGCCGAGCTGGCCCGTCTCGAGACCGCCGACTGACCCACGAAAACCGTCGCCAGCCGGATATCTCCGCCTATCACGGACAACGCACCGCCGCACCATTTCCTAAAGCAGCCGAGAATCGGATTCCGATGCGCCGGCCGGCAGCATGGACGTGACGCTGGCCACAGCCGGCCGGTAAGCCGTCCTGCGCGCGAGCGGGAAATGCGCTCGGTCACCGCCCGCCTGGCGTTCGGTGACCACCCAGGTTTGCCCACCGCGCGCCACGCCGCCTACCGTCTGGGATAGTCCCGGTCGGCAGCACGAACCGCCGGGGCGCATCCGCCGGGCCGGCACCGAGTTCTGCCCACGGTTCCGGCGCACGTCATCCCATCACGTCGCGGGGCAGAATCGGAAAGCCCGTCGGCGCGTCTGGCCGCCGCGGCGAGAAGAAGCCTTCTTCCGCGAGGCGGCCAGCCGGCCGCGGTTTCACATGCCGGTTCTCCGGGTTTCCGCAGGTGCCGCGGGAAAGCCTTTCCGTTGTCGATCCGCGCCTACTCCGATTCGCACGTGCGCACGGCCCGGTCTCGGCTGCTGTCGTGGGCCGCGGCGGGAGCGATCGGGCTGACGTCCGCAGGTGTGGTTCAGTCCGCCGTGCCGGCCAGCGCCGCCGCGTCCCCGGCGGCGGCACGGCCGCCCGCCGCGGCTGCGGCCGTGGTCGCGCGGCAGAGCCCCGTCTACACCGTGCACCAGATCCTGCCGAACGCCCCGGCGAACGCCGTCGCGCTGACGATCGACGACGGACCGGACCCCGTGTGGACCCCGCGCCTGCTGGCGCTGCTGCGCCAGTACGACGTGCGGGCGACCTTCTGCCTGGTCGGACGGCACGCGCAGGCGCACCCGGATCTCGTCCGGCAGATCGTCGCCGCCGGTCACGCGCTCTGCAACCACACCATGACGCACGCCCAGCCGTTCTCGCACCGGTCCGCGGCCGAGATCGACCAGCAGATCAGCGAAGCGCAGTCCGCGATCACGACCGCCGCTGGCACGGCGCCGCGCCTGTTCCGCGCGCCCGGCGGCGACTGGTCGCCCACCGTCTTCGCGGCCGCGGCCAGGCACGGCCTGACCCCGATCGGCTGGAACGTCGACCCGCGGGACTGGGCCCGCCCCGGCACCCAGCAGATCACCACCGCCCTGCTGGCGGCGAAGCCCGGGGACATCCTGCTCTGTCACGACGCCGACGGCGTCCTGCCCAGTACCAGCAGCGCCGACCGGTCGGAGACCCTCCGGGCCCTGCAGACCGCGCTCCCCCAGCTCAAGGCCAAGGGCTACACGTTCGTCACGCTGTGAGCACCGGCCGGTGCGGGGCCTGACTGACGACAGGCTGGATTCGCAGGCCGGCGCTCTCGACCAGACGCGCGGCGTTGTCGTTCCGTGATACGTCGACATAAACCTCGACCGCGCCACGACCGATCTCGGAAAACGCCGTCCTTTGCAATACGGGGCGAATTTTTGAGGAGGCATGGTGACGGTCGAGTTCGCGCTGAGCCCCGACACGATGTGGCCGGGGCAGGGCGGGCTCGACCTGACCCGGTTCGCCTCGACGCTGCGCGACCGCGGCTACGACGGGCTCGTCAGCGTGGAGATCCTGAACGAGGAGCTGCGCCGCTCTACTTCCGGCTGATGGTCGGGCACAAGCCGCTGGACGAGGATGACGTACGCGAGCACGTCCGGCTGGTGCTCGCGGCGCTGCGCCCCGACTACGCGGCCCACCGCCCCGCTGGCTGGCGGCCGACGCCGGGGCGTCGGCCGCCGCGCTCAGCGCTGACCGACGGAGACGGCGGTCAGGGCCCGGCGGGGTGTCGCCTGGCCACCGAGCTGGCCGCCGAGCCGGCCGCCGAGCCAGCCGCCGAGCTGTGCCTGGCCGGGTCCTGGCTGGACCTTCTCGGTGGTCCAGGACGCCTGCGGGGCCAGCTCGGTGACGTCGGCGATCAGCGTTCCGCGCGCCCGGGCGTCGACGACGGTCTGCAGCAGGTGGACGGTGCCGGCGTCCGCGTGACCTTCGTAGGACGTCACCGACCAGCCCCGAGCGCGCAGCTGCCCGTCCAGATCCGGCCGCCGGGTGACCACGTTGACGCGCACCGCCTCCGCAGTGAAGCGGTTCCCGACGGTCACGCCGATCAGGACGCCGCCGCCGACGCCGAGGGCGTAGGCGGCCACGGTGAGCGGATCCCGAACGTAGGCCACGACCTGCGCGATCGCGGTGATCTGCAGGACCGCGCCGATGATGCCGAGCAGGGTCGGGAGGCCCTTCGCCCCGCGGCCGGTCAGGATCACCCGCCACTGCCACAGGCCGACCTCGGTGAGCACCAGGACCATGATGACCAACGGCCGCGCGGAGCCGGTCATGACCCAGACTCCTGCCGCCGGTCGCGCCGGAAGCCGGTCAGGCGCACGCGTCGAGCGTGGCGGGCGCGGCCGGCCCGCGGGGTCCGGGCCTGCCGCGTCGGGTGGTGGAGGGTGGCGCGCCGGCGCTCGTCGGCGGCGTGTTCACGGGCTAGCTGCAACGCGATGTCGGTATGGACGGGAAACATGGTGGTCCTTCGTGAATGCCGGTCGGGCGGTCCGCGCGGGAGCGCCGACCGGCTTGGTCCCACCCGGCTCGCACGCGACGCGTCGGTCCCGTGAGCTGGGCGTATCCCTGACTGGGTCTGCGAGCAGCGTCCGTCGAGCGCCGGTCGGCCAACCAGTCGCATTCCTGTACCAGGGGGTGTCAGACGGCGGTCACGTCCGGTCGACGACCGCCGCCCGCCCGGGGGCGAGCGGACGCTCAGCGCAGGCGGCGGGCGCGCAGCACCAGGTCGTGGGCGTGGTGCGCGCCGGCGCCACCTTCGGGCGCGACGCGGGGTCGCTGCTCGTTCAGCTCGACGTTCCAGTCGTCGTCGAGGAGCGTGGCGACCGTCGCGGGCCAGACGTAGTCGGCCGGGTCGAAGCCGTCGTCGTGTGCCTGGTGGGTGTCCATCCCGGCGTGGTGCACGAACAGCAGCACGCCGCCGGGCGCGACGGCGGCCAGCAGCGCGCGCTCGGCTGCGGCTTCGGGGGTCCGTAACAGCGCCGGGTACTGCGCCGAGACGAGGTCGAACGAGCCCGGCGCGAGCCCGGCTGCCACCAGGTCGGCATGCACCCACCGCACGGCCACCCCGGCGTCGGCCGCATGCCCTGCGGCGCGCCGCAGGGCCACCCCGGACACGTCGAGCGCGGTCACCTGCCAGCCGCGGCGCGCGAGCCAGACCGCGTCCGCACCCTCGCCGCACCCGACGTCGAGCACCCGTCCGGCCGTGAGCCCGCCGACCTCGGCCACGAGCGCGCCGTTGGGCTGGCCGCTCCACAGCCGGTCCCGGTCGGCGTACCGCCCGTCCCAGTGCGCCGCCACCTCGGGGTCACCCAGGTATCCATCGGCGGCCGCGAAGGCGGCGGACGCGGGCGATCCCGCCTCGATCTCGTCGGTCATCCGGCCATCGTTGCCCATCGCGTCCCGGCGTCGCCAATCTGGTTGCCGATCCGGCAAGAGGAGGCCGACCCACGCTGCTTCCAGGCCGGCGCCTCGCCGCTCAGCGCACCGCGCAGCAGGGACGTGCCCCAGCTGATCACGATCCCGGCGCCCCGCTCGTCGGCGGCGGCGCCCGCCGGCGCCGCGGCCAGAGCTGCCGACAGGTGGTAGACGATGTAGAGCGCGGCGACGAACTGGGCCTGGCCGAAGGGCCCTGCTCCGTGCGGGGCGAGCCAGGACGTGCGCAGCACAGCAGGATGGCCCCGATGTTCGACACCTCGTACAGCAGGACACCGAGCAGCAGGCGGCGGATGGGCCCCGAGCGCAGCTCGTCGACCCGCTCGCCGAGCGAGCGGGTGGGGCAGCCTGGCTGGGACCGCGGCGGGCCGGGCCGAACACGCTGATGGCCACCGCGATCATCCCGGGCACCGTCATGATCATGATGGTGGAGCGGACGCCGAGCACGGACAGCAGGCCGAGCGCCACCAGCGGCGTCCGCAGCCCGCGGGCCGCCCAGGACGCCGCCCGCGGGATGCCCGCCGCCCACACCGAGGTCGCGAGGGCGACCAGCGCGGAGCCGACCGTGATCCCGCCGTGGCCGATGACACTCAGGGCGCGGCGGCGGTGTGTTCGCAACCCAGCTCGGCGCCGACCATCCGGGCCACGGTCCCGGCCGCGTGCCCACCGGCCTCGACGGCGCCGAGCGCCAGCGGAGTCGCGCGCAGCGTGCCGACGAAGAAGGTCGGCAGCACCGCCGCGGTGCCCTCGTGCGCGGCGGTCGACAGAAAGCTCGCCACCCGCGATCTTCGGCCGCCCGGCGGCGAGTGCCAACCGTCAGGACCGCGCCTTTCTCAGCGGAAGGGCAGCGTCGTCGGAACCAGGTCAGGAATCGTGTCGGGCATATCCGTGACCACCACGACGGCGCCTCCTCAGTATGCGCCTGATTAGCGCCCCCATCGATTCCGGATGATCGAGAGCGGAATTGACTCGGCTGGAGGAACTCCCAGAGAAGCCACCACGCCCTCGACGTCCTGTTCACCCGCGCGGCGGCTCGCGGCGAGATCGGGTCGGGGCAGGGCAGGGCACGACCCGGATCAGGTCGCTGCCGTTCGACCTGCTGCGCTACGAGTTCTTCATGACGCTGACGGCCGTATCCGACCACGTCCTGGAGGAGATCGTGGACACGATCTTCCTCCCGCTCATCCTGCGCCCCGGGCCGGCCTGAACCGTCCACGCGTCCGCGCGCGGACGCTCAGAGGCCGCCCGTCACGTCGAGGATCGAGCCGACGCAGTACGACGCGACCTCGCTGACCAGCCACAACACCGCGTCGGCCACCTCGGCCGGCTCGCCCACGCGCCCGAGCGGGACCCGCGGCGCGACCTCGCGGAGGCGGTTCGGCTGGCCGTTGCGTTCGTGGATCTCGGTCAGCGTCGTTCCGGGGCGTACGACGTTCACCCGGATGCCCTCACCCGCGACCTCGCGCGCCAGCCCGAGCCCCAGGGTGTCGACCGCGCCCTTGCTGGCCGCGTAGTCGACGTACTCACCGGCCGAGCCGATGCGGCTGGCCGCCGACGAGATCAGCACGAGGGCGCCGCCCTGATGGCCGTCCGCCGTCGACATCCGCCGAACGGCCTCGCGGCAGCACAGGATGGTGCCGAGCACGTTGACCTCGAGCACTCGGCGGACGCGCTCGGCGGTGAAGTCCCGCAGGGCCAGCCGCGGAGCCACGATCGCCGCGTTGGCCACCACGGCCCGGATCGCGCCGAGGTCGCCGGCGGCGGCGAACAGCGCGAGGACGTCGGCCTCGTCGGAGATGTCGGCCCGGACGGCGAGCGCGGCACCGCCGTCCGTGCGGATTCCGGCCGCGAGCGCGTCGGCCTGTTCCGCGGCCTCGACGTAGCTGAAGCACACCGTCCACCCGTCGGCGGCGGCGCGCAGGACCACCTCCGCACCGATGCCGCGGCTCCCACCGGTAACAACCATTACGCCGCGTTCAGTGGTCATGGGTGCCTTCATCCAGAAGGCTCACGGCATCCTCGCGCACGAAAAGCACACTACCTGCGGTGAGCCATTGCGCTTTGGGACCCACGAAGTCCAGTGTCGGTCAACGATTCCGATAGGCGTCCAGACCGCCGAGCTCCTCGGTGGCGATGAATATCGTCCGCACGTTGATGAGGGCCTCCTCGACGTGGGCGGGGCAGCCCCACGCAGGACCCGACGCCCTCCCCGGTGGCGATGCCGTCGATGGCCTCGTTGTAGAAGTCGGGCAGGCTGGGCGCGGCGCCGTGGCGCAGATGCCGGCCGTCGGGATCGGCGAGCAGAACCGAGACAAGCACCTCCTGCGGCGCGAGATGCTCGATCGAGCGCGCCATTCCGTCGAGCACCGCGGCCAACGGTGCCTGCCGGGCGATCTGCTCCAGCAGGGCGCGATGCTCCGCCATCAGCCGCTGGGTGTGCTTGACCTGCCCGGCGAGCGGGACCCCGGTGCGAGCCCGTCCCTCGCCGAACGCGGCGAAGAACGCCGGGTTCGCCGTCTCCACCAGGTGCCCAGGGCCCGCCAGCGCGGCGAAGACGGCGGTGGACTGACCGAACAGCGCCCGCAGGTCCTCCTGCGCCGCCTGCCCGGCCGTCGCCGGCGGCGCCGCCTGCCGGGCTGTCGCGGGCTCCGGCGGGGCTGTGGGCCGCTGCTCCGATATCGCCGTCATGGTGTGGTGCCTCTCGTCCGCGGGTCCATGTCCCGCGCCGGGCGACTCGACCGGGCGCGCCGGGCGAGTCCCCACCAACACCGGGGCTCAGCCTCCGGACATGCCCGGCGATTTGGGCGATAACACCTCGGTGGTGTGTCAGCATCGTCAACCAGGTCGCAAGCACTCGAGCATGGCCGGGCACGACTGCGTGGACAAGGATCGACGCATGAAGCACGCCAAGCTCGGCGACCTCGACGTCTCACGGATCGGCCTCGGCGCGATGGGCATGTCCACCGCGTACGGAGGCGCCGATCGCGACGATGACGAGTCGATCCGGACCATCCACCGGGCCCTGGACCTGGGCGTCACCTTCCTCGACACCGCCGAGGTGTACGGCCCGTTCGTCAACGAGGAGCTGGTGGGCCGGGCGCTACGGGGGCGCCGGGACGAGGTGACGCTCGCGACGAAGTTCGGGATGATCTCCCATACCGGCCGCGACGGGCTCGACAGCAGCCCGGCAAGCATCCGGGCCGCCGTCGAGGGATCGCTGCGCCGGCTGGGCACCGACCGCATCGACCTGTACTACCAGCACCGCGTCGACCCGAACACGCCGATCGAGGACACGGTCGCCACGGTCGCCGAGCTGATCGCCGCGGGCAAGGTCCGTCATCTCGGCCTGTCGGAGGCTGGCGCCGCCACGATTCGCCGTGCGCACGCCGTGCACCCGGTCACCGCGCTGCAGTCCGAGTACTCGCTGTGGACCCGCGACCCGGAGGAGGCGGTGCTGCCCGTGCTGCGCGAGCTCGGCATCGGGTTCGTGCCCTACTCGCCGCTGGGCCGGGGTTTTCTCACCGGTCAGATCCGGTCGGCCGGTGAGCTCGACGCAGGCGACTTCCGCCGGAGCAATCCCCGGTTCACCGCGGAGAACTTCGACCGCAACCTGCGCAGCGCCGACGAGGTCGCCGCGGTCGCCGCCGAGGTGGGCGCCACCTCGGCGCAGGTGGCGCTTGCCTGGCTGCTGGCCAAGGGCGACGACCTCGCCCCGATTCCCGGCACCAAACGCGTCGCACGGGTCGAGGAGAACGCGGCCGCCGACGCCGTCGTCCTGACGCCCACGCAGATCGACCGGCTCGACCACGTCACCCCCGCGACCGGCGACCACCACAACGAGGAGCAGATGCGCATGATCGAACGCTGACCTCCGCCGGCCGCATGATCGCCGGTTGCGCTCCCGCCTGGTCGTGAACCGGCCGGCTGGAACACGACCACCCGCGGGCAGAACCAGCGATCATGCGAGGCGGCGGCACGCCGGCGGCGCGATCCGCACCTCGCCTGGCGGCTTAGACACTGTCGGAGCCACCTTGGGGCGCCCGACGGGTGTCGGCGGTGTTTTGGGGAACACCGCGCGGTAGCCGCAGACGAGCGGAGGGAGCCGTCATGGCGACGTTCTCCAAGGGGGACCGGGTGCGTTGGTCCAGTCATGGAGGCACCGCAACCGGAGAGGTCCTGCGTCGGATCACGAACGACACCGAGGCCGGTGGGCGGACCGTTCGGGCGAGCGCGGACGACCCGCAGTACCTCGTCCGCAGCGACAATCCCACCTCTGCCTGCCGCACGTCACCGACGAGGCACTGGCCGGCCTGAAGTTCAGTGCCGCCCTCCCACCCCGCCTGGCCGAGGCCACCCTCGCCACCCGTCTCGCGACCTCGACGCCGCATCCGCCGTCCTCCGGCAGCCCGTCCGCTTCACCCTCCTGCCGGCCTGACCCGGGCGCCCGCGCCGGTATGCCTTGCATGGAATATCCCGCGGATGTAATACTAGGCCGGTGGACATCGACTGGCCGGAGGACTTCGGGCGGTGGCTGGACCGCTTGGAGGCCGAAGCGCGTGCCGGCGATGAGCGGTCGCGCCTGCTGTTGACGTACACCGCCCGCGCTTTGGATCAGTTGCGTCGTCTCACGGATCCGCCAGCCCGGGACGAGGAGACCGCGACCCTGCGATGGGTTCGGCAGTCGCGGCGCTATCCGCTGTGGCGGTGTCGCACGGCTACGACGCCCGGGCGGCAGTTCGGTTGATCTGCTGGTTTCCGCCCGGCACCGGCACCGTGGTCGTCGCGCTGTTCGCCGCGGACAAGGCCAAGTTGGGAGACGTCTTCTACGACGGGGTAGCCACCAGAGCCGATCCGATGATCGACCAGTGGAAACGCGAGACAGCGTACGAGGAGAAGCCATGACCGACGACACCTCACGGCCCCCGACGTTCGTCCGCGGCAACGACCACCTCGACCGTCTCCTGGCCGATCCGCAGCTGGCCGCCGACGTCGCCGACGCGCACCAGGCCGCCGAAGAGATGGACCGGGTCTACGCGATGAACCTCGCGATGATCCGCAAAGCGGCGCAGATGACCCAGACCGAAGTCGCCAAGAAACTCGGCATCGGACAGGCCGCCGTCTCCCGGCTCGAAGGCCGCGAGGACATGCTCCTGTCCACCCTCTACGACTACCTCACCGCCACCGGCGCCGACACCGCCAGCATCGTCGTCACCGTCCACGGCCGCCGCATCGAACTCGACCTCGGCGCACTACGCACCACCAAGACCGTCTGACCTCAGGGCGCCGCAGGTCAGCCGTCCCAGCAATCGCGATGTGCAGGGCGTCGACGGCAGCCTTCTTCACGCCCCGAGCTGGACAAACCACCGCGAAATCAATGGGCCTCGATGGCCCCTTACGCTGCGAGGTACGGAGCAGCGCAAGGAGCCACGGCGCGCCATATCCGTGCGCGAAGCGCTGCGTCAATTTGGCGCCCCGGGTCGGGCCGGATGCTCAAGCAAATCCGCCCGTGCTGCGCTGAACGAGATGCTGGTTGCCGGGCCTTCCGGCAGCGGCCATCGTCAGGACGGTCGCTGTTTCCTGGGCCCCGATCGACGTGCCGACCTGACGTCACTCTCGGCGACGTCGCACGCGGACCATGATCGACTCTACGTATAGTCCACAGATACCCGGCCACAGCCGCCTTCAGCCGGCCACCCAGCGTCACCTAGGTCGCTTCGTCCGCCGAGCTTCCCGACGACGATTTCAGCCTCTGACCAGCACAAACACCCCGCCGATCAGCCCTTCAGTAGCTGCCGCGACATCACTACGCGCTGGATCTGATGGGCAGCAGGTCCTGCCTCGGGTGCTGCACGCGTTGGAGCTATTCGCGCGCACGCCCAGGCTGGCCCGATTCCTGGCCGAGGTCAGCCAGGCGCGGTGCGCGTTCTACGGCCCGTTCGACTTCGGCGCTGCCCGCGCGCTGCCGCACACCCCACGGATCCGCCACCGGCGCACAGTGCTCGTCCCGGCCCGCTGGGTCCTGACTGCCGCCGACCTTCGCCGGACGCCCGGCGGCCCGGTCGCCGGGCGTCCGGCGGACGAGGCGTTGGCGGACTGGCGGGAGCGGTGGCAGGTTCCGGACCGCGTCGTGCTCTGCCAGGACGAGCTACGCCTCCCCCTCGACCTGACCCAACCGCTGGACCGGACGCTGCTGCGCTCCCGGCTCGCCCGGGCCGGGAAGGCGGGCCGGGTGGAACTGCGGGAGGACGGCAGGCCAGACGCGCACGGCTGGCTTGGCCGCCCGGCGCAGTTCCTCGTTCCACTGCTGCGGACCGCCCCGTCGAGCCGGCGGCCCCCGGCCGTCACGGCCCCGGCCGACCTGCGAGGACGTCACGACCAGGCCGACGTCCGACGCACAACGATCAGCGAGTTCTACTGACCCTCGACCAGGTCCTCGCCGAACTCGGCGGTCCGGACTCGCCACTGCCCAGGTCGACCTGGCATGACTGGCAGCTCAAGGGCACCGGACCGAAGGTCATCAAGCTACCCAACGGTCAGATCCGGGTGGCGCGTGACGACCTGAACTCCTGGCTCGACCGCCTGACCCGCGACCCGGGTGCCCTATGAACCGCGAGCCGGCGACGGGAAGCCCCGACGGTGAGGAGCGGCGGACGACGTTCGACGTCCGGGTCTGGTCGCTCCGCGAGGTCCGCCAGAAGAACGGTTCGAGTTGGCAGGTCCGCTGGCAGGTCGCCGGCCGGCCACGCGCCAACACCCGGAACTTCGCGTCGAAGCCCGCCGCGGAGTCGCGACGAGCCGAGATCCTGACCGCGGTGCGCAAGGGCGAGGCGTTCGACGTGGAGTCCGGCCTGCCGCTGAGCGAATGGCGCGCCCTGCCGCGGCCGGCGCCAGTGCTGCCTCCGGTGCGGACGTGGCTCGCGGTGGCGCGCGACTTCGCCGACGCGAAATGGGCCGAGCATCAGGCTCCGGGCACCCGACGCACGATCGCCACGACGCTCGGCATCGTCACTCCCGCCCTGTTCGACGAACGGCCACCAGCCGCGCTCGCCGATCTGGTCCGCGAGGCCCTGGTCGGCTGGGTGTTCCTCACCGGGAAACGCACCACGCTGGGCTCGGACGGCCGATTCGTTGAGAACGAGCCGCCGGCTCGCTGGGCGGAGGTGCTCGCCTGGATGGAGGCACACAGCCGGCCCGGCGCGGCCCCGCCGACGCCGACGTGGTGCGTGCCGCGTTGGTGGCGTTGTCGCATCGGCAGGACGGGAAACAGGCCGCGCCGAACACGATCAGCTCGCGACGGATGTACTTCAGTCAGGCACTGACCTTCGCCGTCACCCGCGGCGACCTTGCGCCAACCCACTGCCAGGCGTCCAGTGGACCCCGCCGCGCAAGATCATCAGCGTCGATCGGCGGGTCGTTGTCGACCACCCCCGGGCGCTGCGGCTGCTCGCCGCGGTCGCCGAGATCCGCCCCGACCTTCAGGCATGGTTCGCCTGCATCTACTACGCGGCGACCAGGCCCGGCGAGACCAAGGAACTGAACATCAACCAGCTGGTACTCCCCGAGACCGGCTGGGGTGAGGCCGCGCTCGAACGCAACAACCCCGAGATCTCGCCGCACTGGTCCGACGAGCCCGACAAACCCCGACAGGCCCGCCAGCTCAAGCACCGTGAGAAGGGCGAAGTCCGACCGGTCCCGCTCCACCCCGACCTGGTCGCCCTGCTGCGCCGGCACATCGAGGAGTTCGGCACGACACCGGACGGTCGGATCTTCCGGTCGACGACCGGCGGGGCCGTCAGGATGTCGACCTACCTCACCGTCTGGCGCAGGGCGCGGGCACAGGCGCTGACACCGGCCGAAGCCGCTTCGCCGCTGGCTCGCCGGCCCTACGACCTACGCCACGCCGCAGTGTCGCGCTGACTGAACGCCGGCGTACCACCCACCCAGATCGCCGAATGGGCCGGACACAGCGTCCGCGTCCTCCTCACCGTCTACGCCAAGTGCATCGTTGGCGAAGAACAGCGCGCCCTCCGCCTCATCGACGCCTCCTTCGCCGCCGAACTGCAAGACACCCAGCCGCCGGCCGCGACCATGGCCACGCTTGACGACGCCGCAGACCACAATCGAGTTCGCGTCGAGCCCACAGGCTCCTGGCCACTGCCCGCAGCAGGAGGACCGGACCGACCGCCTGATGCTCCGGTGTTGGATCCAACATCCGATCTGCGTGCCGACGGGTGGGGGCTGTGACCGACGGAACGGCTACCTGCTGCCGGTCTGAGGGGCGGTCAAGACGTCACCCCGTGATGAATCTGGTTCATGCCGCCGCGGATTCGGGGCACGATCAGCCTTCCTCAGGAGTGCGCGAAGTCCTACCTCGCCCCTGGCATACAAATCGCGAATCCAGAGGTTTCGCGCACAAACAGAATCTCTCGGCCAAGACAATTGGACCAATACGCGACACTACAGAACGGGGACACTGTGGCCGACGACTCAGCACAGAGTGCTGGCCGCCACGCCTCGAGGGGTCTTAGTCGACACTGTCTAATCCATCCCTGTCGACTAGGTCTCCGATCACTTCGCAGCCACCTTAGGATCTCGCGATCGGTCCGATCTGGCCGCATAGCTCATGGCGGGTGACCGTCGATGGTCCGCTAGTCGTCCTACGCAGCACCACGCCGTCCATACCGCTACATCTCAACGTCAGCCCACTACAGTCCCGGACGTTCTAGTGATGTTTGTGCTGGTGACACACTGTCCGTGTGGCAGACGGGGATGTCACCGACGACGCGGATGAAGCGGCAGAGGAACGCGACTTCTTCATCAGTTACACTCGTGCGGACCAGGGTTGGGCCGAGTGGATCGCCTGGGTGCTGGAGGAGACCGGCTATCGGGTGCTACTGCAGGCGTGGGACTTCGTGCCTGGCTCCAACTGGATGATCGGCATGCAGAATGGCATCCGGCACGCAGCTCGTACCCTGGCAGTCCTGTCGGACAGCTACGCCCGTTCGATGTACGGCACCGCCGAGTGGCAGGCAGCGTGGAAAGCGGACCCGACCGGAGTGCGGCGCACATTGCTTGTCGCCCGAGTGGCGGATTGCGATCGACCTACTTTGCTTGACCAGGTTGTATCGTTCGACCTGTTCGGGATCTCACAGCATCAAGCCCGTAAGGAGCTGCTAAAGGCAGCCAAACACGCGGTGTCCGGCGGGCGAGCGAAGCCTACCAGCGCACCGTTGTTTCCATCCGATTCCTCGGAAACCTCGGCCACGCCTCCTTTTCCGGCAGGTGCCGCTGCTCGCGACCTCGGACGAGCCATACCCGCCTCTCGCCACGGCGAGCCCGACGGTGGCGAGACTGGGAATACATTCGCATCAGGCGGCCAGCCTGTCGGAGTCGCCTACCACGCCGCGCTCGCACAGCGGTTCACCGGGCCTTTCCAATCACTAAGGCAGGCTGTGATCCCGCTCGACCCGCTGCCGGGCGACCTGCGACTCGCCGATCCAGCGGACCTGGACAACCCGGTCAGCCGATTCCGCGGTCGCACCGAGTTGATCGGCCGGATCGACGCTTTTCTGAGCCGTTGCGTCCAGCAACGCCGTGGTGGCTATCTGCTTGTCGAAGCCGAGGCCGGGATGGGCAAGTCTGCGCTGGCCACATACCTCGCCTACACCCGGGCTTGGCCTGCGCACTTCACTCGCCTCGCTGAAGGCCGATCCCCCCAGATCGCGCGGCGAAACCTCGCCGCGCAGCTCATCGCCTGCTGGGAGCTCAAGGACGCCGCCCCAGACGGGATCCTTCCCGAGGGTGCCGAGTCGACGGCATGGTTGTCGGGCAGGCTGTCCGAGGCCGCTGCCCGACGGGACCGCGAAGCGCCAGGCGTGCCGGTGGTGCTGCTCATCGACGGTTTGGACGAAGCTCCGCCGCCCCCGACGGGCGAACTGTCGTTTGGCCTACCGCCAAGCCTTCCCCCGGGGACGGTGATCATTGCTACGACGCGGCCAAAAATGGTCGCGGTGCCCGCAGAGGCACGAGTGGTCGAGCGGATCGACGTGGAAAGCGCAGCCAACCACCGCGACCTGCTCAATTATCTGGCTGCCGTCACTGCCAGCGATCCCGAGCTGTCCAAGGCACTGCGCTTCTCCGGACTTTCCGTTGATCGATTCTGCCGTATGATCTTGGACCGCTCGGGCGGGCTGTGGATCTATGCGCTGACCGTGCTCGACCAGATCCGCGACCACGCCCGCGACCCCACCGACGTCGCACGCCTACCCTCAGGACTGGCCGCCTACTACGCCGACACTGTGGCCCGCTGGCGCGCTGAGCTCGGCGCGAACCGCTGGCGAAACCATGGGCTGCCGGTGCTAGCCACGCTGGCAGCGATCCGCGAGCCCCAGGCCGCCGCGACTGTGGCTCTCTGGGCTGCCAACCCCGAGTCCGACACCCGGGATCTGCTCCGCGGCCTGTTCCGACCGTTTCTCGCGCTGCGTGCCGGCGGCGATCCTGATCGTTACATTCCCCGGCACCAGAGCCTGCGCGAGTTCTGCGCCGGCACGTCGACACATGATGACGAGGAACTTCGGCACCTCGCCTACGACCATGCCTCCGCCACCCGGGCCGCCCATGCGCGCATTGCCGCCGCCCTCATTCCTCCAGGAACGATCGACACTCGAGACTGGGCCGCAACAGACGGATACACCGGCCTCCACTTGGCCGAACACGCGGCTCTCGCCGGCGTTCTCGACGAACTGGTAGGCGATCCAGGGTTTCTGCTCACCTGCGCACCCGGGACTCTCGTGGTCCACCGGCGTGACTTGGGAACGCCAGCAGGGGTAGCTGCAATGAACGCCTACGAACTGGCGCTCAGTGATTCGGTTGCCCACCCCGACGACCCGCCGAGCTGGTGGCTGCACGTCTGGGCACGGAAGACCCGTGCCCACGCCCTCGCCGAAGCCAGCGCCCGACGGACCCGCCGTTCCTGGACCGTCCAGACTGCGATGTGGACCGGTACCGCGCACCGGTCTCTCGTCGGGCACGGCGGCGCGGTGAACGCATTGGCCGCCCTGACATTGAACGACGGCCGCATCTTGCTCGCCTCTGCGGGACATGACGCGACGGTGCGACTGTGGGAGCCAGCGACCGGACGATCCATATATAGCCCCCTCACCGGCCACAGCGGCACAGTGAACGCGCTCGCCCCGGTGACGTTGCCCAATGGCCGCACCCTGCTCGCCTCCGCCGGACAAGACGCCACGATACGGCTATGGGATCCAGCCAGCAGACAAACCGTGGGCAAGCCGCTCATCGGCCACTCCGAGTGGATACCCGCACTTGCTGCCGTACCGCTGCCGGACGGCCGCACCCTGCTCGCCTCCGCCGACGGCGACGCCACGGTACGGCTGTGGGACACCGTCACCAGGCAGACCGTGGGGGACCCACTGACCGGCCACACAAAGTCAGTGCTCGCACTTGCTGCCGTACCGCTGCCGGACGGCCGCACCCTGCTCGCCTCCGCCGGACAAGACGCCACCGTACGACTGTGGGATCCAGCCACAGGGCGACCAGTGGGTGATCCACTCACCGGCCACACGAGCTGGGTGCTCGCGCTTGCTGCCGTACCGCTGTCGGACGGTCGCACTCTGCTTGCGTCCGCCGACGGACACGGAGCGGTGCGACTGTGGGACCTAACCACGGGAAGACCCGTGGGAAACCTGCTCGCCGGTCACCGCGGCGAGGTGACCGCGCTGGCCACGATGACGCTGGCCGATGGCCGCACCCTGCTCGCCTCCGCCGGACAAGATGCCACCGTACGACTGTGGGACCCAGCCACAGGGCGACCAGCTGACCATCCTTTCACCGGGCACGGCAGCACGGTGAACGCGCTAGCCGCCGTCGCGTTGGCCGATGGCCGCACCCTGCTCGCCTCCGCTGGAGACGACGCCACGCTACGGCTGTGGGACCCAGCATCCGGACAGCACGTCGGCAGTTCTCTCACTGGCCACACCAACTGGATACGCGCAACGGCTACCGTGCGGCGGCTCGACGGCCGCACCCTGCTCGCCTCCGGCGGCCACGACGCCACGATACGTCTGTGGGACGCAGCCACCGGACAACCCGCGTGCAGCCCTTTCACCGGCCACACCACTCCTGTCCTCGCGCTGACCGCCGTGCCCCAATCAGATGGCCGCACTCTGCTAGCCTCCGCGGACCGTAAAGGAATGATGCGGCTGTGGGATCCTGACACCTGCCACACCGCAGGCGCTCTCATTGCCGGCCACAAAGGCGCCGTGAACGCGCTGGCCGCCGTCGCGTTGGTCGACGGCCGCATCCTGCTCGCCTCCGCCGGGGACGACGCCACGGTGCGACTATGGGACCTGACCTCCGGGCAACCCATATGCAGCCCCCTCACCGGCCACAGCAACCCGGTGCTCGCGTTGACCGCCGTACCCCAATCGGATGGCCGCATCCTCCTTGCTTCCGCCGGAGTTGACGAAACGGTGCGGCTGTGGGACGCAGCCACCGGCCGGCCCGTAGGCAACCCTCTCACCGGCCACAGCCACTGGATAAACGCGCTGACCGCCGTGACGCTGGCCGACGGTCAGACTCTGCTCGCCTCCGCCGGAAGCGACGGGACCGTGAGGCTTTGGGACCTGGCTACACACCGGGCCGCTAGCGGTCCCCTCACCGGCCACACCGGGGCGGTGCTCGCTCTAGCTACCATGCCGCAATCAGACGGCGCCATCCTGCTTGCCTCTGCGGGGGCTGACGCAACGGTGCGGCTATGGGATCCGGCAACTGGGAAACGTGCAGGCGAAACTCTTACTGGCCACGGCGACTGGATCAACACGCTGACCACCATGACGCTGGCCGACGGCCACACGCTGCTCGCCTCCGCTGGAGACGACAGAACGATCCTGGTTTGGCATCAAGCCGACAGATCGTGATCCTTGATTGCATGCGTGTGTCTGCGCTCGCAGCCCGACGCACCCCTGGCCTGCCCCCGCGACACCCCAGACCATGATCGAGTCCACGCCGAGTCCACAGACACCCGGACACCGCCGGAGGCAACCGGGCCCGACCGGACACCCAGTGTCACCGACACCACCCCCACCGCCGAGCTCCCCGACGACGGATGGGGCCTGTGACCAGCACAAACGCCCCGCCAATCAGCCCTTGAGCAGCTGCCGCGACATCACTACGCGCTGTATCTGGTTCGTGCCTTCGTAGATCTGGGTGATTTTGGCGTCGCGCATCATGCGTTCGACGGGGAAGTCGCGGGTGTAGCCGGCGCCGCCGAAGAGCTGGACGGCGTCGGTGGTGACCGACATGGCGGTGTCCGAGGCGTAGCATTTCGCGGCGGCGGTGATGAAGCCGAGGTTCGGTTCGCCGCGTTCGGCGCGGGCGGCGGCGACGTAGACCAGGTGCCGGGCGGCTTCGACCTTCATGGCCATGTCGGCGAGCATGAACGCGACGGCCTGGTTGTCGGCGATCGGCCGGCCGAACTGTTTGCGGTCCTTGGTGTAGGCGATCGAGGCGTCCAGGGCGCCCTGGGCGATGCCGACGGCCTGGGCGCCGATCGTCGGGCGGGTGTGGTCCAACGTGGCGAGCGCGATCCGCAGGCCGCTCCCGGGGGCGCCGATGATCCGGTCGCCGGGGATCCGGCAGTCGACGAAATGGATCTCACGGGTCGGTGAGCCCTTGATACCGAGCTTGCGTTCCTTCGAGCCGACCTCGAAGCCCGCGTCGTCCTTGTGCACGACGAACGCCGAGATCCCGTCGACCTTGCGGGCCGCGTCCGGATCGGTCACCGCCATCACCGTGTACCAGGTCGAGACGCCGGCATTCGTAATCCAGGTCTTGGTGCCATTCAGGATCCAGTCCGAGCCGTCGCGAGTCGCCCGCGCCCGCATCGAGGCGGTGTCCGAGCCGGCCTCCCGCTCCGACAGAGCGTAGGACACCATCGCCTCACCGGCCGCGACCGACGGCAGGACCTGCTTCTTCAGCTCCTCCGAGCCGGCGAGCAGGATCGGCATCGTCCCGAGCTTGTTCACCGCCGGAATCAGCGAGCTCGAAGCACAGCCCCGAGCGACCTCCTCGATCACGATGCAGGTCGCGACCGCATCCGCACCCTCACCGCCGTATTCGGCCGGAACGTGCACCGCCGCGAACCCGGCCCGGTTCAACGCATCCAACGCCTCCCGCGGAAAACGCTCATCCTCATCCACGTCCGCCGCATACGGCACGATCTCCGACTCGACGAGATCACGCACCGCCGCGCGCAACGCAACATGCTCGTCCGGAAGCCGGTACAGGTCGAAACCGGAGTCCACTGTGGGCCTTCTTCCTGCCTCGCTCACGATGCTCTTGCTGTGCCGATGCTGTCCCAACGTTCCGCCGACCCGGGCGGCGCCGCTGCCGTCCGACGCTAGGCGTGGTAGTCGTGGAAGCCGCGGCCGCTCTTCTTGCCGAGCAGGCCCGCGTCCACCATCCGCGCGAGCAGCGGCGGCGGCGAGTACAGCGGCTCCTTGAACTCGTCGTACATCGACTCGGCGACCGCCTTGGTGGTGTCCAGGCCGATCAGGTCGGCGAGCCGCAGCGGGCCCATCGGGTGGCTGCAGCCCAGCACCATGCCGTTGTCGATGTCGTCGGCGGACGCGAAGCCCGACTCGAACATCCGGATCGCCGAGAGCAGGTACGGGATGAGCAGCGCATTGACGACGAATCCGGCGCGGTCCTGCGAGGAGATGACCTGCTTGCCGAGTGGGCCGGTGACGAAGGCGCGAGCGCGGGCCTTCGTGGCTTCGGCGGTCAGCAGCGAGGGCACCAGCTCGACAAGCGGCATCACGGGGACAGGGTTGAAGAAGTGGATTCCGATGACCCGGTCCGGCCGGCTCGTCGCCATCCCCAGCTTCATGATGGGAATCGACGAGGTGTTCGACGCGAAGATCGCCTCCGGGGCTTCGACGACCTTGTCGAGCGTCGCGAAGATCTCGGTCTTGAGCTGCTCGTTCTCGGCGATCGCCTCGATGACGAGCTGCCGGTCGCCAAAGTCGCCGAGGTCGGTCGTGAAGGCCACCCGTCCCCAGGTCGCGTCCCGGCCCTCGGCGGTCAGCTTGCCGCGCTTGACCGCCCGGTCGAGCGACGCGGCGACCCGCGCCCGCCCGGCCTCCACGGCACCGGCGTCGATCTCGCGTACGAGCACGGCCATGCCAGACCGCGCGGCGATCTCGACGATGCCGGACCCCATCAGGCCGCAGCCGATGACGCCCAATCGCTCGACCGTCGGTAGCTCGACCTGCTCGCCGTTCCCCACGCGTCCTCCTTCGTTTACGCCGCCGCCCGGGTTCGCCCGGATCCGCCCGTCGGACCCGCGCCAGCCACGCATTTTCGCTACTAGGAAGGCCAACAGTAGGACGTCCAGTCAAATGGGCTAGACGTCACCCTGGTGCGACCGCTCCCCCGGCGCGCCCGGCCTCGACCCCCGAAGAGATGGCATCCAACCCAGCCTAACTCTGGCTCGAAACGCGCGTCAGTACCGCGCCACGCGACGGCACAAATGACGATCAAGCCGAGCCGCGGGCGCCGGCAGGCCGACCCGGCGGGCGGGCTTCGACGACGAACCCGGCAGGGCCGCTGGCGGATCCAGCAGGATCAAAGGTGCAGGAGGAAGGACCAGCCGGCGCACGTCAGGATCGAGAGGGGGACGCCGACGCCGACGAGCATGCTCGGCAGGGGCGTCGCCAGGTCGTGTCGCGCGGCCATCAGGGCGGCGGCGACCATCGGCGGCATGGTGGCCTCGAACAGCGCGACCCGCAGCGCATGGTCGTCGAACGCGCCGAACAGCGCGTAACCGGCGATGATCAGTGCGGGCGCCACGAGCAGCTTCACGACGAGGCCGACGACGAGTTCGCGTCGCCACTGCCGGGCGGCGCCGAACTCCAGCTGCAGGCCGATCGCGAACAGCGCCAGTGGGGTCAGCGTGTCGCCGAGCTGGGTGAGCACCTCGGTCAGCCAGTCGGGATAGCCGACGGGCCGCAGCGCCAGGCCGGCGGCCAGCGCGAGCAGCGCCGGTGTGGTCAGGATCCGGCGTGCGATCTCCCCCGCTGCCACCCGGCCGCCGTCCGCCGCCGCGAACGCGACGAGGGCGGTGACGACCGTATTGAGCAGGACGAACGAGCCGAGCTGGTCCAGGAGCACCGCGATCGGCACGTCACCAGCGCCGAAGAATGCGGTCACCATCGGGATGCCGACGAAGGACGTGTTCGCGACGGCCGTCGTCGCGACGAGCGCGCAGAGCGCCTCGCGGCCGAGCCGCAGCGGACGGGCGAGAGCCAGGTAGATAGCGAAGCTGACGACGAACAGCAGGTAGGGCACCGCGATGACGGCGACGATGCTGCCGGGGAAGTGAACCTCGTGCATCACCCGCAGCGCGAGCGCGGGCAGCGCGATGTTGAGCACCCAGGACGTGACGGCGTTCTGCGCGTCCGCCCCGGTCTTCCCGACGCGCCGGAAGACGATCCCGGCCGCGAGACCCACGAGCAGCACGACAACGGCGGACACGGACGACAATGCTTCCGGCGCAGCGTGCCGCCGGAGCGGTGGAGAGCGCCGATGTGGGTGGGCTCACCGGCCATCCGCGCCCGCCCCGTCACCGACGGCCACCATCACACCGCGCCGGGACCGGGCCAGGCCGGCCGACCCGCCGGCCGGCCACGGGCACATCCGGCGACGGGCCAAGCCAGCCAAGCGCCAAGCCAGCCACGAACCCGGCCAGCCACGCGCCAAGCCAGCCACGAACCCGGCCAGCCACGCGCCAGGCCGGCCACGCGCCAGGGCCGCCGGCCCGGCCCACGCCTGCCAGGACGGGACGGCGGCCGCCGTTACGGCCGCGCGCCGCCGCGTCGCCCGAAGCGCAGCCGCATCGTCGCCTCACCGCTGAGCCGCGCCGGCCCAGCCAGTCGCATGGTCCCCTCGCCGGCCGGCAACGCGACCGACGCGGCCAGGCCCGCCGGCTCCGCCACACCGCCCCCTACCAGTCCGCCACCCGCGAGACCACCGTCCACGAGACCGCCGTCCACGAGACCGCCCGCGACCGGCACCGGCGCTGCCCCCGCCGGCCCGGCCGCCGCCGTCCTGGTCGTGGCGGACCGGCCCGACGCCCACGCTGGCCGGCGCCGCTGGGCCGGCCTCTCGAGCAGGTAGTACGACGCGGCGGCCAGACCGATGGCGATGATCGCGGCCACCACCGTCGCCGGTCCGCGGCCGAACTTCGCGACCAGCTTGTCCCCCGCGAACCCGGTCACGGGGTAATGCCAGAGGTAGAAGCCGTAGGAGATCCGGCCGAGCCACGCCAGCGGCCCGCAGCCCAGCGTCCGGAACAGCCACGCGGGCCGGCCCTGGTCGAGCGCGAGGATCAGCACGGCGGCGAGCAGCGCGACGCCGGTGTAGCCGCCCCTGTCCATGATCGTCGTCTTCGCGCCGTTCTCGGGCACGGTCAGCACGAGGACCACGAGCGCGCCGAGCGCGAGCGGCCCGAGCACTGGCAACGCCGCCTGGATCCGGGCGAGCACCGAGGCGCCGCCGGCCCTCGCGGCGCGGGACGGGCCCGGGGCCGCGTCCCGCGCGGCGAGCCGCGAGGCCCGCAGCCAGGCGGCGAGGGCGCAGCCGATCAGCAGGCTGTCCGACCGGGTGTCGAGCGCGAAGTACGTCCGGTCGCCGGACACGCCGGCGTCGGCGAGCCCGGCCCGCCACACGGCGACCGTGACCGCCCCGCCGAACAGGATCGCGGGCAGCCGGCGGGCGAGGGCCTCCCGCCGGCAGATCGCGACCAGCGCGACCGGCCACAGCAGGTAGAACTGCTCCTCCAGCGACAGCGACCAGACATGCCCGAACCAGGCGCCGCCGGAGTCGGGCCGGAAGACCCGGAAGTAGTCGTTGACGTACAGCAGCGACGTGACGGCGTTGTCCAGAAAGTCGATCTGGTCGGCATGCGTCTTGAGCAGCACGACGAGCACGGCGCCGATCCCGACGAACGCGTAGTAGGCCGGCATCAGCCGGAAGGCGCGCCGCACGTAGAAGGCCTTCAGCGAGATTCCGCCGGTGCGGTCCCGCTCGGCGAGCAGCAGGCCGGTGATGAGAAACCCGCTGAGCACGAGGAAGGCGTCGACGCCGAGGTAGCCGCCGCCCAGGGCCGCCATGTGGTAGCCGAGCACGCAGAGCACGGCGACCGCGCGCAGCCCGTCGAGCGCCGGGTTGTACCCGCCGGGCCGGGTGCCACCGCGCACCTCGCCACCGCGCGCCTCGCCACCGCGCGCCTGGCCACCGCGCGCCGTGCCCGCCCGCGCCGCACCGGCTCGGCTGGCGTCCTCGGCCGGTGCCGCGTGCCGGCGCCGCGGACCGCCGCCCGCCGCTGACCGAGACGGCGGTCCGACGGGCGGCGGGGCCTGCGGCCACGGCCGCGGCGAGGGCGCCGTGTCGCCGAGATCCACCAGGCCGCCGTCCCTTGCCGATGACATGCCGGTGGCCGCATGACCACCAGTTCCGCCGAGATCCAGCAGCCCGTCATCTACAGCCGAGTAGCTTTTTGATTCCACTTCCGTGTAGATTCGATCTCGCGCCGCATTCTGCCCGGGCGTTTCCCCTTCAGGTCCGCGCATATTCGCCCCCACGCGCCGCCTCCCCCTCACCGACGGTCGATCCGCGCCCCCGCTGCCGACCAGCCGGATTCCCAAAATGTGCGCCGTGCGTTGAGGTCCCGCACAGACAGCACAGTAGCCGCAGGCCGGACGGCCGAGCGGGCGCGGCCTACGGCGATTTAGTCATGTCACCGGCCGTTAACAGGAAGGCGGCGGCGAGCGTCAGCAGATGTGCACCGGAAGTCGCCACCCAACAATGGACGGCGACGGCCAGATCACCACATTGACAATGCGCGGGGCACGCGCGGCTGACGACCACCGACGCATCGACGCCCCGATTCCATCGCGATCATCAGCGTACGGACGTGCGCCTGCGAGAGGAATTCGGTACGCGCCTAACGGTCCCGGTCCACCGCCGCGGGGCCGGCCGCGGCGACGTTGTCAGCTGCGTGTCCACCAGTCGGCCCGCCCGTGGCCCACCGGGGCGCGTCCGTCGGCGGACGGGACGGGGGCGGCGTGTGCCGACGGTGACACCCGAACGGGCCAGTGGGTAACGGACGTCAGCGGGTTCCGTCGGCGGCGGTCAGCTCGCCCGCGAGCCCGTCGATCAGGCGGGCCTGCTCCAGGTCCAGGAAGGTCACGCCACCGGCGTCATGGGTGGAGAGCGCAAAGCTGACCCGCCGCCAGCGGATGTCGATATCCGGGTGGTGGTTCATGCCCTCGGCGACCTCGGCGACCTGCCGGACCAGCTCGACGCCGGCGAGGAACGTCGGCGCCGTGACGGTCCGGCGAATCGCCCCGTCCGCCAGCGACCAGTCGGGCAGCCCGCGCAGGCCGTCGGCGATCTGCTCGGCGGACAGCGCGTCGGGAACGTCGGCCATCTCGGACTCCTCCCACCGGACATCTGCGACCGTGACCGCGCGCCTCCTCGGGCCACCCGGATCTCGGCGGCGGCCGGATCTCGGGGGCACCAGGGCACCAGGGCACCGCGGCCCGCGTGCGACCACAAGCTACGCCACGACGGGACGACGCGAGCGGCCTTCGCCCCTCGGCGACCCGCGCCGTTCAAGCCCGGACGCCTCGTGCGCCGGCGCGCTACTTGATGCAGCGGCCGGCCGCGGAGACGGGCGCCTGGGTGTAGTAGGGCTGGGGGGCGGCGGTCGCGGACGCCCGGCCGGTCGGGCTGGCGACGACGGTGGTGTCGCCGTCGGCGAGGTCCTGCCCGACGACGAGGGTGACCTCGCCGTCCCCGCCCGCCGTGGCCACGGCGGCCGGCCCCGCCCCGGCGGTGCCAGCAGCGTCAGTCGCGGCGGCCGCGCCGGCACGGCCGGTCGCGCCAGCAGCGCCGGTACCGACCGGCACAGCCTGGGCGCCCGGGACGTCGGCGAGCAGCCGGTCGCTCGCGGCGGCGCCGGCCGGGTCGTACCGGATCTCGGTGCGTTCGACGTCGCGGCTGTCGGCGGTGCCGACCTTGACGACCTGGTAGCCGGCGGCGCGCAGCTTGCTCGCCACGGTCGACGCGGCACCGGCCTTACGACTGCCGTTGAGGATCGTCACCCGAACCTGGCTCGGCGCCAGGGTCGGGCTTGGGGCCACGCTCGGAGTCGGTGCCGCGTTCGTGTCGCTCTCGGCGACGATCTGCTGGAAGTAGCCGCGGACCATCGCGGGGTCGTAGAGCGCGTAGTAGGCCTGTCCGCCGCCTCCGGTCGCGCCCGAGAGCGGGATCGTCGTGAACTGCACCTGGCCGGTGTTCAGGCCCTGCATCCGCTCGGCGAGGGCCTTGAGGTCGGAGAGTCCGGTGCCCGAGTCGACCACCATCGAACTGGTGACGGCGCTCAGGAAGCTGGTGAGCCGGCCCGGGCTGGTGAGCAGGCCGGTGCTCTTGACCTTACGGAACACGGCGGCCAGGAACGCCTGCTGCCGCTGGATGCGGGAGTAGTCGCCGTTGGCGAAGCCGTGCCGCTGCCGGACGAAGGCGAGCGCGTTGTCGCCCGTCAGCACGTTCGTCCCGACCTTGCCGACGAACCCGGACATCGGGTCGTTCAGGTTGGTGGACGAGCGGTGGTTCTCGGGGACGTACTCCTTGAACGAGTCCTGCACCAGGCAGACGTCGACGCCGCCGAGCACGGAGCTCATCTGCCGGAACCCGTTGAAGTCGATCTCGGCGAAGTGGTCGATGTGCAGGTCGCTGACGTTCTCCAGGGTGCGCAGCAGCAGCGCCGGCCCGCCCAGGTTGAACGCCGTGTTGACCCGGTCCTTGCGCACCCCGTGCCGCTTGCCCTTGGAGTCGGTATAGGCCGGGATGGTCACCTTCAGGTCGCGCGGGACGGAGACCAGCGTCGTCTTCCCGTTCGAGCCGAGGTAGGCGATCATCATCGTGTCCGAGCGCGCCCCGCCGACCTTGGCCGCGTCGGAGCCGGTGCGTACGTCCGAACCCACGAGGAGCCAGACCTCGTTGCCGTGCGCGATCGCTGGCGGCCGGGTGCCCTCGACGTCGCCGGCGCTCAGGTTCGTCCGGTCGACCTTGGCGTCGTAGTACCTGCTCGCGCCGTAGCCGAGGGCGATGACGAGGAAGAGCGCCGAGGAGACCATCGCCGCGACCCCGATGAGCAGCACCCGGCCCAGGCCACGCGGCCGGCGCTCCTCGCCGTCCGGCCACCGCGGGCTCAGCTCCGGGGGAAGGCCGCCGGCACCGTCGCCAGCGGGCGCACCGTCGTCGGCGGCAGCACCGTCGCGATCGGTCGCCGCCGCCGGCGCGCCGGGCGCCCGGGCGCCGGTACTCGCCTGGGTCCGCGCACTCAGCTCGGTGCGAGCACCCGCGACGGCGACGGCGTTCGTCTCGGCGTCCGGGTTCGGTCCGGTGACGGTGGTCTGGTCCGCGACGGCCGTCTGCTGCTCCGCGGCCAGCCCCAGGCCGCGGGCCGCCCGGGCGCCGCCCTGCGCGAGGCTGCGGCGCGGGCGCGGGAGCGCGGTGGTGGCCGGCGCGTCCACCGGGCCACCGTCGCCGGCGCCGCGGTCACCGGCCTCCGGACGGTCGGCCTCGGACGCCGGCGCGCCCTCGGGACCGCCCGCCAGCCGCGCGAGCCGGGCCCGCGGCGAGAGCCGCTCCTCGACCGCCACCGAAGCCGCGCCGGCGGCGGCCGAGCTGCCCGCGGACCTGTGGTCGGTCGGCCCAGTGCCGGCCCCGGCGCCGCCGCGGCCCGCGGCGTCCTGCTCGGTACGGCCCTGCCCGGCGTCGTCCTCGGCCTGGCCGGCCGCGTCGGCCGACGCCGCGTCCGGCCGCGGTCGCCTGGCGCCGGCCGTGGAGGGCCTGTCGGACCGAGCAGTCGCCACCGGCGGGATCCAGCCTCCGAGCCGCAGGGGCCTCCGGGCACGTGACCGTGGCAGCGGCGCGCGTGGCCGTCGGCGAGGGGAATGAGCGCACGTCGTACACGTCGCTCAACACCAGTACAACGCGACTGTACCGGCCGTAGCCACCGGGTAAACGTGCCTAACGGCATCGACCCGGCCACACCAGGGCCGCGGGACCGTCGGATGGGCTGCCCTGCAACGGCAGCCCGCCGGCGAGGCGGCGGAGTTGACCGGGTGTGGCGCCGCACGCGGCGTCGCGGTGCGTGACCGCGACGCCGCGCGGGCGCGCCGGCTAGCGCTTGGCCGACAGGGAGGCGCGCAGGTACTCCTTGTTGAGCCGGGCGATGCTCGACTGCGGGATGCCCTTCGGGCAGGCGTTGGTGCACTCGCCGGTGTTGGTGCAGCCGCCGAAGCCCTCGGCGTCCATCTGCTCCACCATGCTCGTCACCCGGGCCTCGCGCTCCGGCTGGCCCTGCGGCAGCACGTTTAGGTGCGAGACCTTGGCGGAGACGAACAGCATCGACGAGCCGTTCGGGCAGGCGGCGACACACGCGCCGCAGCCGATGCACTCGGCGTTCTCGAACGCGAGGTCGGCGGTCGGCTTCGGCACCAGCTGAGTGTTCGCCTCGGGCGCGGAGCCGGTGCTGACGCTGACATAGCCGCCGGCCTGGATGATCCGGTCGAACGCCGACCGGTCCACCATCAGGTCCTTGATCACCGGGAACGCGCCGGACCGCCACGGCTCGATGACGATCGTGTCGCCGTCGGCGAACGAGCGCATGTGCAGCTGGCAGGTGGTGGTCAGGGTCTGCGGGCCGTGCGGCGCGCCGTTGACCACCATGCCGCAGGAGCCGCAGATGCCCTCCCGACAGTCGTGGTCGAACGTGACCGGAATGTCCCCGCCGAGGATGAGCTGCTCGTTGAGGACGTCGAGCATCTCCAGGAAGGACATGTCCGGGCTGACGTCGTTCAGCTGGTAGTCGACGAGCGTGCCCTTGGCGGCCGGGCCGCTCTGCCGCCAGATGCGCAGGGTGAGTTTCATGCGTAGCTCCGCTGGGCGAGATGCACTTCGTCGAACTGGAGGTTTTCCTTGTGCAGCACGGGCGGGCTGCCGACGCCGGTGAACTCCCAGGCGGCCGCGTAGGCGAACGCGTCGTCGTCGCGCAGCGCCTCGCCGTCCGGGGTCTGGCTCTCCTCCCGGAAGTGGCCGCCGCAGGACTCGCTGCGGTGCAGCGCGTCGAGGCACATCAGCTCGCCGAACTCGATGAAGTCGGCGATCCGGTTGGCCTTCTCCAGCGACTGGTTGAGCTCGGCGCCGACGCCGGGCACCTTGACCCGGGTCCAGAACTCCTCGCGCAGCTCCGCGATCCGGCCGAGCGCCTTGCGCAGGCCGGCGTCGCTGCGGGCCATGCCGCAGTTGTCCCAGAGCAGCTCGCCGAGCTCCTTGTGGAAGGAGTCCGGGGTCCGGTCGCCGTTCGCCGCGAGCAGCTTCTCGAGCCGCTCGGTGCTCTCGGTGAGCGCCGCGACGGCCTCCGGCGCGGACGCGTCGACAGCGGGGAGCTTGGTCGACGCCAGGTAGTTGCCCAGCATGGGCGGCAGGACGAAGTAGCCGTCCGCGAGGCCCTGCATGAGCGCCGACGCGCCGAGCCGGTTCGCGCCGTGGTCGGAGAAGTTCGCCTCACCGATCACGAACATGCCGGGGATGGTCGACTGCAGGTCGTAGTCGACCCACAGCCCGCCCATCGTGTAGTGGATCGCCGGGTAGATCCGCATCGGGACCTTGTACGGGTTCTCGCCGGTGATCCGCTGGTACATGTCGAACAGGTTGCCGTACTTCTCGCGGACCTTGTCCTCGCCGAGGCGGCTGATCGCCGCGGCGAAGTCGAGGTACACGCCCAGGCCGCCGGGGCCGACGCCGCGGCCCTCGTCGCAGACGTTCTTGGCGGCGCGGGACGCGATGTCACGCGGCACCAGGTTGCCGAACGCCGGGTAGATCCGCTCGAGGTAGTAGTCGCGCTCGTCCTCGGGGATCACGTCAGGGCTGCGGGTGTCGCCCGGGGTCTTCGGCACCCAGATCCGGCCGTCGTTGCGCAGCGACTCGGACATGAGCGTCAGCTTCGACTGGTAGTCGCCGGAGCGCGGGATGCAGGTCGGGTGGATCTGCGTGTAGCACGGGTTCGCCAGGTAGGCGCCGCGCTTGTGGGCCCGCCAGATCGCGCTCGCGTTCGAGTTCTTCGCGTTCGTCGACAGGTAGAAGACGTTGCCGTAGCCGCCGGTGGCGAGCACGACCGCGTCGGCCATGTAGGTCGACACCTCGCCGGTGACCAGGTCGCGGGCGACGATGCCGCGGGCCCGGCCGTCGATGACGACCAGGTCGAGCATCTCGGTGCGGGCGTGCATCTCGACGTTGCCGGCGTCTATCTGCCGGGACAGCGCCTGGTAGGCGCCGAGCAGCAGCTGCTGGCCCGTCTGGCCGCGGGCGTAGAAGGTGCGCTGCACCTGCACGCCGCCGAACGAGCGGGTGTCGAGCAGGCCGGAGTACTCCCGGGCGAACGGCACGCCCTGGGCGACGCACTGGTCGATGATGGACACCGACACCTCGGCCAGCCGGTGCACGTTCGACTCACGGGCGCGGAAGTCGCCGCCCTTGATCGTGTCGTAGAACAGCCGGCGGACCGAGTCACCGTCGTTGCGGTAGTTCTTGGCCGCGTTGATGCCGCCCTGCGCGGCGATCGAGTGCGCCCGGCGCGGCGAGTCCTGGAAGCAGAACTGGATGACGTGGTAGCCCTGCTCGGCGAGCGTCGCGCCGGCCGAGCCGCCGGCCAGGCCGGTGCCGACGACGATGACGCGGTGCTTGCGGCGGTTCGCCGGGTTGACGAGCTTCGCGGTGAACTTGCGCCGGCTCCACCGGGTCTCGATGGGGCCGTCCGGGGCGGCGGCGTCGACGAGCTCGTCGCCGACGGTGTATCCGAAGGTGTCAGACATGCTCAATCCACCAAACCGGCCATGACGGCGATCGGGACGGACAGGAAGCCGAGCGTGATCACGGCCGCGAGCACGCCGGCGGTCGCCTTGTAGGCCGTCGCTCGAGTGGCGCTGGTGACCGCGCCGAGGGTACGGGCCGCGCTCCAGAAGCCGTGCGCGATGTGCAGGCAGAGCGCCAGCATCGCCACGATGTACGCGAGCGCGATGTACCAGTGGTTGAAGTCCGCGACGACGTTGTCGTACGCGGCGCCCTCGACGCCGTTCGGGTTCGCGACCAGGGCGGTCAGGTCGAGGATGTGGTAGATCACGAACAGGCCGATGATGATGCCGCCGAAGCGCATCGTGTTCGTGGCGTAGCTCGCGGTCGGCCGCAGCCGGTGGGCGTACTTGGCGGGCCGGGCCTTGAGGTCACGGCGGCTGAGCTGATAGGCGCTGACCGCGTGCAGCACGATCGCCACGAGCAGCACGAAACGCTGGATCCAGAGGAACCAGGCGTTGTGCAGCACGGGCGTGCCGATCGTGCGCAGCCAGTGCGCGTAGGAGTCGAAATCCTCCCTGCCAAAGAAAATCTTGAGATTCCCAGCCATATGGAGGATGAGGAAGAGCAGCATGAGGATGCCTGTGACGGCCATCACTGCCTTCTTGCCGATGTTCGACCGCCAGAGGGTCGCCACGGCTGAGGTGCGCCCTACCTGGGTCGCCGGAGTCGCTACTGCCACGAATCAGCAAGGTACGGATCCGCCAACCAGCGGTCCAATCCATCGGGATGCTGGTGTCAATAGCCCAGGACTATCGTCTGGGGTGTGCAGCTCCATCAGCTGGCCTACTTCGTCGCCGTGGCCGAGTCAAAGCACTTCACCAGGGCAGCTGCACGCGTTCACGTAGCCCAGCCGTCGCTGTCCGCGCAGATCCGCGCGCTGGAAACGGAGCTCGGGAGCCCGCTGTTCAACCGGGCTAGGGGGAATATCACACTCACAGCGGCCGGTGAGGCGCTTCTTCCGCTCGCCCGGCGCATCCTCGCCGACACCGACACCGCCCGCCGCGAGGTCCAGGAACTGACCGACCTGCGCCGGGGCAAGGTCCGCATCGGCGCCACCCCGAGCCTGTGCACCGGCATGCTGCCGGAGGTGCTGCGGCTGTTTCGCCAGCGCTACCCCGGCGTGCAGCTCCTCGTCGAGGAGGGCGGCTCCCGCGACCTCGTCGGCGAGCTGGCCGTCGGCGCCCTCGACCTGGCGCTGATCATCCTGCCGCTGCAGGGTACCGACCCGGCACTGGCGACGACACCGCTGCTGCGCGAGGACCTCGTCGTCATCTCCTCGTCCGACGGCCCACCGCCCGTCCGCGGCACCCGGATGGCCGTGCACGACCTGCGCGACCGCCCGATGGTGATGTTCCGCCGCGGCTACGACCTGCGGGACTTCACCCTCGGCGCCTGCCGCGCCGCCGGCTTCGAGCCCCGGTTCGCCATCGAGGGCGGGGAGATGGACGCCGTCTGCGGGTTCGTCATGGCCGGCCTCGGCATCGCCGTGATCCCGAGCATGGTCGCGTTCCGCCAGCCGCTGCGGACCACGCCGTTCGCCCCGCCGGGCCTGCACCGCACCATCGGCCTCGCCCACCGCCGCGACGTCGAGCCGCCCCGCGCCGCCCGCGAGCTGCGCGCCACCCTCGTCGACTTCGTCGCCAACGCCGCCGCCGCCGACATGCTCCCCCCAGGCGTCACCGCCTCCCCCGGCGTGCGCCGCGGCGCCATCGCCGAGGAGGGCTGAGGGGGCGTCAGCCCGACTCGGCGCTGCGGACTACCGGCATGAGGACGTAGCGGTAGCCGTCGTCGTCCTTGCCGGTGAGGATCGCGGGGGCGCCGGCGGCCTCGGCGGGGTCGGTGGAGGCGAAGCCGATGCTCACCTCGTCGCCGTCGACGGCGCCCAGGCCGTCGAGCAGGTAGGCGGGGTTGTACCAGGCGACCAGGTCAGGCCCGGCGTAGTCGACCGGCAGCGAGTCGGTGGCCGAGGCGAGGCCGAGCGGGCCGGAGTCGGCGGTGGTCGTCGTGCCGGCGTCCGGGCCGACGTCGGCGGTCAGCGTGCCGCTCGACAGCGTGATCCGCACGACCGGACCGGTGCGCGGCGCGACCACCGACACCCGGCGGATCGCCGCCGCCAGCGGTGCGACCTGGGCGTTCGCCACGAGTGGGATCGATCCGGGAAACAGCCGCCGATAGTGCGGGAAGGTGCCGTCGACGAGGCGGACGACGACCCGGCGCGACCCGGTCGACAGCCCGAACCGCGGGCCGCCGCCGTCCTCGGCGCCGAGGGCGAGCGCGAGCCGGGACGCCGCCGTCGGAATCCGGACGAGGTCCGAGAGCAGGCGGGCGGGCACGTGCGCGACCGCCTCCGGCGCCCGCACCGACGGCTGCCACGGGATGGTGCGGACCGCCAGCCGGTAGCGGTCGGTCGCGACGAGGGTGAGCCCGCCGCCGGTGAGCTCGAGCCGCAGCGCGGTCAGCACCGGGAACGTCTCGTCCCGGGCCGCCGCCGGGACGACCTGGCCGACGGCGGCGGCGAACCCGAGCGTGTCCACCTCGCCGACGGGCGGCGGGAAGGCCGGCAGCGCCGGGTAGTCGTCCACCGGCAGGGTCGGCACCCGGTAGTGGGCGCCGGCGGCGCGGACCAGCAGCCAGCCGGCTTCGACGGTGAGCCGGATCGACTCGTCGGGCAGGCTGCGGATGATGTCCGCGACGAGCCGGCCGGGCAGCAGGGCCCTACCGGGGGCGTCGGCGGTCGCGTCGACGGTCGCGGTCACCGCGACCTGGTAGTCGAACGCGGACAGGGTCAGCCGGTCTCCGGCGTCGAGGAGCAGCCCGGCGCCGGCGGCCGGGCCGGGGGCGGTGCGCGCCGGCAGATGCCGGGCCACCCAGCCGGCGGCCTCGGCGAACTCGGCGCGCGGCACCGTGATTTTCACGACGTCATGCTCACGGCGTCGTCCGTACGGGTGCCGTCCTCACGATTCCATCCTCACCGGGCTGTCCCCACGCCGTCAGCCTTCCAGCGGCGTTCCCCAAGCCGACGGTCATGGAGGGATGATGCCGTGTCACGCCCCAATTTCCCGGTATATAGCTCCGTGTCGCTGCCATCACCCACCCACCACGCTCCGCGACCGCCTTCGGGCACGGGCCCGTCGCGCCGTGGCCGCGGCCGCCATCGACGGGTCCGATCGGCCCGGATGCCTTCGACCAGCAGAACTCCTCAAGCACAGCGCAACCTCTGACGGAAGCCAACGACCACGCAGCGGGAGCCCGCGTGACGGCGTTCTGACATCACGATCCCAACAGATCCGCACCGCAGCGGCGGGAATCCGGTCATTGTGGGGGATGTGAGGACGAGCCTGGACCACCCGTCCCGAGCCCTGACCCGTCAGCCCGCCGGCGGCCGGATTACCAACGGTCGACCTCCGGGTCACCGGCCCACGCGCCGCCACGGGCCGCTCCATCGGCCTGGCCAGCGCCGGGTGCTCGCGATGCTCTTCCTTGTCCTGGCAGGTGTGGCCGCCGGCTGTGGAACCACCAGCGCCAACGGCTCCGCCCGCCAGGGCCCGGCCTGTGCGTCACCCGGAGTGACGGACGACAACGTCCGACTGGGGCTGCTGTTCCCGGACTCCGGGAGCGCCCAGTCGCTGTTCGGACCGTTCCGCGCCGGCGTGGACGCCCGGCTCGGCGTCGCCAACGCCGCCGGCGGGGTGCACGGCCGCAAGATCGTCTACGACTGGGAGGACGACGCCTCCGACCCGATGACGAACCTGGCGAGCGCGTCGGCCCTGGTCGACCGGGGCGTGTTCGGCGTCCTCGAGTCCACCTCGGCGTCATCGGGGTCGGCCGAGTTCCTGCACAGCAAGGGCATCCCGGTCACGGGCACCTCGCTGGAGGAGCCGTGGACGATCTACGACAACATGTTCACCTACTCGAACCTGCTGTCGGACTCCGGCTCGGTGTCCACCTACGGCGACTTCGTCGCGGCCCACGGCGGCCACCGCGCGGTCATGGTCGTCGCCCAGTACAGCCAGGCGTCGATCGACTTCGCCGCGGAGCTCACGGCCAGCCTCGAGACCGCCGGCATCCCGGTGGTCGCCACGGTCGACGCGACGGCTCCGATCAACTTCGCGAGCCTCGGCCAGAAGATCAAGGACAGCGGCGCGGACGTCCTGATCGGCTCCGTCACGGGCAGCTCGTTCGGACAGGCGGTGCTCGCCGCGCGCGGCGCCCGGGCCGACCTGAAGGTGATCCTCTCACCGGCGGGCTACGACGAGCGGATGCTCGACGTGTTCAAGGGAATCATCGCCGGCGCGTACTTCGTCGCCGACTTCCTGCCGTTCGAGGCCAGCCGCCCGGCGCACCGCGAGTTCCTCGACGCGATGCAGCGCTACGCGCCGGAGACCCAGCCGGCCGCCCAACAGGCGGCGCTGTCGGGGTGGATCTCGGCCGACATCATGGTGCGCGGCCTGCAGGTGTCGGGCGACTGCCCGACGCGGGCCGGCTTCATCTCGGCGCTGCGCGCGGTCCGGGGCTACACGGCGGACGGCCTGCTCACGCAGCCAATCGACTTCCGCGCCGACTTCGGCAAGCTCACCCGATGCCTCGCCTTCGTCCAGGTAAGCCCGGACGGGACCCGCTTCGACCCGATCGACCCACTCCCCCGCTGCGGACAGTCGGTCGAGCGTTGACACTGGCTCACGGACGGCGCCCGCCGTCAGCGCGCAACCGGCCCCCCCGCGACGCCCTCCACACACCGACGGCCGAGCCACACCCAGCCCAAATTTAGGTCGTTACAACTTAGAAATGTATGTGACACCACATCGGAACAGGTGGTGCGCAACCTGCCCCCTTGGGCCCCCTGCCGGTGTGATGACCCGGTATCGCGCCGTCCAGGAGGCCGGCCGCTACCGAACCCCCTCAAGCCCAGGACAGGCGGGACATGCCGTTCGACGTCGGCGCCCTCGACTCCGGAGACACCGCGTGGCTGCTGGCCAGCTCCGCGCTCGTACTCGTGATGACGCCCGGTCTGGCGTTCTTCTACGGCGGGATGGTCCGGGTAGAAAACGTCCTGGGCATGCTCATGCAGAACTTCTTCGTCATGGGCATCGTCAGCCTGCTGTGGGTGACGTGCACCTACAGCATCGCGTTCGGCGGGTACAACGCCTACTTCGGCGGGCTGCACTTCGCCGGGCTGCAGCACATGAACGAGCAGGTCCCCGGCTACGCCGGACCGCTCGCGCAGAGCATCCCGCCGATCGTCTTCGCCGCGTTCCAGCTCATGTTCGCCATCATCACGCCCGCGCTGATCACCGGCGGGCCGGCGGACCGCTTCCGCTTCGGCCCGTTCGCGACCTTCATCATCCTGTGGTCCGCGCTGGTGTACGCGCCGGTCGCGCACTGGGTCTTCTCCCCCACCGGCTGGCTGTTCGAGCACGGCGCCGAGGACTTCGCCGGCGGGACCGTGGTCCACGCCAACGCCGGTGCCGCGGCGATCGCCATCGCTCTGGTCGTCGGCAAGCGCAGAGGCTGGCCGGACGGCAACTTCCGGCCGCACAACGTGCCGTTCGTGCTGCTGGGCGCCGGTTTGCTGTGGTTCGGCTGGTTCGGCTTCAACGCCGGCTCCGCACTGAAGGCCAGCCCGCTGGCCGGCTTCGCCTTCATGAACACCAACACCGCGACGGCGTGCGCACTGCTCGGCTGGATCCTCACCGAGAAGGTCCGCGACGGCCGCGCGACCACCCTCGGCGCCGCGTCCGGAGCGGTCGCCGGCCTGGTCGCGATCACCCCGGCGGCCGGCTACGTGACACCGGTCGGCTCGATCTTCATCGGCTTCATCGCCGGCATCGTGTGCGCCTCGGTCACCGGGATCAAGGGCAAGGTCGGCATCGACGACGCCCTCGACGTCGGCGCGGTCCACCTCGTCGGCGGGAGCCTCGGCGCCCTGCTGATCGGCTTCTGGGGCTCGGCCGACACCGGCGGCGAGGACGGTGCGTTCTACGGCGGCGGCTTCGACCTGCTCGGCAAGCAGGCCGTCGCCGTCGCGGCCGTCGTCACGTACTCGTTCGTCGTCACCCTCGTCATCGGCTACGCGATCCGCATGTTCGTCCGGCTGCGGCTGTCCGTCGACGAGGAGCGCGAGGGCATGGACATCGCCCTGCACGGCGAACGCGCCTACGACTTCTAGACGACGCGCGACGCCGAACCCGGCTCACGCCGGTCTGGGCACCGCCACCCGTTATGGGATATCCGGGGCGGGGGCGGGTAGGTTGCGCGGGCGACGGCCCGACGAGGCGTTGGCTGTCCGGACGCCGAAGGAGGCGCGGTGACCGTCGGCATGCAGGTGGCCGTCGGCGCGGTAATGGTCGTCGGGCTGGCGGGCATCATCCTGCCGGTGCTGCCCGGGCTGCTGATCATCGTCGGCGGCGGCCTGTGGTGGACGATCGCCGACGGCGGCGGGGCGCGCTGGGCGGTGTTCGCGGTGATCGTGGTCATCGCGCTGTGCGGGACGGTCGCCAAGTACGTGCTGCCGGCCAGGGCCACGGCCGGCCGCGGGGCGCCGCCGACGACCCTGCTCCTCGGCGTCGTCGGCGCCGTCATCGGGTTCTTCGTCATCCCGGTGCTCGGCGTGCTCATCGGCGGGCTGCTCGGCATCTACCTGGCCGAGGTCCTGCGGCTCAAGGACTGGCGGGCCGCGCTCGGCTCGACCTGGGTCGTGCTCGTCGCGATCGGCATCGGCCTGCTGCTGGAGCTGGCCGCCGGGGTGCTCGCGACGCTGACCTGGCTCGTCGCCACGTTCGTGTTCTAGCCCCCGTCCCCGGAACCGGCCGGGCACCCGCCAGTCCGGAATGGTCACGCTCGGCAACCGGCTCACCACCCCGGGCTGGCGGGCCGACGCCCACCCGGCAGAATGGTTCGGGTGGGCAGCACAACCGGGCAGGGCGCGCGGGTCCGCGCCGTCGACCCGGCCCGGCTGACCACCTTCGTCGCACTCGCCGTCGCCGTGCTGCTCGCCGGCTGCTCCGTCATCAGCCCCAGCCGGGACAGCCCCGCCCCGACCTCGGCCGCGCCCCGGCTACGGGTCATGATCGTCGGCGACTCGATCACGCACGAGTCCGCCGGCGACTACACCTGGCGCTACCGGCTCGCCGAGCACCTGACGCGCACCGCGCCCGGCCGGGTCGACTTCGTCGGCGACCGCGACGACCTCTGGGACAACGTCGCCGACAAGGGCGGCTCGCACGACTACGCCGACCCGTCCTTCGACAGCGAGAGCCACGCCCGCTGGGGAGACTCGCTACGCGAGGAGGTGCCGCGGATCGAGGGCGTCGTGCGGGCGCATCCCGCCGACCTGATGCTCATCGCGATCGGCGCCAACGACCTGACGTACTGGACCCAGCCGCCCGACACCGCCGTGCTCATGCGCCAGCTCATCGGCAACGCGCGCCGGGTCAACCCGAACATGACGTTCGTCGTCGGCCACGTGCTGACCCGGGCCGACTTCCGCGACGACAGCCTGAACCTGCCGGGCGCCGCGCCGTTCAACGCGATCCTCGACACCGAGGCGCCCGGCTGGTCCACCTCGACGTCCAAGGTCGTCGTCGCTGACTCGGACGTCGGCTGGGACCCGCTGCGGGACGCCTGGGACGGCTCGCACCCCACTCCCGACGGCGAAGTGATCATCGCCCGTGGCTTCGCGGACGCGCTTGCCGGGCTGGGCGTCGGCGCCCCCTACGGCCCGCTGCCCCCGCACATCCCCTGGCCCGGGACCGGCCGCGCACCGCTGGTGGTGCGGACCTCCCCCGGCGCCACCCGGATCACCGTCTCCTGGGCGGCCACGCCGGGCGCCACCCAGTACTTCGTGGAGCGCCGGGTCGTCTCCTGGAACGAGCCGGACTTCGTCCGCGCGTCGGCGCCCGTCGCCGGCTACAGCTGGACGAGCGACCCGCTGCTCCCCGGGGTCACCGCCGCCTACCGCATCGTCCCCATGAAGGGCCGCATGTCGGGCGCTCCCGGCCCGGCCACCGCATTCACGCTCAGCGCCTTACCGTGACCGGGCCGCCCGGCCCTGGGGCACCGGCTGCGTGGTCTGCGCGACCAACGCCCGCAGGGCCTGCTGGTCGGCCGGGCCCACCGCCGCCAGCGGAAGGATCTGCATCTGTCCGAAACGGCCGGAGCCCGTCAGCAGCAGGATGAACCGGTCGGTGTCCAGCCGGAACGGGTAGTGCTGCCAGCTGATCGAGCTGTCCGTCGTCGCGGTCTGAACGCGCAGGCCCGCCGGCGAGAGCTCGACCGTGATCGGCCCCGCGAGCCACGCGTTGTCGCGCAGCTGCCCGGCCACGTTCACCCTGGCCAGCCGCCTCGGCGACAGCCGCACCAGCACCAGCGTCCACATGGCCACCAGCAGTGCCGCGGGCACGGCGAAGGAGATCGACGGTCCCTCGGCCGCGAAGACGAACACCAGCAGGACCAGCATCAACCCGACCAGCACGAGCCGCTGCCGGGCGAGCATCCCGCGGACCCGGGCCGCACCCGCCTCCGTGAGGTCGTCCGGGCTCAGCACGAACATCAGCCGGATGACCCGCGACGTAACGCCCATATCGCCCAGGTAGGACATGGCCAGGAGCATACGTCCGGCGGCGCTGCGTGATGGTCCCGACGCCGAGCCGCCGAGAGGGCCGCTGCCGGCCCGCGCCGGCCGATCCGATGGATGGGCCCGGCCCCGCGGCACGGTCGACCGGGTGCCGCGCGTCCCGGGGTCGCCGGCCAAGGCCGAAGCGCGTCGGATGAGTAAGCCTATAGACCCACTGAGCAGACACACTCGATCGAACCCTCGTTGAGGTGTGTCTACTCAGTGAGCCTATGGACTCAATGAGCAGACACGGTTCGCGCATTCGGCGGGGCCCGCCGCGGCCGGCACCGCCCGCGGAAGGCCGCTGCGCCGGGCTCAGTACCAGATGACGATCGGCTCGGCCCGATCGTCCAGCTGCGCAGGCCCCGCCGGTGGCAGCCGGCCGGCCTGGTCGGTGGCGATCCGGTGCGCGCTCCACGCGACCGCCGCCGCGTCCAGCACGTCGACCGGCGGCACCGGGTTCGCCGGGCCGAGGTCGTCGGGCAGCACGATGCCGGCGGCGCGCAGCAGCGCCCGGCGCCGGGCGGCGCCCGCCCAGGTCGTCTTGGCGTAGGCGAGCGGGGCGTGCGCCGGCACCGCGGGCACCGCGCCGCGGGCGACGACCGCCCGCGCATCGGCGGCCAGGACGTCGCCGGGAAGGAGATCGCCGGTCTCCCGGCCGGCGGCGACCATCGCGAACCAGGCCTCGGCCGGGTCGGTGCGCGGGCGGACGGCCATCGCGGCGAACGCCACCTCCGGATGGACCTCGTAGAGCCGGCCCGGCATCCGCTCCCGCAGCGCGTCCGCCTCCAGCACCTTGTGCCGCAGACCCCAGGTCTGCTGGGTCAGGCCGGAACCGGTCAGCAAGCGGCAGTGGGCGTTCGCGGCGGCGAAGTCGGCGTGCTGCCACACCGACCGTGGCGGGACGAGGAAGACGCTCGCCCGGCGGGGGCCGAGCACCGCGCGGGCAGCGTGGTCGGCGGCCCGCCAGCCCTCGTCCCGCAGGCCGAGCGGCATGTCGACGGCGACGACGGCGACCGTCGTCGTGTCGACGAGCGTGCGCAGCTCGGCCGCGAACCGGGCGCCCGTGAACGCGCCGTCGGCGAGCTCGACGGCGACCCACCCGCCCGGGCAGCCGTCCACACCCAGCACTCGCACGGGACCCGGCGGCCGGCCCATCCCCGCCGGCACGCCCGCTGACGACGACATGCCGGCACCTTGCCAGACAAGCGCGTCGCCGTACACCGAATCGACCGGCCGACCGGCCGACCGGATGGCCGCGATCCGGCGGCGGCGAACGGCGTGGGGGCGCACCGAGCGTCGATCTGACCTTCTACACTGAGTGCGCGGCCGGCACCGGCGCGGCCCCAGGGATCTGGACGCCCCGTTCCCGGCCAGGATCCGGGAAATCCTGGCCGGGAACGGGGGTACCATCCCCGTCCGGGCGGCCCGCCGGGCGCGCCGCCGGTGAACCGGGGGCGCTGCGACGCCGGCGGCCAGGTCGGTGAAGCGCGGGTCGGCGGCGAACTCCGGGCGGCCGAGCGCGGCGCACAGGGCGGGCCAGTGCCGGTCGGGCGCCAGCATCATCAGCGCGACGTAGCGGTCGTCGGCGGTGCGGTAGGTGAGCATCAGCGAGTTCCAGGCGGCCTGCCGGTCGACCCGGCCGCCGGTGTGACCGGCGGGGTCGCGGTAGACGTTGTGCAGGCCGCCGCCAGGCCGCCTGACGCGGGCCGTTCGTTTCCGGCGCATTACGCAGTGTCAGGTAGCTGTCAGGTTTCGAGCCCGCTCGTCCGCACCACTCTAAGATCACCAATGTGACCCTGGCCACCACGCTGTCGCCGTCGCCGGCCGCCGCCGCAAGCGGCGCCGAGAAGTCGGCCGGCCCGTCGCGGGCGGTCACCTGGCTGCGGGCGCGCGCCAACACGACGCCTGGCCTGCTGCGGCTGCTGGGCGTGGGACTCGTCGCGGCCGTCGTCCTGTTGTGGGCCGCCGCGTTCACCGCGGTCCTCGTCCGGGACGACGCGGTCGGCGCGATGCGCACCGAAGCGGCCCCGGCGTTCGTCGCCGCCCAACGGCTGCACGCCGACCTGTCCGAGGCCGACGCCACGATCGTCAGCGCCTTCCTCGCCGGCCCGGTCGAACCCGCCGACCAGCGGGCCGCGTTCGACGCGAGCATCGCCGCGGCCGCCGGCGAGCTGCGCGTCCTGGCCGGGACCGACGGCGCCGCCACGTCGAAGGACGCGCTGGACACACTGCAGCGCGAGCTCCCGGCCTACACCGAGTTGATCGGGCAGGCCCGCGCCAACAACCGGCTCGGCTACGTCCTCGGCAGCGCCTACCTGCGCCGGGCCTCCCAGCTGATGCAGGCGACGATCCTGCCGGCGGCGGACAGCCTCGCGGCGAGCAGCGCGGACCAGGTCGACGACGGCTACCGGCGGGCGACGTCCTCGGCGCACGTCGCGCTGGTGTCGGCGGCCGGCCTGATCAGCCTGGCCGCGCTGGTCGGCGTCCAGTACTGGCTGTTCCGGCGGACCAACCGCCGGCTGAACCTGCCGCTCGTCGTCGCAACCGTCCTCGTCGCGGCGACCGTCGGCATCGCGCTGGACGCCTTCTCGGCCGAGCGCTCCCGCCTGCTCGACGGCCGCGACCACGGCTTCGTCCCGATGTCGGAGGCCGCCCAGGCCCGGGTGCTCGGGCTGCGGGCATGGGGGGACGAGGGCCTGTCTCTGATCGCCCGCGGCGACGGGGCGACGCTCGACGCGGACGCGGACGCCGTCGCGGCCCGGCTCGGCTACGTCCCGAACGGGCTGCCGACCGGGTCCGGGTTGCTGCCGACCCTCACGGAGCACCTCGGGGGCCAGGGCTTCCGCGATGGCGACCTCACAAGGCTGTGGCGGGACTACCAGCAGACGAGCATCCAGGTGCGTGCCCTGGTGACGAACGCGGGCGGCTTCGACCAGGCGGTCGAGCTGGCGCACGGCGACGGCGCGGCCGCGTTCGGGCGGTACGACGACACGGCGGACAGGGCGCTGACCGCGAGTCAGCAACGGTTCGGCGAGCGGCTCGCGGCCGGCGGCGACGCGCTCGGCGGCCGTGCGATCATCGTCGTCGTCCTGTCGGCGCTGGCGCTCGCGCTGGCGCTCGTCGGCGTCCAGTCCCGGATCAACGAGTACCGGTGAAGGAGGACGGATGACGACGCGCCGAATCCGCCTCCGTCCGTCCCGCCGCCGCCTGTGCCGCCGGCCCGGCACCCGCGGCGCCGTCGCCGCGTCCGCGCTCGCCGCCCTGCTCGCCGCGGGTTGCGCCACCGTCGCCAGCCCGCTGCCGCGCGCCGCCCGGCCGCTGCCGATCACGACCGCCGGCGGCGACGCGGCCCCGGCGGCCACCGCCGCCCCGGACTGCGGCAACCCCGAGGTCAGCCTGCGGCCCCCGGCGGTGCTGCCCGCGCCGGGCGCGATGCCCGCCGGCAGCTATCTGGAGACGATCGCCAAGCGCGGCTTTCTGACCGTCGGCATGCTGTCCGGCGCGCCGCCGTTCGGCTCGCTCAACCCGAACGACGGGACGTTCGAGGGCTTCGACGTCGACATCGCCAAGGAGATCGCCAAGGCGATCTTCGGCCCGGACGGGGCGAGTCCGCAGCATCTGAAGTTCCGGGCCGTCACCACCGCCGAGCGCATCCCGGTGATCCGGAACAGGGAGGCCGACATCGTCGTGGCCACCATGACCACGAACTGCCAGCGACGCACCCTCGTCGACTTCTCCGTCCCCTACTACCAGGCCGTCGCCAAGGTGCTCGTCCTGAAGCACTCCAGCTACCGGAGCCTCGACGACCTGGGCGGCAGGAAGGTGTGCGCACCGGCGAACACGACCTCGCTGCAGCACATCGCCGACGCGCCGTCGAACCCGATCCCCGTCGGGTTGCCGAACGACGCCGACTGCCTGCTCGCGCTGCAGAGCGGTGAGGTCGACGGCATCCTGACCGACGACACGATCCTCATCGGGATGGCGCAGCAGGACCCGCAGACGCGGCTGACCGGCAGCGTCGTCATCGACGGCAAGGTCGTGGTGGAGCCGGACGCGGTCGCGGTCAGCCTCGACCACCCGGACCTGACCCGGTTCGTCAACGGGGTGCTCGCCCGCATCGCCCGTCCGCCGGCCGGCAACGGCCGCTGGGACGAGATCGCCGACCACTGGCTGGGCTCGCTCTATCCGCCGCTGAACCCGGCGCCGGCGCAGCCGCCAGCACTCTACCGGGACTGAGGCGCGATGGCGGTCGGATCGCTGTCTGCCCTGGACAGGACGCTCGCGGGTCTGCGGACCGGCGCGGCGAGCCTCGGTGTCGCGCTCCTCGAGCTCGACACGGACGCGAACCGCAACCTGCTCGACCCGGCGGCCCGGACCGGCGCGACGGCGGACCGGGCCCGCGCGGTGCGCGCCCGGCTTGGCTGGCTGTGGGAGCGCCACCGGCTGGTGTCCGACGTGCTGCGCCAGGCGGAGGCGCTGCGCGGCGACCGGCCGTGGGTCGGCCCGCGCCGCCTCGCCGAGCTGGAGGCGCTGCTGCACCGCGCGTCCCAGCCTCGTCCGCCGGCACCGCCGACCGTGGGCGCCAGCTCGGTGGCGGCCCTGGCCACGCCGGGCGCTGCGGCCGATGGGGGCGGCCTCGGCGGCGCGGGCGCGGTGCCGCCGGCCGCCGCGGGCGTCGCCGTCTACCCGGAGGACCTGCTCGACCAGACCGGCGAGGTCGTCGACGCGGTCCGGGCGGACGTGACCGCCGTCGTCGCCGCGTGGGCGTCCGGCGTCGGCCAGCTCGCGACCGCCGAGCGGCGGCTCGCGGAGCTCGCCGCGACCGCCGAGCGCCTCGGCCTCGTCGACACCCCGGAGATCGCCGCCGCCCAGGCCGCGGTGCGTGCGCACGCGAACGCCTGCGCCGCCGATCCGCTCTCGACCGACCCGGCGGATCTCGCCGCGGCGGTCGCGGCGGTGGACGAGGCCGACGCCCTGCTGGCCGTGCTCGCCCGGGCCCGCGGTTCGCTCGCCGGCGACCTGCACGCCGCCGAGATACTGCTCGCCGAGGTCCGCGCCGCCGCCGCCGAGGCGGACCGCCTGGCCAGCCGGGCGGCCCAACGGGTGATCGGCGCGGCGGCGGCGCCGGCGGCGCCGGACGAGGGCTGGCTGTCGGATCCGCACAGCGGGCTGCGCCCCTGGCTGCGGCGGCTGACCGACCTGGCCGACCGCGGGGACTGGCCGGCGGCGGCCCGCGGGCTGCTGGCCTGGCGCGCCGCCGCGCAGGGCGCGCTGGTGCGGGCCCGCGAGACCGCCGAGGCGAACGCGGCGCCGCTGCGACGCCGCGACGAGCTGCGCGGTCTGCTCGGCGCGCTGCACGCGAAGGCAGCGGCGGACGGCAGCGCCGAGGACCCGGATCTGGTTGCGCTGCACCGCCGGGCCCATGATGCGCTCTATGTCGCGCCGAGCGACCTGGAGCTGGCGGCCGACCTCGTGCACCGGTACACGGCGGGGCTGGTCGTCGGCACCGGCGGTGGCGGCGGGCGCGAGGGGGCCCCACGGGGCACGGAGGAGGCGTGATGGCAGCTACCACCGGCATCCCCTGCCCACAGGGCGACTGCCCGGACGGCACGATCGACGCCGACGGCTACTGCGACTCGTGCGGCACCGCCTACCGGCCGCCGGCCGCCGTCGGCCAGGCCGCCGCGCCGCCGGGGCCAGCCGCCGCCGGACCCGGCCCGGCCGGTGGGGGCGCCGGCGCGTCGCTTGCCCGCGGCCCGAACGGCTGCGCCGACCCGGACTGCGACGGCAGCATCGACGCGGACGGCTACTGCGACGTCTGCGGGCTCGCCGCCGGGGCGGCGAGCCCTGCGGGCGTCTCGGCCGCCGCCGGCGCTGGGGCGAGCGGCACCGGGACGAGCGGGAGCGGCACCGGCAGTGGCGGCGCCTCGAGCGGCACCGGGAGCAGCTCGTCCGGCCGCCGCCGGGGAACGCGGACGACCCAGCCACGCAACCGGCTCGGCGTCGGCCTCGTCGCGGTGCCGGAGCTGCCCGCGCCCGACCCGACGTCGATGCTGATGGACGACCCGCAGGTTCCCGAGAACCGACGGTTCTGCGCCACCTGCAAGCAGCCCGTCGGGCGCGCGACGGACAAGCGGCCGGCGCGAGCCACCGGGTTCTGCGGCCGGGACCGGACGCCGTTCTCGTTCGTTCCGGCGCTGAGCAAGGGCGACCGGGTCGGCCAGTACCAGATCGAGGGCGCGATCGCGCACGGCGGCCAGGGCTGGATCTACCTGGCCCGGGACACGGCCTTCGAGGAGAAGTTCTGGGTCGTGCTCAAGGGCATGCTCGACGCGGGCGACGCCGACGCCTACGCCGCGGCCGTCGCCGAGCGACGGTTCCTGGCGTCGGTCGACCACACGGCGATCGTCAGGATCTACACGTTCGTCGAGCACGCCGGCAGCGGCTACATCGTCATGGAGTACGTCGGCGGGACGTCGCTGCGCGAGCTGCTCAAGCGCCGCCGGGACAAGGCCGGCAAGCCGGACCCGCTGCCGGTCCCCGAGGCGATCTCCTACATCCTCGCGGTGCTGCCCGCGTTCGCCTACCTGCACCGCAACGGTCTGGTGTTCTGCGACTTCAAGCCGGACAATGTCATGCTCGCCGGCGACACGGTCAAGCTCATCGACCTCGGCGCGGTCCGCCGCCTCGACGACGTCGGCGGAGCGATCTACGGCACGCCCGGCTACCAGGCGCCCGAGGTGGGCCGGGTGGGCCCGTCGATCAGTTCCGACCTCTACACCATCGGGCGAACGCTCGCCGCGCTGATCCTCAACTTCCGCGGCAACACGTCGACCTACCGCTACCGCGTCCCGCCCCCGGCGGATCATCCACCGCTGATCCGCTACGAGTCGCTGCACCGCTTCCTGCTCAAGGCGACCGCGCCGCTGCCCGACGACCGGTTCACCAGCGCCGACGAGATGTACGACGAGCTGATGGGCGTGCTGCGCGAGGTCGTCGCCGCCGAGGGGGGCAAGCCGGTGCCGGCGCCGAGCCGGCTGTTCGCCGGCGACCGGCACCTCACCGGCGAGGACCTGGCCGGCACCAGGACCGGGCCGCCGTGGGCGGTGCTGCCGGCGCTGCGGATCGACCAGTCCGACGCGGCGGCGAGCACCCTCGCGGCCCTGCCGGACACCGATCCCGCGGCCCTCGCCCAGCTGCTGGCCGCGATCACCCCGCGCACCGTCGAGGTCCGGCTGCGGGAGGCCCGGGCCCTGCTGGAGGCGGACGACGCGCCCGCTGCCGGCGTCGTGCTCGACGAGGTGGCCGCCGAGGACGCCTGGGAATGGCGCGTCGACTACTACCGGGGCCTGCTAGCACTCTCGGCCGACGAACCGGCGGCGGCCCGGTCGGCGTTCGACAAGGTGTACTCGCAGGCGCCAGGCGAGCTCGCGCCGAAGCTGGCGCTGGCGCTCGCCGCCGAGGTCGACGGGGACCTGCCGACCGCGGAGAAGATGTACGACCTGGTGTCCCGCACCGACGACGGTTTCACCAGCGCCGCCTTCGGCCTCGCGCGGGTCCGCACCGCCCACGGCAACCGGGCCGGCGCGGTCGACGCCTACCGACGGGTCCCGCCGTCGTCGGCCGCATACCTGGACGCCCAGATCCGGCTGGCCCGGGTGCTCGGCACGGTGACGGCGGCGGGCACGCCCGGCCGGGACGACGTCGCGGCCGCGTCCCGGGTACTCGACGGGCTGGGCCGCGGCCGGGACGTCCGGCTCGACGAGGCGCGCCGCACGGCCCTCGCGCGTGACCTGCTGCACGCCGCGCTCGACCTGGTCGTCACGAAGAAGCTCCCGGCTGGCGACGACATCGCGGTCGCGGGCGCCCCGCTGCGCGCCCGGGACCTCGGGTTCGCGCTCGAGCAGGTCTACCGCGAGATGGCGAAGCGGGCGCCGACTGCCGCCGAGCGCAACACGCTGGTCGACGAGGCGAACCGCGTCCGCCCCAGGACCTGGTTCTGATGGCGACGACCGGGCCGGTCGGCGCCCGCGAGCCGGACGGCGCCGCCGATGTCGCGCCCGCGTCGGCCGCGGCGCCCCCGTCGTCGCCCGGCGCGGCCGGGGACGGGGCCTCGAACGGCATCAACGCGGCGCCGGCCGCGGCCGGCGCCGTGCAGGCGTCGACGGCCCGGCTGTGCGTCGCCTGCTCGGCGGAGGCGACGGCGGACGACACCTACTGCGAGGCATGCGGCGCCCTGCTGCCGGAGGTCGGCGAGCCCACCGAGCCTGCGTCACCGGGCCCGGCCGCGGCTCCGGGCACGTCGACGCCGCCGCCTGCCGTGGCGGCCCGGCCGGGCCCCGCCCAGGCGGCCGCGCCTGCCGCCGACGCCGGCGGGCGGCCGGCCGCTGGGGCTCAGCAGGGCGCGGCGACGGAGGCGGGCGCGCCGGCGCCGGACGCGACGGCCGATTCGGAGCCGACCGTGTCGCTGCATTCGACCGGGCGCGCGGCGCCGGCGTCCCAGAGCTCGACGGTGTCGCTGGAGACGCCGTCGCCCGCCGGCGAGCCACCCGCCCCCGCAGGCCGGCCCGGAAGCTGCCCGGCCTGCGCCTCCGAGCAGGTCGACGACGACGGCTACTGCCTCGACTGTGGCCTGTGGGTCGGCTCGAGCCGACCCGGCGACCACGTCGAGGTGGACCTCGGCCGGATCGCCGGCGTGAGCGACCGCGGGCTCGTGCACCACAGCAACGAGGACGCGATGGGCCTGCGCCTGGTCCCCTGGCCGGACCCCGCGGTGGCGGGTGGGACCGGGACGGCCGCCGTCGCCGTCGTCTGCGACGGCGTCTCGACCGTGCCCGGCTCGGGACCGGCCGCCGCCGTCGCCGCCGAGACCGCGACGAGCGTGCTCGTCGAGTGGCTCGCGGCGGCGCGCGTCGACGAACCGGGGATACCGGGCGGGCTGCGCACCGCCACGGACCGGGCCCGGCGGGCGATGCCGACGATCGCCCCCGGCGACCCGGCGCCGTCCTGTACCTTCGCCGCGGCGGTCGTCACCGGCTCCGACATCACGGTCGGCTGGCTGGGCGACAGCCGGGTCTACCTGATCGGCGCGGACGGCGGCGCGCTGCAGCTCACCGCCGACGACACGCTCTCGGCCGAGGCCGTGCGCGCCGGCATCATCCCGCCGGAGGCGGCCGACACGGCCCCGGGCGCGCACACCATCACCCGCTGGCTCAGCCCGGACCGCGACCCTGGCCGGCCGCGGGTCGCCGTCGTGCCGATCACGTGGCCGGGCCGGGTCGTGGTGTGCACGGACGGGCTGTGGAACTACGCGTCGGGCGTCGCGGAGCTCGCCGCGCACGTCGCGGCACTACCGCCGGACGCGCCCGCCCTCGCGGTCGCCCGGCACCTGACCACCGTCGCGCTGCGGGCGGGCGGCCGGGACAACATCACCGTCGTCGTCATCGACATGCCGGGGAGAGGCTGATGCTCGTCTTCACCTCCGAGGTCAACCAGAACAAGCACCTGCCCGCGGGTGGGACGGACATGAACGCGGTGATCACGGTCACGGCCGAGACCGGCGCGCCGGCCGCGGGCCAGGCCCGGCCCGCGGCCGGCCCCAAGGCCGCGCCGACCGCCGCCGAAGTGATCATTCTGGACTGTTCGGGCTCGATGGGCGGCAACAAGATCGTCGAGGCGCGCCGGGCGGCGAAGGCGGCGATCGACACGCTGCGCGACGGGGTCCTGTTCGGCGTGGTCCAGGGCGAGCACTTCGCGAAGCAGATCTACCCGGCGGGCGGCGGCCTGGCGGTGGCGTCGGCCAGCACGCGGGAGGCGGCCAGGCTCGCGGTCGGCCGGATGCAGGCGGGCGGCGGGACCGCCATCGGCGAGTGGCTGCTGCTCACCCGCAAGCTCATGCTGAGCAGCCCGGACGCGATCCACCACGCGATCCTGCTCACCGACGGCCAGAACGGCGAGGGCGAGGCCGTGCTCGAGGCGGCGCTCGCCCAGTGCGAGGGCGTCTTCCAGTGCGACTGCCGCGGCGTCGGCGCGGACTGGGAGGTCGCGCAGCTACGGAAGATCGCGAACCGGCTGCTCGGCGACGTCGCGCTCATCCGCAAGCCCGCGGAGATGGCCGACGACTTCCGCGCCATCATCGAGGCGGCGCTCAGCCGCGGGATCGACAAGGTGGCGATCCGGGTGTGGGCGCCGCGCGGCGCCGACGTCGTGTTCCTGCGCCAGGTCTTCCCGGACGTCGCCGACCTGACCGGCACCGCGGCCGAGGTGGACGCGCTGACGAAGGACTTCCCGACCGGCGCCTGGGGCGCAGAGAAACGCGTCTACCACCTGTGCGTCCGGGTCCTCCCCGGGCCGATCGACGGCGAGAAGCTGGCCGCCCGGGTGCGCCTCGTGGTCGACGGCGAGCCGCTGGCCGAGGCGAAGGTGCTGGCCGCGTGGACGGACGACGTCGAGCTGTCCACCCAGATCGACGGGACCGTCGCCCACTACACCGGGCAGGTCGATCTCGCCGACGCCATCCAGCAGGGCCTCGAGGAACTGAAGGACGGCGATCCGGCGACCGCCGCGACGCTGCTCGGGAAGGCGGCCCGGCTCGCCACCCAGGCGGGCGACGACACCCGGCTGCGGCTGCTGGAGAAGGTGGTTGAGATCGACGACGCGGCGACGGGCCAGGTGCGGCTGCGCACCGACGTGAACCCACTGGACGAGATGGATCTCGACGCCCAGTCGACGAAGACGGTCCCAGCGCCGCGGTGAGCGTCCACTGCCCGCGGGGGCACCTGTCGACCACGCACGACTGGTGCGACGAGTGCGGGGCCCGGATCGACACCACACCGGACGCCGGCGGCGCGCAGCCGGCGAGCGGGACGCCGCGGCCGGCGACCGGACCGACGCCGGCCGGCGCCGCCGCCTCCCCTGTCACCCGGGCGCCGCTCGGCTGGGTCGTGGGCCCGGCGGTGGCGGAGCCGCCGGACGAGCCCGACCTGTCCGGCGGCTGGGCGAACGACAACCGGACGGTCGGCGCGGAGCGTCGCCGCCGTGCGCGCACGGCACCCAGGGCGGCCAGCCCGGCCAGCGCGGGCGGCGCGGGCGGCGCGGGCGGCGCGGGCGGCGCGGGCGGCGCGGGCGGCGCGGCCAGCGCGGGCAACCCGCCGGGCCCCGAGGTCTGCCCGCTGTGCGAGACCGTGCGCGAGCCCGGCGAACGCTTCTGCGAGGTGGACGGCTACGACTTCGTCGCGCGGACCGTGCCTCCGCAGTGGATCCGCCCGGACCCACCGGCGACCACCGTGCCGACCTCGGCGCCGCCGCCCCCGCCGCCCTCGTCGGTGTCCACATCCGCGTCGACATCCGCCGACGTCTCGGCGCCGGGCTGGCTCGTCGAGATCGTTCCCGACCGGACTTACTTCGACCGCGGCGACGACGGCTCGTCGACGTTCCCGACCGACACGCCGCCCCGGGTCGTCGCCCTGCTCGGGAGCCGAACGCTGATCGGGCGGCGCAGCCGGGGCCGGGGGATCTTCCCCGAGATCGACCTGTCGCTTCCCCCCGAGGACATCGGCGTCTCCCGCGCGCACGCCCTGCTGGAGCACCCGCGGGGCGGCCCCTTCACCGTCACCGACCTCGGGTCCGGGAACGGCACCTGGCTCGGGGACTCCCTGCGCCGGGTGGAGCGCGGCGTCGCCGTCGAGCTCACCGACGGCGCGCGTCTCTTCGTCGGCTCGTGGACCCGGCTCACGCTGCGGGCGCGTTGATCGGATCCGGCCGGGCCCTCGGCCGGCGTTTGTGCCCCGCCTCGCCGGGTAGGCGCCCTGAACGTCCGACCCCCGCGCCCAATCGGCGAAGGAGCGCGCCCGTGACCACTCAGGAACGTCCCTGGACGACGACGGACGCTGGCGCGCCCGCCCCCAGCGATGAGCACTCACTGTCCGTCGGACCCGACGGGCCCCTGCTGCTGCAGGACCATTACCTGATCGAGCAGATGGCGAACTTCAACCGGGAGCGGATCCCGGAGCGCCAGCCGCATGCGAAGGGCGGCGGCGCGTTCGGCTTCTTCGAGGTCACCCGGGACGTGAGCCCGTTCACCCGGGCCGCGTTCCTGCAGCCGGGCGCCCGGACCGACGCCATCGCCCGGTTCTCCACGGTGGCCGGGGAGCGCGGCAGCCCCGACACCTGGCGGGACCCGCGTGGATTCGCGCTGAAGTTTTACACCTCCGAGGGCAACTTCGACATGGTCGGCAACAACACCCCGGTGTTCTTCGTGCGCGACCCGATGAAGTTCCAGCACTTCATCCGCTCGCAGAAGCGCCGGGCCGACAACAACATGCGCGACAACGACATGCAGTGGGATTTCTGGACGCTGTCCCCCGAGTCGGCCCACCAGGTGACCTGGCTGATGGGCGACCGCGGCATCCCGAAGACCTGGCGCCACATGAACGGCTACTCCAGCCACACCTACATGTGGATCAACGCCGCCGGCGAGAAGTTCTGGGTGAAGTACCACTTCAAGACCGATCAGGGCGTCGACTTCCTCACCCAGCAGGACGCCGACCGGCTCGCCGGGATCGACGGTGACTACCACCAGCGCGACCTGTACGCGTCGATCAAGGCGGGGGACTTCCCGACCTGGACGCTGAAGGTCCAGATCATGCCGTTCGAGGAGGCGAAGACCTACCGGTTCAACCCGTTCGACCTGACCAAGGTCTGGCCGCACGCGGACTACCCGCTGCACGAGGTCGGGCGGCTCACCCTCGACCGCAACGCCACCGACTACCACACCGAGATCGAGCAGCTCGCCTTCGAGCCGAACAACCTCGTCCCCGGCACCGGCCTCTCGCCGGACAAGATGCTGCTCGCCCGCGGGTTCAGCTACTCCGACGCCCACCGGGCCCGCCTCGGCGTCAACTACAAGCAGATCCCGGTGAACACGCCGAAGGTGCCCGTCCACAGCTACACCAAGGACGGCGCGATGCGCGTCCAGAACGTCGCCGACCCGGTGTACGCGCCGAACTCCTACGGCGGCCCGAAGGCCGATCCGGCGCTGCGGGGCGACGAGGGGACCTGGTACGCGGACGGCGAGATGATGCGCACCGCCTACGCCCTGCGCGCGGACGACGACGACTTCGGCCAGCCCGGCACGATGGTCCGCGAGGTCCTCGACGACGCGGCCCGGGAACGCCTGGTCGGCAACATCGTCGGCCACCTGCTCAAGGGCGTGAGCGAGCCGGTGCTCGTCCGCACCTTCGAGTACTGGCGCAACGTCGACAAGAACCTCGGCGACGCCGTGGAGGCCGGCGTCCGCTCCAGCCAGCACGTATAGATCGTCAGGCCGGTGGCCGCGACCGGCGCTGGGCGGGTCGCGGCCACGGGCCGGCTCGGTCCGACCTGGCTCAGCGGGCCTCGGCCGCCAGCCGGCGGGCGAGGTCCGGGATCCACGGGTGTCGACCGGCGACGTCCGCGACGAAGTCGTCGACGTCGTGCCTGCCGAGCAGCAGCCGGCCGACGGCGCCACGCGGACGGGTCGGCTCCGCCCCGCACGGACGGACACCCGCCTGCCACAGGTAGCCCGCGCGCAGCGCCTCGTTGAAGGCCTGGTGGCAGCCCGCGTCGAGGAGGATGCGCAGGTCGGCGGCGAACCGGGCCCGCTCCCGGTCCCGACGGTCGGCCTGCGCGGCCCGGCGGCCGCGCCAGTCGTCACGCCGCGCTCGGTACTCCAGCGCCGACTCGATGTGCTGCACGGCGTGCCGGCCGATCAGATTGTCGGGCAGCAGCCGGGCGAAATGGTCGCGCTGCTCGTCGACCGGCGCGTAGCGCAGGTCGTCGTCGCGGTCCACCCGGCTGGCCGCCCAGCGGGTCAGCGAACCGGTCTTGTCGGCGAACCGCCGCTGCCACACCATCGTGTCGATGTCCTGGCTGCGCCGGCGCTCGGCGAAGTCGACGTCGACGACGTCCCCGCCGGCGCCGCGGAGGTCGGCATCGTCGTCGGCGTAGTAGTCGGCGTCGTCGCGGCAACCGGCGGCGTATCCGTCCCGGATGGCGATCAGCAGGTCGCGCTGGCGGGCGCGGTGACGCCGGTGGGCGCGGCGCCGTAGTTCCCGGGCCGACCGGCGGCCCGTGGAGGGCAGCACCGACTCGGCCATGTCCTTGACCTTCTCGTCGTGGTTGCGCACGACGCACACTCCTCGAAGCCGCCGGCGCCGCGCCAAGGGACGCGGCTGACCAACCGGCGGCTAGGTACTCCGCTGCGTCATGGCCTCACCTCCTCCGGCTGAGCAGAGAACCATGCGAGCAGCACCATTGCACCTAAAACGGGCCGGCACCGCCAGCCATTTACCCGTCAGCCGGCCGGGTGACGTCCTCTCGGTACTGACCGTCCTGTTCCCCGGCACCCGCGGCGGCGGGGCCGGCCTTTCGAGCTTTCGGCATCCACGCCGACCGCGTCGATAGCCCGGTCCCTCGGCCCGCTCCGACTGCTCCCACCGCTCCCACCGCTCCCACGGCTCCCACGGCTCCCACGGCTCCCACGGCCCAGCATTCGGCCGTCAGCCTCGGCCCGCCCAGGCGTTCTCGGCCAGGATGGGCCGGGTGACCCTGATCCGGGCGGCGGCGCCCACAGACATGGACGCGATCCGGGCGATCGCGGCCAGCTTCGACCTGCTGGACTCCTGGCCGGGCGCGCCGGACTACCTCGACCTGGAACGGGACGCCGGCCGACTCGTCGTCGCGGACGGCGAAGGCGCCGTGGCCGGATTCGCCGGCACCCTGACGCGGGGCCGGCTGACCCACCTCGGCGACCTGTTCATCGACCCGGCGACACAGTCCGCTGGCCTGGGCGGACGGCTCCTTGACGCGGTGCTATCCAGCCCGCACTCCGCCTCCGGCGCGGACTCCAGATCCGGCGCGGACTCCAGATCCGGCGCGGACTCCGGCTCCGGCCAGGGTGCCGGCGCGGGCGCGGCCGTCGTGACCTTCGCGTCCTCGGACCCACGGGCGTTGGCCCTCTACCTGCGCCATGGCCTGCGCCCGCGGCTGCCGGTCTGGTACCTGCGCGGGAACGCCACCTCACTGCCCGAGCCCGCGGTCGACATCCGCCCGGCCACGGCCGGCGAGATCGCCAGCCTGGACGCCGAGATCGGCGGCGGCCGCCGCGCCGGGCAGCTCGCGTGGTATCTCGGCCTCCCCGGCGCCGCCGCGTGGGCGACGCCGGACGGATACGCCGTCACCCGGCTCGTCGGCGACCGGTGCGTGCTCGGCCCGGCGGGCGGTCACGACCCCGCCGCGTCCGTCCGCGCCGCGATCGCCGCCGCCCGGCTGGCCGCAGACGAACGGCGCCCGGTGCACGTCGCCGTCTTCGCCACCCATCCGCTCGCCGTCGCGCTCGTCGGCGCCGGGTTCCACATCGTCGACCACGACACCTTCATGGCGACACCCGCCGCCGACCTCGACACCGACCGCTACATCCCCCACCCCGACCTCGGCTGACCCACCGCCCGATCCCACCCCCGCAGCAGCCACCAGACACGGAATCCACCAGATCAGGACGGACGGCGGACAGCCACGGGCGGGAGGCGCGCCGGCCCCGCTCAGCCGCGGTCGGCCAGGTACCGCTGGGCGAGTCGTTTGGGCGCGCGGGTCAGCCAGGCCTCCTCGGCGAGCTCGGTCAGCTCCGCGATGCCGATCCGGTCGAGGCGGACAAGCACCGCCGGATAGCCGTCGAAGTGCGGGGTGGTGAAGTAGACGTCCGGGTTGTCGGCGATCAGCGCCAACTTCACGCCCTCGTCCGCGACCCGCGCGCCGAGCACCGGGCCCGCCGGCGCCGCGTCACCGAGCGCCGCCAGGTCGGCCTTGCGCAGCGGCCGCTCCCACACGAACCCCTTGTCCCGCACGTTCCACGAACGGGTACCGCGCGACGGCGCCTCGGCGGTCTCCGGCAGCGCGAGCGCGATCCTGCCCACATCGTCCCAGGTCGCCATGGCCCCACCGTAGCCGCGCGGGCGCCGTCGTCCCAGCTCGGATCGGGCGCGGCCGTGGCACCCACGGCCCAGACGACCGGCTGGGCGGCGCGCAAATGTCCTTGCGGGCCCACCGGGCCTCCTTCATGCTCGGGAAGCCGGCGGCGCCCAGCAGGGTGGCGCGGCCGGACGCCTCCCGCCGTCACCGCCCCCACCGGGCCTCCCGCCACCGGACCGGACGGCACACCGGACCGGACGGCACCGGCGGACGTGCCGGAAATGTCGGTGGTCCCGGCGAGAGTGTTGTCCGGGGCCGGCGGTGGTGCGCGGCCGGGCCGCTCGCCCGCCGCCGCGCCGATGAGTTCCGCGGCTGGCCCCGGTCGTAACAGTGGGCCGGCGAGACCGAGCCGGGTGGCGCCAAGGCCCTGCGCACCTCCGCGAACCGGAGCACCTCTCACCCCGAAGGACCCGAGATGACCGCGACCCTCGACGACACGGCCAGCTGGGACGGCGTGCGCGACACCGCGTCCCCGGCCGGGCGCGAGACCGGCACCGGCCGCGCGCCGCGGCGAGGCACCCCACTCGTCATCAAGCTGCTGGTCGGCGCCACGTTCGTCGCCATCCTCAACGAGACGATCATGATCAACGCGGTCCCGCGGCTCATGGTCGACTTCGGCATCACGCCGCGGACCGCCCAGTGGCTCTCGACCGTCTTCATGCTCACGATGGCCGCGGTGATCCCGATCACCGGCTGGTTCCTGCAGCGGGTCACCACCCGGACGGCGTACGGGATCGCGATGGCGACCTTCTGCGTCGGGACGCTCATCGGCGCGGTGGCGCCGATCTTCGCGGTGCTGCTCGTCGGGCGGGTGATCCAGGCCGCCGGCACGGCGGTGATGATGCCGCTGCTCATGACGACGCTGATGACGGTCGTCCCGGAGCAGGACCGCGGCCGGGTGATGGGCAACGTGACGATGGCGATGTCATGCGCTCCGGCGCTCGGCCCCGCCGTGTCCGGGGCGATCCTGCAGCTCGGCTCGTGGCGGCTGATCTTCGTGTTCGTACTCCCGGCCGCGCTCCTCGTCGCCGTCGCGGGCCTGCGCCAGCTCGAGAACGTGGGCGAGCCCCGGCCGAGCTCGGTGAGCTGGACCAGCGTCGCCCTCGCGGCTCTCGGCTTCGGCGGCCTGCTGTTCGGGCTCAGCGAGGTCGGCGCCCGCAGCGCCGTCGTCGTTGCGCTCGTCGTCGGGGGCGGCATCGCGCTCATCGCGGGGTTCGTCGCGCTGCAGGTCCGCCTGCAGCGGGCGGGCGGCCCGCTGCTGGACCTGCGCACGCTGGCCCACCGGCCGTTCCGGCTCTCGCTGCTGCTGATGGCGACCGTGAACATGGCCTTCCTGGGCTCGATGTTCCTGCTGCCGCTGTACCTGCAGGACGTGCGCGACCTCAGCTCGCTGCAGACCGGCCTGCTGGTCATGCCGGGCGGCCTGGCGATGGGTCTGCTGGGGCCGGCCGTCGGGCGCGTCTTCGACCGGTTCGGGGCGCGGCCGCTCGTCATCCCGGGCGCGCTCGGAGCCACCGTGGGGCTGGCCGTGCTGAGCCGGACCGGTACGGACACGCCGTACGCGGTGATCCTGACCGCGCACATCGTGCTGATGGGCTCGCTCGCCCTGGCCCTGACTCCGGTCTTCTCCATCGGCCTCGGCGCGCTGCCGCCCCGGCTCTACTCGCACGGCAGCTCGCTGCTCGGCACGATCATGCAGGTGGCCGGGGCGCTCGGCACGGCGCTGATGGTCGTCATCCTGGAGACCCGGTCCGACCGGCTGACCGCTCGGGGCGCCTCGTCGTCGGACGCGTTCGTCGACGGGATGCGGTGGGCGTTCCTCGCGGCGGTCGCGGCCGCCCTCGCCACCTTCCTGATCTCGCTGCGGCTGCCGTCGACCGTGACGACGCCCGCCGACGACACGGACGACAGCGACAAGGTCGCCGGCAGCGACACGGCCGACGACGCCGACGAAGCCGCCCGGTCCTTCGCCGCGGTCTGATCAGGTAGCGGAGCCGCTGCGCCGGTCGGGCGGCGGCTCCGCCCCGGCGCCGCCGAGCATCGAGCGGGCCACCTGGAACGCTCTCGCGCCCTGCGACAGCGCCTGGGCGAGCGCCTCGGACAGGCCGGTCGCCCCGTTGAGCACGATGAGCTGGTCGATCGCGCCGAACGGCTTGGCCGCGGCCTCGACGATAGCCGGCCATTGCTGGGCCAGCTCCTGGCCGATCACGGTGTCCTGGTTGACGGCGAGCGCGTCGGCCCGCGCCTTGATCGCGTTCGCGTCGGCCAGCCCCTGGGCGCGCAGTGCGTCCGCCTCGGCGACGCCGACGACCGCCGGGCGTGCGCGCGTGCGTCGCCGGCCTTGCGGGTCGACTCGGCGTCGGCCATCGCAAGCACCGAGATCTGCTGGGCCTTCGCCTCCGCGTCGGCCCGGATCCTGGTCGCGTTGGCCTCGGCGGCGAGCTGGACCTGGCGGGCGTCCGCCTCGGCGGAGCTGATCGCGGCGTCGCGGTCGGCGCGCGCGAGCGTGGCTTTCTCGTAGGCGCGGGCGTCGGCGGGCTTGCGGACGGTGGCCTGCAGCCGCTGCTCTTCGCGACCGAGCAGTCCGTCAGACCTGGACGACGGTCACGGTCCGCGGCGGGAAGTACTCGACGACGAGCACCGGCGCGCCGACGGCAATGGTTGCCTCGCCGTCCTCGGCGTACGCGTGGAAAGCCTCCGAACCGCCGCGTACCGCCACCATGACCTCGCCGACCAGGCCAGGCGCGATCTTCCCGGTCACCCGACCCGGCTTACCGACGACGACCTGGTCAGGCATCCCGCCCTCGCGCGGCGAGGCCGGCGGGCTCCTTGCGGGCGACGACGCGGTAGACGTTCGACCGCCGCCCGGTCAGCAGGTAGGGCAGCATCGCCGCGTCGACGGCCGCCGCCAGCGGGATGAGCGGCGCGATCACCGCCATGGCGCCGATCCGCCGGGCCCGCCGCCACGGCGTCGGCTCGTCGGCCAGCCAGGGCAGGGCGGGGTCGGGCTGCAGCTTCTGCGTCAGGTAGAACACCGCGCCCACGGCGTCGCCGAACATGTGCGCCGGGCCGAACTCGATCCGCTCCGTCCGCAGCCCCCGCTCGGCCAGCGCCCCGACCAGCTCGTCGGGCGCGATGAGATGCAGGTGCTGCGGCGGGCAGAGGCCGACCCAGAACCCGCCGAAGACGCGGAACGACGGGCCCTGGGCGTGCGGCACCTCGATGATCAGGTGACCGCCGTCGGGCAGCGCCGCGGCCGCCGTGTCCAGCTCCGCCCGCGGGTCCGGCGTGTGCTCCAGGTAGTGGAACATGCTGATCACGTCGTAGCGGCCGGCGATCTCGTCGACGAGCTCGGGGAACATCTTCCGGTAGCCGTGCCCGATCCAGCCACGCCGTTCCGCCTCGTCGATCCCGTGCCCCTGGTCGACCGCGTCGAAGGTGACGCCGGGCAGCATCCCGGCGGCGACGAGGCAGAAGTGCCCGTAACCGGCGCCGACGTCGAGCCAGCTCGCGGCCCTGTCCTCGGTCGACACCAGCGCCTCGGCCGGCACCAGCCTGGCCCGGGCCCGGTAGCCGATGTCGGACGCGGCGAACATGCCCTCGATCTGCTCCGCCTGCAGCCCGTCGTAGAAGTCGCGGTAGTAGAAGTCGAGACCGGCCGGGCGCAGCCCGGGGTTCAGGAAGACGTGCGCACAGTCGCGGCACTGGTCGTAGTGGAACCGGCCCGGCTTGCGCTGGGTGATGTCGGCCGTGTCGGCCCGCCCCACCAGCGCCGCCGACCCGCACCACGGGCAGGACTCGCGCCGCTCCGTCAGCATCGCCGACACGCCGGCGGTGATCTCCTCCTGGTAGCGGGCACGCCGCCGGCCCCCCGCGGAGTCCGGCGCGGCCGCGTCCCGCCGGGCGCGCGCCGCAGCCTGGACCGCCGCGCGCGCGGCCTGGCCGGCGAACACCGGCCAGCCGGCGAGCCGGCGAGCCGAGGCGGCCCGCAGGTCACGTGCCGTCGGCGCGAACCGCCCGGCGGCGACGGCGACGGGCTGCGCCGCTGTCGTCGCGAGCGCCGCGAGTCCCCAGCCGGGGCCGGCCAGGCACGCGGCCGCCACCGCGGCGGACCGCGCGACCGGCAGGAACGCCACCGCCTCGTATGGATGACCGCAGGCCGCCACCCGCAGCCGGACCCGCTCGGCCACGCCGCCGCCGACGGCCGTCAGGCCCGGCACGACGGCCAGGTCGGTCGTCGACGGCGCGTACTGCTTGAGCCGCCGTGCCACGGCGGCCAGCTCCAGCGCCGAGTAGTCGGCACGTTCCTCGACACCGGCGCGGTCGAGCACGTCGCGGCCGACGAGCAGCGCGTGGCCAGCGGTCCGGCCCGGCGCGAACCGGTTGGCGCGGTAGCCGGTCGTGTCCACCAGCCGGGCGAGGTCGAGCACCCGCTCCGGGGCGAGGTCCGTCGGCACCAGGTCGAGCACGTCGAGCCCCGCGCGCCGGGCGTGCGCGCTCGCGGCCCGGCGGGCGGCCCGCGGGAGCCGGACACCGTCCGCCAGGAGGAAGGCGTGCGCCTCGTCGACCGGCTCGTCGCTGCGGTCGGCCGTGCCGAGTCCCTTCAGCCGAGCCCGCAGCCGGGCCGCGTTCGCCAGGACCAGGGCACACGTCGCCATCGCGAAGAACCGTCGCACGGGGCCCTCCCATCCGCAAGGTAGCCGAGACCTTACAGAACCCACGCAACCCGGCTCTCTTTCGGGTGGTTGTGCCTCCCGGCGGGAGGCCCGCTGGCTAGCGTCGAGAGGCCGGCTGGGCGGGCCGGCGGATCGGAGGATGCCGTGACCGGCGGGCGGGTCGTGATCATCGGTGCCGGGCTGATCGGCCTGTCGACGGCGCGGGCGCTGACCGCACGCGGGGTGGACGACGTGCTCGTGCTCGAACGGGCGACGCTCGCCAGCGGCGGGACGGGCAAGTCCAGCGGCGTGGTGCGCTGCCACTACGGGGTGCCGTCGCTGGCCGCGATGGCCTGGCGCAGCCTGCCGACGTTCGAGGCTCTCGGCGAGACGGTCGGCTTCCGGCAGGTCGGCTACCTGGTCGCCGTCGGGCCGCAGAACGTCCCGGCGCTGCGCGCCACCACGAGCATGCACCAGCAGCTCGGCATCGACGTCGAGCTGATCTCCCACGAGCGGGCGGCCGAACTGTGGCCGTACCTGCGCCTCGACGACGTCGCGGCCTTCGGCTACGAGCCCCGCGGCGGCTACGGCGACGCCGCCCAGCTCGCCAGCCACTTCGGTGCCCGGGCCAGGGACGGCGGCGCCCGGATCCGGCAGGGCACCCCGGTGGCCCGGGTGCTGACCCGGGGCGACGCGGTCACGGGCGTCGAGCTCGCGGGCGGCGACGTGGTCGACGCCGACGTGGTCGTGGTGGCCGCCGGCTGGTGGTCGCGGGCGCTGCTCGCCGGCGCCGGCGTCGAGCTGCCCGTCACATCGGTGCACTCGGAGCTGATCGTCGTCGACGCCGGCGAGCCGCTGCGGGGCCTGCCCGTCCTCTCCGACCTGGTGTCGCTGCAGTACGCCCGCGTCGAGGGGTCGGGCCGGCTGCTGGTCGGCAACAGCGACCACAGCCGGCCGGCCTACGCCGACCCGGACGACTATCCGAACCGGGCGAGCGAGGCCGGGCTGGAGCAGGCCGCGGCGAAGGTGCTGCACCGGTTCGCCGGGTTCCCGAGCCCGGCCGTCGCCAGCAGCTACGCCGGCTGCTACGACGTCACGCCCGACTGGAACCCGGTGATCGCCCCGGTGGGCGCGGCCGGCCTGATCGTCGCGGCGGGTTTCTCCGGCCACGGCTTTAAGATCAGCCCCGCGGTCGGTGACCTGCTCGCCGATCTCGTGCTCGACGGCGACAGCCGCGACCCCGACATCCCCGCCGCCGACTTCCGCCTCGAGCGCTTCGCCGCGGGCACCCCGCTGACGAGCCGCTTCCCCTACGCCAGCGCCGGCGAGATGCGCTGAGCGACTCGGGTGGCTCGGTCGCTCGATAGCTGAGCCCTACACGCCGCGGGGCGTGGTGCCGATGACGCCGTCCGCGGCCAGCGCCCCGAGCCGGGCCTCGTCGAGGCCGAGCTCCGTGCCGAACACCAGCCCGAACGCCGGCATCCGCCGCAGGACCAGCTGCGGGTTGATCGCGTGCGAGCAGCGCGGCGGCTGGCGCGCCGGGAAGCTCCAGGATGACGACGTCGACGTGGCCGTCGGTCACCTGACCGCACACGGGCACCCAGCAACACCATGCTCGTCGCGGTGAACTCGTGGGTCCTCGGGCCCGGCGCCGCGGAGGCGCCGGGCGCCGTCGTCAGCCGGCGAAGTTGAGGCGCAGGCCGGGCCAGGGCCACGGCATCGAGTAGAGAATGCCGAGGCCCCCCGAGCAGATGTAGGCGGTGTCGCCGTTCGGGCCGCCGAAGCAGATGTTGGTGACGAACGGGTCGTGCTCGGGCGTCACGAACTCCCGCAGCACCTTTCCGTCCGGGCTGACCACGGAGATCCCCGACTTCTCCAGGTTCGCCGCACAGATGTTGCCCGCCCCGTCGACGGCCAGGCCGTCCCAGTGGTGCGCGCCGCCGGTGGCGTACAACTCCGTCTTGCCGGCAAGGGTGCCGGGCGCCTTGACGTCCCAGCCGAGCAGCCGGCCACTGAACGTCTCCGACACGTAGAGCCGGGTTCGGTCCGGCGACAACCCCAGCCCGTTCGGATACTCCAGGCCCGCCTCGGCGACGCCGATCGTGCCCCGCGCCGGGTCGGCGTAGTACAGCACGCCCCGGGTCGTGTCGACGATGTAGCACGAGCCGTGCTCGTCGAACACGATGTCGTTGAGACAGCCGATGTGCTCGCCGTCGATGTGGGTGAACAGCACCTCCACGGAGCCCGTCGCCAGGTCGACCCGCTGGATGTGGCCGCCCTCGCTCCCCTCGACGGCGCCGTACGGAATGCGGATACCGCCCTCCGTCATGAACACGAAGCCACCGTTGTTGCAGACGTACACGGCGCCGTCGGGCCCGAGCGCGGCGCCGTTCGGGCCGCCGCCGCAGTCGATCCGCGTCAGCGTGCCGTCCGGCTCGACCCGGGTCAGCGCACCGCCCTCGATCTCGGCGACGAGCACCGAGCCGTCGTCGAGCGCCACCGGCCCCTCGGGGAAGAGCAAGCCACGGGTCACGACCTCCACGCCTGGACCTCCATGCCGCGCCGGGTGCCGAATCGGCCAGCGACACCGAATCGGTCAGACGATGCGGCATTGTGTCAACCGGGCGAAACCCCCGATCGGTGGCCCTGCCGCGCGGGTATGCGTTGATCGAGCGCAGCGTGAGGCCGGCGGCGGAGACGGGAAAGACTGCCAGCCGACAGTCACGGCGCGGCATCCCGGCGGCGCTTTACGATCTCGGCTGTGGCAGCGGTCACCATGCGTCCGCCGCGCCCCTCCCGGCGACGGTCGGCACAGGCATGAGCGACGGCGGCGGCGAGCCTTCGGTCGCCTGCCGTGCATGGCCACCGTCCTGCGTCGGCGCTTCGGCACGGTGTGGGTGGTGGCGCTTCTCCTCGTGGGCCTGCTCGGCGCGGGCGGTGACCGACAGGTCACCGTGCCCGGCGCCGCCGACCGGGCGCTGGCGGCCGTCGCCGCCCTGAGCGCCTCGTCGGCGCGGGGCGACATCGCCCTGCCGCGGGCCGACGGGCACACGCTGGTGCCGAGCCAGCAGTTCCACGGCCATCCCGACAGCCCGGCCGCGCTCCTCGCCGTCGCGCTGCTCGCGATCGCCGTCCTGTTTCGCTGGCGGCGCCACGTCGTCGCGCCGGGCCGGCCGGACCGCCACGTCGCTGGCAGCGGCGCCCGCGGCCCGCCCGCCTCGCTCGTCACCACACGCTAGAACCGCCGGCGGCGCCGCAGCCGCCGCTGAATCCGCGTCCGCCCGAGTGCTCTGACCGCGCAGGGCCATCCTGGCGCTGCCCGGGTCGACCGGCGCGGGCCGGCGGGCTCGAAGATCACCAGTTGTGTACTCGCATCCGAGTCCGGCGGCCTCGCTGGTTCGGATTCCGGTACACAGCTGACGATCAAGCTCGTGGCGTGACGGCCACGCCGGCCACGTCCTCGGCGGGCGCGGCGCAACGCGACCCGCTCCCCGGCTGACCGGCGGTCCGCCCGGTCGGTGGCCCACCGTGCCGGCCGGCGCGCCCACCGCGGTGGCGCCGGCATACCGCAATGGAGACCTTCTTATGGAACAAGGACTCGACTGGGGCCGCATCTTGCTCGCGGTCCTGCTCACCGGCTGCATGCTGCTGCTGCCAGCGGCTGTGTGCTGGTGGGATCTGCGCACGGACATCCGCCGGTTCGGCCCCGACGCGGCGGCCCGACCGGTCCGCTACGCCCCCGGCGGCCAGCGCTACCGCGGAGGCATGGCCATCCGGGACAGGGCAGGCGACGAGATCGGTCGGCGCGACGAGATCGGTCGGAGCGACGAGGCCGCCGTTCGCGCCGAGGCCGCCGTTCGCTAGGAGGACGAGTCGGGGGTGTCGGCGCCGGCGATGAGCGAGATCACCCGGTCCCGGAGGCTGTCCCAACGCGCGGATCGCTCCTTGGCCCGCGTCATCTTCGGCGGGTCATAGCGTCGTCGGGCCCAGAGGCTGTGCGGAGCGGCGAGCCGCAGCACGCCCCAGATTCCGACGACGGTCACGAAGACGCTGACCAAGGCCACCCAGGGCTTGCCCTTGATCGCGGTCAGCACGGTGAGGGCCAGGTTGAACAGCACGATGGCGACCAGTGTCCAGCGGGCCGAGCGCTCATCGCCGCTGATGCCGCTCAGCCCGAACGGCAGCGCACGGACCAGGAGCAACCCGGTCAGCGAGCTCGCGACGATGACCGCGTCGACCGACGACCGGCCTTCCTTGCTCCAGTAGACGTCCTTCAGGTGCAGCAGGAGCGCGTACTCGTCGAGAACCAGCCCGGCGCCGATCCCGAACAGGAGCGCGACGACGTCCCGCCACACATGATTCACGCCGCTGGTGAAACCGACCGTGCCCGCCGCGATCATGAGGAGAACGCCGACGAACTCGTGGTGGATGTGCACACCACCTGCCGACACGTTCCCCGGCCACCACCGAACGTTCGCCCGAATCAGCCGGGCCGACGTCCGGATGAACAGGAACCCACCGACCAATCCCACCAGCAGAAACAGCAGCGGCTCACGCCCAGTACGGACGAACTGATCGTGATACGACCCCGTGACCCATGACCACTGCACCCCCGGAGTCTCCCAGCCCGCCCCCGACCACCCTGGGTAGGACGTCGGGTTCGGCTGGCGGGCGTGGCGGCGTCGTCGTCCGCGGGGGTCAGCCGCGGGCGAGCGCGGCGTCGACCATCGACTGGGCCTCGGCGAGGACCGAATCCAGGTGGGCCGGCCCGCGGAAGCTCTCGGCGTAGATCTTGTAGACGTCCTCCGTGCCGGACGGCCGGGCGGCGAACCAGGCGTCGTCGGCGACGACCTTGATGCCGCCGATCGCGGCCTCGTTGCCCGGCGCGTGCGTGAGCGTCGCGACGACCGGCTGGCCGCCGAGCGTCGCCGCGCCGAGGGCGCCCGGCGTGAGCCGCTTCAGGACGTCCTTCTGCGCGGGGGTGGCAGGCGCGTCGACCCGGCGGTACGACGGGGCGCCGTACCTGGCGGTCAGCTCCTCGTAGAGCGCGCCCGGGTCGCTGCCAGTGACCGCGGTCATCTCGGCGGCGAGCAGGCAGAGGATGAGGCCGTCCTTGTCGGTCGTCCAGACGGTGCCGTCGGCCCGCAGGAAGGACGCGCCGGCGCTCTCCTCGCCGCCGAAGCCGAGGCTGCCGTCCGTCAGGCCGGGGACGAACCACTTGAAGCCGACCGGCACCTCGACGAGGTCCCGGCCGAGCCCGGCGGCGACCCGGTCGATGAGGCTCGAGCTGACCAGCGTCTTGCCGACGGCGGCCGCCGGCGCCCAGTCGGTCCGGTGCGCGAACAGGTAGGAGATCGCGGCCGCGAGGTAGTGGTTCGGGTTGAGCAGGCCGGCGGCGGGGGTGACGATGCCGTGCCGATCGGCGTCCGCGTCGTTCGCGACGGCGATGTCGAAGGCCGCCCGGCCGTCGCCCGCCGCCGCGCCGGCGCGGCGCAGCAGCGACGCCATCGCATACGGCGACGACGGATCCATCCGGATCTTGCCGTCCCAGTCGCGGGTCATGAAGCCGAACGTCGGGTCGACCGTCTCGTTGACGACCGTCAGGTCGAGCCGGAAACGGTCCGCGATCGCCTGCCAGTAGACGAGGCTCGCGCCGCCGAGCGGGTCGACACCGATCCGCACCCCGGCGCCCCGGATCGCGTCCAGGTCGACGATGTCGACCAGGTCGTCGACGTACGCCGTCACATAGTCCTGCACCGTCGCCGTCGGCCGGGCCTTCTCGTACGGCAGCCGGCTCACCCCGGCGAGACCCGCGGCCAACAGCGCGTTCGCCCGGTTCTGGATCGCGGTGGTGACCTCGGTGTCCGCCGGGCCGCCGTGCGGCGGGTTGTACTTGAAGCCGCCGTCGGTCGGCGGGTTGTGCGACGGGGTGACCACGATGCCGTCGGCGGACCCGGGCCGGCCGGCTCGGTTGTGAGCGAGGATCGCGTGCGAGATCACCGGCGTCGGGGTGGCCTCGCCGTCCGGGGCGATCCGGATGTCGACGTCGTGGGCCGCGAGCACCTCGAGTGCGCTCGCCAGCGCCGGGGCGGACAGGGCGTGCGTGTCGGCGCCGACGAACAGCGGCCCGTCGATGCCGGCCGCGGCGCGGTACTCGCAGATCGCCTGGGTGGTGGCGAGGATGTGGTCGGCGTTGAAGGAGGCGGTGAGCGACGAACCGCGGTGGCCCGACGTCCCGAACGACACCCGCTGGGCGGGATCGCCGGCGTCGGGGTGGATGTCGTGGTACGCCGCGAGCAGGGCGTCGACGTCGACGAGGTCGGCCGGGTCCGCGGGCTTGCCGGCGAACGGGCTGACGCCGGGGCCTACCGCCACGGCCGGCTCCGCCGATGGGCGAACGGGCGGCCCGGGCCGGAGCCCGGCGCCGGGCGGGGTGGTGCCGGGTCGGGCCGGGCGGCGGACACCGGCCGGCTGGCCCCACCGGGGCGTGCCGGACCAGGCCTCGTCACGTGGCCTCCGGTCGGGCGCTGACCGGGTACCGGCATCGTCAGCCTCCTCATCGCCAGCGTGGAGCGGGCCGTCCAGGCCCGTCCCTGTCCCGCCAGGTCAGGTGCCCCGTCGATGCCGGTCAGATGTGACCAGTACCTCCGTGGGCGCCCCCGAGCCTAGCGGCCGGGACCCGCCCTGGTGGGTCTCTTGGGAGTCCACGTGGTTACTAACCGGTGACCCGGGTCCGCGCGGCGCGCCCGGACGGGCCGCGGCGCGCCCCGACGCGGCCGCGCGCCAGCCGCCGGGCGCGCCGACAGATATGGCACCGGTCACTCCGGCGGCCCGGACCCCGTCCGGACGGGGCGCATCGTCCGAGCGTGGCGTTACTGTCCGGCAGTGCCCGAGGCGAAGCGCGGGAGCGCAGGATGACACCGAACGTGACCACGTCCGCGGCCCGCCGGCTGGGCGTCATGGGCGGGACGTTCGACCCGGTGCACAACGGGCACCTGGTGGCGGCGAGCGAGGTCGCCGCGCTGTTCGCGCTCGACGAGGTGATCTTCGTCCCGAGCGGCCAGCCGTGGCAGAAGGCCGACCGGGAGGTGTCCCCGGCCGAGGACCGCTACCTGATGACGTTCCTCGCCACCGCGGGGAACCCGCAGTTCACGGTCAGCCGGATCGACGTCGACCGCGGCGGCCTCACCTACACGATCGACACGCTGCGCGACCTGCGTGACCTCTACCCCGACGCCGAGCTGTTCTTCATCACCGGGGCGGACGCGCTCGCGCAGATCCTCACCTGGCGCGACGTCCACGAGCTGTTCCGGCTGGCGCACTTCGTCGGCGTGACCAGGCCCGGCTACCAGCTCGCCTTCGACGCGAGCCTGCCGGCGGACTCGGTCAGCCTGCTGGAGGTGCCGGCGCTGGCGATCTCGTCGTCGGGCATCCGCGACCGGGTCGCCCGCGGCGCCCCCATCTGGTACCTCACGCCGGACGCCGTCGTCCGCTACGTCGTGAAGCGCGGCCTCTATCTCGCCCACCGCGACCAGCCCGAGCCCGTGCCGCCCGGCGCGGGCTGAGACCCGCGGCGGCGCCCTGGACGGCGGCGGCGGACGGCGGACGGCGCCGCGCCGCAGAGGCATGCGGACCGGAATGTCCGGCCGCCGGGGGATGTTGTTCACGGTGACGACCGTCACCGGTCGGGCGAACGGCGCCAAAACCGTCGTGACCTCGCGTGCCGTGCCGGCTACCGTAGCTTGGCCGGCAACGTTCGGCGCCCCTCGGGCCGGCAGGTCGGCGCGGCCTTCGGCCGACCGGGCCAGCCCGCCTCACCACCTTGGAGAAACCGCAGCGTGACCGCTTCCAGCCGGGCCGTCGAGCTCGCCCGCACCGCCGCCCAGGCCGCCGCCGACAAGCTCGCGAAGGACCTCGTCATCCTCGACGTCAGCGAGCGGCTGGCCCTCACGGACTGCTTCGTGCTCGCGTCCGCCGACAACGAGCGGCAGGTCAAGGCCGTCGTCGACGAGGTCGAGGAGCAGCTGCGGCTCGTCGGGGTCAAGCCGCTGCGCCGCGAGGGCGAGCGGGAGGGCCGCTGGGTGCTTCTCGACTTCTCCGAGATCGTCGTGCATGTCCAGCGCGCCGAGGAGCGCGAGTTCTACGACCTCGAGCGGCTGTGGAAGGACTGCCCGACCGTCGCGTTCGAGGACCGGGACAAGGCCGGTGCGGCCGTCGGCGCAGGCGGGGTCGCGGCCGGTCCGGCAGCGCCGGACGCGGGCGGCCCGGCCGGCTCCTGGTGAGGCTGCTGCTCCTGCGGCACGGCCGGACGGCGTGGAACGACAGCGGCCGCTTCCAGGGCCAGGCCGACCCGCCGCTCGACGACGTCGGGCGGGCGCAGGCGGCGGCGGTCGGCCCGGTGATCCGGGCGATGCGCCCCGACCTGGTCGTGTCGTCCGACCTGCTGCGCTGCCGCGCGACCGCCGCCGCGTTCGGCCTGCCCTACCGGTCGGACGCGCGGCTGCGCGAGATCGACCTCGGCGCCTGGTCGGGCCTGACGTCGGCCGAGGCCGGCCGGGCGTTCCCCGCCGAGGACGCCGCCTGGCGCCGAGGCGAGGACATCCGCCGCGGCGGCGGCGAGACGTATGTCGAGGTCGCGGACCGGGCCGGCGCGCTGTTCGCCGAGATCGACGCCGAGGGGCTGCCGGGCGGGCCGGACAGCCTCGTGGTCTTCGTGCTGCACGGCGGCACGGCGCGTTCGCTCATCGGGCATCTGCTCGAGCTGCCCCCCGGCACCTGGTGGCACTTCGGGCCGCTGCGCAACTGCCGCTGGTCGGTGCTGCGGCGCGAACACGGGCGGTTCCGGCTGGTGGAGCACAATGTCGGCGCCGCCGGACCTGATAAGGTCGGTGCCGGTCCGCTGAACGCGGCCGTAGCGACAGTCCCCAGCCAGGCCGCGAACGCCGGCCAGGACGTCTCGGCGGCCCCGGACACGGATCCTGTACACTCTGGTCCACCAGCCTGACGGTCACGTTAGGCGGGACAAGGCCGGAAAACAGCACTGTGAACCATGTAGTAAGGTTTGAACCGGCAAAGAAAATCGAATACGGGGCTGTGGCGCAGCCTGGTAGCGCATCACACTGGCAGTGTGAGGGTCAGGGGTTCGAATCCCCTCAGCTCCACCCGAAGAATAGCATTCAAACCCCTGTCACATTAGTGGCGGGGGTTTCTGCTTTCTCCGGGCGACCAGCCATACGGACGTTGCCCGGATCCTCCATAGCCGGCCCTTCTCTGGATCGCCGCCTGTGCCCGCGGTCGTCGAGGTCCGGCCGAACGACAACCGCGGCGGGCACGAACGGCGATCATGCGCTCGGCCGGCGGACGCGGACGGGCCCGGGCTGGCGCCGCGGATGGACGGGCGCGGCCGCTCAGAACACGGCGTGGGCGACCGGGGCGTCGGCGGCGTGGCTCACGGCGACCACCGCGGAACTGATCCCGATCGTGCGGTCGAGAATCCCGCCACCACGGCCGCGCGAGGTCGACCGTCATCCCCCGATGCTCACCCGTCGAACGCTTACATCGCGCCCGGCGGGCTGTCAACGGGCCGCCGTGTATCCCTGACGCCGGGCCGATGGAAAAGGCGAATTGTCCGCGTCTCCTGGCTGCCCGCGCCCGGCGGACGGCATCGGGACGGCTCCGGCGTTCACGGCTGGCCATGATGCCGGTCACCGGCCGGTGGGTCATCGTCGCGGTGCCGACGAGGCGGACATCATTCTCTTGTCGTCGGGGTCAGCGTGGCGTGCTGAGGTATCCGACGAGGACCCGCTTGAGCTCGGTGGCCGCGTCGGCGCGCTCCGCCGGCGGCGCGGCGACGATCGCCGGCATCAGCGCCCGCACGACGTGGATGCAGACGTCGGCCGTCCGTTTGCGCTGGCCGGCGGTCAGGGTGGGCGCGGTCGCGCCGACGATGTCCTCCGCGCGGTCGCACATGGCCGCGTGCAGTGGCGCGACGACGGTCACCAGGTCGGGCGAGACCTCCGCCCCCGCCATCAGCGCCCTGGCGCCCGGGCTTGCGGCGTTGAACGTGACCAGCGCCTCCACGAGCTGGTCGATCAGCGCCGGCACCTGGGCTCCCCCGGGGCTGGCCGCGAGGATCCGCCCGTAGACGTCGTCCAGCCCGGCGACGTAGCGGGCCGTGAGCGCCTCGGCGATCGCGAGCTTGTTCGGGAAGAACTGGTAGAGCGAGCCGGGCGAGATCGCCGCGGCGGCCGCGATGGCGTTCGTCGTGGTCGCGTCGTAGCCGACCTCGGCGAACAGCGCCTCGGCGGTGTCCAGGATCAGCTCGATGCGCCGGATGCCCCGGACCTGTCGACGGGGACCGCCGTCCGCCATGGCCCACCCCCCTCGGCCCACCCCTTGAAAAGGCGAGCAGTTACTCGTATTCTGCGATTCGCGAGCGATCGCTCGTATTCAGCATAACCGGAGGGACCTCCATGACCGTCGACCACGATCTGCTCGGCAGGACCGCGATCGTGACGGGCGCGTCCAGCGGCATCGGCCGGGCCGTCGCCGAGCGGCTCGGCGCGGCGGGCGCGACCGTCTTCCTGCACGGACGCACCCGCGCGCCGATGGAGGCGACGACCGCGGCGATCGAGGCCGCGGGCGGCCGGGCCGAGATCGCCCTGTTCGACATCCGCGACCACGACGCGCTGCACGCCCTGGTCGACCAGGCGGCGGCCGACACCGGCCGCCTCGACATCATGGTCAACAACGCCGGCACCGCGACCCGCGAGCCGGTGCTGGCGGGCAACCCCGTCAGCTGGCGGGAGCTGTTCGAGGTCAACGTCATCGCCCTGCTGGCCGGCAGCCAGGCCGCGGTGGCCCAGATGCGCCGGCTCGGCCACGGCGGCCACATCGTCAATGTCTCCTCGACCAGCGCCGTCGATCCGGACGGCGGCGTCTACGGGGCCACCAAGGCCGCCGTCAGCTACCTGACCCGCGTCCTGCGGGCCGAGCTGGAGGACGACGACATCCGCGTCGCGACCGTCTCCCCCGGCCCGGTCGCGACGAACATCCTGCGCGGCTGGGACCCTCAGATCGTCGCCGGCGTGGCAGCGCTGTCGGGCCTCGACGTCGAGGTCAAGCAGGGCGAGCGCCTCCCGGACGCGGTCCTCGACGGCGCCCAGGCCGCGCTCGACCGGATGATCGCCAAGCCGGCCGACATCGCCGAGGCCGTCCACTACATCGTCCGCCAGCCGCTCCGGCTCACCATCGCGGACCTCGTCATCCGCCCTGCCAAGCAGCTCGCCCTCTGAGCCCGCGGACGCCCGACACCCGGCGTGAATGCCGGCAGCGCGCGCCAGCCGCGCCGGTCGAGCATGGCCGGCCTGATGCCGGCCTTGAGCAGGGACGACTTTCTGACGCCCGACGGGCCGGACACGAGAACAATGCGGCCGTCACCCGCGACGGAGGCGGTGAGCAGGCCGAGGACGTGCTGGATGTCGTCGTCACGGCCGAAGAACACGGCTCGCCGGTCATCCGCGAACGCTTCCAGACCGGGATAGGGATTCTGGCCCTCGGCCCACCCACGGCCGCTGCCTAAATCGATCCGGACGAGCTCGTCGATCGCGGCCTGGATCGCGAGTTCCGGGTCGGAGACATAGTCGAGATAGTGCAGAGAACCCAGCAGCGGGAGTTCGACGCCTTTTTCGGCCTGCAGCGGGAGCACGACCGCGCCGCGGGACCGGGCGACCGCCACCTCCGCCAGGCACCAGTTCGACTCCACGGACGACGACGTGATCACCGCGACGAGCGCATCCGCCCCCCGCAGCTCCCGATAGAGTCGCTGCACCGGGTCGCGGTGTCCCGCGGACGAAACAGTACCGCGACCCTCCCGACCGACCCCCGGACCGGGCATACGTGTCCGCGTGGCGGACATAGGTATCGGCCCCTGTGCGCGCCAGGGTGCGTCACCGGGCCGGCCGACACCTTGCCGGCCGGCCCGGTGACGCACCCCGACGCAGACGGGCTTTCAGGTCCCCGATATGCAGCGAGAATCCGGCTTACGCAGCGGGCCCGGAGGTGGTCGGCGCCGGCGAGCCGGCGTCCCCACCAGCGCCCGCGGCGCCGTCGCCACTTCCGCGCGCATCGTCCCCACCGCGAGCATCGCCACCGCCGCGAGCATCGTCCGGGCCATCCGGGCCATCCGGGCCATCCGGGCCGTCCGGGCCGTCCGGGCCGTCCGGGCCATCCGGGCCGTCCGGGCCGTCCGGGCCATCGGCGCCCGCGGCGCCGTCGTCGGCGGGACGCCGCCGTCCGGCGGAGCCCCGACGGCGCCCGGCGCCCGGCAGGCGGTAGAGCCCGTAGAGGACGGCGACGACGAGAACGATCAGCGCGAGCACGCCGAACGCGGAGATGATGTCCTCCAGGCCGCCGACGAAGTCATGCCAGGCGGACCGCAGCGCGTGCACGAAGCCGTTCTCGTGGTCCGGCCCGGAGCTCGGCGCGCCCTTCTCGCCGATGTCGATCGTCAGGGTCGCCAGGTCGCTCTGGTCGGCCAGGACCTTGCGCTGGCCCTCGATCTGCTCGATCTGGGTCTGCACGCCGTCGATCTGCTGCTGCACCTGCAGGATCTCACCGACGGTCGTCGCCTTGCCGAGCAGCGTCAGGTAGGTGGTCCGTGAGGAGTTGAGCGCACCGAGCCGGGCCTCGAGGTCGACATAGGCGGCGGTCACGTCCTGGGAGCTCATCGTCGACGTCAGCACGGTGCCGGTGCGGCCGGCGGCGTCCTGCAGCTGCGTGAACGAGCCGGCTGGCACCCGCAGCGTGATGGTCGCGTTCTGCCGGTCGTCGTCGGAGGTCGTCGCGGTGCCGCGGATCTGACTGTCCGACAGGTAGCCCTTCAGTCCCGTCACCGCGGTGGAGATCCTACGGATCGTCGGCTCGACGGCGCCCGCGGCGACCTCAATGGTCATCGACCCGGTCCACACGATCCGCGGCTGCACCCCCGCCGGGCGCCCCGCGCCGGAGCCGCCACCCGGCGACGGCGCCAGCTCGCCCCCGTCGGCGGGGGCCGGGACGGAGGCCACCCGGTCGGAGCCGGTGCCGGATCCCACCGAGCCGGCGGTGCCACCGCCATCGGTGGCGCCGTCGGGCGCCGCGGCGCTGTCCGGCGCGGCGGCGACGCCGGGGGCGACGGCGACGCCCGGCGCGGCCGACTGCGCCGGCACGGTGTAGGCCGGCGCGCCGTCCCCGCCGCCTCCCGACGACCGACCGAGCACCGCGATGACCGCGATCAGGACGACGAACGCCACGAGACCAAGCCCGGCGCCGCGCCGGGTCACCCGCAGACCGCGGCCGCCGCCGACCGGGAGCCGCACTCCCCCGCCACCACCCGCCTCGCCGCCACCACCCGCCTCGCCGCCACCACCCGCCTCGCCGCCACCACTCGCCCGGCCGGCGGCGCGCGCGGCCCGCACCGCCTGCCAACCCGCCCGCAGCGCCCCGCCCTCGCCGTGCGGCGGTGCGGCCCCGACCGGCGTCGGCGGCCGAGCCGCGGCACGCTCGACGGATCGGACCTCGCCGGACCGCGGGGCGGGCGCCTGCCTCGTCAGCGTCGCCGTGGCACCGTCCGCCCGGCCCGCCCGCCGTTCGCGCCCCGGTGCCGGTTCCACCCGCGCGTCCACACCCTCGTCCGCCGCCATCGCTGCCTCCGATCCGTGCCCCCAGGCACCTCGAACGGCTTGGACGCGCCCCACCCCCGATCGGTTTCACCCGGCCGGGCCCGGCTCGGTGTCGGGAAGCGGACTGTCCGCGCGAATAGTCCGCTCGTGGCGCCCAGGACAGCGATACCGTCACGGATCGTGTCGGACGTCGGGCGACCCTGGCGGGTCTTTCTCAGCCACACCGGGGACATGCGGCACTGGCCGGGCCGGCGGTCCTGGGTCGCGGCCGCCGAGGACGCGGTCAAACGGCTGCGCCACGCCCCGGTCGACATGCAGTACTTCACCGCGGACGACCGGCCGCCTGCCGACCTGTGCACCTCGCTCGTCGCCGGCTGCGACCTGTACGTCGGGATCATCGGGCTGCGTTACGGCTCACCGGTACGCGACGACCCGGCCCGGTCCTACACGGAGCTGGAGTTCGACACCGCGTCCGAGCTCGGCAAACGCCGGCTCGTGTTCATGGTCGACCCGGCCGCGCTCGCCGACGCCCCGCCAGCGGACATCGTCGCGGCCGGCGCCGTCGCCGACCCGTGGGCCGACCGGCAGGAGCGGTTCCGCCGCCGGCTGCTCGATTCCGGCCTGACCGCCCCGGCGGTCGGCACGCCAGCGGACCTGGAGACCGCTCTCGTGCAGGCGATCGCGCAGCTCATGCTGACCGACGCCGCCGACGCGCGCTCGGCGGCCGCCGGCGCGGGGACGTCCCCGACCGCGCCACGCCGCGTGCCCCGGCAGCTTCCGCCGGAGGCGGCCGCGTTCACCGACCGGGTGCGCCATTTCGAGCGGCTCGCGGCGAGCCTCGAACAGCCGGGCTCCAACCGGCCGTTCGTCGGGGTCGTCAGCGGCCCCGCGGGGGTGGGCAAGACCAGCTTCGCGGTACATGTCGCGCACCGGGTGCGGGACCGTTTTCCCGATGGCCAGCTCTACGTCGACCTGCGTGGGTACAGCGCGCTGCCGGCGCTGCGCCCCGAGGAGGCGCTCGACGGCTTCGTCCGCGCGCTCGGCCTCGGAGCGGAGCAGGTCCCGTCCGATCTCGCGGGCCTGGTCGAGGCCTACCGGACGCTGCTGGCCGACCGGCGGGCATTGTTGATCATTGACAACGCGCTGACCACCGAGCAGGTTCGGCCGCTGCTGCCGCCGCCCGGCAGTGCCGCCATCGTGACGACCCGGGGCCCGTTGTCCGGGCTGGTCGTCCAGGACGGCGCGCTGCGCATGGTCCTGGAACCGCTGGAGCCGGTCTACGCCGAGACGCTGCTGCGAGCGCTCGCCGCCGGGGCGGCGGGCGACCCGTTCGACGATCCCGTGGGAGCCACGGTCCCGGGTGCCGGCTCGCCAGCGGACGACCCCGTCGCCGAGCTCGCGCGCCAGTGCGGCTACCTGCCGCTGGCCCTGCGGATCGCCGCCGAGCAGGCCGCATTGACCGGCCTCAGCCTCGCCGACCTCGTCGACGAGCTGGCGAGTGAGCGCGGCCGCCTCGACGTCCTCACGGGCATCGACGACGACGCCGGAACGCAGGTACGGACCGTCTTCTCCTGGTCCTATCACAACCTGCCCGACGGCCCCCGCCGGGCGTTCCGGCTGCTCGCCGCGCATCCGGGCCCAGACGTGTCCGCCCCCGCAGCGGCGGCACTGCTCGGTCAGCCGACGGCCGCCACGGCCCGTCTCCTGGACACCCTGGTCGCCTTCAACATGTTGGAACGACCGGCGCGGGGCCGCTACCGGTTCCATGACCTGATCGGTGCCTACGCCATCGAGCGGCTCGACGAGGACGAGCCGCCGGCCGAGCGGGACGCCGCGATCGACCGGTTGCTCGACTGGTACCTGCACGTCGCGGACGCCGCCGACCGAATCATCGCGCCGCTGCGCCGGCACGTCCCGCTGGGTGCGCCGGCCGCGGGCGCCCCGCCGGTCCGCCTCGCCGGCAACCAGGACGCGTTGCGCTGGTACGACGAGGAACGCCACAACATCGCCGCCCTGATCAGCCTCGCGGCGTCCACCGCTCGGCACGAGGCAGCGTGGAAACTGGCGATCGCGCCGGTCTTCTACTTCACCGTGCGCCATCACTACGCGGACTGGCTGCAGGCGGTGGAACACGGCGCCGCCGCGGCCGCTGCCACGGGCGACGCTTCGGCGGAAGCCTGGTGCGTGATGAGCGTCGGTGGGGCGTCCATGACGCTGGGGATGCCGGACAGGGCATACGCCGCGCACCAGACGTCCGTGCGGCTGAACCGCGAGATCGGTGACCGCCTGGGTGAGGGCCTCGCGCTGAACAACCTCGGCGAGACGGCCTACCTTCTCGGCAGGCTCGACGAGGCCCTCGACGCTGGGCAGCAGGCGTTGACGATCTGGCGTGAGCTGGACGACAAGCGCGACCTCGCGATCACACTGCGCGACGTCATCGCCCCCGTCCACCTCGCCCGAGGCGAGCACGAGGAGGCACTGCGGATATACCAGGAGGCCCTCGAGACGAGCCGCGGCCTCGACAGACTGACCGAAGGACTGGTCCTGCACGACCTGGGGCGAACCTATGAGGCAATGGGCGACCAACAGGAGGCCGCCGCCTCGTACGACACCGCGGCCCGGACGCGACGCGACGTCGGCGACCTGGTGGGTGCGGCGGACAGCCTGCGACGGTTCGCCTCGACCCGGCTCGCCTTGAGCGACCCGGCCGGAGCTCAGGGTGCGTTGCTGCAGGCGCTGGCAATCCTCATCGAGCTCGGGCGGGACGGCGCGGCCGCCGAGGTCCGCACCACGCTGCGTGGCCTCGGTTTCGATCCAGATGCGGCCGATCTCCAGTCCGGAGGTCGTGATTCTGGGTAATGACGCCCGCGACCGCCCGGTGAGTGAGATCGTAGCGAGAGTACTTCTGCCGGCGCTGCGCAAGCGTTCGGCTCCTTAGGGGGCAGACAATGGACAACAGCCACGACGCACCCAGCCGCCTCGACGCCGGCGACGACCTTGCCCCGGTGTCGCCGCGGTCCGACGCATCCGTCGGCCGGACCGCGCTCGACCGCGCGCTGAGCCGGCGGGGGCAGGACGTGACAGAAGCGTCGGCGTGGAACTCCGGGCCGAGGTTCTAGCCAGACTCCCGCGCCTCCCGGCGGCGAGCGCGTGACCGGCGCGCCAGGGCTTCCCGACGAGCCGGGTCGGCGGCTTGCACCCCATGCGCCGCAGCCGATCCGGGAGTACATCGTCAAGATCGCCTCGCGGTGCAATCTGGACTGCTCGTACTGCTACGTCTACCACTCGGCCGACCAGTCCTGGCGGCGCCAGCCGCGGTTCATGACGGACGAGACGGTCGACGCCCTGGGCGACCGGCTGGCCGAACACGCGCACACGCACGACCTGGCCTCGATGCGGGTCTGGCTGCACGGCGGCGAGCCGCTGCTGGCCGGACCGGACCGGCTGCGACGGCTGGTCGAGACCCTGCGGGCCCGACTCGCGCCGGCGACGCTCTCGGTCGCGGTCCAGACGAACGGCGTCCTGCTCGACGACGCCCTGGCCCGCTGCCTCGTCGGCGCGGACATCCACGTCGGCATCAGCCTGGACGGCGACCAGGCCACCAACGACCTGCGCCGGCTGTTCCCCGACGGACGGTCCAGCTACGACGGCGCCCGGGCCGGGATCGAGACGATGCTCCGGCCCGAGTTCCGGTCGCACCTGCTCGGGGTGTTGTGCACCATCCAGCTCGACGCACCGCCGGATCGGGTCTGGGAGGGCATCCTCGACCTCGGCGTGCCCGCCGTCGACTTCCTGCTCCCCCACGGCACCTGGGAGCATCCCCCACCGGGAATCCGCCCCGGCCGGCTGCCCGGCGACGCCGACACCCCGTACGCCGACTGGCTGCGCGAGCTGTTCGACCGGTGGTTCGACGCCCCGGCCCAGCCCGTCAGCGTGCGCCTCTTCGAGGACCTGCTGCACCTGCTGCTCGGGGGCACCGGCAGCTGGGAGGGCGTCGGCCTGTCCCCGGTCGCCCTCGCGGTCGTGGAGACGGACGGGTCCTATGAGCAGATCGATCCGCTCAAGGCCGTCGGCGAAGGTGCGGCGGCCACCGGGCTGAACGTCGTCGACAACCCCGTCGACGACCTGCTCGCGCTGCCGGCCTTCCGGGAGCGTCAGCTCGGCCTGGCCGCGCTCGCGCCTCAGTGCCGCGGTTGCGACCTGGTGGCGGTCTGCGGCGGCGGTTACTACCCGCACCGCCACCGCGAGGGCAGCGGATTCGCCAACCCGTCGGTCTACTGCGCCGACCTGTACGCACTGATCAGCCACATCCAGCGCCGCGCGGCCGACGCCCTCGCCCGGCGCGGCAGCACGCTCGCCGCCGTCCGCGCCGGCGGACAACCGACGCCGGCCTGACACGGCGACGCCGGCCGGAGCAGGCTGACGGACCGCGCCGGTCGGAACCTGGTTCGGTCAGGTCGGCAGGAGGCGCTCGATGAAGGCCTCGAGCTGTTCGACGTTGCGGCACTCGACCATCTCGTCGACGATGTCGCCGTACGCGGGCGTCGCGGAGTCGCCGGAGCCCCAGTAGGAGCGCGGCTCGGGGTTGAGCCAGTAGGCGTGCCGGGCCTGCTGGCACAGCCGGCGGAACGGGACGGCGGCGGTGGCCCGGTAGTTGTTGCGGGCGTCGCCGAGGACGAGCAGCGACGTCTTCGGGCCGACGGCGTCCGGGTACTTCTCGGCGAACACCTCGAAGGCGTGGCCGTAGTCGCTGTGGCCGTCGAACCAGACGAGGTCGGCCTCGGAGGCGATCCGGCCCATCATGTCGCCCAGGTCGACGCCGCGCAGGAAGCGGGTGACCTCGTCGGTGGTGTCGATGAAGCCGAACGCCCGCACCTTGGAGAACTGCTCGCGCAGCGCGTGGGTGAGCATCAGCGTGAAGTGCGCGAACGACGCGACCGAGCCGGACACGTCACAGAGCACGACCAGCTCCGGCTTATGCGGCTTGTGCGGGCGGTGCTTCGTCTCCAGGGGGACCCCGCCGGTGGCGAGCGAGGCGCGCACGGTGCGGCGGAAGTCGAGCCGGCCGCTGCGGCCGAGCCTGCGCTTGGCGGTCAGCCGGGTCGCGAGCCGGCGGGCCAGCGGGTAGACCTGGCGGCGCAGCTCGACGAGGTCCTGGTGGGAGGCGCGCAGGAACTCGACCTGGTCGGTGAGCGGCTTGACCGCCGTGCGCTCCGTCGCCTGCAGGCCGCGTTCCTCGGCCATCCGGCGCCGGATCTCGGTCTGGACCATCTCCTCGAAGCTGCGGATCCGGTCGGTGATGGTCTGCCGGGCGATCCGCTCGGCGAGCCCGCCCTTGTCCTGCGGGCCGAGCATCGCGGCGAGCAGCGCCGCGATCAGCGTGTCCGGCGACATCGCGCGCAGCACCCGGAACACGAACCACGACTTGCCGTTCTGCCCGCCGGTGGGCGCCGCCCCGAACGCGCTGACGGCCCGGCGGGCGAGCTCGCGCAGCGCGTCGTCGTCGCCGTCGAGCAGCGCCTGCTGGAGCTGGTCGCGCATCGCCTTGCGCAGCGCGTCCAGCTCCTGCGGGGTGAGGTCGCGCGGCTCGCCGTTCGGTTCGCCCTCGGGGTCGGCGAGGTCGGGCGGGCCGTCCCCCGGGCCGCCGACCCCGTCGCCGATCCGCGACGGGAAGTACAGGTCGAACAGCGTGTCGAACGCGTTGCGGTACAGCGGCCGCTTGCACATGGTGGCGGCGAACGCCGCCCGGACGGCCTCCCGGTCGAGCCAGCCGACCGCACCGACGGCACGGGTGGCGTCGACGGTCTCCGCGGTGCTCACCGGCACGCCCGCGCGCCGCAGCGCCGCCGTGAAGTCGACCATGCGGTCTACCAGGTTCATCGCGTGCCCCTCGCCGAACCAGCGCCGGTCAGTTGGCGCCGAGCTTGAGCCGGCTGATCGCGCGAGCCTGGTCGCTCGCGTGCTTGAGGACGACGCCGAGGGTGCTGCGGACCTCTTCCTCGTTGAGCGAGTCGAAGCCGAGCGCGAGCACGGTCTGGCCCCAGTCGATCGTCTCGGCGATCGACGGCGCCTTCTTCAGCTCCATCGCCCGCAGCGCCCGGACCGTCCGGACCAGTGACTCGGCGAGCTGCTCCGGCAGCTCCGGCACCCGGGCGAGCAGGATCTCCTTCTCCCGGGCGGCCGACGGGTAGTCCAGGTTGAGGTAGAGGCAGCGTCGCTTGAGCGCCTCGGACAGCTCACGGGTCGCGTTCGAGGTCAGGACGACGAACGGCCGGCGCTTGGCCTGGATGGTGCCGAGCTCCGGGATGGTGACCTGGAAGTCGGAGAGCACCTCCAGCAGCAGGCCCTCGACCTCGACGTCGGCCTTGTCGGTCTCGTCGATCAGCAGCACGGTCGGCTCGTCGCGGCGGATCGCGGACAGCAGCGGCCGGGCGAGCAGGAACTCCTCGCTGAAGATGTCGTCGTGGGTCGAACGCCAGTCGGACCCGTCGCCGCCACCGGAGGCGGCCTGGATGCGCAGCAGCTGCTTCTTGTAGTTCCACTCGTAGAGCGCGCGTGCCTCGTCGAGTCCCTCGTAGCACTGCAGGCGGATCAGCTCGGCGCCGACGGAGGCAGCCAGCGCCTTGGCGAGCTCGGTCTTGCCGGTGCCCGCCGGGCCCTCGACCAGCAGCGGCTTGCGCAGCCGGTCGGCGAGGAAGACGGTGGTGGCGATCGCCTCGTCGGCGAGGTAGCCTGTCTCCCTCAGCCGGCCGCGCACGTCCGCAACATCGGCGAAGGCGTGTTCCTGCAACGACATGGGACTTTTCCCCGCTCTACGTCCGCTTGATCCCCTCGGATCCGTTATCCGTCTTTCCATAGTGCCAGCGCACACCCTCAGATACCTCGACTGCTACGAGTCCGGCCTATGAGGGTGCGCACGGTCATGTTCCGGCGCGGCAACGACCACATCCGGTCAAGAGCGGGACGTCGGCATTGCGGCCGCGGGCTACACGACGTGCCCGTCGCCGATACCCACCCAGGTGGTAGAGGTCAGCTCCGGCAGGCCCATCGGGCCGCGGGCGTGCAACTTCTGGGTGGAGATGCCGATCTCGGCGCCCATGCCGAACCGCTCGCCGTCGGTGAAGCGGGTGGACGCGTTCACCATGATCGCGGCGCTGTCGCAGGTGGCGATGAAGCGGCGGGACGCGCCGAGCGACCGGGTGACGATCGCCTCGGTGTGGCCACTGCCGTAGGTCCGGATGTGCTCGACGGCGGCGTCCAGCGACGGGACGACCTTCACGGCGAGGTCGAGTGACAGGTACTCGGCGGCCCAGTCGTCCTCGGTCGCGGCGAGCGCAGTCGGGGCGACGGCCCGGACCGCGTCGTCGCCGTGGATCGTCACGCCGGTGTCGGTGAGCGCGGCGAGCACCCGGGGCAGGAACGCGTCGGCGACGTCGGCGTGCACGAGCAGCGTCTCGGCCGAGTTGCAGACCGACACCCGCTGGGTCTTGGAGTTGACGGCGATCGCGACGGCCATGTCGAGGTCTGCGTCGGCATCGACGTAGACGTGGCAGACGCCGACGCCGGTCTCGATCACCGGAACGGTCGACTCCTCGACGACCGCGCGGATCAGCCCGGCGCCGCCGCGCGGGATGAGCACGTCGACCAGCCCGCGCAGCTGCATGAGGTGTTTGACGGACTCGTGGTCGACACCGGGGACGAGCTGGACGGCGTCGGCGGGCAGCCCGGCGGCCTCGGCGGCGTCGCGCAGCACCCCGACGAGCGCGGTGTTGGACCGGACCGCGGAGGCGCTGCCGCGCAGCAGGGCCGCGTTGCCACTCTTGAGGCAGAGGCCGGCGGCGTCGACGGTGACGTTCGGCCGGGCCTCGTAGATGATCCCGACGACGCCGAGCGGGACGCGGACCTGCCGCAGCTCCATCCCGTTGGGCAGCACCCGGCCGCGGATGACCTCGCCGACCGGGTCGTCGAGGCTCGCGACCTGGCGCAGCCCGGCGGCCATCCCGGCGAGCCGGGCCTCGGTGAGGGTGAGGCGGTCGACCAGCGCCTCCGCAGTGCCGGCGGCGCGCGCCGCGGCGACGTCCTGCGCGTTGGCGGCGAGCAGCTCGGCCGCGCGGGCGAGCAGGGCGTCCGCCATCCCCAGCAGCGCGGCGTCCTTGGCGGCCCGCGACAGTGGGGCCAGCGTCGCCGCGGCCCGCTTCGCGCGCACGGCGCTCGCTCGGACGTCCTCCGCGGAGACCTGCATGACCCGTTCCCCTCTCGCCGGCCCACGGGTCGCCCCCGGCCGGCATCGCGGTCCGCCGGAAAGCTGACCCGAGATCGGCATCGCGCCGCGACCGGCGCGACGCCGGCGCGGTGCCCGTCCCCCGAGGCTACCTTCCGGGGGCAGCCCGAGGCCGCGAGGTGGGACCGCGCGGCCAGCGACTCGACCCGCGCCGTCCATGATCTCTCGCTGCGCCCCGCGACGGTCGCGTACAGGCCCGGTTCACGACCATCGCGGGGCACGACCGGCGATCATTCCGCCGGTGCCGGTGCGGCTAGTCGGCCGCGCGGGCGAGGGCGGACGGCCACCAGATCTTCTTGCCGATCTCGTGGCTGAGCGCCGGCACCAGGATCGACCGCACGATGATCGTGTCCAGCAGGACACCGAACGCCACCGTGAAGCCGACCTCGGCGAGGAAGACCAGCGGCAGCACCGCGAGCACGGCGAACGTCGCCGCCAGCACGCAGCCGGCGGAGGTGATGACGCCGCCGGTGACGGACAGCCCGCGGGTGATGCCGGCCCGGGTGCCGAACATCAATGCCTCTTCGCGCACCCGGGTCATCAGGAAGATGTTGTAGTCGATGCCCAGTGCGACGAGGAAGACGAAGGCGAACAGCGGGAACGCCGGGTCGGCGTTGGCGAAGTCGAACACGTGGTTGAACATCACGGCCGACACGCCCAGCGACGCGGCGAACGAGAACACGACCGTCGCGATCAGCAGCAGCGGGGCGACCAGCGCGCGCAGCAGCAGCCCGAGCACGAACAGGATCACCAGTAGCACGATCGGGATGATCAGGTTTCGGTCGTGCCGCGAGGCCACGTTGACGTCGTGGTTGACGGCCGTCGCGCCGCCGACCAGCGCCTGCGCGCCCGGCACCCCGCGCACGGCGTCCCGGATACGCAGGATGGTGGCGTCGGCCTCCGACGTGTCGTACCGGTAGGCGAGCGTCGCGTCGATCGCCAGCCGGCCGTCGACCGGCTGCACCTGGATGGCCGCCGGCGCGCAGGCGCCCTCGGCCAGGTCGGTCGGCTTGATCGCGCCCGACTTCAGCGCGCCGGGGATCTTGGCGTAGTCGACCTCGACGCAGACCGAGCCAGGCTTCGTGTCCACGCCCTGGACCTTGGACACCGCGGCGATCACCGCCGCGGCCTGGTCTGCCTTCGCGGTGATGACGGTCGGGGCGCCGGCGCCGGCGTCGAAGTTGGCGTCGTAGATCTTCTGCCCGACGATCGCGTCCGGCGTGGAGGTGAAGCTGTCCATCGTCGACAGGCCGCCCGTGCGCAGCCCCGGCAGGAACGCCACGCAGATCCCCAGCAGCACGGCCGTCGAGATCCAGCCGATCCGCGCGCGCCGCCCGACCAGCCCGGCGATCCGTGCCCACGCTCCGTGGGTGGCGATGTCCGCCTGGTGATCGACCCCTGGCCGGCGCGGCCAGAACACCCACCGGCCGAACAGCACCAGGAACGCCGGCAGGAACGTCAGCATGAACAGCATCGTGCAGGCGACGCCGATGGCGCAGACCGGCCCGAGGCTCTTGTTCGAGTTCAGCTCACCGAGCGCCAGGCAGAGCAGGCCGAGCACGACGGTGATGCCGGAGGCCGCGATCGCCGGCGCGGCACCCTTCCACGCGGTGATCATCGCGTTCAGCCGGCTTTCGTGGTTGTGCAGCTCCTCGCGATATCGGCTGACCAGCAGCAGCGCGTAGTCCGTGCCGGCGCCGATCACGATGACCGACAAAATGCCCTGGCTCTGACCGGTCAGCGTCAGCAGGTCGTGCTTGGCGAGCGGATAGATCACCAGCGAGGACAGACCGAGCGCGAACACCGAGCTGAGCAGCGGGAAGAACCACAGGATCGGGCTGCGGTAGACGACCAGCAGGATGACGATGACGACGAGCCCGGCCGCGAGCAGCAGCTGGCCGTCGAGGCCCTCGAAGGCGTCGATGAAGGCCACGAGCAGGCCGCCGGCGCCGGCGCTGTGCACCTTCAGCCCGTCGGGCGCCTTGGCCCGCGCCGTGTCGATGACCGCCTTCTCGGTGTCGCTGAGCTGTCCGCCGTCGACCTCGACGTCGCCGTTCTTGCCGATCAGCGGGACCGCGACCGAGGCGACCGAGGCGTCCTTGTTGAGCTGCGTCGGCCCGATCTGGTCGGCGGCGACGCCGTCGACCTTGGCGAAGGCCGCACGATCCTGGTCGATCTTCGCCTTGTCCGCGTCGGTGAGGCCGCCGTCGCGCTGGTAGATGATGAAGCCGGGGATCGTCGCGACGGACCGGAACTTCTCCGACTCCGAGTCGACCTTGGTCGACTCGGCGGAGCCCGGCAGGTACGAGGCGTTGTCGTTCTTCTGGACGTCGCTCAGCTTGCCCTGGAAGGGCAGGCCGGCGACGCCGACGATGAACAGGACGACGACGACGCCGACGGCGCCCAGCCAGCGGCGCCAGGTCGGGCGGCGCTCGTCCGGCGGGGACGTCGGTGGTGATGGCGGGGGAAGCTGGCTTTCCGAGCTTTCCTGCTCGGCGGCCACGTCGCTCATTGTGGTCTCTCCCGGTTGACTCTCGGGCTCGCTCGACGCCGGACCCTACCGACCGGGTGTGACACATCACGCCCCGAGCGCGGTGGCCTTGATGATGTCGCGGCCGGCGAGCGGCGCCCATCGGTTATTCGGTTGATGCGCGCGTCCACCGCCGGGGTCCACCGGCGCCTCGGGACGCCCGAGGCGACTTCCCCGGCCCGCCCACCCAGGCCCCGGGTTCGCACGGGCATCCGGAAGACCTCCGCGGGTCGGCCAACACATCGGCCGGACGGCGCAGAGTGACGTAGGACACATTTGGGCGGATGGCGGGCGAGGTCACGGTGACAGCCTGGGGCCCGGCGAGGCTCGCGTCGTCGGCCCGGCGGCGGCATCGGCGTACGTCGGCGCGCGTACGGATCGGTACGTCGCGGCACCGCGGCCCGCGAGCCGCGCCGAACGGGCACGGGGTGCGAACCGGGAGCGAACGGATCGCCTACGCTACCGATGCGCTCGGCACCCGTGGAGGAATACTTGCTCGTCCTGCACACGTCGGACTGGCATCTCGGCCGCGGTCTGCACGGGTTCGACCTGGCCGCGGCGCAGGCCGCCTTCGTCGACCACCTGGTCGGCGTGGCCCGGTCGGAGCGGGTCGACCTCGTCGTCGTGGCAGGCGACGTGCACGACCGGGCGATCCCGCCGCTCGGCGCGCTCCGGCTGTTCGACGAGGCGTTGTCCCGACTGCGGGACACCGGCGCCCAGGTCGTCGTCGTCAGCGGCAACCACGACGCGGCGGCCCGCCTCGGCGACAAGGCCGGGCTGCTCGACCCGCGCGTCCGCATCCGCACCGACCCGGCCGAGCTGGCGACGCCCGTGGTGGTCGAGGACCGGTTCGGCCCGGTCCGGGTCTACCCGGTCCCCTACCTGGAGCCCGCCGCCGTCGCCGGCCGCCTCCCCGAGATCCCCGCGCCGGCCGACGATCCGACGAGCCCGGACGCCGCAGGCGCCGACGGCCCGGCGACGGCAGCGCCTCCAGCCGCCCCGGCCGGTACCTGGGAGCGTGGCCGGGCCGAGCCGGCACCCACCGACGCCGGGGAGGGGGCGGCCGACCCGCCCTTTCCCGGCATGGTCTCGCTCTTCGACGACGACGAGCTCGCGCCGAGCCTGGTGGTCGCCGCCCCGCGTCGCCCGGCCGTTCCCGGCCGGCCCCGGCGGGCCGAGCCCCCGTCGCACGCCGCGACGATGCGCCGGGCGATGGCGGCCGTCCGGGCCGACCTGGCCCGGCATCCGGGCGCCCGGTCCGTCGTCGTGGCGCACGCCTGGGTGACCGGCGCCGCCGGCAGCGACAGCGAACGCGACATCAGCGTCGGCGGCGTCGCGCACGTCCCGGTGTCGCTGTTCGACGGCATCTCCTACACCGCGCTCGGCCATCTGCACCGCCCGCAACGCGTCCAGGACCGCGAGGAGCTGCGCTACAGCGGCTCACCGCTGGCCTACTCGTTCTCGGAGGCCGGCGACGCGAAGGCGACGCTGCTCGCCGAGCTGGGCCCGGCCGGGCTGACCCGGGTGGAGGCGGTCCCGGTCCCGACCCGGCGGCGGATGACGATCCTGCGCGGCCGGCTCGCCGACCTGCTCACCCGGCTGGAGTACGGCGAGCACGCCGACGACTTCGTCGCCGCGGTGCTCACCGACCCGGCCCGCCCCGTCGACGCGATGACGGCGCTGCGCGCACGGTTCGCGCACACCCTCGTCCTGCGGCACGAGCCCGACGACGCCGGGGCCGACACCCGCTCGTTCGCGCGCCGCACCCGCGGCCGCGACGACCTCGACGTCGCCGCGGACTTCGTCGGCTTCGCCCGCGGCACCGCGGCGACCGGCGCCGAGCGCGACCTGCTCGGCGCCGCGCTCACCGACGCCCGGCTCGCGGCCACCGCGGCGGAGGCCGGCTGATGCGCCCGCACCTGCTGGAGCTGTCCGCGTTCGGCGCCTTCCCCGGGGCCGTCGAGCTGGACCTCGATCGGCTCGGCGCGGGCGGCCTGCTGCTGCTGTGCGGCGAGACCGGCGGCGGGAAGACGACGCTGCTCGACGCGCTGGGCTTCGCGCTCTACGGCACCGTGCCCGGCCTGCGCGGCGTGCGCGACCTGCGATCCCACCACGCCGCCGCGGACGTGGCCCCGCGGGTGCGGCTGGAGTACTCGGTGCCGGCCGGCCGCTTCCGGGTCACCCGCTCCCCCGGCTGGGACCGGCCGAAGCGCCGCGGCGACGGCACGCAGCGCCAGCACCCGACGGCCCTGCTGGAGCGGTGGACCGGGTCGGGCTGGCGGGCCGAGGCCACCCGCAACGACGACGTCGGCCTCGAGGTCGGCGCGCACCTCGGGATGAAGCCGGAGCAGTTCTTCCAGGTCGTCATGCTCCCGCAGGGCCGGTTCGCCGACTTCCTGCACGCCGACAACGAGGCCCGGGAGGCGCTGCTCAAGCAGCTGTTCAGCGTCGGCCTGTTCGAGCGGGTCGAGCAGTGGCTCGCCGACCGGGCCAAGCGCGCGACCGACGACCACAACGTCGCCCGCCAGTCTCTGGACCGCGTCCAGGCGAAGATCACCGAGGCGGCCGGCGTCGAGGCGGCCGGGCTGGCGGCCGCACCCGGCCACGCGGATCCCGCGCCGGCCGGCGGCGCGGCCCCGGGGCCGGAGTGGGCCGCCTCGCTCGCCGTGGGCGCCCGCGCCGCGCGCGACGCGGCCGAGGTCGGCCGCGACGAGGCCGCGCGGACCCGTGAGCTCGCCGAGGATCGCCTGACCGCGGCCCGCGAGACGGCGCGGCGGGCCAGCGAGCGGCTGGGCCTGCGCGCCCGGATCAGCGAGCTGGACGCGCTCGCGCCCCAGATCGCCGCCCTGGCGACCGAGCTGGACGCGGCCACCCGGGCGAGCGCGGTCAGCCGGGCCGCCGCCGACGCCGGGCGGCGGGCCGACGAGGCCGCCGCCGCGGCGCGGGCGCAGTGCGCCGCCCGCGCCGCGCTCGCCGCCGCAGCCGTGCCGCCCCTGCGCGCCGCCCCGCCCTCCCAGGTCCCGACGTCGCCCGCCGGCGGCGACGAGCCGACCGGCACGGCGACGGGGCGGCTCGCCGCCAGCCACGACGCCGACGCCGACGAGCTCGGCGTGCTGGCGGCACGCGCGCATGTCGAGTCGGGCCGCCTCGACGGGCTGACCGTCACCCTGGCCGCCGCCGACGAGGCCGAACGGGACGCGGCCGACGCCGAGCGGGAGGCCCTGGCCCACGCCCGGGCCGCCGAGATCCACGCCGCAGAGATCGAGACGACGTTCCCGGTGGCCCGCCGCGACGCCGAGCACCGCGTCGAGCGGGCGCGGCAGGCGGCGCTGCAGGCGCCGGCGCTCGCGGAGCGATCCGGCCAGCTCGCCGAGCTGGCAGCCGCCGTCCGGACCCGCCGCTCGGCGCTGCTGGCGGCCGACGAGGCCCGGGCTGCCGCCGCTCGCGCCCGCGCCGACGCGGCCGAGCTGCGCCAGCAGCGCTTCGACGCGATCACCGCCGAGCTCGCCGCGGCCCTCACCGACGACTCTCCGTGCCCGGTCTGCGGGTCACTCGCCCACCCGGACCCGACGGAGGTCCGCGCCGACCACGTCAGCAAGGACGCGGAACGAGCCGCCGAGGAGGACGCTCGCCGCCGGGAGGCCGCGGCACGCGACGCCCAGGAGACCGCCGCGACGCTGACGGGCAAGGTGCAGACGCTGCGCACCGCCCTGCTGCGTTCCCCCGCGGCGTTGCGTTCCCCTGAGGCGTTGCGTTCCCCCGAGGCGCTGCGCGGTTCCCCCGAGACGCCGCGCGGCGAGGTGCCGTCGAGCGCGGGCCGCGCCGACGCCGGCCGGCCGGCCGGCCCAGTCGCCGCGGGCGCGCAGGCCGCGCCGACCGACCAGGCCGAGGCGCTCGTCGGAAGCCTGCGTGGCGCGCTGCTCGACGAGTCGGTCCTGATGGCCGCCGAGGCATCCGGCCACGCCGATCTCGCCGGCGTCGACAACCGCGACGGCAATCCCCTGCCGGCCGGGGACACCGCCGCCGAGCTGGTCGCGATCTCGGCCGCCTTCACCGCCCTGGCCGCCGAAGCCGCCACGACCGCCCGCGGCCTGGCCGCGGCCGAGGCTGACCTCGCCCGGGTCGCGACCGCCGAGACGGCCGCGCACGCGGATCTTGCGACTCGACGGGCGGGCGAGCGGCAGGCCGGCCTACGCGCCGCGTCCGCGCGCGAGCGAGCTACCAGGGCGCGCGCGAACGTACCGGACGCGCTGCGCGACCCGGCCCGGCTCGCCGGCCGGGTCGACGCGGTCGCACTGTTCGCCCAGCGGTGCGAGGCCGCGCAGGCGGCGACGCTCGCGGCCGTGCGGGCGGCCGATGAGGCCCGACGGGCCGAGAAGTCGGCGGCGGACGCAGCCACGGAGGCCGGCTTCGCCGACCCCGCCGCGGCCCTGGCCGCCGGCCGCGACGCCAGCTGGCTGGCCGACGCCCGGGCCCGCGTCACGGCCCACCACGAGGAACGGCTCAGGGCACTGTCCCGTCTCGAGGCACCGGAGCTCGCCGGACTTGCGGACGACGCGTCGCCGCCGGTCCTGGACGAGTACGAACGGGCCGCCGACGACGCCCGCGCGGCGCACGAGCTGGCACTGGCGGCCGTGGCGACCGCGGACGAGCGCTCCCGCCGGCTCGCGGCGCTGACCGAGCAGTACGCCGACGCGCACGCCGACCTGGCGCCGCGCCGGGCGGCGGCGGACCAGCTGCGCGCGCTCGCCGACCTCGCCGCGGGCCGGGGCGGCAACCTGCACGGCATGCCGCTGTCGAGCTATGTGCTGGCGGCGCGGCTGGAGGAGGTCGCCCAGGCGGCGAGCGCGCGGCTGTCGGTGATGAGCGGCGGTCGCTACACCCTGGTCCACGACGTGGGCGAACGGCGCGACCGTCGGCGCCGGGCCGGCCTGGGTCTGCTCGTCGAGGACGCCTGGACGGGCCGGTCCCGCCCGACCGCGACTCTTTCCGGAGGCGAGACCTTCCAGGCTGCGCTGTCCCTGGCTCTGGGCCTGGCCGACGTTGTCAGCGCCGAGTCCGGCGGCCACGCGATCGACGCGCTGTTCATCGACGAGGGCTTCGGCACCCTCGACCCGGACAGCCTCGACGAGGTGATGAACGTCCTCGACGAGCTGCGTTCCGGCGGCCGGCTGGTCGGCGTCGTCAGCCACGTCGCCGACCTCCGCCTCCGCATCCCCACCCAGATCCACGTCCGCAAGAGCCCCCGCGGCAGCACCCTGGAAACCACCCTCTAGTGGCGTCGCCGGCCCGGTCGACCCGTCCGTCCGGCCCGCATGATCGGCGTCTGTGCCCCGCAATGGTCGCGACCACGATTCGCAACCACCCAGGGGCAGAAACGGCGATCACGTGGAGTGCTGGTCAGCGGCTGGGGAGCAGCAGGACCAGGTCGTCGCGGTGGACGACCTCGCGTTCGTAGCTCGGGCCGAGGTCGGCGGCGAGTTCCGCGGTGCCGCGGCCGAGCATGCTCGGCAGCTCCAGCGCGTCGAAGGCGACGAGGCCGCGCGCGACCGGCCGGCCGGTCGGGTCCACGAGGTCGACCGGGTCGCCGGCCGAGAAGTCGCCGTCGACGGCGGTGAGCCCGGCCGGCAGGAGCGACGCCCGGCGACCGACGACGGCGGCGACCGCGCCCGCGTCGAGGTGCAGCCGTCCCAGCGGCGCCGTCGCGTGCGCGAGCCACAGCAGCCGGGACGCCCGGCGCGGACCGGTCGGGTGGAAGACCGTGCCGACCTCCTCGCCGGCCAGCGCGCCGGCGGCGAGCGCCGCCGACGTGACGATCGTGGTCACCCCGCCGGACGCCGCCATCCGCGCCGCGTCGATCTTCGTCGCCATCCCGCCGGTGCCGACCCCGGCCGTGCCGGTGCCCTTGGCGGACAGACCCGCCAGGTCGGCGTCGGACCGCACCTCGCGGACCAGGTTCGCCGGGCCCAGCCGCGGGTTCGCGTCGTAGAGCCCGTCGACGTCGGACAGCAGCACCAGCAGGTCCGCGGAGACGAGATGGGAGACGATCGCCGCGAGCCGGTCGTTGTCGCCGAAGCGGATCTCCTGGGTGGCGACCGCGTCGTTCTCGTTGATGATGGGCACGATGCCGAGTTCCAGCAGCCGGTCGAGCGCGGTGCGGGCGTTACGGTAGTGGGTGCGCCGGATGACGTCGGTCGCGGTGAGCAGCACCTGCCCGACCTGGTGCCCGGAGCGGCGGAACGCCTCCGCGTACTGGTGGACCAGGGCGCTCTGCCCGACGCTGGCCGCGGCCTGCAGGGTGGCGAGGTCGCGCGGCCGGCGGGCGAGCCCGAGCGGGGCGAGCCCGGCTGCGATCGCGCCGGAGCTGACCAGCACGAGCCGGCGCCCGGCGAGCGGCCGGACGGCGGCGACGAGGGCTGCCAGCCGGCCCACGTCCAGCCCACCGGCGGCGGTCGTCAGCGACGACGACCCGACCTTGACGACGACCCGCTGCGCGTTCTGCACGAACGGACGCACGCCTATCCCTCGTTCTCCGCCTCGGCAACCTCGTCGTCAGCGTCAGCAGCGTGGGGGTCGGCAGCCTCGGGGTCGTCGGCGTCCCAGACGGCGTCGTCCCAGCCCGCGTCCTGCGCCGCCGCGGCGGTGACCACGCCGTCCTCGTCGACGACCACGCCGCCGGCGGCCGCGTCGAACACGGCGTCGACCGCGTCGGAATCGGACAGCCGCCGGGCTCGGCGCGCCAGCCGCGCGCCGCGGGTCAGCCGGATGGAGCTGCTGAGCCGGTCGTCGCTGCCGCGCGGGCCGAGCACCGGCTCGACGGCGGCCCGACCGCGACCGGCGGTACCGCCGATGGTCGCGACGGCACCGGCCTCCTGGTCGGCGCGACTGGCCGCGTACTCGGCGAGGGCGCCGCGGCCGGACAGCGTCGGCTCCCAGTCGAACGTGACGTCGCCGATCGTGACCTCGGCGCCCGGTTCGGCGCCGAGCCTGGCCAGCTCGGCCTCGACGCCGAGGCGGGCGAGCCGGTCGGCGAGGAAGCCGATCGCCTCGTCGTTGGTGAAGTCGGTCTGGCGGATCCAGCGCAGCGGCTTCGCGCCGAGGACGACGAATCCGTCGCCGTCGGCGCGGACCGCGAAGTCGGGCTCGTCGACGGCGCGGGGGCGCAGCACGATCCGGGTGGCGGACGCGACCGGCGAGGAGCGGCGATGCTCGGCGACCATTCCGGCCAGGAACAGCGAGAGTTGCCGGACGCCCTCCCGGGTCGCGGAGCTGATCGCGAAGACCGCCAGGCCGCGGGCCCGCAGGTCGGGGGTCACCATCTCCGCGAGCTCCCGGCCGTCGGGAACGTCGATCTTGTTGAGGACCACGACCCGCGGCCGGTCGGCCAGGTCGGCCGAGTAGGACGCCAGCTCGCCCTCGATCACATCGAGGTCGGAGAGCGGGTCTCGGTCGGATTCCAGCGTCGCGCAGTCGAGCACGTGCACGATCACCGAGCAGCGCTCGATGTGCCGGAGGAACTCAAGCCCCAGCCCTCGGCCCTCGCTCGCGCCGGGGATGAGGCCCGGAACGTCGGCGACGGTGTACGGCGGCAGGTCGCCGGCCTGAGCGACGCCCAGGTTCGGCACCAGCGTCGTGAACGGGTACTCGGCGATCTTCGGCTTGGCGGCGGAGAGGACCGAGACCAGCGACGACTTGCCCGCGCTCGGGTAGCCGACCAGGGCGACGTCGGCGACCGACTTCAGCTCCAGGACGGCGTCGAGGCTCTCCCCCGGCTCGCCGAGCTCGGCGAAGCCGGGTGCCTTGCGCCGGGCGGACGCGAGCGCCGCGTTGCCGCGGCCGCCGCGGCCGCCGTGGGCGAGTACGTACGTGCTGCCGATGCCGACCAGGTCGACGATCTCCTCGCCGTCCGGCGTGAGCACGACGGTGCCGTCGGGGACGGGCAGGACGAGGTCCTGGCCGTCGGCGCCGCTCTTGTTCGAGCCCTGGCCGGGCCGGCCGCTGGTGGCGCGGCGGTGCGGGTGGAAGTGGAAGTCGAGCAGGGTGGTGACCCCGGCGTCGACGACGAACGTGATGTCCCCGCCGCGACCGCCGTTGCCGCCGTCGGGACCGCCCAGCGGCTTGAACTTCTCCCGGTGGACGGACGCGCAGCCATGCCCGCCGTCCCCGGCGGCGGCATGCAGAACCACCCGGTCGACGAATGTGGGCACAGCGATCCTTTCCTAGGCATGCGAACGCCGCGCGGGACGACGATCGTCAATCCAACGCGGCGATCAGCACGAGGCGGCGGCATCGCCCGAGGGGCACGCCGCCGGACCTCCTCAGACTTCGGCGGTCTCCAGCGCCAGGATGTTCACGACGCGGCGACCACCACGGGTACCGAACTGCACGTGGCCCTCGGCCAGCGCGAACAGGGTGTCGTCCTTGCCCCGGCCGACGAGCGCGCCCGGGTGGAAGTGGGTGCCGCGCTGGCGGACGAGGATCTCGCCGGCCTTCACGTACTGCCCACCGAACCGCTTCACGCCCAGCCGCTGGGCGTTGGAGTCACGACCGTTGCGCGAGGAGCTCGCGCCCTTCTTGTGCGCCATCTCGCTCAGGCCTCTTTGGTCTCGATGCCGGTGACCTTCAGCCGGGTGAACTTCTGGCGATGACCCTGCCGCTTGTGGTAACCGGTCTTGTTCTTGAACTTGTGGATCCGGATCTTCGGACCCTTCACGACGCCGACGACCTCGGCGGTCACCGCGACGGACGCGAGCGCGTCCGCGTCGGTGGTGACCGACTCGCCGTCGATGAGCAGCAGGGCCGGAAGGTTCACGGCCGCACCCGTCTCACCGGGAAGAAGCTCGACGTCGACCACATCGCCGACGGCGACCCTGTGCTGCTTGCCGCCGCTGGCAACGACCGCGTACACCAGTTCTCCCTGCTCCTGATGGCTCGCGCGCACCTCGAAAGCCGCCGCGCGGGCTCGTCTCCTCAAGGTGCCCCGCGACCGTGCGCCCCGGCCATACCCGCCCGCGCGACCACCCGACGCTCTGAGAGTCATCCGTGGGATCCGCGCGGCGCTCGGTCGCTCATGATGAGCTGGCCAACGCCCGTCCGGAGTGGGCACCAAACCTACCCCGTGTCGCTCCACCCTACAGGCCCAATGACGAAAGGGGCTCACCGGCACCGGCTTGTTTGTGCGCGGCACGCCCGGCGACGATCTCCGCCGGAACCGGACCGGGGCGGACGGCCGCGCGCACCGGGCGGACGGCCGCGCGCATGGTCACTGGGGACCGGCCGTTCGGGGAGGCCGGCGACGACTCCCGACGATCGTCACTCTGCGTAGATAGCCAGTTCGGATGGGCGGATCGACCGGCACAGGTGGGTGACCTGGTATCTAGGACGGGATCACGCCCGGGTGATCCGGACGTGTCATGGCCACCGCACCGCGCGCCGGGGAACGATGGATCCGCGACGGATGAATCCGGCGGGGGCGGGAAGGCGACCGGCGATGACCGAGACGGAGTGGGAGACGGCCACCTGGGTGGCGAGCGCGATCGCGCTGGCCGCTGTGCTGGCGGTCCCGGTGACCTGCTGGCTGCTGCTGCACGGCCGAACCCTCCCGGCCCGGCTGGCGAGGGCGACGGCGGTCGCGCGGCGCTCCGAGGCCGCCGCGCGTCTCGGCGACCAGGACGACCTGGTGCAGACGCTCGTCGTTGCCACCTACGCGCTGCAGCTCGGCGACCACGACCGGGCCAGGGACGCGGTCGACGGCGCCCTGCGGCGCTCCCGGGTCACGCTCGACCAGCTGCTGGCCGAGGCCGGCCGCTCGGCGCTAACGAGCTGCGCCCCGCGGGCCGATCACACCGCACTGGCCGAGGTCGCACTGGCCGGCGATGCACTGGCCAACGTTGCACTGGCCGACCAGGATCACGATCCACGGTCCGGGCACGTCGCGACGGCCGATCACGGAACCGACCAGACCACAGCCCCGCGGGCCCCGGCCGAGCCAGCTCGGGCCCGCCCTACCGACACCCGGGGTGCCGCCGCGCACGTCGCGTCCGGCAGCCCCGACAAGCCACCGCGCGGACGCGCATGCCGGTCCGCAGCGCCGCTACGCGCCGCCACCCGTCGCCACGCGGCCTAGCCGGGTAGGTCCGCCAGGCGCGTCCGGCACGCGGCGCCCTTGGCGGCGGACCGGCCGACCTGCGTTTCGACCATCACCTGTGGGCCGAAAAGGACCGGGCCGGCCCTACAGGTGATGCCCAGTTCCACTGCCGATCTTCCAGGCGGAGGCCGGCGGCACGCCTGATCGCTATTCGGCCGACACGGTCGCCTCGACGGGCTCGGCCGGCTTGGCCACCGGACGCGACGCGCGCCGCGGCCGGCGGCCCCGCCCGCCGGCGGCGTCCCCGGAGATGCTGTCCGGGTCCGCCGAGTTGGCGAAGACGGTCGGCCCCGTCGACGTGGCGCCGTTCGGCTCCGCCGCGGCGGCGTCAGCGGAAGATCCGCCGTTGTGCTGGCTGCGGTCCGCCGCGCCGTTCACGGGCCAGCCCAGTCCGGCTGGCTCGCCGTCTGCTGACCGCGGCGGGTGGTCCCCGCTGTCCACCCCCGCTGCGGCGTCGGGCCAGCCCGTGCCGGCCTCGACGGTGCCCGCGGTGGCCGTGCCCGCGGTGGTCGTGCCCGCGGTGGTCGTGCCCGAGGTGGCCGCCTGCTGCGCCCCCGGCACCGTCCCGCCGACACTCGCCGCCACACCCTCGGTCGTGGTCGGCTGGGGCGCCGGCGGCACGTCCGCGGCGATGATCTGCGTCGTCGCCCGGCGGGCGCGCCGGGAACGACGGCCGGGCTCCCGCCCGCCGCCAGCCTCGGCGGCGGTCTCCGCCGTCCCGTCGCCTGATCCTTGGGTGACCTGGCCGTCGCTCTGGCCGTCGGCCGGGTCGAGGACGGCCGCCTGCTCGCCGTCGGCGAGGCCGGGCTGCTCGCCGCCACCGGGCGTCGCGGCCGCTCCACGCCGTCCCCCGCGCCGAAGCGGCGCCGGGATGGGGGTGGGCGCGACCGGGGCGTGGTGGCCGTCGAGGTTGATGATCAGGCCGCGGCCGTGGCAGTGCGGGCAGGACTCGCTGTACGCCTCCAGCAGGCCCTGGCCGACCCGCTTGCGGGTCATCTGGACCAGGCCCAGGCTGGTCACCTCGGCGACCTGGTGACGGGTCCGGTCCCGGCCGAGGCACTCGGTGAGCCGACGCAGCACGAGCTCGCGGTTGCTCTCGAGGACCATGTCGATGAAGTCGATGACGATGATCCCGCCGATGTCCCGCAGCCGCAGCTGGCGGACGATCTCCTCGGCGGCCTCGAGGTTGTTCTTGGTGACGGTCTCCTCGAGGTTGCCGCCCTTGCCGGTGAACTTGCCGGTGTTGACGTCGACGACGGTCATCGCCTCGGTCCGGTCGATCACCAGCGAGCCGCCCGACGGCAGCCACACCTTGCGGTCGAGGGCCTTGGCCAGCTGCTCGTCGACGCGGTACTCGGCGAACAGGTCGACCGTGCCGACGTGCCGGCGGACCCGGGGGCGTAGGTCGGGCGCGACCATGTCGACGTAGCTCTCGATGGTCTCGGCCTCGCCGGCGCCCTGGACGATCAGCTCGGTGAAGTCCTCGTTGAAGATGTCGCGGATCACCCGGACGACCAGGTCCGGCTCGCCGTAGAGCAGCGACGGGGCGCCGGCCTTCTGCGCCTTGCGGGCGATGTCCTCCCACTGCGCGGCCAGGCGCTCGATGTCACGCTCCAGCTCCTGCTCGCTCGCGCCCTCGGCAGCCGTCCGCACGATCACGCCGCCGTCCTCGGGGGTGATCTTCTTGAGGATGCTCTTGAGGCGGGAACGCTCGGTGTCCGGCAGCTTGCGGCTGATCCCGGCGCTCTGCCCGTCCGGCACGTACACCAGGTAGCGGCCGGGCAGGCTGATCTGGCTGGTCAGGCGGGCGCCCTTGTGGCCGATCGGGTCCTTGGAGACCTGCACGAGCACGGGCTGGCCCGGCTTGAGCACCTGCTCGATCTTGCGCGGCCGGCCCTCGAGCCCCGAGGCGTCGTAGTTGACCTCGCCGGCGTAGAGGACGGCGTTGCGGCCCTTGCCGATGTCGACGAACGCCGCCTCCATGCTGGCGAGCACGTTCTGGACCCGGCCGAGGTAGACGTTGCCCGCGTACGAGGCGGAGCTGGCCCTGGTGACGAAGTGCTCGACGAGAACACCGTCCTCCAGCACCGCGATCTGGGTGCGGTCGCCAGCGTTGCGCACGAGCATCCGGCGCTCGACGGACTCGCGCCGGGCGAGGAACTCCGCCTCGGTGACGATCGGCGGGCGCCGCCGGCCGACGTCGCGGCCCTCGCGCCGACGCTGCCGCTTCGCCTCGAGCCTGGTCGAGCCGCTGACCCCGCGGACGAGATCGTCGTCGCGGCGGGTCTCCCGGACGTGGACGACAGTGTTCGGCGGGTCATCCGGCGCGGTGGCCTCGTCGCTGCCCGCGGCCCGGCGGCGACGGCGGCGACGGCGGCGCGAACCGGCCCGGTCGTCGTCATCGTCCTCGTCCTCGTCGGCACCGGCGGTCGTGCCCCGCTCGTCGGCCTCGTCCTCGTCGGCGTCCTGGGCGGCCTGGTCGTCGGCCTCGCCGCCCGCGGACTCGGCGCCGTCGAGACCGTCCTCGTCCCCGCGCGCCCGGCCGCGGCCGCGGCGGCCGCGCCGCCGCCGCCGGGTGTTGGCGGCGTCCGAGTCGGCGTCGGAGTCGGCGTCGTCCAGGCCGGCCTCGGCCGCGCCGGCCTCGACGTCCTGGGTCTCCTCAGGCTCCAGCACGGCCACGTCGGCGATGATCGCCGGCGCCTCCTCGGCCGGCGAGGTCCCCGGCTCCGGTTCCGCGCGATCGGTCCGCTGCTCCGCGTCCCGGCCCCGGTCCCGGGTCCATTCGCGGTCGCGGTCACGGCCCCGGGGAGCCGCGGGCGCCTCGTGCACGGCGAGGTCGGGGGCCTGGAAGGTGACCGCGGTCACCGGCCGGCGGGCCACCCGCGGCGTGGACGCCTGCCTGTCCATACCCGCCGAGAAGGTCGATCCGGCGTTCCAGCGCGGGGCGGCCGAGCTGCCACCCGTGCCCGTCGGTGCGGCCGCCTCGGCATCGGGCGCCTCGACCGGCGGCGTCCCGAACGTCGCGGTCTCCGCCGTCGCGGTCGCCGACGTCGCGGTCGCCGACGTCGCGGTCGCCGACGCGGCGCCGGGAGCCACGGCGGCGGCGGCCGGCGCAGCGGCGGGCTCGACCTGGTCGGCCTGCTCGTCCGGCGTCGCCTCGGTGGCGGCCTCCTCGGCCGCGCGGGCACGGCGACTGGTCGCCCGGCGCCGCGTCCTGGCGGGCGCCGCGGCCGGCTCGGTCGCGCCGGGTGTCTGCGCCGTGGCGGGCGTCTCGGCGGTAGCGGTAGCCGCCGGGTCAGCGGGCACCTCGGCCACCGGCTCGGCGGCCTGCGGCGCTCCCGAGGGTGCCTCGCCGGCGGCGGCCGGCGCGGACTCGACGGCGGGCGTCGCCGCCGGCTCGGCGGCTGTCGACGCGGCGCGGCGCGGCGAGCGGCCACGCCGCCGGGCTGGGGCGGGTGCCTCCGCGGGCGCCTCGCCGACGGTTGGCGTCCCCGCCGCGGCCGGGACATCCTGAGCTGCCGGTGTGTCCTGAGCCGCCGATGCGTCCTGAGCTGCCGGTGTGTCCTGAGCTGCCGATGCGTCCTGAGCCGCCGGTGTCGGCGCCTCGACCGACCCGGCGTCGGCGCCGTCCGGCTCGGGCAGCGGGGTGAGCACGGCCCGCACAGCGCGACGTGCCCGCGACCGGCGGGGGGCCTCGGCGGCGGCCTCGGGGGCCGGCTCCGCGGTGGCCGATCCCTCGGCCGCGGCCGCGGCGCTGGCCTCGGAGACGGCGGGCGCTGGCGGGGTCACCGCCGCGGGAGCTGCCTTGGCGACCCCCCTTGGTGGGCGAACCGCCGCGACCGCGTCGGGCACCGCCGCCGCGGGCTCGGCGACGGTGGCCGGCTCGGCGCCGACCCCGGTCGGGGTCGGAGTCGGCGCAGCGGCGGCGTCGACCACGGGGGCGAGCTCGTCGTCCTCCGGAAGCGCCGCGGCAGTCGCGTCCGCGGTGGCCGCGGCTTCGGCTGGGTCTGGGGCGGCTAGGTCTGGGGCGGCCGGGTCTGGTGCGCCCGGCGCCGCGGTGGGTGGCGATGCGTCGTCGGGAGCCTGCTCGAAGGGCAGGGCGACGGACGCCTCCGTGGGGGGACCGGCCGGTCGGCCGGCCGCTCGACGGCGCCGTGGCGTGGCGACGGATTCCGCCGTCGTCAGCACTGTCTGGTTGTCGTCGCTGGGAGTCTGAGTGTCGTCGGGCACGGGATATGAAGCCTCCGGGCTCCCGGGCGCGCTGCCCTATGGCAGTCGCGGCCGCGCAGAAGCCGCTGTCTCGTCGGCGGACGAACCGCCGTAATCCTGCGACGCCCTGGCATCAAGCAGTGAGTCGACTCGCCAGCCGGCCCGTCTCGCTGTGGTGCGGCGCCCCGGAGGGGGCGGCCAACGGGTCCGCCAAGGTCCCGTCCGAGCGGATCAGTCCCTGCTCGAGCCTGGTTGGCTCCGGTGGGACCGGAAACGTCAGCGGCGAGACCACGCCGAGGGCGGTCAGCACGTCGTCTGGTCGTACAGCGGGCGTCGTATGCCGCACGACCACATCCAGTATCGCACAGTCGTGCGCGTCCGCACGGCAAACGCCGCAGATCACCGCCCGCCGCACGTCGACGAGGGCCCGACCGGACTTGGTTCTCCGCTCCACCTCGACGCTTTCGCGCGCCAGCAGCAGGTCCAGCGCGCTCGCCACGTCGTCGACCGGCACGCCCGGGACGCGGATGCTCCACCGGGACGCCTCGATCCGTTCGGCCAACGACCCGCCGACCGCCGGTACGCACTCGACCAGGTCGAACCCGGGCGGGAGCGCCGCGTCGAGCGCCACCCGCAGGGCCTCCGGATCGACGTCCACCGTGAGGGAGATCTCGACGAACTCCGTCTCGCTGGCCGCGCCCGTCGGCACACCCCCGATCCACGAGACCTTCGGATGCGGGCTGAAGCCGGCCGAGAAGGCGACCGGCACGCGCGCCCGGCGCAGACCCCGCTCGAAGGTGCGGGCAAGGTCGAGCTGGGAGAGGAAACGCAGCCGGCCGCGCTTGGCGAACCGCAGCCGTACCCGCGCCACCGGCGGCGGCGGGGGCGGCCCCTCAGGGCGCCGCGGCGGCACGGGCCTTCTCCTTGCCCGTCGCGACCGTCGCGACCGTCGCGGCCGACGTCGACGCCGGCTCCTCGGCCGCCGGGGGAGTGCGCGCCGGCAGGGGTGCCACCGGCGTCAGCGGCAGCAGGGTGCGGCGGGTCGGGCCGATCTCGATCTGCGAGCCCGTCGTCGGGCAGACGCCGCAGTCGTAGCAGGGCGTCCACCGGCAGTCCTCGACCTCGGCCGCGCCGCGCAGCGCGTCCTGCCAGTCCGACCACAGCCAGTCACGGTCGAGGCCCGCGTCGAGGTGGTCCCAGGGCAGCACCTCGTTCTCGGGGCGCTCCCGGGTGGTGAACCAGTCCAGCGAGAGGCCGAGCGGCTCCAGCTCGGCGGCCGCCGAGCGCTCCCAGCGCTCGAAGGAGAAGTGCTCGCTCCAGCCGTCGAAGCGGCCGCCCTCGCGCCAGACCCGCTCGATCACTCGGCCCACCCGGCGATCGCCGCGTGCGAGCAGGCCCTCGATGATCCCCGGCCGGCCGTCGTGGTAGCGGAACCCGACGGCGCGGGAGATCTCCCGGTCGGCCCGGACGGTGTCCCGCAGCAGCTGAAGCCGCTGGTCGGTGACCTCCCAGGGCGCCTGCCCGACCCACTGGAACGGCGTGTGCGGCTTGGGCACGAATCCGCCGATGGAGACCGTGCAGCGGATGTCGCGGTGTCCGCTGGCCTTGCGGCCGGCCCGGATCACCTCCCGGGCGAGCCTGGCGATGCCGAGCACGTCCTCGTCGGTCTCCGTCGGCAGGCCGCACATGAAGTAGAGCTTCACCTGCCGCCAGCCCTGCGCGTACGCGGTGCTCACGGTGCGGATCAGATCCTCCTCGCTGACCATCTTGTTGATGACCTTGCGAAGACGTTCCGATCCACCTTCCGGGGCGAAGGTCAGCCCACTGCGGCGACCGTTGCGGGAGAACTCGTTGGCCAGCGTCACGTTGAACGCGTCGACCCGGGTCGACGGCAGCGACAACGACGTCGCGGTGCCCTCGTAACGGTCCGCCAGCTGGGTCGCGAGCGCGCCGATCTCGCTGTGGTCGGCGCTCGACAGCGACAGCAGCCCGACCTCGTTGAACCCGGTCGCCGACAGCCCGGTGTCGATCATCGCGCCGATCGTGTCGATCGACCGCTCGCGGACGGGCCTGGTGATCATCCCGGCCTGGCAGAAGCGGCAGCCGCGGGTGCAGCCGCGGAAGATCTCCACGCTCATCCGCTCGTGCACGGTCTCCGCGAGGGGCACCAGCGGCGCCTTCGGGTACGGCCACGAGTCCAGGTCCGTCAGCGTGTGCTTCGCCGGACGGGCCGGGATGTCGTCCCGGTTGGGGGTGACCGCGTCGATCGGGCCGTCGTCGCGGTAGCTGACGTCGAAGAACGCCGGCACGTAGACGAGGCGACGCCGGGCCAGGCGGGTGAGCAGCTCGGTGCGGCCGCCGGGCGAGCCCGCGTCCTTGAACGTGCGGACCACGTCGGTGATGTCGAGGACGGCCTGCTCGCCGTCGCCGAGGACGGCGGCGTCGATGAAGCCGGCGACGGGCTCCGGGTTGAACGCGGAATGCCCACCGGCGATCACCAGCGGGTGCTCGTCGCCGCGGTCGGCCGCGTGCAGCGGGATGCCGGCGAGGTCGAGCGCGGTCAGCAGGTTGAGGTAGCCGTGCTCGCTGGCGAAGCTCACGCCGAGCAGGTCGAAGTCGCCGACCGGCCGGTGGGCGTCGACGGTGAACTGGGGCACGTCGTGCTCACGCAGCAGCGCCTCCAGGTCTGGCAGCACCGCGTAGGTCCGCTCGGCGAGGACGTCCGGCTGCTCGTTGAGGACCTCGTAGAGGATCTGCAGGCCCTGGTTGGGCAGGCCCACCTCGTAGGCGTCCGGATACATCAGACACCAGCGGACGACGGCCGACTCCCACGGCTTGACGGTGGAGTTCCCCTCGCCGCCGACGTACTGCACGGGTTTGCGGACCCTCGGCAGCAGCGGCTCCAGGCGTGGGAACACCGACTGTCCAGGCATGCTGGTCAGCCTACCCAGCGTCAGAGAGCGTACGGGTCGGTGCGCGACCTTAGTCGGACGTTCTGCAACAGACCGACGGCGATCATGTTCGCGAACATCGACGAGCCGCCGTACGACACGAACGGCAGCGGCAGACCGGTGACCGGCATGATTCCGAGCGTCATCCCGATGTTGACGAACGCCTGGAAGGCGAACCAGCACACCACTCCCGTGCCGACGAGCGCGCCGAACGAGTCGTCGGAGTCCTTCGCGATCGACAGCGCCCGCCACAGCACCACCCCGAGCGCGACCAGGATCCCGCCGGAGCCGAGGAAGCCGAGCTCCTCCCCGGCGACGGTGAACACGAAGTCGGTCTGCTGCTCCGGGACGAACTGCCCCTGGGTCTGCTGGCCGTGCAGCAGGCCGCGGCCGTAGATCCCGCCGTTGGCGATCGCCGTCTTGGCCTGGTCGACGTTGTAGCCGGTGGTCGAGTTGGTGGCGGCGTCGGCGGAGACGAACGAGGTGAGCCGGGCCTCCTGGTAGGGCTTGAGCAGGTGGAACTGCAGGATCGCCGCGCCGAAGAGGACGCCCCCGAGCAGCAGGCCGAGCACCCAGCGCCGGGGCGCTCCGCTCACCGCCAGCATGCCGAGGATGACGAAGACCAGCACCATCACCGTGCCGAAGTCCGGCTGCAGCATGATCAGGCCGATCGGGACCAGCGTGAGCGTGAGGACGACGATCACGTCGATGTCGCCGGGGTGGGTGGTGCGCACACCCTCGCGGCTGTCGCGTTTCTCGCCGAGGATCATCGCGACGCCGACGATCAGCGCGACCTTGGCGAACTCGGACGGCTGCAGCTGAAAACCGGCGGGCAGCACGATCCACGAGTGCGCCCCGTTGATCGTGCTGCCGACGAGGAGCACCGCCACGAGGCCGAGCAACGAGCCCAGGTAGACGAACGGGGCATAGGCGCGCAGCAGCCGGTAGTCGAGCAGCATCGCGCCGGTCCCGAGTATCAGGCCGATCGCCAGGTTCATCAGGTGCCGCTTGAGGAAGAGGTTCGGGTCCCCGCCCGCGTCCGCGAGCCGCTGCTTGGTCGCCGACCAGACAAGCAGGGCGCCGAGCACCGACATGGCGAGCACCGCGCCCAGCAGCACCCAGTCGAGCCGACGCAGCGGCGAGTGCCGGCCGGAGGCCCGGTCGCGCAGCTGCCCAATCCGGCCGCGCAGCGCGACCGGCGACGACCGCAGCGCCGTCGACCCGGCTTCGTCCACTGTGTCTCCTGTTCGCTCCGGGGCCGGGCCTCCGCGAGGCGCGCCTCCGCGCCCAGCGCGCTTGCCTGCCGCTGAACGTCGCCAACCCACAGTGACTTCCGCGCGGGGCCACTTCGCTTCGCTCGTTGGCCGGCCTTCGCGAGGTGCGCCTCCGCGCCTTTCGACCGCCGACCGCCGACCGCCGACCGCCGGGCACGATCGCCGACCGTGATCGGCGATCGTGCCCCGGGGTGGTCGTGAATCGACGCCGGGAGCGACCACCGTGGGGCAGAAACGGCGATCATGCTGGGCGGTGGCGCGGGACGAGCGGCCGCCCGGCGCTAGCCGCTTCTCGGGGTGGGTGGCGCGCGCGGGCCGGTGGACGGGTTGGGAGGTCCGATGGCGGGTCCGGTACTCGCGGGCGGCGACGTGGTCAGCGCCGCCGGCGCGGCCCCACCGCCTCCCCCGGCCGTCGGGTCCGTGCCGTCGGACGCCGGCGGCAACGCGGCCGGAGCCGGCGTCGCCGCCGCCCCGCCGGTCGTGTCCGCCGGCGCCGGCGCGAGGGCGGCGTCTCGGCCGACCGCCGGCAGGTCCGCGGGCGGCAGGCCGCCGGGCAGCTCCGCCGGCCGGCCCACCCCGAAGATCGCCTGGTAGATCGCCTTGGCCGCGGGCGCGGCGTAGGTCGCGCCGGTGCCGGAGTCCGGGATGTTGACGACGATGGCGTAACGCGGGTCGTTCACCGGCGCGAACGAGGCGAACCAGGACGTGTCGCCGTGGCCCTCGACCTCGGCGGTGCCGGTCTTGCCGCCGACCGGGATGACGTTGCTCGGCCAGTCCCCGAACACGCCGGTCGCCGTGCCGCCGGCCTCCGTCGTCACGCCGTGCAGCGAGTCCCGGATGTAGGACAGCACCTCGGGCGGGACGGGCAGCTTGCCCTTCACCTTCGGCTCGAACCGCTGGACGACCTTCCCGTCCGGCGAGACGACGGCCTTGGCGAGCTGGGGCTCGTAGAGCGTGCCGCCGTTGGCGATCGCCGCGTAGGCCGCGGCGAGCTGCAGCGGACTGATCGACAGGTACTGGCCCTGGCCGATGGCGAACTGCGCGGCCGCGCCGGCGTTGTACAGGTATCCGTCGGCGCACGCCTCGACGGCGTACTGCTGGTAGCGCTTCGCGGTCGTCGGATCCTTGACGTCCGGGTAGCCGTTCTTCGCCCGCTCGCAATAGGAGCCCTTCAGCTCCTCCCAGATCGCCTTCGCCTGGTCCCGGTCGACGACGCTGCCCGTCGTCTCGCCCGGCAGGTCGATGCCGGTGCGCGCGCCGAAGCCCACCGCCCGGGCCATGTTCACGAAGTTCTCGGCGGCCGGGGCGTATGGGCCCCGGCCGTTGCGCAGGCCGCCGTCGCGCAGCCACTCGTCGTAGGCGAACTTGTCGAAGATGACGTCGCAGGAGATCACCAGCGCCTGGTGCAGGGTGATCGGGCCGGCGGACGACCCCTCGAAGTTGTGGAAGGTCTGGCTGCCGATCTGCAGCGTCGGCGCGCAGTCGAACTTCTGGTTCGGCTTCGCGCCGAGCCTCGACATCGCGACGGCGGTCGACACCGGCTTGAACGTCGACCCGACGGCGCCGGAGCCCTGGTAGGCGCGCGACAGCAGCGGGATGCCGTTGGCCGGGTCGGACAGGGCCGCGTAGTCCTGCTGGGAGATCCCGCCGATGAACACCGACGGGTCGTAGGTCGGCAGGCTGGCGAGGGCCACCACGCCGCCGGTCTTCACGTCCAGCACGACCGCGGACGCGGTCCGGGCCTGCGCGCCGCCCGGCAGCTTGTCCAGCGTCGAGCGCAGCGCCTCCTCGGCGGCCTGCTGGACGCCGCGGTCGAGGTTGAGCACCAGGTGGTCGCCGGGGACGGGGGCGGTGTCCGACGCGGTCCCCGAGACCCGGCCGAACCGGTCCACCTCCAGGCCCTGCACGCCGTCGACGCCGCGCAGCTCGGAGTCATAGACGGACTCCAGCCCGGCGACGCCGACCAGGCTGTTGAGGTGGTAGGCCCCGGGCGTCGCCTCGGGGTCCTTGCCCTGCTTCTTCAGGTCGGCTTCCTGCCGGTCGAGCTGGTCCTGGCTGACGGGCGCCAGGTAGCCGAGCTCGTGCGCGCCGAGCGAGCCGAACGGGTACTCGCGTACGGCCTGCAGGTCGGCCGTCACGCCGGGGAACCGCTCGGGATGCTCGATGATCGCCAGCGCCTGCGCGGGGCTCACGTCGCCGGCGATCGGCACCGGCTGGTACGGCGAGCCGTTCCAGCACGGCTGGGGGATCTTCGGGCCGCAGAAGCGGACCTTCTTCTCGATGTCGTCGACCGACATGCCGATCACCGACGAGAGAGCGGCGAAGACCGCCTTGCCGCCGTCGCGCTGCCGGTCGGTGGCGGAGCGGTTCACCGAGATGACCAGCGAGCTGCGGTTGCGCACCAGCTGCTCGCCCTGGTCGTCGAGGATCATGCCGCGCGGGGCGGGGGTGACGACCTCGCGGACGCGGTTGGTCTCGGCGACCTTGCGGTAGTGGTCGCCGTCGAGGATCTGCAGCACCCACAGCCGCGCGCCCAGAGTGATCAGCAGCGAGACGGCGAGCACCCGCAGCACGATGATGCGGACGCGCATCCCGTCGTTCACGGCCGCCGCCCGCCCCGCGCCCGCCTGGTCCGGCGGACGCCGGCGGCCATCGCGGGGAAGAGGAACGGGGTCAGCAGCGCGGCGTACAGCGCCGCCACCACGGCGCGCAGCAGCGCCTGCGCGGGCGTCCCGGCGGCGACGTCGCTGATCAGCCCCGCGACGGCGACGTTCGCGAGCGTGCCGCCGGCGACGGCGCCGGACACGACGATCAGCGCGATCGCGACCGACCGCTCGGTCGCGTCGGCGAGCAGGCCGACGAGGTAGCCGAGCAGGCAGCAGACGAGCGCCGACCGGCCGAGCACGTGGGTGGACATCAGGTCGCCGAACAGGCCGACGACGAAGCCGAGCAGCGCGCCGGTGACCGGCCCCTCCAGCAGGGCCGCCGTGGCGAGCAGCAGCAGCACGAGGTCCGGGTGGCCACCGGGCAGCGGCAGCCGCGCGACGACGCTGACCTGGGCGATGGCGGCCGCGAGCAGCGCGAGGGCGAGCAGCGCGAACGTCAGCGGGTGGACCTCGCCCTCCCGGTCCGGCTCGAACAGCTGCACGGTCATCCGCTGGTGTCCCCTCCCCCGGCCGGCGGGGTGCGCGGCGTCAGCACCCGGTCGCCGGGGTCCGTCGGCGGCTTGCCGACGACGATGCCGACCAGGTCGAGCGTGCCGACGGAGACGTAGGGCTTCACCTCGGCCGTGCGCGACAGCCCGTCCGCGTCGGTGACCTTGGTGACCTCGCCGATCGGCACGCCGGCGACGTAGTCGAGGCTGCCGAAGGTGACCAGCCGTTCGCCGGGCCGGACCCGGTACGAGGCGTCGTAGAGCGTGAAGACGAGCGTGCCGGGGCCGGAGCCGCCGGCGACGGAGCCGAGCAGCTGGGTCCCCTCGAGGCGGGCGCCGATCCGGCTGCGCGGGTCGCAGAAGAGCCGGACGACGGCGGTGTGCTCGGACAGCGAGACGACCGTGCCGACCAGGCCCTTCGCATTGATCACGATCTTGTCGGTGGCGAGGCCGTCGGCCCGGCCGGCGTTGACGGTGACGGTCCAGTCGGTGCCGCTGACGTCGCCGATGGCGATCACCTTGGCCGGCACGATCGTGTACTGGCCCTTGTCGGCGAGCAGCCGCAGCGACGACAGCTCCGTCGCCTGCCGGGTGATCTCGCCGTCGTCGGCGAGCTGGCGGCGCAGGTCCGCGTTCTGCTTCGCGAGCTCGTCGGCGCGGTCGTGGTAGCGGTTCGGGTGGAACAGCGACGACGCGGTCCGCCCGATCGGGCGCACCACGGCGGTGACGCCGCTCTCGACGCCGCCGACGACCGAGTGCACGACGCCGCGGGCGCCGCCGGAACTCTCGCCGGTCCGGTAGTCGACGGTGATCAGCGTGAAGGTGATGACGAGCAGGAGCGCGACGATGAGCCGTGAACGCCTCAGGTCACGTCCCACGACAGCTCCCCAATCCTCCGGCTCGACGCACCGTTGCGCCGCCGACGTCACCATGCTCACGAGGCGCGTTCGGCGCCCGCTCTCGACACCCGGTGACAAACCGCCCGCCGGCACGGACGAACAAGCGCGACCGCGGGTTCCCGACACGCCGCAATGTTCGAGGCATTGTCTGCCCGGCGCGCAGTTGTTTCGTCAACCATTACGGCGCCAAACCACAACGCGGGACGGCGAGCGGAGCCGGGCCTCAACCCGGCCCGCTCACCGCCGGGGCTCGGAGATGAGGACCTGCTGGAGCGCCTCGAACTCCTCGACGCATTTGCCGGAGCCCATCGCGACGGAGTGCAGCGGATTGTCGGCGATGTGGATCGGCATGCCGGTCTCGTTGCGCAGCCGCTCGTCCAGGCCGCGCAGCAGCGCGCCGCCGCCGGTGAGCACGATGCCCCGGTCCATGATGTCCCCGGCCAGCTCGGGCGGGCAGCGGTCCAGCGTGACCTTGACGGCGTCGATGACGGCGTTCACCGGCTCCTCGATCGCCTTGCGGATCTCCTCAGCCGTCACCACGATCGTCTTCGGCAGGCCGGTGACCAGGTCGCGCCCGCGGATCTCGGCGCTCGGCTCGTCCGGGACCTTGAACGCCGAGCCGATCGCCATCTTGATCTCCTCGGCGGTCCGCTCGCCGAGCATCAGCGAGTACTCCTTCTTGACGTACGAGATGATCGCCGTGTCCAGCTCGTCGCCCGCGATCCGGATCGACTGGCTGGTCACGATGCCACCAAGCGAGATCACCGCGACCTCGGTGGTGCCGCCGCCGATGTCCACGACCATGTTGCCCGTGGGCTCGTGCACCGGCAGGCCGGCGCCGATGGCGGCGGCCATCGGTTCCTCGATGATGTAGACGCGGCGGGCGCCCGCCTCGTAGCCGGCGTCCTTCACGGCCCGCTGCTCGACGCCGGTGATACCGCTCGGCACGCACACGACCAGCCGCGGCTTGGCGAAGTGCCGGCGGCGGTGCACCTTCTGGATGAAGTAGCGCAGCATCCGCTCGGTGGTCTCGAAGTCGGCGATCACGCCGTCCTTGAGCGGGCGGACCGCGACGACGTTGCCCGGGGTCCGACCGATCATGCGCTTGGCGTCGGTCCCGACCGCGAGGATGCCCGTGGTGGTGGTGTTGATCGCGACGACGCTCGGCTCGTTGAGCACGATCCCGCGCCCGCGCACGTAGACGAGCGTGTTGGCGGTGCCAAGGTCGACCGCCATGTCACGACCGAGGAATGACAAAGAACTGGACATCGTCGGGCCGACCCTCCCGGAGATGCGGTCCTGGGGCGCCACCGCGCTCGGCCCGGGTTCGCCGGGCCCGCCGGCCCGCCCTCGAACAGATCAAGGTTCTTAGGCTGTGAGACTTCGGGGTTCTGGAGATGTCACGGTGCTGCTCTGGCTTCGCTATCACTCACTTCGGTCATACAGGCTTCTACTTGGCGATGCTGACCATGGCGCAGGCGGGGGACGCCGATACCACGGCCATTGGAACCGCATGTGCTTCTGTACGTCGAGCGGGTGGGCCGCGCGTGGGACGATTCGGGGGCTTCCGGCGAGCCCCGTGGCGACACCTCAAAGATTAGACCGCCGCACCGACAGCCCGCCGCCCAGCGCGGACGTGTCACCCTGGGTACCGACGGGCCACCGCCACCCAGGCGCGCCCTCGCCGCCCATCACGGTCGGTCCGGGAGCCATCGCCAGCCGCGGGCGCGTTCGCCCGCCTACAGGTGGTCCTACCCTCGCAAAGCGCCCGCCCGGTCCGCGGGACGCCACGCCGGGCCGGCCCCAGGGCTCACCCACGACGTGCGGCCCCGGCCGGAAAGCAGACGGGCGGGCACCCCCAGTTCAGGAGGGGCCCCCGCCCGTCGTCACTGCGCCGAACACGCCCGGCGCGGCCGTCAGCCCAGGCCGGGGAAGAACAGGTCGATCTCGCGCTTGGCGGACTCGGGCGAGTCGGAGCCGTGGACGAGGTTCTGGCCGATCTCCAGCGCGTAGTCGCCGCGGATCGATCCGGGAACGGCCTTCACCGGGTCGGTCACGCCCATCAGGCCACGCGTGCCCTCGATCGCCCGCGGGCCCTCGACGACCAGCGCGACCAGCGGGCCGGAGGTGATGAACTCGACCAGCTCACCGAAGAACGGCTTGCTCGCGTGCTCGCCGTAGTGCGTCTCGGCGACCGACTTCTCCAGCGTGCGCAGCTCCAGGGCGACCAGGCCGAGGCCCTTGCTCTCGAGCCGGCTGATGATCTCCCCGACGAGGCCGCGGCTGACGCCGTCGGGCTTGACCAGGACGAGGGTGCGCTCGGCGGACACCTGACTCCTCATTTCACGTCATCGTTGACAGAGTGGATCCAACGCACTGAGCCGATCTCGTCGGGCCGGTCGCGTCGTCGTCGGCACGGAGGCCGAAGCCCCGGCGTGCCAGGCCCAACCTACCGGACCTCATCGGGCCAGCAGGTGGCGTGCCTCGCCCACGGTCGTCAGCGACCCGGCCACGACGACGCCGCCCCCGCCGAGCTCGGTGCCCTCCTCGACGAGCCGCACCGCGGCGTCGATCGCGTCGTCGAGCCGGGGCGCGACCTCGACCCGGTCCGCGCCGAAGACCTCGACGGCCACGGCGGCGAGGTCGTCGACCGGCAGCGCCCGCGGCGACGCACTCTGCGTGACGACGACGGAGGTGAACACCGGCTCCAGCACGGACAGCATCCCGGCGGCGTCCTTGTCCGCGAGGATGCCGACGACGCCGACGACCACGTCGAAGGCGAACGAGTCGGTGAGCGCCTCGGCGAGCGCCTGCGCGCCGCCGACGTTGTGCGCCCCGTCGAGCACGATCGTCGGCGACCGTCGGACGATCTCGAGCCGCCCGGGCGACGACACCTGCGCGAACCCGGCCCGGACGGCGTCGGCGTCCAGCGGCGCGGACCCGCCGCCCAGGAACGCCTCCACGGCGGCCAGCGCGCACGCGGCGTTGTGCGCCTGGTGCTCGCCGTGCAGCGGCAGGAAGATCTCGTCGTATTCGCCGCCGAGGCCGCGCAGCGTCAACATCTGGCCGCCCACGGCGATCCGGCGGCGGGCCACCCCGAACTCCAGGCCCTCGCGGGCGAGCGTCGTTCCGAGCTCGGCCGCCCGATCGGCGAGCACCCGGGCCGCGGCCAGCTGCTGGGTGCCGACGACGGCCAGGCCGCCGGGCCGCAGGATGCCGGCCTTCTCCGCGGCGACCTGCTCGACCGTCGAACCCAGCTCAGGGTGGTCGAGCCCGATCGGCGTGATCACCTGCACGGCGCTGTCGACGACGTTCGTCGCGTCCCAGGTCCCGCCCATCCCGACCTCGACGACGCCGACGTCGACCGGGGCGTCGGCGAACGCGGAGAATGCCATCGCGGTCAGCAGCTCGAAGAAGGTGACCCGCTCGGCGTGCCGGCCGTCGACGAGTTCCACGTAGGGCAGCACGTCGTCGAACGCCCGCGCGAACACCTCCGGCCCCGCCGGCTGCCCGTCGATGCTGATCCGCTCGGTGACGCTCTCCAGGTGCGGCGACGTGTACCGGCCGGGGCGCAGCCCGAAGGCGCGCAGCAGCGCGTCGATCATCCTCGCGGTCGACGTCTTGCCGTTCGTACCGGTGATGTGGATCACCGGGAAGGAGCGCTCCGGGTGGCCGAGCAGGTCGACCAGGTCACGCATCCGTTCCAGGTCCGGAATCATCCGGTGCGGGTACCGCCCGGCGAGCGCCTTCTCGACCCGCGACAGCTCGTCCCCCGCCGCACCCCGGCCGTCGTCGTAGCCCGCCTGCGTCCCGTCGTGCCCGTCATCCACCACGCACGAAGGTTATCTGCCACCGGGCGGCTAGCCGACCGGGCCGACGGCCGCCGGCGCCCGCCGGCGGCCGACCGCCCCGCCTACGCGCTTTTTTCCTGGCGGGTCGTGCGCTTGGCGGCGCTGATGTCGCGCGGGACGAGGGTGGGGTTCACGTGCTCCAGGACGACCTCGCGGGTGACGACGACCCGGGCGACGTCCTTGCGGCTCGGAATGTCGTACATCACCGACATCAGCACCTCCTCCATGATGGCGCGCAGGCCGCGTGCGCCGGTGCCGCGCAGGATCGCCTGGTCGGAGATCGCCTCCAGCGCGTCGGAGGTGAAGTCGAGGTCGACGTTGTCCAGCTCGAACAGCCGCTTGTACTGGCGGACGAGGGCGTTCTTCGGCTCCGTCAGGATCCGGATCAGCGCCTCGCGGTCCAGGTTCTGCACACTGGTGAGGACGGGCAGCCGGCCGATGAACTCGGGGATCATCCCGTACTTGAGCAGGTCCTCCGGCATGACGTCGCCGAAGACGTCGGCGGCGTCCGGGTCGTCCTTGCCGTGCAGGACCGCGCGGAAGCCCAGCGACTTCTTGCCGATCCGCGACTCGATGATCCGGTCAAGCCCCGCGAACGCGCCGCCTACGATGAACAGCACGTTCGTCGTGTCGATCTGGATGAACTCCTGGTGCGGGTGCTTGCGGCCGCCCTGCGGCGGAACGCTCGCGGTCGTGCCCTCGAGGATCTTCAGCAGCGCCTGCTGCACGCCCTCGCCGGAGACGTCCCGGGTGATGCTCGGGTTCTCCGACTTCCGGGCGATCTTGTCGACCTCGTCGATGTAGATGATCCCGGTCTCGGCCTTCTTGACGTCGTAGTCAGCCGCCTGGATCAGCTTGAGCAGGATGTTCTCGACGTCCTCGCCGACGTACCCGGCCTCGGTGAGGGCGGTGGCGTCCGCGATCGCGAACGGCACGTTGAGCATCCGGGCGAGCGTCTGCGCGAGCAGGGTCTTGCCGCAGCCGGTCGGCCCGAGCAGCAGGATGTTGCTCTTGGCCAGCTCGACGTCGCCCTTGCCGCCCTCGCCCTGGGCGGCGCCGCCGGCCTGGATCCGCTTGTAGTGGTTGTAGACCGCGACCGACAGCGTCTTCTTCGCCGTCTCCTGGCCCACCACGTAGCCGTCGAGGAACTCGTAGATCTCCCGCGGCTTGGGCAGCTCATCCCACTTGAGCTCGGAGGACTCGGAGAGCTCCTCTTCGATGATCTCGTTGCAGAGATCGATGCACTCGTCGCAGATGTAGACGCCAGGACCGGCGATGAGCTTCTTCACCTGCTTCTGCGACTTCCCGCAGAACGAACACTTCAGCAGGTCGCCGCCATCACCGATGCGTGCCACCGAGGACTCAGTCCCTTCGTCCAGACGCTGGGATCGCCTGCAGCTCGGGGGCGGCTGGCGCCGCCCGGTCGTCGCATGTTTTGTGAGCAACCTGCCTGTGAGCAACCTGCCGGCCCGTTCGGGCTGTCACGACCGACGCCCCCGCACCCGCCGCGGCCGGCCCGAACAGCCGCCGGACCCGCCACCGCGGAAGATGTCCCGTGGGGGACGGTACCCCGCCTCACCGTCCAGTGAGAGCCCTATCGCGCGGCTCATTCCCGTGTGTGTCGCTGCCGACCGACCCCGCCAGGCGTGCGAAGGAAGAGCATTTTCGCACGCCCCTGGGCCTTCCAGCGTACGGCCAACAGGGGACCGTCAGCGGGCAGCCGCCAGACGAGACGACTTGCGGGTCTTGATCACTTCGTCGATGAGGCCGTACTCCTTGGCCTCGTCAGCAGAAAGAATCTTGTCGCGCTCGATGTCGCGGCGGATCTGCTCCTCGGGCTTGCCGGTGTGGTCGGCGAGCATCCGCTCCAGCAGCGAGCGCATGCGAAGGATCTCCTTCGCCTGGATCTCGATGTCGCTCGACTGGCCCTCACCCGAACCGGACGGCTGGTGGATGAGGATCCGGCTGTTCTGCAGCGCGAACCGCTTGCCCGGGGTGCCGGCGGCCAGCAGCACGGCCGCGGCCGACGCGGCCTGGCCCATGCAGATGGTCTGGATGTCCGGCCGGACGAACTGCATCGTGTCGTAGATCGCCGTCAGCGAGGTGAACGAGCCACCGGGCGAGTTGATGTAGATCGAGATGTCCCGGTCCGGGTCCTCGGACTCGAGGAAGAGCAGCTGCGCCATGACGTCGTTGGCCGACACGTCGTCGATCTGGACGCCGAGGAAGACGATGCGCTCCTTGAGCAGCTTCGAGTACGGGTCCATGCCGTACTCGCCGCGGGACGTCTTCTCGATGATGTTCGGCAGCACGTAGCGGCCGGTCTGCTGATAGTGGGACATGATCGTGCCCTCCGAAGAAGCTCTGGCGCCGGACCGTCAGGAATGCCGGGACTAGCTGGGCACGTCGCTCGGCACCTGGCCGGCCCGCTGGACGACGTGGTCGACGAAGCCGTAGTCCTTCGCCTCCTCGGCCGTGAACCAGCGGTCACGGTCGGAGTCCCGCTCGATCTGCTCGATCGGCTGGCCGGTGTGGAAGGCGATCCGCTCCTGCATCGTGCGCTTGGTGTAGAGCATCTGCTCGGCCTGGATCGCGATGTCGGACGCGGTGCCGCCGATGCCACCGGACGGCTGGTGCATCATGATCCGCGCGTGCGGCAGCGAGTAGCGCTTGCCCGGCGCGCCCGCGCACAGCAGGAACTGCCCCATCGACGCGGCCAGGCCCATCGAGAAGGTGGCGACGTCGTTCGAGACGAACTGCATCGTGTCGTAGATCGCCATACCCGCGCTGACCGAGCCACCCGGCGAGTTGATGTACAGCGAGATGTCCTTGGTCGGGTCCTCGGCGCTCAGCAGCAGCAGCTGCGCGCAGATCTGGTTCGCGATGTTGTCCGCGACCACCGAGCCGAGCACGATGATCCGCTCCCGCAGGAGGCGGTTGTAGACGTCGTCACCGAACCCCGGCCCACCCTGGCCCGGCGACCGGAGGCTCGGGCCACCCGGCACGGCCAGACTTGGCACTGCGAACTCACTCACGGTCGGCTCCAATACCTGCGGGCGACAGCTTGACCGGCTCGACACTATCTGTGACCCGCACCGGTTCCGGCCCATCCGGCTCGATGTTCGCGCTAGGCAGAGCAACAGGAGGCGGGTTGCCTTCGCCCCCGACGTGGCTCGGCCCCCGCGCGCGTGTCGCGGGGGCCGAGGAGGTCACGGGTGTACTACAGGCGGGGCCGCCTAGTGGTTGTGGCCTTCGTGGTCGTGATCGTGGCCTTCGTGGTCGTGGTCGTGGCCTTCGTGGTCGTGGCCCTCGTGGTCGTCGAGGTCGATGTCGAGGTCGTCGGAGACCTCCGCACGCTCGGGAAGCTCCAGGGTGACCGGGGCGTCGTCGGCGTCCACGACCGTCGCGGTGCGCAGCAGGTGCAGCAGGGCCTTGTTGCGCATCACGTCGGACATCAGCGCGGTCAGCCCCGCGCCGTTCCCGGACGCGAGCTGCTGGGCGTACTGCTCGGGAGCGACGCCCATCCGCTGCGAGAGCAGGATCACCTGCTCCATCAGCTCACCCTGGTCGATCCCGATCGACTCGGTGCGCACCACCGTGTCGAGGATGAACTGCGACTTGATCGCCTTCACGGCCGAGTCGCGGACCTGGGTGTCGAACTCCTCAGGCTCCTGCTCGAGCGTCTTGAGGTAGGTCTCCTTGTCGACGCCGAACCGCTCGAGGTCGTGGCCGAGCCGGTGCTCACGCGCCTCGATCTCGGACGCCAGCACCGAGTCGGGCACCGGCACGTCGACGGCCTCGACGAGCTGCTCCAGCAGGCGCTCCCGGGCCTGGTTGACCTGCTCGAAGCGGCGGGTGCCCTCGAGCCGCTGCCGAACGTCGGCCTTGAGCTCGTCCAGCGTGTCGAACTCGCTGGCCGTCGTCGCGAAGTCGTCGTCGAGCTCGGGGAGCTCCTTCTCCTTGACGCCGCGCACGACCGCGGTGACCTGGGCGGTCTGGCCCTTCAGGTCGCCGGCGAGCAGCTCGGTGTCGAAGGTGCGGCTGTCGCCCTCGCTGGCGCCGATGATCGCCTCGTCGACACCCTCGATGAGGTTCCCGCTGCCGACCTCGTAGGACATCCCCGTCGCCGTGGCGTCCTCGACCGCCTCGCCGTCGACCTCGGCCGACAGGTCGAGCGACACGTAGTCGCCGGTCGCGACGGGCCGCTCGACGGGCGTGAGGACGGCGAACCGCTCGCGCATCGAGGTCAGCTGCGTCTCGACCTGCTCGTCGGTCACCTCGACCGAGTCGACCGTGACCTTCAGGCTGTCGGCGGCCGGCAGGCTGATCTGCGGCCGGATGTCCACCTCGGCCGTGAAGACGATCGGGCTGCCCTCGGTGAACTCGGTGACGTCGACCTCGGGCCGCGACAGCACGTCGACGTCCTCGGCCTCGACGGCCTCCGAGTAGAACTGCGGCAGGGCCTCCTGCAGCGCCTCGTCGAGGATCACCTCACGTCCGAGTCGCTGGTCCAGGATCCGCGGAGGCACCTTTCCCGGTCGGAACCCGGACACCCGGACCTGCCGGGACAGCTTCTTGTACGTGGCGTCCAGGGAGGGCTTCAGGTCGTCGAAGGGCACCTCGACGGTGAGTTTGACCCTGGTCGGGCTGAGTGTCTCCTTGGTGGCCTTCACGGGGCGGATGTCTCCTGGTACGACGTCGGACAGTGGACGCGCCGAGATTACGCCTCATCGCGACCCAGGGACCCCTGGCGGCGCCAGGCGGCCTCCGGAAGCCCGCCTCAAGGCAGCACTCGAAAGACCAAGCCACGCCCATCAGTTGGCGCGATATTGCAACCCCGGGCGGACACCCGGCGGACAGCGCCCAAGACAGGTCGAGCAAAGCCGTCGACCGGCACGAGCGGGTGACCGGGATCGAACCGGCATGGCCAGCTTGGAAGGCTGGGGCTCTGCCATTGAGCTACACCCGCAAAGTGATCGCGCCCGTGAGCTTACCCGAAACCCCCCAGGACGCAGCCCCACCATCCCCCACCAGACCACCCGTCGCCCGCAGCCCCCACTCCACCGACCAACAAGAACCCGCCAAAACCTAACGAGCCAGCAAAGCGAAGCGAGCGAAGCGAAGCGGGCCGACAGCGAAGCGAAGCGGGCCCACGGCGCGAGCGAGCGAAGCGAAGCGAGCCACCAGCGACGCGAAGCGAGCCCACTGGGGGGTCTGGGGGGTGGCCCCCCAGACAACATCGCGGCCCCCGGGAAGCTGCGCAGCAGCGAACACGCGGAACCGGCCCGTCGGGGCGGGGAGACTCGAACTCCCGATCTCCTGCACCCAAAGCAGGCGCGCTAGCCACTACGCTACGCCCCGTGGCGTTGCCCACCCATCCTACGGTGTGCACGCGTCCCGATCACCAGCCGGCCCCTCGTCCGCCCGCGAGGCCTGGTCGCGCGGCCTGGAGCGATCCCGCGTGCCCCTCGGACGGCCGGGTTGGGGCCGGGGTTGGGTGAATCCCACGGGTCACAACGGGCCCACTCCGCCCTGGGCGGGGCCTCGGATGCGCCGGCAGGCGGGTGCGAAGCTGGTCGCTATGTCTGACGCGCGGACGGGGGTGACGGCGGCTCTCCTGGGCGCGGTGGTCCCGGGCGTCGCGGTCGCGGTGGAGACCTTCGCCGACGATCCGGACGCGATGTTGTTCCCCGCGGAGGAGGCGGTGATCGAGCGGGCCGTGGCGAAGCGGCGTCGCGAGTTCACCACCGGCCGGGTGTGTGCCCGCCGTGCGCTGGCCCGGCTGGGGATCGAGCCCGGTCCGCTGCTGCCGGGGCCGAAGCGGGAGCCGCTGTGGCCGGCCGGCGTCGTCGGCAGCATCACGCACACCGACGGCTACCGGGCCGCCGCCGTCGCCTGGGCCCGCCAGCTGGTGTCGGTGGGGATCGACGCCGAGCCGAACGGCCCGACGCCGGAGGGTGTGCTGGAACGGGTGTCGCTGCCGTCGGAACGGGAGTGGATCAGCAGGGTGGCCGCCGGCGCCGCGGAGGTCAGCTGGGACCGGTTGCTGTTCTGCGCCAAGGAGTCGGTCTACAAGGCCTGGTTCCCGCTCGCGCAGGCGTGGCTGGGCTTCGAGGACGCCGAGATCACCCTCACCGGCGACCAGCCGGCTCCGGCCGGGGCCGGCGCGGGCCAGCGGACGGGAACGTTCTCGGCCCGGCTGCTCGTCGAGGGGCCGCTGCTCCCGGACGGCCGGCGGCTCTCCACGCTGCGCGGCCGTTTCGTCGTCGGCCAGGGCCTGATCGTCACGGCCGTCGCGGTCGAGCCGGCCGGGGCCGCGTCGTGAGCCGCCGCGGCTGGCTGCCCGTCGCCGTCGGCGCCGGGGTCGCGCTGAACACGGTCCGGCTGCGCCGCCGGCTCTCGGCGCTGGCGGTCATCGAGCCCGCCGACGGCCCCGTCGGCGACGACCACGTGTTCCTGCTCGCGGCCGGCGTCCACGTCGACGACGCCCAGCGACGCGCCGCCAGTGCGCACGCGACGAGCCACGGCCTGGACGTCCTCGACCTCGTCCCCGAACATCTCACCGCCGACCGCCTGCTCGACCTCGCCCGCATGCTCGACACCACCACCTACCGCGGGAACCGGCTCGCCTGGGGCCGCGGTGCCCACCAGGCGCTGCTCGTCCACCGCGACGTGCTTGCCCGCGCCGGCGTGCTCCTGGCGGACGCCTCCGAACGCGACCTGGTCGCCGTCACCGAGACGCTCAAGCGGCACGCACCGGTGACCACCGGCATGGCGGTGCTCCCCGGGCTGCGCGCCGCCGCACGAACCGGCGCGGTCCGCCTCGACGTGCAGCGGGTGGCCTACCGGTGGAACCCGGTCGGCACCCTCGGCCCGACGACGCGCGACCTGGCGCTCGCCGCCGGGGCGACGGCGGCCCCCGGGTGGACGCTGGCCGCCGCCGCGGCGTCCTGGCTGCAGCCGGCCCTGGTCGCCGCCGGCGGCCCGCTCCGGCTCACCGACGCCGCCGCATCCCCGCTGGTACGCCGCCGGGCCGCCGCCGAACTGCTCGCGGACCTGATCGGCCGGCCCGAACCGCCCGCCGTCGGTGCGGTCGACGCCGGGGCCGACGCGGGTGGGGGCGACGCGGGTGGGGGCGACGCGGGTGGGGGCGACGCCGGAGACGGCGCGGGTGGGGGCGACGCGCGTGCGGACGGCGCCGTCGGCCGGCTGGCCCGCTGGTGGGTCGCGCCGCCGAAGGCGTTCGTCGCCGCTCCCGGCGCGCCGGCCGACGAGCTGCGCGCGGCCTACCGGGCGGAGCTGGGAACCGGCGTCGCGCACTTCCTCGAGCCGGCCCGCGCCACCTGCCCGTGGTGCGGCGGCCGCCGGCTGAACCGGGTGATCGACGGCTTCGACGCGACCCAGGCCAAGCCGGGCCGGTTCCGCTACGACCGCTGCGCCGACTGCCGCCACGTCTTCCAGAACCCGCGGCTCACCCCGGCGGGCCTGGACTACTACTACCGCGACTTCTATGACGGTCTGGGCGGTGAGCTGGCCGAGCTGGTCGCCGGCGCCGGTCCAGGCCCGTACCTCGCCAGGGCCAGCGCCGTTGCGGCGACGCCGCGGCGCTGGCTCGACGTCGGCGCCGGCCTCGGCCACTTCTGCCTCGTCGCCCGCGACGTCTGGCCCGACACCGTCTTCGACGGCCTCGACATGGGCGACGGCATCGACGAGGCCGCCCGCCGCGGGTGGGTTGACACGGCCCACCGAGGCCAGTTCCCCGACCTCGCCGCGAGCCTCACCGGCCAGTACGACGTCCTGAGCATGTTCCACTACCTGGAACACACCCGCGATCCGCGCGCCGAGCTCGACGCCGCCGCCATGGTCCTCTCCCCCGGCGGTCGGCTGCTCATCGAGATCCCCAACCCGGACAGCCCGGCGCTGCGGGCCTACGGGGCGCTGTCGCCGAGCTGGATGGTCCCGCAGCACCAGCACCTGCCCCCCGCCGACAACCTGGCCGCGGCGCTGGCCGAGCGCGGCTTCGAGGTCGAGAACGTCGAGTTCGGGCAGACGCATCTGGGCGGCGACGGAATGTACGCCTGGTGGGCGCTGGTCCAGCGGCTCGCACCGTCGCCGGACCTGCCGTGGCGGGACGACCTGAGCCCCGCCATCAGCCGCGCGAAGCGGGCGGCGGTACTCGCCACGCTCGCGCCGCTGTTCCCCGCCTTCGTCGCCGCCGAGGCCGCGAGTCATCCGTACCTGACCCGCGGCCGTCGGGCCAACGCCTACCGGATCCTCGCCCGGCGGACCTGAACCGCCGACCCGGACCCGCGAGGCCACCGGGTCGACAGGGCGACGCCCCGCGCACCGACCCAGCAGACCCAGCAGACCCAGAAAGGGACACCGTGAGCCGCCGGTACTGGCTGCCCGTCTCCGTGCTCGCCGCCGTCGGCCTCAACACGGCCCGGCTGCGCCGGCGGCTGTCCGCCCTCGCCGTGATCGCCCCGTCCGACGAAGCGGTCCACTACGACCACGTCTTCCTCGTCGCCGACGGCGTCCGTCTCGACGACGCCCAGCAACGCGCCGCCAGTGCGCACGCGACGAGCCACGGCCTGGACGTCCTCGACCTCGTCCCCGAGCACCTCACCGCCGACCGCCTGCTCGACCTCGCCCGCATGCTCGACACCACCACCTACCAGGACAGCCGGCTGGCCCCGGGCCGGGGCGCCTACCAGGCCCTGCTCGTCCGCCGCGACGTCCTCACCCGCGCCGGCCTCGAGCAGAAGGACGTCACCGAGCCCGACCTGGTCGCCGTCCTCGGCACGCTGAAGCGGCACGCGCCGGTCAGCACCGGGACGGCGGTGCTCCCCGGGCTGCGGTCCGCGCCCAGGTCGGGAGCCGACCGGTTCGCGGTGCGCCGGGCGGCCTACGCCTGGGAGCCGACGAGCCTCGGCGCGCCGCTGGTGCGCGACGGCCTGCTGGCCGCCGGCGCGACCGCCACGCCCGGCTGGACGCTCGCGGCCGCCGTAGCGATCGCGCTGCAGCCGCTGCTCGTCGCGGCGAACGGGCCGCTGCGGCTCACCGACGCGGCCATCTCCCCGCTTGCCCGCCGCAGCGGCGCCGCCGAGCTGCTCGCCGACCTGACCGGCCGCGACGCCACGGCCGCCGGCAAGGCCACGGCGGGCCGGGCCGGATCGGCCGCGGCGAACGATGCAGTCACGGTCGGCGAGCGACTCGATCGCTGGCGGGTCGCGCTGCCGAGCCAGTACGGCGCCCGGGACCGCGCGCACGCCGCCGAGGTCCGGGCCGCCTACACCGCCGACCTCGCCGGCGGCGTCGAACGGTTCCTCGAACCGCGCCGGACGACGTGCCCGTGGTGCGGCGGCGCCCAGCTGGACCGTGCGGTGGTCGGCGGCGACGCGATGCAGGCCAAGCCGGGCCGGTTCCGTTACGACCGCTGCGCCGACTGCCGGCACGTCTTCCAGAACCCGCGGCTCACCCCGGACGGCCTCGACTTCTACTACCGCGACTTCTACGACGGCCTCGGCGGCCCGGCGATGGAGTGGCTGCTCGGCTTCGGTCCCGGCGCCCACCCGGCGCGGGCCCGGGCCGTGCCGGCGGCGCCGCGGCGCTGGCTCGACGTCGGCGGCGGCCTCGGCCACTTCTGCCTGATGGCCCGGGAGACCTGGCCCGACACGATCTTCGACGGGCTCGACATGGGCGACGGCATCGACGAGGCCGCCCGCCGCGGCTGGGTCGACACGGCGCACCGAGGCCAGTTCCCGCAGCTGGCCCCGGGCCTGGCCGGCGGCTATGACGTCGTCAGCATGTTCCACTACCTGGAACACACCCGCGATCCCCGGGCCGAGCTCGACGCCGCCGCCTTGGTCCTCTCCCCCGGCGGTCGGCTCCTCGTCGAGGTGCCCAATCCGGACAGCCCCGCGATGCGCGCCTACGGAGCGCTCGCGTCCGGGATGCTCATCCCCCAGCACCTGAACCTGCTGCCGGCCGACAACCTCGTCGCGGCGCTGACCGAACGCGGGCTCGAGGTGGAGAGCGTCGAGTTCGGCGAGACCCACATCTCCGGCGACGGCCCGATGGCCTGGTGGGGGCTGTGCCAGCGGCTGGCTCCCGCACCCGGGCTGCCCTGGCGCCCCGACGACCGGGTCGCGCTGAGCCGGGCCCGGCGGGTGGCGACGTTCACCGCGCTCGCCCCGCTGCTGCCGGCCGCCGCCCTCGCCGAGGCCGCGAGTCGTCCCTACCTGACCCGCGGGAACCGCGCCAACGCCTACCGGGTGCTCGCCCGGCTGCCCTAGCCCCGACCACCCACGTAGCCCGACCCTCCCACTACGGTTACTCTCCGTAGCAATCGGCTCGCCGCGGTGGCGGGCCGCCTGCGGGCGAGGGGGCGCGGCGATGGCCGTGTGCGAGGTCTGCTCCAACGACTACGCGATGAGCTTCGAGGTGCACGCGCAGGGCGCGGTCCATGTCTTCGACAGCTTCGAGTGCGCGATCCACGCGATGAGCCCGGTCTGCGAGCACTGCGGTGTGAAGATCAGCGGCCACGGCGTCGAGGCGAACGGCCAGTTCTTCTGCTGCGCGCACTGCGCCCGCGCGGCCGGCGTCGGCGCCGAGCTGGTCCGCGACCACGCCTAGCAGACAACGGCGCGGGCCCGTCGACCCGGGCGGGCGGCCTCCGGTCCGACTCCGGGATAATTGGTCGGGACCGGAGGAGATCATCTGTGACGACGACGTCCACCGCGCGGGACCAGACGCCCGCCGAAGCGCTCCCCGACCGACCTGCCGACGCGGCGCCCGGGCTCACGGGCTCGGCCCGGTCCGGCGCGGCCGGCGGCCCCACCCGGGCCGTCGAGGAGCGGATCGCCGACGAGCTCGGGGTGCGCGCGGCGCAGGTCACGGCGGCCGTCGGGCTGCTCGACGGCGGCTCGACCGTGCCGTTCATCGCCCGCTACCGCAAGGAGGTCACGGGCGCGCTTGACGACACGCAGCTGCGCACCCTGGAGGAGCGGCTGCGTTACCTGCGGGAGCTCGAGGAGCGCCGGGCGGCGATCCTGGAGTCGATCCGGTCGCAGGGCAAGCTGGACGACGCGCTCGAGGCGCAGATCAACGCCGCCGACTCGAAGGCGCGGCTGGAGGACATCTACCTCCCGTACAAGCCGAAGCGGCGCACCAAAGCGCAGATCGCCCGGGAGGCGGGCCTGGAGCCGCTCGCCGACGCGCTGATCGGCGACCCGTCGCTGGACCCGCAGGCCACCGCGGCTGGCTATGTCGACGCCGAGAAGGGTGTCGCGGACGCCGCGGCGGCCCTTGACGGCGCCCGCGCGATCCTCGTCGAGCGGTTCGCCGAGGACGCGGACCTGATCGGCGAGCTGCGCGAGCGGATGTGGACCCGCGGCCGGGTCGTGTCCAAGGTCCGGGAGGGCAAGGAGGAGGCCGGCGCCAAGTTCGCCGACTACTTCGCCTTCGACGAGCCGTTCACCTCGCTGCCGTCGCACCGGATCCTCGCGCTGTTCCGCGGCGAGAAGGAGGAGGTCCTCGACGTGGACCTCGACCCGGAGCCCGCGGACGCCGACGTCATCGCGCCGGTCGGGCCGTCCGAGTACGAGTCCCGGATCGCCGCCCGCTTCGCCGTGACCAACGAGGGCCGGCCCGCCGACCGCTGGCTCGCGGACACGGTCCGCTGGGCGTGGCGCACCCGCGTGCTGGTGCACCTCGGCATCGACCTGCGGCTGCGGCTGTTCCAGGCTGCCGAGGACGAGGCCGTGCAGGTGTTCGCCGCGAACCTGCGCGACCTGCTGCTCGCTGCGCCGGCCGGCACCCGCTCGACGATGGGCCTCGACCCGGGCTACCGCACCGGCGTGAAGGTCGCCGTCGTCGACGCCACCGGCAAGGTCGTCGCCACCGACACGATCTACCCGCACGTCCCGGCCCGCCGCTGGGACGAGGCGCTGGCGAAGCTGGCCGCCCTGTGCGCCACGCACCACGTCGATCTGATCGCGATCGGCAACGGCACCGCGTCCCGGGAGACCGACAAGCTGGCCGAGGAGCTGGTCCAGAAGGCGCCCGACCTGAAGCTCACGAAGGTCGTGGTGTCGGAGGCGGGCGCTTCGGTCTACTCGGCGAGCGCGTTCGCCTCCCGCGAGCTGCCGGACATGGACGTGTCGCTACGCGGCGCGGTGTCGATCGCGCGCCGGCTACAGGACCCGCTCGCCGAGCTCGTCAAGATCGACCCGAAGTCGATCGGGGTCGGCCAGTACCAGCACGACATCAGCGAGACGAAGCTGTCCCGGTCCCTGGACGCCGTCGTCGAGGACTGCGTGAACGCCGTTGGCGTCGACGTGAACACGGCGTCCGCGCCGCTGCTGACCCGGGTCTCCGGCATCGGCGCGACCCTCGCCGACAACATCGTCGCGCACCGGGACGCCACCGGCCCGTTCCGGACCCGGGCGGCGCTGCGGGAGGTACCCCGGCTCGGGCCGAAGGCGTTCGAGCAGTGCGCGGGCTTCCTGCGCATCCCCGACGGCGACGACCCGCTCGACTCCTCCAGCGTGCACCCCGAGTCGTATCCGGTGGTCCGGCGCATCCTGACCGCCACATCTACCGACATCCGCGGCCTGATCGGCAACGGGAGTGCCCTGCGTGCGGTGAAGGCCACGGACTTCGTCGACGAGCAGTTCGGGCTACCGACGATCACCGACATCCTCGCCGAGCTGGAGAAGCCGGGCCGCGACCCGCGCCCGGCCTTCAAGACCGCGACGTTCGCGGACGGCGTCGACGAGATCAAGGACCTGGTCGCCGGCATGGTGCTGGAGGGCGTCGTCACCAACGTGGCCGCGTTCGGCGCCTTCGTCGACGTAGGCGTCCACCAGGACGGCCTGGTGCATGTCTCGGCGATGTCGAAGACGTTCGTGCGCGACCCCCGCGAGGTCGCCAAGCCGGGCGACATCGTCAAGGTCAAGGTCCTCGACGTCGACATCCCCCGCAAGCGCATCTCACTGACACTGCGGCTCGACGACGACGCCGCGAACCTGGCCGGCGCCACCGGCGCGCCGCGCGGCCAGAGCGGCGGCCGGGACGCACGCGGCGGCGGCAGGGGGCGCGGCGGCGGCGCGCAGACGGGTGGCGGCGTACAGGCCGCTGGCGGCGCACCCGCCGCTGGTGGCGACAGCCGCCAGGCCGCACGCGACGGCGACCGCGGCCCAGGCGGCGCAGGCGGCGACAGCCGCGGCGCCGGCGGACAGCGCGGCGACGCCGGGCGCGGACAGCGCGGCGCGGGCGCGGGCGGCAATCGCGGCGCGGGGGCGGGCGGCCAGCGCGGCGCAGGTGGCAATCGCGGCGCCGGAGCCGGCGGCAGCGGCCAGCAGGGCGGCGGCCAGCGCGGGAGCACCAGCTCGCAGGGCACCAGCCAGCGCGGTTCCGGCGGCACCAGCCGCGGCGGCGACCGGGGCAGGCGGCAGGCGCCACCGAACGGCGCGATCGCCGAGGCGCTGCGCCGCGCCGGCCTCGTCGACGAGAACGGCGTCCCCCGCAACCGCTGATCGTCCCCGTGAGAAGGCCTCCCGGTACTGGGAGGCCTTCTCCGGCGGTTCGCGCCCGAACGCCGCGGCCGACTCGGATCAACGACTACGCAACGTAGTCTGCCCGGGGCGAGCGTGAGGCGACGGGCGGAGGGCCGAAGCTGTGCGGGGACGGCGAATGCACCAGCAGAGCGGCGGCCGCCGCGGGCGCCGGGCCGGCGTGGCCGCGGTGGCCCTGGTCGGAGCGCTCGGCGCGCTGGCCACCGGCTGCGGGAAGAGCCACGACCAGGCGAAGCCGGCGCCGCGACCCACCGCGGCGCCGACCGCGCCCCGGCCCACGGCGACGGCCGGGGCCAGCGACGACCTTGACCCCGCGCACCTGCCGAAGGGCTGGAGCCTGGTCGCCTGGCCGGCGGACCAGAGCGTGCCGGTCTTCGCCGAGCGGGCACCGACCGGCGACGCAGCTGCTGGCGCCGCGGGCAACGGCGCCGCGGGCAACGGTGGCGCGGGCGCGGCCGCGCGACCATCAGCGGACGCGCCGCCGACGGGCGCGGCGGCCGAGACGGCGACCCGCACCCTGGCGAACCCGAACGCCCAGGGCGCTGCGCTGGCCCTGCTCGTCGAGCACTACGACAAGGACTGGCTCCGGGTCGCGCTGCCGGTGCGGCCGAACGGCACCAGCGGCTGGATTCATCGGGGCGGCGTCCGCCTGCTGGCGACACCGTTCTCGCTGGCCGTGGATCGGGCCCGGCACGAGCTCACCGTCTTCAAGGACGGAAAGCAGGCTCGGGTCTACCCGGTCGGCATCGGTACCGGGGCCACGCCGACGCCGGCGGGCCGCTTCTACCTGGCCGAGCTCCTCCAGCCCGCGAGCCCGGCCGGCCCCTGGGGGCCGTACGCGTTCGGCCTTTCCGGCTTCTCCGACGTCGTGACCACCTTCAACGGCGCCGAAGGCATCATCGGCCTGCATGGCACCAACCAGCCGGCCCGCGTCGGCACCGACGTAAGCATGGGCTGTATTCGGCTGCGTAACGAGGACATCACCGAACTCGCCCAGGTGCTTCCGGTCGGCACCCCGATCACCATCACCTGACATTCGCCCGCGGAAGCGGAGCGGTCGCTCACGCGCCACGGCCCCGCCTCCGGACCACGAAATGTGGTTCGACGGCGGGGCCGTGGCGGTGCGGGCGGGCTAGAGGGGAATGCCCGCGCTGTTCATCGATGGGTCAGAATGAAGGTGTAGAACAGGGCGATCGGCCAGAGGACCGTGGCCACGAGGGCAGTAAGCAGGCTGCCCACGAAATGGCCGTCCCACTTGTCCACGTGCCAGTACCCCTGGTTCACCGTGATGATCAAACCAATCACCAGATACAGAATCGTCCCGATCGACGCCCTGGTGTAGGTACGAACGGCGGCCATCGTCACTCCCGAAGAGAGCCGTTAGGTAGTTGAGGGGAAATTACCCACAATCCACGGTCCTACACGTCCCAGGTAGGAAGATTCGGGCAGTTCCGTGGGCGGACCCCCCGCGCGCCGACTTCCCCGGCGAACGCGCGCCGACCGGGTTGATCCGTCACAGGACGCCACATCACAGGTGCACACCCCGCGGCGGCGCCCGACGACGGCCTTCCGTGCGCCGCCGATCGCGCCACGGCGACCCACGACGCTGTCGCCGTGCCGACGCGCCCGCCGCGCTCGACCGCGGGAACGATACGGTCGCCGCGTGCGTACGAGATGGGCGAGAATCGCCGCTATCACGGTTTCGGTGGTGCTGTCGGCGGGAATCCTTGCTGCTTGCCAGGCAGGGGACTCGACCAGCGCCGACTCGTCGGCTCGGCCGACGGCCGGCGGCTCCGGCCAGGCGGGCGGTCAAGGCGGTAGCGGCCAGGGCGGTAGTCAGGGTGGCGGCCAGGGCAGCTCCGACTGCGGCGGCTCGGCCGACACCCTCGAGGGCGCCCTCAAGGTCATCACCGGTCCGATCGGCTGCCCCGGCGGCGTCAACACGTTCTGGTCGCAGAAGCTGGGCAAAGGCTGGACCGTGCCGCGCTTCCTCGAGTACCACGACGGTGAGATCCCGCAGGACAAATGCGGGGCGCAGAGCGACGATCCGGACGACTTCGCCAGCAACGCCTTCTACTGCCGTCTCGACGACACGGTCGCGTACAGCGTCGAGTTCATGGACTCGCTGGCCAAGCAGGACACCGCGTACCCGATGCTGGTGCTCATGCACGAGCTGGGCCACCGCGTCTCGGCGCTGACCGGCAAGGAGGGCGTGGTCTCCCGGTCTGAGGAGAACCAGGCCGACTGCCTCGCCGGCGCCGAGGCCAGGTACACCCACGACGCCGGCCGACTGCCGCTCGCCAACGCCACCGACGGCATCAGCCTGTTCTTCCAGCTCGGCGACTCCGGTGGCTCCTGGTTCTCCGTCGGGGAGCCGAACGCCGACCCCGAGGCGCACGGCAACCCGTCGCAGCGCGTCGCCGCCTCCCTGATCGGCTACGGCAGGGGCATCGACACCTGCTTCACGATCGGCCAGTCCCGGGATGGCGGCATCTCCTTGCTGGACAGCATCTTCGGCTGACCGAACCCGTCGCCAGGCAAGATGGACCAGGCCCTCGACGCGGGGGATCGGTTCGCGGAACGGGAGCGGCATGCCGGCGCTGTGCGGGATCGACCTGGAGCATCCGGTCATGAACGCGGCCGGCACCGGCAAGTCCCTCGGGGACGTCGCCGAGCGGGCCAGCTCGGCGACCGCCGCCGTCCTGGTCGGCTCGATCACCGTCGCCCCCCGCACCGGCAACGAGGGGGCCACGTACCACCTCGGCGACGGCTTCTCGCTCAACGCGCTCGGCCTGCCCAACCGGGGCCTGGACTACTACCGCGAGCACCTGCCCGCCATGACCCGCCTCGCGCACGACGCGGGTAAGCCGCTGGTCCTGAGCATCGCCGGCTTCTCCGTCGAGGACTACGCGCGGGCCGCCGCGGCGGCCGCGCCCACGGGTGTCGATCTGCTCGAGCTCAATCTCGCCTGCCCCAACGTCTGGGACGGCGGGGGCCAGAAGCGCATCGCCTGCTTCGACCCCGATCACACGGCGGCGATCTGCACCGCCGTCGACGAGGTGCTGCGTGCCACCTGCGCCCCGATCCCGTACGGCGTGAAGATCTCGCCGTTCTCCGACCCGGAGGCGCTGGCCGGCCTCGCCGGGACCCTGGGCAGCCTGGCCGCCGGCACGGCCGGCGCGGCCGGGCCGGGCAGCGGCGGCCCGCGGTACGTCTGCTCGACCAACACCTTCCCGAACGCCCTCGCCTACGACGACGCGGGCCGGCCGGTGATCGGGGTCGGGCTCGCCGGGCTCGCGGGCCCGGCGCTGCGCCCGATAGCGCTCGGCCAGGTCCGCCAGCTGCGCCAGTCGCTGCCGGACACGATCCAGATCGTCGGCGTGGGCGGCGTGACGACCGGCCGCGACGTCGCGGACTTCCTGCGGGCGGGCGCGAGCGCCGTGCAGGTCGCGACCGCGTTCTGGAACCGCGACGGCGACCCGGCGGTCTTCGGCGAGATCGCCGCCGACTGGGCCGAGAACGAGGCCGAGAGCGCCGTCCCCACCGCGTAGGCGCGATATCAACGGCGTGTTGTGCGTCGTTCCGGAACGCCACTCGGGGTGTGGCCGGCGGCCACACCCCGAGTTTGCTTAACGCCTCATGGTCCCGTCAGCAGGTGTCGCCCGGGTCGGGCGGACGGGCCAGCACCGTCGGATTGCCGATTGTCTAGCGGAGCACCCGGCCGCGCCGGGTGGCCCGAACGACGAGGACCAGAAGGATGGCACCGACGATCGAGCCGATGATGCCCGACGGCTGAAGCGCGCCCTCGCCGAGGTCCTTGCCGAACAGGACGTAGCCGAGGAATCCGCCGACGAACGAGCCGGCGATACCCAGGAGGATCGTCGCCGGGATGCTCATCGGGTCCGGGCCGGGAACGAGGAGGCGGGCCACCGCGCCGGCGATGAGGCCGAGAATGATCCAGGAGATGATGGTTACTAGCACGGGAATCCCTCCGACGGGAGACAGTGGATCGGTCGCTATCTACCGCGTCCCGCCCGCTCCCAAACAACCGGAAGATGCGCAATCCGCCGACAGGACCCGAGCGGGTTCCCGCGGTGTGCGTCGCCGTCCCGGTCAGACGTCGAAGCCGAACTGCCGGGCGATGCCGGCGAGGCCGTCGTGCCTGCCCTGGCCGAGCGCGCGGAAGTGCCAGCCCGCGCCGTCGCGGTAAAGCTCGCCGAACAGCATCGCGGTGTCCGCGGCCGCCTTGTGGGTGAGGTCGTAGCGGGCGAGCTGGACCCCACGAACGGAGTCGACGACCCGGATGAACGCGCGCTGGACGTCGCCGAAGTTCTGGCCGCGGTAGTCGGCGTTGTGAATGGTGACGGCGAAGACGACGCGCTCGACGGTCGGCGGCAACGCGTCGAGCTGGACGTCGATCCGCTCGTTGTCGCCGTCGCCCTCACCCGTGAGGTCGTCGCCGAGGTGCGTGATCTCGTCGTGCGTGCTCGTCAGGTTGTTGAAGAAGACGAAGTAGTCCCGGGACAGAATCCGACCGTCGGCGTGCAGCGCGAGCGCGCTCGCGTCCAGGTCGAAGTCCTCCTCCGAGCCGCGCGGGGCCGGATCCCAGCCAAGTCCGACGGTCACCCGGGTGAGGTCGGTGCCCTCCTTGGTCAGCGCGATGCTGGCGCCCTTGGTGACGTCGACGGTCATCGGCGGGACTACCCCCACTGGTATGGAGGCCGTCGGGGGACGCGGGCGAGCCGCACCAGCCGGGCCAGCGGCGGGCGAACGTCGCGGGCGCCCCCTCCGGCCGGCTCGGATCACGGAAACCTGGTCATACCAGGCAACCACACGGGGGCCACGCCGCGGGCCGGGATGGTCGACTCCACGACCGCGGACGGGCGCAGGAGCACCCAGTTCTTACGATCCGCATCTGCGGCTTCATCTCCGGGGCAGTTCCGTGATTGCGACGCTATTGTGACCGTCGTGCCGAACTATCGGATCAGCGAAGCCGCCGCCCTGCTCGGGGTCAGCGACGACACCGTGCGCCGGTGGGCGGACAGCGGCCGGCTGCCGACCGTCCGGGACGACGCGGGCCGCCACGCGATCGAGGCGACCGAGCTGGCCCGGTTCGCGAGCGAGCTCAGCGCGGCGACCGAGCCGGCTCTCGGCCGAGCGCCGGTCGCGGGCGAGTCGGCGCGCAACCGCTTCCCGGGGATCGTCACCCGCGTCGTGCGAGACGGCGTGATGGCGCAGGTGGAGCTGCAGTGCGGCCCGTATCGGGTCGTCTCGCTGATGAGCAGGGAGGCGGCCGACGAGCTGGGGCTCGAGCCCGGCGTGCTCGCGGTCGGCGCGGTGAAGGCGACCAACGTCGTCGTCGAGCTGCCGGTCAGGCGGTAGGCACCACTTCCTCGCTCGGCCAGGCCAGTCGTTCGGGACCGAGCCGTCGCTCGGCTCAGACCCGCCTCTCGGAACAGGTGAAGCAGGATGACCAGATCGTGGGCTGATGCGAGACGCCGGGCTGCCGGGCGACCCGCCGACGAGTCGGGGGCCCGGCCGGCGCGACGCGGCCGGTGCGCGCGGACCGTGGTCCTCGCCGCGGCGACGCTGGCGCTCGGCGCCGCGGCGTGCGGCGGCGACACGACCGGCGGCGACGCGTCCGCCGGGGCGTCGGCGGCCGCCTCGGCCGCACCGACGAAGGACGTCCTCGGCACGCCGGTGACGGTCTTCGCCGCCGCCTCGCTGACCGAGACGTTCACCCAGCTCGCGGACCAGTTCGAGGCCGCGCATCCGGGCGCCGCCGTGAAGCTGAACTTCGCCGCCAGCTCGGCGCTGGCCCAGCAGATCACCGCCGGCGCCCCGGCCGACGTGTTCGCGTCCGCCAGCAACGCCACGATGAAGCAGGTCACCGATGCGAAGCTGACCGCCGCGCCGCCGGTCGTCTTCGTCCGCAACAGCATGGAGATCGCCGTGCCGCCGAACAACCCGGCACACATCGCCAGCCTGGCCGACCTCGCCAAGCCGGGCGTGAAGGTGGCCCTCTGCGAGGAGCAGGTCCCGTGCGGCGCGACCGCCCTCGCGGCGCTGAGGAAGGCGAACGTCACGGTCAAGCCGGCGACGCTCGGACAGGACGTCAAAAGCGTGCTGTCGCTCGTCCAACTCGGCGAGGTCGACGCGGCGCTGGTCTACAAGACCGATGTCACCTCGGCGGGTGACAAGGTGCTCGGCGTCGAGATCCCGGACGCCCAGAACGCCTCGACGGACTACCCGATCGCCACGCTCACCGGTGGCGACCACCAGGCCACCGGCAAGGCGTTCACCGACTTCGTACTCTCGAGCACCGGTAGCGACGTCCTCGCCAAGGTCGGCTTCGGCAAGCCGCAGTGACCCGCCCATGACAACCCGGGCCGGCCGGCGCGGCAGCCGCGGCCGACGGGGCAGCCGCGGCAGCCGCGGCCGGGGCGTCGGCATGCCCTGGCCGCTGGTCCTGCCGGCGGCTCTCGGCGCCCTGCTGTTGCTGCTGCCGCTCGTCGGGCTGCTGTGGCGGGCGCCCTGGGACGCGCTGCCCCGGCTGCTGCGCGAGGACGACGTCCGGCAGGCGCTGTGGCTGTCGATCCGCACCGCGACCATCGCGACGGCGCTCTCGGTCGTGCTCGGCGTCCCGCTGGCGTGGCTGCTCGCCCGGGTCGAGTTCCGCGGGCGCGGGCTCGCCCGGGCGCTGGTCACGCTGCCAATGGTGCTGCCACCTGTGGTCGGCGGCGTCGCGCTGCTGCTGGCCGCCGGCCGCCGCGGTGTCGTCGGGCGGTACTTCTACGAGGCGTTCGGCATCAGCCTGCCGTTCACGACGGCCGCCGTCGTCGTCGCCCAGACCTTCGTCGCGATGCCGTTCCTGATCGTCGCGGTCGAGGGCGCGCTGCTGGGCGCCGACCACCGCTACGAGGACGCGGCGGCGACGTTGGGCGCCTCCTCCTGGTACACGTTCCGCCGGGTGACGCTGCCGGCGATCGGGCCGTCGGTCGGCGCGGGCGCGGTGCTGTGCTGGGCCCGGGCACTCGGCGAGTTCGGCGCCACGATCACCTTCGCCGGCAGCCTCCCGGGCACCACCCGGACCATGCCGCTGGCCGTCTACTCGGCGCTGGAGAGCGACTCGGACGCGGCGATCGCGCTGTCCCTGGTCCTGCTCGTCACGTCCGTGGTCGTGCTCGCCGCGCTGCGCGGCCGCTGGCTGCCCGCCGCGCGGGGCGCCGTCAGCCGGGCGGCCGGGTGACCGAGCCGGCGGTCGGGGAGCCGACGGGCGGGGGGCCGGCCGGCGCGGGTCTGCGGGCGCGGGTCCTCGCCGAGCGCGGCGGCTTCACGCTCGACGTCGCCCTGGAGGTCGCGCCGGGCGAGGTCGTCGGGGTGCTCGGGCCGAACGGAGCCGGCAAGAGCAGCCTGCTGGCGGCGCTCGCCGGACTGCTGCCGCTGCGCGACGGTCTGGTGTCGCTCGACGGCGAGGCGTTGGACGACCCGGCCGCCGACCTGTTCGTCGAGCCGCGCCGCCGCGCCGTCGGCTTCGTCTTCCAGGACTACCTGCTGTTCCGGCACCTGTCGGTGCGGGACAACGTCGCGTTCGGACTGCGGGCCCGCCGGCTGGCCTCCCGGCGCGACGCGCTCGCCGCGGCGGAGGCCTGGCTCGATCGGATGGACCTGGCCGGCTTCGGGTCGCGCCGGCCGGCGACGCTGTCGGGCGGCCAGGCCCAGCGGGTCGCGCTGGCCCGGGCGCTCGCCACCCGTCCGCGCCTGCTGCTGCTGGACGAGCCGCTGGCCGCGCTGGACGCGACGACCCGCGTGGACCTGCGCGCGTTCCTGCGCGCCACGCTGCCCGAGACCGGCGCCGCCGTCCTGGTGGTCACGCACGACCCGGCGGACGCCGCCGCCCTGGCCGACCGGCTGGTCGTCCTCGACGCCGGCACCGTGGCGGCGACGGGCAGTCCCGCCGGCCTCGCCGCCGACCCGCCGAGTCCGTACGTCGCCCACCTCTTCGGCGTCGCCATGCCCGAGCGGCGCTGACCCACGGTGGACGAGGTGTTCGCGAGCTATCTGGACCCGGCGTTCCGGTACGTCTTCACGCAGTCGCCGGCGCGGGTGCGTGACCGCGCGGACGCCCGACGGTCCGGGCTCAACTGCGTCGCGCTGGCGCACCTGGTGATCCGCGACCTGTTCGGCCATGCGCTGCCCGCCGGGTCGCAGTCGGTGGAGCTGTTCGGCGATTTGGAACGGTTCGAGCCGGTCCCGGCGACGGCGCGGTTGCGGGCCGGCGACCTCGTCTGGCTGGGCGCCGCCGCGCCCGCGATCCGGCCCGAGGACTTCGTGCCGCGCTACCGCAACGGCGAGCTGCTGAACTTCGCCGAGTTCGCGGTCAACCACGTCGCCATCGCCACCGGCGACCGAGAAGACGGCGACGTGGCAGACGGCAGTGTGGCAGACGGCGACGTGGCAGACGGCGGTCTGGCAGACGGCGACGAGCTGCTGCTGCATGCCAGCCCGGTCGAGGGCACCGTCGCCCTGTGGCCGTCGCGCCGCTTCCGTGACCACGACCGGTACCGCACGGTCTACGCCGTCCGACGGCTGCGCGAGCGGTACCGGTCCCGTTGACGGTGGGTCAGGGACGCAGCTGGCCGAGCGCGGGGTCGCCGGCGGGAAGCGTCGTGAGGAAGTTCAGGTCGAACCCGCCGTCGAGCAGGCCTTCGAGGCGCTTCCCCATCTCGGCGACCGCCGGCGAGCTGGAGTGCGCGGCGAGCGCCGCCTCGTCGGCCCATTCCTCGATGAAGAAGAACTTCCCCGGCGCCTCGTGCGCGGAGTAGAGCTTGCAGCCGGGCTCCTTGTGCACCTGCTGCACGGCGGCCAGCAGGACTGCGCGGACCTCGTCGATGCGCTCGGGCTTGGGAACGATGCTGGCGACGATGATGGGCATGGACCGGTTGTACCGCTCCCGAGCACGACACGCGCCCTCGTCCGGGTCCGGCGAGGGGGCACCGGTTCAGATCTTCGGCGCCATTCGCATCACCGGCGGCGGGGTCGGGTCATCGCCCTGGATGAAGCTCAGTGACGGCGCCGCGGCCCAGCCCTGCGCTATGCCCAGCAGGGCCGTGGTGCGGTCGCGGGCCGCGACGCCCCAGGCATTGTTGTATCCGCCGGCCGCGCGGTCGCCGAAACGTTCGCCGAGCGTCGCCAGCAGCTCCTGGAACTCGGGGGTGAACGCCTTCGCCATCGTCGTCGTGTCGGTCGTTCCGACCAGGTTCTGCTGGAGCTGGCGCATGAGCAGCGTGAACCTGGCGAAGAGGTGCTCGTCCCAGTCGAACGTGCTCAGGAAGTCGTCGCCCGCGGCGCCACCGCTCGCGGCCAGGTGCGCGATCTGGTCCGGTGACATGGTGAGGTGAATGCCGCCGGTGCCGTCGGGCAGCTGGATCGAGCGGATCCGGTCGCGGAATCCCGGCAGCTCGGCCTGCAGGGTGTCCCGCCAGTTCAGCGACGTGTCCAGAATCTGGAGCAGGAACCCGACGAGACTCCTGATCTGCGCGACCGTGCGCACCCGCTGGCCACCGGTCGCGATCACCTCGGCCGCCGCGAGCGGCACGGGCGGCTCGGCCGCGAGCGACGCCGCGGCGGCGGGTGCGAAGGCTCCGGGCGGAAACTCGGTGGCGGCCGGCACCGAATCCGATGCGGCGCCGGCCGTACCCGGTACCGGTCCGGCGGTGGCGGCGGCCGTGGGGGTGACGGTGCGCCGTGGGCGGCGGACCCGTTCGCGCCGGCCCTGCTCGCCGCGCGGCGCTGGCACCAGGTCAAGCCCGAAGGTCGGCCGGCTGGGCAGCCACGCGTCGAAGAAGTGCATCGGGAAGTTGCTGGCGATCCCGCCGTCGGAGAACCAGTGCCGGATCGGCGCGGCGCCGCCGGAGCCCTGCACCCACAGCGGGACCGCGCAGATCAGCACGGGAAAGCTCAGGCTCATCCGGGTGCCGACGATGACGGGCAGGTCCTGGCCGGGAAAGGTGCGCAGGTCGGCGGGCGCCCCGGCCGCCGGGCCCGCCCCCGACCCGGCCGCAATGCCCGCCGGCGCCGGGGTGCTGCTGCGTTCCAGGTGCTCGAGCACCTCGACCGGGAACAACCGGGCGAACTCCGCCGGCGAATAGAGGAAGGATTCGCCGACGAACGGCAGGTTCAGCGGGCGAGCGGCGCTGAGATCCGTCGTCATCATCTCGAGGACGATCTTCTCGTCGGCCCGCCGGGGACGCCGCAGGTCGGCGAAGGTCAGCGGGGCGTCACCGTCGGTCCGGCCGGCGCAGGCCTGGATCTGCCGGTGCAGCCACTGGGTCAGCGCCTCCTCCTGCCCGCCCGGCGCCGGCATGCCCGTGCAGGCGCCGTAGAAGGTGGCGGGCAGGCCGCGGACGGTCCGCAGCAGCCGGATCAGCAGGGCGCCGACGAGCCCCAGCAATGCGGTGACGATGACGCCCGGGGCAAGCAGCACCCAGCCGTACCACCGCTGGTCGTCGAGGCTGCCGCCGAAACCGTAGAGCACCCCGAGGCACCCGCCGAACGCGATTCCCGCGGCGACGAGCACCTGCGACCAGAAATGCCGCGATATCCAGGTCAGCGCGACCCGGATCCGGGCCGGCCATGACTTACCGGCCCGCTGCAGCCCAAAGAGCAGGCGAAACGCCCAGCTGGTGCCCCGGCTCGGTTGGAAAAGACCTTGCAGTACGCCGGGCGCGGCGATCTGCTCGCTCGCGGCGGTCAGCGCGTCGAACCCGCCGGGGCGGTCCGGGTCGCGCCGCTGCTGATATTCGCCGTACTGCGCGGCGGCGGTGAGTGCGGCCCCGATGGCGCCGGCCGAGGCGCCGCCGATGCTGTGGAAGTCGTAGCGCGAATGCAGCTGCGAGATTGCCCGCGGATACACGATCCCGCTGGTGATGCCGCCCTTCATGATCAGATCGCACTGCTCCCGCGGCCCGGGCGTGGCCCCGCGGGACCCCGGCGCCGTGGCGGCCGCCGCGGCGCCGGCCGCACTGCCAGCCGCGCTGCCAGGCGCAGGGCCAAAAGTGCTGCCAGCCGCTCCATCGTCGGCACGGGTGCTCGGTGCGCTCATCAGGGCCTCCTCGGCCGCCGGCGAGCCGCCTCCGGCCCGCGATCGACGATCAAGTACCCAAACTAGCCACCGTCAGTGCCCGTCGCGGTATCCGGACGGGCCGAGGCCCCGCGTCAACGGACGCGGGGCCTCGGTGGGTGTCGAACTCGGGGCGGCAGCAGGCCGGCTCCGATCCGCGCGGCGGGCGGAGTCGGCGGCCGTTCGCCCAGGTGGCGCGGCCGTTCGCCCAGGTGGCGAGGAGCTCAGATCCGCTTGGACCAGCAGGCCTTCGAGGCGTACCACGGGTTGCTGCCCTGCTGGCTGTAGAGCTTCATGGCCTTGGCCCACTGTTCGCCGGCCGAGGCGTTCTGCGGCAGGCCGCGGCCGCCGAGGCCGTGCCAGGTAGACGGGAGGAACTGGAAGAGGCCACCGGCGCCGATGGAGTTCACCGCGCGGGGGTTGCCGCCGGACTCGCATGGGATGACGGCGGACAGGAACCGCTGGGCCGAGGCGGGGTGGCTGGCCGCGTGGGCGGGGCTGGCGACGGCGAGTCCGGTGCCGACGGCGGCGGCGAGAACGGGGCCGACGATGAGCGCGCGAACGCGGTGGGAGATGCCACGACGAGCCAAGGTTTTCTGGTCCTTTCCCACGCCTCCGAAGGCGGAGCACGACAGCGGAAATCCAGCCGGAAGAATTCCACCGGCAAGGATGAGAATTGCGGGCCGCTGCCGGCCGCAGGCCCCTGCAAAGCGGGGGGTGTGCGGCGGTCCGTCTCCGGTCCCTGCCCACGGGTCCGAAGCTGTGCGCCGTCTATGGCGGGGGCAGTGATATGGCGTCCCGCCCGGCGTGTGCCCCGTTGGAGCACGGCACACACCTTGGCATCCGAATATCCGTGCTGGCAAACCCCGCATTCGACGTGACCCACATCATGCCCAGGAAAAGGTGGCCGGCCACGGCCTGAAGACGCGAGAACGGGTCGGGAGCGGTCGCGCCTCGTGCACGGCCGGGGCCGGCGCGCGCCCGTCGGCCGCCTACGTGACCGGCCCGTCGGCGCCCAGCACGCCTCGTCTACTGCGCCGACACCCTCCGTCGGGTCCCGTGACGACCGTCACAGTGCGTTACCGAATACCCCAGGAAAAGACAAACGCGTCTATTCGGCGACGCCCGTGCCACCCCCATAGCCCCGGGCCCGGCGTCACCGCCGCACGCATCCGGCCACCGACGACGGCGTCGACTGCTCGCGGCCGCTAGATTCGTCGTTACTTGCTCCGGATGCGTCGCATTGAGCCGATCGTCGGTACTCATTCGGCAACCAGGGCCACTCCGTAACCCGGTCCGCTCCGCAACCAGAGCCACTCCGCAACTCGGCCACTCCGCAACCAGGACCACTCCGCATGCAGGGAGATCGGGGGATCTCATGGCTGACAGCGCGGCCGCCGAGAACTCGGCGGGGAACGTCGAACCGGCCGGCACCACCGAGCACCCGGGTGGCGGCGCTGACACCGGCGGCGACGACGACCGAGAGCGCCCCGGCGAGGCCCGAGAGCGCCCCGGCGAGGCCCGGGAGCGCGCCGGCGAGGCCAGCGACGCGGCGCTCGCCGACGGGCACGACGCAGGGCAGACGGACCGCCGGATCGACGGCCTTCCGGTCGTCGCTCGCGTCCACGACTTCCTTCTTGGCGGCCATGACCACTACCCCGCGGACCGGGCGGCCGGCGAGGCGATCATCGCGTCCGCCCCCTGGGCCAGCCAGAACATCCGCGTCAGCCGGAACTTCCTGCGCCGTGCCGTGCACCTCTTAGCCACCGAGCGCGGCGTCCGCCAGTTCCTCGACCTCGGCGCCGGCCTGCCCACCGTCGGTAACACCCACGAGGTCGCCCAGCACGCCGCCCCCGACGCCCGCGTCGTGTACGTCGACCGCGACCCGGTCGTCGTCGCGCAGGCCCGATCGCTGTTGACGGGCGGTCCCGAAGGCCAGACGACCTATCTCGCCGCCGATGTCCGCGATCCGGCCGACATTCTCACGCACGCGGCGGACGTCCTCGATCTCCGTCAGCCGGTCGGGCTGGTGCTCGTCGGCATCATGCACTGCCTGCACCACGCGGACGGCCCGTTCGCCGTGGCCAGGGCGCTGTCCGACGCCGTACCGGCCGACAGCTACCTGGTGCTCTCGCACCTGGGCGTCTCGGACGAGCTGCGGAAAGCGGGCGGCGGCGGCACGAAGCCGGACACCGCCGGCTACTCCCGGCCGGACATCTCGATGCTCGAGAGCTTCTATCCGCGCCCGCTCGACGAGATCAAGCGGTTTTTCTACGGCTGGGAGCTGCTCGACCCCGGCATCACGCTCGCACCCCACTGGCGGGCCGACGATCCGGAGCCGACGGCCCTGTGGGCCGCCGTGGCCCGTAAACCGGCGTAGCGCCCCGCCCGCTCGCGCCGAGGCTGCACGTTTCGTGCGTATGTACGCCCCGTGTTGTCCGGTGTGGTCTGCCTGGTGCCCGCGCCGCGCCGGTGGCGTCGACCGGTAACCTAAAACGGAAGACACCGGACAGTAACGGTCAGTAACCCAAATGCCGCCAACGGGGGAAAGCCGGCGAAGCCGGCGAGCAGACACCACCGCAGCGCGACGGTCACCGTCGACGCCCCGCGGTCGCGCCGTCGCCCGTCGACCCGCCGGCGAGGGGACGAGGGGAACGCCGGATTCGACACGAGAGCGCTCGGGGTGGGATGACGACACGGGCTCGGGAACTTCTGAACCGATCACGTGCCCTGCTGGGCAACCCCCGCGCGGCGGCCGCCCAGCTGCTCGGTCCGCAGCAGGCCGCCGGGCCGGGGCCGACGGGGGGCGTTCAGACGGCGGCCTCCCGCGCGCACGGCCAAGCGGGCGGATCCGCCGTCGCGGCGGCCGCCGGGCCGACCGAGGCCGAGGAGGCGCTGGCCGCGATCTGCGCGGACCTCGCTCTGCGTGACCTCAACCTGGTCGACTCGCTGCTCGCGCAGTTGGAGGCCATGGAGTCCCGGGAGGACGACGCCGATCGACTGGCGGAGCTCTACCGGCTCGACCACCTCGCGGCCCGGCTGCGGCGCAACGCCGAGAACCTGCGGGTGCTCGCCGGCCGGGACGCCGGTGACAACGCCTCCGACACGTCGTCGCTGGTCGACGTGATTCGCGGCGCGATGTCGTCGATCGACTACTACCAGCGGGTCACGGTCGGCCGGGTCGTCAGTCTGGGCGTCGTAGGGTTCGCGGCGGAGGACGTCAGCCGGCTGGTCGCGGAGCTGCTCGACAACGCGACGAAGTCGTCGCCGCCGCACTCTCCCGTGCGGATCGGCGCCCATCTCACGGAGCAGGGCAGCGCGCTGCTGCGGATCGAGGACGAGGGCATCGGCCTCCCGCTGGACCGGCTGAGCCAGCTCAACGCCCGGCTGGAGGCCGAGCCGGTCCTCGACGACGACGCGGTCCGGCACATGGGCCTCGCCGTGGTCCGCCGGCTCGCGGCCCGCCACCACATCAGGACGTGGCTGGACCACCGTCATCCACACGGCACCACCGCGACGGTCCTGCTGCCGGCGCCGCTCATCTGCGAGCTGCCCGACGCCGGCTGGTCGGGCCTGCACACCGTCGTCACGCCGTCGTCGGTGCCCAGCACCCCGGATCAGCCGGACGCACCGCTGGCCGCAACGGCCCTCAGCGCCGGCCCGGCGACGAACGGCCGGATCACCACCGTCCGCGACCCGCGGCCGCCAGCGGCCAGCGGCACCTCGACGGCCAGCGGCACCTCGACGGCCGACAGCTCGTCGACGACCGGCGGCAGGACACAGGCCGGAGTCGGCACGGCGGCCGGCGGCACCTCGGTGGCCGGCGGGACAGCAGCCGGCGGCGGGACAGCAGCCGGCGGCGGGACAGCGGCCGGCGGCGGGAGGGCGGCCGGCCGGACGGTGGCCGGCGGGGCAGCCGCGCAGTCCCCGGCGCCGTTCCCGGGTTCGCCGCCGTCGACGTCGTCGTTCGGGACGACGGCGAGCGGTCTGCCGCGCCGCGTCTCGCGCAGCCTGCGCGACCCGGCCGGGGAGGGCGACGCGCCGCGCCCGGCCGCGGGTGGGTCCGCGCCGGCTGCTCCGCCCGTGCCGGGAGCCGACGGCGCCCCCGCGCCGTCGGCGGCCGAGATCCGCGCCGGCCACGAACGGCTGCTGGCCGATCTCGGTGCGTTCTCCGAAGGCGAACAAGCTGCCCGCGACGAGCTGCGACGGGACTGAGGCCGACAATGGTTGCCCAGGAGCACATGCGCCACGCCGACCCGGACTTCACCTGGCTGATCGACGATTTCGTCCAGAAGGTAAACGGCGCCACGCATGCCTTGATCATGTCGTCGGACGGGCTCGCGCTGACGTCGTCCGCGTCGGTCAACACCGAGGAGGGTGAGCGTCTCGCGGCCATCGCGAGCGGGATGCTCAGCCTTGCCCGCAACAGCGCGGCCCTGTTCAGCAAGGGCGACTGCGAACAGATCATCGTCCGGCTCACGCACGGCTACTTCCTGTTCATGGGAATCGACGCCGGCGCCGGGCTCGCGGTGATGACCGGGCCGGACTGTGACATGAAGGTCGTGGGTTACGAGATGACGCAGTTCGTCCTGCACGCCGGGCACGCCCTCACCCCGGAGCGGCGCGCCGACCTACGACGCGTCCTCGTCGGGCGTCGTCCGGCCGGCTGAGTCACCTCGAATGACCCGCGAACAGCTGCCGCCGGGCGGGCGGAAGAAGATGCCTTTCGCGCGCCCTTGGGCCTTCGAGGAGACAGGAACGTGATGGCGGTGCCGCAGGACTCGAGGCCGGCGAAGCCGGGCCTCTCCGCGCGCAGCAAGCGGGTCCGGCCGTACGCGCTGACCGGTGGGCGGACCAGATCGCGCTACCACCTGCTGGTGGAGACCCTGGTGTCCGTACCGAGATACGACCCGGCGCTGAGCGAGGCCCTCATGCCGGAGTCGCAGGCGCTGTACGAGCGGGCCCGCACGCAGCTGTCGATCGCCGAGCTCTCGGCGCTGCTGGCGATTCCGCTCGGCGTCGTCCGCGTGCTTATCAGTGACCTGGCCACGCAGGGCGCGGTGCTCATCCACCCGACGGCGCACGCGTTCCGCGAGGACCGGGGCGTGCTCGAGCGCATCCTGCGCGGCCTGCGCGAGCTGCCCGTCTGACCGAACAGGGCGCCGCCACCAGAACGCGCCAGGACGCATCTCCCGGCGCCACGACTACAGGAACGCGGACGTGAGCTCTGCCGACATGACCTTCAGCGAACAACGCCGCGCGGGCACCCGACACCACGACGACGCGAACGGCACACTGACGATCTCCGCGAAGATCGTCGTCGCCGGTGGCTTCGGCGTGGGCAAGACGACGTTCGTCGGGGCGGTGTCCGAGGTCGCCCCGATCAACACCGAGGCGTGGATGACCGAGGCGAGCGAGGGCGTCGACGACCTGCCGCCGGGCGGTGGGAAGACGACGACGACCGTCGCGATGGACTTCGGCCGGATCACGCTCGACCCGGATCTCGTCCTCTACCTGTTCGGCACGCCCGGACAGGCGCGTTTCTGGTTCATGTGGGACGACCTGTCGCGCGGCGCACTCGGCGCGGTGGTGCTCGTCGACACCCGCCGCCTGGACCAGTCGTTCGCCGCGATCAACTATTTCGAGAACGACTCCGACGTGCCTTTCATCGTCGCGGTCAACCTTTTTGACGGAATACTCTGGCACGACCTCGCCGAGGTGCGGGAGGCTCTTGCGCTGAGCCCGCGGACCCCGCTGGTGACCTGCGACGCCCGCCATCCCGCGTCCGCCGTCGCGACACTGCGCGAGCTCGTGCTCTACACGATGTCGATGGCCGAACCAAAGTGACCTGGGAGGGTACGAACACATGCGTAAAGTGCTGGTCGTCGGGGCGGGCCAGTCCGGGCTTCAGCTCGCGCTGATGCTCCAGGCGCGCGACTACGACGTGACCGTCATGTCGGCGCGGACTCCGGAGGAGATCCGTGGCGGCCGAGTCATGTCGACCCAGGCCATGTTCCACACCTCGCTGCAGCACGAGCGCGACCACGGCCTGAACCTGTGGGAGTCCGACGCCGTCCACATCGAGGGCCTGGGCGTCTCGGTCGCCGCGCCGGACGGCGGCCGCGCGCTCGACTGGTTCGGCCGGCTCGACCACTACGGCCAGTCCGTCGACCAGCGCGTCAAGATGGCCGGCTGGGCGGAGCTGTTCGAGGAGCGCGGCGGGAAGCTGCTCATCCACGGCGTCACCACCGGCGACCTGAACTCGCTCACGTCGCTCTACGACCTCGTCGTCATCGCGGCCGGAAAGGGCGAGCTCGTCGAGCTGTTCGACCGGGACCCGGCGCGCTCGCCGTTCACCGGCCCGCAGCGCGCGCTCTCGCTGGCCTACGTCCACGGCCTCGCGCCGCGCCCGGAGCATCCCGAGCAGCCAGGCGTCCGGTTCAACATCGCCCCGGGGGTCGGCGAGCTGTTCATGATTCCGGGCTACACGACCAGCGGGAACTGCGACATCCTCTTCTTCGAGGGCGTTCCCGGTGGGCCGCTGGACTGCTGGTCCGACCAGCCGGGCCCGGACGAGCACCTCGCGCGGCTGCTCGACCTGATGCGGACGTACGTGCCGTGGGAATACGAGCGCTGCGCGGACGTGGAGCTCACCGACGCGCGCGCCACGCTCGCCGGCGGTTACACGCCCGTCGTGCGCAGGCCGGTCGGGGAACTGCCCGACGGCGGCATCGTGCTCGGCATGGCGGACGTCGTCGTCGCCAACGACCCGATCACCGGCCAGGGCTCGAACAACGCCGCAAAATGCGCTGTCTCCTACCTGGACAGCATCCTCGCGCACGGCGACAAGCCGTTCGACCGGGAATGGATGACGGCCACCTTCGAGACCTACTGGGACTATGCCCAGTACGTGACGACGTGGACGAACGCGCTGCTCGGGCCGCCGCCGGAGCACGTCCTGCAGATCCTCGGCACGGCGCAGGCGAAAGACGCCGTCGCCCGCCGGTTCGTCAACGGTTTCGACAACCCGCCGGACTACTTCGAGTGGTTCATGGACCCGGCGAAGACAGCGGCATATCTGGCGACCGTCTAGGCGGCGCCGGCCCCACCCATGCCGGCCCCACCCAGACCGGCCAGCAGCGGGCCGAGCTGGGCGCCCAGCGGGGCGAGCTGGCCGAGCAGCGCGGGGCCGAGGGCGTCCGCCCCCGCGCCGCTCGTCAGCGAGCTCACCATCGGCGCGAAGATCGGACCGAGCGCGGGCCCGACGAGGTCCAGCATGCTGACGCCGACGTCCGCGCCGGGCCACTCGGCCGCGCCCGGGTCGAGCAGGCCCAGCCACGGGTCGTTCGCGGCGTAGCTGACGGGCTTCGGCAGGCCCGCGGGCCACATCGCCCCGAGGATCATCGCCAGGTAGGCGGGGGCCAACCCGGTGAACAGGCCTCGCACGGCGGTTCGCCGGGCCATCGCGGCGGGCACGTGCGCGACCACCTCGACGGCACCGAACCACGGGAAGACGACGACCCGGTACTGCGGCTGGGAGAACAGGTAGCCCGGTGTTCCCGGCGGCACCTTCTCCCAGGAGCCATCACCGACCACGAGATGCCCGGGGCCGGGAAGGTACGGCGCCAGCTCGTCGATCGGCCCGATGTGGCCGATCTCGGCGATCGCGGACCGGATGCTCACCCGACCGTCGAGCGTCCGGATCCCGTAGGCCTGCAGTCGCCCGACGGTGAACAGCTCGCCCAGCCCGGCAGGCACCTGATCGAGCGAGGCGGCCAGCGGCCCGGTGTCGAGGAACCCGGGCACCTGCAGGCTCCCGAGCGGGACCGTGACGCGTTCCAGCCCGACCGGCCCATACGGCGGCAGCCGCCCCCCGTCCGACACCGCCGGGACCGGCACCCCCACCAGGGCCGACGCCGCCGGCGCACTGACCACCCCGGCCGCTCCGACGCATCCGGCGACGGCCAGCGTCGCGGCCACGGCCCGGACCGCCACCCGACCGGGCCGGCGACCTCGACTACTCACAGTAACCATCGGCCGTAGGCTAACGGCGCCGAGGCGGCGCTCGGCGCCGCGCACCCCACTGGGCGTGGCGCTCCCGCCAGTCCCGCCCGCTCAGGTCCGCGGCCGCCGTCCCTCCAGGCCCATCCGACCCCGGCTCGGGACCCAGTGTCCGCTCCGGCAGCGCCTGGGGCTGCCGCCGCTCAGCTGGCGCGAGCTGTCACGCTCGGGGCCCGGGCGGGCAGCCCGCGCTCTCGGCCCGATCGACGAGCCCGATGATGGTCGACTTCTCCGGCCCGAGGTAGCGCGCCAGGTCGGCCTCGCGCAGCCGATGGTCCCGCAGGAGCCCCAGCAGCCGCAGCCGGGTGAGCGACAGGTCGCGCTCCGCGCACGACACGCCGACGAACCGCGGCGCGCGGCGCGTCCTGGGCGGCCCTGCTCTCCCGCGGACGCATCCCGATACGTATCGTCGAGGTCGTGGTACCCGATGCCGACGGATTCACGGACGAGACCGGTGACGACCGCCTGGGCGCAGGCGGCCTGCTCGACGACGCCGGGCCGGACGCCGACGCGTTCGGCGAGGGCGCCTTCGGCGGCGGCTCGTTCGATCGCGACCTCCTGACCGACCAGCCGGAAGACGCGAACGGGCTCACCGCGCGGATCCGGCGCCGGTCGCCGGGCTCGCTGGAAGCCGAGATCCTCAACGTGCTGCACACTGCGCGCCGCGAGCTCTCCCCCGCCCAGGTGCGCGAACGGCTGGCCAGCGGCGCCACGCTGTCGTACAGCGCCGTGGTCACGACGCTGACCCGGCTGCACGGCAAGGGCGTGGTCACCCGCCGCCGGGCCGGCCGCGCGTTCCTGTACCTCGCGGAGTCCGACGCGGCCAGCCTGGTCGCCTGGCGGATGAACCGCCTGCTCGACGAGCAGGCCGACCACCGCCCGGCGCTCACGCACTTCGTCGCCGCGCTGTCCCCCGGCGACGAGGCGCTGATCCGCCAGCTGCTCGCCGAGAGCCCCGCCGACGCGATGCCGCCGGCGGCTCGCCAGGCAGCCGACGAGACCGGCCCCGGCCCCGTGAGCCTGGACGGCAACCAGCGGGCACTACGCAGCGCCGCCCCCCGCGACGGGCGCGTAACGGACGACACAAGCCCGCGGGACGGAAGGCACGGCTTCGGCACCGGCCGCGCACCCACCGGCCGTTAGATGGTCGGCGAGCTGGTCCTCTGCGCGCTGGTCGCCCCACTGCTCGGGACACTCGTGATGCGCCTGCTCGCGGACCGGGTGGCCGCCGGCGTCGCCGTCGTCGCGTTCACGGTGTCCGCCTGCCTGCTCGCGCTCGGAACCGCGCTGGTGCTGCTCGCCGGCGGGATCCACACGACGACTGCCCTGGTGAACACCGCCAAGCGTGGCTGGACCGCCGAGGCCTGGGCCGACGCCGGCCATGACACGTGGCTGTCGGGACCGTGCGCCGTGGTCGCCGTGGTGGCCGCCATCTGCGCGGCACGGGCCTGGCGGCGGCAGCGGGTCGCGCTGCGGGCCGCCGGCGACGAGGCGGCCGCACTGCCCGGCAAGGACGTCGTCGTGGTCGTCGCCGGCGACCATCCGGACGCCTTCACGCTACCCGGCTCGCCCGGCCGCATCGTCGTGACCGAGTCGATGCGGGCGGCCCTCAGCCCGGACGAACTCGGGGTGGTGCTCGCACACGAACGGGCTCACCTCTCGGGCCGACACCATCGCTATGTGGACGCGGCCCGGCTCGCCGCCGCCGGTCAGCCGCTGCTGCGCCCGGTCGCCCGACTGGTCGAGTACGGCGTGGAACGCTGGGCCGACGAGCGCGCTGCCGTCGAGGTCGGGGACCGGGTCCGGGTCGCCCGGGCGATCGGCGCCGTCGCCCTGGTCTCCGCCGCCGCCGGCCCACCCATGGCCGCCCGAGCCGGCACGGCCAGCGACGGCCGCCACGGTGACGGCGACGGTCACGACGACGACGGCGACGGCGACGGCGAGGGTCAAGACGGTCTCGGCGACGGCGCTCGCGGCGGGGGTCGCAGTCTGGGCGGCGGCGGTCTCGGCGGCGGCAGGGCTCGCGGCGGTGGTGGCGGTCTCGGCAGCGGCGAGGGTCTCGGCAGCGACAGCGACAGTGACAGCGGCGGCGACGACGGTCTCGGCGGCGGTGCAGCGGGGCGGCACGGCGCGGTCGGGCCACGGCGCCCGGCTGGTCACGCCGCTCTAGGCCCCACGCCGCACACGCTGCGCATCGCGACGCCGGACTGGCTGGCGGAGGCGCAGCGGGCGACGGCCGCCGCACGCCGGACACGACGCGCCTGGAATCGGTCATGGCTCGCCAGACGCTGGATGCCCCTCGCCGAGCGCTGGGCGTCGGCCGCCACACGCTGGATTGCCGCCACCGGCGGCAGAATCGCCGCCACCGGCCGCAAAATTGCCGCCGTGAGGCGCGGGGCACGCGGGGCGCGGGCCGCGGGACGCGGGCCGTCAGTTGGACGCTGGCCGTCCGCCGGGCGCGGGAAGTCCGCCGCCGAAGCCTGGACGGTCGCCGGAGGCCCCATGCCCGCCGGGCATGGGGCGGTCGCCGGAGGCGCGCCGGTCATCAGAGGCGCGACGTTCGCCGCGAGGCGCGCGACCTCGTCCGCCGGCCGGTTCCCGCGTTCGTCGCACGCCGAGGCCGTCGGCTACCGGAGGCGCAGCGAGAACGACCAGCGCACCCCCGGCGATGGACTCGCCAAACTGGAGGCACCGGCTGGGACGAGCACGCAGGAGCCGACGAGTGCGGGCGAGGGGACAAACGCGGGCGAGGCAGTAGCCGCGCGTCAGGCGACAAGCCCGCGTGTCGGCCGGGGTGAACGCAGCGGCTGGGGTGAACGCAGCGGCCCGAGTGAACGCAGCGGACCGGGTGAACGCAGAAGAACGGGCGAACGCGGTGGAGTCAGCGGGCACCCGGGATCCGGCGCACGTGCCGGGCGCGCGGCCCGCCCCGGGCCGGTGCCGCGCCGTGTGCGCGCCCTGCTGCGCCCGCTGCCCGCTTCCAGCCACCTGATGCTGCTGACGATTCCGGCCGTGCTGTCGCTCGGCTCCTGTTTCTTCGCCGGCAACATCTGCTACGACCTGCACCTGCCGCTCGCGATGGCCCTGGAGCTGGAAGCCCAGCTCTAGCCGCGCCCAGGGCGCGTCGCGCCATGCGTCCTAGTCGCGCCATGCGTCCTAGTCGGCCACGCCGCGCTCGGCAGTGACGCTGACGGGCGTGAGGCGGACCAGCAGCTCTCCGGGCACGCCGTTGCGGCGGCCGAACTCGTCTGCGCGGTCGGCGCCCATGTAGCGGCCACCGATCGCGGCGGCCCAGCGGCGGACCTCGGGCAGCTCCTCGGACAGGGTCACCGTGCCGTTCACGACCACGAAGGCGAACGGCGGCGTGTCATCGTCGACGCAGAGGCTCGCTCGCCCGTCTCGGCGCAGGTTGCGTCCCTTCACGGTGCCCGTGCCCGTGTTGAAGAGGACGTCGTCGCCGTCGAGGACGAACCAGATCGGCGCGATATGCGGCCGGCCATCTGCCCGGACGGTCGCGAGCTTCCCCGTCCGCGTTCCCGCCGCCACGAACTCCTGCCACTCCCCCGCAGCCATCGCCACCATGCCTCCACCCTCGCACACCCGACCGTCGCCCGACCTGGGCACGGCCCCCGGTCGGGCTCGCCCCGATCGCAGAGCGTTGACCGGACGGCCCACGAACCGGCGGAATAGTTCCCGATATCCCCCCGCTATTCCCCCGAGATGCATCCCGAAAGCCATCATCCTCACAATCATCGCCCGGCGCACGGCATCTATGTCACCTCTCCCATCGTTGACTAAAGTGCGACGCCTAACTAGGCGCTCGACCTTGACGTGGACCCCCAGTCGCATTGAGGGGTCAAACCGACCAGCACCCCCGGCGCGCGTTGGCAGGAATTTTCGCGGCGTTGACAAACCCGCCCCGAGGCGCCCACTGTGAACCCATGTTCGACTCGCAGGGCGGCCATGATCCGCTGCTACAAACATATCCACCCGCCGCGCGCACGGCATTCACGCGACCAACCACGAGGCGCCCCGCCGAGTCCGGACCGGACACGAAGGCAATGGCCGGCGATAGACTCTCCAACACGTCTCCGATCCTGGACGGACGCCTATCGCCCCTCGACGAGTTCCCGCCCGCTGAACCGCTGCCATTCAAAAGCAACCTGCCGTCCGAAGAAGACCAGCCACCCGATCGTGACCTGCCACCCGCTGGTGGCACTCCGCTCGCCGGAGAGCCGCCGCCCGCCGAAGATCCGCCGCCCGCCGGAGAGCCGCCGCCGGCCGAAGATCCGCCGCCCGCTGGGGGCATACCGCCCGATACAGGGCCGCCGTCCGTCGGAGGCGGGTCCGCGCCGATGACGCTCGTCGATCGGCTCGCGGCGGTCGACGTCATCTATGACCAGACGCTGGCCGAGTTGGCGCGCTGCCCGGAGCGCGAGGCGTTCGCCCTGGTGGAGGCGCTGACGCGGCAGGCCGCCCGCCTGCAGGGCCTGACGATCCGGGCACAGGTCCACCTGGCCGAGCTGCATCCAGCGCATCCTGGCGAGGGGGATGACCTGGCCGGGGATCCCTATTCGGAGTTCCTGCCGGACGAGCTGGCAGCGGCTCTCGCGCAGTCGCCACGCGGCATGTCGGATCGGCTGCGTACGGCCTGGGAGATAGCTCGCGGCCTGCCGCAGGCGCTGGCGGCGATGACGTCGGGGGCGCTGGACCATGCCCGGCTGCTCGCGCTGCACAGGCTTACCCAGTCGTTGTCCGACGGGCAGCGCGCGGTGGTGGAGGCGCAGATGCTGGCCGGCAGCCGGCTGCGTTCCGCGTCCCAGTGGCGCCGCAAGATCCACCGCACCGTCCAGCGGCTCGACCCCGAGGCCGCCGCCCGCCGTAGAGAAGAGGCCCGCGCGCGGCGGGGCGTCGCGGTCAAGCAGCTCGAGGACGGCATCGGGCTGCTCCAGGCGACCCTCGCCGCCGAGGACGCTCAGGCGATCTACGACCGCGTCGACCAGATCGCCCGCGCCGACGCCCAGAGGGATACCAACGGCCCTGGCAATGGCGACGGCCACAGCCACACAGGCAGTCACGGGGGCAGCGACGGCGGCCACGGCAACTGGTCCGGCAGCCACCGCGACGACCACAGCCACACAGGCAGTCACGGGGGCAGCGACGGCGGCCACGGCAACTG
>Ga0105248_10000031_pt1 | contig 204387 bp, 249 predicted proteins | sample KBSS34metaG_FD_81524 | JGI IMG/M metagenome (GOLD analysis project Ga0105248, IMG submission 81524) | Switchgrass rhizosphere microbial communities from Kellogg Biological Station, Michigan, USA - KBS S3-4 metaG | ecosystem: Host-associated > Plants > Roots > Rhizosphere > Soil | place... | reverse complement strand
CGGAAGACAACCGCACAGAGGATCTCCCTCTGAGCACCAGCAATCACTTTGCTTCTTGGCCCGTTCTTCCAACACCTTTTGAAGTTCCTCCCCAGTCAACCACGTATGTACAGGTGGCTCCGGTTCCGGAAGAACCTCAATCATCTCTCCTTTGACTACCGTAGGAGGTAGTCTGCGAATCTCCACCACAATTGGTCTAGGAGGTTCAGGTGGCAATGGCTTGAGGCATCCCATCATTGCCACCAATGTAAGTGACAATAGTACTTTCATTGGGATAGTCTCGTTGAATTAGGTTGACACTTGGACTGGCTGACAGCCGCAAGTGTCAGTTTTTTGGTCTCGTTCCAGCAGACGTTCTCAATATCCCCTGACACCACAACAGGGGATCGAGAAGGGCGAAATCAGCAGTCCTTCAGAATGGCTTGCGCGCGCGTCTTCAGGGCCTTGCGCACCTTGTCGAGCGCATCCTTGGCGTCCTTCATGTTGTCCGCCACGACCTTGGCTTCCTTGATAGCCGTGAGAGCCGCATCACCGTTGTTGGCAATGGTTTGAAGCTGGGTACACAGGGCCAAAAGCCCCTGCGCATGCTCCCTCAGATCCGAGAGATTGGACTGAATCTCTTTGCTCAGATCCTCCTTGGTTACCTTGTTCAAATCATCCTTTTCCATTGTCTGCATTCCTTCTGATGGTTGATTGTTTGGAAACACTTAGGCGGCTTTCTTGGGAGGGTCCACGTAGAACACACTGTCCAACTGCCGCTCATAAATCTTACGCTTCAATGTACGACCTGTAGGGTCCAGAAACCTTTTCCTATCTACATCGAAGACAATTGCATGACACAAAGTAGGCGCCCATTCCCACCGAATAATGAGTAGTGCGTGCTTACGTGAGTGTCGCAACAGTGAACGCAACTGCCGAAGCTTGGCTCGCTTGACCTTGATTCCAAGCTGCTGAAGCTTTTCGCTAGCTGCCTCATCTACCTTCTCACTTCGAATGCCAGGACAATCGTAGTCCTGAGGATCGGAGGTGGGATGGAGAAGTGAATGTACCTCTTCGTACGACTTGCCAAGTAACATAGCAACGCATGCAGTAAAACATCCGCTACTATGTACTTGGCTTACATGGCGTAAACTCATATGCTCCTAAGCAACTTTTCTAGAAGACTTCTTTTTGGTAGTACGAAGGTAGCTTTGAATGTGTGGGCGCCGCTTGGCCCACTCTTCCGAATTGAAGAAGGTAGAAAACTTCTTCCATTCCTTCTCCCACATAAACCTCTCGGTTAGGTCCAGCGCATAGTCATATGCAACTGCACGCCCCTTGTAGGTTCCAACCTGTTGACCATCTACCAGATGTGCCCACCCAGGCTTATTGAGGAGATTCCACTTCCTGACAAACACCATCATCAAACATCCATTCGGAAGTAGACGACAGGGAGCCAGGTGTACACCCATCGATGTGGGTTGTTTGCCGTAAGTTTTCCAAGCTTTCGCTTCAACCATGTTATCAAGGATACCGTCACTGGTAACTGGTACTTTGATAACTACTTCTCCACGCTGGTAAGCAGTACGAAAAGAACCTTCACTAAGATACTTGAATCCTGCTTTTTTGAGATCCTCAACAAAGGATTCATAGGACTCACTTACGTCGTAACCATTTCCGAAATCACTATTGGACATGATTATGTACCTGTAAGGTAGAAGGCTCTTGGGTACCGCCCGAGTGAGAGAAGCTCTTTATGTTGCTTATCTAAGAAGCTGTTTGCTTGTTTGCTTCTGTCGGCCGGGCGGTTACCCAAGCTTTTTCATTATTGAAAACAATAATGGAATTAGTGGCGTGTGTACGAGGAGCTATGCCGAGAGAGGAGGACTTGTTGCCTATCGTACACACACCGGGGCTACATGATTGATGGCTTACTAAGTAAGTTAGAAGCTTTTAGTAATCTCACATGTAGCTAACAACCGTGCTCATAGAGGAGGGGATAACTCCGGTTATGATAATTATCCCCTTATCCCCTATGTATCACTTGCTGTCGGTGGCCGGGGTCTCGGCGGGAACATCCGCCCAGCGGCGCACGCCACCACCAACACCCTTGTTGATGCTGAACGACGCACCCGACTCACGGGTACCCGCATTGGCGCGAACGAAGTCGAGCACGCGCTTCTCCAGCGACTTGTAGTTGCCCGGCTGCGCATTGAGCTGACGAAGCGTCATGCCGCCGATCGTGGGCATCGTGAGAGACGCACCCTTGTACTGGTCGAACACCGCGTGAACCGCATCCGAGATGGTCGACTGCTCCGTCTCGTGCTCCGAGATGTACTTGTCGAGGGCAACCTCGGCAGCGCTGAGAGAAGCCTCACGGTCGATGGTACCGGCCGAGAGAACGAGGGCGAAAGAAAGGGACTTGCTCATGATGTATACTCCTGTTTTTTCTGTCACAATTGTGACGGTTTCTGTTTCCGAGAATTACTCTGGCGATCACCGGGATAACAACATGCTACCCAAGCTGTCATTGTAATAGTTACAAGTAAGATAATCGATAATTAGAACTACATGATTGATAAGTAATCTCACATGTAGTTGATTGAATCAGTACGTCTTCCGCACACCTGGACCCGTGTAGTTTCCTTCCACGACATCCTTTGCTTCCTTCAAACCAAGACCCGTCAACTCTCGGGTAATCTTGATTGCAGTGATCTTGTTTCCATTGACCAGTGCCGTACACACATGAGTCAGGGCATTGATAACTGGATACCTGTTATCTTCTGCTGTCCCTGTAGGACCCGCCGACATCATTGCAAGTTGGGTATTCAACTTTGCAACTTCCGCATTCAGACGAACTACCTCGGTCTGGGCACGCTCACCCGGTGCCATAAGCACCTGCAATTCCGCACTCGACAATTCGATCTTCACTTGACTTGCTCCTTTAGCCAGTCACACAGCTCTTCCCATGTGTAGAAGACTCGCTGATATGACTTGGAACTTCCTTTTTCATCCGCTTTCCAGTAGTCGGCAAAGTATCCGTTCTCGACTTTGCGCACATTCAGATTAGTAATCATACTTCTCAGTTGGTTAGAGGGTTGACCGTCCACACACCATCCGGACCTTTGATCCGGGAGTAGACAGGTAATTCAAGAAAGGCGTGTAGCCATGCATCAAAAAAGAATTGAAAGTTACCTACTACTTTTCCTTGATTGATTACCCGATACATGGCTGACCTCACATCTATGTCAGGTTATTCCTCCGACCAACAAGGGTCGGCCCAAAACTCCTCTTTTTCCTTACGTTCACGCTGCTCTTCCCAGAGTAGGTGAAAAGAACCACCGAACAAAAGCGAAGCTACTTCTACTTCAGTAACCTCTTCCTCTACTTCAGTAATATCAAAAGACATTGTCCTGCTCCGTCTCCCAGCTCTTGCGGGGGTTTCGAGTCCTCTTTTCCCTACGGTCACGCATGGGTCCACCCTTGTAGTGAAGGATTGCATCCATAGCGATGTAGTTACGAGGCTTCTTTTGCTGACGAGGCTTGATCTTCTGGCTCATGATTGAATTCATCCTCTCGAAAAGTGAGACCGATCATTCTTTGCCTTGATTCCGAATCCGAGATTACTTCCCCCGGATGAAGTGTTCCTCACACTAGGACCCTTCGGCTTTACCAAGGTTCGGGCGATTGCATCATCCCGATTGACGATTGTTTGAATCGGTTTCCCTTGTGTGTTTTCGATGATTGCATACACCGAATCACCACGATTGAACAAGTGTCTATCTGCAATCCGCGCAGCTACATTGAAGGTATCTGCTTCAAAAATAGCAGGTTCACTTGTCTTTACAGTTTTGGTAACTACCAAACCGTTCTTCTCTTCCTCCACCGTATTCAAGTGTTCCACCGTTCCAACCTGAATCGTACAAGCACCTGCACGATCATACACCTTGCACATCAGTGTGATAAGGTAATTGGAATCCGGAACTTCTGAAGCATCCACTTCTTGCGTATTCTTCTTACGTCGAACCACCTTGGTTCCGCTGGTAGTCCTTTTAGCTTCCTCTTTCCCCTTGTTCTCACTCACTTGCCCAAGGTGGTCAATGACCGCTTGCTGACATGCAATGAGAGTAGGAGTAGGGAGCAACTCTTTCTTTTCGTACGCCTCCAAGATGTGGGTCAGATAATCCTGACCTTTCAAGAATTCCCAATGAGCCGACAGAAACCCCTCCGCACTCACCTTGCCGGAGAACTTGGCAGACACGAAACGCTTGGGGGACATCTTGCTGGTGGTCATTGTGAATTCCTTTCCTTCTCTTTACTTCTTTGCGGAGATAGCGTTCTGCTTTTCCCTACGGAGATTGGAGAAAGCCGAAGCGTAGCTGAGACCGGCCTTCAGAAACTTTTCCCCACCGTTGGCCCAGAAGAGCGCTTTCATCTCGGGGGAATGGTAGTCACCGCTGATGGTTCGCTTCAGGAAGGTGACATCATCACACACATCTTCCGGCTTGAATTGAGCAGGAATAATGGGGGTCGTTTGCTCCTTTTGCTTTCGGCTTTTGGTAACTCGGGGTTTCGACTCCACCACCTTACCTTGTGCTCGGTCCAGCGACTTGCGAGCATTCTCTTCTGCCTTAGCGAAGAGCGCCGCCAACTTGTCGTCACCACTCTGCTTTGCTTGCTCCCTGAGGCTCAGGGCCGGGCGATTGTCCTTCGGCTGAGGCATTGTGACGCCCCCGTTGTCGGGCGCCGTATAAGCCGGCCGAGGCGCCTTGAATCGATCCTCCACCTTGACTGCAACCGCTTGCTGCTTGGTCTCGTTCATGATTGACTCCTCTCATTGTGAAAACTGAATTACTACTTAGTGTACCGTAGTTGATAAGTAATCTAATACGGTACTAAACTTGCTTTTTACTCTGACTAGAAGTATTAGTGCATGCTCATCTTTCGAGATAGTGCGCCGGTAGGGAGGGCCGCTTGGCAAGCCAAGTCAGCCGACTCTCTAGTGTTTTCGCCCTCCTACTCTGCTTGTTTCAGAAGGGTACTTAGGTCGCGCCCGAGCTACGTAGCCCGCGAACCGTGGCACTTTGGATCCACGATTCGAACCTACTCGGTAAGTATGAAACTAACCGACTGTCAGGATTCAGTTTTCAAAGAGCATGGCAGAATTGCTATTCTGCTTTTGCTTTGTGGCTGGTTGCCACGTGATGAGAGCTATTGCTAATGCCATGCCAGCTTTCGCAGGTCATTCACACTGAGACCAGCAGGGTACAATTGAAGCTCGTAATTGCCCGGAAAACCAAGTCAATTAGACCACGAGCTACCAGGGCACTGCGATCTACCGCCCGACCTCGGCCGTTGTGGCAGTCTGCAAAAAGTTGCGACACCTACATCGTAGCTAAGCCGTAAAGCCTACGGTTGTGGCACTTTTGCTCGGTACGCAAGATTGTGGCAACTTTGCACTCTTTGCGTAGCTGGCTGCGTTACCGCGTCATGGCATGGTATTTGCTTGACGACTACAGTGGGTAACTATGTAGGGAAATGTAGGATACGTAGGACAAATAAAAACGGCCCCTAGTCGAAGGTCCAACCTCACCACACTGAGTGAGATCGGCCTACGAAGTAGGGGCCGTTTGGTTTTTGCTCTTAGTTGATGTGGAGCCCGGCACCGTTGAGGTGGGACTTCCCATTGAGATGTTTCTTGGCCGGAGTGCCCTTTTTCAGTTCAGCGGCTTCCTTTCGCCTACGTTTGGCGTGAAACTTGAGGAGAGATGCTGAGAGCTTCTTCCTGGCGGATGGTGTCTGACACCCGTACTTCCTCTCCGCCTTGGAAGGTGGACATGGTTTGGTCGGGGCGGTAGGGGCAGGTCGAGGTTTTTCTTCTCCAAAGATGAGGGCTACACCTACATCTCTCGGAATTGGGACATTCTGTCCGTTGATGTGGAGAAAGTGTTTACCTTCTCCTACCTCCAGCTCGACTTTGGCGTCCCTTAGCTCTACCTTCATGTTTGCCTTTCAGCGACTTACGTAGTAATGTCGCGAGATCCGGGTTCCCTGCTTGTTTTGCCTCAACTGCGGCACGCAAGCGCTGGGCATACTCGTCCTGATAGGACGCCACATCTAACCCGTCTGAGGCAAGCCTGTCAAGCAATTCGTTCGCTAATGCGACCTCTTGCCGATTGGGCTCGGATCCCTTGGCAAAGCTGAAGCACACCTCCCGTAACTCGGTCTGATAGTGTAGCTGAAGCATGACCAATGAGCTAGGTGTAGGGTAAAGTAAGACAAGGTGGTCTTTGCCCCTCGTATGCCATTTACCTACAGCAGCCCTGTTGGAAGACTTTAGGCAACTATGTAGTAGACGGTATGGTTTATGGATCTTATGTGGGGTCAGGTAGTATGACTTTTCCACACCATGAAGGGAAAGTGCTCGAATTGGTATTACCTGTTGAATCAGGATGGTATTACCCCTATCATCCAACAATGCCTTTAGCTCTGCATTGGTGAAGGTAACATACTTTTCCTTGATTACCTCTACTCCATGAAGGAGCTGATTGCGCACCAGACGTTCTCCGGTCACACTGTCAACGTACTCTACTGATACTCGATTACCTTGTGGAGATAGCCAGCACATGCCTCCATTAGGGGCCACTGTATTCTGAATCTCTACTGGAATCGAGACCAAGCCGAATGACAGAACCGATTTCATCATGATGCCCTACATGCTGAGAGATTGGATCCAAAGCGAAAAGCCCGGCTCAGCTTTCGCTGAGACCGGGCTTTCCCCACATTACACTCTGGTCGCTCCGGAAGGATCAGGCAGCGCGCGCATCCTCCCGGATCACCCAACCTGCACCACGTCCACGGCGCTTGCCGCTTTCCGTGGTCTTGTAGAGGATCTTCCCAGCGCGCTGCAACTCCTGAAGCGCATTCTGGATGCGGTCCACGTTCTCCTTGGTCGGCTCCAGCTTGAGCTGATGGAGGACGAAGTGGGTGAGCTTCCCCTCTCCGAGCCGCTTGTAGTTGGTCAGCTCCTGGAGGATAGCCGGCTTCAGGTCGCCCTGTTCACGACACCAGGCGTTGAAGTCTTCCTCGAAGGACTTGACCGACTTCTTCACATCGACCGAGCCGTTCGCACCGTAGACGACATACTTCTGGAAAAACGCATTCGGGATCATGGCTTTCTCTCTCTCTTTTAGGGCTCAATTGCCCCGGCATTATTAGTTGTAGCACCGAACCAGTAAGTGTCAAGTATAATTCGTTAGCTGCAATTGCAGCGCTGGTACTCACGTTGGCAGTCCGCTTTGCACCTATCAGAATCCGTTGGCCATTCAGAGCAGCGCAGCATGCACTCGCTGAAGGTCTTCTCGCAGGCTCGACGGCACGAGCTGTAATCGGCCTTCGCATCGCTCCCAGCAGCCACGTAGGGCCCCTGAGGCGACACCACCGCAACAAGAGAGACCAGGAAAGCCCCGACCACCAGCAACCCCTTACCCATTGATACCCCCTTTATGACATGGCGCGTCATGAACGTCGCCCAGGACCAACGAGAATAACACTCAACTGGAATGGAGTCAAATGGACCAAACAGATCAAGCATGATTCGTGCCATTGGTATGGCCATTGAGCCCGTTAGTTTTTCGGGCCGAATCCTGTCCCCCCTGTCCCCCTGTCCCCGAACCACCAAGATCAGCAACATACCAACGATGTCCCGTCTTATCATTCGGCACACACCGAAGACACTTACCATTGAAGTTACGGTCTTTGATCTCCCGCAGATGTCTTCCAATGGTATGAGCATTAGGGAGTTTCCCTACACCGCCCGCAATCTCCTCCAACGCATCTCGCAATGAAGGTACCATCAAACCTTGTGAGATAAAATCATAGGCTTCACGAGTGGTAAGCCCATCTTTAGCTCCCACCATCTGCTGCAATTGCAACCATCCTTCGATGATTCCATTGGCAGTGTATCTGCCTACATCAGACTCCATCTCCAACTCTTGCCTAGTGGTAGCAGGATCAACTGCTCCAGCCCACACTAGGGCTCCACGAACCAGTTTGGACCACTGCTCAAAGCTTCCCCACTTGGGCAACTTCTGATCCGGCATCCCTGCCATAATGTAGGCTTTGAGAATGATGAGTGCGGAACTGAGCAATTCGGCTCGACGCTCTCTTACCACATTCCACAAATCAGGATACTTGAATCCTGTACGAAGATGTGGTTTCTCATCCAAACAACGAAGTCGGATATTCAAACACCGTTCCGCTGTATCGGGGGCCAGTAGGATATTGTTACCAGTGATGAACCATGTAGTATCATTCTGTACTTGTAGAACCTTAGAATGACCTAGGACACGATCCTCCCACTGACGACTGGTAGCCATGGCGTTGATGGCAGCTCCACCATATTCACCGACTACGTTATCCACCAGAACCATGCTCCTACCAATCCTCAGGTAGGACAAAATCCTCTTTCTGGTTTCATCCTCATTCTTGGTATGAGTAACAACTGGACACTCATCACCTGTCAGGATATAGGAGATGATCTTGACGAGACTGGTTTTACCTACCCTCGGACCATTAGCCTGAACTACCACCATGGGAGTATTCCCATCGTGAGCAAAACGGGAGAGTGGAGAAAGGAGACCGGCCAACCAAGCCGAACGATGCCCCTCTTCTGCAAAAGGGAAATCACATACAATGTCAGTAAGAATACTGACAGCTCGCTTAGCATCCTGCTGAGTAGGATGATCCGGAATCTTACAGTCTACTTCGCCTGTAAAGTAGACGTAAGTATCAGGATGATATCCCTCTGTAGTATTGATGGATCCATTAGCTCCAATGGGCGGAAAGGTGGTGAGAGACCGCAGCTTGCGGACATTCTGCCAACCACTTTTGTCCACCAAACACTTGGCAACTGAAGTAGGAGGATGGATCCTCTCGCCTTCATTGCACCAAGTAATCACCCGACTCAATAGATATCGGATGATGGATGACTTGGTAGGTTTGAGAGCTAAACGACCATTGTGGTCTTTCAGGATACATACTAGCTCACCCGCCTTCTGGAACAATGTAGGTTCTTGGGCGAGATGCTTCTCAGCCACATCAACCAATTGGTCCAACGGATTAGCCACGTCCAGCAGCGGTTTAGAATAACCATCAATCGGCTGCATTGATCTCCCAATCTTTGGTAATATCACACTAAGCAATCACCTGCAACTAAATTCAGCGATGCAAAGTTTATGCCAATCTTACCCACTAGCAAGATGTATGCCAGTGGATAATGTGTGGAGAAAAAACGCAGTTGACAGCTCAAGTATGAAAATGTAATCTTCCAACAATGCACATGGGGGTTGATTGGGGCCTGAATCTGAAAGGGTTTTTTCTCTGCGACAATGTGTGGAGAGAGTGCCTCATTATGGAGAAGCGTCCCACAGGAACCTACATCATTTGTATGGTAGAGTTTTGTTGTAATGAACACTACAGAAAAAGAATCATCATCGCCATGGGGCGGAAAAACCCTTCATTACACGTAGGTAGAAGGCGACCTCATCCGTCATAGTAAAAAGTACCTTGCATCTTGGAATCTAAGATTGCAGACTTATGATGGTTGAAAGGAGACAACCACACCATGGCAAGGTCAGCACAATCTATTCCGGTGTCGCAGATTGGTCAGTCGAACGCACCCCCTGATCATCGCACTAACCCCTACCAGAACGTTCAACAGCGGGGTGGGTTCGCACCTGCTCAGCGCGTTGGAGTCAGCGTCCCACCTACTGGTCGGATGTACGATGATGACCGAGAGGTAGAGATCATCGACAACACCGACACGCAGCAGCCTCGCCCTGGCTCTGGACGGCCCTCCGGCCGCCCCTCTGGTCGTCCCTCTCAAAACGTCCAGGGAGCGGGGCCTCTCACCAAGAGCGGCTATCCAGACCGCCGTTTCAAGGGGCAGCGTGATCTTCCGCCCCCGGTGCAAGAGGTCAGCGATGAAAGCAGGGCTCGGACAGGTGGGGTCATCGGTGACATGCACGTCACCATCGAAGGCAAGCCCGACAGAAGGTTCAAGGAGAACCGTGGGTTGACAGACGGCGAATTGATGGCAAAATGGGTTGAGCAGCTCAACGCTCGTTTCGGGCGCCGCTAGCTCTTTCTCCGGCACAAGGTGGGGCGGTATCACACTGGTGTGGTACTGCCCTATTTTGTATTGAAACGTTGCATGAGACCGCTGATGGTCTCCCATTCGGTGCCCTTCCCGAGATAGAGGGCGACAAAAACACACATCGAATACAGCCCCCGCTGATACTGGTCAATGTCGGCCTTGTGAGCTTCGTACATGGCATCCGTTTTCTCCACATGAGAGTCGGTGTCATACAGAATCTCCAAAATGTCAGCGACATGTGCGCCACGATAATGTGGGTTGTGTCCGCAGAAGTTGATGATGAAGAGCTTCCTCTCATCAGGCGTCATGTTTTTCTGAATGTGTAGTGAAATATCAGACACTGCTGTTCTCCACAATTCGTTGAAACTCCCTGCCTTGGATGACCATACATCAACCACCTCAGGTGAGTGTTTTCCGTTCTTCAGCAAGAGAATCGTATCGACCTGCCGCTTCTTGACTTTCCCTTCGGAAGTGAGATACTCAAAAATGACCTTCAAATCGCAGGTCTGCACCTCACGTGTGATGGTGTAGGTTCCCTCGTTGGCGAACCAGTTGTGGGAGAACAGGACGGCAGTGTAGTAGCCCATGTGGTTATCTCGGTCTCTCTCCCACCATATCCCAAAAGGGGTGGGTCGTGTCAGGCAACTTCATACGAGGCGAACGCCGTGCCTTGGCGAGATAGGAGGAAAGGTATTTACGGATGCGCTGCATAACCACATCACTGGGATCAATGAGCGCATTAGCTATCGCCCAGTCCCAAGCGTGGTACTCTTTCTCCAGCCTAGGTAGCCCGTTCCCCGCAGGGGGATGAACCACGTGGCCTATCTCATGCAAGGCGATGAAGTAGGTGATGTGGGTTTTGACGGGACGAATGTGGATCTGGCGGCTTGCCTTGTAGGCGCGACCGCCACGAGTGTGACCGTATACCTCAATCTCATGCTTGTCGCACAGCTCATCAATGTGCGCAGCTAACTCAGCAATATTCACGCTCCCTCCTTCTGTAGTGAAAGGTCAATAAGTGTGGCAACAATGCCGACTATTCCGGGCGCTTCGTTTCCGAACATGGATGACGAACACATTCAGAGAGCCCTTGTAGGCGTCTTCAAGAAGTATGGGTTTGGCCCACACGATATGGATGCCATCATCCACTTCGCCATGGCCTCATTCGAGGTGAACGCTTACAACTACCTGGTGGTATATCAAGCGCTCAAACAGCACCTCATCCGCAACTTCGATACTCGGCATGGAAGTATGTGTAGGGTAGGTGAATTGGTAATGAGAAGGTCGGTGGTTTTTTATACAGACCCTCAGAAACGATCTCCAAAGAAGTGATGTTCAATTGCTAGTGTAACACACACCAAGAAAGATGCAAGCAGAGTTTCGGGGCGGTTGTTTTCGGCCGCCCCGAACTTTGGGCCCACGGTCTATAAATTGCTAATTGCAAGCATGCCACCTACACCGGGCGGGTCACCCCGCCTCGTGCCTCCCCTTCCCCAACACCTTGTCCCAATCCTCACAGATTCGAGCTTGATCCGAATGTGGGTAGGATCGGCCGCATTGCCGGCAGACTCGTCCAGGTGGTTTGTACCTCGGGGGAGGCTCGAACAGACTCGCAATCCAATCGAAGAATCCCATTAGGCAGCCTTCTCCTCTCCCCGATAAACCAGCCACAATTGGATAGCTTCGGGCTCCTGCTCTCGAACCTCGGAAGGATCACAGTCGCAGGTCTCTTCTCGCCAGTCTCCAGCTCGCCCACAGGCCACGCAGAAGTGATTGAGCAATTCGCAAAGGACTCGCTCTCGCTCCTGCTCTGTCATGCAGTTGAGCTTGGAGATGATCTCATGTGCCGTCGTTTTCATTCTCATCACTCATCAGTTTGTGGATGGTGTCGTTCAGTTCTGACATGAATTGAATGTGGCGCTGCATGACCATCAGAGAGTTCTTGATCTTCTCTTGGTCGGTATGAGGTCTCCAACCAATGGTCACTCCCTTGGCCCTTTCCTCTTCGGTAGGCTCCCTTCCCTGCGCAGTGTCGCGCATGGTGGCAACTCCCGTGGTAGCCTCGGCAAAAGCCATCATTGCATGGAGCTTGGATATCTCGAATTGATTCCGAGCATAAGCCAAGCGCTTCTCACGTTCTTTCTGATTCACTTGTGGTTCTCCTTTGGTAAGACGATAGAGTGCTCATAACCAGGACATGGAGCATGAGCACACACTTTTTTACCGTGTGTGAAGTGGTTGTTGGGTGGGTAGCCGCAGTGCTTACACTTGACGATTCCCAACATCTCGGCCTGCTTCAATGTCATCTTGACGAGCAACATTTACTTGTAGTCTTCCCGGAGGAACCACTCCACTTCCTTCACGATGTCTTCCAGGTCTTTGATGTCAGTTCGCAATTGTGCGTTGGTGTAGCCAGCGAACTTTTTCTGGTCGTCAATCCACTTACCGTAGAAGCTGTTGTAGCGACGAACCTTGATGCCCTTCAGCATCTTTTTCTTGTCCCGGATATCCTCTTTGAGATTGCGAATACAATGCTCCACAATCTCTTTCTTCGGATACACCTGGTCGGCAAAGTAGAACGAACCGACCGCATAAACCGGATCGTGCATCGATGAATGCCACTGTTGCAGACGCTCTCCCAAATTTACGCGGTCCATTCGTTCAATCCCTACCTTTCTTACTTGGTAACCTATGTGAAGCTGGAGTGAGAGATGGATTATCCCGGAGGAGAGGCTCCAACCACTCCTGGAATGCAGCAAGGGAAGATGTAGACATATCTCGCAGGCATGACTCCGGCACAGCTACCAAGCTGGAACGTCGGAAACTCTGCGTAATCTGTTTGATCAACTCTTGCTTGTAGGTATGTCTTGTAGCGCCAGCCATTGGCTTGCTCCTTACTTCCAATCACACCGCTTGTAACGTCCTCCAATGGCACTGTCCTGCCAGTTTTCCTCACAGAGGAACTGCTTGGGGGTGGGCGGTTTGGGGAGGGCCACCTTAGCACGAATCGGTGCAGGCTTGACCGTATTCTTTGGGGCCGCAATGACCACCTCGGACAGGATCATCGGATCCGGAGGCGGAACCTCCACGGAAGGAATGGGGGCCGGAGGCGCATGGGGCGCCTCCACCCTGGCAGTCTCCGCCTTGATTGGAGTGGTCAGCATCAGATAGCTACCGCCCGCTGCCACCAGAGAAGCCGCCATTACCGAGAACGAAAACAATGCATTGATGTGTTTCATGATTCTCCCTTTCAATTCAAACTCTATCACTCAATTGGTTTCTTGTCAATTACAATTGACGTTTTCTTTTACGAATCTTCGTCCTCGTCATTCATGCTGGGATCCGGCTCGTCATGAAAGGTCCCATCATTCCACCGAAAGATGCCGGTGTAGATGACGAGCTGTCCTTGGTTGTCATGCTCCAACGCACCATCACAGGTGCAGTCGGTCATGGCATCCACCTCTGCTTCAGTGTATGTCTTCATCTCTTGTTTTCCTTGATTAGGGGAAGCATTACCTTCCGCTTGTAAACGTGAAGCCGAACGCCGGTACAGGAATCGTAGAAGTCATCTGCTACCAACTTATCGGCATATGGGCCACTGGTCCACCACGTACCATCATCGTAGTAGAAGATGACCCAGTGTGGAACCAATTCCGGTTTTTGGTTCATCGCTTTTTCTCTTTCGCTTTCCGGTGCGCATGTGTAACTTGTGCGGAATCAACCTCGAACCACCTATCTTCTTTTCGTTTGGGGCGAGTGAGGGTGAGTTTCGCAAACAGGACGATACCTCCCACCGCCACTAACGAACAGACAATAGTGATTAGCTCGCTCAATTCCTCACCCTCTTGGTGCCGCACAACTCACACCTATCCGTTTCATCGGCAAGATGTAAACAATCTCCTCGGCAAAACGACATCAACACTTCGGCTGCGTACGAATCACCTTGGTGTCGGATGGCAAAGAAGTATAACCGTGTAGGTAGGTCATCCTTTTTCGGCTTTGCCATTACCTTGCGATTGCTGGCACTCACTTGTACATCTTCAGGATGGCACGGAGAGCTTCCTTGGCTGTATCCAGGTCGGGGTAAGCGATGCCCTGACCGAGACTGACAACCTCCCCCGATTGAAGAGCCTCCCAAATCTTGAACTTCCGCTTGGCGTTCTGCTCACGTCCCTGCTCCGACATGATGAAGAATCGTCCTTTGTAGAGAGTCGTCTCGATTTTGCTGTTCCACTGCTTCATGGTAGCACGAGAGAAGAAGATGTGGCCAATCTTCTTATTGCGAGCCCGAAGCTGCGACATGCTCTTGAACACGGGAACCTCCTGGGTCAGCTCACGAATCACACTGTAGTTGTGGGTGGTCAGTGCTGCATTGGAACAATACATTGTCTTACTCCTCGTTGGTGGACTTTACGTCCTTTGCCGGGTAGATGGTTCCTGAATAAACTGGATTCTTTGCTTTGGAATACAGTTTGACACAGTAAGATTGAACCTCCACTTTGCGTGGCGGTTTCATCCGTCTGAAGATGATATCACCTTCACCTCCAGGTGTCAATACACGGTCTCCTTTTCCAAAGATCATTTTGCATCCAAAGCTTTTTGGATGAGCCTCGTTCCCATCAACTGGGCATGTTTGCCGTTAGCTGCACGAACGACCACTCTGTATTGAGTGTCATTCACCTTCTGAACCTTCCGATAGTCCTCGAAGGTGGGATCTCGGAATGCAGAAACTTTGGTGATATTGGCAGTCATCTCCACCATGTAAGTATTGGGATACTTCAGTGTAGGAGCGCTGGAATTGTGATTGGTGGGAGATAGTGAAACCTGCGAGATGGGAGGAGATGGGATGACCTCCACCTCATCCAACGTAGGCTCACCGTCCTCCTGCGGGAGCGGATGTGAGGCCGCATGATCCAGAAGGTGAAGGATGTTTCCACCGTGAACATCCTCTCCCTTGGTGGGCTTGTTGAGCTGATATCGTTCATTGCAAACAATACACTTCAACTCCCACGCTTGCTTCCGGTCGATGATGGTGTAGTTTCGTTGAATCTCCAACGGGAGTTTCCTACTCATGTGAACTTTCCTTTCTTTTCCACGACATCTGCGTAGCTGAATTCAGCGGCGCACTTGCAGCAAAAGAAGGGGTCTCCTCCATGATGTGCGCAATGTCTGCCTGGGTCACAGCAGATAGGGAGAGGTGATGCTTTGGTCATGACCGCTGCCACCTTTCCATCCCCATCCACTAATTCGAGATGTTGAACTTCTTTTTGCAACTCGGACATTGGATTTCCTTGGTTGTAGTTGGATTGGTGAATATGGATTTCACCATCATCCAAAGTAGGTCACGCTTGCGGAAGTGAAACCACATTCACTTCTCCGGCTTGACCATCTCGGCCTTGTAGATGGTTCCACTGTAGCTCGGGAAAGGAGGCTTCTCCGTCTCCGCCTTGCGGGTGTCCAAGCACACACTGTAGACATCCACCTCGAAAAAGTCGGGCGGGGCCATGCGCTTGTAGACGACAGTACCCGCCCCACCCGGAGTCATCACACGATCACCCTTGTCGAACATCTTTCTCCTCCATTGTCAGAACTTGAGTTGTGGTTGGACCTGCGTGCTTGGAGGCCATCCAGCCCTTTTCCACGCACACATCCAACAGAGCTTCCCGATGTGCAGAAGCATCCGTAGGATTCTTGGCTGTCATCTCGAATGCCTTGGTGAAGGCAGAGATGGGTGATGTGCACTTCTTCAGCTTGTCGTATGCTTCAGACCAGCGTGCCAGAAAGTTGTTCATGGTGCCTCACGGACAGCAGTAAACATACCCGTTGACCGAGTGCTCGTACAAGTTGCACCCTTGACCAGGTGGCATGCTGGTACTGCATAGGTAGTTCTTGGGCCCAGCTCCGCCACACTGGTAGTCCAGGTTGGATTGACGCACACAACTACTCCCAGCATCGGGTGCGTTTCCGACACCAGTATCCGGTGTGGTATCAGGTGTGGTTGACGAGTCGGGCGTGTTGACAGGTGAACCAGTGTCGGTGTTGGTGGTAGAAGAATCCGTTTGACTCACATCCTTCCCGGAGATGGTTGGATCTCCACTGTCATCCGACTTGGAACCACCGTCTACCCCATTCTCGGTAGAGTTGGGGTTGGGGTAGACGTAGGTAGCGCTGCTACAGGCAAGTAAGAAGACGCTCACGAGAGAGATGTGTTTCATGGTCATTCCTCCACTTTCAGGTGTCCCTTTTCTTGGAGCATATGGATGCATATTCGCACACCATCGCTGAATCCTGCCTTCATGTCCTCCAGTGCCTTCTTCTTGACCGGAAGAGCCGACATCTGCTGCGCAAACATTGCGTTCATTTCACTTATGAATCCGGGAATCTCCGACCGTTTCATTATTGCAACCTTCCTTTCCCCAATGTGGATAACTTATCCCACGTTCAATAGCTGAGGTCGCTGCCGATTTTACTTCCCAAACAGGCGGCTCATGCGCTATTATGTCTCTGCGATGACCAAGCCCAAGACTCTTCCGTTTGCCTCATCCTACAGCAACATGCTGCGTCCCACCAGGCGCCCTACTGTATCCATCAGTACGTTTGAGAACCACCGAATTCAGGAAACGATCCTCGGTATCTTCCGGCGATTCGATTGCGACTCAATGGATATGGAGGCTTTGATTCACTTCGTCCTACATGGATTCAATGTAACTCCAAGTACCTACGAAGAAATGCAGAAGACGGTCAAGGCACACATCCTGAAGAACTTCGCCATCCACCAGGGAAGTAACCTGCGCCTGAGCGATGTCTCAATGCGACGTGTAACCGTCTGTCATACCATCGAGAAAGACCAGGAGTGATTCACCTGGCCACGTACCGACCTGCGTAGAAGTCTTCCTGCCAGATTGGCTCGTGGTAGGTCTCGTCATCCTTTTCCTTGCACTCGGCGCACAACCAGTTGGTGCTGGTCTCGTACACTTCCTTACCTGTGAGGTCGCATCCGCAATCCTCACACTCGGGGGAAGCATCGGTGCCATTAGCACCCCAGCGTTGGAGTAGGTTGTTGTAGACGTGATTGAGAGTGGGACCTTCATTCCCCTTCTCGATACGACAGCTCTCACCATTGCACATTTGAGTTCTCCTTTACTTGCAGGTAATCCAAAGTAGGAGGATTACCGCTAGCGATACCGTACGTAGGACGTAGTGCTGGCGGACGGTAAGCATATCACACTGGCTCGGCCTTGAGGTAGACCGTTACGTCACCCGTGCGCCAGTTGGTAGCCGTCGCAACCCCATCGAAGGATGCATGATCCTTGGTCGAGAAGTGATGCCACTTCGGCAGGAACACTTCTCCCTTCATGATGGCTCGCGGCTCGGGAGAACACATGGTCCCCAGGCTGAATCCATTTTCCTTCAGCCAACTCTCTGCTGCGTGGGTGGCGGAGAAGTCACTACCCGTGTGCGGAAACGTCTTCTTGAACGGAAACTTGTTGAAGTCCATGACATCCTCCTTCACTGGAAACCACAGTTGTTGCAGTAACCGTCATCATCACATGATTTGAGATGGTCACCTGCGACCGCACATTCTTCCATGCTGTCGTGAATGTAACCCTCTTCACTCTCTTCCTCTTCGTCCTCGACATCCTCACCTAGGCCGTAGTTCTCCAGAATCCACTCCTGAAGAACTTCCATGGCACCAGGATTGTCGTCAAAGAAGTTGAGAAGTCCGGAGACGTGTGCCCCATTGTTACATTGGAGCTGCTGAGGGGCGGAGTCGTATCCCAAGTCAGCCGCCAGCTTGACCAGATCATCCGACTTTCGGAGACGGAGATTCTCAACTTCTTTTCGGTTCATGACTTTCTCGTTTTCCAGATGATGATTAGGGTCCAAACCCACCAGTGAATACGTGTGGTGGCGGGGCTCATAGGGGAACCATCAGGCCAATTCCCTTGCTCGACCTGATGTGTGTCCACTCCCCACCTCTGCCGCCAATCCCACCACACTGGGATATCTCGGGGCCAACGTAATTCCAGAATGAATTGAGCTGGCCACTTCATGCTGCTTTTCGTACTTTTCTGCTGAGGTACTTCTCGGTAAAGTCCTGAAGTCTCATGCTCCCATACAAGGGAACAGCTCCAAACACCTCGAACTTTACCTTCCGACCTTTTACTTCCACCACCTGAAGAATAGCACCCTTGTTGTTCCAGGGGTACTTATCACCCACCTTGACACTCATGATGCTCCTCCTGATCCTCTATATACTTACTTCTCCCATAGATCCCTCATTCGTTTGTCGAGAAACACTTCCGGTAATTATCCGGAATTACTGAGGAATTTATAGGGTTCTGGTAGTAGAGTGGATCCTCCGCTACGGGGATGACCTCAATTATAATTCTTGGATTGAATGAGTCAAGCTAAAAGTTGGATGAATCAGTCTTGGTCGATCAGACGCCTACCGCGTTGTGCATCGTCCATTCCGCCCAAGCGTCCTCCAGCTCGCCCCAAGAATCGGCGGTCAGGTAGAAGGCATCATCCGTGGCGTCAATCTGACGTGAGCAGAACTGCGCAAACGAATCACCGTTTGCTCGCTTGGCCTCCTCAATCAGTTTGAAGTAGCAACCGCGATTGATGCCCTGTTCGATGACATCGGGGCTGTAGTCGTCTGTATCCTCCCCACTTGGATACATGCCCCAGCTCTTGAAAAAATCTTGAACGTTTTTGAAGTTCATCTCAAAACCTACAGGTGTGATGGTGGATATTCCGAGAATCCCAATCTGTAACTCATGTGATCAATATGAAGAGGATTGTACCTGCTGTCCTGGATGTGGACACCCAGAATCACATGAAGAGAACTGTACTCACCTCTGCCCTGATAGAGCTGAAGATACTTCATTGAAAGAGGAGATAACCTTATCGGCCTCTTCTTCGGAATCACAGTAGGCGAGAATGGAATCGTTGGATGGGTGCATGACCCACCATTCCTTTTTGCCGGAGTCGCGCTCACGCTCCACCTTGCGCGCCCCATTGATGATAATGTGAATAGACATGTTATCTCTTTCGGTAGATGTGGAATTGGTAGATGTGGTCAATCTCCGGCTCATCACCGAAGTGCTCACACTGCTGCTCTTTTGCACCAATGTAAGGACCATTCTTGTGCCACCGATAACCAGGATGATCTTCCTTGGACATCGGTGTAAAGAAAACGCAGTATCGGTGTTCCGATTCCTGCAAAACTTTCCCGTAATGGTGGGAAAGAAACTGCTCGGGTGAGTCGCAGGAACCAAAGTCGTTGAAGTAGATTCCTTTATCGAACCTCTCCCGAAGTGACTTCAAACGTGAGTCAACATCTCCCTGGAATTCCGGCCACTCATGATCGAATTCGTACCAGCCTTTTTCCTCCATGAAGATGATGTGCTGGGCCATCATATCTTTGACCAGATAGAGACCCGTCTGAAGGTGTTGAAGGAGCTTATCGTACGAACCGTTCAAGTTGACCAGCATGTCTTACTCCTCTCTTTTGGTTGGCAGAGAGAAGGGGCCGCTAGAATGATCCCTAGCGGCCCCTTCCTACCTACAACTTCTTATCTACACCATTCGGTACAGTGCACGGTATTGTCGTACGCCACCACCCCACACATAGAGGAGTAGAAGTACGATACTCCCCCAGCCACCGCTCCTGCTGTGCAGGTAGAGACTGGATTGGCACAACAGTAAGAAAGTCCGCCTCGACATCGCCCAGTGAGAGTGTTCGTGGTTGAATTGACCTCACAATATCCGAAAGTTGTGTATGCGCTTGACTCACTTCCAATTGCACTATCCGACTCCTCGGTGGATGTCGAACACGCAACCCCCGAAACCAACAAGGCAACACAAACCAGACCTGTCTTCATATGAATCACCTTATATCCCTTTGGTTACCGAGACGTTACCAAGGCGATTTGCTATACAGAGTTTTTTAGTTCATCCTCGTTCTACTTTGAACTTGAGGCACACACCCTTGATAGTGAGCATGACCTCATCGGTCCGAGCATCATACACACCGTGATCCAGGAAGTCTTTGTAGGAGATGTCGGAAGGAAGCTGCTTTTCGTTGATGAGCTTTTGCGCCCACTCTTGCTCCCGAATGCCCGCATCGCACAATCGCATCTGATTCATTGCAATCTCCTTCTCTGACGCTTTTTCTGACCAGTACATCGCCAAGTTGCGGTATCCCATCTGACCACACTTGTACGACAGTGTGCGCATTTCTTGTGGGGTCATCGGAGTACCTTGACCAACCTGCGATAGTTGCGGTCGTCTTCCGGATCCTTGGTCACCTCGACAGGTACCCACTCGTACAAACCGCTCCGACCAAAGCTGTTGTACTCGTGCATATCCTTTGGTGCGATAGCATCCAACTTGTTTTTCTGAAGAGCAGAGTTGATGCATTCCGCCATATCGAAGTACACCTGCGAAAAGGTGTTGATGTCTCGCCAGCACGAATCATGCGTGCATTCGTGCTTCCATTCCTTGACATCACGAAGGGTAGCGAAAGGTGATTTGGTCACGCTGGCAAAGACAGTGACGTAGGTGCCGTGTGGGTGAACGTAGTACAGAAGGTGCAGACCTCTGCTCTGGTCGTAGGACCCACGGTCGGTGTGGTGACTCATGCGCAGGTCGAAGTTGAGGTAGAGACCTTCCTTCTCTCGACCCTTCCCGAGTAGCTCATGCTGCACAATCTGATGTGCAACATTACGAATACTCATTTGTAGCATGATTCACCACCTAGCCCAATCGGGCAACTTCTTGAAGAGAGCATCGCACTTCTGGTCGTTCATGATGGCAGTGGTCATGTTCCCACGCTTGCGCGCAATCTGAGCCGCTGCCTTGTGACGAAGGTACTTGGAGAGATTCTCCAGCACACTTGCCGTATCCAGGTACTCTTTCGGATTACACGTAGTGTCATCCAAGTTGGGAACTTGGAATCCAAAGTGGTTTTCACTCATGGGTCAATCCTCCTCGAACTTCCATTCACCGACAGTGTTGCCGTTGATGTCACGAAGTTTCCGACCTTCGTTCTTGACAGTGGCCGGCGAGCTGAGAACATCTTTGGCCACCTCTTTCAGTTTGGCGGCCAGGTGGCCCCGAGTGCGCATGGCCTCGTTGCCCAATTCGATTGTCAGTGTGAATTTCATTACTCACTCCTTTTCAAACTTGTGATGTGGGATGCTATGGTACGACATCCCATCATTCGCAACCACACTAATGTAGACCACTTTGATCAATACATCATGTGCGATATGTGTCACCTCTACTACAGAAACCTGGCCTCGCAGTCTTAGGCGCACCTTATCTCCCATTCGGAGTCTAAGGGCCTGATAGTGAGTTACTTGACCCTACCCTTCTTGATAGTGGCCTCCGTCTCTGCCACCGTGGCCCCACACTGCCACGCTGCGCGCTCGTACATGTCGATGATGGCGGGAGTCTCACCTCTCTCCACCTGCGACCGAAGATTGCGCAGGGCGGTTTCCTTGTCGGACGCCGCTTCGTCAGCCTCACTCACATCGTAGACACCAATCATGATCGTTCTCCTGCTTCCACAGCCCTCTTTACGGAAGTTGCGGTTATGGCAGAATGCCAACCAACCAGCCGTATGTGCCGACTCGTAAGATTGTCTCCAGTGGCACATGGAACATTCCACAAGGTAATACTCGGTGAACCTTGTGATTACAACCACACCATCGGTACGGCTGGTTCCTACTTCCATATCTACCTACCTTCGTTTGCTGGACTTCACCTTGGGAGAAGGGACAGGTGCGGGAATGTAGTTCGGGTCTCCGTTATCCACAGGAAAGACACCGATGTAGAGATATCCACAGGAACCTTTCGGGCTCACCGTGATATGCCAGCCGTGAAGCTGGGTATGCAACTGTCGGTCCTCACTTCCGCGCAGAAACTCCTTCTTGGTGAGATCCTTGATTGCAGGTATGCCGTACTCATTGAGGAACTTACAGAATTCCTCACGTTGCCCCGGCTCCCCACCCACCATGCACTGACGATCCCAGAGGAGATCCAACGTGCCCGGCCCATTGTAGATAGCTCGTGCGCCGTAAGCAATGGCCTTCTCACCCTCGGGGTTGATTCCCCACTCCAGCTTATCCATAGTCACGCCTCCTCCAGTTTGCGGAATTCATTACAGAGATAGAATTGGTCGGGATTGGTATTGGGTTGTCGTTTACAGAACAACTCCCTCCTACCATCCACCGTCACATATCCTACTTCAAACTCTCGCCCCGTATTCTGAGCGATGTTGTATTGAAAGTGAACGCGACCAAGATCATACTTGGTCGCAATCTCCTGAATCTGATTGTGATTCATTACACCCCGCTATGTTGTGAGCCTAATGTTCCAGGTGCGGTCGCCCACCTGACGCCGAGCATTCATGAATACAACTCCGTCTCTTGAAAGAAAAGCGGTAGTGAAGTCCGTGTTATATTTACGAAGATTCATTACCACATCGTCAAAAGTAATTACATCCAATGTGAGTGGATGCATACCCGGGTCTCGCAACTCCAATTTCATTACACCGCCACCCTTTCTTCCGACACCACCTGCGGGACATCTTCGATGATGCGCGTACCCTTGGGCAGCTTCGCTACGCCCAACTTCTCACGCAGGAGCTTGCGCACCTCCAACTCCTTTTCAGCTTGGAAGGTGTACTTGGTATCATCCACCATAACGAAGTAGGTTTTCAATTCCACTTCCTCACAGCGGGTCAAAACATTCTGCTTGACACCATCTCGCACATCGTGCTTTTTGATGGTCCCCTTCAGGATGATCTCGCTCCCCGTCTCATGCGCGCCCGAAGAAGCAAACCAGATGAAAACGTTGCCGTTGTCATCCGACATGATATGAAGGTGTGAAGTGCCCCACTGGCTATCACATTGAACCACCTTCTCCACCATTACCTTCATGCGCACACGATCTCCCACATTGCCCACATGCTGGGCAATTTCCGCACGCTTGGCCTGAAGCTCCTTCCACCGAAGGGTACTGAGGTGTCGTTGATACGCGGCAACAATGCTGGCCGCAAGGCCCATGTCGCGTCCCTCGTAAACACACCTGCGGGCAATGGTGCGAATGTTGTGGAGGTAGTCGGGAATTTCCTCACCTTCGATGTCAGCCGCCCACTCGATGGCAGCCTCTCCCACCTGGAAAGACTCGGGAGAAGGTGAGGAAAACATCGGCTTGAAGTGAGGCCCAGCAAGCCGAGGATGTAGGTGCTTCTGCGCAATCTCGCAGGTCGCACATCCCTCCATGTTCAGCTCGCGCGCCTTACCTCGGCTCATCCAGCCGTCCAGCTTGATACACTCGGCGACATATCCCAGGTATGTCTCCAGAGGCTCGTAGGACGGACCACCTCCACCCCCGAATCCCATCTCGTCTTCCATGCTCTCACCAAGTGCGTCCAGGTCCGTCAGGTACTGGGCGCGCTCGGCGTACATGAGAGCATCATGTCCGAAAAAGTCAGCCAAGCAGTTACGACCAACCTGCTTGTAGGAACCATCCTCATGGGAAAGGATGTAGGTATCCTTGCGATAGCGGTTGGTATTACAGTGCTCACACAAGTTGGTGACAGTACGATACTGCACCGGGATCTCCGCCCTCCCCACCTTGCGGATGATGTTCCCTTCTTCGGTGTGCTGAATGGTAGCAATGAAGGTCCAACCCTGAACCTTCACAACTGCACAACCAGAGTCGACCGTAATGTGGTGAAGGAGGTACGTACGCTCCACCATGTCGGTATGGGGGTTCTTCTTTTGAATACGCTCCACCTTGATCTCGGTGAAGGTAGGTGCAGGAAGGTTGAGCTTCTTGGCTCGCCGAGCAAGCTTTTTGAACTTCTCTTCCAGGACTCCCAAGTTATCGGAAGGAATCTTGAAAACGCGAGTTTCGTTGTCCATGTTCGGCTCCCTTCACCTAATTATGAATTGACTTGGTGCAAAGTCAATTACCTTTTTACCTTTTAGTAATGACAAGGAGGGTAGATTGACAACTACAGTTGCGCAGTTCTCCTCCAATAGATTGGGTCGACTGATAACCAACCAGGTTGAGTTGAAACCACTCAGATGGTGCGATGACTCGCCCACAACTGCACGTTTTCATTACGCAGTTTTCGGGCCTTTTGGTTGCAATCTGAAAGGCGTGGTTGATTGTGCGATTACTTTCAATCACCTCCTTTGCAGATACCTTATCCAGGGAACCAATGAGAGACCTTGTGCGGTCACATACCCTACCCAATTCGCGCAGTAGGGCTTCCCTTTCTCGAATCGTCTTTACCCTATCCTCTGATAGGCGTGTGCTTTCCTGAAAGCGCCTGGCTAGCTCATCTCGGTCGACAATGTAGTCTACCAACTCATCCTTCTTCCTTTTCGCCAGCATTCATCTCATTGGTGGTATCCTGGTCAATCTCGAAAGAGTCATCCAGATACTCACCATTGTTCGGAAGTGGCATATCACCTTCCGCCCAATCGAGAGCTTCGTCCAGGTTGTGTGCGCGGATGGGGACAGTTGCCGTCATGGTCCAGGTAATTCCCACCTGAAACTCCTTTGGACCATCATGCAGGTAGACAGGATAGATTTTCCCATCCTGTCGTTCTGCCCAATCAGGTGTACGCCCGAAAAGCAGGCACTCCTGAATCTGCTGCTCGTCCCACTGATCGGGGTAGAAGTCCCACTTGGACTGCTGACATGCGTTTGCAATCTTGAGCAAGTCCTCCGCCCGATGAAAGCGCTGATTGAAACTTTCATTACAGTGGTCCAGCATGTGAACCGCGTAACGAATCAAGTCGATTCCGTGTCGATTGGACATGATGTATTTCCTTTCAGCGAGCTTTGGTAATGATGGGGGCAGAAGGATGATACTTCTCATCACACTCAGGAGTATGATTCTCACCTGAGCATGCGATGGTGCAACCGGGAATGCACAGAATCGCATCTTCGTTCATGTTGTAGGTCTTGGAAGCATGAAGGGTGGCAAAGCGCCCATCGGCCCTGGTCGTATTCGGAAGCTCGAATACCTCTTTGGAGGTCTCGATATCCCCATTCTTCAGTCGTCTATTGATGTATGCGTTCCACCTCATGACTCGTTCCTTTCTACTTGGTACCGGTGTTCGTCTTGGTATAGAAGTAAGGCTCCGACTTGGTAGGAAGTGAAGTCTTCTTAGGGCCCGGTAGAGTTGCCCTAGTAACCGCTTTCTGTACACCAGACTTGGATCTATTGTCCTCAACTCGCGCACGTTTGACTTGCTCATGCGCTTTATTGATGATTTCAAGTGCACGACTACGTTTGGCATATGCCAGGTATTGTAAGATTGCTTCGTACTTACCTAGGAATGTAAGCTCTTCTAAGTATTCCACCCACCATCCCGCACGGTCGGCTCCAGGCCCCATGTTGGGCATGTCAACCGCTACGTTACACCAATTCAATTCAACTTGGACGCCCATAGTAGAACCTCTTACATGGCTTGAGATTGAACCCAGCGCCTCACGGTGTGGTTACCCCTGCGCTGACGCGCGATTCCCACATCGGAATGAATGCACAACTGTAAGGATGTAGTAGATGTCTGAAACATCCTACTTCATCATCTTGTAAGCTCCGAAACAGAGCGTACATGTCCCGATGAGTAGCCAGTTGATGGGGCCGAGTGGTGTCTCGAATGCTACCTTCTGAGCCAAGCTGGGAAACCAGTGATCCAGAAGACGACTCCCGCACATGAAAACACACCCAAGAACAAACAAGGCGAATGCGAACTTGATCATATTCAACTTCCTTTCTAGTGGGTAATTCCACCACCCTTGCCCATAAGCGAATATGCTTATGAGCAATTCGTGGAAGACTTATCCTTTGATTCCCTCCGGTGCCCCACAGAGGGGACACCGGCGCTTTCCTTCCATCTCGTTTCCACACAGCACACAGGAAGTGCGCAGCTTGGAAACATCCCGCTTGCAGTTGAGCGCCACCGCCTCACCACTGATGTCAATGTCGTTGGGTGCCGGCCTATCGTTTACCACCACTCCCATCTCGCAATTGAGACAGACAGTGGAGTAGACTTTCCGAGAGGTATCCTTGAGTGGGTCTCTCAGAAACGGTTTGAGTTGATGTCCCCTTTTGTGGGCAGCTTCCCGAGCTTCACTCTTGAGACGCTCCACCTTACGCATGTTCACTTACCCTCTTCGGAGGTAAGAACATGCTTGGCCATAGCTACATACTGTTCCGCAGATTGGACCAGTTGGATAGCCTCCGCCTTACGCCCTTCCTTTTGGACCACATCGTAGGCTTTCTGAAGTTGGGTGAAGGCTCGACGAATAGAGGTGAGATGATTCATCTTGGCCACTCCTTTTTACAGTCGGGGCATTGGTAGGCAACCGTGCGGTCACGTCCCCTATCGTAGATGCCAATCTCACGTTTGAAGGGAGGTCCCGCCTTCTGGTCTCGCAGGTCAGTCCCGCAAAACTGACAGTTGAACGGTCCCGACCACACATGCCACCGTGCACCCCAACCACTCACCATCTGGTAGATGGTGTTGATCTTGCCTTCATTGGAGGGATAGATGCCACGTACGACCAGCTCATCGCACATGGCATTCATGAAACCCTTGTTGGAGTCCATGAACTTATGTCGTTCCTCATCCAACAAGTCGAGAAGATGCTCACCTTCGATAAGCCGGAGCTTATCGTTGCGGTCCCTCTCCGACAAGTTGAGGAGTTTGGTTAGCTCCTCCTGCAATTTAGGATTCTTCATCACCTTCCTCCTCTTGTGCGTCTTCCTGGTCTTGGATGACGATCTTGCGGTAGTTCTCTTCCGCACAGTATTCCCGGCAGAACTTCTCGTCAGTACCAAGTGCGTAGTCGTGGGTGAATGTCTCATCACCCATCAGGCCGCCACACTCATCGCACTTCGGGAGCTTCTGGTACAACTCCTCCGCCTTCTGGCGTAGGCTATCGTACTCCTCCCACTCGAAGTACATGGTGAAACCCATGGTGCTACCCATCGCCACATGAGCGTTGGGGTCGGTCTTTTTCCACTCTTCGCAGATAGCGATAGCAGCATCGACCGCTTCCCGAGGATCCGAGAATTCCTTACCCTCTCCCAGGTGAGCCCACCTAACCCCGAGCATGTCGGGGTTGGCGTAGTCACTACCACCTTGGGCGACCTCTACGATAGTTCCATCTCCCTCACACATCCCCCAGTAATTCTGTCGGGAAACGAAGAACTTAGGTCCCTTTTGCCTCATTGTGATCCTCCTTTCTCATGTTTAGGCACACATCGGCCCGATGTAGGTCATCGAAAGAATCCATCAAAGACTTGCGCACATCCGTTGGAACTTTGATGGTTTGGTCTGACAGTATCTTCTTGATCCTTTCTTGTGCGAGTTGAACACACTGAATTGCGAATTGAGAAGCCGACATACTACACCGCCCTCTCATGAAGGAGATCCGCTAGAATCTCCTGAAGCCTATTAGGTAGGACAGGTTTGACCAGAAAAGCATCAAACGTCCTATTGGTACGAATCTCTGAACTTCCGCTGACCAGAATCCTCACACTAGGAGCACTCTCCCCTAGGTGTGTGACCAGCTCTGCTCCAGTCCCGTCTCCCAACCAATAGTCGGTAATCAGAGCACGGATAGGGTACGGACTGCTGCGGAACGTTTCCACGGCCTCGCACATGGAAGCTGCTTTGATGACTTCGTAACCCTGATGGAGCAAGGAAAACTCCATTAGCTCCAGGTTATCTGCATCATCATCAACCACCATGAGCGTACCTTTAGTGATGTTTGTGTTTGGAGTAGTCAATTATGCCTCCTTTCCCGATAAGGATCTTCTTCCCAGTGTGTGATGTTTCCCTTGATTGTGTGTACTTTCATTCACGTCCTGTCTTGATGGCCCAGTTGGGCGCGTCTGTACGAGCAATGCGGTAGATGGCATCCACGAAGTTGGTATCACCTGGCATGGTATCCCACACCTGGTTGACTTCCTTCCTTTCCTGATCCGTCATCACCTTGTCCAACTGGTCACACCAGGGACCACAGGTGCAGCGGTCGTAAGCAGCCTGGATAATCTCTTGTGCGCGCTTGGGAGTCATGCTGCTACCTTCACTTTCCTTGTTCGCTTGTCGACCTTGTTGAACTGACAGACACTGCAATGAAAGAACTTCCCACACCTGCTCTTACAGGTGGTTGGCTCATCGCAGAAGGCGCACGGTTCCACTGGCCAGGGACCTCTGTAAGGTCCGGGCCGATATATGAAGCTAGGCATCTTCCTTCAATTCCTTTCTGGAACCCACATCCACCACTGAAGTAATCAGTTTGATGCCGTGGTCCTGACAGTAGCGCCAGAGCGGCTCCACTGCTCCATTGGAGTAACGCTCCAACTTGAGCACACCTTGATCCTCCAACCAGCGAGCACCTGTTTGGATGTAGGTATCTCCATACCCGTAATCCATGGTGGTTCGATGGTGGAGGATTCCGCCTTTGAAACCCTGAGCAATGATCTCCGTGTCGTGGTAGGTATTACCCGGTCCCTTTTGGAACCAGCGCCTACCAATCAACACAATTAGTTTCTTGTTCAAGCTGCCTCCTGAACTTCCACACATACCGAAAAGTTGGGAGCCTGCTTACGTGCTCGCCTCTCCGCATCCACCTTGGTGAATCCTTCCACCGTGCAGGTGAAACGATCCTTGGTGCGCGGATTCAGCATGGTAAGACGAAAGGAACGCTTGTTGCTCGGTTTGATGGTAACTGAATTCATGGTCGTATCCTTCCTTTCAGGCTGCTCGTTCACTCTTCTTCACATCACTCTGTCGCTGCGTGCGCACCTCTAAGCAGGATGCAATGGTGCAGCGAAGGTCACTTGTATTGACAGGTTTGGTTAGGTAGTCATCAAACCCACCACTGAGACTGGGAGGAAACTTGGTTACACCAGTGTAAAGGATGGTCATGATACGTGGGAGACGTTCCCGCATCTCGGCCAGAATCTCACCTCCCGTCCCATCTCCGAGCATGAAGTCGGTAAAGAGAACATCTATCTTGACATGTGAGTCAATGATAGACATAGCTTCTTTTTTGGAACGAGCGGTCAGAACACGGTATCCAAAGGAGGATATGAGACCCGACAGTAGGACTATTTGATCATCGTCATCTTCCACGATCATAACAGTATACATTAGTCTTACCCCTTTTACACACTACGACAGGATATTATCCTATCTGACATTGTCTCCCAATATACTACGAAGTTTTAGTTTTGGCTGTGCGTTTTGGATTATATCTGATATGTATACGTTGTCCCACCGTGCCTTTCTTCTCCGCAGAGAGTAACGTTTACTGGTTCCGACTATCCCACACCAGCTCACCATCGCTCGTGATGATGCGCATGTAGTCACCCTCGAAGGTAGGATCCTGAAGGTGATCGCGCGCCTCCTGAATTGCCTTTTCATCTTCCTTGTCGGTGTTCCACTCGTTATGAATGAAACCATCCGACCAAAGAACCTGAATGACCAGCATGTGTGCTCCTTTCAGCAGCCGTTGAGAAACCACTCGCCCTGACGTGTGCGCAACATGGTGACACCCATGTTGTTCTTCCCACCAAAGGCGTCCAGGTCGGCATTCCACGCAGTAGGATCCGGGAGGTAGTCATACTTCCCAGTCTCCTTGTTGAGCACGTACATGTGGTCGTGCCGGATGTTGTACGCCCCCATGCGAAGCAACTGTCGGAGAGTATCTCGCATGGTGGGGTCGAGTGCGAGCACGAACGCCATCAGGTTGCGCGATTCGGAATTACGAAAACGCTTGTTGTCGTTCATGGTCCCACCTTCTTTTCCTTTGGAGCATACCAGGCCGTAACATCCTTGACGAATTCGACCGTGAAGGTTTCCGTCAGAGGTTTGCCTTCAATGTCTTCCGGAAACTCCTTTGCCATCTTGTTGTAAGCCTCCACCTCATCCCGTGCGTGGACGTAGTGGCCTTGGCGAGCCGAGGTGTCCATGTAGGCCGGGGCGTTGGTGTTGTAGGGGTGGCCGAATGGGGTGATACGTGTGCAACGAAACTCTCTCATGACTCCTCCTTTCCACCCACACCAGCGTAGGTGGCCCGTGCCTGTAGCTCCTCCACCTCCCGAGCAACCGCAGGATCCTCGCACCCTTCGGCTGCACTCTTACCTTCGGAGAGGCAATCCTCCATGTCACCCACGAAACCCCAACAGGAGTCCAGGGTGTCACCATCTCGCCCCTCCACCTCGTATCCGAACACCTGTCCGGTCAGGTAGTCATCGTAGGTCTTGACATCCTGTTTGATGACTTCCTCGTACATCTCCGTAGTGTAGTTATCGGGGAATCCCATCTCCTCCTTCTTGGACTGAGTGATGATGACCCATCCCACCTGGCCCGAGTCGAACCGACAGGAGAAGCCACCCGTGCTGACACTCAGACCCGAATGGTCGTACAGGTAAAGAGGGAGAATACAGAGGACCGGGTCACCCCTGTCCTGGTACTCCTCTCGCACCTCATCCGCCGTGCACCGCTCCACCTTCTTGTCTCCAAGGTCGTACCTCGGATGCCAATGAAGCATGATGGTGCCGTTGTCCCACTCCTTGCGCGGGTTGAGCGGATCAGGGTCGTAGAACACCTTGACCGACTTGCCCGCATGTTCCACTTGCTTCGCTAGTTGCATGGTATACCTTCTCCAATCCTGAACGAACCGACCTACAAAGTAGGCCCATGTCTACTGGTTTGGTGAAGCATTCACTGAAACCAGGATGTGTGATATCGTGTCCAGTTACCAACACTCGCACCTTAGGCAACTTGTCGCCCAGAAGGGTCAAGATGTTGGGACCTACACCATCCGGTAATGTGTAATCTACCATAATGGCGTCAATCTGAACACCTGCCTCGAATGCCCGACATGCATCCCTAAGTGTGCGGGTGGCAAGAACATTCATCCCACATAAGGTGAACACTGCGGTGAAAAGAAGCCGAATGTCGTTGTTATCCTCAACAATGAGGATGGTGTGTGCAGCAACTCCCATCAGCTTGTCTCTTGATACACCACACGTTTGGTGACAAGCACCAACTCTTGCTCACAACAAGTCATCACTTCGTCAGGAGGTAGGAGAAAGTAATCGCCTTTGTTGGCCGAATACTCTCCCCCACAACACCGACAGTAGAGGATAGGGTGAGGGCCACCCACACCTATCTGATCCTTCAAGTCCGATACCTTGACCGCCATTGTCCTACCTCCTCTCCACTTTGACCAGCGATGCGTTGCTTTGATAGTGGGCTCGGTTGGTATCCGAGTTCCACCCCGTTTTCCCACACAGGATTCCCTGGTAGGAGACCACCTGCGGAAGTCGGCGAAAGTGGTCGTAGTCCTGACAATGTACCACCACGCAGGTGACATCATCGAAGTTACCCACCAGCTCCGCCACCATGTGCTCTTTCTCCACCTGGACTTCCATCACTCGTACCTTGGCCTTTCTGTACTCTCATGTGGCCAACGTGGATCCGCTTCCCCGTAACAGAGGGTAATCTCCGTATTGGGCTCACCATCGTTGGCGCACGAGTAGATGTCGTACTTAGGTTGTGGGTACTTATCTCTCAACTCACGAGCTTGTCGGAGTCCCTCCTGAAAGGTGAACGCTCGGCGCACCTCCAGAATCTCCGTCCAGTTGTACCACCATCCACCCTCTTCGGGTCCACCGTAGTGGCGACTCGTACCTGAAACCACCAGGTAGAAGGGATCCACACGTCCATCCCGAAGGTGCGCCTGACGCTTCTCGTACAGGTCGCACACCTGACACACACCGTTCTCCCGAAGCTCCAATGCCTTACCCTGCGTGGCCATGTAAGCCTCACACTCCTCTTTGGATTCGGCCTCGTACACCAGCACCTCATCGGGTACCTCGTCAGGACCACCCCGGTAGTAAGGATCCCACACCTCGTACCTTGACTCACGGTAGCTCCCATCGGTGTACAACCGGCGCTTCCGATTGAACGACTCACGCTCACAGAAGTGCTTCATGTGGCATGTTTGGTTCTTTTGATTCAACATGACATCCTCCGTTGTTGGCGTTGATTCGCCTACTCATGCCCACAACCGTTTCCAGTTATGGGCAGGGTGTAGGACAATCAGCGATTGCTGATCAACATCAAGAAGTTGATGTATTCTTCTTCGCTACCGTGCATCAGACATCCCACCTCGTACAAGGCGTCATCCGCGTAGTCCTTGTGCTGAAAGATGGGAGACAGCGCCAGCAGCCCCAAGGCGATGTCGCACTCGGACGCACACTGCATCACCTGCACTTCATTCTTGATTGCCCATCCCGAGAAGGTTAGTGGATGCTCACCTACCGTGACAGTCTGGTCGAAGGTGGACATGAAGAGGTCCATCTCGTCCATCGTGACCAACTGTCGGATGATTGCGCTGTCGTGAACTTCGTTGATTGCTCGCATTGCCATGGTTGATTATCCTTCTCTGTAGGTTGAGGTTGCAGGTTGAATTGCCGTTGTCAGATTCCCAGCTTCATTGTCCCACCCCTCTCATTCGTTTGTTTGCGCTGGCCATTCATTATGGGAGCGCGCTTTCACATGCGCCACTAAGAAACGCTCAATTGCAAAAGAATTGAAGCAGAAGGTAGGTGCGGGTGCGCCTCCCAGAAGCTCCAGCGGCAGGTGGCACCCTTTTTGCTACATGCAAACATGCCAACCACCCCAGGCCCAGCCCGCCCTACACCTCCGACTCTCGCGCCCTAGTTCGCGCATTCCCCTGTAGTTCCAAGTGGTTACAGACTTTTTATCGCTATAGCGATATTCTTATCGCCATACCGATAATGTCTCACCTAAGTGCGCGTAACTACTTGACTTCCACCAAACGTGTGCCGTGGTAGTAGAAGCGCCGATTGGCTTGGCCCCGATGTGCTCTCACCTCCCACACCTTGGGCTTTTCCCCAATCTGCGGAAGTGTGTTCCAGCCCTCCGGTTTGACCACTTCGTCCACCGTCCAGGCTTGCAAGTCAGACCCGATGAAGACATCTCCCTTCACCAGGGAGTAAGTAGGCTTCTTGCTCACTTGCTCTGCTCGTGTGCCCACTTGTAGGCATCGGAGAAGTTTTGGTGTGCGTCATCGTTGCAGAATTGCGTACCCGTCAGGGAAGCAATCTTGTCGGAGAAGAGACGACAGACAGGATGGTTGTTGACGTTGTCCGTCCCACCCTGGCCCTCACTGTCCAACCGTGTGCGCACCTCGGTGATGATGGTAGAGAAAGCGTGGACCACTCCCGACAGGTTGCAGGCATCCTGCACCCGTAGGGATTCATCCGCCATCTCCTTCCAAGTACGCACCTTGGTCACCTTGTGCTCGTGAGTGCGAAGGATGATACCTCCACCCCGAGTGTAGGAGTTTACCTCGATGCAAGCTCCTCCCTGGTCGGGATTGTGCTCCTCTCGCACACCGACGATCTTGCAGAGTCCATGTAGGGAAGAGTAGATGTCCGAGCCGATGTGAAGTGGTTTGCCGTTGATGTCGTGCATGGTCTTGCCTTTCCTTTCTAATCCCTCTATGTGCGCCCATAACCTACTCCCCACCCTTTCGGCAGGTTTCGGTTATAGGCGAGTAATAGAAGACTTAGAACTACATTGTCGTCAAAAGCTCTTGGGGTATCGTGGATTCTCACATGCGCCCATTCAATACACCATGTCTTGAATGTCGCGACACACTCTCAGGGTTTCCCACACTATCGGGTAAACAAGTTAGTTAGCCGATTACATGACACACCTCCTACTACTGCCGACTATCTGCCAGACGAATAAACCGAGTTTATCAGCCAGACGAATAATCGGCAGGATGTAGAAAGTATCTCTACAGAAGCTGAGCCGTCCCACCCGCTGCGTTGGTCACCCACAAGCCCCCACCCGTGGAGTTGAGCAGGACCACACTGACCCACACCCCATCCGTTCCAGGGTTGCCAGGGCAGGGTCCTCCTACCTCGGGAACAGGTTCCCCACCTTCGGTCACACTGCCGTACCCTGTCAGGAAGAATCCGTCCACCTGCTTGTGGGTGCGAGCATCGTAGGAGATGGTGTCGTTGACCACACTGGTCTTGGTGTGTGTGACATCGTGGGTCCGTTGACCACGAGTCCCTTCACCGGTGGTCCACTCGCACACCGCCTCGTAGGTGGCGCTGCTCTGGTAGGTGAAGGTGAGCGAACTTGCATTGGCCTGCAAGGTGGCATTGTTCCACCCGAAGGGAAGCTGGATATCACCTTTCCCCACAAACCCCGTCCCTGTCGCAGGGTCGAAGGTAACCAGCGCCTGACTGACCTGTCCCACCTGCTCCGACTTGTCTCCCACCGGAGCTGCACATCCCACCACCGCTGCCAAGGCAACCACTACCGCATACACCAACTTATTCATGCGCTCTCCTCTTTCCTTGTCTCAGAAGATTCAGGATGAATCCCCCTACTTCTGCCCACTAGATAATTCTAATAGGCAGGGTGTAGGAAGTTTAGCCTTCTACCATACTGATAAGTTTTTGTATGTTATCTACTCCCTTGTGGAAGAAGGTAAGTGAATTGCCTTGGGGAGGAGCGCCCGTCATCAGGACCACCCTGACACCCGTACCCACCTCCTCCCGCAACGCCCACCCATTGTCATACCCCACCTGACGATCCAGGAGGAGGACATCAGGTGTGGGATTCAAGGCCAGATGTGCTCTGGCATCCTTGACTGTCAGGAAGTGGAGGATGTTGTGAGTTTTGCCCAACACCCGAATGAAGGTGCTAGCAAGCATCAGATCATCCTCCACCAGCACCAGTGTCTTCATGTCAGTAGTCTCCGTACCCGCTCCGACCTTCCGCCCGATCAGCGCACCTGTCGCACTGATACCCACGTTGACGGTCGATGCGGGTCAGAACGTCCTCCGCCCCACAGGTAGGACAATCGCAGTCCCTTGGGTTGTTGGGTGTAGCTGCACGTAGGGCCGAGTGACCACCAGGGTCCGCGAATCCTACCCCATCGATGGGATAGTCACCTTCACGGTCCATGTAGTCCAATTCATCCCATTCACCCGCTTCGTCATCCAAGCGGTCCTCGTTGCACCCTTCGCAGTACACGCTGTCCCCTTGGACATACATGTCCTCCCCTTCCTCCAGGGTGGCGTCACATCCCTCACACTGCTCATCTCCGCATGCTTTATCCCAGCCCATCTCACACCTTCCCTTCATAGGAGGGTTCGTAGGAACCCAGGAACAACTTCTCACCTTTGACCAGGATGTAGGCGGATCCAGCGTTGCTCCACTGAATCACGTACACCCGCCTCCACCGCTTGTCCTGTAGTTGAAGCTCCCAGGATGTAGGCAGCTTGTTGCCATACCCACTGCGACTCCGGTTGTGGGGAGGAGTGGTCTGGCGCTTGGCAATGACTTGTTTGGGGTCGAGGTATGTAATCATCCTTCCACCGTCCCCACATGCTCCTCCACAATCTCACCATCGCAGAAGAGAGTGACGCTTTCCCCACTGGCACGTCCACCCTGCCACTTGCTGTTCTCTACGTACACCTTGTAGGTGGCTCGGGCCGCGCTCTCCGACAAGTCGCGATAGACGCTCCCGATGTTGCCAACCACCACCTCCCACGAATGGAGCGCAGGTTTGATGTTGTAGGTGGCATACTCACCCGTGCTCTGAACCACCACCTTGTGGGTGTCGATGATGCGGTCTCCCATCACCTCGTACTTCTCGCACCCGACCAGCCAGCCCGGTGTAGAGACGAAGGGGTTGTTGGCGTACACGTAGGGGCGAGCCAGACTCACCACCACGAAGTCGCCATCCTGCGCTTGGGTAAGAGCTTGTGCGAGAGTCTCGTAGTGGCGCTTATCGCACCGCTCCTTACTCGTTCGCTTGGAAGAGTAGGAGACGTGGATACCGATGATGACACTGTCACCAAAGGCAGGCACTTCCCCACTTCCGTAGGGCATGCGCACCACACACCCCAAGGTAAGTCGCTCGGGGTTGATCTGCTCCAACGCCCCGTCACCCTTGTACTTGCTCATCGCACACTTCCTTTCTTGGTACGTTTGGGTGTGGCATTGTAGCCAAACCGGCGAACGATTCCTTGGGTCCGATCTGCCAGGACCGACCACCCGAAGTTACTCAGGCAGACAGCCACCGGCATGTAGAGACAACTCCCACCTTGTCCCTCAGTATCGGGAAACTTCTTCCCTTCTAGGTACTCCTCCCGAAGTCTGGTCGCCTCTGCCACCATATTCTCCACCTGTCGTTTCAACTCCGACTCAGGAGCCGTACGAGCATCGATGTAGGTGGAGCAGCCCACGGGCGTAGTGTCGTTGTAGACACCTTCCGCACGCAGGCCCAGGTCCACGGCAGCTCTCTCACTTGACCAGAGATAGGAGCCCCAGGGAGTACGAGGTGCGATATCGTCCTCGCTGGACCGACAGTCGAAGGCTCGCAACCATTCGGGAATGGTCACGCCGAACCAACTACCTTTGATCTCTTTGGAGTACATGTCAGGCCACCTTTCGGGCGCCAGTCTCGCACGCTTCGTCACGTGTGAGCAGCTTGGCTGCGATGTAGGTCAAGTAGGCTTGTTCCTCACTTTGACCCGCTTGGATGCAGATGTCGTGAACTTCTTCCTTGGAGGCTCCCATGTCGAGGGCCATCCGACATCGGCGCATCAGGTCGGACATGTCGTCCTCTCGCTGATAGACGGTGTCAATGTGCGCCTTGTTCATACCAAACATGATAACCTCCTTTTCCTTTTGATCAATTGTAGCACTTTTGATTGACCATGCAATTACATGCAAGTCATGTGCCACGCTGAATTGTGGGTGAGTGTGGGCCTGGCGCCCCGTGGCATGAGATGTGCAACATGCAAGCATGCCAACTACTCCTGCCCACTAGCTCTCACTAATGGGCAGGGTGTAGGTGGTACGATTACTCGTCCTCCGTCTCGATGTCGGAGACGCTGGGCAGATTCTTGACTTCGGTGCGTGCCAGCTTCCATGCACGCTGAACCACCCACGACAGACTACGATCCAGCCGAGCCGCCTCCTCCTTGATCTCTTGGAGCATGCTCTCCGGAAAGTAGAGAGACTGCTTCCGCTTGTCGGTCTTGATGCTACCTTCGCTCTTGTTGCCGTTGTTGTCGCTCATGGTCGTACCTTTCGGGTTGTTGTGGTTGCTCAGTCTTCGTGCAGGTATCCGTGTAGGTCAGGGTCGTACTCTTCAGAGTCGTATCCCATCATGTCGTTGTAGGCATGAATGCCCATACCCATCCCAGCTTGCATGGCCATCTCCGACCTTGCCGCCCTGTCCTCGCACTCCCTCTCACGTTGCATCCGCTTGAGGGCTTGGGTGCGCACTGTCACCTCGTGTAGGTCGTTCGGGCCGTCCAACAGGACATAAGGTACGTCCTTGTAGAACCTGTCATTGAAGTGTGCGTTCATGTCGGCCAGACACATTCGCGCTTCCTTTTCGGTGGCGAAGTCTTCCCCGGCCATACATGTGTCATTGTCACTCATGTCGGAGGGATCCTGTATCCACAGTGAGACACTATATGGCTTCTCCTCCCCTCCCTCATTCCAGGGTCTCTTGTCGTTCATGGTCGTCCTTTCAGGGCTTGTGTGTGAGGATGTAGGATAATAGACTGAGCCAGCCGAGTAGGCCAGCCCAGTCCCTGACATGTCGGTTCAAGCGGCTTCCTCGCTTGACTCCTCCGACTCTGACTCCTTTTTGACCAGGTCTCCCATGATGTAGTCAGCCGCCTTAGCTGCCTTACTTGAGGCTTCCACAATCCACCTTGGCTCACTCTTCAGCTTGCTCACCCAGTGGGAGATGTAGGCGGCCGAGTTGTCCAGCGTGGTATCCAAGATACCCGCATGTGCGCAGAGAAAGGCCGCCCCACATTCTGCTACCAGCTCCTCAAAGCTGTAGTCATGTGAGGCAAACCGAATGGGATTCATGATCCCATCCCGGTTCAACCTGCTCTCATGTCCGGTGCTGTGGGTAAGCTCGTGGAAGAGTGTGGAGTAGTATTCCTCCCTCTTACCAAAGCTCTCCTTTTCCGGCATCATCACCTTGTCGAAGGAGGGGGAGTAGCAGGCTCGCCCACCTCCGTGCTCAATCTTGGGTAGGGTCTTGTAGGCGAGAACGATCTTCTCGCATTGCTCGATGGGGTCGAAGGTGGGAGCTTCCACCACCGCCTCCTTGGGGTAGTCCAGCCCATCACACTGGGCGACATTGAAGACAGTGTAGTACCGGAGGATAAACATCTTCTCCGGTTTCCCACTCTTGCCCACCTTGGTCTTATGATCTCCTACCTTCCAGAAGATGACCGGGGTGCCCTTCTCACCTTTGCGCACCTGCCCACCTCGGGCCGTACACTGCTTGTAGGTAACCCACCAGGGAGAGGCGTACCCCTGCGCACCCAGTAGGAAGATGTTGACACCTCGGTACTCCTTCCCACTCTGTAGGTTCTTGGGGAGACCGCTCCCACCTTGGGTACGCCAGGGCATGCGCCAAGGTACGACACCCTTTTCCAGGGCTGCAATGATCCGTTCGGTGACAATCTCATACACGTTCATGACTTATCTCCTAATGGGGCCGATGTAGGTTTTGGCCTTGGCTTGCGAGAATGGCGAGATTATAAGTTAGCACGTTTCAAGTTAGGTGCAACAAGAATTATAGGTGAAGGTATTCTGAGGTAGGTGTAGGGGCGACATGCCTGCTGTGGCATGGATGTTGCACTATGCAAGCATGCCAACCCCTTGGACCCACTACTCCCTCAGTGAACGAAGAGGTAGGCCAAGCTCCCCCAAAAGAGGAGACCAGAGCCGACGCAGATGAGGGCACCCACACCCGGATACTTCTTCTCCTCTTGGAACACACGCTGCGACTTGTGAACCTTCATGACCTCTCTCCTTTCATGTGTTGTGTCTGAATCAGCTACTCCTGCCCCCATGTTCACACATAGAGGCAGGGTGTAGGTGCGTCAGCCAGTTTTGGCTACGTTGCCGGAGGAGCGCTTGGTACCGGGGCCGCTCTCCTCCTTTTCGTTATCCAGGCGGGCGATGTAGGCTTCGCACCAATCCTTGGTTTCCTTCAGCCCCCATCCACTCACCTCTCGCACCTCCTTGATGCACTGAATCTTGTTGCCACGCTCCCACACCTGCCTCCCCTGGGAGAGCATGTAGTTGTTGGCCGTCTCCTCGGGAGTCTGCCCACCGTAGCGGAGCTTGTGGTTCTCCATCTTCAGGACTCGCACCTGCTCCCACAGTTCGGCATTCTGTGAGCGGAGGTGTTCGTAGTTCTCCAGCTTGTGGGACATGTCCTGATAGCGAGTGCGGAAGTAGTCCACATCATCCGCCTTGTCTTGCAGTCGCTCACACTGGACCCGCAGGTCGGTGATGGTGCGCTGCATGTCGTCCATGCTGGCATGGTCGGAGGCGATGTGGTCTCGCAGCTCCACACACTCGTTCTCCTTCTGGACCAGCTTATCCGACAGGGCCGCCACCACGAGAACGAACGTATCCGGTTTGGTCGTGAAGTTCATGACACTCTCCTACCTTGGGTGTTTGGGGTCGATTGGCATACAATCTGCTACATGCAAGCATGCCAACTACTTCTACCCTCATGCTTGCACATGAAGGCAGGGTGTAGGCGGCACTCCTACTTTGTCAGAACCATCCTTCATCGGTGCCCATGGGCTCCCGATCGTAGGAGTCGAAGGAGAGGATGTCGGCGGCTGTCTCACCTGTCTCCTCTCCCCACTGTTCACGAGGAGCGAGCATCTGACCCGACATGTTGTAGTCGGCCCCACACTCACATGTGTTGGTGAAACCGTAGAGGTGGACATCCCTCCCACAACAATCACACTCTCCCACCGCAGGAACGATCTGGCGGTTGATGTAGGTGATGACCTCACCCTTGCTCACCTCTCGGGTGACCATCTCACCCGTGCCGGGGATGGGCTCGTATTCCCCATCTGCACCCACACGGTACTGCACGTTCTCACGTCGGGTGACCTGTCCGAACTTGGCTTCGGTGTAGGTCAGAATCGCACACGGGTGCAGCTTGGTCAGGTCGACCTTTCCCTCCTTGTCGCAGTCGAACGCACACCCGCTCCCATTGGAGCCGATGTACTCGAAGGTGAGGGAGTAGGTCTCGGTGTAGGTCGTGGTGCGCTGGCTCTTGATCTTCATGGGAATCCTCCTTTGGCATACGTTGTGCTATATGCAAGCGTGCCAACCACTTCTGCCCCCAAGGATTACTTAGGAGCAGGGTGTGGGTGTCAGGCCGCGTTCTCCAGTTTCTCCACATGGTGCGTACGCACCCACACTTCCTCACCATTGATGTCGAGTAGGAAGGACGACCACTTGAGTCGGTCCTCTCCCCACACCGAGGCACATCGCTTGATGATGCCTACATCACCCGACCTCTTGCCTTTGACGATCTTGACCGCATCACCCACATTGGGGCACTTGGTAACCTTGACCATGACATCCTCCGCTGATGTATGACTTAGGGCGGCATGTGGGAGTCGAACCCACCTAGGCGCCTATATGCCGCTGTTTTCCTCGATTGGAGTAACGTTATGTGTACGTTAGGCGCTTACAGCACCCTTTACTTGCACACCTTGTAGGAGACGAACCCGGTCGCACACACGCCCAGCATCAACCACGTGACCTGAAAGGTGCTGATGTTGAAGGCGGTGTGGGAGATCTGGGGGACATGACCCGACAGAATCGCCAGACCGAAGAATGCCCCGATGCACGCCAGAACAACCACAATGAACTTGATCATCTTACATTCTCCCTTGTTTGGTGTTAGTGAGCCTAATCCCACTACCAATGCCCCCATGTACACACATGAGGGCATGACGTAGGTGGATCAGCCAGTGAACATGATGGAGGCATCCGCCATACACTTGGCGAAGCTGTAGGGCATCTCCCCACCTTCGCCATACATGCGGCGCACGGTCCACTCGCCTGCCACCGTGTAGGTGTAGATGAGAGAGAAGAACCGTTCGTAGTTGTCGCACACCACCCACCTTCCGTCTTCCTTGTGCTCGATGTGGGCTATGGTGTCAGCGAAGCACTTGCCATCCTCCATGTCGCACACTTCCCACCCTTCCACCTCTTTGGCGTTGGAGATGAGAGCGTGTACGAACTGTCGCACCTGGTCGGGCGCTTGAGCGAGCTTGTCCTTCATGTGGGTCTCCGTTCGATGTTGTGGGCATTGCGACCACTCCTCGCACATGTTGAAGGAGTGTCCGTCGTACTTGTACATGTGTCTGGTCCTCCTACTCATGCCCCCGAAGTAACCCTCGGGAGCATGGTGTAGGTAGATCAGCGCTTGTAGCCGTTGGCTTCGCTGAACACACGTTGCATCATGTCGTCGCACCTTTGCGACCACACGTCCACGGTGTAGACAGGAAACCCCAGATTGTCTTCCTTCTCGCAGATGTCGTACTCTTCCCTACTGTAGCCATTGGAGCCGCAGAGTAGGTCGAAGTAGTTCTTGTGGAGGAGAGAGACCTTCTTGTAGGTCTTGGGCTGAGTATGGAACACATGAACCTCCTTGGTGGTTGACTCGCCTACGACTGCCCCCAACCACCCCACATGGGAGCAGTTGGGAGCAGGATGTAGGAGACTCAGCGGAACGCTGCGCGCTCAGGCCGCCTTGGCGGTCTTCTCCGACTTGGGCGCCTCGTCTGCCACCTTGTCGGCAACGAAGGCAACGCGGATGAGGTACGCCTTTTCCGCATTCTGGATGACGTTGTAGGAGAGATCCTTCAGGTCTCGGAGGATCTGCTCCTGGGTCGCACCCTGCGGGAAGCATCCCACAAGCTCCTTCACCGGGATGGAGACGTTGGGGTTGAAGGTCACACCTTCTGCGCGCAACTCCTCCGGGAGTGCGTCGAACTGCGCCTTGGCCGCACGTTTGCGGTTCATGTAGGTGTCGACCACACCCTGGATCCCCGCACGGATCCCCTTGATGCGGTTCTCCCACTTTTCCTGACGCTTGGCGCCGAGCAGCTTCCGTGCCGCATGCGCGACCTCCTTGTAGTCCTCCATCCCACACTTCTCGAACTCCGACATGAAGGTGAGCTTCGCACCCGCACTCACCATGTGGGTGGAGACGAGATGGTGAAGGGTCTTGAAGGTGGCGGTGAGACGCTCCTCCACATCGGAGGAGATGGTGGTCGACTTGACGGCGCTGTCGTTGCTGGTGGTCTGGCTCATGATGTTGGCTCCTGTTGTCTGCTGTTGTGGGACACTCTGCGATGATCGCAGCGTAAAGCTCACAAGGTGTTCTCTCCTACTCCAATACCGTAGACTTGGAGAGAGTTACTTACCTTGTAGGCTTTACGCTACGGGGGAAGGACACTCTAGGCGTCCCTCCCACATAGTCGTTTAGTCTCTTGATTCGTACGCTGCGGACTCATACCGCCTCACCGCGGCCTACATTGTCGGCTCTAGCAGGACATTGCCCTACCTACGGTTTATCCCTCCTCGGGATTCGTACACTAGGTGAGGGTAGCCTACATCGTCTCCCGTGTGGAGTGAATGTAGGACGGGTCACCTGGCCCACACATCTTCCGCATGTAACCCACAGTGGCTTCGGTTGTGTGCGCTACTCGGTGATTGTGGGACGCGGTAGGAGCGGACCTATATGGTCGCCGCTATCGCACACTGTCCCTTACCGTAGGTAGGAGGCACACGCGCTAGGCGCGCGCTGTAGGCGCACATGAGGCGCCCGTGTGAGACGTTTAGATTGTCAAAGACCACATCGAGCGACAGCGCGCACCATGTGCGCTGTCAGGCTGCGCGGGCGATCCGCCCGCGTGACCCCTGCTCTCATCCGTTCCCGTTGCGTCTAGGGGTCATTGCAGGGTCGGTGCCAACTGTAACTATATGATATCATTGGTGTAGCATCTTATCCCACAATGATCTTTGTGTCCTGGTTGGTCGGAATTCAGCAACTAATTGCGATGTAGGAAAAGAAACTACCATGACGAATTCCGAAAGTTTTGGCGGATAATGTAGGTCTACCCTACGAAACCATTAGCCTTTTTCGAGCAACATTGAACGACAGCTCATGACCTTTGACTACATCCGGGGTATGATCTTGGTGTCATAGGCTAGGGTCGCGCTAGGCGCTCTTCTAGTGCGCTTTCGGCCGTTGCGCGGTACCGCGCCACTAGCGGCCGATCCTTGCGCTACCGCGCCACTAGCGCGCCACGATCGGCCGTTGCGCGGCATGCTCGACACACGAGAGAGGCGCCCGCTTGGGGTAGGTGGACCTCCTACTCGCCCCGCCCAGGTAGTTGGCACGCTTGCTAATTGCAGGTTTCATGCCAACCGCCCAGGTTTCAGGGGCTTTCTGCTGCTTATCCTACCTGTAGTTGGCATGATTGCATATTGCAAACGGCATACCAACCACATTCCTCTAATAAATAAAAATATACTACATGTGATGAATGATAATAATAAAAAGTATTCATCACACAGTATAGATAAATAAAAGAGATTATCCTACATTGATTACGATGTAGTTGGCATGATTGCATATTGCATAACTCATACCACCTACATTGGAGCCGCCCGAAAAAGGTGGGAGACTGTCGTGCGGGGTGGGATGGCGCCTCCCAAACAGGGGTCAAACACCAAATCACACAGCCTGTGGGCCATCTCCAACTAACATATACATTACCAAAACGACCAATACGATAAAATATATATTACTTTCCCATAAAATGCCACCCCATCCCACCATTTCCCACTTATTAAAAGTAATAAGCATCTTATACCATTATAAAAGATCTAATTAATGACCATATATGACCATACGTTGCCATATGTGACCCTATGTAGCAATACAGATATAATCACCCCATACCTAACGGGATAGACTGGCATAAGAGAGGGCGCTAACCGCGCCCCAACCACTCAAAGGAAGTAATCTAAATGAGCTTAATCTATTTACCTATAGTCCGCCAAGCCTATGACTACAGTTGTGGGGCAGCTAGTTTAGCCAGTTGTTTATACTATTGGGGCGTTTGGGATGGCCGAGAGCCAGAGCTATACGATTTACTGGGGACCACCGATGAAGGAACCTCAGGGGAAGGATTGATAGCAGGGGCTAGGAACTATGGATTAACTGCCTACAGTAAATCTAATATGACTCTGGAGGAGTTACAGGGATTAACGGCTGAGGGATATACGGTTATCTTGAGTATTCAGGCGTGGGGTAGTTATACGGCAGAGACTAAGATGTCTGAGGTTTGGGATGATGGGCACTATGTAGTTTTGGTAGGAATTAAGAATGGATTAGTTTATTTAATGGATCCATCCGTGGCTGGGATGTACAGGGTAATGGGGGCAGGGGAGTTATTGGAATGCTGGCATGATTACAATGACCAAGGGGATTATGATTACCATGCCGGGATTATTATTAGGGGAACCAAGGCAGTGGGTTGTTTACACCAAGTGATTCAATCTATAATCTAATAAATTACATCTGTCTTAGTTTTGTGAAATATTGGAAACAATTGGGGATAATCTGGTATTTTTCTTAATTGGGCTTCGATTGGGGAGTCTTTTGAAAATTTAGGACGTACTGCATGAAACGTTTATTGGTAATTACACTAGCGATGGTGTTAGGCTTAGTAGGTTGTGGTTCATCACTTAAGACACCGGTGAAGAGTCCAGATGCGTTACATGCGCATATTGGAGAGAGCACGGTAGCTTTAGTTCATTTTAAGGTCACTCTTCACAAGGATGAGAATGGGGAGATTGATAATGCCAGCGTGGATATTCGTCCGCACTGCACAGGAGTTTGGATTAGCCAAGACGAGATTGTTACGGCAGGACACTGTGTAGCTCGTGAAGAGGGAGCGGATCCAGTTGGAGAGAAGACTTACTATGTAACTAGCAAGGAAGTCAAGGAAGTGATGGATGATCCTGCTGCTATTCACAAGGCCAAGGTAGTTGCCTTTGATGCGGATCATGATTTGGCATTGATTAAAGCAGACGTTGGTGGATTACCAGAGCACGAGGCAGTTGGATTTGCCAGCGAGATGCCAGCATTGGGAGAGCATGTTTATTCTGTCGGACATCCTAAGGGAATGTATTACACGCATGCTGAGGGAACTGTTTCTGCTTATCGTGGAGACGAGAGTTCAGGAATTGGCAAGGTAGTTCAGGTTAATGCAACTATTTGGTTTGGCAATTCTGGTGGTGGAGTTTTTGATAGCTCTGGAAACCTAGTTGGAATTTGTTCCAGGTTAACTAGAGTTCCATTTATGAACTATTATGTTCATTTGGATTCAGTTAAGAAGATGGTGAAAGAGTATCACGAGCCAGCTCCTGATTTATCTAAGAAGTAAGGGAGATGGTTTATGAAACGACTTTTAGTAATCTTACTAGCAGTGTATTTAGCGGTTGGATGTTTTGCTCATCGAGGGCTGGAGCCGTTTCATTATATTAACGCGGGTGGATATTCACCCGTTCCGTTGAAGGTTATTTCCATTTACATGGATAAGAACTTTGGAGAGGCGGATAAGCTTGCCATTGACGATGCGATTACTCAATGGAATTACGCCTTGAACGGGTATGTTAAGTTGCGGGTTGTTAATTATCGATTTGATATGGAGCCGGAGATTATCAAGCAATGTTTATTGGGCAATTGCTGGTTGGTCATGAAGACGGACAGCAGCAATTCCATGGTAACGGAGTTAGACAAGACCAAGCATGGCAAGTCGTATACATTAGCTTGGGCCAATGAGATTGGCGGCAACCGCATGTGGATGATTCGCGACCGCATGTACAATCAGTGGGTGACGGGGATTGCTTTGCATGAGATGGGACATTTGCTGGGAGCGCAGCATGATGATGTCTATTTGATGCAGCCGATGTTTAATTGGGCGGAGGCCAGGTGCGTGGATTATGAGGCATTGAGGCGAGTGGCGGTTTATCAGCATTTACCGATGGGCAATTTGAATTATTGCATTTATGGGGATTCGGTTTATAATCGAGAGCCTTAAGAGAAAGCTTTTAGGTTGAGCAGCTTGCTTAGCCAATTGTGGAAATTGTTTGGATTGACGGGGACCAGGTAGCTTAGCTTGAGCATTTGGGAAAGCCTAGCATTGACGGGACCGGCAAAGAGGGCCGTGGTTTGGTCATCCTGATTGAGTTCGATCATGAACTGGTCTTGCTGGAATTGGATATAGGCGATATTGGGATTGGAAATGGAGCCATTGACGATCAAGTTGGTGGTGACGGGGCAGAATTGGCATTGGATGAAGCTGCTGATGGTGTAGCCATCGGGCGGGGTGATATCTTGGTCGCAGAAGGGGCAGTAGTATCTCCAGCGTTGTTGGCAGCTAATGGTTTTGAGGTGCATGCGCGAAATGGGGCGGATCGAATGAAACTTTGTGTCGTGGCAAATTTCAGGAGAAGACCAATAATGTTTTTACTTTATCCGCCACGTTATTGGGATTAACATTTTGCATAATGGAGGGGAGGGAGATGGTTAGCTTTCCATTCATAATGGAATCGATAATGGAGGGAACGGGATCTCTGCCCAGGACATACAGCTCGGTTTTATTTTCATTGAGGAGCAAGTCCAAGGTATAAAGGGCATCTGGTTTGTTGACGGAGAAAGAAATTTTCCAAAGGCCATTGTCATCATCATGGAAGGAGACCTTGCATGGCCTGCATTTCCACCAGGAGGCTTCCGGGTGAGTTTTCTTGCATCGTTGATCGCAGAAGAGGCAATAGTAATTCATGAGAACATAATATAGGTCGGGAGTTTCTGCTGGACATTTTCCGGTGTGATATCTGGATGGAAGTCCAGGGTCATAACGGTTTGAGTGGTCCGTGGATATGGATTAATCTTATCGATTCTAAATTTATGGGGGAAGTGAGCTTCATCAAAGAAAAGATAGGCTCCATATTGAAGATCTTTATAATAGGTAATCAAACCAATATGAGATAGGCAAAGTGGTTCCGCTTGAACGGAGATGTAATATTGTCTAACAACGGTTGAGCCATGATAATCGCAGCGCCAGTAGGGAGTGCGATCAAATTCTTTTTGATTGGGAACCACCTTACGGCAAGTTCGTTGGCAGAAATGACATTTAATCATGAGAATAGAATATACAATTTGATTTTATCTTGGACATTTTGGGGCGAGATATCTTTAATGCAATGATCCAAGGTAACTATTTGGGTTGAGTTATAAGTAGTTTGTTTGCGGTTGTTATACATCCAACTATCCTTTTTAAGGAAGCAGATGGTAGAAATATTCTCTTTGTAATTGATTCTAAGTTGATAGAATTCATCCTCTCCAGGGCCTCGAAAGATTCGGCATTTGACTTGCCCTGTTAGGCTAATGGCGTAGGAGACTTTGCATGAGAGGCAGCGTTGCCATCGGGCATGTTTCCCATACTCTTTAGCTCCAGTGGATCGTCTGCAAGGTTGCTGGCAAAAGTCGCAAAGATATTGATTGAATCCATTCATCATGATATTAATAGGAGGAGTTTAACTCTATTAAGAAGTTTCTCTTCGGTATCTGGGTGGAGTTGTGGGCAGGTGATGATGGTTTTGAAATAGTATTTCCCTCTAGTAGTACGAACTCTTCGTTTAGTTTTGTACTGGGAGAGATAACCAATTTTGGATTGACCATCTTGATTGCGGATGCGGTAGGGCGGTAAGTATATATCGGTGTATCCTAATTCAGGATATTCTCGATAGTGATTGACTTTACGTCCCGAGGCCAAACGAAGCTCATCGGGACAATACCAATCCTCTTGGTACCCACAAGCATCTTGGGCCGATTGCTTAATTAGAGTTTTATTACATAATGGACAAGTTCTCATGAGAAGACCAAGAGGGTTTTGATTCGATTGACGAAGTGTTCACTATCTGGGATGGAGAGGCATTGATCGAAGCGCATCAACGTTTGAAACTTATATCGGTCGAAGCAAGGGAAGCGCTTGACCTGACCATTCTTTTGGAGGGCATGCTTGACAAACTTATACTCCTGGATAGCAGAGTAATCACTCTTGCCCTGTCGAAAATTATAATAATTAATCAATCGGTAGGGTGGGAGGACAGCCTCTTCTCTGTAATGGGAGTAGGTCCAATCTGCCGAAAAGTATTTGATGTAATGAGTGGAATGAGTATATTCGTCTCCACTAACTTGAATGGGACATTTATAAGTTGGATGATCTTTATACACATCGCTAGCATCAATAGAAAGCGGTGTTTGGCAGAGTGGGCAGTTCATAAAATTCAGATTCCAGTTCCTGATGGAAAATTAACCACAGGTGGGGCAAAAGGCAACATGGCATGATTTTTGCTGGGCGATTGTGCTTGCGTCTTGCTGAGACATGGTCATACAGTCTCTGAGGGGTACCGCATGATAACACTCGAAGAGCAGGCTCATCGTAAGTGGATGGAAGCGCTACTGAATACGCTTCCCAGTGCAGTTATTGTAGTCGAGCTGGACACGGCACGGATCTTGTATGCGAACGCTACCGCGCTCAAATACGTCGTTCCAGAGGTGGAGCCGGCCGGTATCGAAGAGAATGCGGAAGCCTTTCGCCTCTATGAGGCAAGATGGCGGGGCGGGCTTTTCGAGAACGATGGGAGTCAAATTGCCGAAAGGGACTACCCCTCCAGACGGGTGGCCCGAGGTGAGACCTTTACCGCCTATGAGATTAACTGGACCTGCGCCGAGACCGGCAACAAGCGAACCTTTCTCTGTCAGGGTGCGCTTCTCCCTCCAGCTCATGGGAAGGATGGCAAAGGAATCGTCTCCTTTGTTGATATAACTGAGCTATCTCAATATCGAGAGCAGCTCAAGCAGGCAATTAGTATCAGAGAGGACTTTATCTCAGTGGCAGCTCATGAGTTGAAAACGCCAATCTCTAGTATTCTTTTGACATCGCAGAACTTGGTGCAGAAATTGACAAAGGAAGAGCTGTCAAGGGCAGAGATTCTGAGGAGGTTGGGAGCGGTGGAGAGGTCTGGACAAAAGCTCAACGCTCTTGTACGCGACCTGCTAGAGGTCTCACGGCGCTCCAGTCCCACGCAAGTGACGTTCCAAGATGCGGATGTGTGTGAGGTCATCCGAGAGACTGTGCTCAGGAATGACGATTTGGCAAAACGGCAGGGAATTGAGATTCGCCTTGACTTGCCAAAAGTGCGCATTCGCGGCACTTGGGATGTCAGTAAGGTTGAGCAGATTATGACCAATCTGGTCAACAACGCGATGAAATATGGTTGTGGAAAACCTGTTGATATCAATGTAGCTCATGTAGACGGCTGGGTTGTGGTCGATGTGAGGGACTATGGCATTGGTGTGCCTGAGAAAGACCGCAAGCGCATTTTCCAGAGGTTCGAGCGAGCCGTCTCGGGTGACCAGTACGCCGGGATGGGGATTGGCCTTTGGCTCGCCGGAGAGGCCGCCAAGAGCCTTGGCGGGCGGATCGAGATTCACGACCCACCTAATGGGCCTGGGTCTGTTTTCAGGTTGTGCCTGCCCATGAGCGGCGTTTTGGAAGAAAGGTAGAAGTTGTGGATAAACCTCAAGTGCTGGTTGTGGATGACGACCTCGACCTCCGAGAAGTGCTGGGCTTTGTCCTAGAGGACAGTGGGTGGGAAATGGCCTCCTGCAACAACGGCCAAGACGCCCTGAACTGGCTCCAAGACCACCATCCCCGCTTGGTCCTGCTTGACCTGATGATGTCCATCATGAGCGGACGAGAGTTTCTAGTGGCCGCCAAGAAGGCGGGACTGAACTCTACCCCCATCGTGGTTATGAGTGCCTCTGCCGATCTCGACAAGGAATTCAAACCAGGTACCTACCTCAAGAAGCCATTCGATATAGCAGGGCTCCAAGAGCTTCTGAGACACTTCATGTAAAGATGACTAGGTTCTTAATCTTCTTAGCGAATTGTTCAGGAAGATAGTCGCTGGGGACAATTAGGGGGACTTCCATCAGAAGAGTTTGTTCTGATGGAAGGCTAATCTCTTGTCCAAATTTATAGATGCGAGACTTGTTATCTTCCTCGGTACTGATAATCCAGTACGGAGGAATAATAGTGCTCTGTCGGTATTTTCCTTCCGTTACATCAATAGAGTAATGGGGCTCCTTTATGTGGGTACGGCGCCTACTGCTGACGGAAGTGGCATCGTCTAGCAGCAGGAAAAACTCATTCATCCCGTATCCTCTAAGGTAGAAGTCCTCGCAGTAGAAGTCATGGAGGGAGTCTTCGTCTCCCAGTTTGAGCTTCTTGCTGCATAGCGGGCAGGTTCTGGTTTGGAAGTGCTTCATGAGAATACTATTAGTGGTTTGATTTTTTGATAAACTGTTTGGCAGTGAATATTGAAACTCTGCGCCAATTCAAGAGGATAAAATCTAGGAATCCTAAGAATCTGGTGCTCTGTATGTCCCTGTTTTGCAACGGTTACTTTATAAAGTACTGTAATGGGGAAATCTGCTTCTCTAATAATAGAGTAGCCACGGGAACACAGTTTATAGTGTTGGTCTTTAATTTGGAAGAGGAAGCTATAGTAATTGATCTCAAGATCTGGATGGATCATTTCAATCGCGGCATGGGGAGGATGGCTTGGAGGACAGGCGTAGGTAATTTGCTTTCTATTCCTAATTTCCCAATCAGCATAATTGTTGGGGCGAAGCTCGGCGTTACAAAGATGACATCTCAAAGAAAGACCAGCCATGTTCTTAGCTTCTCATTTACATTTTGGGGAGTTAGGATAGGAGTCGTATCACAGTTTTTGCCGGGGTTGAAACTCTTCAGCAACTTCATCCCCTTGTTGACGACTGCACCAGGGATACCAGGCTTTTCCACATACCAAATTTGCCCAATATCGCCATAAGCAATGGTATATCGATAAACTCTATTATTAATGCCGGTATAGAGTGATTCACTGATAATCTTATTATCTCTAAAATAGACATACTCAGCATTACAAGTATGGCAGAAATAAACGCAGAGACGATTAGTTTCGGACTGCGCATCAATGGGTGCATAGCCGGCCGGCTGAGAACAAAACTTACATGGTTTTGGTAGGTGGTAGTTTTGAAACTCTTGTTCTTCAGTCATAGATACGCCACCAGTAGATTAATTCTCTCTTTAAGCTTATCTTCTTTGTCTGGATGAATGGGCGGTAATTCTACTACAAACTTCCAGCGGTGCCCATTGTGTAGTTTATGAACTCGGGACTTATTATACTTGTCGAAAGTATCAATACTCCAGGGTAAGACATAGACGTGTTGAATGCATTGGCCATCATCACACTCTACCTCATAATGGCTTCTTTGCTTAATGCCATTGGCAGTTACGGCTTCGTAAGTGGTGGGGCAATCATAGATATTGACCTTGGAGACACGGCGTAACCGTAGGGGTTTGTCACACAGGGGGCAGAAATCGATGGCAAAATTATTCATGAGAATAGGGTAAGTAATTTGATTTTATCGATTACAAGGTGTGTCTTGGAATAGTCTAAGTCAAGCAGGGGCACTTCAAAAATAATTTTCTTGGGTTGATACGGACTTGCCGCACGAACAGAAGTTAACTTCTTAGCTTGAGAATGCATCAATTCAAAAGGCGGAATAATCATAAAGGATAATTCTCCGCCTTGATAAGATCTATTCTCGTAGTGTCGGACTGCAACGGAACTTGTATTGCTTTCATTACGAGTTATTTCTCTTTTCTCGCAGTAGTAGAGAAAGGCGACCTTACCCGAGGAACCGTCAATTATTTCTAATTTGAGTTTCTGGTTGCATAATGGACAACGATCGGTAGAGAATATCATGAGAATAACATATACATGTTGACACGTTCTTGGACTTGCTTGGGGTCATCCCATTGGCAATTAACTGTTCCTGGAACGGTAATTAGGTTCTCTCGTTCCAGAGAGGTTGTCCTGAGCCTAGTAGTTCTAGATGATTTACGGTCATTCCATTTAATGGTTTTAATTATTCTGGTTTGTTTAAGGCCCTTAGGATTATCATGAATCTCAAAAGTATATGGAAGAACTTCGATGACCTTTAGGATGGGCTTATTCTCTGAATTCAAATGGTAGATGGCATGAACCGTCTCTATGTCTTGTTTAAGAGATGGGACATGGATCTTGCGCCTTGGGCACATGATAAGATTAGTGGTTTCGGTTGTTTGCATAATTTCGTGGCAAACGGGGCAGGGTAGCGTCATGAGAATACTGTATAGGTTGAGAGTTTCTTGATTATCTTTTCTTTATCGTTCCAAGGGAGATTTATATATGGAGTCTCGGCAATGAATCTAGAATTCATCCTAGCATCATATCTGTAAATATTAGAGACATCATCATAAGATTTAATAGCAAATGGATAGATTCTAACTACTTGATAGATTGGTTTATGATTCTGAAACTCTAGTTCGAAATGAGTCATGATTTCGTTTAAGATAAGTCCACCTTCTGATAGGGTGAAGTAGGTCTTTTGGGGCAGCTCTAGTTGGGTGGGACACCTCATTAGATACAAAGGCTCGTTGGGATCCCCTTGTACTACCTTCATTTCGCAGCCACAAAGTGGACAGTCTTTATATTGCCAAATCACGAGAACACCACATACTTCTTAATTTTATCTACTAGCTCTTCGTTTTTATACCAATTAAATGTAACTGCTTGCTTTAATACTAAAATAACGTATCCAGAGTGAATGTCCCTAAATTGGGTTGAGTCTTTATGATAAAAGACTGTTACTTGATAAGGATCAATTCTAGCATCAATCGAGAATCTACTTTTTCTAAAATGCTCTAGTCCACCTGGCGAAGTAGTTTTTTCAAAATGATTAACATAAGTAAATTTCTTACAGTCTTTACACTTATGAGACTCTAATCGTCCATTTCCCGCATAACCCGATTTATCGGTTATCCATTCAACGCCTCCGCAAAATGGACAAAATATATAATCATTCATGAAAATATCATAAAAAGTTTAACTTTATTGAGAATATCTAATGGATTGGTTAAATCTACTTTAAGGGCGGTAGGTATTTGGACTGAATCAAAAAGGAGACATGCTTCTAATCTAGAAATAACTGTCCAATTGTTCTTATAGCTTACTTGGATATAGTATCCGCCCATCATGAAGTATCGTTCTATTAACGACTCGGAAGTGTTTTCGTAGATTTCCTTATACCTTGGCATATCATCGTTGATGCAGGCAGAATCATAACAGGCATGGGTGGTAATGAATTTATCTTTAAACTCTTCAAGTTCAGAACGACAAAATGGACATGGTGTTTTCATGAGAAGGTAACATATAGCAGCACTCTTTCCTTTAGCTTAACCAGATCCGGAAAGTCTGGCTCAATCATCTTAGCTATGTCAATATAATCTGGCTTACTATCTTTCATACAGATAATGCGACATTTTTGATTGACAAAATCAATTTCTAAAAATTTTGAGTATTTAGGATTGAGTGACAGTTTAAGTAAATCAACCTTCCCTTTTGGAGTGGCAACCACTTGCAGAGAATGATTCATTCCATTGCAGGTGCGTTCCGCCCAATTCCCTGTTCTTTCATATAGTTGCTTTATGTTCACCGTGCGCATTTTATTGCCGCAAATAGGGCAGTGCAGAGTATCGTCCATATACTCGTATATAACCCTGCGCAAACGCTCACTAATTAATTTAGGAAAAAGTAGTCCAAATGCTTAGTTTATGCTTCAGTAATTCGATATCATTAAGCGGCAAATCTAAAATACAGTCCACCTCACAAACCGGCTTATTAAGAGAGATGGGCTCCATGTCTACGGACCCATCTATGATGCCTATCGCTTCTTTAAAAATAATGGAATAGTTACTTTTGGATCCTTTAGAGGTAGGGCGATAGTATCTTGTAATAAACCATTCATCAATTCTAACATAATCACATAATAAAACAAACCCTTGTTTATTATATAGTTGTCGGTAAAGGGTTTGATGTTTCGGGGCCTGACAGTCTCGACAGATATAGAGATCAAAATGAGTATCTCCAGAGTGCCTCTCTTGAAATTCGAGAGGCTTACGACAGAAGCCGCAAGCCATGGAGATAAACATAGGGGTCATGAGAAAGTAATATATGTTCTGAGTTTCTTAATTAGCTTATTATAATCTTTAAAGTTTGGCATAAAGAAGGGTAAAAATTCTTCATCATCCCCTCTCTTTATCATTTCTTCTATAGTTCCCTTAGCTACTGCTAAGGTCTTCTCGTCAAATCGCCAAGCCACTCTAATCAAAGGATTGACAGAAACGGCAACGGTGGCACTGTGCATGTCAGTATCATTCTCACCTACTACGCATTGGAATTGATGATCAGGGCGAGTTTTACAACGTTTGATTATGATATTGCGCGATTTCCGTTCATAGAAATCATTAACTAAAGCGTCCCCACATTTGGGACAATGGGTCGGTGCTTTCATGAGAAGATTAGGTAGGTACGGAGCTTCTGTTGAAGGGCGTTTAGGTCACTAAGGTCGGGCTCAAAGACATGATTGATCTTAATCCTAGATGACTCATCATCGGGCCTAGTCCAGACTTGAGAGTAACCCTCATCGAAGTTAATCTTGAGGTATAGCTTATTGCCGTCTGGGCTAAGACGAATTTTAATCTTCTGAACTTGATCGTTCTTTATACGCTTACTAAAGTGATGATCGTTGGGCGGAGGAAAGCAATGATAATCGGTAATTTCATTCCTTTCATCTTCCGCAGTTAGCTTTCGCTGGCAAATGGGGCACAAGTGATCCATGATATATACCTCTACATGAAAACTGAAATTGTTCTAAATAAATCTATCGATACGCGCTTCACTCTTCGTGTTTTTAAGTCAGACATCGGGTACCATTTTGAGATACTTGATTGTGATAAACTTGGTATCGGGATGTACTTTTTGTATGGTGAAAAAGTACATAAAGCTGCATTAGGTTTAGGTGGGGCCATCTATGGCTACTATCGTGATGATGAGCTAACCGAGGATGTCATTAAGGTCATAGATGACAACGAGCATCTCCTCGGAGGATACGAATTAAAGAGATGAGTTTAATTAAAGGCAAGCAAGAATTCAGAACCATTCTAGACTTTAGTAAAGAGAAGATTTCCAAGAACAAAATCAAGGAAGCCCTCCGCAAGGCCGAAGTCCGAGAGTTAGTTCAATTACCAGATTCCACTACATACACCTTAGTCGAGAACGACATCATGGTTGGTATGTATCAAATTCGCTTGCTGTTTTCCTCGCTTGATTCATCTAAAGACAGAGAGCGTCTTAAAGAATACGGCCGCTTCCGTGTAGCTATTTATGAGCGCTCCCGTTCAGGCAGTTCCATTTACAATATCAACCTCTGTAATGACAAGAGGTTTAAGAATCAATACTGGACTGAACTAAACAAAGACTATAATCTAAGAATTAAGAATCTAATTGATATTATTATGTATGTTAAGAGATTGAATAACTTGAAAATGTTCTTATGAGAACAGAACATAAGTCTTCATCTTATTAAGAAAATGCTCTTTGTCCTTGAACTTATACATGGGCAAGAGAGGTAATTCAAATTTAATCGGGGAGACTGGCGTTGCTTTATCCAAGCGGTCGACCACCACACTAGTTCGCTCTTCTATGAATGAAGAGTTCACGTGGTACATATTATTGTCATCCGTAATGATAATCATTTCTTCGCTAATACCTACGGGTTTAATGAACCCCTTATCTAGGTTAAACTCTAAGAATTGACTCTGAACGTTGGTATAGCATTTATCACATCTGCTATGTAGAAATATATTGTTCTTAGATAAGAAGGTGGTTAATTCTTTATTATTGGATGAGATAATCTTATTAGACTTATGGAATATCCATAACTGTAAACTACTATTATAGGTAATCTTTAAATCAACCACAGTATGTTCGGGAGCGACTGTGGGCCTTAAATGGGCCATGCCATCTATTGTGTTTTCAATGATTCCAATTTTAAAAGATATTCTTTCGCCGCAGCTAAAGCAAGGGTTGTTGTAAGCGATAAAATCCTTGACAGTAAACTTCTTCATATTATAATAGTTTATCTCTAAAACGCAAATAAGAGATAAGGAACCCTTGGATATCACCATCTAGGACGCTGTCGGCGTCCCTTACTTGATGGTCGGTTCTTTCGTCCTTGACAAGCTGATAGGGGGTCAAAGTATAGGTACGCATTTGGTTTCCGAAAGCGTTATCCGACATGCTCATCAGATATTTTTCCTTCTCGGACATCTTCTTGCGCATCTCTAAATCATATAGCTTAGCCTTTAACATCTTCATGGCTAAACGACGATTGGTATGCTGGTCTCGCTCAGAACGAGAGTTGATAACTATGCCGGTTGGTAAGTGCTTCAAACGGACTGCGCTTTCAACCTTGTTGACATTCTGTCCACCAGCTCCAGAGGCTCTCATGGTGGTGATTTCTATATCTTTTTCATTAATGACGATATCAATAGTGTCTTCAATGTCGGGCGTGACGGCTACTGCCGCAAAGGAAGTATGGCGGGCATCCCCAGCATTGAATGGAGAGTTACGAATCAACCTATGAACGCCAGCCTCACCCTTTAGAAACCCGTAGGCATATGGGCCTTCTACCCTAATGGAAACTGAGTCTGTACAGATGGCGCTATGTTCTTCGGAAGGCTTCATATCTAGAAGCTCCACCTTGAATTTATAAGAATCTGCATAACGGGAGTACATGCGGAGTAGCATGGTTACCCAATTGGCTGCCTCAAGGCCGCCTGCGCCTGCGTTGATAGATACAATGGCGGCACTGTCATCTACTGGGTCTTTGAGCATCTGTTTAAACTCAAAGCTATCCATGGTCGCTTCTAACAGGGACATGGCCGGGACCATTTCATCCATTTCATTAGGCATGACCTTCCAGCATTCAGAGTAGAATTCAGACTGATCATGGAAGTACTTCATAGTCTCTAGAAGGTCTGATAGCTTTTGCCTTTCTTTCATAAGGGCGGCAGCGGCTCTTGGATCATTCCATAGATCTCCGTCCATCGAGACTCGTTCGTCAAGCTCGGCCAGTCTATTCTGATGTTTTTTGACAGGAATCATCTCTTCCAGGATTTTTACTTTATCCTGACAGGATTCAACCAGTTGAAGTATCGTTTTCATGAAAATGTAATGGCAGTTCTAACTTTTTTCTTCAGAGAATCAAGGTTTGGAAAATCTGGCATGATAACAAAACCCAATTCGAGAGGCTTAGAGTCTTTGTTATTCTTAATTAAGCTCTTCTGAATCAGAAAGTTGTTGGAGAATAATACGCTTTTATTCCCTAGGTTTAAGGAGAACTCATGGAAGGCTAGCTTGTTAGGATTGGTTTTCTCCACTATGTGACTATAATAATGCAAAGGGTCTGTGACAAGTGGGTTGTAGCAATAAAATACCTGGCATGAGCCTTGCAACCTAATTTGTAAATTAAACCCTTCCTGCTCTACCACATCGCAGGGCTTCCCACAAATGGGACAATTATAATAGTGATCGGGACAAAGTACAATTTTACTCATGACATAATAATCCAGGAATCAAATCTATCTATTAGTTTGTCCCTATCTTCTAATCCTAATCTAGGTCTATTTTTAAGTAGAGGCATCTTCTTTTCAAATATCTTGGGCTCGAATGACTCAATCTTCTTTTCTTCTTCCGTAACAGAATAGTGCCATATGGTAGTAACCTTTTGATCATAGTTTAGGTCTAGCATATAAACCCTTTCTATATTATTAAGAGTACGTTTAAAACTGAATGATTCACATTTATTAGATAAATGTTTATGATCTTTATCTAGGTATGTTAATTTCCAAGATTTATTATCTTGGTCTTCATTCCTTTGAAATTCCATAATGGCGCTATCTCGATAGTAACATCCTTTATATAGGTTAATTTGATAGTCTCCATATTTCTTCTTTTGGAACCCTAATGGATTGCAAAGATAAAAGAAGTATATGTGGTATTTCTTGGCCTCTTGGAGAATCTTGCTGGAGGACATTTGGGTTTCTATGGTGTCCCCATTGTTCTTCAAAAGCATATAATCATCGTCCTCCACCTGTTGTAAAACCATATTATTTCGGAGGAAGGGATCAAATTGATAAAGATTTGGTTCCAGTAAAGTAGCCTTAAAACAAGTAAAATTAATCCATTGCATGTACAAGTTTAGGGACTCGCCGCAAATGGGACACTGCTGACTAAATGTTAAAAACTCAGAAAGGCTCATGAAAAAATTAATAGCTTACGAATGCGCGCCACCGTCTCTAATGGATTAGATAAGTCTAAAGCAATCAAAGGGAGAGTGGTTTGCTTGCAGCTACCGTCCCTTGGGAAATAAGTATAGTGAGTCTTTTCGGTAGCATAAATATTCTTGATTTCATGTACCATTTCACATTCCGTAATATTTACGGTTTCAGAATTTAGAAAGGCAGAAGCTAACTTTTGTTCTGTCAAATCAAAATGAAGTTGTAGAGTAAAACCATATTGACAGCAGCTCTTACAATCAATAGTTAGAGCGTGAAGAAATCTTCCATTGTATGCTTTTGGAGGGTTAGTGTAATGTGTTGGACTGTTGTAATTAGGAATACTGGGTGGCATTCTGTTAGCATAAAGTAGTTCAACTTCATCAGTTTCCGGATCAATAGTTAGAGTATCATCTTCTCGTCGGTTAACGAAGAAAGAGATTCTCTCACGTTTATCGCCACGGTATTCGAAGCCATAGTCAGCGGCCAAATCTCTATCGTTAATGTGTAGTTGGCTACGACATAACGGACATACGGGCTGGTAGTTAATGGCTTCTTTGAAAGAAGAAAATTTAATCATGAGGAAGATTCATAATACTCGGAGAATACGTCTTTGGTAAGACCAGCATCGATAAGAACTGGGCGGCCATCTTTAGTCCCCCAAGAAGAGATTCTTGCTAAGTCACCTGGCATTAGCTTGAACTCTTTACCGATCCTAAACATCTCCTTATATATTTCCGATTCCGACACTTTGTCGAAGTTAGCTGGCTTTTCTTTGTCAGTGTTGCCGGAAACATTTTTTAAACCATAACGGATACTTTCTCCAAAATCATCAAAATCAAGCCCAGTCATCTCATTAAATTCCTTGGCCGTGATCTTATCCAAATAATGGGTCTCCATCCAAGAATAATTGGTGGCATGACCGATTACTTCGTTCAAAAACTTAGACTTCATCTTAGGGTTGCACTCAGCTTTATTCTGAGCAATACCTTTATCATTCTTAGCTAACTTAATAATAGTATCTTTACTGGTAGAATAGACGATACGAGAAGAGCTTGAAGACAAATGCTTTAGGTTCTTTTCTGCATATTCCTTGCGAGAGTTGTAGTTTTCCAGACCTTCTATATTCTTGAGAATAGTTTTCAAGTCCTTAGAATTGTCTGGCATCTCTTCGCTAGAAGTGGCCAATGAATGAAAGTAAATGGCCCTTTTAAGTAACTTGTTAGCGTCCATGTATTAAATACAAATTTATTAATAACCGGTTATATTTAATAATAAGCCATGACTTCCATTTCTAAAGAAGAATACCTCAAACTTTTAGAGGAGTTAACCGATCAGCAATACGACTCGGATGAGGATGAGCCTTTAAACCCACCGGATGAAGCCTGGATCTGGGCTGACCCACCTGCCAAAGAAAAGATTAGAATACATAACCATCATGGGGTAGTGGATGTAACCAAATGCAGGAAAGACAGCATCCAAGAGGCATTATATAAGTGCATGAATATAAAGGTGGGTGACTTCCTAATTAAGATTGAAAGATACCATGGCTATCCAGATAAATTTGGGAAAGGCGTAGACCTTACCATGGACATTGAGGTCTGGGAGAAGAAATACAAAACTCCATCAGGTAATCCTTGCAACATGGATTTCCGAATGGATTGGTCTAAAGATAATAGATTCTTTGGTAGAAAGTGGCTTCAATGGTTTGATAACGGCATTTCTAGCTCTGCCCAAAATGTTCCAGTAGATACTGTGGTAGACATTATTAGATGGATGCAAGCCATTAAAAAGATGGGCGCTTTCCTTTAAGAGAAGACCATTAGCTTATTAATTCGGGCAATGGTTTCATCATGAGTAGTAAACTTAATCAGACTTGGAATCTGAATAAAACTCATCTCATTCGTTGATGAGTCTGCCCTAGCCCACACGTTACTCTTTTCCTTAGAGAAAGAGATTGAACTCATATTTAATATGTAGTCATTATTTAATTTACAGATGCGGTACCTACCATCCTCCAATGGAAGTGACAATCCAAAATACTCGTTACCCAAGCATAAATTGTCTATATGGCCAGTTTTCTGATTTAACATAAAGGTATTAGAAGAGTAATTATAACGACAACAAGATGTACAGTACTTGTAAAATCGGTAGTATTTTAAGTTCTTATCTAATTCTTTAAACCTATTACGCAGGTGCTCTGGAGATTCTTCTTCAAACCTCTTTTGATCTTTAGAAAAGAACTCTACATACCAAGAATTATCTTTCATTCCAAATGAGTAGCCTACCTTATAGTCTTGCTGGTGCTTTTTAATGGAGTCCATGCGAAAAATTACAAGTAAGCGATCATCTTCATATCGCATGCTTTGCCACTTTTTAGAATGAAAAATGAAGTGGAGTTTGGAATCACAAATAGGGCATTGTTCCCTATACTCCACAAACTCTGTTAGGTTCATTTGATATCTTTGCAGCAACGGCCGCCGATTTCATAAAAGGCAAAGTCTTCATTATGAATGGTTGTTTTGGGGCGGCACCTATTGCGGGCACCTTTTACCCAATGACCGCCCATCTCAGCGCTGTGATATGGATTGCCCTCAGAATTGACTACGCTTTCGTCTACGTTCCCGGTCATATCATGGACGCCATAAGGTGAAACGCATCTTTCCATGGAACCAGAAGAAACGCCCTGCCATAGATATTCCACATTCTCTTTGCTCATGTTATTGATATTGGCATCAGGCTTTTGCGGATGGTCGATATTACAGGCGGTGGCGTCTCGCACCAACCCATACGGATAGGGAAGAATTTCAGGCCCTTCACACGCCAGAGACCACTCATGATCTACACAGATTCTCTTACCAATCTGCCCACATTCACGTTTCATATCATTCCAGGTTAGCATAACCAATGGGCGGGCCTCTTTTTTATTTGGCCATTCATAACGATCCATACAAAAATGCATATGGACTCGTTGCTTCGATAAGCATTTGGTGGGGGCAAATTCATCACACTTAGCATAGCCGTTAACGTTGTGAATACTCTTATCAACCTTAATACAGGTTTGATCTACGTTAGGACAGAAATCACCCTCCACTTCCACCATATCTGCCGGGCATTTACCTGCTGGGGCGGCGTCTACTGTAGGGGCGGTTTGGGGAAGTCCAACCGAGCTTGTTGGCGGTAGGGATGGCCGGAGCACATCTTCCGTGGGAGAAAGCTTCTTATTATCTTCGTGTGTACACGATACACATACTACCGCAGAAATGAATAAAATAGGTCCGAGACGTTTCATGGTTACTTTTACCTCTGCCCAAATAGTATAACCACGGGCGGTCAAGAAAACAGGAGCAATGTTTTAACCTTATTTAATAAAAATTCTCGGTTCAGCGGGTACTTGAGGAATTTTTCGGATTTCATTTGTATAGATTCCTGCGTCCCAATTACGAAGGCTGAATGCGGGGAAGTGTAGGTAATGGTAGTTGTCCCGTCAGTGAAATTGGTTCTAAAGTAGAATCCAAGACCTTTATCATTCTTGATCCTAAATGATTCTTCAGCCAGATCAATTGGTTTAATTTCTTTCCTCTTGAAATCAAAAAGAATGGGCTGGGTGGAAAGACCATAATGATAATCACATAGGTTTCCCTTAGAGCATATACGTTTTAAAGTAATACATTGCGCCTGTTGAATATCCTCCGTGAAATGAATCTTCACGAAATCTTCTGCGGACATTATATTCTTGGACTCTTTAGTCGCCGTCAATTTAAAAGTAGGAGATGAAACATAACATTCCATCATGAAATCTACTCGCCCATAGGGAGAGGTATTGGCGGTTAGGTTGCACAGGAAGACTACTTTACTACTAGTCTCATCAATGTGATGACTACCGACAGAATTAACGAATGTATAATCGTCTCTTAGCTTTGATCCATATGGAAAGAATGTAGATAGTTCAGATCCACATAGACAATGGGATCTGAATCGGAATAGCTGATCAAATGTTTGGGGGCGCATGATCATCAATATAACTGATCCCCCTATATGATCCCCCATTCTTTTGTCGAGAAGGAGTTCGCTAAGGCCAAAAATAAAGGCGGTGAATCCATGAAATTCACCGCCAAGAAATTTTAAGTTAAGAATCGGTCGAGTTCCTGCGTTCTATCCGAACTTTCAAACTCAGATAGGGATCCTATCTTAGTTATCCTTTAACACCTGGTGGAATACTCTGCTTTTTATAATACTCTTGTTGAGCCTTGTAGGCATCATCTAAATCGCGCACTTGAGGTTGAGCTGGAGCTGGTGCTGCTTTTGGTTGCGCTTTACCTGGGGTAGAAAGTTTACCGTATCTATCTGGATCTCTGTTATAGGTGTTTTTAATTACACCAAAGGTATCTTGATCGCTAAAGTTTCCCGGAACATTAAACTTTTTTCTAAAAGCATCTAATGCTTGCTTAGTTTTTGAACCAATTTGTCCGTCATTTTGCAAAGGTAATCCGACACCTTCAACGGTGACAATTTTGCTTAACATTTCTTGGACATCTAGTGGGATTGATGGCAATTGTGGTTTAGCTGGTGCAGGTGGTGCAGATGAATTCTGAGGAAATTGTGCTAAATATGCATCGGCTTCTGGCGTTCCACCTACAGTAGGGGTAACTTCTTGGGCAAGAGCCTTTAAAAAGTTAGAACGATCGCCGTAAACTGCTAGTTTTTCGAAAACTTCGACCTTCTTAATTAACTTATCGTATTTACTCATCATGGCACCTATTAAAAAGACTACAAATTATACACCATTATGCCCGGTTTTTACTTTCGATTAATAAAATCTGGGTTATTATATTCATTATCCGGATTTGGGTCATGGACTCCACTACTATCTGCTAATTCATCAACTACAATACCCCCTAAACTACGTGGTGGTTTGGTAGCAGTAATGGGTAGGATAACAACATATTTAGATCCAACATCTCGCAACAGATCGAAAATATTAAGTCTTATAATTGGGAGCGTAAGACCGGGTGGTCCATATCTATTTTTTTCAACAGTCACCATACCGTGGCTATAGAAGAGCACTAGGTCCGCCAACTGTCGGTTGGTGTAATCGCGAAAATCTGGCAAAATTACCATTACCCTCAAGCCCTGAGCATGAACCGCAAAAGGATAATTAGGATCAACAGAAACTCTTCCATTAAACTCTTTTAATGTGATTGTCTCAGTAATGAATAACTGAGTTTCTAAGGTATTTCTAGTTAGATCATTAATATACCCATCAGGATTAACAGAATAGCCGTCAACGAAATAGCCATCAGGTGTAATGTCTAGCGGATCAGAGTTAATGAAAATAATTGCTGGCGGGAAGAACATAATTATATGAGATTTTATACCCTTGACAGATAAAGACAAACAATTACTTTAGCCCATTATATTCGAGGAAAAATGTCTGAATTACCTACTTTTAAGTTTGCACCAGTTGCCCACCTACGGACCCTAGCAGAGTCTTTTTTACCTACACGAGGAACCGATCGTTCCACCGGTTGGGACGTAAAAGCAGCTTTTCCTAATCGGGAGCCAATGAGTATTAGGCCGGGGAGCCACGTCAAAATTCCTTTAGGAATCAGAATTTTCGCTCCGGAAGGTTGGTGGTTAGAATTACGCCCCCGTTCATCAACTTTCGGAAAAAAGCATCTAAACTGTCTTTACGGCGTTATAGATGAGGACTACGAAGGCGAACTGATATTCGCGTGCCAGTACCTACCAGACATTACTGCTTTTGGTAATGATTTAGTAATCAATTTCGGAGATGCTATTGGACAGATTATCCCAGTCCGTAGACAAGAAATGATTGTTGAGCATGTTTCCAACAAAGACTTTGATGAACTCTGTAGGAACAGAAAAGCTCAAAGAGGCGCTGGTGGATTTGGTTCTACTGGAAAGTAAACATGATAGATTTATTTAGTAATCCACTTAATGTGGCGAAAGAGACGGAGAAAATGGATTCAGGACCAGATAGTTTTGGTGGAGAGGATTTCCCCTCTTTTACCGGAGAGGCTGTGGAATCGGTAGTTACAACCATTAATACTGGACCTAAAGATCTTAGCGCCCCATTAATGACTACTGAGGAACAGGAAGCAATTAACAAATTCTACGAAGCTAACCCTCAACTAAAGACTAATACAGGTTGGGAGAAAGCAGAAGAAAAACCTACCCACCCTATTGTTTGGATGGCAGGCAGTCACCAATTCCACCCGGAAGAAGCTTGGATTCAAACCTATTCGGGCCGACGCTTTAATCCTACCAAACCATATGTAGATGCCATCGTTATCCAAGACATTGCTCATGCATTATCAATGCAATGCAGGTTCAGTGGGCATGTAAGGAAGTTCTATTCTGTTGCCCAGCACTCCGTACTAGTAAGTTACATTTGTGATAGCGCAGATGCTTTATGGGGATTAATGCATGATGCCTCTGAAGCCTATTTAGTTGACGTGCCCCGCCCTCTCAAACGGTCTGGTAAGTTCGATGCTTATCTTGAGTTTGAGGCCAACATGCAAGCGGCCGTTTGTAAGCGTTTTGGTCTTCCAGAGAAGGAACCAGTTTCTGTAAAGAAAGCCGATAAGGTTCTTCTTTCTACAGAAGCAAGGGATTTGATGGGCCCTCTACACAAGGATTGGAGACAGCCAACTGAGCCATTGCCCTTCAAAATCGTACCCTTACCGCCACAGGAAGCTAAGAATCTCTTTATGAAACGATTCTTTGAATTAACTGGTTGCCCCGATCATTATACTCATTATTTGAGATATGAAGAAGAAGCGGGTATATAAATATTATCATGAGTGATAAACCAGATACTAATCCAGAAGAACCAATTAAAAAAGTAGCTAAAGCACAACCTCAGCCAAAACCTAAGTTTTATTACGACGTTAAGGTAGAGTGTATGCTTCCAGCCACATTAACCTATCGTGTTTTGGCTGAAGATCCACAGCAGGCCGCTGATTTAATTAAGGGAAAATCCCCTAATTCTGTTCAGCATAAACTGATAGGTCGAAAAGAATTAGTATTAAGAGTTTATGACGCCAGCGGTTGTATGATTAAGTTTATGAAGAAACTACTAGGTGGATAATGTATACTCAGTACTTAGAGGTTAGGCCAGCCCATATTGGAAAGGGCATCTTTACCAAGATGGAAATTCCAGCCAATGTTCCGATCACTGAATTTAGAGGGAACATCTGTACGGCTGAACAACTACCTGAAGATAGTTCCATCTACCTACAAATTGGTCCCAATACATTTCTAATGCCAACTGGAACGGTTGTTGGCGCAGATTTTATCAATCATGCCTGTCAACCCAACTGTACGGTTCGTGCGGTAGGTAACAGGGTTATTTTATATTCATTGTATGTGATTCCTAAAAATACAGAATTAACTTTTGATTATTCTACCACATCTACTGATACATATGATACGTGGAAGATGGAGTGTAAATGCCCGGCTTTCAAATGCCGAAAAATCATTAGTGGGTTTCAATATTTAGATTCACAATTGAAGGAAGATTACATTAAAAGGGGTTTGGTGCCGATCTATATTTCGCACCCAAATCTTATTCTAAAGAGGTAAGAGATGAGTCTAATATATTACGTAATTGATACCGAAACAACCGGGTTGAAGTCCAACTATCATGAGATGACTGAAATCGGTATCATTCGTTGTACTGATCGTGTTCAGCTTTGGCGCCAAATCAAATGTGAGTTCCCTGAGCGAGCTAACTTTGATGCCTTAGCTATTACTAAAAAATCTATGTCTGATTTGGAAAGAGGACACATTAAAGAATCAGTTGTTGACGAATGCGAGAAGTTCTTTGCTGAAGACGGAGCTACGCAAGGCCATAGATGTATTGTGGCCCATAACGCGGCCTTCGATAGAAAATTCTTGCATGCCCTCTGGGAGCAATGCGGAAAACAGTTTCCAGCTAATTTGTGGCTAGACACGATTTCCCTAACAAAGGACTTCCTAAAGAAGACTGATAACTCTACATTGAACATTGTCAAGACGGCAACTGGTCGAGTAAGCACGCAACTTCATGCTTGCTGTGATATGGTTGGCATTAAGAAGATTTCTGAGGCCCACAACGCTAAGGTAGATAGTAGAAATACCTATTTGCTTTATCGTAATTTGATTGAAGAAAAGAAAGTTGACTATCTGCCATTCATCAAAACTGAAGTCCATGCAATTAGCACACCTTCAACCGATGATGATGGTCCGGATATGTCACTACTGGATCCATGAAGAGCCCAAGTCTCGATACATTATACTACCAATTAAATAAGCATATGCTATTAGCTCAGTCATATACTGAGATTAATGAGCTATTCTTTATTATTAAGTCGTGTCGTCTCAAACCATATTCTTATGTGTTTGAAGATAGAAGCCCAAAACTTATTTTACATAGATGGTGGTTTGATGAATTCGGAAATTCGTTTAAAATAACGACCAATAAAAGAATCAAAATCATCTACAATGATCTAGCTTTAGATAAAGACAGCATTATTTGTACAGATTTATACTATGGCTTTTCAATAGAGAAAGTTGCAAAGATAAGTAAGCTAGGATACTTTTGTTGGGGTAAAGATGAGGACTTTCAAAAAGATTGTATGATGGTCGCTTTTTTGGGTATAGATAATTATCTTAGGACATATCTGTACACGTGCGGCGAATGGCAGCAAGTCTCTCCGCTCCTCCTTGGGCTCAAAAATCTCAAACTCATCGGAAAGAACAAGGATATCAAGTATTTCCAAAAATTACCAATTAAAGAAAATGTGCCTATCCCTTGCAATTCGGCAGAGGCGTGGCTATCTTTCTTGCCTCCACACCAAGACTTTAGAAGTAAGATTGATTCGACCCTTCTAATTCTTTAGTATAATAATATGACTTTTCGTACAATTCAAGGTTTAAGTATTGGGACAATGTTTTTCTACTGGGGCGTCCGCCTCATTACTAACCCATTGCATTTGCATCCAACCATGTTGATCATGGCTGCTTTAGCAGTGGTTATTTCTGAGGTTAGCTATAGGGCTGGCAAGGCAGAAAAAGATTCTATTCAAGTTAATTTAAAATAAGGACACATAATATACATGGCTAATCGTGATAGACTGGAATTTGAAGGCGAAGTGATTGATGCGAACAAGGGAAAGTTCAAGGTTAAGGTCAATGAGAACCTAACCGTCCTTTGCACGCTGAGTGGGAAAATTCGAATGAACTCCGTCAAGATTTTGGTGGGAGACAAAGTTCGAGTTGAAGTATCAGAGTATGATACTACCCAAGGTAGAATTACCTACCGCAATAAAGGTTAATCAATCTGCTTTTCTAGTTGCGATAGAAAGCCATCAATCCTCTCCATAAGAGGGGCGCGTCCTTTAGTGTTACCACTTTCAGGAGCGTCTACTGTTGATGGTTTAACGGCATCGCCCTTAGATTTGAAGACTGTAACTCCCCTATGCCAACCCCATGGCTTTGGGTATTTAGCTGGGTCAGCACCAGCAGGTGGAGCTGGATGAAAATGTGGCTCTGAACGGCCCACATACAACTGGTCCCCAATCTTAAAAGTAATCTGATCCCCTAATTGTGAACTATTTAGGATGTTGCGGGCGGCTGCACCAATAGCTGCATTAGATTCGCCCGCCTTTAAAGGAACAAATCCTTCTGGTGGATGACCGGGAATGCTTGAAGAGCTAAGATCTTTAATAGCAGGATCTTTACCAATATTCTCCATGATCTGAAATGATGCTCCGTACTTTCGAATAAGTCTATCGATTGTTTCTTGATGAGCTATCTGAGTGGAAAGTTGATTTAGCATCTTATCTATTTCCTGGATTCCCTTTGGCGTTCCAGTTTCCTTATCTTCTCTTGGGGACGGAGTGTAGCGGGCGTATTGGTATACTGAGCCTAGTGGTTTATCTTCGGTATGACCATCTGGATAGGTGATAGTAACATCAGGCGAAACTAAACGAACATAAGTTCCATATTCAGTATGAAGCGTAGTGTCATGTGGAGTTTGGCCGTTGCCACCTTGAATTGGTTTGCCTTTAGAATCATAGAGTCCATACAAACCTAGTGTCCCACCTATTGGCGGAACAATGTCTTTGGCAAATCCAGCAACGATTCCACTACCGTTGTATCCTTTATCTGCCAACTGCTTGTTAACTTTTTCGTTATAGTTAACGGCAAATGGAGCATATCCAACGCCAGCACGAACTACATCGTTCCCCGAATATTGTCTGCCGTCAACGTTGGTTCCCGAGCCACTTAATGGTTGAGCATCAACTTTGACATCGGCATTCTGATAAATTTCATCCACCATTTTTGGGGTGGGAAGATTAAGGCCAAAATGGTCTGCCACTTTCTGAGCTGTAACTCCTGACATGGGAACTCTCATACCATCCACCGTAATGTAGTCTGGCATAACTTTATAAGTTACTTTGGTCCCGTTTGGTCCTGGAACCGTAACGGGCCTCATGCTTCTTAGAATTTGCTCTTTAGGCAAACTGGTAAGGGTCTTGAGAACGAAGGCTTCTCGCTCTGGACTTGGCTTACCGAATCTGGCATAATCTTCTTTGAATCCCATTAGTACCTCAGGAACCTTAGTGGACCCTCATCACTTATCAAAGGAGATAAGCTAGGATCCTTAAATACCTCTTGTATTCTCATTGGAGAGCCATTAACAATTATGTCATTAGAAATTAATCTAATACCATGACTATAATCTGCATATGTATCCTCATGACTTGAGGGGTTTAGTCCTTGAATTGGCTGACCATTTAATTGCATCCAACCATAAATTGCTACTCTTCTATTAGGATTGTTAGGAAACAATCTGTTAGTTAGTACAACATCTTTTTTATGGCCAGAGGTTAATGCATATGGATTATGTCCCGATAATTGGGCCTGGATTCTTCCATTGTGTGTACCATAACGGTGTGTCTTTTCCATATCTGAATCGTATGGTGGGCCCCAAGGAAGTGGATTTAATTTGTTTACAGATTGCGCCCAAATATCATTAACCATCTTCCTAGTTGGAAGGGTGCAGTCGTATTGATCGGCAATAGCTTGAGCGGTATGCGGATTCATTGGCATGCGACAGTAATCCTCATCGCTACCAATAGCTAGGTAGTCAGACATTACCAAATAGGTAATGGATGTTGCGCCGTTACCTACAGTAACCTGAGAGAAGTTTCGTAGAAATTCTGGTACATTGCCGTGGATGAACTCATCTAGGATGTGTCGCTCTCTTTCAGCACCCACCAAATTCATGTTGGCCTGAATAAAAGCGGAGCCAGGAATAGATCCCGGATCTCTAGAGGGGATAAACGTATGCCCACTCGATGTACCACTAAATATACTGAAGATATCTATACCCATAAAATTCCCTTGGTTAAACCCAGTTTTGTAATAATTTTTAAATTTGGTGTCCTTGACATTTGGCGTTAAATTATTACGTTACCAGGCGATTTTATTGAGAATATAACAGAATCTTAAAATCGCTGGTACCTAATATGCTAAAATATGGCGAACGTTATATCCAATCCGGTTCCATAGCAGGAGTTAATCGATGATACGAGAAGGCTTAACATTTGATGATGTTTTACTTGTTCCGCAACACTCAACCGTAGAAAGTCGTTCAAAAGTAGACATTTCTGTTAAGTGGGGAGCGCTTAGTTTTAAGCACCCCATTATTCCAGCTAATATGAAAACCATTACTGGAATGGCCATGGCTTTTGAAGTGTGTAGAACTGGCGGTTTAGCCATCCTTCACCGCTTCATGTCAATGGATGAGCAGCTAGCCATCTCTCAAGATATTCTAGACAATTTCGGTGAGAAGAGTTTCGCCGTCTCTATTGGTGTCAAAGATGAAGAATTAGCCAATGTTCATAAGTTTGTAGAAGAGGGCGTTAGAATCTTCTGCATCGACATTGCTCACGGTGATTCTGAGCAATGTACCAACATGATTAAGAGGCTAAGAGATCTGCGAGAAAGCGTTTTCATTATCGCTGGTAACGTAGCTTCTGGTGAAGGGGCTCGACGCCTCTGGGAAGCTGGGGCCAATGTGGTTAAAGTTGGTGTCGGGCCGGGCAGCCTTTGTACTACCAGAATTGAAACTGGTAATGGGGTTCCTCAACTGACAGCTCTAATGGATGTTGCTAAAACTCAGCAAGAGCTACTAGCTTTATGGAGAACTAAAGATAAAAAGGATTATCCTTGGGGATTCACTAGCAGACAATTTCCCATTATTGCTGATGGCGGAATCAAGAATGCTGGGGATGTGGTTAAAGCCCTTTGCTTTGCTGACATGGTAATGGTAGGTAATTTGTTCGCTGGCTGCGTAGAAACACCAGGAGAGATTATGTCTATTGATGGTCGTACTTTCAAAAATTATGTTGGAAGTTCTACCCATAAAACTAATCACGTAGAGGGTGTGGCGGCAGTCGTTCCAACCAAAGGACATTTCGAAGAAATCTTAGTCAAGTTGCTAGAGGGTTTGCGTTCGGGATGCTCTTATCAAGGCGCACACAATCTGACAGAACTTAGGGATAATCCAGAATTTATTAGGATAACCAATGCTGGACTTAAAGAGTCCCATCCCCATGATGTTATCCTAAGGTGAGGAATTATGCCACAGACTATCAGAATTATTGTCGCTATCTTAACTCTTTTGACTGTTTTAGCTATGTTGGGATTTGCAGTTTTTGCATTAACAATTCCCCATGCAGGACTATTTATCGTTTGTTTGGTGCTAGCTTTGGGATTTGGTTACTTCTCCTACGCTGATTATAAGCGTTTTTTCGGAAAGAAGACTACCGATGAACAAACCAAATAAGTGTCACATATTTAAGTTTTTGTCCTGGTTTTTCTTTGCGTCAGTATTGGTACAGGCGCTATATTCTGGTGTAAAATTTGGTTGCTGGATGGGTCTAGCAATTTTAATAGTGGGGCTTGCCGGTGGACTTATCTATTCAATTTTTAGAAGAAATAAATGTGAGACTCTATAACACATATGTTCTTGGGAATAAACTGTTTATATTTAATCCAGAAATAAGATACGAAACTTACCAAAATGAATGGTACTACGGAATCATCTTTTTCATCGAAGGTGAAGGTGACGGTCTCATTTGTAAAGATGGTAGGTATGATGTAGTACACCATTATCATATGGATTGGGAAAGATTGCTTATTAACAACAAAGACGGATGGAAAGATCTTCCCTTTCATAATGGGACGTTTAGATTTTTACCAGATCAAATAAAGGTATTAGAATTATGAAAGACTACAATAATAAAGTAGAATTGTGCGGCATTTATGGTTCAGATGAAACTCATGCGCTTTCGGCCTGGACTTCTACGTCCAGAGAATTAACTGAAGAGAAGCGTGGTAGAATGGGTAAATTGCTAACCATGTTGGCAACGGAAGGGCATCATACTCCCTTTGAAAAATCATCCCAACACTTCTTGGTAACTACAGATATCGCCACCCACATTCATATTCTTAAACACAGAATTGGATGCTCTGTCAATGGTGAGTCAGCCCGATACAAAGAATTGAAAGACGATAAGTTTTATATTCCTCAGGATTGGGAAGAAGATGAACAAGCTAAGCTTATCAAACACTGTGAAGAATCTAACCAGAGATATCACGAGTGTTTAGCTCGTTTGATTGCTAAGGGTATTCCAAGAAAAAGAGCTAAGGAAAGCGCCCGATTCTATCTTCCATACGCCAATCAATTAACTGCTGACGTTATGTTCAACTTCAGATCCTTTATGCACTTTGTAGGACTGCGATACAGCGAACATGCTCAGTTAGAGGTTCGTCAATTGGCATACAATATGCTTCACTTGATCTCTGAGACTGGACAATTCAATATTTCATTGGATGCTTTCGGTTGGACCAGAGAAAAAATTTACGGCCCACTTTCACTGGTGAAGTGAGATGGCTAATTTTCCAATGGTACATTTACCATACCCAATGACATGGAGCATTGAGGATACAACCACCATTATCTGTAATGGCAGTCGTCTTATCATTGATAATGAGGGCGACATTAAAGTGGAAGGCTCTGTCAAGGATGCTGCACTTGGCCTAATCAAATATGTTGTTGAAGCGGAATATTCTCCAGGTTTAATAAGCTGGGAATTGAATAAAGCTATTCGTATAGAATTTGACAATGGGTTTCATATAGAATATTTGAAACCTAATAAACCAGCGGTCTTTGATGAGCTGGCCAAAGAGTTCTATCGTATAGTTAAGCTTAGAATGTTTTGGTAATTAAGCTGGACGATAGATAAAGACATCCATTAACCCAAACCAATCAATAGTAGTAGCGGCAACACCTGTTACGTAATAAGTAATAGTACTGCCGGCAACAGAAAAATCACTAGTGGGTGAGCCGCCAGTATCTTTAATCATAGTAATGGCGTGAGAGCTGACTCCTACTTGGGCTAATGTACCAGATGTTACTTTAAATTGTCCGCCAATGAATTCACCACCTGCCGTGGCGCCGGTTGTACAAAATCCTACACATCTAGCAGTAATGAAAATAGAACAATTATCTAAAGCTGTCCCACCTGGTCCGCCCGTTGAAACGTTAAAAGTAGCTAAAGCTATTTGAGTTCCAGCATCGGTGGTGGTTCCATAACCATCTTTAATTTCTCTTAATGTAGTTTTTGCCATAGATATTCCTTATGCCGGAGCTATTGTCGTAACAGTACCGTTCGGCCCTCGATACTTGAGAGCGCCACCCTCTACATATAGAATGCCTCCACCTGTCGGATCAGTGGTTGGAACTGTAGTTGCATTTGCAACAAAGATAACATTTTTACCAGAATCAAAAGATCCAGTTATTCCTGTTGGAAAAAAACCAACATTGTAACCGTCGAATACCATAATAATTCTAGTGCCAGTTTCAATGTACACGTATCCGTCATAACCATCAGCAGAGCCAACTCCTCCTCTTAGGATTAGTTTTCCTCCGTGGCCATTTAAACCAGTAGCATATTGGCCAGCCAATATGGTATCGTATCCATCTTTATTCGCGCCCGTTGCTGGTGGAATATATCCGTCTGCTCTATAACTCATTAGCTAATGCTCCATTGTGTGCCGGTATACGTTAAGGTAACAGACGCATAGGCAGAAGTTAGAACGAAGCTTGCTGCTCCATCAATGTTGTTACCGTTTCCGGCAATCGTAACGTTGCTGGTTGCAGCATTTCCGGTTGTATCTTTGATCTGATAAGTGTCGCCACTTACTGGGTTAGCTGGCATGGTGATGGTAAACGGTGCAGCCAAAGTAGTGATAGCTAGATAATCATCCGTAACCAATACTTGATAGGTTCCCGTAACGCTGGTGACGTGTCTACGCCATCCCTTTACGAAGGTGACCTTGTTAGTATGAACCTTGACAACCGTAGAACCACCAGCCTGTAGGTTTACATAACCATCTAGAGATGTACCAGTTCCAGAAGTTAGATTTAGATCTCCACCATTGCTAGTTGTACCAGTTTCGTTTTGTGCTTGTACAGTAGTTGTGGCACCAGTTCCGCTGTTGGTGGTTAGGTCAGTTTGCTTGATAGTAACTGCCGTAACGGTAGAAGCGAATAGAACCTGTGTCGTACCAGCAGATACTGGAGTAACTCTAACTGCTTCGGCAGTATCTCTAAACTCTGTGAAGGTTGGGTGAACTACTACACGATCAACTGCTCCGGTTTGCAACTGGACATTTCCAGCAGTTGCTCCAGTACCAGAAGTAACTAGTGCGTTACCGCCTGTGGTAGTACCTGCACCACCAGCTAAGGTAGCAGCTCCACCAGTCGTGGTGCTTGATCCAGCAGTTAGGCTGGCATTACCACCCAATGAAGTACCCGAACCAGCAACCAAAACAAGTCCACCACCTGTTGAGGTAGTGCCAGTTTCATTCTGTGCCTGAAGAGTTGTCGTAGCGCCTGTACCGCTGTTAGTGGTTAGGTCTGCTTGCTTGTAAGTTACTGCGGTAACTGTCGATGCTGCCTGAAGAGTCGTAGCACCAGCAGAGACTGGGGTAATACGATAAGCTTCGGCAGTATCTCTAAATTCTGTGAAGGTTGGATGAACGACAACTCTATCAACTGCGCCTGTCTGAAGCTGAAGATTTCCAGCCGTAGTGGTTCCAGTTCCAGAAGTTAGAATCAAAGCACCACCAGTAGAGGTTGTGCCAGTTTCGTTCTGAGCTTGAAGAATTGTAGCTGCGCCAGTACCACCGTTGCTGGTTAGATCGGCTTGTCTGTACTGAACCAAAGTAACAGTACTTGCTGCTTGAAGTGTTGTTGTTCCAGCAGATAGCGGAGTAATACGATAAGCTTCTGCCGTATCTCTAAACTCTGTAAAGCTTGCGTGCACAATGACACGGTCAACACCACCAGTTTGTAACTTGGTGTCACCAGCAGTTGCGCCCGTACCAGAAGTGATAATTGCATTACCGCCTGTAGTAGTTGCGTTGCCGGCACTTAGAGTGATGTTTCCACCTGTGGTGGTTGCGTTCTGAGCTTGGACAGTCCAGCTTGCTCCAGTAGTTCCAACCAAAGCAGTTTGGTTAATTGAAACTGCGGTTACCGTAGAGGCAAAAGTAATCTGGCTTGTACCAGCCGAAACAGGAGTGACACGCATTGCTTCTGCGGTATCCCTGAATTCTGTAAAGGTTGGATGAACAACTACCTTATCAACAGCTCCAGTTTGTAGTTGAACGTTGCCGGCTGTGGTTCCAGTTCCTGAAGTTAGGACTAGGTTACCACCTGTAGTAGCTGCGTTCTGGGCCTGAAGAGTTGTGTTAGCGCCTGTGCCACCACCAGTGTTGGCTTGTCTGTAAACCAAAGAAGTGGTACCAGCGGCTGCTTCTAGAGTGCTTGTGCCAGAGGTAGAAAGAGTTAACTTATAAGCGGAAACTGAGTTAACTTGGAAGTCATAATCAGTACCAACTGTAGTGTTAAAGATAGTTCCAGCATTGTTGGTTGGAGATCCCCATAACAAATGGTTAGTAGAATCGGTACCTACTAGAGGTAAATCTTGTGTACCTGCCGCATTTCTTGCCGCCACCACAGTCGTATTGTTTAATGCTCTAAATCCACCCACTGTAGGAATTGCTGAGGCAGAAACTGGAACGGCAGCGCTTGGTTGTGCCATATAGGCAGAAGCAAGAACTGGAAGGGTGCTGAATAGTGTATTCTGCGTAGTGTATCCGTCTGTGTTAACAGCAAATCTCCAGTAACCATCTGTTTCAGACCAGAATAGACCAAAGTAATCTCTCTTAGTTGTGTTATTGCTACTACCTCTATCTATTGCAAAACCAGTAATCTGAGTTGGGGCCGGAACGGTAGTACCTGGGAATTGGTTAGCAGAGCTATTTAGATTGATGACTCTGTCAGCAATTTCAACTACAGTACTTGCAACGCTGGTTGTAGTACCATTAACTAACAAGTTTCCAAGGATAGTAGTTAGTGTTGGAGTGACGATAATCTGATTTGTATTACCTGTCTTGATAATAACGTTTCCAGCAGTACCTGCGCCAGTACCAGATGATAGTAGTAAGTTACCGCCCGTAGTTGAAGCATTTTGTGCTTGAACAGTTAGATGGGTTCCAGTAGCGCCAGCAGTTGTTTCCTGCAAGATAAATGGAAGCACCTGTAGATCGTCGAATCTAAGGTTGTTTTCAAAAATTTCAATAGTACTATTGTTAGCGGAAACGGGAGCAGTAGTTGGATGAATTCTCATCTTAAGAGTACCACCACCAGTTGGCGTACCTGTTAAGATATCTACTGTACCATCGAATCCGCTACCGCCAGATCCTCTACCAGAAGCCAATTGAAGAATACCACCAGTTTGAGATGCGGCACTTGTTGATTGGGCCTGAACGGTGAAGGTAGCGCCGCTGCCGGAAGACAAGGCGGTTTGACCAATGACTGGGCTTGAGGCGGTCTGAGAAAATCTTAAGAAGGCGCTGCTGCTAAATGGAGCGGCTCCGTTGGAGCTTCCGACTTCAAGGAACGTAGTTCCTGCAACTTGGAAATTGTGTAAGTTAGCAGTTGAAGTGTTGTAGTTGATTCCGGAGTTAACCGAGTCGCCCAAGACAATTAGATTGCCTGAAGTAGAGCTAAGGACAACGATGTCGGCCGTACCACCTGCATTTCTAATAGCAACAATGTTTGTACCGTTTTGCTCACGAATAAATCCAGTGGTTGGTACATTTGTGCTTGAACCATCATGAACAATGTACCCATCTACATCCAAATTTCCTGGCATGTAAACTAAATCAGAGGGACTACCACCAACTTTGATTCTGTTTAAATTATCAATACCGACAATTTGAATATCGGCAGAGTTTCCTTGATTTCTTCCAAAAATAAATTGATTATTTGGTAATCTAATAATACCTTGAGAAGCTGGATTGGTTCCAAGAACAGTATAACCATCGAATTTTGTGTTATTAGCTCTAATATCTTGGCTAGCACCTAGAGTAGTGCCATCGCCTTTAGTATTGAAAGCAAATCTCCAAATTTGATTAGTTTCATCCCAGGTGAGAGTGGAGAAATCGGTTGGAACAAAAACAGTACCACCAGAAGTATAAGCTCCGTTACCTGCTGATCCGGTTAGTGTAAATGAGTTGGTGCCCGTATTGATAATTGGAAAAGTTCCATTGGCAGCAAAATTGCCTTGAACTCCAATAATAGTAACGTACTGACCAGTTGTTAATCCATGTGTACCGACCGTACTTACTTGAATAGGGCTAGCGTTGGTGGCGCCGTTTACCGTTGTTAAAGAGGTAATACCTCTTTCTACGGCAAGCCCGCTTAATTGTCCACTTGGTGGAACTGGAATCGGGGAGGTGGCATTCTTCCAGTCATAACTATTGACGTGGACATAATATCCGTCCGAGCCACCTAAACCATGGGAATTTTTTACAATATTCCCTACTTTAGACTGAACGACTCTATTGACAGTAATATCAATTAGCTGGCCGATTGGGTAACCAGAAAAAGTGCCTGTACTGTCGGGCGTGTCATTAACAACCCAATCCACATACTGGGAAAGGGTCGTATTATATGCTCGCATGTAGTACTGTATTGCCATAGAATCTCCTGAAAGAGATGCCTCTTTATTAGATTATGGGCATTCTAAATATATAGAATTCTGCAAGATCTCAGAATTTTGATAGAATGGACCAAGTGGCACCATTAAAAACCACATGAATACAACCATAATTTGTATTAATTACATAAGGTGACCCGCCATCAATATTGGCACCCGATGCTACGTTGATGACATTGGCGGCAGCTACTCCAGCAAAATCTTTAATATACAAATGAGTTCCGATAGCTGGAGCAATTGGTAAATTAACCGTAAAAGTTCCTACGTGAGACTGAACTAAAACTACATCTTCAGAGCCTACGTTGTAAGGAGAAGAGCTTGGGCTGGAATTGATTTGACGCTTGGACGTTGCTTGAGGATAGTAATATCCATCTGATGAGCTGTAAGTAATAACATAACCATCTGGAGGATTTCCAACTGGAGGAAATCTATCGATTAGTTCTGGCATTACAAAGTTTTTAGTTCTAGGGATAAATTTCGGCATTATAGTCTCGTCATTTCACGCATTTCAACAGTTGCAACGGCTCTTCTGTTAGATGGCGTATTACCTGGTTGAACATAATTTGCGGAAGATAGTTCAGGGTCTACTGTAATTTGTAGCTGATTTCCAGAAGTAGTAATCGATACAGACCAACCAATTGTTCGAGTGGCTCCCGATGGATCATCACTAGTATTAGGGGTAATAACTGTGTGGTTAATGTTATCTAACACAATTGAACCAGCTTCTTGGTGGGCCAAGACATCAAAAACAAATCTAGCTGGGACCACTGGGTTAGGGCTAATTGGTGAAGTATTAACTACCATTACACGAATTTGTAGATCATAAGAATAGCCATCTACAAAGGTAATTGGTGTTGGGGCGGCGTCCTGCAATAGAAGAGGAATAGAGGCACCGGAGTTTGCATTTCCGGTCAATACCATCCTAGACCATTGAGCTTCACCCACTCTACCGGCAGTAAATCTGGAGTTAGCGTGGACCTGTTGTCCAAACATTCTTGACTTACCATACTGTCCTTGGACTAATCCAAAGCTGGAGTTGGCAATATTTGTAGAGCCTAGAACGGTGCTGTTACCATAGCCGTCAACGATATTGGAAGAGCCTGCTACGAAGTTGTTGCTAGTGGTGCTGGTTGGTCCAAGAGCATTAGAGTTACCAAAGATACCGTTGATCGTAACGTTAGTTCCAATGGTATTAGAAGATCCCCAAATCCTATTGAAGGCTGCTCCGGACAAACTTGTATTTAAACTTCCATTGGTGAATGAGAAGTTAGATTGATGGGTATTGAAGCTACCTAGAACAAAGTGACTGGATACGTTTGTTAACGTATTACCACTTCCGATAGTTACTGTGTTGTTGGTTCCAGTTAGAACGTTGGAGGTACCAACCAGAATTGTATTTTCTGAGCTGGCGGCATCCATTGAGTTGGAAGATCCGTTGAGAATGGTGCTATTTCTACAGGAAATACTATTTCCGTTTCCATTTAGAATGGTTGACCAAATACCAGAGACAGTGTTATTATAACCGTCAACTAATCCGCCAGCACCAGATACTGAGTTACCGTATCCGTCCAAGATAGTGCCATAAGCGATCGGTCCGCTGATAGTGTTATTATTTCCGTTGACGATAGTTGAGAAACTTCCAGTAACAGAGTTAGTATTACCATTTAGAACTAAGCTATGAAGACCGTTAGCAGTAGCAACCGTTGCATTAAGAACAGTAGCATATAATCCAGTAACAGTAATGTTATTACCAGTTCCAATAAAACCAAATCCAGAAGATCCAGATACTGTATTAGTATTTCCGCTAATTATAGCAGAGAAATTAGAAGTTGAGTTTATGGAATTATTCAAACCAGTCAAGACTGTTGAATAAGTAGACTGAACAGTAGCTCCAGTTGGATTTCCAAGGAAGACGTTCTGAGCTGAGGCTTGGTTGCCGCTTCCACCCATGATTAGGGTGTAAGTTGCGGTTGCTCCAGTAATTTGGTTATTTGAACCAAATCCAATGGCAGCATGAGTAGAAGTTGAAGAAATAGTATTAGAAATACCATTTAGAACTGAAGAATAAAGAGCCGCTGGAGCGTTAGCAGAACCATTCAATACGTAGGAATGAATTCCAGAAGCCGTATTACTGTAACCATCCATAACTACAGAATAATTTGCGCTGGCTGTATTGGTGGTTCCGTTAATTACCGTGGCATACTGACCACTAGCTACGTTGGTATCACCACCGGTAATTAGGCTGAAAAGTCCGCTAGCTGCGTGTCTATCACCGCTAAGAATGGCGGCATAGTTTTCAGTAGTTCCGGCAGTAAGACCTGATGAGCGGCTGCCAAAGTTAACCATTCCAACTTTGCTAGAAGTATTGGCGGAAGGTGATTGAAGTAATTTGTTAGAACGAATATTGGTTCTGGTTACGTAGCCGTCTCCAGCGAGCACAGACCCACCAAAAACTACGGCTGGTTGCTGTGGTTCCCAGTGATTATCAGTGGTTTCAAAAACTAATACATCACCGTCACTTGGCGTTGTAGCTGCCGGAGCAATGGCCTTGTTTTGAAGGCCAACTACTACTTGGCTAGTTCTTCCCCAAGGTGGGCTATTGGTAATTGCTAAGTCACCAGCAGCTTTAAATCCGGTTTGAGCTTCCCAATATTGTCCTGAAGCATTCCAAGTTAAATGGTAGCCGTCTCTAGATAAACCAAAAGTATTTATAGTTGCTAAGGATGAATTAAGTGATTTACCCTGAAGGCCAATAACTGTTTGGGAAAGATAAGTTCCAGATAAATCTCCGCTTGCAACCCACAAATCTGTTTGAATTGGATACCAGGCTCCGCTTCTACGAACATAAAGTTCATTATTGGCGTAACCGTCAGCCCTCATAAATAGAGAGCCGTTAATTCTATTTTCGGTTGGAACACCATAACCATCGCTGATGGATAGGGTAACGTTTGAAGAAGTATTCCAAAGAAGTAATGGGCTAAGAATATAGCCATCGTTGGTGACTCCAGACGGAATTGATCCATTTATTCTGGACTCTAGGATGTCTAATCTGGCACGAACATCGGTATAAATACCGCTCGGTTTGATGCCTAATTCTGTTTCAATTGCAAATGCTGCCTCTCGAAGGGCGGTAATAGCAACATCTTCATCCGAAGTTCCTGAAACTCCAGGAAGGGTGATGTTATTGTCTTGGCTGAAAGGATAATTGGACATATTTATAAGCCTTAACCTATTGGCAACATTTAGTTCTTTGCGGATTTTGAGGCGGTTCTTACCTCTTAACTATACTAAAATTTTGGCATATCTTCAGCAAAATTTAAACCATCAAGAGATCTAAGGCTTTTCATGTCAAAATACCCAGCTCAGATAGATACAAACGCTACCTTACCTCTTGTGACGGATGATTCCACTCCCGTCATGGGCGATACGGTTAACAGATTACGCAATGCTATCATCGCTATTGAAGCTGAGTTAGGTGTCAAGCCTAGCGGATCCTACACCACCGTCAGGGCCCGTTTGGATGATATGGATGCCAGAATCACCGCTATTCAAATTAATAATTTGGGCGGAGACCTAAGTGGCACTCTTTCTAATGGTCGAGTCGTCGGCCTTCAAGGCAGACCACTAGCAGATAACGCACCAACCGTTAATCAGGTTATTGCTTGGAGCGGTATCGCCTGGATTCCTCAGACTTTGAGCAATATCGTTTTGAACGTTTTGCCAACTTCTGTTGTTTTACCGAACGATATCGGCTTCTTATCTGGTGACGGTTACGCAAATACTTCTAATCCTACTCGTGTAGGAGCGCGTCAGATTGACACCGAATTGTATCCAGCCAGCTATCCAGATGGCAGAAACAGAACAATGACATTCAAAGCAGATTTAGAAGTAACTAATTCTGCAACTGTCGGATTTGTTCAAATTAAAGATATTACTCACAATGTAATTATTTTAAATTCGACATTATCAACAAGCAGTTTAGCCTCAGTAGAATTGAGCGCCATTATCGAATCAGGAACAACTGATGGATACATTCGTGATGATGCCTGTGATGATACCATGTACGAAGTTCAGATTTATCTAACAGGCGGTGGAACAAATGATCAAGTAATTTGTAGAAATGCTAGAATTGAAATTACTTACAGTCTTCCAATTGTAGTTAGCGCCTTGCAGCCGTTAGCTTTACCAAATGATATTCAATTTGTTACCGGAGTTGTTTTAAATGGATTTACTACGCCAGCAGGAATAGGCGGAAGATTCATTGACATGACTAAGTATCCAACTGCCTTATCAGATGGTAGAGTAAGAACTGTTAAATTTATGGCTGACGTTGAAATTTCGGCCCCATCTTTTGATGGATATGTTCACTTATTTGATACTACACATAATGTTGTAGTAACAAATTCACAATTTCATTTTACCAATACTACTACAACGGAGTACTCTGCTGTTATGACTATCGGTTCATCCAATGGACATTTAAGAAATGATGTAACTAGTAGATATGAAGTTAGACTTTGGAAGACGGGTGGCTCGGTAACAGATAGAGTTATCTGTAGCAATGCTAGAGTACAAGTAACATATGCGTGAGGATAAATGGCTAGAGTAGACCCAGATGCAAATGATGTTCTTGTCTTATTTCTGAATGATGGTCCTGGTACTCATACCAATACCGGAACAGCAGCCTCAGCAGATTGGACAGATTATGGTAACCCAATCTCTGGAGCACAGGGGTTGCTAGGTGACTGTATTTACATTCCATCATCTTATATTTCATCAAATCATGATGGGGCCGGTGGAGATAATGATGTATTAGTTACCCCCAACATTAGCTTATCTGGATGGGTTTTCTTAAGAAGATATACTAACTATTTTGCTGAAATTTTTAATAAACAGTATTTTTTGAATGGTTTGTCAAGCCCCTTTTTAACATTTGGATTTCAATTACTCAACACAAGTGATGGACAATTAGATTTGTATATTACCCTTAATGGAACTTTACAGTTCGTAAGAACGCCATCTACAAATAATTATCTGCCAGTTGGTAGGTGGTGTCATATTGGCGGAACTTGGGATGGCACTACACTTAGAATGTATATAAATGGCGGGTTAGTTGTTTCTAGTAATTTTTCTGGAACCATTGATTATGGCACATTGGGTAATAGGGGACAATGGTATGTTGGTTGTGTTCCCGGATCTAGCACGGTGCAAGGCTCCCCGGTTATGGTTCAAGATATTAGAGTAGCCAATGTTGTTAGACCACAATCATATTTTGCTAATATTTACCATAATGGATTTCAGACTTGAGGACAAATGACAGGTATTAGAGTTGATCCTGATAATAATGATATTGTAGTATGGAAACTAGATGAGACGGCAGCCCCATTTATTAATTCGTCTACATCTCCATCTGCTATTTCACATGCAGTTTCTGATTTAGCTACATTCTCAGGAATAGCAAATTTTCAGCAACCAAGCCCGTTCTCATCTATGGGTGCAAACACCTGCGTCACATTTACAGCAAATAATAGCGGCTCTCCGCGCAATTTTATTTCTGGCGCCAATAACGTTGAGCCGCAATCTCCTGTTACTTTCTCTTTTTGGTATTATCTTAGAAACTATAATACTACGGGTTTTACACAACACCCATTTACCAAACAACATACAGCCGGAAACTGGTCCTCAGTATTTGGACAAATAGGTTTGCAAACAAGACAGTATACCAGTCAGCCTACCGCCTTCGACTTGTTTGCGGCAACTGCGACGGGTGGTGGAATGGTGTTAGACGCAAATAATAATATTCCACTAAATCAATGGTGTCATATAGGATTAGTATATGATGGATCATTTCAATATGGATATTTAAATGGTAATTTGGTTGGGCAAACAGCGGCAACCGGAGCTATTAACTACGGTACTCATGGTCCATGGTTTTTTGGAGCAATTCCATCCGGATCAGGTAACCCTGAAGAGTGCGCCAGCTCTATATGTGATATCAGAATAGCCAACGTTGCTCGTCCACAGTCATATTTTCAAAATATCTATAGACAAGCAATGACAACTTCAGGATCTGGGATCCCTTTTACCACATATTATAAATTAAGAGCTTATGATAATGCTTGCTCGCCTCCCTCCCCAATTTATTGGGTTTCTACCGGCATTAATTATACTGGAGCAACTATACCCTGTGGCACTCTTGCTACTTTAGGCCCCATTGAAGTATTAGAAAAATGGGGAGTCCTAGGATTTCAAAATAGTACACCAACAACTGTTACTGATGCTTTAAATGGATTAACTTGGTTATTACCTAACACCGGAAATGTTAATAGTGTGGCCTGTTCTACCACCGCCTCTACTACCGTTTCTACTGTTCTTCCAGGATCTACCGTGACACTATATAATGTTACGTTACGATTTAGAGGGGTAATTGAACAAAAAACCTATACTGGTGGAACTAATGATGGAGCATATTTCCAGACAGGAGGCACTCCGGCTGCTGATAACTGGAATATTTATCAGTTAGACGTGTCCAGCCCGGCCCAAACTTTTTATCTTAATAGAGGAACATCGGGACAAACTGTAGTTTACCCGATAGATTATACTAAAATTATTCAAATGAATGGGGGCGCAACTATTACGCTAACCGCTTTATCTATTGATAGCGTAGAAATTAGAAACTCTGGCGCTAATCCGCCTTACAGTATATCAGGAATAACCAATCCTGTTCAACCATACGATGGACAATTTATTCAAATGGGAGTAGTTAGCGTAACCTAACTAAAAATATATGGCAAGAATACCACCCGATACAAATGATGGCTACGTATGGCTTCTAGATGAGACCTCTGGAGTTTACAAAAACACCGGAAGTATATTAGCCGGAAGTGCGTCTACGGATCTATCTGTTAGTGGTACAATAATCAGAACAGGCACGGGGGTATTTGGTGGTAACTGCCCATATTTCCCTGGAGCTGGTAACTATCCTTCTGGCGCTTCGGCCACCAGAAACTATATTTTTGGTGCAGAAAATATAAATACACAACCACCATTTACTATTTCATTTTGGGTTAATTTACGAAGCTATCTTAATAATAGTAATTTTCAACAATTCGTTAAAAAACTATTTAGACAGCACACAACAACAAATACATGGGCTGCCCCATTCTTTTCTTGGGAAGTCTCTAATGGTTCTGGTAACAGCGGGCAAGATGTTTATTTTGGATGTGCTACCTCACCAACTGCACAAACAAGTAAAACAGTTACCGATTTCCCGATTCCATTACATCAATGGTGTCACATAGGGTTTACGCATGATGGGACCGCCATGAGATCTTATCTAAATGGATGTTTACTATTAACTTACAACGGTGCCGCCCAGTTACAAAGCACGACTATGCCGGGGCCTTATGTACTTTATAATGACGTTAGTTACGCCATTACATCTTCTACTGGAACTTATGTTTCTGGTGTAACAGATATTGGAAACCATGGCGATGAAGTAATGACTACTGTTGCTTTACCATTTCCAGTAACCGTATGGGGAATAACATATACTTCTGTTAATGCTTCATCAAATGGGTTCGTGGAATTCGGACAAGCTACAAATGCATTTAATTTTAGCTTACCAAACTCCTCACTTGGGGCAACCATTAACGTTTGTGAAAGAGACACAACCACTAGCGGAACTGGTTTGGGAATTTTTACCACAACAGTGGGATCTTCCCCCAACAGAACTTTTGTAATTGAATGGCGTATGAATTCATTGGCCGGTGGCACCCTTAATGCAGAAATTAAATTTTTTGAAGGGTCAACTACATTTGAAACCTTATATACTACATCAACATCAAGTAACACAGTTTCAATCGGCATTCAAAGCGCTGCTGGCGGAAAAACTACAGTTTTTAGCAACTCAACTGTTATTCCGGCAGCTAATACAAGATTAATTTTTACCGCAACTAGTGCAAATCCGGGCGCTTTGGTAATCGGAGCTACCCCGCTTTATTTAGTTACCTCTTCACCAACTAAAGAAGAAGCTAATTTTAGTGTGCAAGATTTGAGAATTGCCAATGTTGTTAGATCTTTGGACTATTTTAAAACAATTTATCGAACCGGCACTCTACCACTAAACTTATCCACTTTAACCCAATATTATAAATTAAGAGCGTATGATACTTCATGCGATCCTCCGCAGGCTGTTGTTTGGGTAGATACGCAAATTTCATTAGCAAATGCGCCAGCTTTCCCATGCGGCGGCCCATATTCTATTCCAGAAGTTTTAGATACTTGGTACTCGTAACATCACCGAATATTTAGGTATTTAAGCAATAGTTTGGAGATCTAAATGGGTATGAAATTTATTCGAGGAATGGTCTATCCCAACGCAAACGCCGGAGGCAGAGGTGTTGCTTGGAGAATGAAATGGACGTATGAATTTTGGGGGTTTTGTATTAACGGAACCGCTTCCCCAACAATTCCTGGCGGATTTGCATCTAATAACGGCACCGTTCTTCCTACCAATTTTACTGGTGGAACCAGTTTAATGGCTTCAGGCACTGATGGATCACATGTTGCAGTCAGCGGAGATTTAGTTAGCGGAGATTGCTTATTTACCACTACTTCATCAGCGCCTTTTAGCCCAACTATGGCTGGTAAAATGCTAGTCATGTGGGTGCCAAATTCTAATAGTTCTGAAGACTCTATGTATATAATTAGTAGGGTTGTTTCTAGCAATCAAATTATTGTTAATATCAATACTGGAGGGTTTCCTAACCCGACTACCAAACACCCTTCTATGAATGCACGTTCTGGTGTTGTTTATAGGGTTGTAGATATGGAAACGGGATCAGATGCCTTAGCAACATCGGCTGGCAATGGAAATTTTATGATCCTGCAAACTGATGCTCCAAGCATTAACCCTGGACAAGCAAATTCACAGATTCAAATAGCTAATCTTGGCACAAACACCAGCGCCACCCTAGGAGTCGGCATTTCAGGAACCGGCTCTTGGTCAGGTGTACCTTTAACAATTACTGCTGCAACCAACGCCTCCCCGATAGCATGCACTACAGCTTCACCTCATAACTTCACAACCGCTCAAACCGTTAATATTGTTGGAGCTTTAGGTAATACTGCGGCTAACGGCCAATGGCTCGTGACTGTAACTGGATCTACTACATTTACATTGACTGGCTCTACAGGTAACGGCACTTATACCGCAAACAGTGGAACTGTTTATAACGGATTCCAGAATGATGGTTATCAATGTCTGTTTAGTTATAACCCAAATACCAGTCAAGCATATACTAGTGGACAAACTGCGGTAACTATGATTGGAGATAAAACATTTCTAATTGCTCATATTAGAGAGCAAGATTTGTTTCAAGCTAATTTACACAGCAGTTTTCACTTTGAAATTCCAACAAGATTATATCCTCAAGGAGCAGATCTTCATCCCGTAGCTTTTATGGGTCACACATTTAACACTGGCAGCGTATATACTTCAAGCACTACTGCAAGCTATGGTGGTGGATTTGTCATGCGCACCCATTCTGGAGACTCCACGACAGCAAGATCTTATAGAACTTTAGTTAAAGCTTTAAGAGGTGATGGTACCCCTGACGTTTTCGGACAAAACTTAACTGATTATAAAATTGGTTATAATACAACTGCTGGTACAATTCCGATTTCAGATGGACTATTGTGTCTTCCCGGAGTTACAAATCAATATCAGTTGGCTAGAGTTAAATTAAGAACAGTAAAATTTACCGGAACACACGTACCAAAGAATCATAGAATCGGATTAAATGGAGAATTTATCCAATTACAAAATGGAATTTGCTGGCCTTGGGATAATACCATTTATGTAAACCAAATTCTATTCTACGGAGCCTAACGAGGAAATATGGCGATACATTTACTCAGAGACTATCAAACACAAAATATTACAAACTCAAATAGAGAGTTTATTTATACTTACTTGTTAAGTATCTTTCTAAGAAGAGTGTTGTTATATTCTTATGTTGGTGATACTAACTACAATATTAATTCTATAGGCACTTTATTAATTGCGACTGGTGATTCTACTCCCACGGGAACGCCTACTTTTGCAACGGGCAGCAAAGCTGGAATTAACTTGGGAGCACAAAAAGAATTTTATGTTTCTATTCCTGTATCTGTAAGAACAGTAACTTCTGCTGATATCGGTAGATTATTGGTACTTAGAAGTACAGCTTTTCCACGCTATAATTCAGGAATTTTTTTGATTCTTGGATTTGAAACTAGTACAAATTCTTATGTTATTGATTATAGAACTTTAGGAGATCCTCCTCCAGTAGAAGCTGCCGATAGTATTGCTTGGTACATATATGAAAAAGATCTAAACTGTCCAACTAGCGGTGGTAGCAATACTAAAACAAGCGCTGAATATTTAAGTGATCTTACTTCTAATACTCCAAGAATTGTTCTTCAAAGTCCACACTCTACAGGATGGCAAGTAAGAATTTGTAATGAGGGAAGCGGCTCTTATGCCAGTAACCTTAGCAATAGAAATTGTCCTCGTATGACTGTTGCTCCAGGATTTGGTGGAACAGCCGCAGGAGATTTTCCGGCATTCGGACAACACTTCCATGCTCCAATGTGGTTTAATAGTAGTAGTACAATTTATCTCGGAGGTGCTCCTGGATTTGGGGACGGAGGAACTTCTGGAGTTCAATTTAGAATAACCATGGTAGGAGATGACACTGGACAAGGGGTTACCGTATATGGTAGGCGTCCCGGTAATGCAACCCAACCAGACTCTAATATTGTAACTTTTGGATTGGCTGAAAATGAGCCAGCGCCATTACCAGTTAACACTGTAGCCAGATTATTTGTGTTAGGTTCAGGTTTTACTGGAGACGATGGTTTCGGTAGTAGATCAGTTAATGATGGGGCTTTATTTCAAATGTTAGGTTCCCCAGCTAATAGCTTCTTCTTATCACGAGGCGCCGCCCAAGGAATGAGTGCGACAACTTTCGGTGTCCCAGTTCAACTTGCAGCCTCTTTTTGGACCTATGTAACGGGAGTTGCGCAAGGAGCAAGTCCGATGTTTGACAGCAACGGAGGGGACTCCCCATTTACCAATGCAACAGAATTATTACCAATAGACTTGGTACAAGGAACTCTTTCATCATATGGAAACCAAACTGTTCAAGTGTATCCTTATTCACCAAGACCAATGGGAACTATTCCACATCTCCGCTCAGGGAGAACTAACTTTGGAGATTTTTCTCCGACTACAGAAAATGGAAGAGCTTATCAGCATTTAAGAAGAGGCTTGTATATCCCTTGGGCTGGGCCTAATATCATACCATAATTTTGGAGAAGTGAATGGCAAATAAATTTGTAAGAGGTCTTATATTTACGGGCGGCATTGTTGGCGGAGGCAATTCCGGGGCCGGGCCGGTCTTTGCTTTTAAATTTATGTATGAGTTTTTTGGATTCTGCTGTAATGGAACTTCATCACTTAACACTCCAGGTGGGTTCGCCTCTACTACACCATCTAATTTTCCGGCAAATTTTACTGGAATAGCAACTACTATTGCGGCAGGTTCAAACGGAGTCTCTTTACCACAAGGCACTATTAACGTTGCCTCTACTACTAACTTTCCAACCAGCGGAACCATTTTCGTATATACGAGCACTGGAACGCAGACCGTTGCTTATACTGGTTTAAATGCTGGCACCCAATTTACTGGATGTACTGGTGGAACGGGTACCATGTCTACTGGAAACAACGTAACTAGTAACAGAATCAATGCAATGGGCTCTGATGGATATACTAATCCAACAACAATATTTAGAACTGACGGTTATAGTGATTTCTTTTCGGCTTCTACTATTCCATTTACCTCTAATATGGTTGGTAAACAACTAGTAACTTGGAAACCTGGATCTAATAGTACAGAAGATTCGATTTATAATATAATAGCTTTTAAGTCAACTAATAATATTGTTATTAATGTAAATAATGGTGGTACCCCGAGCCCACCAGATGGATATAAACCATCATTTACTTCTAGATCATCAATTAACTATAGAGTAGTTGATATGGGAGATGCTGGTAAAACATCAGGAGCAACAAATAATGGTAACTATCTTGTTTTCCAGTTTGATCCAACGGGTATAAATGCTGGTCAAGCCACCTCTCAAATACAAATTATTATGAATGATCAGGGTGGTGGTATCCCAACAGGTAGATGGAATTACAATATTTCTCCTGGTGGGACCTGGAACGGCTCAGCATTCACTGATGGCACAGGAGTTGTAACGGGACCAGCTTTAACAAACGCAGGCGGGTCGAGCGGAACTATGTCCATTAATATGTGGGGCGATAGAAGCTATATAATATGCCACAGCAAAGATACTGGAAATCCTAATGGTAGCGGATTTCATATCCACATGGAAATACCTGATAGGTTATATGCTCAATCTCAAGATCTTAATCCAATTGCAATAGAAATACAAGGAGGCAACGTCTCTCCCCAATTTACTACAACAAGTACTAGTACCGGATACGGTGGTGGATTTGTAATGAAGGCAGCGGATGGTGTTGCTAGAGGATATAGAACGTCAGTGAAAGCATTAATTGGAGATGGAAATGCTAGTTCTACTGTTCCCAATATAGCTAATCCTCCAGGCAATTCTTTAAGTGATTTTAGGGCTGGGGCCAATCCGTTCACTGGAAATCTACTTAATTCACCAGGATTCTTAACCCTGCCAGGAGTTGTCGGCCAATATTCACTAGCTAGAGTGAGATTGAGAAATGCAAGATTTGCTAACGTGTTTATGCCACAATTTACTAGGTTTAGTTCAAACGGAGACTTTATATTAATATCTCAGGGAGCTGCATTACCTTGGGATAAAACCGTTTTACCGTACACACTGTTTCCATTCTAAAGGTTTTAATATGGTTGTTCATCTTTGCCGAGATTATCTCACACAAAACGTAACTACAGGAAATAGGCCATGGATTAATTCCTATGTGTCATCTATTTTCTTAAGAAGAATTTTGAGTTTCACATATGTTGGAGATACTAATTATAACATAAACGCTGTTGGACAATTATTATTTGCAACAGGCGACACTACACCCACGGCTAATACTCCAACTTTCCCAGTAGGTAATAAAGCCGGTATTGCTAACAACGGCGCTGCAATTGAAGTTTCAATACCAGTTTCTGTTAGAGGGGTTATCTCTGCTGATATCGGCAGAATTTTAGTTCTTAAAAGCCCCCTTTATCCTTATAGAAACTCTGGATTGTTTTTAATTACCGCATTGCAGCAAGGTAATACTACAACCGTAGCAGCGGGCTCGAATGCTGTATCTTTACCTACGGCAACCATTTATGCAGCTTCAGTTTCTGGATTTCCAGCCAGCGGAAGTTTTTTTGCTGGACCTAACACCACCGTTGCATCTGGCTCCAATGGCGTAGCGCTACCAACTGGCACCATTAACGTAGCCTCTACCACGGGGTTCCCAAATTCAGGATCAATAATTTTATTGTCAACAACAGGAAGTCAAACAATCACTTATACAGGATTAAACGCTGGTACTCAATTCACTGGGTGTACAGGCGGTGCCGGATCTATGTTTACTGGTGGCACGGTTTTTTCAAGCAATAATATTCAAACAATTAACTATACCGGAACACAGAATGCTAGCACAACTATTGCTGCCGGTTCAAACGGACAAGTTCTTCCACAAGGCACTATTAACGTTGCCTCTACTGCTGGATTCTTGGGCAGCGGAACCATTACAGTTACCACGAGCGCAGGTGCCCAAACGGTGACTTACACCAGCACGTCTGGTGGTACGCAGTTCACTGGTTGTTCCGGTGGAACAGGAACTATGTCTACTGGTGGAGCGGTTACTCAGATCGCATTTACAGGTTGTTCCAGTGGCACCGGCACATTAGCTACTGGTGAGCCAATCTATAATCAAAACAAATTTGTAGTAGATTATAGAGGAAATGGCGATTTAGCACTAGTAGAAAATACTGATACAGTTCCATGGTATCTTTATGATAAAGATATTAATTGTCCAACACAGGGCGCCAATAACGGTGGAACTGGTTATCGTGGTTACGGAACATCAACTACTCCAAGAATCATATTACAAAGCCCACATTCTACGGGGTACCAAGTAAGAATTTGCAATGAAACTGCTACAGATTCTAACAGCAATTTTAACACAGCTTTAATAACATTCGCCCCTGGGTTTGCTGGAAACTCTGCCGGAGATTTTCCAGTAGGTGGTCGACATTTGCATGGCGCATTGTATTACGATACTTCTAGCGCCCTCTTCAATACTTCTACGGGATGTGGTGATAATGCTGGTGCAGGCCCACAATTTAGAATGACGCTAATTGGAGATGACACTGGACAAAGTTTTCATATTTTTGCCAGAAGGCCACTGAATGCAGGTTCTCCCCCATCATTTTATTTGACCTTTGGAATTCCGGATAATGAGCCAGCGCCACTCCCATTGGATAATGTTGAAAGACTATATGCATTAGGTAATGGGGCTAGTAACAACTTAGGAAATGGAAGAACTAACGATGTAAGTTTGTTTGTTGGACATTATGTTACTGTCTCTATTCAGGGAGCGGCATTTAAGTGGGTACCTATTTCTTGCTCTCCATCCTCTCTAACTTATTTAAGTGGTGTTGTACAGGGAGCTAGCCCAATGTTTGATGGCTCGGCCGGAGACTCTCCATTTACTTCATCAACCGAACTTTTACCAGTCGATTTGGTGGCTGGCGTAGTAAATACTTGGCACGATATTACAAACTCAATTAGCTATCCGTTTTATCCTAAGGCAATGGGCACGCTTCCATTCATCAAGAATGGAAGAACTAATTTTGGTGATTATACATTGACAACTGACTCGGCAAGCTGGAGCGTTTCAACTACTAGTGGAAATGGAGTTTCTCCAATTCAAATCACAACTACCGCTACTAATACGCTGGTAACCGGTCAAACGGTGGCAATTAGTGGAGTTGGTGGAAATACGGCAGCCAATGGAACTTTCGTAGTTACAGTGATTAACAATACTCAGTTTACATTAAATGGAACGACTGGAAATGGAGCTTTTACCGCTGGCGGAACAGTATTAAGAGGATCATCTTTTCAACATATGAGAAGAGGAATCTACATACCTTGGAATGGGCCAGCGGTAGTACCATAAGGATAATCAATGGCAGTAGGTCAAATTTTATCAGCAACACAAATAATGTTGGATACGCCCGATTTCGGATCTGTAGCGAAGTGGGATGGGTACACTACTGTTGTTAATTTACATTTTACAGATGGGCGTTTCCAAGGAAATTTTCTTAATTGGGGAGGTTTTGATATGCAAAGTACACTTGCATTTTTTAATAACTCTCCGTATGCAGGATACACAACTAATTTTGCCGCCACTGAAAACTCTTTCATTGTTGTTGCTAGCTTTGTTAATTCACCATATGCAGGATACACAACTAATTTTGCAGGCATTCAACTTCTTGAAAATCGTTCAGAAGAAGATGTAGACATTGATTCCGTTATTGATCATCCAAAAGATCAAAGGATCTATTACAAACTTAGAGGATATAATACATCAACACAACAATATGAAACTTGGGTTATTGTTGAGAATATTACTGGTCGACCAGAGTTATTTGATCCTAATCGTAATCCGCCAAATGTGGAAAATGATGTATATAAGACCGCCCCAAGCACCAATTCATTAGACAATATAACTATTGTAGGGCGATGGATTCAATAAAGGAATAATATGGCTAGAAAATATCTAAGAGCATTACAGTATATTACAGGAACTAATGGAAGGGACATTCCTATCTTCCTAAGAATTTGTTATGAGTTCTGGGGATATTGTATAAATGGAACATCCTCTCTAACCACTCCAGGTGGAATGCCCGCCACACCAACTAGCGCGCCAGCCGGTTTTTTTGAAGGTGCTTCGGTATTGGCAACAGGCAGTGATGGGGTAACTTCGGATCTTGGAATTAATTTTAATTCTCCATCCGCCAACTTTAACTCAACAATGATTGGTAAGCACATCACTATTTGGTCTACCACTGATCCAGATAGCACAGATAATTCTATTTATAGAATTATCGGGGTGCCAACACAAACTCAATTACAACTATCCGTATTTAGTGGCGGGACAAGAGATATTACTACACTTAAAAATAATTTAACTTCTCGTTCAGCTCTCAACTATAGAGTAATAGATGTCGTCGCAGCTTCTCAGTTAGGCATTGCTAGCGGTAATTATTGGGTAGGAACTTTATCGGGCGCCTCTGGCGTCAACACGGGCCAAGCCAGCAGTCAATTTCAAATGTTGCTAAGAGGCTCTTCCACTCCATTCGGACAGTTTGGGGTAGTTGGATCTCCACCGGGCACTTGGACTGGCAGCGCCTTTACAGGTACCACCATCACTGAAAGAGTTACCGCCTCAACAGTCAATTTCACTGGAACCACTGCGGGAAATATAGGCAATATCACGCTAATAGGTGATACTGATTTTCTTCTAGGACACATTAGATCTCCAAATTCTAACGCAGCAGCAGGGCTATATTTCTATGTGCTTGTTCCTCAAAGGTTCTATACTCAAGCGCAAGATACGAACCCACTAACCATGATGGTTGGCGGTAATAATTTAACAGCCGCTGTAGGTACCGACTCTCATAGCACTAGTTTTGCTATGGCCGGGTTCGATGGGACCACTAGAACTTGCCAATTAATGACTAAAAATTTCGTTGGAGATGGTGTTACCGGGACGCTGTACACTGTTGGTCCAAATTTATCAGGTCTTTTAGGAACACAAATTAGAACCGGTAAAATAATTTATTCAGACGCATTAATATCTTCAATTTCTACCGCTGGCCAATACTCTTTAGCTAGAGCCAAATTAACTAGAATAGCATTCACGAGCACCAACGTTCCCAACTTTCATTTAGTGGGTGATAATGGAGAATTTATACACGTAGGTAACGGTGTATTATGGCCCTGGGATGGATCTATAATGCCGTACAATCTTCTACCTTTAGGCACCTAAATGACAATATTTGTTTCAAGAGATTACAATGCAGCGAATACCGGATATGCTACCAGCAAATTCCATACGCCACTCTTGTATGAATTGTCTATCTTTTTGTACAGGGTCCTAGGGTATTCCATCGTAGGTAGCATGGGATGGAATCTAGATACAGTAGCAAATTCTTTAACCGTTACTGCCGCTAGTAATACTACGCCAATTCAAATTACAACCTCTACGGCCCATGGTTTAGCTAATAGGCAGTCAGTTTTTCTTGCAAGCGTAGGCGGAAATACAGCCGCAAACGGAACTTGGGTAATTGACGTAACTGGCGCCAACACATTCACACTATCAGGATCTGCTGGCAATGGAGCTTTTACTACTGGCGGTACGGTAAGCACAGGAATGTTCTATACATCTGGATTAACTACAGATGGATATGGTACTGGTATCAATTTTGGAGCGGGTGTAGAAAAAGAAGTTTCTATTCCAATACAGAAAAGAAAAGTTGTTGCAGGTGACGTTGGCAAAATGTTTGTGATGAAAAGTACTTCATTTCCAACAAAAAATTCTGGTTGCTTTAAAATTACAGCTATTAACGTTGGTAATAACACTACTATCGCTTCAGGATCTAACGGTCAATCTTTGCCACAATCTACCATCAACGTAGTATCTACTACTGGTTTCCCAACCAGTGGAACTATCTTCGTAACAACTAGCACCGGCTCATTTGCAGTTACTTACACTAATACTAACGCTACTCAATTTACAGGGTGCTCTGGCGGGTCTGGAACTATGTCCACAGGTGGAGCAGTTAGCAATCTAAATAGATATGTTCTTGATTACCGATCAACCGAAAACCCTCCAGTTGAAACTATCAATTCAATTAATTGGTGGTTGTATGAAATTGAAACAACCGCCTCCAATTTTATGTCAACTTTTGTGAATAACTCTTTTACAATTACTGGTGCAACTAATGCTAGCCCAATTGTAATTACTCCAAATCCATCTTACTCTGTTGGTCAAAAAGTTGTCATTTCTGGAATTACTGGCAACACAGCAGCTAATGGTGTTTGGACCGTGACTCCACTTACTGCTAGCACGTTTGCACTAAACGGGTCTACCGGAAATGGTACATATGGTGGTGGCGGTAGCGTTAGAATTTCTGGGTATCCAGGTGACAGCGTCACTCAGGTTAGCAGGATTACTCTTCAAAGTCCACACTCAATTGGCTGGCAAGTTAGATTAGCTGTTGAACCAACAATTTCATCTTTACCACTAGTTTCTATTACAACAGGATTTAATGCTGATGGTTATGGAGATTTTATAGTCGGTGGGTCGCACAATCATGTAGCTTTGTTTTTTGATATTGATCCTTTAGTAACTACCGCTTACGGCAACCTAATTACAGGTGGAGGTCACCCTACTACTGCCAGTCGTATTACGATGGCAGCAGAATCGTCTGGACAGTATGTTGTCGTATACACCAGAACATTAGGCGGCACTAATAATGGATTTATTATGTTTGGACTTCCAGATAGTGAACCAACACCACTACCAACTTTAAATGTAGAGAGATTATTCTGCTACGCAGGCGCCCCAAACACCGATTTCGGCGCAATTATATTAAGAACTGGAGTAACAAATAATGTAGGGTTTACCTTTAAAAATGGAATACCAGATTTTTGTGCTTTAAGTAGTTGGGCTAATTTAGATGGAACTTCAGCGACTAATCCATTATTATCTGCTAATGCTGGAGATTCTCCATTTACTGGAACAACCGAAATATTACCGGTAGAAATATGGGGAGGGATCGCTACAGAAATTGCATTAACAGCCGGTTCTAATCCACCATTTGCATATAATCAAAGATTCATGGGCCTCGCTCCTATTACAAGAAATGGTAGAACTAATTTTGGTACCTTTACTTTAAGCACAGAAGAAGTTACTACACGTACCATTACCGCTGCAACCAATGCTTCTCCCATTCAAATAACTACCGGCGTAGCTAATGCTTTAGTTACTGGTCAGGTAGTAACTATTTCTGGGGTACTAGGTAATACCGCCGCTAATGGAACCTGGGTTATTACTGTCATTAATAGCACCACTTTCACTTTAAATGGCTCTACGGGCAATGGAGTTTTTGTTGGAGCAACAACAATTGCATCTGGTTCTAACGGAGCAACACTTCCGCAAGCAACGATCAACGTTGTTTCTACTACGGGCTTTCCTACTAGCGGTTCTATTTATGTAACTACCAGTACCGGAGTTTCTTTAGTAAACTATACTGGCACTAATGCAACCCAATTTACAGGATGTACAAGCGGTACCGGCGTTATGTCAACCGGTGGTGCCGTTACTACTGGAATAGATAATGGTTGTCCACGTTTTATCCATTTACAAAACGGAATATATTTGCAGTGGAACGGCGCTAGCGGTCTAACACCATAAGGCTATAATGTCTACAATAACCGATCAAACTACAATACTTAACTCAATACACTTTGCAGGTTATACTGGCCAGGCCAGCAGTTCATGGGGCGAGCAAGATGTAACTGATTTTCTTGTAGCCAATGACAGCATACCGTTTACTTCAGTAGCAGACCTAAATACAACTATACATATTACAACTGGGTTTAATTATTATTATAAAATGCAAGGCTATAATACAAGCACTCAACGATATGAGGTCTGGCACTCGATGGGTGCACCATTGTTTGATCCTCCCAGTGGACATAGCTTAGAGAATATTACACTAGTTGCAAGCTGGATAGATCGATAATTATTTAGATACTAATTTAGTAAATTGATAAGTGTATTTCAAAAGAGCATCAACCTTTGCACTGAAAGCTACACACTTTTGTTGAACATGATCTTTCATACTAAAAGACTGAGCTTCTTGTTTGGCGTCATCTGATAACCAGAATTTTTGATACTTGCCTGGATTTTTTGCGAAAGCTGGATCATATTTAGGAACGCTAAAGAAGCGGGCCGGATCCACCTGAGTGCCGTGCTCTTTTACTTCGAAATGAAGATGGGGCCAGGTTCTTCCACCCTCTTGCGTCTTAAGTGGGTCATTTGGATTGCCGGCATTTCCAGTATTTCCAACAGTACCAATCATGGTATCTGTATCCACTTTATCGCCCTTGAAAACTTTGACTGATGCCATATGAGCATAGTAAGTGGTAACGTTGTTTCCATGGTTGATAACAGCAATATTACCACCTCTACCGTCAGTACCAACAGTAGTAACAACCCCAGGGCCAAAAGAATAGATAGGGGTTCCAGCGGGCGCGCTCATGTCTACGCCCTTATGGCCTACACGACCATCATATCTAACCATACCAGGATCAAACCCGCCTAAGTTGTGCCAGGTACCCTTAATTGGGCATTGAAAAGCACCAGGGGTGACAGGCCCGCTAGGTGCAGGATTGGCTGCGGGCGAGCTTGGTTTAGCCGATTGGGTAGCAGGACTTTTCTGCTGGAAAAGGCTTTTAACTCCGCTAAGAAGCTTCTCAATATCTGTATCTTCACCGTAGATTGCCATAGTACTATACCTAATTAACGATATGGCGGATAATTACGGCAGGACCAGCAAATAAAAGTCCCGTCATCTTGATTAGGGGACGCCATCTCATAAAACTCATGGCATTTAGGACAGCTCATTCCATCTAAAATAGAGTGAACCTTACAGATCATACTAGATTGAATAAAAATAATATCACAGTCTAGAAACTTCTTATTAATTTCCAGCCGTTTACATTGATATCTATCAGCTTTAACAGTTCCCTTCAACATAATATATGGAGGTACATATAAATAATAGCCGTATTTATCAGTAGACACAATCTCAAAAGTAGTAATACTGTCACACTCTTTATACGGGCTTACAATAGTATTCTGCTTTACGCGACAATTCACACGATCGCCCGGTTTGAGTTGCGTCATTCAAGAATGCTAAATTATTGTTAGCAATTATTGAAAATTAAGTGCCAGGTTCGTCGTAAAAGTAAACGCTCACACCCTCTTCAACTAGCTGGGTCTTCAACAGGTCAGTAATCTCTGGAACCGCATTAGTTAACAAAGTAGATACATGGACAGTAGCGTGCTCGTACTTAGCCTTCTTACAGACTTCTTTAAGGCACTTTTCTAGTCCGGCAACATCAGTCTGTTGAGACTCATCTTGGCAAAGCATATGAATGACCCAAGTGTCGCTCTGAACGGCCGTTTCATTAATTGCTCCAAGCTTATAGGCGCCAGTCTTGGTTGCATACCAGCCTCTTGCCTCTTCTCTAACCTTCTTCCACTTCTTCTCAAAAACTGGATAAAGTGGGTTGTTGTCAGGCTTGCCAGCTAGATTGTTCACGCTAAGAACAAAGCGAAGTCCAGCATTTTCTGGAGCTAGAATACTTCCCTTGATGAGCTTGGTTTTGCCTTGAGGTTGAAATCTGTTAGTCATATTATATCCTTTATATCTGGCTCTACGTAATCAATATATCAACTGTATCCTAGGTTTAGGATCTCATGACAATTTCTACCTCTAACTCTTGGATTTTCTGCTCGATATCAGGCTCCTCTAGGGATAACCAAAAGGTTTTAAATCCAAATTGTTTTGAGGCATTTAGGTTCTCTTGAAGATCATCCACATATAGACAGCCCTTAAATTCAGGATACTGAAACAAGAAGCTTTGGTAATAGACCATAGATGGCTTGCGGGCCCCTACGAAGCAGCTAAAGTGCTTGACGGCCCCTGGGAAGAACCCACCATGTTTTAACTTATCTTCCATCATAGCAGCGTGTTCCACGCCTATATTAGACAGGAGAGCTACCTGCAACCCTTGTTTTTCTCTAAGATGGTTGAGTCTATCAATCATTGGCATGCATGGCGTAACCGAAGCGTTCCATGCTTCGACTAGTTTTTTAATGATGCCCGGCGATTTGGCCCCAAACTTGTCTTTTAATTCATCTTCCATGGTGGTGTAGCCAAGGTCGTGAATTTGTTGGAATCTCTTCAAAAAACGGTGAGCTTCGGGAATGGTAACGTTGAAGGTCTCGGAGAGAGTCTCTAAAAATGGGGCAGTGGCAACATTACACAACACGTTACCAATGTCTAAACATATATATTTCTGATTCATAGATCCTCAATTCTCTCATGTAAAAATTTAACCTTCTCGTTTATAACAGTGGGTACATTTAATTTCATTAGCGGATTAAGATCCTCAAAAGATTGAAATATAGATGTACTCAAATTAAGCTTTTCTGAAATAACACTATTTAACACACACTCCGGATCGTCATGGTTGATGAACACTGCGGTGTGCTTGTTATTATAAAAAGCGTCTGCCAGGAAACTAGTCTGTCCCTCACAAACGAATAGATTAGAATTTCTAAGATTACAGAAGTACTCTGCCTCGTTCCTTATATCCTTCACTATAGGATTAGGATATGTTTCACCCAAGAATTCCATGAAACTGACCGAGTCCGGATATTGTTTTAATAGCGTTAGAATGTTTTTATTTCCCTTGAGCATTCCAGCGACTACATTATGCTGGCAAGGGATCGATGTCTTACCTACCTGATGATAGGGGCGCACCCACTCAAACTCGGGCTTAATTTCTGGAGGATTCTGACAATCTCCGAAATGACTATACAATAGATTGCAATTTGAATTATCCATGACATTAATGAGTCTCTGGATATGTTGCGAATTTTTGTTAAAAAGGTACGCATATCTCTTAAAAATACCTAGGTCATATTTATACTGATAGGTTAATGCAAAATTGATAATTGAAGAACTACATTGCCAAAGAGTCGTACCTAATACATTAGCAATGTGTGAAGTATAATACTCCATATCACTAATTATAAGATCAGGATTAAAGTATTTAACCTGCTCAAAATAGGTGACAAAATTATCATTATCTAATGATAGTAAATCTGGTTTGAAAATGTTTTTAAGACAATCCAAAGTCCAATCAATATTAATTAGTGGACTAGATTTTTGGTAAGCAGCCACCTTAACAACATAGGGCTTCCCCTCTATTGCTTTCATGAATCGAGAAAGCTGTATTTTAGCATTCTCATTCTCAGATGCTGCATACAGGATCTTCATTCTTTAATTAAATCAAGCGCTTTCTTAAATACATCAATTTGCTTCAAAAGAACGTCTTTGGTAACCTTCACGTCAGCCGCTGCTGTATGGGCTTTTTCGTTCTTAAGGCCATACTTTTTGCTTAAGTTATTCAGACTGTAGCCTTCTGCAAACTTCCCTCGGCACAAATCCATAAAGAACTCAATCTGCATGGTATCTAGCTGACGCTTGACGCTAAAAGGAAAAGAGTCTCTCGCCTTAGCTTTGATCCACATTTGTTCTAGGAAGCCAACATCGAACCCAACGTTCTGGCCAGCCAAAATTCTATTAGCTGTTGGAGCCCCATCTTCCATGGTCCAATTTTCAATCTCTACAATGAGCTTTACTGGATCGAGGTATCTTTCACGACCTTCTTTGGTCTGGTGTAAGAGGTCTTCTCGTTTATGGCCATTGATACGCAAGGAATCAGGATCGATAGCATCAGGGTTGAATGGTTTGATACACCAGGTCTTTTGCACATCATCTGTCATGCGATGCAAAGACAATTCAATCACGTCATTGATTCGGTTATCCAAACCAGTCGTTTCAACGTCCGCTACATAAATTACGTAATCCATAAATACCTCTGAGTGGTTGTCGTTCGCTCAAGATAGTCACTCAAAGAGTAATGTCAAGTCGGGTTATTTTTTAGATCTTTTGGGCTTCTTGGTTGGCGGCTTGCTATCTGCTGCTTTTTTGTCGATAAATTTTTTAAGTTCTACTCGAAAGCTATTTAATGATTTTATCCCAACTTTGGCCTGAGCTAAAATAAAATTAAAGCCTTCCACAGTTTCAAGAAATTCTCTTTCTTTCTTGGAGACCTTGGTACCCTCGATAACAAAAATAACTTTATTATCAGTCATCACTTTCCACTTTTCACCTTTGTTAGGCATCGAAACTCTTTTAACTCTAATTACTTTCTCAGCAACATCATACTCTTCATGATATAAATCAAATTCAAATTTACTAAGATTGTATTTTTGATTCTGATCCTTGAATTCTTCTGTTACTGGGGTAACTGTACTAGTCTCTGTGGGTGGTTTTGGATTGGACATGTTATTCTCATTTACATACATTATCGGCTGCGATGATTCCCATTGTAGCTGCTGATAATATACCGTGAATTCCTGCACTTTCACCAACTACAAACATTCCTTCGATTTCAGTTTCTAAATTAGAGCCGATGTTTATCTTAGGTGCCATTGGAGTGATGGTAGGAACATGGTAGTACCCCTTAGTAAGGATCTCGGGAATAGCTGTAGCTAATTCAGAAATGGTTCCCTTCAACCAATCATACTCAGGGATAATAGATATCTTACTCTTACCCGTCAAAATATGAGAGACTCTTTCCTTAATGATTCTATCATTAGATAGAACAAAAGTTAATTTACCAATTCTATCTGTTTGTTCAAAACCATTTTCAGCAAATGGTCTACTACCAATAAGCGAGAAAGATACCTTATCACTCTTCCATCTATTTTCATTAGAACGGAAAGCAGAAATAGCTAAATCCAGATGATCTTCTGGAATAACTGTACCATACCAAGAGAACGGGCCCGCCTCAACTTCTTCGCCCTTTATCAATGTGCAATTAGATTTGTTAAAGTCCTTCATTACTGAAGCGTTTATTTCAATTCTAATACCAAACTTAGCAATATCGTTATTGTCTACGATTCCAAAGCTACTATAAAGCTCTTTGGCCCATCGCCAGCCACTACGGCCAACGGCAATGATAAGTTTTTTGCAACGGTATTCTTGACCTTCGGTGACAATAACAAACAAATTCTTTTGTTTGTAGATCTTTTTAACTTCGTTGTCAAAACTGTAGGTTATGTTCTTATATTCCTCAATAAACTCGGACATGTATTTAGAGAGGGCATGGATATCCTTAGGGTAGATTTGGACATAATCATTTAAAGATACATCATAGCCTATCTTTTTTAGACGCTTTTCAGCCGCAACAGATGGCGAACGATCCTTGGTGGTCTTAAAGGTACCGACATTAGATAAAGCTTTATTAAACCAATTGTGGGCCGCCTTCGCTTTACGAGTGCCCACAAGATCAGAAACTTTATCCATATCACTAAGATACAACTTGCCGTCACTATTAGGTAAACAACCTAACCAGCCTTCTAGTTGCCTTCTACGTTTCATAGGTGGACGGCCTAAATCAAAAAGAATAGTTTTAACATTCTTATGATCTTTTGCCATCTTCATGGTGGCGAACGCGCCAGCCACACCTGCTCCAATAATACCAACGTCAAAATTACTCATGCAATATCCTAGCCAGTTAACTGTAACGGATATTATATCAGCCTGAAAATAATACTTTATACCTGAGTAATCAAATCATCAATAATATCGAAGACTGGGTCCTCAAAAGGTCTCTGATCAGCTTGAATCTTGGCTACAGCATCATCAAATTCTTTTTGAAGGTTGCCGAAGGGCCACATGAAATAGTAGAAAGAACCCTTAAATTGACTTAGGAAATCTTTCTCTTGAGAGGCTAGTAATGGTTTGAAGTTTAATTTTTTACTTAATCTATAAATGGAATATAGGGAAGTAAGATATGCTCTTTTCTCAAAATACATTCTAAAATAAGATGGAATGGGAGAAGCAAAAAGCAGAACCAATGGCAAAGCAATCTTCCAACTAACTAGAAAGAGGGGCAAGCACAAAAGAGCGAATATTTGTGGAGATAAATAAAGAGCACCAAAGAGTGGTTTACTAATCTTGTGGGCATCTTTAATATGAACTAATTCATGAAGTAGAATCACAGCAGCCGAAACGGGTCTTGTTTTAACAAATGATTCAGTTGGGAAATATACTTGAGACCCAATAGTAGTTGTATAGTTGGTCATGAAAGCTTTGTTAAAGAACAATAAAGTTCCAACTAATTTCATAAACCATGATTGGTCTTTATATTTAATTTGTAAGTCCGGGAAGTATTTTTGAGCTGCTGTTACTAAATCTTGAAATGACATTGTACCTCCCTACATATTTTTAAACGCCTTTGTCTACGATGGTCTTCTTGGTTACACCCTCAACTTTTGCGCCTTTCTTAGCGGCAGCATCAGCTTCCTTAGCAGCATCAACCATTGACTTACCAACTAACCTGGTAAATTGGGCGTCAAGTTCTTTTGCGATAGCTCCCTTAATGGCGGCCGGAGTAATGTTAAGTACCCACTGAGCACCTTTACCAGGAACAACTTCTACACCCAAAGTTACAGAAGCATTGGTGCTGGTTTTATTGAAGAAATCTGCTAGAATTTTAGCTACAGATTTGTCTCCGAAAACTTTATTACCATCCTGTTCTATTTTACCTAAAGAACCTTGAAAATTTGTTAGGGCATATCCAGTTCCGAAGAAAAAGTCTGGGGCTTCTTTAGCCTGATTTGTATCTGGAGGTGGCGCCTGACCCACTTTAGATAGCTTATTTTCAAATTTACTAGCAAGTTCAGCTATTTTCTTCAACGATTTCATATGTTACCCCTGAGTTGTGTCTTATATACTAGGAAAATAGTATATTAGTCTTTTGCCTTTAATCTAAAATTAATTGTTTCGCTACCCGGCGTAATACTTACGCGGTTGAGCGCACCATTTTCCGAGCCATCACGAGTGGTAAACCATATATATTTACCGTCATAGGCTACGCCATCTGACCAAGCTGGAACTGGTGTTAACAATTCAGCTACAATTTGATTGGTGGCCGGATCAACACGTACGACCGAATGGCCTCCGCTATATCCGCCTGTGGTCCAAACATACTGACCATCGTTAGTTACCTGTCCCTGGAAAGCATTTATATTAGTTGGGCTTAAGATGGTTATTGGGTTAGTTGGTAATGGGAAAGTGTTTGGTAGTGGGTGGAAATTATTAGGATCCCATCTCTGAACTCCATGGAATCCGTTACCTGCCCAGACACTGCCAGTCAAATCATCATAGTAAGCTTCAAAAACATATCCATTATCCGGATCGTAGGCATTGTGACTAGTAATAATAGTCCAGTCTAAATTCCCATTATTGGCATCGGTTACAGGCTGCCATCCACCACCATTGTATGTTGGATACTTACCGCTATTGTGGCTACCTAAACTGGTAACTACGGTGGTAGCATTAGTAACGCTTCTAATCTTAAAAAAGGTATTGTTATTAAATCCACCAAAAAAGGTTCCAGTAGCATTACGAATGCTGATAGTTAAACCAACATCTGCATTTGTCATTCCACTTAGGCCGCTAATTGTAACCACTTGATTATTTAGTCCGCTAACAACAATTGAAGCGCCCGTTCCTTTCCTAATATTATTTGGATCAAGTCTCATTAATGGCTCAGCATTAAATCTTGAAAGTCTAGCGACAATGCTACCATTGTTTCCATCAGTAACTGGACTAATAGTATTTGTGTTAAACAAAACAACAGTACTAGAGTTAACATATTGTGAAACAGTAAATTCGGCATTATTGTTTGCAACTGCACAATTAGTTAACAAGACACGTACACGTCCACCTACCCATCCTGGGTCGGCCCCGGTGATTCCACTAAGTGTGGCGGTGTTTCCATCGATTGTAGTCAATGAGGCAGTAGTACCAAGATCTTGTTCTTCGACAGACCAGAAGTTTTGGAAACCACCGCTACCCAACCACAAGAAACCCCCGCCAAAAGTTATATTTTCTACGTGGTGACTTAGTGGAACATTTAATAGTGGAGTTGGTTCCCCAGGGAAGGCAGACAAAGTGGCGGCAATGGATATTTTGTAGATATTTGAGAAATTTAGAGTACCACTACTGAAAGTTGCTACCCAATAATTACCTGAATTATCAAATGTAACTGATCTAACTCTTTGTCCTAATGTACAAACACCAACAACTTGTTCTGTAGTAGCATCTACTAGAACAATTTTATTGCTATCATGACCACAGGCATAAATAATTCCATTATGATTTCTAATTTCACGAATTTTACTTAATCCATAAGAAGAAAGATTAATGACTCGTGAACATCCTGGACATGGTTGAACATTTTCGTCAGTAACAATTTTGAAGATGCTTCCAATTCCAGCATCACTTGCCCATAGATGGGTACCATCGTATGTTAATGAAACTGGTTCATTAAATGGAGGAGGATAATAGGTTAGAACTTCTTCAGAACCAACTGTTGTATCCACCTTAAACACACTTGGATAGGCTCCATTACGGGCGCAGGCCCAGATGTTAGTTCCATCATAAGTAATACCGCCAGTACCACCAGAAGAAACGGTAAAGAATGGGCCAGTAGATGTGTTTGTATTAGGATCAATCTTATATAAGAATGATTGGCCATGAAAATTAATATCTGTCACCCATAGATAGGTTCCGTCATCCCACATTTCTGCCGTACCATTAGCTGGATTTCCAAGATCTATTACTATTGGGTCTGATGGAAAAGTAGCAGGATCATATCTAAATACTTTCCTACCATAAGTGCTTGCCCAAACGCTACCAAATGCAAAATGTACTCCCCAAATATTAGCATTTTGATTGTTAACATGCGTTGTCCATGTTCCAACATTTGGACTAAACACATCTATGTCTAATCTAAAAATAGGTGACGCTGGTATTCCGTTTTGAGCGCCACCACTGGCCCACAAATAGCCTGCGCCATATGTTAATGTTTCTAAATGGCACTGAGATATAAACCCATTGGCAGGTGCAGGATATTCTGGTTGCCCGCTAAACAGAGGTTTAATAGAGCTAGAAAATCCACCATTAGCACCAGTTTTAATGGCAAACACTTCTCCAGTTGTATGTCCATAAGCCCATTGAACCTTTCCAGTTTCACCAGGATTATTAACGCTAGAGACTTGATAAACAGTATCAGTTAATGGATCGATAAATGCAACCAAGCCACTATCCATACAGGAAACAATAATTCCATTATTTGGACTCATGGTAACATGACGAGCATTGGTAATTGGTCCGGCTAAAACCTTTCCACCACTTGTATAAAATCCATTTCCTGTTGAAGAGTCCAATGTAAACGAAGTGGTATCAACAACAGTAATGGACCAAGTTCCGTTAGCCGCAGTATTTCCGCTAACAGCAGAAACATTGACTTGGTCACCAGTAGTAAGTCCGTGCGCCCCGGCAACAGTAATTTTAATTGGTGACTCAAAAGTTGCATCTCTTACTTGTAAAGAAACTCTACCATATTGAGATAAATCAAAAGTTTTAACAACAATTGGCGCCTCAGCAAAGGGATCAATTTTTGTTAAAATAGGGCTATCTTTGTCCGTAACCCATAGATAGGTTCCATCAAATGCTATGCTGTTAGGTTGGGAGAACGGAGTTGCTGGACATGAATTTCCGCCACCGCCGCCTCCACCAATTCCTGCAACTTCTAACCACTCTCTCAAAAGAGACCATTGAATAGTCTTGCCATTTTCTCCACTAACTTGAGTTTCAATAGCAGAACCATTGGCAACTAATTGAGCAGTCCAGGTAAGAGCATCTAGGGTAGCTGACTGATCAACTACCGTTGGTTCTTTGATAGCAATTAATTGATTGCCGCTACGAACCCAAACACCTTTAAGTAAGAACCAGGCAGCGCCACCCGCGCCATCAGTGGCGCCAATTTCAGACATAACCCTAATCAATTGAGTATCTTCTGGAGTTACTGAATTCATTACTTTAGCAACGTTGTCGGTAGTAGTCGTTCCAATACGTTGGGCATCAGTAGCTGGAAGATCAAAACCTTCTGTGGCTTGACCGCCAGTAAAGGCCAATTCAGTTCCAAAAACTGTGAAAGATGGATAAGTAGATTGTTTGACTACTGGATTTGGATAATATCCGTCCAAGTCTCCGCCTGCTGGTCCAGTTGGCCCACCACCACCTCCGCTTACTGTTCCAGGGGCCCAAGAAGAGCCTCCCCAGACAAGCGCTTGGCCTGTAGTTGGAGCTGTAGAAGCAACTGGCCTTCCCTGAATTCCGATAACAGTTTGAATGGCTGGGCTACCGGAAAGATCTCCGCCAAAAGTAATTACGGCTGATGGTCCTGGTGCAGGTGCCCACGCAATACCGTTCCAAACAAGAACTTCTCCCGGAATAGGGGCCGCAGAAGAAACTGGTCTACCCTGAATTCCGACAACTAAAGGCTCTTCTAAAGTGCCACCTAGATCTTTATCTAATTCAATTACTTGTAAATTACCAAGAATACCTTCTAGGGTATCTAAGCGCGCCCTAACAGTGGCATAGGTAGCACTTGGCTTTACACCTAATTCATTTTCAATTGTTATAATTGCTTCAATTAGATCATTAACAATTGCTGCTTTAACTGGTGTTACTAAATCAACCGCACGAGGTAAAGTAGAATTAGTGTCTATCTGGGAAGGATATTTGGTTGTCATTCAAAGCCTTTATATACTGATCCATTTGGTTCCGTTGTAGACAACAGTAAGTGTTCCGTAGTTTGTACTGATTGTAGCTGTTGCGGCGGCATCAATATTATTTCCATTTCCTGAAACTGTAATATTGTTAGCTGTGGCGCCACCATTGGCATCTTTAATTGTATATATATCTCCAGTGGTTGGGCTGGCTGGTAGATTTACCGTAAATGGAGCAGCAAATGTTCCAATAGAAACAACTTCGTCTGTAGTAAGCACAGTATATGGCGAAGAAGTAGTGGTAGTTACTTTAATTCTTCTACCCACACTCGTAACAAACTTAGAAGAAGTTAGATTGCTAAGAGTAGCAGTTCCAACTACAAAGTTAAGGCCCGTGTTACCCTGTAGATTAAGCGTGCCGGCATTATTAAAAATAACAGCCTGGTTAGCAGCGCTAGTTACGGAGCCAGCAGAAACAGTAGTTAGATTGATAAGCGCTCCGGTCAAACCAGCTTGTGCAGCAGAAGAGGTGTTGTTAGTTGCGTTATCGCCGATAGCCCAAGCACCCGACTGCCAAATACGGCCAGTGGTAACTCTGTTAGTTCCATCGCCCAATACGCTAGATAGGATTAATCCGGAAGTTGCACTACCAGTTTGTTCCACAACTCCGTTGTTTTGCCATGCAGTAATGGCAGTAGTTGGTCCACCAGCCACAATCTTTAGTCCAGAGTTAGCAGTAGTTCCAGCGTTGTTGTTAGAAACGTGGACGGTTGCATTGGCGGCCGTACCAGTTGTATTAAAGATATTTAGGTTATTAGCGCTGCTGTTAGCGTAGTTGCTGACAGTGGCAATAGGATAAGAAGTTCCTTCAACAGTTGCGGCAGTGGTAGCCAATGGACCATCTCTGAAAGTTCTGTTGCCATCGAAATAGCCAGCAATAGTGGCTCCAACGTCAAATCTAACATCGGCATTACCTTGAAGGTGCGCTGAACCGTTGACGTTGAACAACAACATCTGATTGGCGGCGCTCGTCATAGAACCACCAGTAGTAGTGCTGATGTTTAGTAGTGGGCCAGTCAATCCTGCTTGGGCTAATGTAGATGTATTGTTAGTTGCGGTATCACCAAGAGCCAAAGCGCCAGATCTGTAGAGTCTTTCCATAACTCCAAATCCAGTTCCATCTCCTGCTGATTGTGAGAACACAATAGAAGAGCCTGCTGCGCCAGTGTGCTCAATAGCTGAATTTCCTTGGTATTGTGTAACTGGGAATGTGGCACCTGCTCCAAATAGTGTTAGACCTACGGTCGCACTTCCACCGGCAGAGGTGTTGGCTACTTTTAGATATCCAGTTTCGGCAGCAGCATTAGTGATGAAAACACCACCCATGCTGGTAGCATTGGAAAATCCATAAACATAATCTTGTGCGGTTGGACGGCTAGCTCCGTACAATGTTGCAGTAGAGGTAGCGCTAGGACCAACTCTAAATCTACTGCTGCTATCGAAATAACCGGCTAAGTTAGCAGCAATATCAAATCTAACATCTGTATGACCCTGAAGGTGAGCGGCTCCGTTGACGTTAAATAGTAACGCTTGGTTAGCAGTACTGGTCATAACGCCGCCAGTAGTGGTACTGATGTTTAATAATGGACCAGTCAATCCTGCTTGAGCTTCAGCGGAGGTGTCGTTATTAGTGGCCTCTCCAATAGTCCATGGCCCAACTCTATACATTCTTCCTAGATTGAAAAAGCTGGTACCATCAGGTAATGTAGATCCAAAAATCATACAAGAGGTTGCAGATCCAACCTGACTAAATAATGAGTTTCCAGCTAATGTGGCAGGAGAAGCAGAAGGACCATACCCTAAAATTCTTATGCCTGTTGTACCGGCTGCTCCACCAGATGTATTAAATAAATCTAAGTAAGCTGCGCCCGTTGACAAACCAGAATAAACGCCAGCCTGCGCAAAGTTGGATGTATTGTTAATATACAATCCTGTATTTGCATCTGGTACAACCTGTGAAGTTGTAACGGTGACGCTAGTAGAAGCATTTGGACCTGTTCTAAATGCCCTGTTATTATCGAAGTAACCAGCTAAGGTGGATCCAACATCAAATCTAACGTCTGTATTTCCCTGAATATGGTGAGAGCCGGCAACGTTGAAATTCAGTGCTTGATTAGCCGCACTTGTCATAGTGCCGCCAGTGGTTGGACTGATATTAAGCACTGGCCCAGTTAACCCGGCCTGAGCTAACGTAGATGTATTATTGTTTGCAGCACTACCAATGTTTACTGCACCCGATCTATAAAATTTAGCAGGGGTTGAACGGCCAGTTCCATCTCCTAACAAACTGGAAATAACAAGAGCAGATGTAGCTGAACCTACATGCTCAACCACTCCGTTACTAATCCATTCAGTATTACCGTTAGAGGCGCCGGCTCCAATCAATCTCAATCCAGTAGTAAGAGAAGCTCCAGCAGAGGTATTTAGAATTAGAACTTGCCCTTCAGATGCTGCTGCACCAGAAGCACTAATAATAGTGTTAAATCCTGAAGCATTGTAAGCATAAATTCCATTGCCAGGTTCGTTTAAAGATCCGCCAAAAGTAGAAATATTAGTTGAAGCACTTAGTCCGGCCCTTAATACTCTATTAGAGTCGAAGTAACCAGCAAGATTAGTGCCAACATCAAATCTAACATCTGTACCGCCTTGAATATGATGAGAGCCGGCAATGTTAAAATTAAGCGCTTGAGTAGCTACGCTGGTGAATGAACCAGTAGCGGGGCTAAGATTGATGACTGCACCAGTCAAACCAGCTTGAGCTTCGGCAGAAGTATCATTGATGGCATTGTCTCCAATGGCCCAAGCACCTGACTGGTAAATTCTGCCAGTTGTACCCCTACCAGTGCCGTCTCCTACAAGTTTAGAAAAGACCAAAGCAGAGGTGGCGGCGCCTGCTTGCTCTAGGACGCCATTTCCCTGAAATTGGGTAACCGCTTCAGTTGGTCCACCGGCGATCATTCTTAATGAAATGGTAGCGCTTGCACCGCTTGCTGTATTAGCAGCTTCAAACATGGCTCTATTGGCCGAAGCACTAGAGAATACTCGAATAGCGTTTCCAAAAGATGAAGAGCTAAATGAATATAAAGAATCATTTACACTACCGGCTTGGTTAAACGAAGGGTGTACTAGGGTACCATAAATGGTAGCACTAGAAGTAGAGTTAACTCCAATTTTTAATATTCCGTTAGGATCAAAAGACCCGGCCGTGGTATTGCCATTTAGAAATTGAACCGAACCTCCAACCGAACCCGTACCGCTTTGTAGGATAAGATTTCCTCCAACGCCAACAGCTCCTTGTGATTTTAGGGTCAGGGGTTGGCCTGAGGCATTAGCCGTAGAGGCTTGCCCAATGGTTGGGTTGGTAGCTCCAGTAGCAAAATTAACAACATTGGAAACGCCAGTTAAACCAATAACTGACATCGGGCCAGGATAAATACCTGAAATGTCGCCGGTTGCAGACGCGCCTACGCCAATACCAGGCGATCCCTGAAGTCCGGTTGGACCTTGGGGTCCGGCTGAACCAGTAGCGCCCACAATTTCTACATCATGGTCTAGGATGTACTTAGTCCCATCCCATCTCAAATATCCTGGTGTTAAAATGCTAGACATATATCCCCTTGAAGTAAAACTCAAAGGAATACCAAAATTTTAGTATATTCTAGCTTTTATGCAGGGTTAAGACGGCGTCAATTAACCTAATTCTTTCCTGCATATTATCTATATTAATCTGAAAATACCTCAGGTTCCACATTTCTAACATAAACTTGACCATAGAATCAATGGAAATGACACCGTCCCAATTTATAGATTCTCGGACCCCGTCTGCCTTGAGGGTGGCCTTGGACGGTCGAACGAAGAATATAAATGAATCTGGAGACTGCAATTTGGTAATATAGTCGGGTAGCTCCCCGGACTTCATTAGGGCAGAAAGAATGCGAGCATGTTGGGCGGCATAGGCCAAACAATCAAAACTTCTATCTGAGACAAAATCCCTGTATTTTGACTCTTCGTCTAGCTGACGTTGGAAAATAGCAGTCTGATAGTCATCAACCAAATTCATGTCGTATCGTAGGGAATCCAGGTGCAATTCCTTTTCTGATAAAACAGCTCTGGCCACTTCAGTAATCATGGGTAATTTATATTTTTCGGAAACATAGCGGGCGCAGGTAGTCTTACCAGTACTATGCGCTCCAACAAAATACACTTTCATAGGAATGCCTTCATTTTAATGAATCTTTCAAATTTATTAATTAGTTCATCTTCAGTATTGCGGAACGTTACCACATAACACTTAGGGCCATGATAGGGGTTACCCTTTTCAATTTGAAAAGCATAGGTATTGGGATCGTCAAAACCGTATTCACGACCATCAACTCTCAACCTAATACAAGATCCCTTTTGAACGTTAGCGAATTTGTCGACAAAATGATAAATGTTAAATGAATCAAAGAATTTCCGAGCAATCTCAAACCCGTAAGGAGCCAGCATCTTCTCAATTCGCTGGGAGACTTCCATCACAACACCTCAGACATCAATTGCTTAAATTGCTCAGTAGTAATCTCAACCGTGTTAATAATGCGTTTGAGGGGATTTTGGTAATCCTTGGCCGAGATAGAAATAATTATCTTTCCTGGATTATCAGAACGACGACACTCAATGTAGCTTTTATCTTCAAATTCCACTTTCATCGACAAGTCCTTAAACTGGCAACAAGCCTACACGAATCAAAATCTGGGAACTGATCATCTAAGTACTCAGTCTCTTCAAGAATTAAAGCTTCTTTAATAGATCCTGGAGGGTGCTCATCTATTCTACGATTAAGAGAGCTTAAAGCATCTTCGAAGGTGTCATGCTCTCTAGCAACCTGATTGTCTTTTGTCTTAAGTAATCCGATAAACATTACAAACCACTCCTATCAGTAATGATTTCTACACGATCCTCATGAACGTAAATTGAATGCTCAAAATGGGCCCCAAGATCATCCGTTACCACAGTCCACCCATCACTTAAAACCTTGGTGTTGGTAGAACCAATAACTAACATGGGCTCAATTGCAATTGCTAGTCCGGGTTGGATTCTAATACCTTCCTCTGGGTCAGCCTTATTAGCTATGAAGGGTGATGCGTGCGGAATATTCCAATCTAACCCGTGGCCACCATAATTATTGATGACCCCAAAGTTTTTACCTTTAGAGTATCTATAGATGGCGTTACCAATGGCACCAATTTTCTTTCCTACAGCTACTGCCTCAATACCTTTCATTAAAGCTTCTTCGGTTGCTTTAACCAATTCTACATGTCGCTCAGATTTGGGCTGACCGAAAATACAAGTGATGGCAGTGTCGGCAATAGCACCCTCATAAGTGACCCCTAAGTCAAATGAGACTAAGTCTCCATGATCAAGTACGGTATCATCTGGGATACCATGAACCAATTGTTTGTTCACAGAAATACAAACGGCCGCTGGAAAGCCTTTATAACCTTTGAAGGTTGGCGTCCCACCGGCCTCTAGAATGTATTGTTCTGCTACCTGACTGAGAGTGTTAGTAGAATGAAATGTATTTCCCTCGACTAATCTTTGAAGTAACAAAAGAGTTTGAGCAGCAATCTTACCAGCCACCCTTTGCTTTTCTAACCAATCTTGATCCTTGAGCTTAACCAAATTGTTAGAGGCAAATGGATTCTTATCTGTCATTCTCATTTTACTTACCCTTAATGAGGAATTATAGTTTGTGTCGAATTCCGGATTTAATATCAGTTAAACGGGCTACATCTTGTATAGCCTTTTTTACATCCTGATATTCAATGTAATCTTTGAACTCATCGCTTTGCAACAAACCAACAATCTTTCTATCGATCATTAGAAGTGCCCCGTTCATATAATTAACGGTTGCTCTATCAATAGCAGGATTAGCAGTTGAATTAACTACATACTGCCTGATAGTAATGAGATCAACTAATTCTTTTAAATCCATTATTGGCTCGGTGGCTGTTGAACGGCACCATCCTTGATGATGTCTCCAGCCTCGCTAATTGCATCACGCTCAGTTAGGCCGTACTTCATGTATAGCTGAAGAACAACATACTTATAGGCAAGTTCAGCATTTTCGTTATTGGCCAAGGCGGTCTTAGCTTCTGCCAAAGCGGTTTGTCTCTTGGACTTAGCTAACTCCAAAGCCATTCTATCTACATCTAATAGCTTAGCTGATGGAGCTGGAGGCGCTGGGACTTCGACAGCTACTGGTGCACTAACTTCTTTAACTTCCTTAAGTTCTTTAACTTTGCTCATAGAAACTCCTTACAAAATTTCGGCTGCTTTAGAGGCTAGCTTACTGCGCTCGCCCTGGGTAAAGGTAATATGACCTGCCAGTTCTGAGTCTTTAAATTTTTCAATTACATGCGTTAATCCGTTACTGGTTGCATCCAATAAAGAATTGTCGATTTGCTCTATATCACCAGTCAAGATAATTTTAGTGTTTTCACCAGCACGAGTTAGGATGGTTTTAACCTCTTCTTTTGATAGGTTCTGGCATTCGTCAATTAGAATAATTGCATTTGGAATACTTCTACCTCTAATATAGGTAATAGCTTCCATTTCAATTCGTCCCTTCTTTTGGAACATTTCTAAATCACGTTTCCAGTCTCCACCTACTTTGTTACCAAATAGGAGTTCAAAATTATCCATAATAGCTTGGAACCATGGGGCTAGCTTCTCTTCCATTGTTCCTGGAAGATATCCAATATCATTTCCTACTGGTTGAATTGGTCTATAGATAATGAATTTCTCATATTCTCTTTTACTGATAACTAGTTCAAGAGCAGCAGCTAATACAATTAAACTCTTACCGGTTCCAGCTCGACCAATTAAAGTAACCAAGTCAACATTCTTATCCATGATAAGGTCCATAGCAAAAGCCTGTTCCTTGTTACGGCTTGAGATACCCCAAGGGTAAACTTTTCTAAGCAGCTTCAATTTATCAGGGGCGACCAAACGTCCCATAGCTACACCATTACCACCAGAGTCTTCAAACAAAACACATTCATTTGGGTTAAGCTTGAATCCGTAGCCTCTTGGGTCTATGTAGCCAAGTTGTAGTAAATCAAGACCAGCCTCTTCATGTTCAATAACTTGAAGACCAGCATATAGGTCGCTAAGGGAATAGCGCTGACCATCATGTGGAGCGGCATCCATACCCCTAGACTTGGCTTTAACACGCAGATTGATGTCATTGCTAACTAGCGTAACGTCATGATCTGGGTGTTCTTGCCAGTTAGCAAGGGCACAGCCTAGAATTTGAGTATCACCATATTCTGGATCACCAAACCCTGCATAAGCTGGTTCGCTCATATCACGATAGGTAGCGTCAATCTTTACTAGTGTATCATTATCTACAACTACGCCTGTAGTAATATCTAGTTTATCGCTAAGCTCGTCTAACAATCTAACACATACTCTAGCATTTCGGCCGGCTTCACCAGATTGCTTCTTTAATTTATCTAATTCATTAAGAACGGCAATTGGAATAACTACATCACTATTTGGAAACTGTTTCCAGGCACATGGGTCATAAATTAAAGTAGATGTGTCGAATACGTAGGTTTTTCTCATTCTGTCTCTTGTTCTGCTTCTTCGAAAAGGGACCAACAATTAACTTCCATTTCAAGGTACAATTGTTTCCTTGGATCTAATTCACGTAGATCCCTTTTGAGTTTATAGGTACACTTAAACCACTCGGCCACTTTTTCGTTTTCCACATACACTTGCATATGGCCGTCCAAGTCATCTATAACCTGGACACTGTAAGTAGCTAGGATGTTTCTCAATTTTATTCTTTGTTCAACAGATAAGGGCTCATCCGAAGGCCAAAATTCTTGAATGGGCACACCCATTAGCTCAAGAATATTACGTAGAAAACGAGTTTTTTCCTCATCCTCCACTCGCCTGGTGTTCTCACTGTGATTGAGAAGTATTGTGGCTTTCATTTCCAAATTAATGCTACTTAATTAGTAATTAGCATTTGCTCCAACCACAACTTACGCATTTAATGCACTTTTCCTCGTAAATAAAAGAATTTATTGGATTAGGACATTCTGGATTAGGGCATTTCCTTTCCATAGTTGTTTTAGTTCCATCTTGAATATATTGCTTTAAAACCCTGGCGACTACTTTAGAAAAAGAAGTAACATCAGAATGTTTGTCTTTAAGTAATTGTTCGGCTACATATTGAACCGGAGTCCCATGACGCAAGGCCAAAGAAATAGTACGGGTGAATGCGCCAAAGTTTGCGTTCTCGAAAACATTAGCAATATCTTTGATGGTCATTTCATCTTCACCTTCACCAATTTTTAAATTATAAGTGGTAAGGCCGTCTACTTTTCCATTCTTAGCAATTTTACCCATCTTGAATTTATTTGGAATATCTACGTACTTGGATAGTCCACCGAAGACTTCATATGGTTTGCCATTGAACATACCCACAAAGATAGTCCAAGCTTCACCATTAATTTTGACCTTTTTAATTTCGCAAGGAAGTTCAGTGGGACGTTTGGGCGCCATGACAATTTCAATCTCAGCAGGGCGGCCGTCTTCAGTGCTCTTCTTTTTTGATTCGCTTGAACTAATCAATACACCGTCACGACATTTATCACGATAAACGGTAAAGCCCTTGCAGCCTGATTCCCATGCTCTCATGTAAACCTGAGAGACCATGTCTTTGGTTGCATCTTCTGGCAAATTACACGTCTTGCTAATACTATGATCAATAGACTTTTGTGCAGCAGCCTGAATATCAACTGAGGCTACCCAATCAATTTCACCAGATGTAGCTCCCCAATATGGAGAAAGCTTTAAATCAGTTTCACCAGTTGCATCCATCCATCTCTTGACGCCATGATGGTAAACAGTAAACTCTTGCCAGGAATCTCCCATTGCATCAACAAAGTCAACGCGAGCATTCTTGTCAGATGGATTGTGCTTCTTACGACGAACATACGAAAGCATGAAGACTGGCTCAATGCCGGAAGTAGTTTGAGTCAATGCAGAAACTGATCCTGCTGGAGCAGTGGTAGTATTGGCAATGTTTCTTCTGCCATGCTTCTTCCACATCCGCTTGACTTCATTACCACAATCTTCAAAAATACTATTGAGGTATTCATGATCTTTTTCTAGCTTGTAATCGAAGATGGGAAAGGCACCGCGTTCTTTGGCCATAATGCAAGAAGACGTGTGAGAGCCAACGGCCAACGCACGATAGATCTTATAGGTCATTCCAATAGACTCTTTAGAACCATACTTAATTCCAAGCATAGCAAGAGTGTCGCCTAAGGCAGTAATACCAAGGCCGGTTCTACGACCACTGATATTCATTTCACGAATCTTAGTCCATAGATTAATCTCTACCCGCTTAGCTTCGATTGGCTCGGGGTCGGCCTCAATCTTGGCCATAATTCTATCAATGCACTCTAGCTCTAAATCGATGATGTCATCCATTAGCCTCTGAGCTATGATGGTATGCTCGGAGAATTTCTTAAAATCAAATGAAGCCTTCTTGGTAAATGGTTCTTTGACATAAGATGAGAGATTCAAAACCAATAGGCGGCAAGCATCGTAGGCTGGAAGAACAATCTCCCCACATGGATTTGTAGAAATTGATTTGTGACCAAATGCAGCATAGATATCAGAAGGGGTTTGGCTGCGCACAGTATCCCAAAAGAGAAGTCCTGGTTCAGCAGATGCCCAAGCAGATTCAATGATTTGATCCCAAATAGCTTTTGCATTAACTCTTTTCGTGACCTTCGCCTCAGCGGGAGGCTTATCAACTGGCCAGCGTAGATCATAGTCTGCGCCCTTTTTAACTGCCTTCATAAACTCATCGCTAAGCTTGAGGGATATGTTTGCTCCAGTAACTTTCTTTAGGTCACGTTTAATATTGATGAAGGTTTCTACTTCGGGATGATTCGCATCAATGGTTTGCATTTCTGCACCTCTACGACCATTCTGAGCTACTTCACGACAAGTATTACTAAATCGTTCCATGAAAACAGCAATGCCGTCAGTAGTCCTGGCGGCATTATTAGTAAGTACGTCTTTAGGTCGGATACCAGAGATATCAAGGCCGCAGCCTCCACGACGCTTCATGATTTGGGCAAGTTCTTGATCAGCAAGCATGATTCCACCGTAGGAGTCTAGCTTATCTGTATGAACGCCTTGAATGACAAAGCAATTGGAGAGACTTTGAAGTTGGTATTTATTCCCAATAGCAGACATAGGGCTGCCTTGCGGAACAATAAACCGAAAACGATCAATCAGGGAAAAGATCGTTTCCTCACTTAGTGGATTGGGATACTTTGCCTCAATGCGGGCAAATTCCTTTGCCAAACGATGATGCATATCTGTCGGAGTTAACTCCAAGAATACACCCTTCGAGTCCTGCAAAGCATATTTGTCAACAAAAACTTTTGCTGCAAATTCGTCACCTTGAAAATACTCTGTTGATGCTTCTAAAACCTGAGAATAAGTGTATCCCTGCATAATTCGTCCTTTACGAGAATTAAGTTAATAAATCCGTTAGAAACCACTACATACGATAGTGGTTATATTTTGATGTTCTCTTTCATAGTGGAAAGAGCGCTGTTGATAGTCTTAATACAGCTTAATCGCGATATGCTGAGTTTCTTACATATCTTGTTGATGGACATTGGCTTGTCGCCGTCAAATCCAAATGCTAGATTGATTACTTCTTTTTGTTCCTTAGAAAGAAGTGACACTGCATCATAGATTGCTTGGGTAGATTGAACTTCCTCAAGCTCCTTATCTGGGCAGTATCTCTCTTCAATTAGCAAAGGCATAACAGACTCCTTGTGTGGAGTGTTATTCTTAGCAACCTTCAATGGATATCTAATGGTGGTGTGTAGATTGGCACTTCGAGAAATGCGAGTGTCAATATACTTGTGTGCCCACCAAAAGAAAGATCCCTTCTTTGGGTTGTAGTTATTCATTGCCTTCACTAAGGCTTCGAATCCCTCTTGATTCAAATCATCGTAATTGCTGAAAGCCTTGTAACGACCAGTCTTCATGGTTACCAAATAACGGAATTTCTCCATGCAAATCTTTTCGTGCTTCTTCAACTCGGTGGTGATCTTTGGATCCCCAGACTCTTTTACTTGTCCTCTGAGGTCGATCAATTTGGTCATAAGGTCTTGCGCTTCTTGTTCTGTCAACATGCTTTTTCTCACTTAAAGTCGAAAGTATTTACAATACTGTATTATTGATACGATGACACAAATATAGATTCATAACAATGCAAAGCAGTGAATTCATTTACCGTTTTCTTCTTCTAAAAGTTCGATTACAGACTCGATTGTGGACTTCATAATCTCTTCGTCATCTAAAGTGAGAACGAATTTCAACAACTCAACCACTTGGATGAGTTTCTGTTTTCGACCATCGTTACTTTTAGTTTTTTTCGGCATGGCATCAACTGTAATTGTCGCGGGCCCAACCAGACCCCTGAAGAATAAAGCCGCCGCCACCTGAAATGAGTCTAGTCACTTTTTGTGGTTCTTTGCCTTCTTCTTGGCACTTAGGGCATTCTTCTAATTGCTCTTTTATGGAGTGCACTTCCTCAAATTCTCCGTGCACTTCACATCGATAGGTGTAGGTTGGCATAATTATCCTTAATTAATGCTATAGGAATTAAGTAATGTAAATTCTCTTTTTATGCTGTCAATTTCTGTGCCAACTTTTGTAATTTCTTCTCTAATCTTTTTAATTTGAGAAAGTTTTTCATTTGATGACATTTTTTGGTCAGCCTCAATTTGACTAATTTGAGAAAGAAGAACCTTTAGGGTGTGGTTAGCTATTAGTAGCCTTGCGTTTAAAGTAGCTTCACTCATCTACGTTTCTCGCGCTTCTGCTTATCCATTCTAGTTTGCAAGTCTTGATACTTCTGCTCTCCCAACAAATTGGCATAGACTTTTTCTTTGGCAGCAGCATCTTTCTTTAGCTTATTAGCGTCAGACTTGACCTTATCAATCAGGTCTTGACCAGTTAGTTCTACGACGCCTTTACCGCCTAAAGAAATTAATCTGGTAACAGTCTCAGCCTGACATTCTGGGCAAGCCTTAGGAGGATCTACTTTGATGGAGTAGCTATCTTCCCATTCATGCTTACAGGTGTCACAACGATGTTCGTAAGTTGGCATTTCCTTTTCCTTATTCTAGAAACCTTGCAAAGTGAATTTTTAGAATTACCAGTTCCAGAATACAAGGATAAAGCTCCGCCACAACTTGCGTTCCCGGTAGCTCCCTGAGCCTGGACTGTTAGTATATCTTGACGTTGGCAGATCTGACCACTAGATGTAATTATAATAAAATCGTGGTTCATTTACTGGCCTCTACTAAAGATTTATCAATTAGTCGATATTCTATATCTTTAGTCCAATTCTTTTTGAGATCTTGTTTATATTTTTCATCTGTTACTTCGAAGACAATATACAGTTTTCCCGTCTTTTCCTCGTATTCAATTCTAACAGCTTCGGCAACTACTTTGTCCTGCATTTTGGCCCCTATTATATGTCTAATAATTCAATCTTTGCCGAAATATCGTCAGGATCTCTCATTTCAAAAGTAGTAGGGTCTTCTTCAACTTTTTCGTCAATTAGGGTACCAGCAGCCAGATTTTTGATGAGCTTACCCTTACCCAATTCACCGTCACGGTTTTTGATAAGGTGGTAAAACATATCAGGGTAGGACTTCTCATTGGGACGGGTTTCAATCTGAATACCAATGTTAGCATTCTGCATAATTAGAGCGGAACGACCAATACGGTGAAGACCAATCTTATCCTCAGCATCTTTGCCACCCTTACCACGATTCAACTGAATAGCGCTCAGAACGATAAGACCATGAACACGAGCGAACTCGTGGATCTTCTCCGCAATCTTACCCAGCTTCAACCAGTCGTCCATTTCCGGACCTTCGTAACTCATAAGACCAAGATAGTCGATAACGATAATCTTAGGATCATAATGAGCCTTAGCTTCCTCAAAAATAAGCTCCATGCTTTCCATGGTAGCTCCACGAGGAATATCTACAATCTCAAACTGGTGAGGATAGTTTTTGATAAACCTAAGCGACTTCTTTAGCTTCTCTGCCTCATCAACATTCAAAGAGGCATTTCTAATCTTCTTGGAAGGATTACCAGACAGTCTAGATAATACGCGATTCAAACATGGTTTGAATGGCATTTCCAAAGAGAAATACAAGACACTTTGACCGGGACCAAAATTATCGGTCATATCAAGAGTGTTGTTTTGTAACCACATCTGAACGGCCATGTTCATAAGCAACATGGACTTACCAGCTCCAGACTCACCGCCAATAAGAATCAATTCTCCTGGTCGACAACCATCAGTGACGTTATCAAAATAGGAGTAGCCAGTGCGGATACCCTGATCGAAATGAGGGTCTTCCATCTTAGCATTATATTCATCCCTAAAAATGGGAATGGCTTCTTTTAGCGTCTTTCTCTCATAAGCCTTAACTTGATTGAGAGACTTAATAGACTGAACCGTCTTCTGCATTTCTCCGATGGCTTTGGTTACATCCATCGAACCGGGTTCAAACTTCGTTAGGGTGTCTCTAATGGAAGAGATTTGCTTTTCAGCGAAGCGCTTCTTGATTAACTCTAGGTCGTGCTTATATTCTCGATCATTATAGTTGACGGTATCAAGCTGACCCCAAACCTTTTTGACGTAATCAATTAGTTTGTCATTGCCACCTTTAGATAGCTTCTCTACCATTACTCTTTGAGTAGGTAGTTCTTTATAAGTCCTGATGTAACCTACGGCTAAATTAGCGAAGTTCCAGGTTTCAGTGGAGAAAAGTTTAGTGTCACACTCATTGGCAAAATCAAGCGCGTGCTTCTTATTGGTAACCAGGGTCTTTAGGATAACTAAATCTAGATCGTTGCTCATTAAGCCCTTTCCTTTCTAAAGTCTTTACCTGGCGCTACCGAAAATACTTTCAAGTAACCCTTCATTAAGGAATCAATACTAGCCTTGAGTGGGCCGCTGAAACTTTCAATTGGGTTGGGACTGTTCGTTCCCATTAAGGTGGGAAGTTTGTTTTGACTTCTAGTTCTAAAGACACTCTCTAAGCTACGAGCATACAAGTCAGCCGCATTCTCAGATGGCATGAAGCGTGGATCGAATTCATCAATAGCTAGAAAATCAACCAACGCCAACTCACGACGGGCCAAGAACTTATCTTCCCCGCCACCTTGCGTCAGGACACTAACTATATCGCTCAATGTCGTATATAGACAGGTAAAGCCCTTTTGACTTGCTTTCTTTAAAATGCAGGTTATTGTCATGGTTTTTCCAAGGCCATGGCCACCAGCGAAACAAATGGAAGATCCAGTAATGTAGGAGTTTTTAATGTCCTGAGTATACTCGCTGTACTTAGCTAGTAACCTAGAGTCGCCCTTAAAATCCCTTTCCATTTTGAGAGTCCAGTACTCAATTGGAATATTGCTCTCTGCATATCGATTGATAGCAATCAATTTAACATGTTTGTTTTCCAAGGGCTCTTCACTCTGCTCAATAGAAGAGAGAGCTTCCTTCAGCTTACGAGGAGGGATGTTATTAAGTGCGCGGCTTCTTACCAAGTCCTGGGTATCCATATTGAACCTTTCCTGGCCCTGGAATGCTAGGGCGATGTTCTTTTAGTTTTTCAGCGATTATTTTTCGCTCTTGCTTGGCATACTCAATTCGGAGCTGAGCCAGACTTTTAAGCTCATCTGGTTTCTCATAATCTACTGGAGGATTATCAAAACTACTTGCGAAGTTTTTTACATCTTCTTCACTAGGAAGATCTTCCCCTTCGGACTCAGGCTCAACCGCCTTTTCCAGAAAAACTTTGATCAGCATTATATCTTCGGACGGATGAGTGATAATTAAAGCACTTTCACCATCTAAAGATTTCAATTGCACAATATTATTGTACCATTCTTCAACGATACCTTCAGCAATAGCTCCATTACGGAGAATACATTTTACATGCTGGCCAACTTGCGGAGTCATGGGGACGCCTTTGATCGTGATGGGGCCATTATAGCATTGATTAAATCAACAATAGTCATATCTTTATACAAAGAGGCAATTACTTGATCATCAGGAACATATCCAATTTGGATATCATCCCAGTCTGGATCTTCAGCAATTTGGCGAGCGGTTTCTTTAGCTATTGCTTCTCTCTCTTCTTCGGTTTTAGGGGGATCATACAGAACCAATATTGATTCTGGATCCCAACCATGTTCTAAAGCGAATTGAGTGGCGTCTTTCTCCAGATTGGCCATGTTTGACCAAATCATATTCATCTGGCAGGGTCTTGCTTGCCTGAATCCTTCAGCTAGACAGTTGGTCTCTACATATTCAAAATTCTGATGATTACGTAGATCTTCAAATGTTACAAACTTCATACTATCCTCCCAAGGATATCTTTATCAAAACCTAATTCGCCCAGCTTCTGGAAAGCTAGCTCCATCTCGGGAGTCTGCTCCATTTGAGCTAGGAAGGCCAAATCGCCATAGTTGGTAGCGAAGATACCAATCTCTTGAAAAACGGTTTGAAACTGATTAGGAAGCGGTGTAGAGCGATCCACATTTAGATTCTTCTTACCCGCCAAAAGAACATTCATTTTGTAACCAATAACAATTTCATCTTTGGTCATGAAGGAGATGGAGGTTAGCCTACGCTTTGCCTTGGGCACCAAATTAGTATAAGCCCAGTCGATGTAGTCTTTGAGGATCTTGGGGTTGGCCGAGAGACGGGCAACCAATGTATTAATTTGCCACACCTCAAAGCATTTGGCAGGGCTTGGGTTATTGAACTTCCATGGATAGGGTTCATTGTAAACCTCTTGGTACTTCTTACAGAAATAACCAAGGAGGTGAGCAGTCTTCCACTGTTCTACCTCCAATGTTTCAACCTCAGCAAACTTATCGAAGAACTTCTTATATTTCTCATTAGGAATATTAGTTAGTTCTCCTCCTGTTTCTTCGATTTTTTCTTTTGCTTTTTTGGCATTGGCCATGATACGTCAAACCCTTCTTCCGACTTATAGATCTTGTATCTTACTTTAGAGTGGTTATCTAAAAATGGTGCTTGATCGATAAAGTCAATAACAACCGCAAACTTCTTACCTGGATACTTGCGGATAACTCTGCCGACTCTCTGCAACGCTTTGACCGTTGACTTTCCACCGCATGCGATGACAAGGCCAGACAAACTGGGAATGTCAACGCCTATATCAAAGATTTTAGAGGCTAAAACACAATCAATTTTGTGTTCTAATAAATCTTTTTTAACTTGCTCACGCTCTTCTTTAGAATTAGACCCATCTAAGATAGCACATTTCATGTGTTGCTTAAATAGATCATATAAAATCTTACCGTGCTTTAAGCTGCTGAATAATACTAATGTTTGATATCCCTTTTCAACTAGTGTCCTGGCACCTTCTAGTACTAGACCGTTACGAGCATCATTTTCAACCACATACTTTTTGTAAACAGATGGATAAACTCTATCTATCTCATAAGGGTAGGGTGGGACAACTCTAAATCTAATTAAGGCTTGTGCTAAAAAGTCTCGCTCAATCAAATAGGAAGCAGAAATGTTAACAATGTATTTACCAAGGACAGACTCAATAAGAAGGTCGGCACCATCATCTCTCCAAGGAGAGCCGCTTAACCCATATAGATGTTCGGCCTTAGCAGTTTTGAAAACCTGTTGAATGGTTTCGCAAGCAGACATGTGGCATTCATCAATGATGTGAACTCTAGCGTCTTTCAACATCTTAAGAATGTCTACGTATTTATTCTTGCTTACTGCCTCTTCGTCATCATCTCCATCAAGCAGGATGCTCTTCTTATCCATGCCAATAGCTTGGCCAATGGTCCAGATGCTGGCGATGTTGATATCTTGAATGTCACATTTACCGTCACCAATGATTCCAATTTTTTCATCAAAGACGGCTGAGAAAAAATCATGAAATTGGTAGAGCAAATCTTTTCCAATTACATAGATAATAGTTTTCTTACCCAATTTTGCAGCAATTAGCGCTGCGATAAGACTCTTACCTCCACCTGTCGCTACCTTTATAATTCCTCGATCATTTTTGTCAATGACATCGAGAATTTCCAATTGATAGGGGTACGGATTTTTATCTAATTTCTTTAAATTATCTAAAATAAACCTCTCTTGGCCGAGAGATTTGGCTGGTCTTTTATCAACAACCTCAATAGGCTTGTTAGCATCTTTATAGAAATCTTTTACTCTTTCTAATAGTCCAGTAGGAAACTGTAATGTTGGGGTTAGAAGTTTTTTAAATCCGTCCCACTTGACAAAGTCTCCATCTCGATTGAAAAATCCTCTGAAGGCCGCAGTGTGCTCTGCTCCCTGAACGTAAAAAGACAGGTGCTTATCCAACGCAAGAACGTGGTTAGCATCTGTCTCTTCAGTGATTTGTGATGTGTTACCTTTTACCAGAATTTTGGTCATAGAACTGCCGAGTTAAAGTGTACTAAATCATATATATCTAGTACCTTTTTCTCGACAATTTATATTATGGATTCTGATCGGCTGGAGCTTCTGATAACTCATCTTCGTGAACGTGAAGATGGTCTTCCTCATGGGTATGACCCGCATGGGAATCAAGCGTGCCATTTTTCTTGGCAGCTCGATATTGAAGCAAATCAGCTCTCTTTTGTGCCTTTTTCAAGAGATAAGTCTTCAAACTAAACAAGGCTGTTCTTTTAGCTAATCTTTCTTTATAGCTCATGGCTTTCTCCTATCAACAACACCACCAACCAACTTACCGAAGGCGGAAGATTTGGCAGCAATCTTGTCCTTAACCTTCTGGGCCGCAGAAATAGTTTCATTAGTGCCAGTATCTAGATTCAAGCTCAAATTACGGCCCTCATCTTTACCCTTGACTGTTTGCATGTGTTCTTGCGCATCCTTACGAAGCTGAGCAACACGAGAGTCCGGTAGTCCCAAACCAGCAAACATAGAGTAGACCTTGACAACTGGATCTGGAGTATCTATGGTGTAGATACCCTTAAATACTCCTCTTGGAGTTCCACACTGATCATTAACCATTGCCATAGCATAAGTAATACTAGAGCTTGGGATCTTGCTCCAAACTTCTTTGTTTGCAGCGATGATAACACCAACGTATCTGGATTGCTTGAGGTCAAATCCACCAGCTAACAAGTTGCCATTTAGGTTATTCACCACGGCTTCTGCAATAGCTGTTTCCTCAGAAAAATTATCGATAGTTAGCTCACCATAAACCGTGAGACCTTCACCATCGGTGAACAACTTTCCCCACTCCATCGGGTCAAGACCTTTGACAGAAGATGGCATGGAGGAAAGTGTATTAAATACGTCAATAGTTTCTACGATTGCTTTGTTAGCTACTCCGTAGAAGTCTACTTGACTTACACTTGAATAAATTGCTTCAATCTTAGCATTATCAACTACGATTAGGTTATTAACCTTCTTAGTCTGGGTTAGCTTAGCAAGCTTAGAAAGCGTCTCAAGCGCATTAGCCTTGGTCTGGGCGTCCTCAGTATCCATTGGAAGAACGGTCATGACAACCAATGGTTTTCCTAGATTAGACATAAGGTCTACTAGGGTTTCACAGGAGCCTGCTCCAGAACCACCGCCTAAGCTGAGACACAATAGATTAACTTGGCTACCAGCTAGTTTGTCGTTAATGAGTTGGAGGATTTCGCCACGATGCGTTTCAGCGGCAGCCTTACCAATTTCAACTTCTTTAGCAGCTCCACCTAAGCCGTACTCTAGAAGTAGCTTGTTGGAATCTGGGATATCAATAAACTTCAAGTCCTGCATAGCAGTGTTGATAACGACGGCATCATAGGCCAACTTGTAAAACGCCTCGGCTAGTCTGGATCCGGCTTGGCCTGAACCCACAATTCCAAGGGCTAAACTTCTTTCTCTTCTCGATACAATTTTGGCGGCCATCTTACTCTCCTGTTGTTTGGCTTGACTTTTCGCTTTTAGGGCAGCTAATACACTTGGATCAACTACGTCTTCTTTTTTAACTTCTAATTTTGAAACATCATCCACCACGTTCTCGGGTGTCGTTTCTTCTGTTTTGGATGTTGCGGACATTCTATCTCCTTAAGACTACTATATCACTTCAAAAACCATTGATTCATTTGATACCATTCAACAGTATCCGCTATTCCCTCTTTGAATCTATATGCTGGTTTCCATCCCAATTCTCTAATTTTAGAAGAATCAATTGAATATCTAAAATCATGTCCTTTACGAGGGTCATCAATAAAAGAAATCAGGTCGTGACCCTTTCCCATTTCATTGCAAATTTTTTGAATTACCTCTATATTAGGTAGCTCTTGGTTGGCTGAAATATTGTATATTTCATTTGGCTTGCCCTGGTTCAAAACTGTCAAAAGGGCCCCACAGTTATCAAATACATGGGTCCAATCTCTGACCTGTAGCCCCTGACCGTAAATAGGGATTTTCTGACCCTGCATAACGCACTTAATGGCCTTTGGAATCAGCTTCTCTGGAGTCTGGCGGGGACCATAGTTATTAGAGCTTCTAGTAATGTTATAAATTAGCCCGTGAGAGTGGTAGGCCGCCTGGACCATTAGCTCGCCGGCCGCTTTAGAAGCCGAATAGGGGTTCCTGGGATTGAGAGGCGATTCTTCGGTCCAGGCCGCATCAGATTCATTGGTTAGCTGGCCATAGACTTCATCCGTAGAGATGTAAATGAATTTCTTTACCCCATGTTTGACTGAGGCATTAATCAGTACTTGGGTGCCTAATACATTGGAGGTGACAAAGGCATTAGGATCAGTTAGCGAATAGTCAACAAAGCTTTCGGCCGCTCCATGAATAACGATATCAGGACGTTCAAATTGAAAAATTTTGTCCATAATATGTTGATCTCGAATATCGGCCAAATGGAACACGTGGTTCTTATGTGAGTAAAGAACGTTGGCGTTACCATTTACTTTATCAACACTAACAAAAGAGTATGGCTGCTTCTCGTAAATGGCTTTACGAATCAAGTTGCTAAAGATAAATCCACATGTTCCGGTTAACAAAACTTTTGTCATTATTTGCCCTTATAAAGGTTATAAGATGGACTCTGTTTATATTCATTAGCATCTAGCACAAAACGAGATGCCCACTTGGTTTTCAAGTAATTGGTGTTATGGGCCATGAACAGTCTGTTGGCCGGATTCTTTTTAAGAGAGGCGCTCTCTTCATGAAAGATATTAGTATCTCCACAATAGACAATTTTCTTTTGCATATTGTAATTGATAGATAAACACAAGTCTACATCATCAAAGGCCCAATGATAACTTTCGTCCATTCCCCTATGGCCCGACTTATTATTTTCACAGGCATTTTTAAAGTACTCAGCTTTAGTCACAAGCACAGCGCCTGTAACAACTTGGAAGAGACGGTTCTTCTCAGCATTAGCGTCTGTCTTTTCGCCAGCTCTGAAATGAGTTGGCATTCTGTAGCGGTTATCAAAAACAACTCCCGCATGCTGTAGATTCTCCGTATCAGTATACAATAACCTGCATCCAACAGCCCCAACTTCATCATCTTTCTTGATAACTTCAACCATGTTTTTGATTGAGCGCTTATCATTAATAATAACGTCATTATTAAGAAGCATCACTAAATCATTGTCTGCTGGAGAAGCTTCACTAAAAAGATAATTCATACCGGCAGAAAAATTCTGCAAATTATTCTTATATGGAATAACCTTGACCTTATCTCCCCAGGCAGATGATATGGCTACCGTATCATCTTTAGAGGCATTATCCTTAATCAGCCAAGTGTAATCAATTCCATCTAAAGCTGGCAAAAGAGAATCTTTTAATTTAGTTAATTTGTCGCATGCATTCCAAGTTAGCGTGAAAAGATAAAGCATTCTTACAATCCTACTCTAATACCACCACCGACATAAACATTTGCATCGGTACCGACAGATATAACCGGTCCAACATAAGTGTTATTAATTAAAGGTACTGGTTTACCAACATTATATGAAAATGGCATTACAGAAACTTGCGGCCTTTGGCTATTGATACCATATCCTACACCTACCTGTAAAATAGAGAAATCTGGTTGATTCTTGTATCTACCATAGGACATCACCTGGAGACCCACTGAGGGCGCTACCTCCCCCTTGACAGGGCTGAGACCCACTTCACCATCTACTCCTAGATACAATCTAGGATTCCACCAACTAAACTTAGCCTCTGGATAGATCTGCTCTGTAGTAGCGCTCTTAATTGGTAATGTATATTCTTTATCATCTACTTTAACAGTAAACTTATTATAATAGTATTGCCTTTGATTCTCGTCAACTCCAACTACTGTAGAGGACTTATATTCTCTGGCCTTGATATCATAATTCCAAGGTTCTTTTTGCCACGCACTAAATCCAACTGATCCGATTGGAACCTTAACAGTTCCAAAATCTTCATTAAGCGCCAATGTCTGCTGTTGCTTCATGTAACCATATGGATCCGGATTGGAAGGATCGATTGGGTTTGGATTCACTACCGGGCCCGGCTTAGTTGGAATGTTGGTTCCATGCTGTCCATTGCTGGTAGTAACCGCGATATTGATTGAAGTTACATCTGCATGCAATTTGGCCAAATCATCTTTGATCGTTTGCAGGTTGATGTCATTAGCTTTGGCCAGCTTTTCTAGATCTTCTTTGGTTGTCCAAGTGGCCTGGCTACGAACAATGCCGTCCAAAAGCTGCTTCTGAGAAACCATCCCCGTTTCAATGGCTAATTGTCTTTGGGAGATTTGTTCTTGGCGATAAATTATGAAACCTAGTGCACCAAGAGTAACAATAACTCCTAATGCGATGAGAATTTTTTTAGCGAGTGGAGACATGGTGATACCTTTATACTTGTACAGATGGGCACCAGTGAATGGCGCGACCTTCCGGCGTGTTTTCTTTTACGATTTTGTTTCCGAGGGGATCTGTTTTCTGGCCGTATACCTTAAAACAACTTGAATATTTACCTTCAGCCCCATAAGCATCTTTATAAGTAAGAATGGTGGCACCTTGGTGGGCGTATGACTCATTCATAACATCTACAATTGCCTGACACAAAGAAAGAATTTCATCCCTTTTCAAAGTATTAGATTGGCGCCACGGAGACATCCTGGCTAGATATAACGCCTCCGCACGAATGTAGTTACCTACACCTGCGAAAACGCCCTGATCCATTAACACTTGTCCAATTGGTTTGGTGGAACGTGCCAACGTATTGATCACGTAATTAACCCATTGTTCTTCCATACCATGGTTCAATGGATCCCATCCAAGTTCCTCAAGTTTTTTGGACACCTCAGTTGGGTTGGCGGTAAACTTGATCGTACCAAAATGGCGCGGATCATTGAAGAACATTTGTGTATTATCAATAAATATAAAAGAAAAACAAGGATGTTTCCCCATAACTGGAGACCACTGCCCCGTCATCCCAAAAGTACAAAACATGTACCAGCCATTATCAAATGTCCAATACATGAATTTACCTTTTGTTTTAACATCAACCACTTTTACATATTGTGTAACTAGTGTTTTATCAAATGCTACATACCCCTCTGGAGGAGATGATTTATACCTACCAGATCCGTGGGGTAATGAAATAGAAACTTGTTTACCAATAACTAAAGGACCAATTAAATCTGCACTAATCTTAACTTCAACTCCCTCAGGCATTATCCTTTGCTCCACTTCTTAACGAAGATTTGTCTAGCTTCTGTATACAGTTTGTGTGTATTAATTTGTTTACTGGTTTGTTTACCAAAATGAACTACTGGAATAGGTACTACAATCATTTGAATGCCAAGCTTCCTAGCCCTAAAAGAAAGATCAGTATCTTCAAAATAGGCAAGGCCAAATTCTTCAGAGAAGATTTGAGGCGGGACCTTGGTTGTTTCTCCGGGCTGAATCTGGCTAGCCGTTTGGGCTCGGGTTTCACTACGAGGAATCCAAAGTTTAGACCAGATCTCTCTACTAGAGGCTAGACACCAACCACCCATGTAGGAATTTCCTGGCAATATGCGATTAGCTTCTTGCACGAAATTTAGATTCTTATCCAATTGCCCCATGGTTGGACCAACCAGTCCTTCTGGGCACTTTTCAATTAGTGGAGCCGTCCAGTTAGTATGATTGGAACTAACTCGGATGTCATTATTGAGGAACAAAATATTAGGAGCGCTGGCTAATCCATATCCGATGTTACAGGCTTTGGCGAATCCAAGATTGGCTTCATTTCGATGATAAACAATTTCTTTAGCATCTTGCAAAACGGATTGCGTTTCGTCGGTGCTAGCATTATCTACGATAATAATTTCATGATCAGATGGTAGCTGAGTCAAGTCTTTAAGACATGACCTGGTGAAGTTAAACTTATTCCACACAGGAATAACTATACTTAATACTTTGTTCATTGACATAGGGCCACGAACCTTTCAGCTACTTTTGTCCAGGAATAATCCGGCAAAATCTCTTGCATTTTAGGGGAAAACTTTTTTAGATAATCGTCATAGTTCTTAACCAAATCTTTCAATTTGGCCGCTGCTTGATTAACGTCGGGATCAAACACCGCAGCATAAGGAGAGGGCTCCCAATATTGCATTCGGTTATCAGCCCTAATTAATTTACCATCAATTAGAATTGAATTATCGTCATTCATGAAATCAAGTTGCCCACCATAGCGGGGAGAAACAACTACTTTATTAGCGGCAAACCCTTCTAAGCCCGGCATCCAGAAACACTCTGCATGGGACATAGTCCAAACTACATCGCAAGAATTATATAGAGTTTCAATATCGGTAATGAAAGTATCGATTATTTCAATCTCAGCGCAATTTTTATACTCGGCCTTGAAAGCTTTAAAAATCTCATTGAAGGGAACATCAAACAATGGATTAGGGCTCTTTCGAGAAATTTTAAGAACCAAACAGACATCATCTGCCTTAGTAAAGGCTTTACCCCAAGTCTTAAGTAAACCTGGAATATTCTTTCTAAGGTGCGGTTGCGCGATATTGCAAAGTATTTTATACTTTTTAGTAGTCTTTAATGGATACTTACCTAGATTTTGGAATCGATCAAGGTGGATTCCGTGCCCTATCATTGCTTGACGATCTTCTGGCATTCCATTGTCAGTGAAAATCTTCTTTGAAAAATTGGAAGAAGGGCAAACTTTATCTACACATAAAGCATATTTAGCAAATGCTTTAGGAAGAACTGTAGTTTCATAATTCCAAATACCAAATCTATTCTTATCACCACGCAAAAAGTAATTACAGAAATTACGTAATGCAGTATATGATAATTGCATATCATATGTTTCCTCTAGTTTAGAGTTTAACATATCTATACTAATAGGTTCGCCCTCTTTAACAAATCCCTTTAAATAAGGTCTTAGATCATCGGGGAAATGTAAATCTCCATTAGTAGAGAATAAATCAACCTTATGTCCTAATTTAACTAATTCTCTAGAGATGTTCTGAGCGACAATTGACCAACTATGATTTTTTCCTAGGAATCCAAACCAACATATCTTCATGAACCTTTCTATATCAGGTCCATAAAGTTCGTCTAATTTTCATTAGCCTAGCAATCATTTCATCAGTCTTAGTTTCCATGTCATCATCCATCTGACGGAGCTTTTTCCAGTATTCTTCCTGTAAAGGATGGTTATCCTTCTTAGCCGACCACCACAGATGTTGCATTTGGTCATGATTATGCTGCTCAGTTTTCCTGCCCACAATCCACCATTCATAGATAGCACGGGCTTCATCAATAGCATCCTGCTGAGCCTTCAGCCCAGCATCAGCATTGATCTCCTCACGTGTGTGCCACTGGGTTAAATCGTGGGGCTCCTCTTTATTGAGATATTCTCCCAGCAAATTGAACATGGCATAAAGCATCTTCTCAGGCACATCATTCCAGCCATAACGATAGCCGCCTTCTTGCCTGAGGTCGAGCATATGATAGCGGCGGCTCGGGATAAAATGCGAGACAAACCAGTAATGCGCCTTAGTAAAGGGACGAGTAAATCGCAGCCAAATTTTATAGCGAAGAAAATCGCCCATAGTTTCAGCGATGAAGTATTTGATTGGGTGAAGCTTCTTCACCTCTACGTGCCAGTCTTCCCAGGTTGGCCCCTCACAATCGGGCGTCCACTCTCTAGAAGGTAAGGCATTGTATTCTGACCACCCAAGGTCAGCGGGACTCGGTAACTTTAAAAGTTTACGTAAATAAAGCATGCTCGCAATGTAAATTGCCAAAAATACTTGTCAAGCCCCTATTTCATTAGGATGGGGTTGGGGATGGCAAGAACGGTACAAAGTTGTAGCTATGAGACGTTGGAGGTGCAATTGCACTGGATCCGTTCAAGGTTAGATTATTGTAAGTCATTACTAATCTAGCCATTTTGCAAATAGCGGTATCAGTACCAGGAGCTGATGGACTTAGGTTCAAATGAATTTCATAAATGAAGTTAGTGGCACCAGCAGAAAGTTGAGTCTTAATATCTTGGGATGTCAAGAAGGTTGCGGAGACGTTGGTTGTAGTCAAAGCTGCACTTGGTCCGGTTAAGTTCAAGTAGGTATGTGTATTTACGTTGAACAACTGAATGCCCGCCGTATTGGCAGCATTCGTGCTCTCTAGAATGCACTCTAATTTAATACTCTCAAGTCCTTCTAGAATATAATTATCAAACCTAAACATGAAGGCACCAATAGTAGATGGCGTGTATCCGTCATGGGAATATGTTCCAGCCACAGCGGAAATATAAACTGGGTTCTTGTAGTAGAAACTTGGGTCTAAGAATCCATAACCATCTGTTTTTGGTACTCTATCAGCAGAGGCAATTCCAGTTGAGAATGAGATAACGTTTAGAAGACTGTTAACGAATTGGTAACTAAGTCCGCTACCATTGCTGGTAAGGACTGTACCGAATGGGCCAACTGCATCTAGACCAGTACCACCGTGGATGATAGGTAAGATGCCACTTACATCTGCCTCTAGTTGAACTAGAGCGGATGGGCCTCCAACATTGGCGCCGCTAAAGACACTGATCAGCTTCAACATGTTCTGAACTTTAGTTGAGTCGATGAATAGTGGTCTGTTGTTAAATCCACCCTTCTTTAAGAAGACATGGACCTGAACCTTGGTACTCAAAGTTTCTAGAACAGCATCTTGGTATAGGTTAGTAAAGTTCAAAGTCAATAAACCGGTAGCATAGTCGACAGAAACACCCATCTTACCATCTACGATAACTCCAGCGTAACCGTCAATATCTAATCCATTGGTATTTGGAGAAAATGACTGTACAGATACTGAGAATCTTAGTTGGTCTTTGGCTAATGCATCAGCTTGAACGAAACTGCAATCTGCAAATCTCATAGCTGGGAAGCCAAGACGAGTAACGCCATGACCAGTGTAGTCAGAAATAAAATCATCAAGGATGTTAATGGTTCTTTCGGACCCAAACAATCCATCTGGAATTTCTAGTACGATAGTTCCTACTTCGAAGTCTACCTTATAGAAATATCCGTCTGGTCTCTGAATTTCACCGCCCTCACCAATAATCAAATTATTTGGTACAAAGAAGTCTACTCGACCTGGATCAAAATCAGGTGGTATTCCATATACGCTACAGCTAATGCCATCTAACTCACATTCATTCTTTTCGAAGCCAGTTAAGGTGGTGAAAATACTTGGAACCAATTTTGGATGGTTATTCGTTACGATTAACGATTCGTCCCAAGTCAATTGCTTTTGAATTAAAATAGGAACTGGAGATGCTACGAAGTCGTGATTAGAGAAGTAGCCATCTCCAATGAACATATCTGGGCGCGGATGGACTGCATCCGATCTTCCGCTGCCTACAGAAGTATAGTCGTCCGTTCTATCAACGAATTGTTCTAGTTTGAATCTAATTACATTGAAGGTATTACCAATCTTAGTATAAGGGTTGGTAGATGGGGCCGGATAAACGGTTGTTGGAGATGTAGTTAAAACTGCACGATCAATATATTCTTGTAGTAAATAACCATCGATATTAGTGATATGGAAATCTCCGTCAATATCTGCTCTAAGCATTTGACTAATGGAATCTCCACTCAATATTACTTTTCTAATAGTAATAACGTCACTAGTAGAATCTACGCTAACGATTTCAAATCCACCATGATTAGCATCGTTGCCAGGTGCATTAATAATAAATGTATAAGAACTGAGACCTACGATAGTACTAAAGGAAACTGTAGCGCTGGTAAACTGGGCCAAACGCTCATCATTTGGATTAGCAATCATTACTCCGTCAGTACCGGAAGCAACCACATAACCATCAGAGTCAATAAGCTGGAATTCTACGCTAAATAAATTGGTGAATGGTTGAATCTTATTTAGATAACCATTAGAATAAGTAGTAGTAATACCATCAGTTACAACAACACTGTTAAGCGCTAATCCTGTAGTTAAGTCGACATTCAAATAAGAGTTTAGAAGATCTAAATCCTCTAATGTGATAAGGCCGTCTCCGTCAACATCGCCTAAAATATAGGTGCATAGCTTTGCGTCAGCGATCCTGTAAACAATAGTAGAGTTATTAGCATTAGGTGTAATCTTGGCACCAATAAAATCACCATTTAATAGATTGCTCTGCAAGCTTACAACAGATGTATCGTAACGAGTAGTATCCGTTGGATCATCAATAATTTTAATAATCAATTCATCCTGAACAAATGTTGCGCTGTAAAGCTTGGCACTTATTAATGAGGAGAATGCATCAAAGAATTTTCTGTTTTTATCTGCAATTGCCCCTAACATTAGCGGTTCGGAGGCAACCTCTAGATTGGCAATATCAATATTGTTAAGTAATTGGATATCAGGAACGAATTGCTGACGAGTCAAGACTGGATTGCCAGTTCTTTGATCTGGAACAGGAACGCTCTCTTCGGTAACGGCAGATACAACGGCACGATAAACGCTATTGCCTACGAACTGAATTCCATCTTTACAATAATCAGTCGTAGTTAAAGTAGATGAATCTTGAATGGTCTTAGGAACAATAATTCCATGACCTGACTCATAAGCCTGCCCATCTGAGACCTTAGCTGCATCGGTCCAAATCTGGAACCAAAGTTGCTCATCTAGGATATCAATCCAAAGTGATCCGGTAAAGGTGGTAAGTCTTGATTCTTCTGTTAGCGCGCTACCAACATCGATTAGAATATCGCACTTATTGGCTGAACCGCTTCTCTTAAGAGCTAAGGCATAGTAGGTTCCGGTTTCAAGAACGTTGCCGCCCGCTACTGGACTATTACTGAAGACAAAGTCAATAGGTTGTGGCACAGAATCCAATACAATACCAGAAGCTAGTAGGGTAGCATAGTTGGTGCTTACCTGAGCTACAGGGATATTAGATGGAGAGAAGTCAATTGGAAGAGTTGGCGCAATATCACCGGGACAATCTACGCTAGATTGAAGTGGGTAGATGCTTAGAATAATGTCGCCGTTCCAAGTAAGGTCAGTTTCCGAACCAACTTCAGTGTTTCTTACAGAAAGAAGTAAAGTGATTTTCTGAATATTATTGGTGGTGGCTAAAAACTTTTCACCAATCTGGGTAGTTACATCGCCATTAAGTAAAATTTTCTTATCAACATCACCCGTTCTAAGATCAAGCGCATCAATATTGTAAAGTGGTAATGCGTTTTGAAGTAGAGAGGTTAAAGTACTAAACCCATCAATAAAAAAGTCTCTGAAAAATAGATTAGGCTCTTGGTCCTGGGCAGCCATGATAGGGGCACGGGAAAGAGACATTGGGCGAGCTTCTCTGATAACCAAATGACCGCCCAAATTAAGGGATAAGTCTGGGTCGCCAATAAAATCGTTAAATAGAAGAACTAAAAGCTTGGCAAAGTGTTTACGACCAACTTGAACTTCATTAGTCCTAAAAGTAAAGGTCTCGTATTGTAAATTGCTTTGGAAATCTAAACCAATAACGGCCACCTTGACTGCCTTGCGGCTAGCGGCTAGTGAGCCAGTTAGGGTGATTTCTAGTTGATTTCCTAGATTATTGTCGGCTGGCTGACTTTGAGGGGAAATGGCCAATCCGTCCAAGAAACCCTGTACATCCTCCGAGTCAAACAACACATTTTGAACCAAAACTTCTGGAAGTACACCAGTACCAACATGGTTATTGATGGTGGCAGATTCAACTGTATCGTTAAAATCTTGCTCTAAAGTTAAGTCTGAGTCGTCTACCTGTTGGGCATCGAACCAAATATTCTTTTGGGCAGATACGGGGGTGCGTTTGGTCATATTCTATCTCACCTAATATACTGGATAAATACCCTAGAGTTAGCAGGCTTGAGTACCTTTATTAGCTTCTCTAATGCTTCTTGACTCTTAATGTTATCTTTTACTATACCAAAAGAATCTAAAATATTAACTGAAAAATCAAATAGTCCTGTTTTCCTGTTCTTTAAGATAGCAAAATCATCGTTTAGAGAGATTATTTCATCGAAATCACTTAGATATGTAGTGAACAAGTCCTGAGTAACTGGGATGACGGTGCTCAAATTGGTACTAAAGTTGATGTCTATTGGCTCTCCATATGGAGCATAGATAGGTCTAGAAACATTGCTGATTCTAAAATTATCTATTAAGCTAAAAATTGGGGATTGACCAGAAAACTCGGACCCAATGTACAAATCATTGATTGAGTCTTTGAATTTAATGGTTTCCATCAAACCATATCCGTCAGTTCCTGGAACATCGCCCGGCATGGCTGAGCCCCAGACAAATGGATACTGCCCGAATACGGTACCAGAACCAAAGGTTACATCCGTATACTCATAGCCGTCTAAGAACAATCTCATTTCATCGGCGCCAATTCCACCATTGATCTTGTAGCTGGCCTTAACTCTGTGCCAAGTGTTTCTGGCCCAGCGAGTTGGAGCCCTAACCACATAGTTGGTGCCTGAGGCAAAGATGGCAAAATTGATGTAGCCCACCCTATCTTTGAAGATAGAGATTCTATCTCCCTGAAGACCCTTAGGAATGTAGTTAACTACAACATGGGAGTTCTGATATGGTAGTTTCTTATTTAACCTAATTACTTGAGTATTTAAGGTAACGTTCTTGTTTTCTGTTGTCTGATAGGTAACAACTAATGGTAAATTGCTGGCTGGTAATGGTCTGCCTAAATAGATAGTTTTCAAATCACTACCAATAGAGCCACCATCAAAATAATCAGTGCCAACAAAATCACCTACTACCTTGACTGTTACTACCTGTAAGATTGGTTTGGTAACAATAGCGCTTCCTGTACCGATACTAGTCACTTCTTCTTGGGTGGCGTGTTGGGTATCAATTTCTATCTTTCCACCTGCGAAGTAATCGATGCGAGGGTCACCGCTCTTTAGCTTGACGCTTAAAATTCGACTGACGGGGGCAGAAATTTTAACTGCTGTGCTATTGACGCTTACGGCTTCTGTCACCACAGCTCCAAAAGCATCAAAGTAGAACTTCTCGGTTGGGTCATTGGCCGTGTCAAATAATGGGTTGACCCAGAATTCAATGGTGCCTTCTTTCTGCGTATCTAAAATACCATTGTTCTCTAAATGAACTGGCTTATCTAGAATAACCAAACTATTTCCAAAAGTTTCATTAATAACTACTGAAGACTGGAAATGTTCCTTACTCTTATTAGTATTAATATAGTAATTGGCGCTATTAGTAAATGGATAACTATCAAAGTCAATTAAGACCAAAGTATTACTGTCAACTACCAATGGCTTCAATGAGTTAAAATCTTTTGTAATAGATCGTTGATTGGCTGGAATAGTTTCACCAATACGAGTGTCCGTCAACATATTTGAATAGATCTTAACTTGATCAATGATACCATTAAGCTGGTGATGGCCATGAAAATCAGTACCCAAGTAGGCTTTACTATTAACCGGATCAAACTTGATACTAGTATAAGTAAAGTATTCTAGCTCATAGAATCCTTGGCTAAGGAAATAGGCTTGAGAAGGTAGCTTGGCGGCCTCGAAAGTAAAGTACCCGTTCTGCAAACCGCTTCTGTAAGAGTTTACGTTAAGTACTTGATATGTTCCATTGCTAAAGCTTGGAAGGGGTAAAGTGGTAGCTGCGGTTGTTGGGTTAACATAAATGGTATGTCTATCCTCAGACAAACCAGTAATCTGATAGTATCCAGCTACAGAAGCAGGGGTGTGAATTATTAGGTAGTTGGTATTATCTAAATTGCTAAACAAGAAGCTATCATCTCTAACAGCATTAGTGCCGACCTGATAAAGACCATAGCCGCCACCAATATGATAGCTGAAACGAACTACTGGTACCTCTCCGCTAGACTCACTGTAAGTAATAGTGTACTTTTCTTTTACATCAACGGTAAGTGCATTTTTAGTGCTGACAATTGGCTTAACTACTACGTTAACATAATTTACTTTGATAAATTGGTTAACCGTATCTTTAATACCATAGTCAGTGAAAGAAATGGTTTCATTAATAGTATTGATGCCTACTTGCCCATTAATAGTTACTTGAACTGGCGTAGAGAAATCTACATTGTTTCCTGCAACATTAACACTTAGAGTTCTTCCATACTGAGAATTAGAGCACCATACTCCTGGGAAATTAGGGGAGGTAAATACTCCTAATGAAAGAGTAGAGTTAGACGGGCCGACTAGGCTGGAAGGTAAGATTACTTTTCTAATGGTTGCTTCATCCAAAGAAATTGGAGGTGGCAGCTTGGTCATTAGAATGTTTTCCTGACCGGTACTCCAAACATAATATTGTCTCTTAACTTTTCTATGGTTTAACCCTAATGTTCTTACTAGGATTAAATCCTTAGCATATACATCATTTGAAATAGTTAAAATGTTATTAAAGTAACCATCCTTAAAGATTGAGTAAGCTGGGCGAATGGCTCGGACGCCTGGGATCTCCTCTTCTTCATTAGAGTAAATCTGGAAACTCTGTCCCGTGAAATTGATAGGTAGTGTAGTGTTAATAGTCAATGTATTTGCTGCAACCGACAAAATGGTATATGCAGTGTCCAAAGAGTTATTATCAATTCTAACTAAGTAACCTGGTAGAACGCCAGCAGCTACGAAATTGGAGCCGGCTGAGGTAACGGTATTACCGCCAAGACTTCCTGACATATCAGTGCCATTCAAATATCCATCTACCAAAGCATGGATGGTAGTAACGGCAATATTTGGAGCGACATCGATATCTGAAGTAACAGTAAATGATGTTCTATTAATTGAGAAGTGACCGCTTGACATAGTAACCGGCATACTTGCGCTTAGAGTTAACGTTTGCCCGCTAACTCCAGTAATTGTATAGCCAGTTAAAGAGAAACCAACCTCATCAATAAAGATTGTATCTCCTGGGAAAATTTGATATGTATTGAAATTAAGGCTAGAGGTAACTGTATTGTTGCCCGCAATTGTCTGAAGATCGACAGAAGCTACAATGTCACGATCAACCAAACCTACAATTTCTTCTGGGTTGACAGTTCTAAATTTCTCATGAAGATATGGTTGAAGCTTTTGCCCATACTTAATAATATTTGGAACTTCAAATCCATCGATGAAGAGATGCATTTCATCTCGTCCGTTAATAGTATTTAGTTTCCAAGAAGCGGCTACGTGGTGAGCCTCTCCAGCATGCCAGGCAGAGACATCGGCGCTAACAACAGAGGCGGCCTTTTCACGGTCAAATACACGGAAGTTCATGTATCCACTTACATCTTTGTAAATGGATAATCTATTTTTAGATGGAGTCTCTCCAAAATCCAATAGATAATGTTCGGTATCTGAAACGAAGGTAACTCCCTCATCAATACCGCCAGAACCTCCAGTAATAGTGAATCTAAGGCTACTAGCGCCCGTAAAGATGCTTAGGTTAGATGGCTTTGGTAGAACCATACTCTTACTGTCGTAGAAGCTACCAGTTGATGAGATTGTGAATTGATAGGTTGAACTACCTGGGCTAACGTATCCGTCTATGACTTCAACATACCAACGGAAGAAGCTTCCAGAGATATCCTTATCGTAATAAATAAAGACACCATCTTTATTGGTATTTGGGGTGCCACCTACGTTACCTCTTTTGTCTATAGAGAAAACATTACTATCTGGGTGATACTCAGCGGCTCCAATAAAGATATTGTTTGGGGCAATAGCATATCCGTCTTTAAGAACTGTGAAGGTCAATCTAGTATCGTTATCTAAACCATCCCATTGTGGAACAATCCATGTTTCAAAAGTTCCTTCTTCTAGTCTTAGGTTAGAGTTAACTGGAAACTTAATACTTTGATCTGAAGAGTTAACAAGTGCGCCGTTACCAAACTTGCCCGGTAGTAGCTGATAGGCGCCTGTAGTAGTAACTGATTCTGGGTAAAGCAAGCTACTTCCCAAAGACCAATTCAAGAAGGCCGATTCAATTACTTCTGGCTCAATATGAGAAATGGTTTTACCGATATTTTTGATAGCCGTAACGGTTGGCCCCTGAATGAATGATGTAAGGGCGGCCGTTAATGCATCGCGATAACGTTCACGGTTAAAGTCAACATCAAATGTTGCTAGCTCTGGAACGTTTACCAAGGTACCAAAATTCTTTAACAAAGCGTCTCTTAAAGCCCCGGCCTTATATGAAACATAGTATTCTGAATTGGCTGGTAGATTTCTATTGTGTCTGAAATCTAATACGTTATCGCCGTACTCATAACTAACAATGATTTCATCGGCCAAGTAAGTATAATCAATAAAGTAATCACCCTTATTGTAGTCGATGACAATTTGTGAGAAGTTATTAATTGTAAGTGTATAGTCAATAACAACCTGGTCTCCGACTGATGGAGATCCAGTAGTCAATAGTAGCTTAACTTGATCGCCAGTAACCACATTGGATAAGCTGCCGCTCCAAAGGGCTGCCGAGTCAGACAGTCTTGTGACGGCAAAATTATACGTAATGTTTGGTGATAGGTACGAAATATTTTCGTTAATAAGAACGTAATAATTGGAACCATCAAATTGAACCGTATCAAATACTTGTTTCGAGACTGTTCCAACTGTAATATTGAAGCCGGTTGAAAGGCTTGCTTGAGCAAAATTGTAAGGACTTACACTGTTGTTTAGATCATTAAACTCATAAATGGCTCTAACGAACTTAACCTGATTGGTAACTCCTGGCACAAAGGTGCTTCCCATGAAAATTCCAACGTTACCGTTATACAATTGATAAGGGGCCGCAACACTACTGTTCAAGAACATCTCGTCTGATGGATCTAAAGTTTCAGGATAAATAAATCCATCTTCAAATGAAGTGTAACCAAATTGTTTGTTCTTTGGATTTAATGGACTAATACGATAGTAGATATCATCTGTAGTGATAACATGTGGGAATAAAGGAGTGATAGCGTTATTTTTATAGCTAACAGTTCCTAAATTAAAATTTGAAATATTAGAAACTGCAACATAAGTAACCCCATTAACATAGTCAATCATATATTGACCATATTCTGTTAGTCTATTTATATTGGAGCTTATAGTTTCGTTTCTATTAAACCATTTTTCAACTATAAAAAGATTACCATTAGAAAACACTAGGCTGGTGTTGAATGAAGAGGCTAGGCCGTCTTCAGTCGAATCAACGATTGTGTTATTGTTTAGGAAAATCTTGAAGATGCTGTAACCGTCCCCATTCGTTAAAGTATTATTAACAAACAGAACTTCATTAGAAACGGTATTAAAGGTAGCTCTTTCAGCAGACTGCGCGACTAAACGTGGTGGAGTATTGTATCTAAAATAGATCTTATCATCACTCCATCTATTGAGCGTATAAATTTCCCCAGAGGTTTCATTGAAGATTCTGAACACATTGGTGATGGGGGTGTACTTAGTTTTTAGTACGTTAAGGGCAACGAGCCTATTTTGAATGCGCTCATTCAACTGTTCGTTATGTAACTCGGCCTTATAATCAGTACCTGGAATTAGCACTTCTTCATATTGAAAATTGACATTGCCAGCATATCCAACCAAGCTTCCATTTGGTAGAGCTACGATATCCTGAAGATCAGGATCATAGACATAATCAATCTCAGACTGATAAGTAAGCCTATATTTATAGGTAGCCAACGGTGGGTATGGTCCCGTTCCATCATTATTTAGATCATTACCATATACGTAAACTGTTCCGGTAGCATAATCAACTGCATACTGTCCGGGAGTAGATGGTAGGGCATTGAACCTGAACGGAATTTCATATTTAAAAGCAGGGTGAGCCGTTCCCGTATTCGTATTAGGATCAATAAAAGTAACTCCGCCTAATGTTGGGATGTTATTCGATACATCCGTAATAGGAGCATGTTTCAAATTAAAAATATTGATAATAGGTGGGAGCACTTCTCTAGTAGAAGTTTGTGTAGTATATACATTAACTGTAGATGGATCAACAACAACACCTAAATTTTTAGATTCATATTGAACATCAACTCTAATAATGTCTTCTAAAGAAAAATTAGCATCAGCTAAAATTTGATCGCTTATTCTAATTTGATTATCAGCCAATTGTAGATAGGTAAATCCAAAATCTTGATCGTATCTAGAGTCTAGTATTTGGTATCCAAGAGCCTCTATGTCATAGGTAAACACTGGATTAATAGTGTTTAAAGTAAAGACGATGCTAGTGACCCTAGTAACCGGCGAATTACTTAGATTGAGCGTCAAGGAATTGATGTTAAAAAATCCAGCTTCATCCAAGGAATTGGGGGTTAAGACTTCTACATTACTCTGCTTTTGTAAAGTAACTGGGTAGGTTGGAAAAAATTCAAATGGAAAAGTATTGTTAGCAGTTGCATCAGCAGGAGTTCTACCAACTCTCAAAACTTCATACGCTCCCTCTTCATTTAGTCTATCGAAGGGGCCAGCACCACGAACCTTATGCTCATCAATAACATTAAAACTTAAATAGTTTTCATTGTTAAGCTGCCTAATATCATACAAAGCTTTAGATACAGTAACCGCTAGTGACTTAATGTATTTTGCAATTACCGTATTATCATCAGTATTATTATAGATGTTCCCATAAAGAAATGAATCTAAATAGTTTTTAACTGGATTGTCTGGCTCAAGTGGAGCAGTAATAAAATATCTATTAGAAACTGTATCTTCTACGATAATGGCGTTCCCATTGAGTGACTCAAAGGGATGAAACATAACCGACTTAAATTCTAAAAAGTAGGAAGCTAGCGGCGTAAGTGGCTGGCAGGTAATAGACAAAGTGGCGTCAGAGATACTAATCGTAAGTACGTCTGAGTCTGGAATACCAGAGATTTCGGAAATTATAGAAACATTTGACGTAATAAGGTTAGGAGTTAAAGCTTCGGTGAAAGTAACATCGATGCTTGAACTGTCGTTAACCTGTACGTTGAGTATTCTAAGTGTATCCATAATTATCTGGTTTCAGTATTAATTACTATGTTATTAGGCGCAAAGAATTCATCCTTCTGTGCCTGTATCTTAAGTACCTGACCATCTTCTCCAGTTTTATTAAAGTAAAGAATTCTGGCTCTGGCAATTCCGCTTACTGCTTGCGCTACGTTGATAATAGTTGGTTGATCGATTATTTCCCCTAGGGTAGTAGTAGAGAGTGTGCTAACCAATTGGTCGCGTAAGTTTTGTAGAATGGTACTAGTGGAGCTTGTCATTGTTGAATCAATTACTACGTTAATAGTTAGGTCTAGTAATATTTCCTTAGCTGCCCTAACTAAAACGTCAGCATTGATTGGTCTAGTATTTTCAATGGCAAACGTTACGTCTGAGATGATCTTATTGTAGCTGTAGGTAACTACAATTCTTTCATTCTGTTTTGGTGCAAGATAATCGTAATATACTTTGTATCTAGAACCTAGACTTGGTTGTGTGAAAGAAGAAGCTGTAAACCTGGTAGCTTGTGATGCTTTAAAACCGGAAGCGATAAACATCTTATCAATTAAAGCAAATTTCTTATTGGTATATAACGTTCCGTTTCTGGTGTATGATAGGTTTTCGGTATCTCCATCAGTAGCGTAGTAGAAAGTAACTCTAATTTTGTCACCTAGGGTTGGTAGGTTGACTGGAGAAGTGTTTAGCGAGTTGTTCTGAGTATTTGGTAGAATGAAGTCCAGTGCCTGAAGGGTTGGATCGGCTAACATCTCATCCATGTAAAACAAGTTATTTTGAATAGTGGTGTTTTTAATGTCATAAGTGGTTAACACACTTAAAACAGTATCATCTGTCTGACTAGCTGTTTCAACTTTTTCCACCTTTACTATCTTGGCAATTCTTACATTAGATGGAATGGAGGCAGTGGAAGCTAATCCTAAGGCTTTTCTAAGGGCCTCCGACAAATTTAGTTTCAGACCAGTATTAGTGGAGGTGAAAATATAACTGTCTGCTTTGGTTAGAGTAGTTCCGCTGACAGTTAAAATACCTGAGTTAACTACTTGGTCAGCGGTTGTTCCTACGACACGTGTAGCTGCTTTTCGCAAATTCTTAAGATTGAAAAACATAACATAAACAAGATCACCAGCACTAGCGGCAGTCGAAGAGGAAATCAATAGTCTGTTGTTTAGAACATCAATTGTTCCCTTCGAATTCCAAATTTCTTGACCATCTAACACTCTAATGATAGAAATTTGATCTGCGGTTATGTTATCTAGAGTTTCTGTAATAGTCATTGTATTCGTTGATAACGTATAGGCGGTAATATCATAATACCCATCGTCATTAACATCAGTGAATCCAGAAACTGGAACTTGAACATTTAATTTTTTGTTAGTCAAATCTGGTAGTGTAGAAAAATCTACTGTCAAACTACCAAAGGTTGCCGTTCCATTACCATTATCTGTAAGATATCCATCTGATCCCGTGAAAAGAACGATATCCGTGTTTGGCTCTATTACATTAAATGTAAGGCTAGATTTATTGATAAACTTGTTAAGTAAGACTCTTAGTTTGCCAGCAATTGGAGCCAGTGTTAATGTATCAACTCTAGTCTTAATTAAATCGTTACTAAAACTAAATGGCTGAAATCTTCTAGCATCAGTGGAGTAATATACTATCAAGACTCTGTCACCAATGGTTGGGTTATTAAATCCCGAGAAAATCAACTGATAATTTCCAGAGGTACCAACATCAATTGTTCCTGGGTGATTACTGGACCATAGCTCATAGCCATCAGACAATCTAATGACCGAGACTACTTGTGATGCAACCAAACTAAAGTCGGCACTTGGGACAGTTAACTCTACATAAAATTGGCTACTTAAATTCTGCTGTACAATTTGATTTTCTCTACGAGAAATATTAGTTGAACTAAAATTAGTAAAACCAGCATTATTAGATACTGTAAATCCATTACCGGCACGGCTAGCTGGTAAAGTGGTTATTGATGAAGAGAACAAGTCAGTAACGTTAGCAATATAAGTTACTAGTAAATTTATGGTAGTAGCGGTTGTATCTATTAGGGTGGTTGGAATAGTGATCTGAGTTCCGCTGCTGCTACCTGCTGTTGCATCGGAGTGGAATACGTCAGTACTATCTAGGATAACTGTAACTTTTTCACCACTGGTTGCGACTGTATCTGTTGGAAGGATAATGGTGGTAACATATAAAATATTGATACCAACTACCTCGGCTGCAACTGTATATGTTCCGTCTGCTTGTGCAGTATTATACAACTCTACACTTGAATTTTTTAAAGTGACAGAGTCTACACTAGTAGTGGATGCGGCTAAATGACTAACCACAACGGACAGTCTATTGATAAAAGTTCCAGAGGTAACTTGTTGAACGGTGCTATCTACTTCCAAAAATGACTTAGCAGTTAAAACGGTACTAATTGGATGATTAGCCGTTCCAGTAAAGAAGTTGTTTCCAGTAGCCTGAGTAAAAGTAATCTTTTCCTCTTTAACAACTGATGCTAGACCCCAATCAATACTGTCCGTAACGCTACGTGGGTTACTAGTATAAGTTAGACCATCATAATCGGCGTATTGATCAAAATTAACAATCCAGTTGTAGTCTACCTGCAACTGGTCACTGGTGGAAGGAAGAGTGTTTCCTGAAATTTGAATTCTACCAGTTGTATTAAACGTTCCGGTACCATCTAAATTCTGACTAGTGATAATGTATCTCTCACCAGTCTTAACATTGAATACTCTGGTTACGTTGGTAGCTGGGGTATGCAACAACTGAATGATGGAGCGGTCAGAAGTAACCGTACTGTTTTCATTGGTGATAGAAAGAGTTTGCTGGGCCTGAGGAATCTCTAATACGTCTTTAAAAGTAGTAGCATCTTGTCCGTTAAACTGTCCTCTAATTTTATCTTCAGAGAACAAAGAAACCTTGTTTGATACCCAGTGGAACGTATCGAAACCGAATGGGCTTCCACCATAAACCCCAGTGTCTTTTGCTAATTCAAAATTGCCAGATACTCTACCATAGGTGTCTGTGGTTTTAGGAGCAAAGTTGGATCCACTTAAAGAGCCGGTAACTGAAACGATACTATCTACTGGCTGGGATGGTAAAGTACCAGAAGCAATATCATCAATTCTCTTTCTATTAATGGTCTTATTAACATCAGCCGCAATTTGGCCCAATACCACATCGTTTTTAACATTGGTTGGATCGTTATTATTGCTTTTATCCTGATAGATAAAGCTGTCTGAACTTTCGATTAAGTTTGAACCCAAAACAACAACATCTACCTTACCGCCAGAACCTTCGGAAACAATAGTTCTTGTTCCATCAGATGCGATACTAACAACAGTACCATCTCTGGTCATTAGGGCGTCACCTGGCTCAATAACTTCCGCGTCACCCACTCCAGTGGTTCCTAGAGCCACGTTTAGATAACCTAGGGCCGTACCCACGCTAGAGCCGCTAAACGAAGCTAAAACACGATTACGGAAGACTGCGTCTGTTTCCTGGTCAGTACCGCCAGTGAAAGGATTTACGTTGGTTACATTGCTAACGCCAGCAATACTGGTCTTGGCAAGTGAGTAGGTTCCGATGTTTCCTGTTGTACCTGGAGAGGTAGCAGTAACGGTCACCTGAACGGCCAAGGTATCACTAATACCAGCAAAGTCTAATTGATCTCTATATTTGGCAGCAACTGCGCGATAAAAATTGATAGCAGATGGGGTAACTGAGGTACCAGCAGTTACAGAGAAGGAAAATCCATTGTTGGCGGTTATAATGGAACCACGATTAATGCTAACTGGAGCATTAATGGAGGAAAAAGTTAAAATGGCAGATCCGGAAGACGGAGAGGCTTGCCTTCTAACAACACCAAAGTTTTTAGCCAATTTATCCAAGTCAGAGCCTACCACTAATCTCAAAGACTGCTTGTTAGCAACGCCAGATATTTCATCATATAGCAGGGCTAATTGGCTTGCAGGAGCATCCACGAATAAATCTCTGGCTACCGTACCAGGCTTCGTATCTAAGTCGGGCTGCGCCAACTTAAAGAAGTCTATCAAGCTTAAGATAATTTCATTTACAGAACGTATTGTAACCATATTTCATCCTTAAGGAGGTAGACTTATATTGTAGAAACCTTGAAAGCGGTAGTTATAGGTTTCATGCCTTTAGTAAAAGCCTTAATAACAACATCAAATAATCTTGGATCAATTTGACTTTGTACTATAGATATATCTGAAATAGTTGCAATTTGCTCGTCAGCACTAACCCTTTGATATGATTTGACCTGAAGATCCTGTAAATCTTTAAGATTTTGCAGAGCAGTATTTAATTGTGATTTAGCAATTTGCACCAACATAGAGCTGTAATTGGGATTGCCAACTAAAGTTCTGGATATGAAAGAGCCATACCACGGGTGGATTGGGTTGCTTCCAGCCGTAGTTAATACCATTTTTAAAATATCTTGGATTAGTTTTTCACTGTCTACAACAGTAAGTAAACTGCCTTGTTTAATTACAAGGTCTCCCTTGCTTATCTTGAGATCAAACGACATTTCCGGCTCTCCTACCCCCTAATGCTGAATTATTAGATAATCCCGAGGGTTTATGAGCCATTATTCAAACGATCTAAGTAAATCTTATCCATTAGATTGTAAAAATCCTTGACGGTCTCACAAAACTTCTGCATGGCAGTCCCATACGCAATTGGAGATACCCCGGCCAACTCAGGAACAGAGGCTTTTGCTCGCGTTTGAGCGTCGGCATCTAAAAATCCCAGCAAATTTTCTTTTGGAATAACATTTAAGGCACTGATAATCGCAACAATATCGCATAAGCCCAAGCCACTGAAATCTCCTGTAATAATTTCAATAGTTTGCAGGGCAGTAGCGGCATCCGACAATCTTCGGGCGCGTCTTTGTGACAAAGTTTCTAAGTTGCTACTAGAGTTGTCACCTAGAGCATTGGTAGTATCTGTTCCGAAGGTTGTGGTATAAGAAGGCAATCCAAAACTTCCCGGATCCGGAGTAGCTTTTGCTGCATTTCCTTGAGTATTAATACTGTCTGTAAGAATAGAGGCGGCCGAAAGAAAAATAGCAGCATCTTTTTCAGTTACCAACGCTGGATTGATAATGGTTGGAAAGAAAACGCTTGCTGAGGTAACACCACCCTCTGGTCCGCTAGCCGATGGAATTGGTACCCAATAATATTCTCCCTGGACTTCTCTAATAGTATTTTGAGCTTCTACCAGCTTACCCATCAGCGACTTAATTACGTTAATTGATTCGTTTAACTGAATCTGCTCCGATTGTTTAAGTAAGTTTCCAGGATTAGTTGCTAAGCTAACCAAATTATTATCTTTAATATCTGGATAGTCAGCAATAATTTTTAGAATAGTGTTAGCTGAAGTGCCAGATTCAGCAGCTACATCTTTAACAGCAAATCGATCTCTAATAATCTTTTCAATCAATGGGCGGCGCACGGAATGCGTGGAATCAACTTTAAGAAAGCTGTTATCAGAAACAAATGGAACTGCCACAAGTTTATTTTGTGGAGAAACAGTAAAATCAATTCTAGGATCTACAATAAACGGCCTAATAAGATGATATCTTTTTCTGGCCAACTGAGAAGGAAATTTACCGCTTGAATCCTGATACAAACTTAATGGAGTTTCATTTTCGCCAACTAATGATTCTATGTTTATTTGAAAGGATTGATTTTCTGAGTCCATATCAAATGGAGACGAGCTTTGCTCTAATGGAAGTACAAACTTTCTAATACTCTTGGTACCGCCATTGGATAGCGCCAGAACGGCAGCATCAATACTTGTGTTATTAGAAAATATTTTCAAATAAGTCTGAGCAACCTTTTCTCGTAAAATGGAAAGGTCATTAAATTTTTTAGGACTTGTAATGGGATTCTTGGCCCTCTCAACCTTTATTTTTACAGTAATTTTTCTGTCAGCAGTTTTAACTATGTCAAATCCAGGATTGTAGATGTTACTTAAACTAGCGTCAACAACTGGAAAACCAATCCATCTATAGAAAGCATGACAGCGGCTTTCCTGAACAGTTTGTTCAGTTTTAACGGACTGAACAACCGCCGTGATGTCTGTAGTATTAGTATTTTGAGTTTGTGAAACAATACTAGCATAGCTTCTTATTTCATCAATTGGGACAATCCAATCCTTAACAAGCTTACCAATATTGACATCAAAATTTTGACTGTCCTCATAATTGGCTTGGTTAGGCGTATCCGCACTGGTAGGAGTACCCATTAACTACCGTCCTTTCCGCCTGCATCACCAGAAATGTCCTCTGGACCTCTTCTTGGCTGAGCGCCATCCGTATCGCCATCGCCAGTTGGAGCAAGAGGAGCAATTGCATTGGCTGGAGTGTAGACGAATTGATAGTCAACTGATTGTAGAGTATGAGTTGGAGTTCCGTCACCAGTAGTTGGTAATACGTTGGTACAGAAAGTATTGTTATCAAAAGAAATCATGATGGTTCCACTACCGGGTGTTTTGCTGGTAAGGTGAGCCGTGAATGATTGATATCCATCGTAAGTAAAATTAGAGACAACACCAAAGGTAGCGTGGGCCGTAATTCTGGCGGCTAGATTGCTAGCTACATCGGCGGAAATTCCCTTAGTTAAGGACAAACCATTTCTCTCATTGATGTCAACTGTAACTAGAATTGGTTCACTAGTAAATTGTGACTTTGGTTCTGCTGTAAATACACTCTTGCAAGGATCAAAACCAATGCCTACTAATTGCCCAAGGGCGCCGTTAGTATCATCCTTTAGTTTCTGCAAACACAAGTTAGCAGTTGTCTGGAACTGTGCGACTCCGGCAGCGGTCATGTTGGAACGCAAGTTAGTTAGAGCGTTGGTCAAGCACTCTTGAGCTGCTCCTGGATTTGGGAATCCGGCACCGTTAACCAAACTGCCTAACAATTGAGTCTTTAGAGAAATATCACCAGCAAAAATGTTATTTACGAAGGCTCTATTTAGAGCAATCGAAGGAATGCATCCTAAAGTTACCAAATTCTTAGTAAGCAATGGAGCAACATTTGGATGGAACGTATAGTCTACATTGAAGAATGTGTAGCCATCATTAATAGACAAGTCCGGATTAGTTGAGGTCTGACTTGGCATGTGGAAGAAATTCTCAAATCGAGCCTGGTCACCAATTTGAGTAACTCCATCGGAAGCAAACCCCTTCAAAGGAGTTGTCCCATCATCTTCGTAACCATATCCACCAGCTAAGATCGCTACGGCATTATTAACTGTCTGAGTAGTTAAGTCGCCCTCTGTCAAAGTAGTAGTTGGAACTTGCGTCATGATGATGTTAAAGAATTTGACGTATCTTGGGACACCATGAATGTTTGGATCAAATCTTCCCCATTGAGCTGGGTCATAAAATACTCTAACGGCCAGCAAGTACGGGGCCTGCTTTGGATCAGTTGAAGCGCTGTAGGTAGAATCAGTTGGGAAGAAAATTGGCTTTGGTACAATTGTTACATCATACGCATCAAAAATGTTTCTGAACTGCTGAGCCTGCTCTTGTCCCAAATCGTAAAACTGCCAACTTTCTGGTCTAACATCAAAGTTAAAAGTACTTCCAAAGATGGCAGGCAACGTCAAAGAGGTTTGGACGGAAGCTGCTGGCAAATACTTAAAGGTTCCAGTAAATCTCTGGTAATCAGATTTGACAATCGCTGGGCATACATCAGGAGTACAGCAACCATCTTCATCAGATGGGTCGCCATCGTCACATGGGGGGATGGAGAAGATCAAAGAAAGAATATCCTTGATGATTTGAATGATAATATTAAAGATAGCGAAAAGAACAAACAAGTTCTGGAAAATACATAGCAAGGATCCAAGCTTCTTGGCGATGGCCAAAACACTGTTCTGGTCGCCATCAGAGAAAGCTTTCTCAAGAGCTATAATGTTTCTTAAAATCATCTTAATAAATTTTAAGATCTGAGCAATGATGTATTCAATCAGTGCTAAAATTAATAGCAACAATGAAATAATCATAATTATTAATGCAAAGATTGGAAATAAATTAAGGAATGCTGGAATACAACGAGTGAACAACCTATTCAAAGCTCTGATTAGTTTGAATGGATTCATTAAAGCGCATAGAACTTCAATAATACAAATAATAAGTTCTAGAATAGGAAGGAAGAACTTATACAGCATCAAAAATGGCATGAACTGGTCCAACAGCTTCATAATAGCGTCGAACACATCCTTACCAAAATTGGGATTTAATTGGGGCTTCAAAGCACCCGGAGGAATGAGAAGCTGTAACCTATCTAAAAGATCTAATAAATCTTCAGGGAATCCATCTGGAAATGGATTTAAACTGGGTAGACTAAGAGAAAAGGGAGTTCCAAATGGTGGAATAGCGGGACCGCTAGGACCATCAGGGATATTTACAGATACATCATTCGGCGAGCAAGGACTCATTATACCTTGTATATATCAACTTATTTGTTTTCGCCGGGAACTTTAGGTTCTAGAGGCCCTATAACAATAGAGTCTACACCCAATGTGCTTTCCAATTCATCTAGTACTTTGGAGGCTAAATGGACAATTGCCTCATTTACTTTTTCGGCATCAGCACTTTCCATATCATAGTAGGCCATCAAACGAGCCGCAGACTTCCACAAATCCAAATGAATATCTTCTCGGAGTTGAGTGTATGGGTACTCTCCTAATTCTTCTGCTGCCTCTTGACCAATAGAGCTTTCGATGCATTCGGCTAATTTGGTCATTTTCTTTTCTCTAGCTTCTTCAGCCTGTGCCAATAGTTTACGGTGGATAACAGAATTTAATTTAGTCATAAATCTCCTTAAATAGATGGAAGTCCCCTTAGAACTGGTCTTTCTTGAATAACTAACTGAGGGCTTTCAATTTTAATTGATGTATCTGAGGTTAAAATCATTTCTCCCTTAGAATGAGCCTTAAAAGAACCAGGTGTCATAATAGTAATACCAAAATCATCACATCGGATCATGTGGCAGTAGCCGCCAGCTCCAACAATTCTTAAATCAAGAACACCAGCTTTAATGCCGTTGTTTTGAGTAATAAATCGGCTATCGCCTGTTACACCAAAGCCACCAACTTGAAGATAAAAATCTCCACCAGTTGCCATCATGATACTTCTACCATTAATATCTCGACCAATGTTGGCCACTAATCCGCCAGCAGTATCCAACCATAATGATTGTCTATCCACCGTATTAGCACCAATATTCATTTCTAAAGATCCATCAAAATTTAATGAACCGCTACGACCGCCCGCATTTGCATTATCTCCAGAAACGATGATGGTTTTGGAAACAATATTTTTAAGCGCAGGAATAGTGCTCAAATTTACAGTGAGCGGATCAACTTCACCAGCTTGGTAATTTAAGAAATCATTGTTTTGATGAATGAAACAAGTCTGTAAGATGTCATGATAAGCAGTACCGTGCTTAATGACTTGCCCAGTAATTCTGTCCTGTGGAGCAGGAGACGCCCCACCACCAGTCTTCAACTCAATAGATCCCTTACTGCCATCAGTAGCCGGAATAAATCCAGCAGTAGTTGAAGTATAAGAAGTGGATGCAAAGGAATCTTGATAAATATCTATATTGTCAGATCTATAAACTAACTTATTTGGATTGTTATTATCATCTCCAAATGTAGAGTAGTTTTCATATCTAGTCAATAATGGAATATTTCCAACTTCGCTAGAGGCTGGTACATTCAATTTAAACTGACCTTCTTTATCGATGTCCACAAAGAAACGGCTTCGGTTGCGGGCCCAGTCAGCATTTGATTTGATATCGGGTAAGGACAAGCCAGCAGGAGATATTAAATTCTTTCTAGCGTTTATCTCAAAATGATAAGCCAAACTCTTTCTTTCAATTTCTTTAATAGTTAAGAAAGAGGCTACTTTGTCCGTGCTTTGATCTTTATTGATTGTATTTTGGCCATGTGTCTTGCCAATGGGTAGTGGAAATCTGTTGATATCAAGAATGTTACCAAAGATATCTACAACGGTACCCTTAATTGTCTCTATTAGAAAATTAGGAGCTACTAAAGATAAGCTTAAGGTATCAGCTCTGCTTTTCCTTCTATTGGGGAAGGACAAATCCAGTGGAGTTGGTTTCTCAGTTCCATAGCGGGTGGCTTCCTTAGGATCATTATCTACATCAGAAGCATACTGAAATTCATAGACAATCTCTCTACTCTCTACAAATGGCGGATTCTTATTGGACCCCGTAATAAAAGAGTTAGCCGTGGAGCTTGGGTCCATGCCAACGACTTTAAACTTAGAGTCGTAATCATCACTCTCTAGTTTATTGTCTTGAGTAATCTTAGTGTTTCTAATCAAATCTCTTTTAACTACTCCCTCAACTTTACGACTAGCATGAGTAAAATGATTTTGATTATTAAACGTAGTAGTAATTAAGCTTGAACGAGTATTGATGTGTATCTTATTAATATCAGATCCAATGTTGATATTAAAGTTATCATCTTTATCAGCACTACCTTGACCTAAAGTTATTTTGGTATCTTGATTACTTTGAAGTAATAGCTCGCCTAATTTAAGATTAGGAACGTTTTTATAATTAACATCAGCAAAGAAAGATACGAAGTAATACTGATTACCACTTCCTTGCCCAACAATAATTGGTGTACCTTCTGCCGGATATGATCCTATATACATTCCATTATTATAAAACATAGAATGTGGTAAAGGAATTTCGATATCGCTAGTCGCACTTTGGCCTTGTAAAGACTGTTTATTAGCCAGTCTTACTTTCATTACTCCATTATTAGGGAAGCACTTAATGATGGTCGCTCTTCTAAGCAAACCAACCGCTTCGTCATGTTGATTAATACTACCTACCATGTTTAGGACCCATTAGATTCTTGTGGTGATACCGGATCAAAAGAGACCCAGCAGTCTACTACATATTTCAAGAGTGCTGTTTTTATATCCGCTTTTTCATTTTTTATTGCAGAAACAGTTGGATCACCACCATCGGAGTTATTGCCAGGGGATGATGCGCCCCCACCATTCTTAGAAATTGCAGCTTTATGATTACGTGCAGCGTCAATAGCTTTTTGAGATGGGCTCCTTCTATCATTTTCATCACTTAGATCAACAGTGGACTCGCTGACCGATTTAACAAATTTAGGATCTAATGATTTAGGAGGATTACCTTGCTTAACAGTAGTGAAAGCACTTAATCCAGAATCTGAGCCAACTAACAACTGTCTAATACCTTCGGCAAATTGTTGTAGATCAATATCTGATGAATTTTTATCATCATAATAAGTTCTTAGTTCAACTCTGGCCGTTATATTGTTGCCCTTATTGCTATTTGCATTTATCATATATTGAGTAGTATACAAAATATTATTGATAACTTGAGCGTTGTGAGCAGAAAAAGTAGTTGTAAATCCATCTGGAGTAGCTTGATTTACAACTGTATTATTAGCCTGTCCAGTAGTGCTGTCGGTCCCTCTAATTATTACTCCCATATTTATTTCATTAGCGGAAGTTTCCTGTCTATGAACAACTAGGTCGGCAACATCCTTATTATTATAGATCATCTTTCCAATCATATCACTGACGGTTGGAATGTACTCTCCAGGTGGATGTCCGTAAGTTAAATCAAGTGTTGTGGTAAAAGAACTAGGGAAAGTAAAATTATGCTTTACTGAACTTACGTAAAACAATAGTTGTCTATCTTCCAAAAAGACTACTTCTCCTGGCTGCATAAATTCGTTGCCAGAAATTGTAACTGAGCCACGCAGAATGTTTTTTCTATTTCTACTAAGCAACATAGTCGCATATGGACTGCACTGGGATACAGGATCACTTAAGAATGGTACGTTAATGGCCGAGCCCTGCTTATACCCATACATTCTCCAAAGGTCATAATCAACTGCCATGGCAGTTGTTAACCCATTACCATTGGAAGGGAAAATGCCCGTCAATCCAGAGGGAAGATCACTATTATCAAGGGCAGGATTAAGTTGTCCCTGTACCTCTATAGCTGTATAGTCTGGAGGATTCTCTGAAATATTAAGACTTCTTATCTGGGCTCTCTTAATGATGTATCGTTTTCCAGAATTAAGGCCATAATCATCGTAGGTCTCGTCTTCAATCATGTGCTCAAACACTTCTGGAATATGAGAGTTACCATAAACACCAGGAGTGATAAGTGCGTTGGCAGTACTCTTGTCATCATCTAGGGAATTAAATTCTCTAGATCCCTTTAGTGTATCGTAAAATAGCTTAAGTGCCTTCTGTCTTTCCTTAATTTTATCAGATAGGTCTTGAATAACTTTAAAGACATCAATTGTTGTATTAATAGGTGATTGAACCCCGTATACTTTTTCATCTGTCTTAACAAAATAATCTCTTTTATCTACACGTTGCCCCGATTTAGTAAATATTCTATTGATTAAATCATCAGCCCTTGTATTGCTTAAAAAGTTTACATCAGTAATAGTTGCAATACCATCTGCATTTAATTCTTGGCTCTTTAATGATTGAACTATAGCCGAGTACTTAGTTGAATTAGAGAATACATCTTTGTTTGATATTTTGATAGTCTTATTCTTGACATTGTCAAAAATTTCTAGATCTTGAGGTAATTTAGAATCACGGTCGTCTGGGTTAGCTTGAATAATCAAATTAGCAAAGTCTGAAATTTGACCCTTATTAGCGTCATCAGATAGGAAGGCGAATGAGTCTCCTGTACCACTAGTAGCTCCACTGCCTAAAATGAATGCCATAGCAGAAGAGTCGTCATTATAATTTAAGACGGCACAATCCAAACGGATTTGATCTTCTAAAACTTCTAGCCTACTTCTTAATGTACTTAATTTGTCTTTGAAAATATCATCCAAAAACTTAGGGAAAATTTGAATTCCTAGGCTTTGCTTCAAATACATCATCTTATAAAAGACGGAACTTGGCATGCGATTGTATTGAGGCGGACGGCATCTGATATGACCCTGAGAGTCGCAAAATACTTCAAGGTTAAGTAGATTAGCCACGTGCTGAATCTTATCTCTTACTGATGTGAATTGATTATTGTAAAGCGAAATTCCATTAGTAAGCGTCTTTTCATAAGCTAGAATATCAAAATCTTTATCGTAAAAATCATCTACGATGAATAGATTTTTATCCTCGTTAGCACGAACATTGTAAGACATTCTTCTAGTAAGAAAATTAAGCTGTCGTCTTAGCAATCTACGATCGGCCGCTAATGTCTTTCCAGTTTTTCCAGAATCTACGAATTCACTATAATCAAAAGAAGTATCATCCCCAACCTGTTGAATAGAATCATCATCAGATTTCTTAATTTCTTTAATGATGCTATCTACTTGTTTAGATAGTTCATCTACCTTAGCTTTAATAGGTAAGAATCTAGAGCCATCTCCGTATTTTGCCTTTTCTGAAAAAGCATTGGCAGCACTGGCTATGATGGCGGCTTGATTTAGATCTTGTAGCTCTCTAATCTTGGCGTCCAAATCTTTATTCTTTTGAATAACAGTAGTTACCTTTTGTAAATGTTTTACATATGATTCTTCATCAACAACTAAGTTTTTAAATGGAACGAAATTCCCCCACAAAGTATTAGACTTAACCAAATCTGTTCTAAGAGATTGGTAGAATGAATGGGCCATGCTCTGCTTGCTTTGTGGATCTGCTCCAGCACCATCAAATTCAACAGCCGCTTTATAATACGTAGCAAAATTATAAGGAACGCCAGCAATCAATAGAGATAAAACGTTCATTACATTCTGACCAGCAAATGGTTCTTTTGAAATACTAGGGGCGCCTACCTTATCAGCATCATTAACAGTTAAGTTAGTTCCAAATTGGGTAAAGACTCCAATACCCTCTTTCCATTTATAAACCAATCCATCAGGAGCATAGAAAACCTTAGTACTACGCCCTGTTACTGGATCAAAATTTCTATCTTGAACAACAGAGTTTTCGTTAACTAATTGCCCAGCGTAGCGGCCTAGTTTAAATTTAACTAGAGACTTGTCAATAACAGTATTACCCTGTTGAGTGCCTAAAAGGAACTTATTCTCATTTAATAATTCTGGAATCTCAGAACCATTAATGTTACTGTTGATTGAATCAAAATTACTCTTAAATGGAGTTAATGGATCAAATATAGATCCGTTATAGACATCCACTCCTGGCTTGAAGTTAATCTTACCCATATCAAAATAAAGGCTGTTATCTCCACCATTAATGTCTATGGTAAATTTTCCGTTCGACCAATTATCTGAAGCATTTTGAACGATACCGGCGAATACGTGCGTACCCTCATTCTCCGAAACGAATTGTCCACGAACCATACTCCACAAAAAATTAGGAAAATCTTTTCCAACAAAAGCTGATTTTTCAATCTCTAATGGAACGTTGCCACTAGGATTCAAAGCGCCTACTGCGTTGGCTAAATTAGTTAGAGTGTTGTTAATGTTTTGTAGCATTCCTAGTCCAGTAAACATATTTTGTAAACCAGACAATAGCTTCTCGTCCCATCTACTCTTGGAATTGATATAAATGTGAGCCGTATCCATTGGCTGCACTATTAGCTTTCCAGAAAAATTAAAACGCAGCTTTCTACGTGTATAATTGGTATTTTGATTCGTTGTCTGAAATGCATTTCGAGAATTTGCATCTTGACTTAATTTGCTATAAATGGTGCTAATAAGACGATTAAAAATTGAGAATTCTGAATCGGGCCCATGATGTTTGCTGGGAGTAACTAGTGAACTAAATTGAATGTTGCTAAATACTTGCTTATGAGTATCGAGACCATCTTCTCCTGCAACTGAACCGCCCCTTAGGTATTCATCGGGAACCTCAGTTCCACTGCCAAAGGCACCGCCCGAGAAAATAGCTGCCGCAGAAGAACTATCATACGTAAACGGCAATTCAATTCCTCTTCTATCTAGAATAGCAATTACACGTCTACCCAATAGGGTATCAGGATCAACCTTAATAGAGATTGGGCTAGCATTTCTACTTGCTCTAATTTTATTAAGACGAGACTGTAAATCATTAATTAACTTATCAGAATTTTCCTTAGCAAATTGAAACAACTTCTTATTATAGAACATGTTGGTCGCATCGCTAATAGCTTTCTCGATATCATATTCTGTAATAAGCATGCACTCATATGGGTCTTCGATTGATATTCTAAATGAACCAGGAGTATCGATACTTGTACTAGTAGAGGTACTAAAGCTGCTAAAATTAGTAAGCTCTATTACACCAGTTCCTTGTCCAAATTGTGCTTGGAAAAGATTGGTAGAGTCAGTAATCCAATTAGTAGTGGTGTTGGCAGTGTTAAAAGCGTAAACCCTGCGAAGACGGTCAATTACCTTAGTGAAATTGCTAGGCTCAGAAGCTAATGGTCCGGGACCACCTAAAGCACCAAATAAATTAGAACCAGAATCTAGACCACTATTAAAGCTATCAGTTAGTGTGAAAATAATAGGCATCAACTGATCAGGAACACTTCCTACAGCAGATGTTATCTTTTGAATCTTAGATAATTTTTCTAGAGCTGCAATTTGTTTGCATTTATTCTGGAAAAGAATCTTCATGGCTCTATAATAAAGCTTTTCGTCTTTATCCATAAAATCAGGTCTAAAATTATCCCCTACAGATGAGAACATTCTTTTCTTAAGTAGTACAGTGGCGTTAGGCTCCTGCATTAATACTTCGAACTGCTTCGGATCTGTATTGTAAGGATCCTTTCTTAAGTACCCTTCTTCAACATATCTTCTTTCAGAAGATTGATCAAAATGCTTGGCAAAATCCCCCAAAGAACCATACTTCTCTACTTTACCAGTGTCTGGATCGATAGAGTCTAGTGTATGATTAGTATTTTCACCTAGGGAAAATTGACTACTAATTTGATCTGCTAATGCGCCTAAAAAACTCATACTTTACTTACCTGTTACGTTCCCCGAGAATGAATTTGCAGTAGTATATTGACTTGGACCATCTTTAGCACTACGAGTCCATGGGAAGTAGTTGCTTCTGTAGCCTCTTCTCTGAGTGGCCATAAACGTCATTTGATATTCAATCAAAAAGTTATCTGCTCTTTCATTAATGGTCATATTCTCAAAAAATCCTCTATAAACCCAACCACCATAATACATTTCAACAGTAAATGCTAGCTGTGCCAAAGAAGGAATGTTTTTAGCAGATAGGGTATTGTTTGGAGAGTCTACTCCTAATATACCACCTAATAATCCACTTACACCCGCCTGCGTAGTTGCGCTTCCACCAAATAGGGAAGCAGCACCATTAAGTATATTATGACTCAAATCATTGTTAAAATTATTGGCAGCTAAAGTTAAACCAGTAGCATCAAAAGCATATTGTTCTGCCCTATACATTTCATATAGAACGTTAATTCCTTCAATACCAGAGCTACCAGTCGTGCCGCTAATGTTAATGGTAGTTAAATCTTCTCCCCAATATTGTAGAGTATATCCTCCCTTGGTTCTATCCTTAGTAATTAACTTCTTATGTTGATAACTAATAGAAGAAGGATTAACAAACATTCTTACTATTCCAAATTGTGGAACAAACCAAGTGACAATGTTTCTTTTTAATTGTCCTGGCTTATCACTTGGTACCTTGTTATATGGCAAGCCATTGCCATCAGCATTATAGGTAGCAGGCAATAGGAATCCATCTGACTTAAATTTATCCTTTTGACCTTGGGTTAAAGGATTATTTTGATTCAAAAAGTCTTGCGCTGAATTAATATCATCTAAGAAACTCATTATGTATTCCTATTATATTTTTGGGGCTGGAGTCACAGAGCGACTGTTGGTACTATCTTCTTGCACCTTAACTACAACATTAACTTTGAATCTTCCCGTATCTCCCACTTGTGAGAAATTGACATCTGTTGGGACGGCTCCTCCGCCTCCACCAGTTCCACCGCCTTTGGGGGCAGGAGCGGCTGTTGGGCGTGGAGCGGCACCTACGGCAGCTCCTGGAGTGACTCCACCTTCATAATTGGATGGGCCGAAAGCTCCTCTTGGAATTGGCGCCAAACCTGTACGGCCAGTTTGATCTTGCAAACCTTGAGAATAAAAAGCGTGAGCTTGGCGCGCAGCATCTTCTTTTTGCTGAGCTTCTCTTAGAATTCTATCTCGTTCGGCACCTGTCATAGTTTTAGCCTTGGCACGAGCATTCTTTACTTCGGCTTCAACTGCTTGCAATTCGGTATTAACTGCTTTTTCATCGCCACTAGAAATTGCACTCTTTAATGCATGAAGCGGAGCCTTTAATGCACTTGGTAATCTTTCAAACCAAGTTCCAATATCTTTAATGGCTGTAGCGGCATAACGCCCACTATCATCAATATAGGCGCCAGCAGTTCTCATTTGCTTGGCATGATCTCTAGCAAAATTTCCGCCCTTCTCGGCACCCTCTGTCATAGTTGTCTGAAGACCTTGAGCAGCAGCACGTTGTTCCGGTGTTAATTTGCCGGCCGTATTAACTCCAGCGCTAGCAGTGCCGGCTTTTTGTAAGAAGCTTAAATTAGAAGTTTCTGCGGACCTACGAATGGCCTCTAAGTGGTTTCTCATAACAGTAAACTGAGTATAAGATTTTTCTTCCCACTTAGTTCCCTTATCAATAGAGTCTTTAATGATGTTTTCTTTAAATTCTTGTCCAGCAGCCGTTTTTTCACCAGCGCGAGTGCCCCTCATCATGTCAAACATCTTATAAGCATCTTGGGGTGATTTAATCATTGAACCTAATGGTCCCTGTTGCATCATCTGAACTTGCTTTTGCATTCTTGAAGCATCTGCTTCAGTTTTTACTTCATCTAGAGTCATGATGGGACCGCCCATGAGTTTCTTCATGGTTTCCATCTGCTTCTTCATGACACCTTCAAAATCACCAGACCTTAACATCTTATCAATCTGCATACCTCCTAGTAATCCACCAGGACCACCAGTTTGTGCAGAGATAAATCCCTTTTGAGCTATCGTTAATTTGCCAACTGATTTTTCAAGTAGTCCAGCAGCTTCGGCAGCATCTCTTCCAGTCATACCGGCGTCCATTAACCCGCCAATATAGGATTTCATTACTCTGGCGAGACCTTCAGACATCTTGGCGGCTTTATCACCAGCATCTGCAAAGTGGCTAAGTTCACCTACCACTCCTTTAAGATTACTTTGAACATCTTCCAAATCAATATTAAAGGCATTAGAAATTTCAGAAAATCTTAAGGTAAATTTAAGAGCATTCTCTCCGGTAAGACCTAAACTCTTATAAGAGTCATGCATATCCTTAATGACATCTGCTTGTTGACGGCCCGTTCCAGTGGCGGCTTTAATAGTAGCCGTTAACATGCTCATTGATTTGTCTACACCGGAACCGGCAGTAACTGTAGCATTAAGGGCCCCAGGAATAGTACCTAAAGCACTATACCAGTCTTCTATTTGCTTTTCATTCAATCCAGTAGCTTTCATAGATTGAGCCATAGCATTTTGTTGACTTGCCAATATAGAATTGATGTTTTCTAAATTAGGACCAGCTTTTTTGTAAATTTCATCTAGCATACCAGTTCGGGCGGCAAGTTGAACTACAGCATTTTGTAATCTAAGTGCATTATCGGCACTGGTGGCTAAGCTACCAAGAAAGTTGGTAGCGGCTTGAACGCTCTTTTTAGCTGCGTCCGGCATAACAACACCAAAGGCACTTTCAGCTAGTTTGGCTATTTCAGATATGCCTCCTCCAGAATTTTTTAAAGTATTAACAAGATAACCAACTTGATCTCCAAAAGTAGCTAGTGTCTTGGAGGAATCAACGCCTTGCAAACTATCAAAAGCTTTTCTAGTACCAAATACAGCAGTTGTCAATAAACCAAATTGTTCAGTTTGTTGCTCCGTAAGGGCGCCGGTTTGTCTAATGGACAATCCAAAATTATTTAGCTTAGATTCAAAGCCTTCAAACACATTTCTGGCCATTTTCATAACACCAGAAAAATTATCTAATTGTTGACGTGCAGTTTCAGCCTCTGCTCCCATACCAATAAGAGAAGTAGTATACTTTTCATTAGCATTTGTTGCCTGTTCTGTAAGAGCAACTTGTTCTGGTGTTACTGGTGGGTCTGCCATAGATTATCTCTGTGTTGGTGCTGAGGTTGCTTGAGCGTGCCTACGTCTTCTTTTGAGGGGTTGCTCGGACTTCTTGTCTTGCGTTAACTTTACGCTTTGCTCTCTTACCATACGCAAAGACTCTTCATATTCATCATCTGTGGATTCATGGACATTGCCTTCGCCTAGAATCTTCTGAACGGCCTCTGGATCCCAGAATGATGCTAATAAGTATGCGTGATTTTTAGCTAGTTCGGCCTGCTCATTTTGATCGGCTATCCAGTTATTGTAAAGCCACAATTTTTGAACCGGGTCCATATCTACTAACATTGGATCATCGGGTAAACGCCCATATGTTTTGCATAAATAAGCGTGAAAACGATGTTCCGGTTCATTTATTATTTTTTTAAGTCTTCAACCACCTCCTGGGCTTCTTCTGAAGACTTTACAGCATATTTTGCCCTAGATTCCTTAACTAACTCTAGATATTCATCGTATAATCTATTTAATAATGCCTCATCAAGATCGTCAATTAATTGTAATTTAGCCTCTAAACTATCAGTGCCCACGAACTGAGCAACATCTACCCCAGCTATTTGAATTAGCGAGCGTCCTAGTAATTGTCTTCTAATTTCAAATGGAGACTGTACAGTTCCATCATATTCAGAGGCAATCATAATAGCTTCTCTCATCTCTTTAGAGCGTAGAGTCTGCAAAACAAAGGCATTCTCCCCCAGCATAACCTCACGAGTGGAGCGAGTCATACCAACTAGCATCTCAATACGGCGCTTAGCCCCATCATTAAGACGAGTCTTACCAGACCTTCTCATTTCTCTAGCTTCTCTAATTTGTCTTTCAATTTCAATAGAATCATCTTGAGATGATGCTTGTACCCTTTGTTGAAAAGCAACAGCCTCATTAATATCAACAGGTGGCTGAGGCCCATGAAGGGCTGGCCCTCTACGCCTCATTACTGGATTCATTCCAGCATGTTCTTCTGTTTGGTATTCATGTCCTGTTTCATCCGGTACATCAAATTCTCTCATTGGTTGACCGGCAAACTTTTTACTACCAAGGGGACTATCAAAATTAGGCATTTTTACTCCACAAAAACAATAACCTGCAATGATTATATATCATTTGCAGGTTATTTTTATCTTATTAGGGAGTTATGCTAATTGATATTGATTAGAATAAGTCGCCAGAAGAGCCAATGTCAATTAGACCGGCTGCATCAAGAGAACCTCTTCTACCGTTAGCTCCGGTATCAACAAGTTGCTCAATATTAACAACTCCGTCTCCGCTAACGATATTGACAGTGCCATTAGGACCAGAGCCCATGTGCTGGATGCCTCTTTCGCCACCCACTGCAACAGGTTGAGAGCTACCGTTGTTAAGAACGCTATAAATTGTCTCAGCCTGCCAGCTCATGGTATCAGTGATGACCCAGTCGCTGGTTTGGTAGGTATAGTCAAGACCATCAATCCACACATTTTTAATAACTGTAGAAATTTGGCTACCTTGATCTCTCTTCTGCTTGTCTAGGATGACAATATCAAAAGGGTATACCTGAGAAGCTACATGAACGAAACCTCTGCTGAATGCTTCGGTGATTCTTAATCTGTCGAATCTAACTCTTTGGCAGTTTCCACTGATGTTAGTAGAAACGTTTGGTACGGAATCGATATGGCCGTCAGTTCCTACCTCATCAATCATCTTGATACCTCTCTTTTCAGAGATGGCCATGGATTGAATAGCGCCGACAGCGGTGTTACCAACCATAATGATGATATTGGTAGAGATAGCAGTACTAGTCTTATTAACTGTACCGTTTACTGATAGTGTAGAGCCTGTGTTTGGTGCGTTAGCCATTTATGTATTCTCCCTAATTATAGTTGACCCAAACTTACCTTGATGTAGATGAAGTTAACTGGATAGGTTGGCTGTACCCTAACTGATACGTTCCATTGTCTTGGATCTACATCGTCTCTGACAACTGCTAAGTCTTTGTACTGAGTGATTAGTCCTTGAGAAACTAAGGAGTTCAACAAAATAACTCCACGAGTATTCAAGATAGCTCCAGTGATTGGAGATTCTGGGTTTCCAATAAAGCCTTGGAATCCAGCTCTCAAAGTCTTGGCTACTCTGTCGCGGATAAACACGATAGAAATTTCTTGCTCTTCTGGGAATCCACTTTGGGTAGTAGTGATACCCCATACGATTCTTCCGCCACCTGCGACTGGCTGCAAGGTTGTTACACCGGCTGCGGCCAAGTTTTCTAGGGTTTGTGGAGAGAATTGCTTGTTTCTTAGGATGGTGAATCCGCTTAGAACCTTGTTGGTTAATGGATTCTCGATTCTAACATCGGCAGCTTCATAACCTGCGGCTGCGGCTGCAAGGTAGAATCCATCGATAAGAACATTTTCGGTTCCAGCCTGAACAACAATCTGATCAGGATAGAAGTAAACACATCTAAAGGTGTTACCGAATGCATCTGGCACTGAGTAATTAGCCAAGTCTTCAACGTTACCGGCAAGAATGTCAGTAATGGTTTCTCCTTGGATACCCTCAAGAACTCCAATGTCTTCAACAGCGGCTGGCTTGACACCAGTAATGTTGTCTGGAGTTAATCCACTGATAGCTCCACAGAACAAGACTCTTTCTTTCTTGTTTCTAATGTTGCTCATGGATAAGCAGTGGCTTAAAGCATTCTGGAAGATGATTGAGATAGTCTGCTTTGGAAGCGGAACCAAAATGTCACATTCGACAGTTTGTAGTGCCTCAAGAGCATTGATCCATCCTGCATCATAGAAGTCTGCATCTCTTTCGTCTACGATAGTTACTCTTAATCCGTATCCATTTGGAACTACGTTGTGGTTAACAACAACATAATTGCTAGCTAGAGTTGGATCAAGAACCTCGAACTCAAGATTGCTTTCATTGACAAGAGCCTTCTTGATAGTAATCTGATAACCGTCAACAATGTAACCGTCAGAAGAAACGATATCATATAGACCATCATTTCCAACTGGCTGATTAGCGGTTGCAACAGTAGATCCGTTGATTTGTAGTCTCTTAGAGGTAAGACCAGTAAGAAGAGTGAAATCAGTAGAACTCTTTAGAGTAGCTTGTCCGGTACTTGCACCTGCGGTTACCAATACGCCATCAGTTCCGTCTCCACCGGCAACTGGCAATCCAGTAACTGGGTTAATTACTTCGAACGAAACTGGAGTTTCATTGATGAAATCAGATAGGTAAGCTGGGTTAGCAGTTAAGGTAGATGGAGGGAAAGTAGAAGCATCAGCTACTACGTATAGCTTTCCACCACTTACTGCGGTAACATGGAATACTCCGAAGTTAGCAGAGTTGGTAGCCTCAATGATCTTTAGTGCCTTGCCTACATAAGTAGAGTCGAAGGTAACAGAATCAGAGCTAAATACACCTTGATTATTGAAAGCAAGATTTCTACCAATGTAACCGTCTTCTCCAAAGTTAATTGTCTCAAGAGATTCTTTAACAGTATAGAAGTAAGACCAACCGGCAGGAGCAACTGCGTTGCTAGTGATAAATTGGGTGGTGGTTGGGAAACCGGCAGTATCAAGAGTGTAGTACTCAAGCTTGTTTGGAAGAATCTGAGTTTCTACGTTAGTAGCATTGTTCTTCACAAAGAAGTGAATATTTGAGTTAAAGTCTGGGGTAACTCCAACAGGTAGTGGGAAAATAAACTCATCATTGTTCAAGGAAAGAGCATCTACTTCTTGATCAAGAATGTAGGATGTTCTTCTTGGAAGCGGAGGAGCTGCCTGAAGGGTTAATAGGGATGGGGCATTGTTAGCGAAAGCTAGTTGAGCACCCAAAGCCAAGTTGTTGGTAAGGCTTGGTAGACCGTGACGCTTAACAACGTCGCCCATTCCTTGTAGAACAAGTGGGTCATTAAGATTAGCAACTGGAATATAGTTGGCGGTCAAAGAATCATTTCTAATTAAGACACCACTATCAACAACAACAGTGAAAGCGTCGCCTTCTCTAAATGCTGGAGTAGTTTCTACGATAGAGAAGCTAAGAACTCCGTTGCTTACTACTGCGCCACCTGCAAGCCAAATAATTGGATTGCCGTTAGCATCTAATTTAGCACCAGAAACAGATCCGAAAGCTAAGAAGGAGGCAGTTGCAGCAATTGGGACGTTAAGAGGGTCTCTTTGAACACTGACACAACGAATAGTCCAAGTCTCAGGTGGGGCGTTTGCATCCACAAGAGTTAGGTTGGCAAGTGAGCCTTGACCGACATTGCTTGATAAAGCGGTGAAGTAAGCTCCACCTTGATCAACTAAGTGAGCACTCTGAAGTTCGACCTTACCGGTTGTAATGTCAATTCTGTAATCAAATTTGTTGCTGAATGGGTTTGCGTCAATAATTGACTCATAACCACGAAGAGGAATGCCATTCTTAAATAAAGTAGTTCTGTTAGAAACTAGTGGGAAACTAAGAAGTTGGAAGTGTCTGCCGTCTCGGCCAGTAGTACCCGTATAACTTGGGTTCAGACCGTCTTGACCACCACCCAAGGCTTGAGAAACGATGGTTTCATCCGTTGAACCTTCACCAATCATTGCGGCTGTACGGGAACCACCAGGAACCGATACTCCACGTGATTGAGTAATTACGTCAGTAAAAACTCCTGGTAGGACATTTGTTGCGCCTGGTATGTTAGCCATATTGAATCCTTATCACTCGGTTTTGTAGATTGTATCATTAAAATGTATTAATATTCCTATTCTTGGCGATATATTAGCACATTTTATTGTCTTACCCATTGAAACTTTTCGAATTTAGAGCATTCGAAATCTCTATATTTTACATGTTTAGTAGCATATCCGCTAAGCTAACTTCGGTATTAACCGTCATATTGGCGGGTACGGGACTTCCAGGTCTGTTCAAATCTTCAAAAGTTGCGGTGAAGAAGATAGCGTCAATGACGTTACCGACTGGTATTTCTCTTCTCCACTCAGTTCTTATATCTAATGTGAGACTTTGCCTAAATAGCTTATCGTTTCTGTCATCTGACTCACTTGCAGCCCCAATACTCAATGGTTTAATAATAATACCCACATCATAGATTGTATCAAAGGTTACTTCTGTAAAGCACATGGCTACAGCCTCAGCAATATCGTCCCTGGCCCTTAAACTTCTAGCTAAAACATCAATAATAATTGATCCTTCCCAAACTCCTGCCGTAATAAAAGAAACTGGGCGATGAACTAATGTTTGATTTCCATATCCATCTTCAAAAACAATATCTTCATATTGAACACCCTCCTGCTCTCTATTAATAGAAATTGGAACGTATTTGGCTCCACCGCTTTTAACTAGAATGGCTGGATAAAAAATACCGTCATAACGATAATTTTCTCCAATATAGATTCTAGTGCTTAGACCTTCTTGATTTGCGCCATTTTTATTAAATTGCGTAGGAATATCAGCACCTGGAGGCAGATCAGTATGATCTGTTGTATTAGCAAAACCCCATTGATCTTTGGAATAGTGATAATAATCGCTTTTAGAAAAGAAATCTCTTAAAGTTGCAATAATAATCTCTTTTGGATAAACCAACATTGATGCCTGCACAAAATGGTGCAGATTCATTAGATTAGATTTAGAGAAATTATTAGTTGACATTTATTGGATTATTGGTTGGAGTTTTTCCAAGCAATAAATTGCTGGAAAAGAGCTTCATCTGTTTCTTTTTTTGACTTAATTGCATCTTGTTCAGCTTTAGAGGCTGCCGACAAACCTTCTACCTGCTTACTAATTGGGGCCGGCAGAGGTTGGGGGTCTGGAACAACAGAAGGATCATCTGATACAACAGAACCGACCGGTTTTCCATTAACCTCTTGCCATGCTTTAAATAGCATCGCATTATTTTCCATTAACTTACTAAAATTGTCTTTAGAAGTAACTAAATATCCTTCTTCAGCATCAGCATCTGTTTCAAAATGTTCTATGATAAATCCATCAGGTAGATTAGAGATATTTTTAGCTACTTTATATGCTATATTGTTCATTTATGCCACCCATGAAATTTCAACAAATCCACTACCACCAGGTCCGCCAGCAGAGCCGTCGTGAGTATTATTATAGTCGTGACCTTCTCCGCCACCACCACCGCCGCCACCGCCTCCAACTGATCCACCACCTCCACCACCAGAGAATGGATAACCGTCGAAACCAAAAGCTCCTTGACCACCGCCACCGCCAGAAGAGTAGATGTTGTTAGAGCAGCCTCCTGCGGTTCCTCCACCACCACCTTTACTAACGCGGCTTGGTCCGTCAGCACCATGGAAAGGTGTATAGGAAACCAACCCTACTAATTGAGATGCAAGAGCAAAGGAGTTAGATCCGGCAATATAAATAATCTCTCCACGTCTACCGCCTCTACCACCAGGAAAAACTACGCTACCAAAAACACTGGCAGCTCCATCTAACCCGGCATTTCCGGCTGTTTTACCACCACCATCGTTATAGTTTGGTACGCTAACGAATCCGCCACCTGATCCACCCGCACCAATTGTAATAGTGTAAGTTACGCCCGGAGCAACTTCTACAACTTGAGTCATAGTTGGTGCTGGTTGACCACCACCACCTCCGGTTGCATAGTAATCAAGATTGGCGCTACCACTAACGGCTGCTCCTCCGCCTCCACCACCGCCACCTCCGCATCCGGTAACGATAATAAATCGAACACCTATGGGTGCAGTCCAGGTAGTGCTTGAAAAAAATTGTTGTTTAAATAATCTAGGACTTGACATAGTTTTACCTTATACTATACACCACATGTACTTGGGCGTTAAACCCGATCCAGCACCACCGCCGTTTGGATCTATAGTTGCAACCAATGTAACTGACCCATAAGGATTTTTGTAAATAAAGTCACCATATGCATTTTCAATAGCATCTGTTACCGTGTTTCCAGCACGAATTGTAATTGGGAAAGAATCACATAGACCATTAGCATCTTTAATAGTTATAACTCTACCTGGTGGAGATAGTGCAATGCTTGGTAATACTACAACCAATGCTGAAGTTAATTTAAATTCAAGAACTTGATCTTCCAAGGCAACTGTATAAGTTCCACCTGCACTTGTTCTCTTTGCATGAAGAGTAAATGGCGCATTAAGGTTATTGGTATAGATCCAAACTAATGGTAAGTTACTTACCAAGTTTTGATTGGTTCCATCTACGGTTGTTTTATCGAAAAAGTTATTTACTACAGAAACAACACCACTTGACCACGTAACTGGGGCAGCTATATAGCTAGTAATGGTGTTATTGTTTCTATAGAAATAATTCTCAGAAATGGTGCCGTTAGTTCCAGTTACTGTGTTAATAAAAGAACTAGTGAACGATCCAATTGTATTAAAGATATTTTCAACAACAGTAAAGTTGTTTTGCATGGTCAATCCAATAGTTGGATTGTTCCAGTTAAATGTGTTACCAGAGACAACTCCGCTAAAGTTGGCTGTAGTAAGAGATGCATTTATGTTGAAAATATTTTTATTAAATACCGTTGTGCTGTTAGTGCTTATAGTGGTACCCGCTCCATTAAAATTAAACGTACAATTATTAAAGGTACAAGAAGTAAATGTGACGATATTAGCTGCACTAAATGTAAATATACAGTTATTAAATGTTGATGAAGAGAAAGTTACTGAAGATGCTCCGCTAAAACTGAAGGAGCTATTGCTTCCCGTACAAATTGAAAATAATGTAGCGGTGGTACCAGATCCGGTAACCGTACATGTATCAAAAGTAGTCGTACCAAAGCCAGCGCCTGCACTGTAGGTAAACGTAATATTACGGAACGTAATAGCTGAGCCAACAGTAAATGCTGATGGAAGGGTAAACGTAGTTACACCATCAGACATAAATGCTACTGGGAAATTATACTGTAGTGTTGTGGGTACAGAACTAAATGCACCCTTAACAGTAATATTACTCGTATAACCCGAATTTAAATTAAACCACTGTTCTAATGCTTCAAAACTTCTAAATTCACCATTAGCAGTATCCAGTACCAAAGTTGGGCGCTCACCCCAATCCTTTTTATAAACAAACTTACGAACATCTTTTGTCGTAATAGTTACAACAGGACTAGTGGTACCAGCCACTGATGAAGTAACAATATAAAGTATTGTTAAATCTGGTCTAGTATTAATTAAATCAGAGAAAGTAAGTGCGGGTAACGTATAAGTCGTATTACTTACCACATCAAGTGCTGTAAATAATCTTCCAGTAGTTGACGGGGTTGATCCAAATGCATTCAACAATGGAATTAGGTCATACTCTCCGATATCATTAACACAAAGGGCCCAGTTAACATCATAACTAAATGATAAGTAGGTCTCTCTAATGGCTGGAATATTTACCGTATCATTATTAATGTTATACAATTTTCCATTAACAAGAACAACACCACCACTTAAATCAATGGTTCCGACATTTCCATTAAATTTCTGGAAAATATCAAATCCTCTTACAACTCCATTAGAGTGCAGGTATTTCTCTGGAACCGATAGGTAATCAAATACTGATGTACTTAAATCCTTCTCGCTGATATTTCCAAACTGTCTACCATCTACAATTTTGCTAACGGTATGAGTGCTATCATTTACTTGGCAGGTTCCAAGCATCATGATTTCATCATCTGACGCCAATGATGGGAAAAGTTGGAAATCAATTATTTCATTACTGAAAGTGGTAATAGTGGTTCCGACATCGAAGATAATATCAATATAGTCGGTATTTGTTTCATCAAAGAAACGAGCAGTCTGTCCTTTACGTCCCGTGGTACGTGGACCAATATGAGTTAGATACGTACCATCATAGGATGCCAAATATCCATCGTATACTCCAGTAGTGCTTGAGTAACTAAATACCTTTAAAGTTATTTTGTTAACGGATCCAAATTGATAACCGCGTAGTTTTGGAGAAATTTTAACGATGTCTAGCTGCTTAAGCTGAGAAGAGCCGCGTAAAATAGTTCCATTGACACTTGGGACTCCAGTATCATTCGTACTAATTCTTCCACGTTCGTGAGTAAATGTTTTACCATCTTGATCAACATAAACTTCAAAGTGTCTCTTGAAATTTCCAAATGCACTATAATCTGTAGCAGATTCTGCGTTGAATGAAACAGAGTCTGCGCCGAAATACAAGGCTACTTGATTAAATGGTTGTAAAGTGGCTGTTGGAGAAAATCCAGTGGCGTGTACTGAGTCATAGACCGTAATATCGGTAAAGACATCTGGCGAACATCCAAACACTACGGAGTAGATAATGAATCTACCAAAATCAACTAAACCTCCAGCCCCCAAAGATTGAACAACGATAGTTTTACCGGCTTTAAGGCCAGTGGTTGATAAATCAAGTGGTACACGATAGGTTGTTTGAACTCTTCCCGATGGAGTCTGTACATCTTGGATAGTTGCTACCCAGTAACCATCTCCGTATCCATCCAAAGCTTGAGAGTCTTCTCTTGCCAATCTTTCTTTTTCAGTACCGTTGACATAAAAGCTGTTTCTTCTTAATGGAATGAATAGCTTAGTTGGATTTTGAGAAGCGGCAGCAGATCCGTATACGGTGTAGAAGGGTGGGCTTGCTACACCAGAACCAGATGGGCCAAGTCCAAGAGGATCGGGCGCCACGTTGTTTCCGTCGATTGGCTGCAAGTCAACTACGTTATTTGGTAAAGCAATCTGAGTTGCTAATGAATCAATTGTGCCATCAGATTTCAAAGCTACGCTTAAGATAGAAAACGCACTGTTACTGTACGAATCAGCTAGGCAAACGCCAAATTCTCCTTGATAAGAGAAAGCGGTGAACCTATAGTTGTATCCAAGTGCTCTAAAAGCATTGTTGGTAGCTTGAACAACCGACTCTAGTGTGTATTGACCTGGTGTTCTACCTTGATTTCCAGTTACGTCAATGGCTGGCAGAATGGTATACCCATCTTGAGCAAATCCGGTTGGATAAAGAGCAATGTATAGAAGATAATGCTTCTCATTTAATTGCTTTGGGTTAAATCCAAGACCCAATGCTTGGGCGCCACGTGGGTTGTTAACAACTAGACTTGGCGTTTCATTAAATTGATTGTTAACCGGAGAAAGGGAAAGTTCAGCATACTTATTGCTATTGAATAGTGGGCGATCAATTCTAGCCACGGCATTTGGCGCATAGAATTGATTCTTGCCAGCAATTCTTACAATGTATTTTTTGGCTCCGGTCGTACCGTCGTATTTTTTTTCTTTAATAACAAATGGAACTTCAATAGTACCATAGTTAATTCTAACAATATCTCCAACTTTAACTAAAGCAAACTTAGTATCGAAAACATTGTTTGTCTTATCAGCAGCAGATGGCTTAAACTCAATAATATCATCGCCCGTATCGATATTGTCATATGGGCTACTGCTATTACCAATGTTCTTTAAGAAAGCAACGGCTGGCGTAACTGGGACGATGAATTGACCGTATCCATCTGTTGTTAAGTTGGAAGAACGAGAAATTCTTGAGATACCACTGGTATACAAGTTCTGAATTCTGGTACCTAACAAGAAGATACTTTGGTCATCCATATACTCAGCAAACAACTGAAGGTCATCTTTTGCTTGTGGAATATTGTTGAATCTTGTGGTGTTAATAAAGACGGCGCTAGCAAGATGGGCGTAATTTGAAGAGAATACGGAACCATTGTTGGTGGTAATAGTATATGGCGATCCGAATACAGAACCATCTGCCCACTGGTGAGCCAATAGCTCAGCATTCATATCAGCTACTAAGCTGTAAGACTGACTATTATCTCTTAGAATTCGTTTATTGCTAAATAAGAAGTCAGCTTCATTGTTGCTAACATCAACCTGATCCATATTGTGACGATAAATCGCACCAATAAGATGTGGCTCTAACTTGATACCAGTACTAGAGATCCAGCCTAGTGCTAAATTAACATCTCCTGATAAATCACGGATGTAGTTAAACAAATCTTGAGTTCTGTGGTCTAAACGTAGCTTAGATTCTGGAATTTGAGCATTAACAGCAATTTGATCTTGCGTAATAGGTAGTGTAACTAATCCTAAACTAGTGATAGCGGATGGTTTTAGAGTTCCATCTGGGAAGAAGGAGATTCCAAACCTATCTGCAATGGACGGAGTTGTGCCCTGTGCCCCTAAGCCGATATTTTGCTCAATTGCAAAAACAGCATCACGAAGTGCATTGATAGCTTCGCCACCAATCTCCGTAATGTTATCATTCACAAACGGCAAAGTCGTATCGTCATCAAAGTTGTTTGGAAAGTTACTCATCTATCCCCATTATCCTAATAATATATAACTTTAAAGCTACTTATTAGTCTTTTTTAATTGATTCTCTTACGCTTGCTTCAAATTCATCCGAAACTGGTGCATCTGGAGTTCCGATAGCTGGATTTCCATTGTAATTGCCACCATAATAACCGCCAGCATATTCATTACCTGGATTCTTAATCTTGTACCCTAAAGCTGATTTAAGAACTCTATAGACTAGACCAGAAAGAAGCCCAGCTACTAATCCAAAAGCTATCCTGGCGCTAGCGGATGTTAATCCGTTAGGAAATGGGTATTGCTTTGCTAAAAAGGCAGCCGTTGGTCCCAAAAAGACTGGGAAAATTGGTAGGATAAGCTCTTTCCATAGTTTGGAGTTATGGGCTTCCATTTTCCAATTAACCATAGCGTATTCGAAAACTCTTCTAATAACGAAGAGAACTGCCGCAATTGATAAGCAGAATAATAAGAATTGCCAGCTAAAAAGGGCCTGAAACATTGTATCCATAAAAAACTCCTTGAAGACATGCAAAAGAATTGGTATGCAAACCGCAAACTTAGGTAGTAGTTGTTGATAGTTGCGCTACGTTAGCGATAACTCTCCACCTGCTTGTTGTGCCGTCCCAAATAACGTCTACGCCATAACCGTCCGTTCCTACAATGTAATTTACGCCTCTTGGAGTTATAATTCTATTGCTGGAAGAACTATTAACATCTTGGTGAGAAATGATCAATTTAGAAGTACTCGTTGGCATAAGAGCAATTCTTCTAACTCCAGATCCGCTGGCCAGACCGCTTAAAGTGATATCCGTAGCGGCACCGTCACCAGTAAACCTAATCATAACTACTTCATTGCTTCCGCTAGTTGTAACTACGTTGTTAAGCTGACCTGCTCCTACTTGATCAAGAGAAACCTGAGTGGCTGGCAATGTAACCGTTGCCCATTCCAAGTCGGTAGCTCCAGAGTTGGTACGTAATACCTGTAAAGCCGAGCCCATACCAAAACGAACAAACTTAGTACCGTTATTTTTAAGTAAGTCACCTGTTGCTTGAGAAGTAGAGGTAACAGAGTTATTAGCTACGTTCACTGTCTTATTAGTCAATGTATCGGTAGTAGCCTGGCCTACTAAGGTATCGGTGGCATCCGGAAGGGTTAACGTCTTATTTGTAGTAGTTGGGGCCCAAGTCAAATCTCCAAAAATAGATCCAGATTTATATTGAATGCTGGCATCAGTCTGAAATTTTCCACCAGTATAACGAATATTCGTAGTGGCAGTAGAGTCATAAACTCCGGCCGTAATGGTGGCAAATCCAGTTCCAGAAGGAGTGCTATTAGATGGTGTATAAAAACCAAGAACGCCACCGGAAACACCCAAGAAGCTTCCGTTGCTTCCTTGAGCCAAACGGAGAAACTTAGTACCGTTTGAAACAAGAAGGTCTCCGTTGGCCGTGCTGCTCGCGGTTAACGTATTATTATTTACGTTAATCGTCTTATTAGTTAATGTATCGGTGGTTGCTAATCCAACTAAGGTATCATTTGCGTCTGGTAACGTGATAGTTTTATTGCTGGTAGTTGGAGACCAAGTTAAATCACCAAGGATAGAGTTAGAAGTATTTTTAAACTGAATATTTGTATCAGTTTGAAGTTTACCACCAGTATATCTAATGTTGGCAGTAGCAGCGGAATCAAAAAGACCAGAAGTAATCGTTGCGAATCCGGTTCCAGTAGGTGAACTAGAAACTGGTTCCCACCTATTATTGGCGGCCACCCAAGTTAAAACATTTCCGTTATTTGGGGAAATGTTAGCCACTTGTCTGCTTTGAATTCCGATAACTACTTGAGAAACGTTGTTACCAGAAAGGTCATTAGCTGCTGTAAAAGAGGTTGATGGAGTAGTTGGGGTCCATGCTACACCGCTCCAGGTCAATACTTGGCCAGAAGTTGGCGGCAAGGTACTGACGGAAGAACCTTGAAGTCTGGTGACTCTCAATAAAGTGGCTGTACCGCCAACGTCTCCAGTAGTGGTTAACTGGACAATACCTTTAGAGGTTGTGGTAGCATCTGGAACCGTAAAGCTTGGAGCAACAATGGTAGAAAGAGCTTCAATGGCGTCTTGAACATTGGTATATGCAGTGCTACTAATCGTAACATTTGGAGAAAGAGTTACAGACTCAGCAATGTGCTTAAAGCTGTATCCATCCACGTGCTTTTGGAAATCTATCCTATCAGTGGCTAGTCTAGCACCGGAACCTGGATTAAAATTTGGAACGATTGGATCACTCATGGATTTAGCCTCAATTGACGGTATTATGTTATTTTATTGATATTTAAGGTAAAATGATCGTGTGGGTGTGCCCCAGAACTTCCATTACTTGACCATTTACAATTGGATGGTTATGTCCTTGAGAAACAGCGGTCGTCTGATTGATTTGATTGACTGACAAAATCTTTTCATTTACCACGATTTCGTGTGTGTGAGGAGGTATTCCTGGAACGAAACCAATGCTGGTATTAAGTTTGCTTGGGAAATCAGAAGTATTTCTAAAAATTCTGATTTGGTAAGCCGGATCATACTTTCTGATTCTGATAGCCTTGAAATGCTGGCCTCCCTGTAATCCAACTACCGTATTGTTTCTGGTTACCCCAGCAACCTCATATCTAAACTCTTCATTATCATCTTGGTCAAACATAACGATGATATCTCTAGTTTTAATAGTTGGTACCGTCAAAGTCCATAAATCCAATGGGAACTCGGACTCCAACCCAGCCTCGTACATCTTTAGATTTTCTTCAGTTGGTCCTGGACGAACTAAAATTCTACCATCCGAACGTCTTGGATTAAAATATTGCTCATATCCAAAGACAAACTTAGTTCCGTAGCACATTGGGCATCTATCATCCGGATATTCGCTGGATGGAAGATAGCAAGCACAGGTAATTCCTGTCTGAACTCTACGAATAAGGACGGCGGGCTTACCATCAATTGACAGTAAGACATCCTGGCGCTGAGTATTCTGATCTTGTAAGGAAAACCCTCTTAAAATCTGAACATTTCCATATTTATCAATACAGCCTTGCTCGCCACCAATGTAACTTCCTACACATGTTCCATTTAACAGTTGAACAGGATCGGTTCTATGATATCCCGCATAGTCATATGATGGGAAATCTATGTTATCAGCATCGGCAGCACTTAAATCAGTAGATAATAGGTCTTTAGTGACTTGGTGATATCCATCGGCAACGGTGTATTGGTAGTTGGGATATTCAAATCTGGATTGACAAACAAAAATACGATCCCAACGATTATCTTCGCCTACTGTAAACAATGAAACGATAGGATCCCAATATGAGTACCCGTCGTATCCATCTACAGTGTGAATTGTGGCTGAGGTATTATTATACCCTCTAAGGAAAGCTATGAGATTATTGTTCAATTGGTCGACTGAAGAGTATTGAATAAGCTCAATGCCTACTTTGATAATGCCGGTAGCTGGGAAGCCATCTACATCAACCAATGGAATAATCGAGTCGGTATCGCTAATGTCCTGCCTTAACAAACTGCTTGGATAAAATCTTAAATTATCATATGCAATTGGCAAAAGTGTTAAGTCAGAAACAGAATCATTATATTCTACGGGTCTAACTGCAATAAAATACTCTTGACCCGGAACTAATCCAATTAGATTGGTTTGTAGAGAATCATCAATAGAAATATACTTAACCCCTTCAGCAAAGACATCATCTTTAACTGTAGAGTAATAAATATGATATGCTATCTTGTTGCCCGGTATGGTTGCAGCGGCTTGAAACCACTTGACATTAATGGTATATCCATCGCCAAGTGAGAAAAGAGCATCAGTACCAGCACGGACTGGATTAGGATAAAAGACCATACCATTATTCTAATTTATTAGCCTTTTCTTAAACTTTGGCCATCAAGGTCTCTTTCTTTTCCTTGAATTCTTTTCCTTCTTCAACCTCATGGTGCTCTAGCAAATCATCAACGTAATTTTCCGCTTCACCTGGGCCAAATTGGTTAGCAATATACTCAACTTGATTCTGAAATCCCTCTTGTTCAAAAGGATTGTCTAGATAACTGCCATCATCCGAACTTTTGGTAGGCTTAGTGCCAGTTGTTTGCTGTAGCCAATGGGTCATTTCATGAACGCCATAAGAAAAATCTTTAAAGAAGTCTCCATCAGTCAACAACCTATAATTAAAAATAATAACACCATGATCAGTCTTGGCGGAGACATCTAAATTACCAAAACGCATAGGAATAAGATCGATTTCACTGATATCGACATCATATTCTTTGAACATTTCTTGAACAACACCATCGTTTTTCAAATACTCACGCATCTTTTTGATCATTCGATTCAAAGACTTGTAAGGTAGTTTCTTAACTACGGATATTGGGATTTTTTCGCTCTTGGACGCCATACAATGATGTTTAAATAGTCATATTTTTACATTCTTGACAAGACGCAGAGTCGGATATAGGATGACAGTGTAATCATGGCTTTTTTAGGAATTAGAATCCCTCACGAAACTGGACGTTTATTAACTGGCATCGAAGTGCCTGGCACAACCACGGCACCTTCCGAAATGCACATCACTATGTTACATTTTGAAGATAATTGGCCGATTTCTGAGCTAGCCAGAGCCTTAGAAATTACTTATGATGTGGTTTCCAAAGTTAAACCATTCATTGCTATGACTGAAAAGGTAATCTGCTTCCCTAAAAGAGGTGATACCTGCGCTATCGTGGCTCAAGTCAAATCAGCCGAGCTACATGAACTACGCGAGAAAATTGCTAAGAAATTTGATGATGAAGAAATAGAATTTTCTAAAACCTTCAAAGACTATAAGCCACATATCACACTGTCGTACGCCGAAAAAGAAATAGATGATTTTGATATTGATCCAGTAGAATTTTCGGTGTCAGAGCTGGTACTCTGGGGTGGGGACCATGGAGATGATCGCATCTTTGTTACTTTCCCTCTAAAAGGGCCAGAGAAGCAAAAGCATGCATGGCTACTTCAAAAAGCAACTGTTTTCGAAAAGCTAGCTAATAATTCACAAGCTTATCTAACGCCATCTAAAGAAAGACGCAAAATAGAGCGTTAATTACTTTGGCAATACAGAATAGACATCGTCAGGATACACCACATCATGTGGGCCTTCACTGAACGTAATTCTTTGTTTACTATCTGAAGCGTTCATAGGATCGTCCATGATATCTTGCGAGCGCTCGCTTGTACTTAGTGAGCGAACAGAAGAGATGTATCTTAGTACTAGAGGTGGCTCGTGAGAGGTATCAATTTCTACTACAGCATCACCTGGCTTAAGGTCTTTAACTTCTGTAGTGATACATTGGTCTTTAATCCACTTAGCAACAGTCATTCTTAGTCTTTTTCTAACGATTCTCTGAAATGTTTCTCTACTGGGGAAGTTTTCTTCATTATATCCAGATTCCTCTGGTGATAAAATTTGTCCACTAGACAATAAGTGATCAGTTAAAACGGCAAATGCTTGGGGATCAGTTATAGCTTGAAGAGTAAGATCCTGTGCATTCAATGCCAATTTGTAGAAAGAATAACATCTTTTAAGTAAATCATTATATTTCATAATTCCTCAATAAAGGCGTCTTGCTCTCAAGTGACGCAATCTAGCAAATGCTGGGTTAATGGCAGAATTCATGCTAAAGACTCCCAATCCACGTGGGGCTGGACGTAAGCTGTTCTTGATATACTTAAGCTTTTCCCAGTAGTGAGATAGAAGAGTACTGTATTGAGTGTTCATCAATTCACTAACTGTTGGTGGGTTGAAGTTCAAACCATTATCAGTCACCTGAAATTCACGACCACGCTCAATCAAAGACTTAGAAGCAAGTGCGTACAAAGTAGCACCTTCTACTAGAATCTCTCCAAATTGTTCGACGAAATTATCATCATCAAATTGAAAAAAAGTAAAGAATGGAACTTGGTTAAAATCCCAAAGAGCGGTAGCTAAAAAGGTTACTAACATATCAATAGAGAAGATATCGCAGTCAACGTAAGTTACGTTACCGTACCCATCAACTGATTTGGCCTTTCCTGCGCTATTTAATCTGGCTTTTAAAGATTTAAGCAGTTTGTTGATATTCTTAATGGCGGCTTGTGAATAATTAAAGCCGGGGTCATCTCCCAAATGGGCATATCCATCTGTGTTGATGGCTGGGACCTGAGTATGCAACACAACAAAGTCGAATTGGACTTGTACCCTAAATCCATTCACATATCCGACCCAGACATCGTTGTAGACGCCATATGGACCATTGATAGGAATGGTGTAGATAAAGGAATACTTGCCAGCGCCCACTCTAGCAACTCCGGCCGAGGTAGGGGCCAGTGCAACCAAGCCGCTTGGTTGAACAATAGAAATTGTCGGGAAGGAATCCGTATCAACCGGGTTACCCGAGACATCTCTAAATTGTACGGTTAAATTAACTTGATCTGTAACATCAATTAATTCACCACGTGCTTTGATTGCCATTGTTATCCTGTGGTTACGCTAAAATTGCCAAACGGAGCATTTACAACTATATGGTATAAGGTTGTTAATGGATTATCTGTATCTGGATCATAGTAATAACCATCAACTAAATAACTACCTACCGAACTTGAAGTGTAGGGCAAGGTAAATTGGAAAAAATAAAGCTCGGTATCCAATTTGACCATAGGTTGTGGGAAATCCTCAGCCAAGGAAAGGTCTGGGAAAATTACTCGCAAAATAACCGGCAAAGCATAGCCGTCTGCACGTTGGCTATAGCCATCGAGCGTCTCCAAAAAAATAGTGGCCTTTTGTCCTGGAAAGTAATTTTGTATCGTTAGCATTGGTTTCCTGTCATATTATACTAGTTAATGCAGTTTTATAGATGACTTATGAAGAGGAATATCTTCAGGCGGCAACGGTGGTGGCGGGATTATTATGGGTGAAGGAGCCGGAATAACTACTTTTTTTAATAAAACGGGTTCTGGCGGTACGCCATCTACTGGGACATGTGACGATTCAATTGACTCAGTTGGAGGAACGTCTGGGGGAGGCGGTAAAGATGGGGTTGCCGTGATTTTTTCTAAACGAATGGCCGGTTCCAATATTTTTAAGAAATCATCATTGTCATCGTGCAACAATATTGGGTCAAGAATTGCTTTATCTTGAAGAAAATTAACCAACCTGCCAAATATGGTAGATGTGCCAACTATTTGCGCAGAAATAAATGAATATCCAATAAGAAATTCAGATGTCCCGTTAATGATAGCTTCTATTGGAGCAATTCCGGCTAAATTTCCACTAAAACTAGATGTAGCATTAATTGTGGCAATTAAATCGACAACCCCTGCCAGATTGGCTGATACATCTGAGGTGCCAGCAATAGAAGCTGCCAGTGAATAATTTCCGTTAATAGCGCCAGCCATAGTAGATTGTCCGTCTACTTGACTAGAAACGTTGCCTAGCGCTCTCAGTATAGCACTAACTGTAGACATATTAGAAATAGTAGAAATAATGGCGCCTTCAGCACTAACCGTTCCCGTAACTGTAGCATTATTATTAATGGTAGAGGATAAACTACCATTTGCTTCAATATTTGAATCAAAAGTAGCAATACCATTTGATGTAGCATCTATGTTACCTTGACCATATACTGTAAATGATGTTTCGGATGAACCCGCTATCGTAGATGATACATCACCCAGGCCATAAATGGCAGGCAAGACGGTTGAAAAATTATCAATAGTTGCTTGAGCTGCTGCTTCGCCCACCAATGTACCTGAGATGGAGGCAGATCCATCTACTTGTGCAGTCAAAACGCCAGTAGCAAACATGGAGGCTGTAACTGTGGAGGTACAATCGATTGTTGCACTAATCTCGGAGACAGAGGAAATAATACCTAATTCAATATTACCCGGCTGGCTTTCTTTTAATCCTAATTGACCAACAAAAGACACAGCAGTTTCCTTATCTAGATGTAAGTGTAACTAGACCACCGCTAGTGTAGGTAAAAGCGCCGCCTGCGGGCACCGTGAAAGTATTCGTTCCAGTTGAAATAACTGTATTCTCATAGCGAGCGTTTGGAGAAGTTCCTGTACCAGTTACGGATGTAATGGAAACGGAATCTCCTGTTATTAGCCCATGGTTTCCGCTAGTAGTAACTGTATATATTGTACCGTTGGATGTAACGTTAGTAATTGTTAGTTGGCTTATAGTAGTAATACTTAATCCATCAACCTGAGCCGCTGCAAATGCAGATCCGTTAACACAACCTAACCCAAAACCATAATGGGTTGGTGTTATACCAACTGTCGCCGTAGTGTGAGTAAATAAAGTGCGCCAAAAAGCCCCTTTAATAATAGCTTGCTGATAAATATAGTTAGTTCCATCATTTATTATTCTAAAGTAGGCCGGTACTACAGAATCAGCCGTGTTAGTATTATCACCATAATAAACAGCGGGCCTACTTTGTGTATTTAATGTAACTGTCCAAACACCAGGCACTAGAGTATTTGATGAAAACTGGTAATATCCCAAAAACAAACCTGTCGAGCTGGCGGCAGTAACACCATTAGAAATCATGCATCCGAATGATGGAAAAGTGGCCCCTCTAGTAAATGAGCAGGAACCAGAAATTGTTAGAACCCATGGACCAGCGGCCGTAACTCCACCAGGAAGACTAGCTAAAGCATGATGATCTTTATTATTAACTTGGGTAGAAGCTAAAATAGAATCTCCTTTTTGTAATAGCCCCATAGTTCCAACTACCGTTAAAGAGGCTACGGTTGGAGGGGTACTACCGCTATACCCCATAGTATGATATGATTTCCAAGCATTAGTCGTTGGATTGTCCATATAAAGAACATTAATATCATCGCACAAATATAAGGCGCCGGAGCCTGTAGCAGTTGGTCTACTAGTGGAAGCTCCAGAGTTAGATTGCGTATTTAAAGTATCATATTCCGCTATTCCTGCCTTATACATGCTTTCAAAATAAGAGTCGCTTCTAATTGTATTTTCAATTCTAAGATCATCTAATCTACCATCAATACCCTGAGTAGATTGTGTTGTAACCGCTCCGATTTGATATGATCCATGAGAACCATAGTCAATATTGCCGGCTGGTCTAGAGGTATCGGTTGTTGCTAAGCGTCCATTTATGTAAGTCTTTAGTGTATGAGTGCTTGCATCATAAGTAAATCCAACATGCTGCCACTGATTAGTCGCCAAAGCATATCTAGTACTCATTGTAGTAACATATTGTGTTCCACCAACTGTTACCGTAACGAACCATTGTCCTGAGCTATTAGCAACTCCTATTCCATGAGTTACGAATGGGGCTGTCCAAGTATTGCCGGTTTGGTATTTCTTGTCGTAGAGATCTTGATTAGTACCAAAACTTCTTAGATTAGTCCAACAAGATACCGTTAAAGTATTGGTTTCACCAAGTGAAGTGTCCGCCGTTTTCAAACCTGAGTTTTGAAAATCTACACACCTATTAAAAAGTCCAATGCTGTCAGTGACTGGAGATCCATAACCTGTAGATGCATCTAACGCTCCAGCTACTCCGCTATTAGCAAATGGAGAAACTAGATCGTCAAATTTCCAAACTAATTGTGAATATCCGTCAGGGGCAATTCTTCTTGACAAGGTAGTGCCAATAGTTGTAGGTTCCCAAGCAAAATTTCCACCATTATATTTTAAATACTGCCCATCAACAGGCGCTGAGCTAGAAACAGATTTTCCTTGAATTTTAGCAACTGTTGGATTTGGATAAGTTCCAGTAAGATCGCCTCCGGCATTTCCGGTTGCGCCCGGTCCAGTACCGATATCTAGATACTCTATTTTAATTCTAGCAAAAGTAACCGCAAAATTATTATTTGTGTTAACAGTTTGGGCGCCCAATGAAACTTTAAATGGAGTAGCTGATTCTGTCATATTTAAGACAGTACCAGGCGTTCCGTAGTTCATAAAATAGTTCCACCTGAACGTCAAACTAGAAATAGCTGGCCAAGCATTGTTGCCAGTATCATAAACTCCAGATAAACATTGGAAAAATCTGTCTCCTGGATAATTTTGTTGAATAATTAAAACATCATCAGAATAATTTGTAGTAGAAGCAATATCGCCTTGACTAGAGCTATTAATAACTCCATTACCATAATGAATAAGTCCACCAAGCGACCCAACATTACCTTTCTTATACATATGTAACATTCGATTGATTGGAGCGCTCGCTTGTGTTCTATCTAATGATAAAAATGCCATTTCAAAATCTTGATCGGCATTATTAACGCTATTCCATACCCAAACTCTAACAACATGTCGTGATGGATCGTAATTTGAAATTACGTTAGAAAGATTAAGTGTAACCATTGCAGCACTTCTGGTGCCGCTGGCAAAATCGGTACTGGTAGCATTGCAGTCAATAGTTAACCCGCTAGAATTGATAATCACAGAATCTACTGCGGCATAGTTAACCATATTCCAAGATTTACCAGAAACAGTAAATGGGCCATCTCCCGAAATTGTTTGAGGAGTCACTGTTCTAAAATCTACATCATATGCAGTAGTCCATCCGCCAGATGGCAAACTAGGCTTCCAATAACCATCCGAACTGCTCCATTTAAGAACATATCCATCCGGTATAACACCACCACTAGATTTTGCAAGAGCTTGATGAGACATTAAATTATACTCCAGGAACCATTACCAAATACCAAGGTTATACTTTGATAATTAGTATTAATTGAATAAGAAGACGAACCATCAATATTATTACCGTTTCCTGACACAACAATATTAAAAGTGGCTGCGGTTCCTCCTTGATCTTTGATTGCGTAAATATCACCTGCCGTGGGCCCTGATGGAAGAGTAATGGTAATACTGCCAGATAGTGCGCCAACAAGAATTATTTCATCTGAAGTAGTGATTGTATAATTAGCAGTTTTAACATTAGTTGTAACTCTTCTACCTACGTTGGTAATGAACTTACTAGTTGAGGTTGAGGCAACGGTAGTTGTATTAGCAATTAACGTATGTCCAACATGTCCTTGTAAAGTGATTGTTCCCGCATTATTATATACTAATGATTGATTGGTTGTAGAAGTTAGAGTACCACTAGTAATTTGGGTTAAGTTAAGAAGTGGGCCAGTTAAACCTGCCTGAGCTTCTGTAGAGGTATCATTCTGAGTTGAACGACCGATAGTCCAGGCCCCTGATTGCCAAATGGCTCCAGTAGAAGCAAATCCAGTACCGTTACCAACCATTTTTGTAAAAATTAAACCAGAAGTAGATGCGCCATATTGTTCAATAATGCCGTTGCCCGCATACTCAGCGGTGGCATGAGCAATTCCACCAGCCTGAATACCAACGCCAGTAGTGGTAGCTGAACCGGCGTTGTATACTTGCATTGCACTTCTGGTGCCAGTCGTTCCTGCAATGGTATACATCCAAGAACTTCCAGCAGAATTATACTGATAAAAGAAATCAGAAGATGCGGCCGGGACAGTAGCACCAGTTACAGAAACGGTAGTATCCGTACCTGGTACTATTCTAAAGGTTCCGTTACTATCGAAATATCCTCTAAGTGATGCACCAGTTCTAAAAGCAACACTAGTATTTCCCTGTAAATTTAAAGCGCCTGACTGATTAAATATAGTAGCCTGATTAGCAACACTTGAAATTGTTCCAGTACCAGAAGAAATATTAATCAGTGGTCCAGTTAATCCTGACTGAGCTTCTGTTGAAGTATCATTATTAGTTGCCTCACCAATATTGACAGCTCCGGTAGACCAAACTCTAAATTTATTAGCAGAGCTAGAACTTACTTTTAAACTATTAGCATAGGATAAAGTTAAATCTGTGGTCGAATTAAGGGCAGAAGTTCCTTGTAACGTAATTAATCCGGAAGCTGGATTTAATATTAAGCTTCCACCGTTAAAGGTATTAAGATACATATCCGAATACCCAATTGGAGCAGTAATAGATGAGTTATTTCCTAAAACTAGTGAGTTGGTAGCTAGATTGGAGCTATTACCATAGCTAATAACAATACGACCAGCACCACCATCACTACCCGTTCCAGTTGCAGCTCCACCCACACCTATTCCAGAAGTATAGGCGGTATCAGTTGAGCTGGGTGGGGCAGCTCCAATTACGCCGGTTACACCATTAGTTCCAGTAGTAGTTGATCCGTTAGTAACTCTTGTTGGATGAAGATAGCCAGAGCCACCACCACCCATTCTTCCATCACCTTGACCCGCACCACCTCCAAAATAACCAGAACCACCACCACCAGCATCATTTGTTTGTGAAGTAGTAACATCAGTATGAGCATTACCTCCAGCTAATGGTTTTCCGGTAATGTTTGCGTCCGCAGTATAAACTAATCTAGTTCCAGCGGCAGGGGGAGTGGTGTTATTATTAAATACAGTGTAATGTGCTCCAAGATTATCCTGAATACCTATAGTTCCAGTATTATCTGTAGCAGTAGATGTAGAATATAAAACCTCAAAAGTAGTAGAGCCTTCATATATTTTTAGCTCTGCGTTAATGGTATTTGTTGTAGATAGTTGATAGCCCCTATATTCCATAACAAAAATTCTGTTAGGAGCAGAGCCAACTGTCTTAGTATACCATCCTCTATCACCGCCACTAGTTGTATTATCTCTATTCCATAATGCAATAGTGGGCGGGCGGGCAGCAGGAATGTCCCAAGCATATGTGGTATCGGTACTAAATGTAGCAAAGCCATTAGAAGATAAACCAATGGTTGAATAAGATACTCCATAAAATACAAACGTAAATGGAAGTGAAATTGTGGTTATCGGACTATCATCGGTGTGGTTGCCGATATCAGTTGTTCCGACTTCATAAGTTCCACCAGTAGTTTGTGTAATGGTATAGACTGCTGGGCCTCCACCGAATCCACCAAATGTTTGGGTTCCACCTTTTCCGGAAGTAGTATCCGAACCATCATTACCAGTATTTCCACCTCCAGCGCCTGCCGTTCCTGCACTGGACCATCCGCTAGATCCACCACCACCACCAGCAATCATAAGAGCATTAGCTTGTGAGTATGAAGTAGTAAAAACACCAGAAAGGCCACCACCACCGCCTGCTGAAGCGTCACCTCTACCACCGTTACCACCATTAGGCCAACCACCTACACCAGCATTACCAGTGGATGAAACGGATTTCTTTCCACCACTACCAACGGCCAAGACAAGCGTTTCTCCAGGAGTAACCGTTAGAAACCCCGTTGAATAGCCTCCAGAGGCTCCGCCAGCACCACCGTTAAAATTGCCGGTTCCACCACCAGGTCCCCACATTTTCACTTGAAGTTGAGTGACTCCAGTTGGAACAATGAAAGACTGATAACCATCTGATACGTAATCATACGTAAGTGTTGTTAATGGTATTTCTCCAACCGAAAAAGAAGAACTTGAAAGAACGCCTCCGTTAACATATAATTGTTGATTATAATGAGCCGATGCGTAAGTTCCATAACCATCAATTGATAAAGTTCTGGTTGTATTTAGTTCATTACCAGAAATAGTAAATGGGCTACCAGGACGAGCGGCCCAATATCCATCTGTATTCAGCCAAGTAAGAGCGTAACCATCTTGTGGTGACCCAATTGTTTCTAATGAAGAATTAAGAGTTTTTCCCTTAAGAGTGTCTCGAAGAGTTTCTACTGCGCCTTTAGTAAGAATATGGGTAACAGTGGTACCATCTGGCCAAGATTGGGCAGTAGTGCTTTCTTGACCACGAATAACAGTAAGCGTATTTCCAGAACGAGCAGTAACTAAAGTAATTTCTGCGGTAAGGGGGCTACTTCCAATGAGTAATCTAAAATTTCCAACTGAGGGAAATGAAGAGCCGTTAGCCACAACAATAGAAGTTGTAGAGTTATTAATCGCACCATTTAAACTGGACGATGCATTATTCGCAAACTGCTCTACCATCTAGCCGCCCCTTAATCTTCGGTAATGACTAGAGTTCCTGCCGCAAAGCTTGGAGTAATATTTTGAGATACTGTCAAAGAAGAGGCCAAAGCTCCAGAATATAATAATTTACCAGTACCAGTGAAAGCGGTACCTACACCAACATGAGTAATAATATTGGTTGGCGAGGCTGTTGCAGCCTGAGGAAAAGTAACTTGTGCAGCATTTGTAACCGTAGATGGTCCGATATCAACCTGAGTTACAGTCCAAGTACCAACGCCCCTGACAACTGAAATTCTTGTGTAATTTGTATAAGTTGCCTCTGAACTTTGTTGATTGCCGCCTTCAGTTGGATCGGCAGTATGTAGACTTAAATAAAGAACTCCAGCAGTTCCAGAACCTACAAGCCCAGTCCCATCGCCAATACCAGCAGCAGTTACATTCTGAAAAACTAATTTTAATAGATCGCTCTCCCAAGTATTGCTTTTGCTCATAAATTCTCCTAAAATACGCCAGCAATACAATACTTAAATAGTAGTAGCGCTATTTTTAGGAATAAATCAACATTATACTGAAATGAAAAAAGAAGTTGATGCTTTCTGGATAACCAATATTTCCCCGATGAATGTTAGTTTAGCTGACCTAAACTTAACAATTAAAGCCTATTCATCAGTGAATTTATTGGATAAAAAGCATTATCAATATACAAGAGACCAGCTTCGGAAATCATGTGATTCCGGCTCCGTTTTCAAAAAACGAAACAAACTGGTAGTGCGCAAGGTAGCACCAGAGATTATAAAAGCCAATGTTCCACTAGCTCAGGAGACCTTCATTCCATCTAGAGAGAGGTCTCTGCTAAGCATTAAAGAAGAACAATATGACGAACTTAACGTTTCTGATGAAGAGTTCGCCAAACAAAATGCTGACATAGTTGAGCTAGATAACAAACCCATAAATAAAAAGGTGTAATATGCCACGTAGAAGATCCTCAGTCGCTGTTGCCAGTGAAGCTATTGTTATTACCGAGCCTCTACCGTTAGAGGATCTCCAAGAAACTACTGTGGAAGATTACAAAAAATTGAATGAGAAAGTGGACAAAGTCATGTCCAAGATCAAGGTAAGAAAAGAACGTAAACAAATAAAGAAATAACCAATTTTGTTATTTGAGGGTCCTATGCCGGAGAAAACCTACAGCGAACATGTCAAAAAACAGGACCTGGAATTAATTCTAGAAGTCAATAAGAAATCTATTGAAATTGAAACCGAAGTGGCTGAGCAAAATGAAGAAATCATTGAGGCCCTTTCGGACATTAAAAAGACACAAGCTGAACAAGATAAGAAAATAGATAAAATAGTCGATCAAACTGAAGAGACCAATAAAGATCTATTTAAGATTCAAGTGCTATTTATTACTGGATTACTTTCTCTTGTGATCCAAATTGTACAAATTTTTCTTAAGAAATAATTAATGCTTAAGCACTTCTACTTCAGTCGCTTTAGGCTGATTATTGAAGTTATTTCCTATTGAAAAAGAGACCTTCTGATCTTTGAGCAATGTCTTAAAACCTTCGCAAGAGATATCAGAGAAGTGAACAAACAAATCTTTTTGTTTGACACCATCTTTTTCCCATCCAATAAAGCCAAAACCACGCTTAGGATCGAACCACAAAACTACACCCACAAATTTACTATCAGTCATAATATTCCTTACTTGTCTTTACAAACCATTTGTCCGTCTACATACAATTCGCCGCCACCACCGAGAAGCTTGTAGACTTCGACAGCTCCTAACTTGGCGATGTCGCTTCGTTCCTTGTCATTGGTGCAGTTACGCATCAATTTATCAATCTTGGCGAAAAGTAGTAGCATGTCTTTCTCAAATCCAAGCATGCGTGCATGCGTCAACAGTCTTTTGCGTGTTTCCTGCTCAGGAAGAACTTTCTTGCTGACGTTATTTGGATCAGTAGCATCAATTGCGGTGAAATCACCAGAGATGTCTCTCAAAAATGTCTTATCAATGTCTTTCTTCATTTATCATCTCCATACAATTTAAATGACTTGTTCTTAAATTCAACATAAGGAGTATCTATTCCTTCAATGTTCTTTTTACCATCTAATTCATAAACTAATGTTCTACCATTTGGTAATTGAGTAGATGGGTAAACTCCGATAATCTTAAGGCGCCCGCTATGTGTCAAACCATGACAGTTAGCACACAAAATTGCGAGGTTAAATTTGTTATTATTGGTATTAACTTCCGTTCTTTCTATAATATGATGCAATTGAAGCAAATTAGGGTCGGTAACCGTGCACGTTTCAATCTCGCACTTGTTCTTGATTAGCTTACTCTTTCTCATACTTACTTTATATCAAGTTAACGTATTCCCCACGCTGTTACCGTGATAGCCGCTGAACTTGATCCAGATTTCACTCTAAACCAAATTAATGAGACCACACGATTGAGGAAAGTAACAACTCTGGTGGTGCTGGTGGCTGTTCCATCTAGAACACCATGTACATCGACACCGTTGAAGGAATATTCTATGATTTGGCCGCTTGTCTCATTGGTAAACATGACACCATAGGTAGAAAATGGGATAATCATATCCGGACCATAGCCATCAGACGTATAACCATCTAATGCGCCAAATTGAGCCCAGTTGACAGTAGCTGTTTGATAATAATCATAGCTAGGACCATGGGTCTTTTTGCTGACGTGTTTAAAAGCCATTTATCTCTCCACTTAATATGTACAATTATTCCATTGTATACTTGTATTTAGCGTCAGCGTAACCCTTTTCCATCATTTCTTTAATTTTTTCAGGTCTGAAATCAAGCAGGTCTTCGATTAGGTTGTAATCGGGGCGCAAAATGTTAATTTTTACGAATTTTCGGTCCTCTAACCCTGCCTGAGCCAGACGATTATGCATTTCAACCTTCTCAATGTCATTTGCCATGATCTTATCAGTAGATAAGTCGATGCTACGCTTTAAAATTTCAACCGTAGTGGGCTCTTCGATGAATCTTTTCACACGAGTATGTGGAGAAGTGATAATAACATCAATAATATCGGCACCTAACTCGACCGCTTTCTTAATAGGAGAGATTTCTTTGACCCCGCCATCTGTCCAAAGCTGCCCCAAGAACTTTACAGGGGTTAACATCCCTGGAAAAGATGAGGATGCAATAACCGCATCGATAAAATGATCAGAATTTTGGTCAAAAATAGTATATTTTCCAGAACTAAGTGAAACGGTTCCAACACTAACCTTTTTACCACTAGCTCTAATCTTATCTAAATGAATAGTGTCCCTTAGTAATTGATGTAAAGGTGAACTATCATAAAAGCTTTTGTTCCAAAGAGCGTGCCATCGTCCAAAAGGAAACCATCTCTTGTAGATTTTGGTCGTATTTAACGTAGACCACATATCAGCAAGAATAGAGATAGACTGTTTCTCTTCTCCATAACCGAACATAGCCAAAGAGGCACAATTAATTGCACCAACAGAAACGCCACAAAAAGCATCATAGACAGTCCCCACCTCACCCAAGATATGCTTGAGAGCACCTACTTGGTACGCACCTTTGCTGCCGCCGCCACTTAACACCAAAGCCCTCAATTAAACCTCACCGGTACGGGTCTCTAAAGAATATATCAGATTAAGCAGATAGAAATAGAAATGCCCGGCTGTTTCCAACCGGGCATTCATCATTTTAAAGTCTTAAAATTAAGACATTGCCTTCCAGCCGTCATAGCTATGGACAGCTTGACCCATAAATACGGAGTTAGAAGTGGTTTGGAATGCATTAGAAATCAAGGTGTGCTCGGTTTCCATGGAAGCCTTGGTTGCGCCAAAGTATGTAATATAAGCGGGGCTGACATTCGTGGTTTCGGAACCTGCAAACAATCCAAAATTCTTGCCGGATTGAGAGGCATAATCATACCATGGCTGGAACAAAGAAATTTGGCCAGGACCATCGGTACCGTTATCACTAGCATGATCTCTATAAGTACCAACTACACAGAAATCAGCAACATCCATCAAGTGTTCTCCATCCTGAGCATTTTTGCCATTGTAATCAACAGTTGCCCAAGTGCTGGTATTATCTTTTAGATAAAAACCAGTGAAGACTCCAACTGGAAGTCCAAGTCTGTTTTGGAAAGCCTTAATCAAATCACAAAGACCTGGCAAGCTAACAGCCGAAGTTTGGTTTGTATCGGTCCAATATTCGACATCAAGCATTACACCATCGAATTTCTGAGTTGGGCTAGTTGCTTGCTCGTTAAACCATTGTAGGTTCTGAACAATGTTCTTCATAACCCAAGAGTGATTAATTGCCCAATCAATATTTCCGGTCAAAGCATAAACTTTGATGCCAGACTTATGAGCGACATCTAGAAACTGACGTAGTCTGCTTAATTTGGTAGCAGTCCAATTAGCACCACCAAGATAGACCCACATGTCAAGAAATAGTACGTTAACTTTATTGGTTCCGCAGAAATTTAAAAGTGCGGTCTGATCGGTATCAGTATCTAATGGATCTTGAGATGCACTAGATGTGACCCATACGAACATTCCTCTATCCAAATTGCTATTAACTGGAATAGGAGGAGTAGAAAGTGGATTAACAACCATGTTTGTTCCCCTAAGTAAAAGATTATCTTTCACGATCAATATCTAATTATGCAAATGTCGGACGATCAAATCTCATAGTATGAAAAGTTAGCATAAAATGTACTCGCGGTAGTTGCATCAGGCTTTACATAAATAGTTACTCTGGCAGGTCCATTTACAGCAGCAAGTGCATCAAAATCAATTACATTACCAGTAGTACCATTTACAACTCTATACTGTGTACCAATTTGGTTTTCAAATGCGTTAGCGGTTAATGGAGTGGCCGTTCTAATGGAGGCATTAGCAGCAGTACCACCAGTTCCAGTGCTAAGAATTAACTTTCTAATAAACATAGTTCTGCTTGGCCTAACATAATGATGAGCCCAATAAGTTCTACCATCACCAACAGCAATTGTTCCTACTGTACCACCACCGCCGTTAGTTGATCCAAATAAAGTAATAGTTCCAACATTTCCGCCGTTAGATCCAACAGTTAGTGATTCAATTTTTTCTATGAATCTAATGTTAGTTGCCACTGTATTTACGTTACTAGTTCCATTCATAGTAATATCTTCAGTTAATGGACCATTCATCGAATTATCATAATAGGTAATTCTAATGGTTCTAGTGCCGGTTCCAGCAGATGAATCACTGGCACTGGATGAGGCTACAGAACGTTGCGCTGCTGAGCTTGGTTCTGTATAAGCGGTCGCGCGCACTGTCACCAAAGAAGCAGATGCAGTTCCTACATACCCACCAATAGCTCCTGACAATCCGTTCAAAATAATGCCGGCCGCTATAGCTCTTTCAGCCGTCCAAAGAATACTTACGTTCTTATTAGCTGACGGCTTATAGTTTGTTTCAAAGTCAGACTCATCAGTATCATTTTGGGCCTGAGAATAACCACCATCAATAACACCACTCGGTACAGTACCTTTCCAAATAGTACAAATATAAATCATGGGGTCATCAATAGCAAAAATAGTGTATGTTATACCATCATCATCATATTGAATAGGCAATGTCTTAGACGTAGTAATTGATTTAAAGTTGGTCCAAGTATTTGAAATTGTGACATTGGCGTTAAAATTTACTGACATAGGTTAAAACTCCGAATAGTCAAAAGAAGCATAAATAGTGGAGGCGGTCACTGCATCTGGCTTGGTGTTGATAAACACAAAATTGGGACCAACAACTGAAAGTGGGGCCACCCATTCATAAAATGATACTACCTGATTGGCTGATCCCATTCTTATACCATTAGAGATGTTTTTGGATGGTAAATTGGTAGCAGTTGGATCGCCTGTAGCAATTACGTTTACTATTCCATTAGTGATTGAAGAGCCTGCCCTAACAGCATAAATGTGTGCAGTTTTCCCGGCAGCTACATAATGATGTGCCCAGTAAGTTTGATTGTCGCTAATCGCAATAGATCCGAGGGTACTTCCTCCACCACCCGTATTTTGTTTTAGTGAAATAGTGCCTGCATTAGATCCCGTTGAGCCGACTGTCACTACCTCCATTTTTTCTATAAAACGAATATTAGTATTGGTGGTATTAACTGGTGTGGTGCCATTCATAGTAACTGTTTCAGTAAATGGTCCATTAACAGAATTATCGTAATAGGTAATCTTGACAGTTCGTGCTCCAGTACCCGCAGAAGTATCGTTGGCACTAGAAGAAACGACGCTTCTCTGAGCTGCGGTTGTATCAGCAATATAACTTGTAGCCCTAACAGCAACTGTAGTTATTGCAGCCGTGCCAATATATCCATTAGCTGTTCCATTAGTAGCGTTTGGTATTAACCCAAATGCAACGGCATCCACGAAATCCAAATGAATTGGATCTCCGAAACTATCGGTTCTAGAAATACGGGAATTAGCCGTAGGTTTATAGTTAGTTTCAAAGTCTGATTTGTACGAATCATTAGTTGATTGATCTGATGGATCACCAACATCAGGATCAACGAAATTAGGTATAGTTCCGGTATATATAGTGCATGCTCTAACAACACCACCATCAATTACAAATATTGAATACCTATCACTACTCTCTAAATATTGAATAGATAAAGTATTATTAACAGCGGTTGTTTTTAATGCTGTCCACTGCTCATATATTACTACATTTCCACCAAAATTAATTGCCATTTCTTCCCTCTTTTAAACTAATGTCCCCGACCATATTGCAGTATATTCGTTTGTAGTATTGCCTATATTTCTAGCAATTAAATAAACTGATTCGCTTGCATTGAATGTTTCAACCGGATTCAAAGGTGCACTTACAGTATCTCCTGTAGAGGTATATAGACGATGTCTAACATCTAATTGATCTTCTTGGCGTAGGGTATCCCAGTACACGGTACCTGTTTTGTTAGCGGCATCTTGCATCTGTAAAGTAATAGTGCTTACGGCCGTTAAATCAAATCCCGTTCCTGTCGAAGTGGTTGGGTTATCTAAATCTGCTGTTAATGTGATCCAAGTATTGGCAGTAAATGGGGCCGAACCAAGAGTGCCAGACAACGAATATGTTCTAGTTGGTGTACCTGACGCAACGATGATAGAAATAGTTCTAGTTGTACCGGTAGCTGCGTCGTTAAAGAATTTTACACGAAGATATCTATACCCAGACAAGTCAATAACCGGAGTAAAAGTTTGTCTTCTTGCCAATGCAGTAGCGCTGTTGGCATATGTCCACCTCATAGAAGCGGCACCAGTTTGGAATTGTGTTGAATTTGAATCTGGAGTTGGGGCTGTAAAACTTCCGGTAACGGCGGCCCAAGCTGCAACCTGTGTTCCGTTTTCAAAATCTCCGTTGGTAATAAATGCAACGTTGGCGGAAGTATGTTTTGCTAGAGTCGATCTTCCGGCACTTCCACCGCCCATATAATAAGATGATACGGAAAGAGTTTGCCCAACCGGAACCGTATAATCATTATAAATAGTAACGTTAGTTGCAATATTTTGGCTAATCCTTCGGGTGGTGGAAGTACCAACTGCGGATACGGAAACTACTTGCAAATTACCTGAACTATCTACATGTAAATTTTGAACATAACCATCGTCATCAACGCCAGCTATAGATACAGGATTTCCTACCTGAGTATAACCGTCAGCAGCTCGCCCTTCTACTTGAGTACTAGAAGTTCCAGTAATGGACACCTGTACACGACCATATCCATCAGTAGCTATGCTTTGAACGTTGGTTCCATCTTGACCGGCCATCAATACTGGATTACCAGTAATTGGAGAACCATCGGCAGCGGCCCCGATAACTATCTGTCTGCCAGAAGAATCAACAGATATTGCTCTTAAATTAGTTCCATCTGTTCCACCAACCATTGAGGCTTGTGTTGGTACAGCCGAGCCCGTATTTGATTCTGAAGATGTTTGAGAACGTAAATTTGATGCTGTTGCTTGAGTTACCGTCACGGTTCCAGAAACCGGTTGTGTAACGGCAGATCCATCTACCTTTAAAGCGTTTGATGCAGTAACAGTAGCTGAATTTCCACCTTGACTAATAGTAATTAACCATGGAGTAGTATTAGCCGTATTACCTGGCTGAACCGTCCAAGTACCACTCTGAGTTGCAGCAACAGTTCCTGATACTGGTTGAGTAGTTGTTCCGGTTGGATCGACTCTAACAGTTCCGTCATTGGCTGTTTTAATCGAACGAGCATTAGTGCCATCAGAGCCAGCCACCAATACTGGGTTACCAGCAACAGCAGCGCCATTAGCTGCCGCTCCAACTACAAATGGACGACCAGATGAATCGACAAAAAGTGCTCTCAAAAGAGAACCATCTGAGCCACCAATCATCAATGCGGTAGATGGAATAGAAGAGCCAGTAGATGTTTCAGAGGCTAACTGTGCCCTAAGATTTGCAGCGGTTGATTGGGTAACAGTTACTGTACCAGAAACTGGTTGTGTAACTGCACTACCATCTACTTTCAAAGCATTGGCGCCAGTTACGGTGGCCGCATTTCCACCTTGACTAATAGTAATTAACCACGGAGTAGTATTGGCTGTATTACCCGGTTGAACTGTCCAAGTTCCACCTTGGTTGGCGGTAACGGTACCAGAAACTGGCTGAGTAGTAGTCCCAGTTGGATCCGTCCTAATCGGGTCTGAAGATGTGCCTAGTTCAACAGAACCGCCACCAGCAGCTTTGCGAAGACCAACGCCAAGAACCCATTGCTGCCCGCCACCAGAGTCAACGTCAAAAACTCTAAGCGAACGAAGATTTGTTCCATCGGAACCACCAATTAAATTAGAGAATCCAGGAATTGCGGCATCGTTTGTTCCTACAGAAGCATTAGAAGCAGTAATATTTCCTGAGATAGGAATTGGAACTCCACTAGGATCGCCTTGAACAGTAACAATTCCTCCAGCAGCACTTCCGGCAGTACCAGCACCGACCATGACTGGACGACCCGACGAATCCATTTTAAGCATTCTATAGTTGGAACCATCGATTCCAATTACAGCAATACCATATCCATCATTCGCAGTTGGAGAGGCCCCGTCCTTAAGAATAACAGAGTAACCATCTACATTAGTAAGAAAAATTGGATCAGTGGCGTTAAAATCAGTAATTCTATTTTTGTAATTAGCTTCGAAATCAGCACGATATGTATCATAGGTAGCTTGATTATCTGGGGCCTTTCCAGACTTGTAGATAGGTGCGGTGTAAAAATATTGTCCATCAATTGCAAAAATTTCATAAGAAACATCAGTTTCTTCGAATCTCTAATTTAGACTTCTGGTGTCTATCTGATTTTTTAATCCTGGCCAATCTGTAAGTATGGTTACAGCGCCACCTTCAACTCTTGCCATATTCTATCCTCTTAAAGACACGACTACGCTAGTTATACTAAATTATGTAGAAAATAGAAAAGCCTGCTAATAAATAGCAGGCTTCTCGGAATTTTTATTTAATCTATTAGATTAATTATGGAGTCAATTCAGTTACGATTGCAGCTCCGCCAGTACCGGCCCAGACAGCGTCAATAACGCCGGTGTAATCGTTTGGAACTTCCCAGTAGGAGTTAGCAAACAATTGGGTGGTAAAGCTGGAAGTGCTTGCAGTGGCGCCAAGCTTGACATACATAACCTTGGAGCTGGTATTGAAGACAGTTGCGCCAACTCTGGTAGCATTGCTTGCCAAAATTGTAACGCTGCTTGTTGATGCGGAAGTGGAAGTAACAGCAGAGGAGGAAGCCTTGTTAGTTGTTACGAATCCAGTGACACGCAAATTACCAGAAGTGTCCAAGGACAAAGCATTTAGTGTAGCGTTTGTATAGCTTGGTGCTGCGGTTGTTACATAACCACCACTTACCATCATATCAGTAGCAGTAGAGGTTGCAGTTGCTCCAGCATAGACGCCGTCAATACGCAAACCACCAAGAGTGGTTAGAGATAGAGCGCTTAAGTTACCGTTGGTATAGGTTGGAGCTGCTGTAGTAACCTTGCCACCAACTTGTGTATCGAAGGATAGGAAAGCTGCGTTATCTGCACCTACGGATGAGTTGTTAGCTGTAATGTTACCCTGAACATAAACTGGGTTAACAGCAGAGCCTTGGATGTTACCATAACCGTCAGTAATGGTGATTGGCCAAGAGTTAGCTAAGCTGTTTGGAGTACCCTGGTTAGAGGTTACTGTTCCGCTTACAACCCATGGGGAAGTAGACTGAGTTACAGCTACGGTGCCGGAAACAGAGCTAACTGCAACCGTACCAGAAACTGGAACAGGTGTACCTGCCGGGTCTCCTTGGATGGTGATGACGCCACCGGCTTGTGAGCCTGCGGTACCTGCGCCGACAACTACTTGTCTTCCTGTAGAGTCGATCAAAACTGTACGAGTATTAGAACCGTCATTACCGGCAATTAGAATACTACGAGTTCCGGCAATAAAGCTGGAACCGTCAACGATGGCTAATTCATAGCCATCTGAGCTAAATAGAACTGATGAAGGTGATACTCCAGACATATTTTATCCCCGTTTAGGTTAGAAATTAACTTAATTCTTTAACTTAATTCTTTATATCTTATACACTCATATTCAATTAATGATAGAAATTTAAGGCACTAATTCGCCTATTCTAGCAAATCCGGAAGAATTTGACCAAAACCCATCTATCTCGCCCGTATATCCGTAAGGAACTTCATAATAAGACAATGGAAACAGCTTAATGGTAAAATCTGATAAGGTTGCGGTCGGTCCCAATTTTATGTACAATAAAGACATTGAATCATTATAGACTGTCGCCCCCAATCTTGTTAAATTGGAAGAAAGTAAAGTCACATTCGTAGTAGATGCGGCTACACTAGAGGTATTGGTAGTAGAGGGCTTAGCCCCAGTTACCGTAAACGAATTATTGGGGGAGATTGCAACTACAAGAGATGGGTCAGTTGCTAGCGCCGCTTGATTAGGCCCCTTAACAGCTACGGGACCATGAAAATAACCATCATCAATTATGGTTTGAACTTGCAAACGATAGACGTAACCATCCAGCATTACTCCAATTGGATTGCCCAACTCGTCAAACAAAATCGATGCTGGTGATTCATTGGACATTAGCTTATCATCCTCGTTCTAGTTGATTCGAATGCAGAACTGTATGTAATTGTGTCGGTGACAGTATGAATAAGAGATACGCCATCCGTATCATACATGTTCCATTGAATAATATATGGGAAAGTATTATTAATATAAGTGATAAATTTTTCTACTAGCTTTAGAGTCTTACCCGAATCAAGATACCAAGTTACGCTCGTTGGGAATGGGGATCCTGTTGGTAAAATTTCCTTAACTGCACCAGATAAGAATCCATCACCTGGACCTTCATCAATAAAATGAATAAGGTCTCTCAAAGTCTTATGGGCTGGCTCCAAACTTCCTCCACCACTAGTATTAATAGCGTTTTGAACATAACCATCTAGTTCGTCCCATCCAACCTCAATACCTTCAGAGAATCCGTAACTCTTTAACCAATTACGCTGCTTATCACTGAATTGAAGCAAATCAACGTTGCTGGAGACTAACTCAATGTCATGACATAAAAGCTTGTGGCGCAGCACACCTTTCAATAAAGAGGCGCGAATGTCCGCTTCTTGGATTCCCGGAATAGCCAAAAGATCACGGGTCTGTCCATAAAGAATTGGATAGTTGAAAATCTTAATTGTCTTCTTGCGATCTAAAGTAACATTTCTTACTATGAAGTGTGTGTTATGCTTTAAAGAATACGCGAAATCACTCTCGCTGCTCATTTCTTCTCCGGAACAAACTTGTCCTTAATAGTAATAGTAACAGTTCTTTCTACTTCTGGGTTTTCAGCCGTAGCACGAACTCCACCAAATAATTTTTCCATCAATGTATCATAAGTTTGTGAAGCTACATCTGACTTACTAATTTCAAGAGCTTTGTTAACATCTTTACGAGTTAACTCTTCATCCTTAGATAATATAACTCTTTTTAATTCACTTTTTCCAAGTTTGGTTAAATCATCAAAAGCAAGCCTATATCTAACATGAAGGAGTTCTTCAATGTAGTCAATGCTTCCTTGAGATGGTTGAGCATCAGAATAGTCGCCATCTTTTTGAAGAGTGCGCAGGCCCTGATCAAGTGTTGACAAAAGCACACGTGCATTGCTATCCTGCCACTCATGCTCTCTGCCAAATTCTTTTTTCAAATCTTCTAATACGCCCTTAAGCTTAGCTAAATGAATAAGCTTTTGACCCATTGCTTCTGAAAGAAAAGCTTCGCTACGATTGTAATTCTGTAAACCTCTACGAGGATTATATTCAGTTTCCTGATCAATACGACGAGTATCAAAAGCTACTTTGGTAAAACCGCTGCCAGATGCATAGGCAGAAAGGCCAGCTTTTCTAAGCTGAATAGACTGCTTCCTAGCTGGAAGATCACTGCTTCCGCTGGAAATCAATTGATATAGCTCTGAAATTGTGTCTATTTTCATACGCTTCTTTCGGGTAGGGGTCAATATTATGTGGTATTATTACAATCCCCAGCATATTAATCCGCTTCCCTTGACATCAAATTTTTAAGATTTAGACTGCCCACCATGGAAAACACGAACCTTTCACCCCAACGGGTAAATCGGCAAGCATTAGAAATATGTCGCATACTTAGCAACAATGGCTATCAAGCCTACATTGTCGGTGGGTGTGTTCGAGACCTGCTCATGGGTGCCACGCCAAAAGACTGGGACATCACGACTGATGCCTCTCCAGAGGAAGTAATTGCTTTATTTCCAAAGACGATTCCTACTGGATTGCAGCACGGAACCGTTACAGTGGTGATGGGACTAGGAATCGAAAATCATTTTGAAGTTACCACCTTTCGTATTGAGGGGGCGTACACGGACGGGCGCAGGCCAGAAGAAGTCTTCTTCGTCCTTCATGTTGATCAAGACTTGGCCCGACGAGACTTAACCATCAATGCAATTGCATATGACCCTATTTCAGGAAGAATTGTTGACCCTTATAACGGTCAACAAGATTTGTATGAAGGAGTCATTCGTGCAGTTGGAAGTCCTGGTGCAAGGTTTCGAGAGGACGGCCTCAGAATCATGCGTGTGGCAAGATTTGCTGCTCGATTTGGTTATGATGTCCAAGGCGAAACTTTCAATGGGATGAAAGAAAACATTGAAACACTAAAGAAGGTCTCAAAGGAACGAATTCAAGATGAGCTTTGTAAGACGCTCATGAGCGAAAACGCCTCCTTTGGGTTCCAACTTTTACAGCAATCTGGTGCCCTTCAAGTAGCTTGTCCTCTTTTGTTTAATCATGAAAATGATATGAATGAGCTTACGTTACTTGATAGGTGTTCCGGCGATCTGGAAACGCGCCTTGCGTTTCTATACTCACACTGCCCATTTGGTTTGGTTGAGCAAGAACTATTTTCCTTAAAATTCTCCAATAGGGAAATTAAAAGAGTTTCATTTCTTTTGCAATTACTGGAAAGATACCGAGACTTTGTATCTAAGGATACGGATCTTGCCTATAAGAGCTTTATGGCGGTTATCAAGAACCATAGCCCTGACCCTTGGACCCATACCTTAGAGCAATTTATACATTTGACTGAGGCCCTGGGATACCTATCCAGGGAGCAATTCGAGAAGTATGAGAGTGTTGTGGTCCTAACCCGCAGAGAAATGGTGGTAAACGGAGACGATTTACTGACCATTGGGATTAGGCCGGGACCTCAAATTAAGAGCATTTTGGATGCTTGTTATTTGGAAGTTTTACGGAATCCAGAAAACAACACCAAGAGCTTCCTTCTTAATTTTGCGGCAGGGTGCTAAAAACAAAAAACCCTCTAGATTGCTCTAGAGGGTTTTTCTAAACTTTAATTAGTTAACGAATTAACCAACAGTTACGGACTTACGACCTGCTGCGACACCACGTGGGTTGACGATAGCGATACCGATGATCTCGGAAACTACCCAACCAAGCTTCAACTGCTTTGGTTCGTCTGCTGGAAGAACTTCAATGTCTTGACGGATTGGCATTACACCAACGAACTCTGGGTCTGCGGCACCGTAGATGGTTCCTGGTGGAACAATCTTGGAAACCATAATGTCAGTACCCCAAATGTGAGCGTATAGACCAGTCTGTAGAACTTCACGCATGGTTACAGGATCGAAATCTCCGCCACCAGTGCCTTGTCCACCACCTGAACCCCACTTTAGGATATCGGTGAACTCATTGATGTTCATGAAGTACTTAGTGGTTACTAAGTCCCAACGATCAATGTTCTGCTTGATTTCAACAAGGTCTCTCTTTAGAAGACCTGCATCAGCGATATCGGTCAAGGTGTTCTCGACAGATGCGGCTGCATCAAGAGCTGCGAAGATGTTTGCATCTTCTTGTGCCATAATTTCCTGGCGAGCCTTTTGGACTGCACGGTCAATTACGTTGAATCTACGACGCTTAACTTCAGCGATACGAACCGTTGGGTTAGCGTAGATTTCGAATTCTGGAACAACTACACGGTCACCGAATACGCGGGATTCTGGACCAGTACCGTTGCTGGAGATAACAACTGCGGCAACATCGATATCTCTATCGTAAGTTGGCATTGCACCTTGTGGAAGAGGGTCAACAACAAGGGCTCTACGGGCAATACCGTGGTAGTCCAAGTTACGACGAATTGGGTTTGCCATTGCCTGAGCAAGAGCAATCTTTCCGTCTTGGGTCATAATAGCGCGAGAAATAAGCTCATCACGCTTGTCATCGCTTAGGGATGGTTGACCTGCAAGACCCATGTTGGATGGAGTGTTCTCTTCAAGAACTGCTGCATACTTTACAAGGGTTTGTAGTGCATCCTTTAGGGATGAGGCGTTCATTTCGCCAT